>WLWD01000147.1_pt1 | contig 396745 bp, 206 predicted proteins | sample 6712731 | NCBI WGS metagenome assembly WLWD01 (sample SAMN12718690, study PRJNA576275) | sponge metagenome | isolation source: marine sponge | host: Mycale hentscheli | place: New Zealand: South Island, Marlborough, Capsize Point | collected 2014-11-01
AACGCGGCGTGCATAAATATCGAGAAAAGATCGATCGATTTCTTAAAAATGTATTGTTTCAAGCCGACGGAAGGGAACGGTTAGGTCTATTATAGTGGGAACGACTTAAGCTACGACGATAAAACTTGGAGAGCTCAATATCTGGACGCCGACAACTCTGTAAGTGCAAAAAAAAATTTTTTCTCGAAGGGTGCCACGTTGTGCCCGGTTTTCCTGTAGACGGTCACATATGTACATATGGGACATGAAAAACATTATATAATAAATGACAACAACAATAGTAATAGTAATAGTAATAATAGTGTGGGGAAATCCGCAGACTCACACACACGTTGGGTAGCTTGTGGAGTATCACTGCCACCAGTTCAGTACAATAAATGAACAAGTACAATGATCTCATGACATACACAGACGACCAGTAAACATGTTTACGACTAGGTTCTCGGGTGGACAATAAGTATTGTCCATCCTTCAGTTCTGATCATGCGTGCTCTTCTTGATCTTCTTCTTCTCTTTGTCTTTCCTGTGGGTCTACGCCCACAAATAGCAAAGAACTCAAGATATTCATACAACTGTGTGATGCATTAATATTGCCTGATACGTGTATATGAACTGAATTGAAATAAAAGCCAACATGAAGGTATAGGTTGCAGAATCTATAGTTATGTAAGAGGAATGTGTCATGTATTCAAGTTCTACTAAATCTATTTAATGTCAAAATGCCAAATATACCTTTCCATCACAATGGGATGAAACCTTGTTGTTATGACTACTATACTACAAGTAGGGATTATACCAGCATGCAGAATTAAAAAAAAAAAAAGCAAAAAAAAAGAAGCACAAATTATCATCCTTGAATCACTCCAATCTTCTTAAAAATTAAACTCAGTTTTTCATACAGTACAGTGCATTCTGTCTTCTCTACGCACATTTTTACAGACTTTTCTTAAACGAACTGTGAAAGCAATTTTATGGTCTTAAGGGTGGCCACACACCGCCTACGCAATTTTTTTTGTTGATGGTTGCTATGCATGAATACTACTATTGTATACTTACAGGGGCTTCTCCACTACTACACAAGGACAAAGTACCTGCCAAAGGAGCCCCTCACTAATTTTAGAGCGAATCTGGAGGAAATATTTTTCAATTGACAGAGAAGTTATTATAATGACTCATTGACTAATTCCAGTCTTCACATGGTGCCAAACTGTTAGCAAAAACAACAGCAACAACAAAAAAAAAGAAAGAAAAGAAAAGAAACAAAAACAAACAAACATAAACAAAAACAAAAAAATTGTGGCCTCACGGCAATGGCAACCACAAGATCTGCAACATTGAAATATGATATGATTTTCGGAAAGTCTGCTAGTGATACTAGTAAGATGTGTATGTAAGTTTACAGTGGGAAGTCAGTCACTGATAAACAAAGGTTAGTGAAGAATAAAAGTGAGTCAAGTGACTATTGATAAGCCTGCAAATGAAAGCAGCTTGATAATGCAGGCTACAATTGAGTGGACAAATTAACAATATTCATAACTTTGTAGTCATCGCTATGGCAACATAACTTGAAATGTCCTTTTAGTATAATTATAAGTTGCTAGGTACATTGGCTGTGTTTGGCTGAGCTCTGACAATTCAGTGGTGAAAGGGTAGTATTATTTGAGTGGTTGCATCATTACACTACGAAGCACAATTCTATTCGAATATGGAACTATAGAACAATCAGCAGTAAAAGTTGGAGGTGTACTCAAAGAATTATTATATCAAACATTCTTACGGCTGAGAAAAATTGGAAAAATAATTCTTCAGTAATAAAAATACTAGCAAGCACAGAAATAAAGTGGTGCAGGATAAGAGGCTAAAAGCTTCAAGACCCATGCCTTTACATGAATAATCTGCCATGCCACATAGGCAGTGGAAGTGGTAGAGTTGGGGGTGGGGTGGGCTCAACTACAAAATCAACAACAGAAACAGGAAACATTAGGTTATTAAATTTAATGAATTAAAACATTCTTATTCATCTAAGCTGTGACGATCCATTCTTGTTAGGAACAGACAGGCCACATGCTTTCTTGAGCCAGTACCTCAAACAGATGTCAATCCTGTCTTAGTCTCTTAGCTCAACTATTCTGATGATAATTTATTCTTGGGATGAACTGTGTAGATTAAACATTAGAAAACTCTATAGATGGTGTCACTGCGAATTGCTGTGGATGTATAGTTGGTGGTTAGCTAGCGCTGTACAGAGACTGATAACGAGTGGCCTAATACCAGAATGATTTTAGCAACGAATATGGCGGTACCTTACCACACATCTACTACTGACTACTGCCTTAGGTTTTTTATGTTGCAGTTGGTATGAATTCTTATATGTAGTCTAACAGTGATCACACGATAGGAGACTATTGATGAGTATTGTTAATGGTGATTGTGTACACTGCTATTACATGCTTGTAATAAAAATATGCAATAAATTTCACTATCCAAAATTTGGGGGGCCCTGTCCCCTACCTATCCAGGTTGGGAAGGAGGGGGCAACGCTCCCTGAGCCCACACCTTCCATCAACCTATAACCAAACTCCATAGAGCATTATCCCTTCTCTTTTTCCAATGAGACAAGTTACTACTAAAAAGTATTCAAGCCACACAAACACTCACCCAGACATGTAATGTTTTCACACAGTTCTCCACCATCTGTCTTGATGTTTGCATAGAACTGGGCTAAGTCTGATTCATGAGGACCAAGAATGAACGTAGGAATAGGGGCTAAAAAACAAAAACAAAAAAACCCTTAAGCTTTTATCCTACCAATTAATGAAATATAGCTTACCAACTTCTTGCCCCTTTACAAATGTCTCCCACTGCTGTTTAGACTCTGAAGAATTACTAAAGAATTCTCCCACACATAGTAGCATCTATAGCATGACAATGAAGGTAAGTGAATTTAAGAGATTTAAATGGGAATAAAATTACATCAAACTCTCCATTTTTCTTTATTATTGAAGCAACCCGGTTGAACAGCAGCTTAAAATTTCCCCTGACATCACCTGATACAAGACTAAAGAGAAAATGTCGTTTTCTGTTGTATTATAATTGATAACCACTTACATTTTCATTGCAGAGTTTTCCTTCTAAATAGAGCCCATTTACTAAATTCTAAATAAAGAGCATATACACTTTACTTGACGATGTTTACCTACCATCTAATAAGCAGTTTGCTTGTTGTCTGTCCGGTTATGGTTACTCAAGATCGGAGACGCCCGACGCATTCTGTGGTTAATTAATAAAGCTGTTGAAGTAAGCGGTAGGGCGAATTCTTCCTTCCTTTTGACGAGCAATGATCAACATATGTCTTCTCGGCGGAACATTTTAGTACTGATTCAAATTGTTTTGACATTGACCTGTGTCTTAGTCTCGTTGTGTCTTCTGTGGAATAGAGCAACTACAGATTATTCAGCCCAATCTAAGGTCACTGAAAGTAGATCATTACACTCTTCAGTTTCCTGTACTTTTGAAGAGGAGTCCCCCAAGAATTTCCAGGGTGATTCTGAATTGAAGTGCTCCATCGGATATGTACCCAAGCGTGGTGAAAAAGTATGTGTTGAATGCCCCAAAGGAAAGTTTTCTCTGTCAAACTGGATAGCATGTGAGCCCTTGTTGAATTGCGATGCTCTCAGGCATGGAGTAAACATAGGGGAACCTCGTCATGGCTTGGTTCACTGGACGTACTATTCTGCTGATTGGAACGGTTACGAAGTAATTTATGTCCGATTCAATCCACTGGCAAAAACCAAAATAGATTACACTTCACTGCAGTCATTTTCACCATCGCAATACTTTATGTATCCCATTGGCTTTTGTGAAACGGATAGAACATTCATATTTGCCTCCAACGCAACATTTGTAGGCACTTTGGCTCACAAAGAAGAACTATTTGCCAAAAGTCCGGCATGCAACACTTGCAAGATCAAATTCAACTTGATTCTAAGCTACTTCCATATCCTGTCACGTTTGCATGCTAATCACATGGTGCTTTGTAGTAGTCGTACTTTAGAAAATCTCGTGGCACAATTTCTGGTGTCTTCAGATTTCAAGCTCGTATTTGCCACACTGGACAATTTGCAGTCAGATGCATACGAAGGGGTTCTTTGTTACTCATCCGAGCAAGCCGGTACCTTTGTAGCACCTGAGCAGAACTGGCCGTTTGGAGCCACAAAAATATTCAACGCCATGGATCAACCAAGGAGTGACATAAAGTCAGATATATGGAAGGTGCCAGACATGGTATCGTTCATTCTGGCAGGGACTTGCAGCTACGTGCTAGATTATGTACAAGACATTCATCTTCTTTGTAAGTCTGTCAGTCCACATGCAAGACCCAATGCCAGTCATCTCCTTGAAGAATACAGGAGAATAGGAGTACTAGTATTCAGTGAAATATAACTTTATTATTACCTTTTTTTTTTACAATCACATATTATAATAATAGCACAAATAAAGCAGGGAAGCTGTTGTAAGTGTGAAGAAATATCGACACTTGTTTCATTTTTTATTTATTTTTTGTCAATTTTTGAACATTTATTTTTCAATTTTCATAAGAACAAGTTACAAGTTAAACTTGACGATAATATTAGAAGTAAAAACAATTATAAACACAATATGATTTAAAAAGTGACCTGGTACACAACACACGACTCAGTGCAGTACATAAAACTGGAAATAGCTATACTGTAAAGCTAATGTTTGTTAGCCTTCCGTTTCTTTTTCTTGGATTTTTTCACTGGTTCCACCTTTTGATTGTGACATTCCATAGAAGAGGCATTTTCTGTTGGCAAAGATTCTTTGATGTTTTCCTTTAGTTTCTCAGAATTCCTAAATTCAAAAACGAGATCATCTGCTTTCTTCAGTAAGTGATCTATTGTCTCTTGAGTTTGAGAAAGTTGAAGCAATCCTTTTCTCCAGGTCCTGTTCAGTTTAGTTTCAGCAACTCCAAGAAAATAACGAGACACTTCAGCTTGTAGGCAGTCCAGGACATAGTCCAGTCGATCGGTTTTGGACGAGTGTCTTATGTCCTCAAGTTCCTGGACTTTAGCTTCTGCTGCTTTAATGAGGCTGTCTTTATTCAGCTGGGACATAAAGAGGTTAAACGGTGCACACGATTCAGCATGAGTAGCTCCGGCAATGTGGGTGGTCCATAGCTCCTGAGATGAATCAATCGGAGCAATATCTCCGGGAATGAAGCGAATTCCGCATGGATTACAGAAAAAGTTATCACGATCAATGACATTATTGGAAACAAGACTGGGATCCACACTCGCTTCATCAGATGCAAATGAAATGCAGTCAGAATCATTACTCTTTCCAGTTTCCCCATCAGCTCGAAACAAGTCAAAATCAACGGGTTTGCTTATAATCTTGCTTGCATCCAGTATATCAACGAATCTCACGTGCTCCCTGAAAGCCAAATTGCTGAACGTGTTGTCTTTCTTAGACATCTGGAGACAGTCCTGTACAATTTTGAACACAACAGAAGGCTTTCCTAAATTAGCACTTTTGAAGATACCTTTAGCATATTCTGGAATGACTTCGCTATTGCTAGCCACTTCCTTGAAAATTTTGGTCAGTTGCCTGGAATATTTTGAAACATCTCCCTGAATAATGGCTAAATTTCCAAAGATGGTGAGAGTGAGAATTAGACACTGCAAAGCTTGATCGGTGTGCCCATACTTCCGCAAAGCATACCTCAAGACGCAAAACTTAGGAGCTTCTTCATAGCCACCTGCCAAGTAGCTCAAAGCTATGTTCAAGATATTTTTACATTCCATTATTAATTCCAGACTGCTAGATCTTGCGTGGACTTCTCGAGCACAGGCTGAAAATAGTTCATGTTCCTGTTCATTGTTACAATAGCAGTTCATACTGTTAAAAAGATCTTGCACGCTCTTGAATATGGCGGGAATGAAGAACTCGAGTGGTTTTATGGCACAGCTGGCTTGTACAATCATAGCTAACAGAGACATACAGTGAATGGAGAGTATATTAGTGATGTTGATTATTGAAATAGTAGTCTGGCTGCTTTTGGCTATGCTTCCCAGAAAGTGGACTATGGCAAGTTTGGCGCCCAACATTGCTTTGCCGTTATCTCTTACCTCAACGCAGGATTGCAACCAAAAGTGAAAAATGTGTATAAATCTTTGTTCAGATTGGCAATAAATGAAACCAGGAGGTTGAAAATCACTGTTTTCTTCATTAATTCTTGATTCAAATTCTCTCAGTTTAACTCTCATAAGTTGCATGTTTGGATAAGATAAAGAGCTAAGCCTCCAAACTTTAAGCCATGAGTCGATTGGTACCTTTCCAGTATATTTGGGACTATCAGGTATCAATTCAGTTAAATGAGCAAGTTCTTTTTCGATTTCCTTTTCAAATAAAATCAAACAACCCGATGACTGCCTAATGGCATGAATATGTTTATAGCTCAAGCAAGGTAAGCAGATGGAAACACCGGGAGAAAAGATGACATCCAGATGGACCAGCATGCTCTGTACATTCATAACTCTTAAGTCTAAAACTGTCAAGCAATCTTGAAGATACTGCATCATACTTTGTTCAGATACTGCATCCTGAGGGTACTGGCAAGACAATTGGCGATTTTTCCACAAATCTAAGTGCAACTTAAAGGCTTTGCATTTTGATAACAGTGTATTCTTTATATCAAACTTAGTCATCCACAGACTTGAAAGTGATTCAAATCGTTTTGCAAATAACTCCTTTACGCCTGGCTGGATACGAAACCTGCCATCTAAATCAGCTGGATCATTCCTATCCTGATACTCCAAGATAGCATCCAAGCTAACAAAACAGTGACCATACTTAGAAGTGAGATAAAAGTTTCCTACAAACTGAAGGCCATAAAATTGCATCGTTTGTTGCAAGTCAATATTCAAATCGCTGGCACCTCTCAAGACTTCACAAAGATTCTGAGCTACTTTGCAGATGTGGAGAACTTCTTGATTACAAGGACTTTGCATCAGCTCAAAGGATTCCAACATCCCTGCCTTGTTGTCTTCAATTCTAAACTCCTCCATTGCCAATTTGAAGTGTGTGGGATTGTTATGTAGCTTGCCCAAGAGCAGTCTTGCCTCAGCTTTAGAAATACCACTTCCCTTTTGAATCAATTCCTCCAGCTTTGCCGTCACTTTTTTTATTCTGGAAGGGTCTTTGGATTTCGATGCGCAGCAAGTTCTTGCTTCGAGTAAAATGATTTGATCTACTTGAGAGTGATCACCAGCAGTAGTTGCCAGTCGAATGGCTTTGTTGAACCAACCTTGGCTGAGAGCGAGTTTGTAGGCACAAGAGTAATCTTCATCAGCTGCATAGCTATTGAAGGCTGCTTCAAATTTGTGGGCTCTTTTCATCAATGCATGCTTCAGTGCTGCATTAGGCATATATTTCAGAATATCCAAAAGTGTATCATAGTCGCTTATGTTGAAATAAAACTTGGCACACGAGTAAGACAGTTCTGCACAGCTATACATCACATCAGTTGAAACTCCTTTGCGTTCATACTCACGCGCTTTCTCCAAAGCAGTTCGCATGAGGACATTTTTCTTCTTGTTTATAATGTTGCTTGTTAGAGCCCGCATTACACAATTGTATTCGCCACATTTTTCCAATATTCTCGTACAGTTTTCCATATCTTTATTCTTCAAGCATACCTGTGCAGCTTTATCGAAATCATCCATTGCCTCCAATATATGGACAACTTTAGAAAATGCAGAACACTTCAAGTCTGCCAAGCAGCTAGCAGCACTTTTGATACATTTTACTGAATGATTTAGGCTGTCACTTTCGAAAAAACATAGAGCAGCTTCTTGCAGATGATTTTGTTTTCCTGACTGAAGGTATTCTTGAATGAAGTTGAACCCATGTGTTTCCTTCAATAAATAAAGGCAGTCAGGGCCTGCTCTTGTGTAACAAAATATGGCTTGTTCCCACTGGGAACTATTTCGAAATGTATCACCTTGGAATTTCCACTGGAGGGGTGTAGAAAGTGATGGAAATATATTTTCTCCTTTTTTCTCACTGATGTTATCTACAGTTAGTAATTCTAGCAAACCTTTCTGTTGCCAGTATTTCAACATTGGTAACCTTTTGTCGTGGTCTGAGTCAAATAGCCATAATTTTTTCCTGGCACTTGTAATAGCAAAGCGAATAGCCCTCAGTTCTTGACAAGCAAACATTATGTCATCACTCTTATCTTTGACACTTGACTTCCCCATAATCTCAATCAGCTTTGTCCATGTTTCCTTGGTAACCTACAATGCAACAATAAAGTCGTCAATTCACCAAAAATAGATCATTATAATTTGTAGAAATCAAGCCTACATAATTAACTTACCTTTGAATCTGTAAAGAAGTTATACAAAACCACATCATCAAATTCCATGTCCTTGACTTGATCTATAGTGAGAATGACTCCATTCTTCAAGAATTGTGGCATTGTTTCTTTCGTTGATTCTGATCTGACCAAAATGACTTGACTAGGCCCAAGTTCAACAGAGAAACAGCCTTGCTTATTCACACTCAATGCTTTCAGAAGACCAGTTTCTTTACACGATTCAATGAATGCTGGTACAGTGCTTGCAGATGGTTCTCCGTGGCATGGCATATAATCACCTGATCGCATAAACAGATGATTGATGAGGTCAGCAGTGTTATCTGCTAAATTTTGAATACCAGAACACATGCGATAGCTATTGTCGAGTTCAAACATCTTTATAGGTGCTTTGATTGGAATGATTTGAGACATAAGATGAAAGTATTCTTGAACATTCTGCTGCTGGTGTCCTGTCCCTGGCATTTCAGAACCAGCTATGAACACTGAGTTTGGGCACGTGGAGCAAGAAATGATCAGAGCTAGACTAGCAGTAGTGAAACCTTGAGCATCATCTATATATATCTTACGGATACACCATGGAACTGCTTCAGTCTTATTTTGCAGACGTTGAAAAATGTTTAAAGCCAAGTCACACTCGTCAAAAAGTCTGTTCCTTTTGTTTGAATTAAGCAAAAATTGCTGATATCGTTGGTAGAGTTTATACGCAACCTCTCTTCTTGCAGAAAAATGAGGAGCCTTACTACTATCAGTTTCTTTGTACTCTTCAAAAGTCAAGGGAAAGCCTTTCCTCATGGCCTGTGTAGAACCTTTAATGATTTGCTGAATTTCAAGCCATGCTAATGAAGGGTTGACACCCGCCTTAACGTCATGCTCAGTAGATATTTTAGGCCATATTATATGCTTGAAATATTCAAACGTAACTTCCACGTATTTTTTCAAAGCTGGTGATTTGCCATGCAGGACTTCTAATATTTCATTGTCTGAGGTTGTTTCCAATAACTCCCAAAGCACATCTTGATCACTGTGGTCATACCTCAGCGAAGCAAGGTTTGCTTGGATTTTGCCAGCACCATCTCTTTCAAAAAAATTCATGTTATCATCCAAAGAATTGTCCAATAGCATAAAAAATTGAATGGAAGTTAGAAAAATTGGTAATGAAGACTCTTTGAAGTCATTGAAACGATCTGGAAGAGATTGTTTATCATGAGAAACATGACCACAGAAGTTGCAAGATGAAGCTTTGTTTAAAAAGGCCTTCCTGAAAATTTCACAATGGGATTCACTTTTGGTTATGAATATCTGGTGGAGTATCTTTTCAGTATGAAGCTGCACAGGAACCTGTGCTGATGATGGACCTTCCATAGCTCTTTTCTCAAACTCATTCCAAAGTCGACCAAAACAGCACGTTGTTTTTCCTGTGCCTCTCGATCCTTGCACAAAAACAGGCCCACTTGAATCAATTTGAACAATTTCACTATCGTCTAGCCACTCTTTTGAAGGAATTCCTATGATGTCTTGCGAGACAGTCAATAATGTACTCTTAGTAGAATCAACATTGTCTTTGACATATTCTTTGCCAGCTTTGGATATTCTGTCTAAATGAAATGCTAACTTTTTGTCATTTGAGAAACCCTTATAGGGCAAGACTTCTATTGGGGTTAAAGTCCTCTGTGCCATGACATTAGCTACACTAGCGCCTTCTGACTCAGGCACAGAGACTTCAGCCTGAGCAGAAAATGATGGTGAAACAAACTGAACGCCCTCATAGAGAGGATCAATCTTTCTCTTTTCCCAGTGTTTCATGTATTTTTGAATTAACAATGTTCGAGGATCATGATTAGATTTAATCAAATTGACAGCCATTTTCCCAGATGTATTGGCCACTGTAGGGTCAATGAAGTCTAGCTCTAAAAGAATGGTCAAAACTTTTAAACAAGTTTGTTTATTTACATTAGAGTTAATAGAAAGGTGAATAGGCGTTTCTCCTTTTTCATTAAATATCTGATATCTTTTGAAAAATGGTGAAGATACTACAGCAAGTATGATGTCAGTGTGATCTAAAATACAACAACGATAACATATATCAACCGCATGGAAATGATAATAAAACAACAATTACTGGAATGTGCAAATATATATGATATATGTTGCTTGCACATTTTCAACGCACTTTACCTAAAATTTCCTTCTAGAACATGCACGTACCAATTTAAAGAAAATACAACTAAAGTGAGGTAAACAAAAGGCTTCCAAACTAACTCACTAATTGTGAAATGCGGTAAGGATGGTCAACAATAAGAACTATGAATGCTATGTATGGATAAACACTTTTGAAAGCAATTACCATAACTCTTAGAGACTTAATCTCAGTGAGTATGTACTTTATGGGGCACAATATGATTCAAATGTTGTATTCATGGGCATTTTGTTATGCAACAGTACAACATGAAATACATATGTAGCTCATAGCTATTAAGCAGAACATTCTCTTACTAGACTCTATAGCCATTTTTGTGGCCACATGAAGTGGAGTAGTAGTTAGGTCACAAAGGTCATTACAATTGGCACCTCTTTGAATCAGTAAGCATATAATATTGACTTTCACCCGATGATTAATTTTAAGCTCTTGCACAGCCTTAATTGAAGACGTCTTTCCACTAGGGTTAACCCCAGCATCTAGAAGAAGCACAATATACTTGTAGTCTTGCCCTAGCTTGGATGATATAAACTGAGTAATATCAACTTCCTTGACCATAGAATCCGTCAGAAGCTTCAAAATCAACTCGAAACCACTGAAAGAATCGTTTTTTACCAGCTGCTGCAAAATTTCCACATGGTGGTTCGGCCACTTCGCACCCTTGTTAAGATAGTATGCTAAAAAATGAGTATTATTAGCACGTAGAGCTGCTTGGCACATAGCATTAGCATCGATGTTACCACACTTGCTCTCGATCAATTTCAATGTGTCTATTTTGTCATTTGATAAGTTTTCGATGGCACAAACTAGCACCCGGTGGTCAACACGTGCTCCTAAGAGAATGAGCTGTGATATCATTGTGTCACTGGGGACTTCCTTCATGCACAATAAATCTTTCATGCTGAGGGCAGAGTAGTTGATGCCCTTTTTGTCTCCCCATAAGCCCCACAAAAATTTGAATACTTCAGGACTGCAATCTTTCTTGATGAGCTCCTGAAGAAGCTGCAAGCATTTATGTTTGTTGAGTTCTAGGCATTCTTCAGATACGGCATTGATCATATCACCTACGTATATGCAGCAAAAAAACAAAAACAAAATACAATAAAACGTTAATAAAATATCAGAGGTTAAAAACTATTACAAGATCATAAATAATTGAATAATACTGTGACACTTTGATTTACCATTCTTTGATGCCATTAGCAGAGCTTCAGCTAGATTGCTCATCTTTGAATCAAAACTGTAAGCAGTTCTATATGCAGACACTACATAGTAATTGTCCAGAATTGGGCCAGACAACTTAAAGGTTTCATTAGCCACTCCTTTCTTCAATGCCTCACCAGAATAAATGAAACCCTGCACCAAAACATATTATATATACTTGTAAATATATGTGTACTATAAATCCAATATGGAAGATCATCATGTGCATAAATGGAAGTGCCTATTGATGGCACATAGAGCACTTACTTTTGCACAAAATGACCTAACAAATATGCACTAGTTCTGACTTGTCAATTGGATTAGACATTTGAAATATTGTAATTGATTCTACTTTGTGGTGTCAAACAGTTGCAGCTAAGCGTTCATCTCAGCGATGTACCAATTTTTTCCCACACTACTGATAAATATGAACAGCTGGCAAGTACCATTACTTGATTCAAAATGCTATACACCAGAAAAACATTGCATGAATGATGCAATAGAAAGTGCCCCTCTAGCAACATAATGAAAATAGGCTACTGTATTTTTAACAGCTCTAGAAGTTCAATGACGGAATGAATATTGCAGTGCTAACATGAAATCCTAACATATATTCTATAATACATTCCAGATGAATACTATAGCTATACACATACACAATATATATACATATATACATATATATATATATATACATACACATATCCACTACTATCAACTTACTTTACTATCAGTTGGAGAGAGAGTGATCATATATACAGAGTGTATATGGGCTATTTCATATTGCGCCTTTTTAATGTAGAGCTGAGCAAGATTTTTATGAATTGTAAAAGTATGATGGTTCGAATTCAGCTTTTCAGAAAGTTGTAATGCTGTGCTATAGCATTGTATGGCAGCACCGATTAAATTCAAACGAGTGAAACGTTCTGCTTCTTTCAAAAGTTCCTCAATGTGGATCTATGGACATAATAACAGAATGAGAATACCAAGTATTAGAGTAATAAAGTAACAAGTAATGTCATGTATAAATTTAAATATTTAAATTGCTATCAAATCTAATTGTAACATATTGGGCCCAAACTCTACTATTTTATTAATCTTTGAATTAAGAGTAGTCAGACAAACATGTCCAATAAATTCACACTAAATCATATACACAAAAACAATCACCAGTATTATCATTGTAAGCTAACTCCAGGTGGTTCATCAATTACTTGCAGTGACTGCTTTTTTTTAGTTTGTTATGTTTATACATGTAAATATCACGGCTATATCACATAGAAAATTCTAACCATTCTATTTACCTGTGAACGTATTATATCCCATGGAAACATAAACGAAGAATTAACATTGTTCATAAACGTCTCACTCTCAATCATCTCATACAATGATTTATCGGCAAAACGAATGTACCTCCTTGGATGAGGTCGAGCACCATTCTTTATAAACACACGTACAATGTTTTTTTCATTGGATTGCATAGCTTCGCTGCACACTTCATCCAGACATTTCTGGTAAGACTGAGATTTGTTGCAGTGTTGAATGACATATTCAAGCAATTCTATGTCTTCTTCACTGTAGTCCTCTAGAACATGATAGGCCTTGATTATATGAGACTCGTCAACTTTCATTCCGCACTTGATTAACTTCGTAAGGAGATCCGATTGGGATGTGATACGACAGACTGAGTCAAATTTGAGTCCAGAGGCATCATGGTGGATAGGTGTTGGATCCAGTGGTAGGTCCAAAAGAAGGAACTCAAGAATAGGCTCTGTTAACTGGTGCTTTTCCACAATATTTGGGAGAACTTGCATGTAGAATTCCTTATTTGTGGATTCTATGCCGATCCTTGGAATGACTTCAGAACAATCTGTAATTTACAAGTTTAAATGGGGTTTGACTTTATTTCATTGATTACTTCCTGCATTATTAATTACAGGAAAATTCCACTTTTAATGACAAAATTTCCAATCAATAATCACCATCAAACTAGTAGTTAGTTGATAAATTGATAGCCGCATCACAGTAATGATTACACTATTCTAGATAAGGATTAAGCTTGAAAGAATATGTACCAGCACACTGAAGCTTTAACTGCTTTATAATAAACGAGTTCCACAATTATATGTAACTAGCAAGTACCCCACCACATAGTGGCGCTTGACGTATTGCAAAGTAAGAATCATTCTCTACCATTAGTTAAGGTTACATACGTTTCCCTCTCCTACTCTCTTTTTTCTGAACTATCTGAGCTTTTCTTCTATCCCACCATTCCTATCTTCAGCTCTTCTTCTTGAGTCATGGCGCCCCCTTTTCCTTTGTCTATCTCTCCTGCATTTCTGTCCGACTTTGAGAAACTTTTGTCTTCTAATTTGCACTTTAGCAAACCAACCCCCGCCTTTTCTCGTCTATTCCACCTGCTTTTTAGCTATAATTAATCGCTCGCCTTTTTGCCTTCTCTTCCCTTCCATTTTAAACCTACACCGCCTTACCTCGCCGAATCCATCCGCTTTTTAGTTACAATTAACCTCCTTTTACCTTCTCTTCCTTACTTTTGCCTTCCTTTTTGATACCTACGCTGCCTTCCATTGTCTCTTTTGCACCCGCTTTTTAGAAATAACCGGCACATTCTACTGAATGTGACGGCACGTTCTACTGAATGTGACGACACTTTACCCAAGGCAAAGAGACAATGCTTTACCAAACCGTACCAAGCTCATGAATTATTCATGAATACACACACCGCCGCCGTCGTCGTCGTTACTGACACACAAGCGTATTATTATATAGATGATGTAATTTAAGTTGTAAAGTAATTTTAATGTTTTGTCGGCTGAGGACAGAGTATATTTTGATCATTATATTAAAATTAAACCACAACACAAAAATAAGCAGACTCAATTATCAAGAAGTAAAGCTTGACTCAAAATATTAACAACAGTTGTACTTAAATTTCAACCAAAATCCTAAATTTGACCACTAAAACTTACCATTATTCACAGATACCACGACTGCTTTGCAAAACACATCAACATCTGCCTTAAGTTCATGGCACTTTAAGTAATCCTTCACCACATCCTCGTATGTTCCAATGTCATCTGATAGGAACAGCTCCAACGATGCCAACAAAATTTCAGCTCGGTGGTAGTAGCCCAAAAGATTCTGAGGATCCAATTGAATGGCCTGAGTGCAATACTCAAATGCTTCACTATAATCTCCCATGCTGTGACGAGTTTGAGCACAACTGATCTTGAGTGTAGCAATTTCTTCAGTCTTGTTGTGCCTTTCACAGATATTGATGGCTGCCTTATATTTTGTCAAAGCTTCGTGGTAAGTACCGCTCTGTAGGCAAATGTCTCCACTCTTTCTGTGATCTGCTATAATCTACAATATTAAACACATTAATTATGTAATGGTGTTATATTTATCAGTGATGAGTGAGTAAAGCGAGATACTATAAGCATTGTCCAAACAAATATATACTGTATGTGTGTGTGTGTGTCTGGACATACACATGACATTAGTATAGTGCATGTGACAGAGTACTGATATTGATGTCAATTAGGTAATGACTTTTGAGCCTCTCAGCTTGAAGAAGACATAAACTTAAACACTTGTTTTAGGGAACTTGACTTTAGAGTGATATACCATCAAAAGAGAGTAATGTCTACTTCAGAATGCCATCAAAAGGGAACACACCTTCAACTTTATTGTGCTTCTAAACTGAGAGTATTTTAAAACTAGAAAAATCAGTCTTGGGTTAAAGATAAATTTGCAGTGAAAGGTTAACTTTCCTGACATATCAAGTCATAATGTTGGTTCAATTACAACTAGGCTGATTCACTCGGCATTTCACTCGGAGTTTATGCACAAGTACATCTGAATAAAACCAATATAAAGGACAGTCCATCTTTTAGATAATACCCCAGTCATATACCACACTTCCTACATGTCTTACTTCATTAATTTCCCTTGTGATTACTTCCAAAAATGTGGTTTTATTTGTCGCCTCACAGAGCTTTTGAGCTTTCAAGAAAATTTTTTCTTTGCATTCTGATAGCAGAAAATTAAAGAGTTGGACACAGCTCTGGGGTAAATCTTCTGAAGCCTTCTCCAAACACAAAGGAGTTATTAAGAGTCCATTCTCCACCAGTTTTTCATATAGTTCTGTTTCAAATATTTCCTTGTCCAGTATACAAGATGCCTCTACACTGGAGGCATCAAAGTGTTGAATATGAGAGTGTTCAGGTGTCATTTCCTTCAGAAGGCAATGCAAGTGTACAGAAGAAGTATCTGGTGATGACATCAATTGCTTGATTATCTTTGTGCCAGTCTGTAAACTTGCATGCTCTTCAGTTAGAATTGGCAAAACTGAAATTTGTCCTATAAAACAACAAATTATACTGTCATCTAACTTAGTATGCAAATATTGTTGACAACAAAAGACATAAGGTATTCCACTACATTTAATAATTCATCCACCTGAACATTTGAAAACAAAGATTAACAACACAAAGTGATCAAAATAAAATTTTAACCTAAGAAAGTGTAACTTGTTAAGTTTACATGGTTTAAACCAAATTACACCACTTAAAACATAAGTTGAAAAGCCAGCATATTAAAGACATTGAATGCTTGAGACTTGATATAATGTTTGTTAGCTGCCACATGTAAACACTATGGCAGGATAGTTCTGAACTTTCACTTGCATGTACACTTCTACATTCATGAATCAGAACATAAATGTCGTTAATAACAAGACAGTCATTTACTTATATTTCCCATTGTTGATATTTGTACATTGGTTCTGTGTTTCTAAAATGTCAAGCATAATTGATTACAACAACCAAATATCTACAAATTAGTGTAGTAACAAACATTAGCTACAGTAGAGGTCTGCGAAAAATAACATTAATAGTATGAAAAACTTAGCTATATACATAATATTGAAAAACGAATACGCAAGAAGTCATTTCCGCTAAAATGTGCTGGTATAATAAATGTTCATGGTAAGAAATCAATAAAAGCTATAGTTTGTTAATTAAAGTGGTTTAAAATACTCATCAGAATGTGTTAGTGCTTACTCAATTGTTAAATTTGTATTAGCAAGTGTTGGGTCTGACTGAGACATTACATACATCAATAAAATTATGTCCTCATATTATACTGCTACAATACTGGCTAAATCGAAGTAATTAAAAATAATAATAAACTCTCATTTTTCTTCGCCTACATACCAATTTTTGTGGCTTCAAAAATAGCCAAACAGATAGCTTCAATGTTTTCTGGATCCAATTCAAAAGACTTGACGTAGTCATTCAATATCTGGGATGAATCCACATTCAAACTTTGTATCAATCTATTCACTGCTTCACTACTTGTTTCTGCTTGCAGCAGTCTTTGTAAACAGGATGCTCGTTTCAAGTAGGCCTACGAAGTGTATAAAAATACAATAGTATAAGTTTATGTATGACGAAAATCACAGAAATTCAACTGATGGCAAACAAAACTTTCCAAGATATTATAGTGGAGTAGGAAAAAAAAAATTAGAGTAAACACAAAGGATGAATGAAAACTACCGATATGTATTAGATAACCCTGTAAAGAATTAGTCACTAGAGGAATTCATGTATAGCTTCATTCACATTCTCAATACGAACCACGAGCTAAACAGATCTCACAGTGAGCTACAACTTACAACACAATATAGGTCACCTTAGGCGGGGAGAACCCTGGGATTCTCCCTAGTCATAAAAAAACCCATTTCGTATTAATGCCATATAGGGCTTTTTCAATAAGGCAGGAAAACCCTGGGATTCTCCCTTGTCTTAAAATACCCAACTTTTGTTTTACCACCATATACGAACATCAAGCATAAGTGGGAAGAACCCAGGTATTTTCCCATGTTATAAAACACACACTAATGCTAAGGACTACAATAAGGCGGGGAGAACCCTGGGATTCTCCCTAGTCATAAAAAAACCCATTTTGTATTAATGCCATATAGGGCTTTTTCAATAAGGCAGGAAAACCCTGGGATTCTCCCTTGTCTTAAAATACCCAACTTTTGTTTTACCACCATATACGAACATCAACCATAAGTGGGAAGAACCCAGGTATTTTCCCTTGTCATAAAACACACACTAATGCTAAGGACTGCTGTGTATCATAGTGCTTAGAAAGGCTTGAATTGTCTTGCTAAATATAAACCTCTGAATAGTGACCACATTGAGGACGGGACTTTCGGTCTTTTCTCAGAAGTTGGTCCTTTCTAAGAAAATGTCATTATTTGTGATAAAGAGTTAGGAAAAATTGAATTAGAAATACATTCATCAATTGATGATTGTCTTATTGTGGTTATCTGAATGGTGTCCTGATGACAAGCATCTTACAAGAAATTTTTTCTTCTGAAGTCTCAATTGCCTTCTTGTGGCTACTGGTAGCTAACTTGGCTATTTCTCCACCACATTTATCTACTTTGATAAGGATGTGCTGCCACTGGAGATGCAATTTTATGTAAAAAAAAACTTTCCAGACTAAGGGGATGATTTGAGGTATTAGCAACAAACCACACCAGTCTTTATTTTGGTAGCAAGCCAGGTGATTTTTCCTACTGTCCTGTGGATATTATTTCCTGCACTTTTTGTTCAGATGAAGATTAAATAGAAGCATTAGTCCCAGACAAAATTGGATAATGTAGACGTTGTAGTATGCTATTTTTTATTAGCTTATGCGTGACCGCAATCTCTCAAATATTCTATAGGTATGGTCTTTGATTGCTTGTAGAGGGACGAATGTATTTATTTTGAGCTAGATGGGACCAAGAAATTGGTTGCTGGTCGGAAATAAGAGGTGGTTGCTTCTTGGAGGTTCTAAATGCACTATATTTTTTGTAGTTGCAATCGGGGGCGCATGATTTGGTCTCTCCAGAGAGGTCGGTCGCTTCTCGGAGAGGTCGTTAATAGAAGTTGCACTGTATAGCTTATAGCACCTAGTGATAAGATATGCTTCAGCAGAAATGGCGAGCTAGCCGGCAAAATAATTACAGCAACAAGGTAAACTTTTAATCCTAAATTTGATAATAGCTTTTATACATACTTGCATTTATTTAGTTGACCTGAAGATGTTCTAGCTCCTGTTCAGTTGTAGTCAAGAAATATGGAATTATTTTCTTGCTTCAATTTTCCTGTGTACTAACAGTTTCTGTTATTCTGACTACCTAAATGACTAGTAGCTACTCAAAATGAACTTGGGTACTAAAAAAAAAAGCTGCCTAATTTTAAAAGCCATATGGTAAAGGGTTCTACACCATACTAACCGCTCATTGTAACTTTTTGCGACTTGAAAACAAAAGCATTTTAAAGGAATTTATGTATATTTTTAGCCTAACCCTAAACAATGTAATACTTACATTGTATTATCTTCATGATTTGACTATAATAATTATTTCAGCCGAGAATGACTGAATGATTTGACTATTTGATAAAGTTAAAACAATACTGTAACGTAAGGCGCATAGCTATGACCAACAGGGCATTAGTGCATTAGGTAATTACAATTACCAACTTACATTAGAAACCATTGCAGGGTCTGGGTTATGTGATAGTGAAGTGTTAGCATACTGGTAGCCATAATAGAACCAGCAGCTGCTTTCTCCATGCTCATTAAGTTCATCTGAATCAGCTTCTCCGAGACGAAGGCATGCCAGAGCTGCTCTGATGAGAGCACGAGTCTTGTCAGTTGCCAGGAGAGGGTGGGTATCCACCATATTAATGGCATGCTCATACTTCCACAAAGAATCATAAAAGTCTCCTTTTTCTAGGCTTTCATCTCCTTTCTCCATGATTGAAGAAAAAATATATTCCACATCCTATTGAGTTATAGCAAGTAGAAAGACAAAATAATATATCTATTGGCAAATATTGGAATATCTATGAAACCTCACCTCGGCACATGATAACTTTGTAACTTGGAGATTAGACCAAGGATAAATTTGTGACAGAGGAGCTGGGTCAGACCAAGTCAATATACTGAAGTCCATTGTGTTAAGAGAATTCTAAATAATACAATTAATACTGTTATTGATGTACTCCAATAGCAATAATTGGAAGCGAGCCATCACACTTGAACAAAAAAAGAGCTCACTATGAACCACTTGAGAGAAATCGAGCATCTATACTCTAAAGGTCATCAAATCCATATGTCTACCTCACCAGCTACCATAATGTGACGTATGTGCATCATATACATTTAAAATAAGTATACCCTTAATTGTGCCTTGCTTGCTTTACTCACTTACCAAAGAATAAGGAATACCTAGAAACTATCATGCCACCATATTTGTATGCTCTATTGAAATTCATCACTATTACTCGGCACTGCTAGGTCCACTGATTGATATTCATGACTTTGAACTTGATTCTGAGAAAATGATGAAGTCAAGCGAGAGAGACAAGTCATTCTTCAAGTACATGTCCAGATAGATTTATGCAGGGGCTTATTCTTACATTCTACTACTGATTGGAAACAGGAGGGAATTTATTTACCATATGATAATAAAGGCACAACTCTCACACTAACAATTAAGAAAATATCCCATCAACCTCCTCCTCGCCATCCACTATCAAGGCACCAAATCTACCAGCTAATATAACTTAGCCACGCTAGATTAAAACCTTCAGAGCTACAAAACGAGATTTCCAACGAACAAAACATAGCCTTCATCCTCTTACCTACTACGCCAGCCACACTGCCATCAGCAGCACTCTGAACTAGACTCCGCCCTTAACTAAATCGGGTTTGTTTGGGAGCCGCTCTTTTATATATGCGGTATACAAAAAAAATTTCCCTTTGTGCTTAAAATTTCCCCAGGTAAACCACCTAAGGGCGATTCCCCTTACGTAATTTTCCCCTGGCGCGCGCAAGAAGAGGGTGAGTATATAACGTCAAGTGTGCGGTGTAAGATGTCGTATCTTGGGAGAGGACGTATCTTGAAAAATAACACTAGTAATGCTAGTCGTGGCAAGACCCTTTACCAACCATTAATTGGAGTCTGGCATATATAATGGAATGATTTCTGCTATAAACACATGATATGGCCTACCACAGCTATACACACATGATATGGCCTACCACTGCTATACACACATGATATGGCCTACCACTGCTATACACACATGATATGGCCTACCACTGCTATACACTTAAGGTACTTCAAATCTAGTCTCGCGTAGCCAGACCCTTTACCAACCGCTAAGCGGGGGAAAGGGTCTGGTGCTGACATTGAGCGATTCGTTTTACCACCCCAAAATATTGGGGTAACCGCAACAATACGAGGCTGCTCGGTTAGCTTGAGTAAACTGACTGTTAATTAAACGTGCCTCTTCCCCGCGTACGCGAAAGAGGGTGTGGCCACGCGAGACTACTTCAAATCTCTAAGCTTGTTGTAGCCTAAGAATGTCACAACCATACCCACACTGTAGGTCTCTTAGATGAATATACACACTCTCTGGAAGTAATGTGGAGTCACATTGTATACCTCAAACTTGTTGGAATTGGAGCTATTTGGGGGTCCTTCATAGAGTAGCAGTTAATGGTTGGTAAAGGGACTGGCTAGGTGAGACTATGTTCCTGCAATGGTTTTTAATTAATATTAGTATTTCTGTTAATATTTCAAGTTGTTGCTGTGTATGTTTCACAACAATTACGCCATGTATAGCTCTTTCATTTTCGGCCATCTTGATGTTATACTAGAGATAACGCTTGGTCGAATTGTTGGTAGCTTTCCCATGGATGAACTGCTACAGACAAAATTGAGAAAGTTTTTAGAAGAGGTTAGTATGCTCTCAATATACAATCTTCAATCTTAGTATTATTTGTTCATCAATACATTGGTCCACACAATATGAAACACTTAAAGTCACTATAGTGATGGAGTACTGAGTTTTTGCTTACAATGACATCTTAAATATAGTCAGAAATGTTACTTTCAGTTACTTTTTATGAATCTAAAATTGACAAATAACATAGTTTGAGTCTTGCTAAGTTATGAAGTGCTCTTGTAATATTTATAAGTCTCTGTCTCCTCTAACACCAATAATCCCTTTCCCAAGAAAAAAACACTTCAATTATTCCACCATCCTACTCTACGTATAACTCCACCTTCCATTGCTTAGTGAATGTTTACTCCCTGTGAGTACTATAATCTTTAAAAATCATTGATGCTACATACATATATATATATATATATATATATATTTCACCCTAGATATCTTCACAATGATATTTTTATGTAAGTTACCCTACCTCTAGTACTAACTACAGTAGTGAAGATATCTAGTGTGGAATTAACCACTTATTACACTTGTCAGGGTGTTATGGCAAGATATTTCACTCTCAGGCTTTATTTTCACCTTCTGGCTCGTGAAAATAATTAGCCTGCTCGTGAAATATTTCTCCATATCACACTCTGACTCATGTAATAAGTACTATATATATATATATATATAATTAAATGTCAGGGGGTTTATGGCCAATATTCACTCTCAGGCTTTATTTTCAATTCCACCCTTCTGGCTCGTGAAATAATTAGCCTCTCGTGAAAGATTTCTCCATATCACACTACTGATCATGTCTAAGTACTATATATCTTATATATATAATTTTATTATTATATATATATATTATTCTAATTTCTATATTATACTCTTTTTTTTTGGCAATAATTGTTCTCTATGGGGCTTTGCTGTGTGAATTTCTCACAGCGGCAGATCTTCAGGTCCTTGTTGCAGAAGTTGAGGACCTATGAATGGCCTTAGCTGTACTGACTTCGGAAATGTAAGTATAGATCATTTCAGGGGGTCAGCAGTTTTCCTGTAGCAGGAATTTCAGCTATTTGTCCAGTATAATTCTGTCAAATTTTGATGATTTTGTTCTCATCTTTATGATACCAGCTTTTAAAACCTGATTTTCAAGTATTGGCTTCAAAAAATGACCCCAATCTTTTATAAATTGTCTGGTTCATTATAAATATCTCAATTATAAAACAATAGCTATAAAATAAAAAACAAAAACAATTGCACAACTATCAAGTTAAGCCAGACTACAAAAAAGGATGTGACAATAAGATGATAAATTTTATATCAACTGCAGTACAATATCTATGTGAATATATTATGTAGTGAACACAAATCTAAAGCTATTACTTTTCTAGCTAAGCATGTTAATATTTTGTATTGTGTAGGTAGTTATTATTTATTTTTTTATATTCTTCTTTTGTTTACTTGCTTTCTTTTCTTCTTTGACCATGGAGCTATACTTTCTTCAAAATTTTGGAAATCATCTTCTAATCCTGCCATTTCCATTTCTTTCATGATGTCTTCTTTTTCTTGTGCTTTTAGCAAAACCTTCCTTTTTAGCTCATCTTTTTTTGTTATCACCTTGGATAGACGAGTGTTGGTATCTTCCAAAATTTGTTGCAATTTGGTGTTGATTCGTTCAACTTTCTGTGTGCCCTCAGCCCATGATCTTTTATCATTGATGTGAGATATAGTGCGGTCATAACTTTCAATCTCTCTTTTGAGGTTGTCACAGCACTCATATAGCTTGGGGCTTTCAATAGATTCATTTACTGCCTCGCATTCTTCTATTTTTTGCTCACTTTCATTTCGACATTCATCTCCCATCAGCTTCTTTTTATTAAATAGTATGTAAGATTCAGTATTTTCTTGATGATTTTGTCCAGAAAAGTGGTTAGTGTAGCTATCAATTTCTGAGTATTCTTCAACAGTTTGATCTACTCCATCATCCCTGTATTGAATGCCACAAACATTACAAAAGAGATTTACTTCATCCACAATGTCTGCAGAAGCAAACTTTGCCTCTATATCTACACTGGGTAGCTGTGGCACAATGATATTTTCTGCTGCTTCTTCAGCTTCCTCATCATAATGTTCTTCACTGGATGAGTCCTTCATTTCAATATTGGAAGTTGACTCTGGGATTGCTGGGGGATGAAATTCTTGTGGTGTTACACTAGGAAATGTTTTCTGCCCATGTATATATGTTGAAGGCTGATTTTTATCTTTAGAATCTGGTGAGGTTAGTTTCTTTGATTTAAATGGCATGACTGTCATTTTAGTATAGTATGGAGTGTTGGCTTCACTTTGGTAAGACAAGTATAGGAGAGCACCATCTTGATTAGAAAGTTCTAAGCATTGGCTAGTTAATTCAAATATGTCTTGTACAGAAATTGTGTAAACATTTTTAAATACTTTCAAAACTTGATTAACATGTGGAGGCAATTCTGGATTTTTGGAAGCAAACTGTTCCATAATTTGAATAGTACGTCTTTTATAATAAATGGTATTTTGTATAAGAGAAAGGTTACCCAGTAGAGTCAGGGTTAGGATCAAACATTGAATGAAATCTTTTTCACTAAGGTTTTCAAGGCTGAATTTAAGCATGGAATAATGTGGTGCTCTCCTGTGCATGCCCAATAAATACTCTAACATACTTTTTAAAAGGCCGTGACAGGTACGAAAGAAATTGTTGTAGTGACAAAGTAAAACAGATTTATTACACGCTGAAAATAATCCTCTATGAGCTTTGTTGTGGCAGTTCATACTGTCAAACACTTCAACCACATGGGTATAAACTTGAGGAAAACGGAAGTTTTTGGTTTTTTCACGAATACGATTGCTCTGTGTCATCATAACTAGTAATGCTGTGGTATGGATAGTAAAAATGTTGACTAAATTTAAAACAGTCATTGAAATATCCCTGTCTTCGATAATGTTGCCAGCAAAGTGATTAATAGCCAACCTACTGGCCCACAATACATTTGGTCTAGAATTGTTCCTGATATCATCACAAGAGTTAAGCCACAATCTGAGTAAGTGATAAAATTTATTGTCGTTTCTCCAGTAAATATAGCCAATTGGACTGTCAAAGGGTGATTTTGTTTCGTTCATTGTGTCTTCAAGCTCTAGTAATTTATTATATGCTTCAGTTGAATTAGGATAAGTTAAGCAATACGTTCTCCATATATGGAGCCAAAAATCTGCTTTTAGTTTACCGTTTGAACTAATTTTTTGCAAATCTCTAGATAGCATTGATTTTAAAGGATTTAATAAAGGAGCAACATCTCTAATTGCTTGAATATGCTCCCTACTTAAACCAGACACAAACATGTAGACATCTGGAGAAAAAATGTGGTTTATATGAGCCATTATTTCTTCATTAAATGACTTTTTGTTCAATAAATCTAAGTCTAGTACATTTACACAGGATTGTAAGTACTCACTGATTGCAGATGTTGTTAGCTGATTTCTACTAAGTGGCTGAGAAAGGGTTTTCTTAGGAAATAAAATTGAGTACATGTATGATGACTTCCATGCCTCAAGAACTTTTTGTTTCAATTTGGTGTAGTCCAGCAATTGGTCAAAATAAGCCACAAATGCTTCCTCTAAATCTAGGTTAAATCGAGTCATACCAATTTGATCATGCTCTTTCTCACACATATATTTCTGAAGTCTTTCAAACTTAATAAAACAGTGACTATATTTTGTTCCTAGATATACTTTTCCTCTTAATTTTAATCCATAAAATGTCATAGTATTTTGCACATCAACATTGATGTCATTTTTTCCTTTTATTGCTTTGCTAACATTTTCAGCCAAATGATAGCAGTTCAGAAAATGACGATCAGAGATTGAATCTTTTAGCAATATTTTTACCTTGAATGATTCCAGTATCCCAGCTTTATGATTTAGCTCTTCGTATAATCGAATAGCTTCTTCAATATTCTCAAGTTGTTTATGAATTTTTCCTAGAAGTAAGTGAGCCTCTGCTTTCCATAGCAGATTCTTTGATGATTTTAGTAGTTTAGTTAGCAATGCCGTAATATTGTCTGAAGGGTAGCTATCTTCACCAGCGCAAAATGATCTGGCCATTAATAGAGTGAACTTTGCCTGATGTGTACTATCTTTGATTTCCACAGCAAGTGTAATGGCTTCATTCAAATAATTTTGGGCTAAAGCTAATTCAAATGCTTTTTCAAACTGTAGACTGGAAACATAATGCTTATATACTTCCTCATACAACTTTGCATCTTTCAAATATTGCAATCGTTTTTCTTGTTCTGGCATATATTGCAATACTTCTTTCAGGGTATTATTATCCTTTTTCTTTAAGTAAAATTTGGCGCATACTGTTGACAACTCACTAGAACTATACTCGAAACTCAAACAATACCCTTTTGTCTCATACTCAACTGCTTTGAGAAGAGCTTCTCGTCTGTGCCTCCTTTTAAGTAAATGATACACCACAGAGTCATAATTTTGGCACCTTTCTTGTAGAATTATAAAATTAGTCATGTCATTGGCTTTAAGGTAGCATCTGGCAGCATCTTCTAAACAGCCAATTTTTTCAAACAATTCTGCTGCTTGAGCATATTTAGTTGGATTGCAATGGCATAAACAAATAGCTGCCCTACGAATGCAAACATTGGAATGCTTTAAATTAAAACTTTCCAGAAAACATATTGAAGCTTCTAAATATAAGGATATATTTTGCCGGGCATCTTGGATGAGCTGAAATGCTTTAGCTTCTTTAACTAAGTTTAAATATTCAGGGCCAGCCTTTTTGTAGCAAAAACCAGCTCGTTGCCAAAGACCATTGCTCATAAAAGTATCACCTTGAAGTTTCCAATCTTCTAGTGATGAGCTGACAGTGAATCCAGTTGTATGGGTATCAGTGCTAAATTTCTCTGTTACTTCCTTTAGTTCCATTAGAGTGGAAACTACTTCGACCAAATCTCTTTTATGCCAGTATATCATCATAGGGCATCTCACTTTATCATCTGAATCATAAATCCACAAACTACCCTTGGCTCTGGTGACAGCTGTATATAGGTACTTCAATTCTGCATTAAGGGATTTATGCTGCTCAATATCAAAGTTATTAAATCTAGACCTTGCAGTAATGTCTAAAGGACATCCTTTTTGTTTTACTTGTCCATGATGTAAGGGGTTTTCCAAGTATGAAAAAACCACGTTCCAAACCTTTTCATCCACCTAAACAGAAAGAACATATTAGCACATAGATAATATCAGCTTAGAATTCGCTTACCATTGAATTTGTAAAAAAGTTGTACAGCAGGACATCATCAAATTCGAGACCCTTTGCTTCAAAAATAGTTAAGCAATTTGCTTCACTTAGTATTTTAGGAAGGCTGTTTCTGGCTTCATTTGATTGCACTAGAATAACTTGGTGAGCCCCAAAGTCTGCCGTAAGATTGTCTTGTTCGTTAGCAGTTAGCAACAATGTAAGCTCTTCCACACTGGTGATATTTAGAAAAACTGGATGTGGACCAGAATACAATCCATATTCTTTTGGCAAGCAATCAATAGAGTCTCTAAAATATTCTGTAATTAAATCAATTACACTAGCAGCAAGCTTTACTATACCAGAGTGGGAGCGGTAATTCAGTAGTAATGTGAATGGCTTTTCTGGAACTTTAATATGAGAATTACTTTGGTGCAACTGATGAAAGCAAGATCTAAGATCTTCAAATCTAAATGCTATTCCTCGCATTATACTTTGAGCACTATCACCAGTAAAGAACATGTAGTTTGGTAATGTACAAGTACGTATAAACAGAAGCAATTCAGCTTGGGTAAAATCTTGTACTTCATCAATATAAATAGTGTGGATAGACCAACTAGTGCCCTCTTTTATCCTTTTGTGCAGATTCAGGACTAGGTCACATTCATCAAACAAATAACTTTTGTATCTCTGGTTTTGTAAGTATTTCTCATAATGTTTGTACAATTCAAATATAGAATCTCTGTGTGCAGAATAATTAGGAGCCATCTTGTTGCCTATTTTTTTATAATCCTTGAAACTCAATGGAGCTCCAAGCCTGACTGCAAGTTCTGAACCTTTGATAAAAGATTTAATTTCCAGCCACACTAATAATGGATCAAGACTTACTTTGCTAAATTTTGATATCTTAGGCCATATTACGTCCCTGAAATATAATGCTGTCACTTCAGTCCATTTTACTTTGGATCGTATCCTTGATGCATTTTCTAATAAATATATCCCATCATCTTCATCTTCAGAATTATGTTCATCCTCCAATGAAATATCTAGAGCTTGCATATTATAATCCCAGCTGACAATCTCACATAGTAGATCACCATTGCCATTTCGCTTAAAAAATTGCTTGTCATCATCTAATGAATTATCGAGAATGATATAGTACTGGCGTGCTGTTAAAAAAGCTGGAAAGGACATATCGTGAAACTTTTGAAAGCTATTTGGAATGGGAGCATTTTCATTAGTCATGTGTGGCTCAAAATAGTCATATGCGGCTGCCAGTTTGTAAAATTGCTTTTTCATTTTGTCACAAAGTATAGGATTCTTTGAAATAAATGCTTGGTGTAGGTTTATCTCTTCATTATCTAAATTTGAAGCATTTACGTCTTTAATGCATTCCTCACTGTTTTCTGCTTTTGATGACTCTGTGACAAAAGCCGTAGCTCTGTTAAGTGAGCAGACAGAAGATTTTTTTAGTGAATTACATGAAAATTTCATTCCAAAAGTTAAAGAATTGGGATCCCAAAAATTCTTGCATTCATTCCAAAGACGATATAAGCAGCAAGTTGTCTTTCCAGTTCCACTTCTTCCAAGAAGAAGAATAGCTTCATGTGAAATCAACTTAATTATTTTATGTTCTTCATGACTCACTTTGAAAGGATATTCTCTCTTATCATTAATCCCATCTATTAAACTTTTTACGGTTGAGCTATCAAATGAATAAAATGTAGGAGTAGTAAAAGTGTTTTTTCCTTTATTATCGAATGGAACAAAATTACTATCAGACGAACTCAAATCTTTAGCACTATTGTGTCCTTTTTCATACTCAGCTAGTGCCCTTTGCTCAATGCTTTTGATACGTTCATTTAGTTTATCATGATCTACAACTACATCCCATATTCGAATAACAGGACAATCTTTATGCTGTTCATCACTCAGATCTAAACAATAGCTGATAGCTTGTTCCCATAAGATTCTAGCAGAATGTGTTGCACGAGCTTCCCATATACATATATGAGCATAGGTGTGATTACTAACCTTCTTTGAAATTTTTCTACCTTCTGCTATTTGTTGTATTGTTTTTATCGCACTAATACGGTCAGCCCTTGAAAATCGCTTCTTGTCTTTAAAGAAATTTTTTACATCTTTGGTGCATTCAACTTTACGGGGAAGATCATCAAGATTCAAGCAGTTTTCTGCACTACTAGAAGTCAAACTTACTTGGCTGGCACTAGAATCATCCTCCAATTTTTCAGTTAATGCAGATTTTGATTGAAATGTCTCTGAATAATCTTCTTGTTTAAACTGAGGCAAAGTATCTAGCTCAGGATCATTGCTGGCTGTGCTAATAAACAAACTGCTACTCATCTTTCTTATATTCTCTATGTGGTATGAAAGCTTCCTTGTATTTGAAAATGATCCATATGATTGCTCTTTCTTCTTTATGATATTGGAGATGCTGTTTGATGACTCTGATGAATCTGATATCTTCCCTTCTTCAGATGGTTTAATAGAAGGATTCATGTTTCTCATGCTGTCTGGCTTGGAATCTGTTTTTGAAGCTTCCTGCTGGCCATTTGGTTTATGTTTTCCATTGTTCTTAGGTGGTTCACTTTTGGTAGTGTACTCTAGAATCAATTGTCTACGAGGATCCTTCTTTAACGTGAGGTGATCTATAGGCCGTTTGTTTTGCTTATCTCTTCGACTGGGATCCACCAGATTATTTCTTAATAAGCTCAACAAAACCTTCTCACTATCTTTACGTCTTACGTGGGATTTAACTGCAATATGAAGGGGAGTATCACCTCTTTCATTTACTTCTTTGCTATTTTTGTTTGAGGCCAACATTGGGAGAAGCACGTCAATAATATTTGAATTTCCTCCTGCACAAAGTAAAATATGTACATATTCAATGTGTAGTTGTTTATTGCATTCAAGAATGATTTATATTATCCCAATTACATTCATTTGCATGTGATTAGAGTTATACTGTTTGATGATTCTAATGATATTTAATGATTAATTGTGGTTTACTCTTGAGAAGATGTATTTTCATAAATGTATAAAATTAAAGGGTGAAAATTGGGGATGGTTCAGAATATACAGTTAAATTAAATATTTAACACACACATAAACTTAAGATATTGGTGAAATACCCATATGTTAGTTATAAATGTTACATTAATATAAATTACCATTATTCACAGCCCATTCTGTAGCCACATGGAGAGGAGTAGTAGCATATTGAGATGCGAGTGTGAGTTGTTTATAATCTGCCCCCAACTTAATTAATAAACATATCAGCTCCATTTTTTGTTCATTTCCCAATAGTTCACTTTTCATGACAGTTGCTATTGGAGACTTCTTGCCATTAGGATTTACTCCAGCATGTATCAACATGGAAATCAATTCACTTTTTTTTACTAGAACGGTTTCTAGTAGACATCCTAAATTTACTGTTTGCAAGTCTTCTTTTGTAAAGTAATTTGAAATCATTTCCTTAGTGTCACCAAATTTTTTGGCAGTAATAAGTTCTTTCAACAAAGACTGGCAATCTGTTGGACGCGGTGCTCCTTGCTGTAATAGTTTTGCTACAAATGAAAATTTTTTTAGCTTGAAACATTCTTGACAAGCATAGGTTTTGTCTAAACTTTCAAATTGGCCAATAAGCATGCTAAAAGTGTCACTATTATTATTAGGAAGATACTTGATAATTATTTCAAAATCATCATTACTAATACTAAGGCCACAAGCAATAAGCCAAGATAATGTTCTCTGATCGAAAATTCTTTCATCTATAATAATATATCTTAATGAAAGACTGGAACAATCAATTTTCTTAGTTTCCCATATGCTTGCAAGATAAGGCAGAGCAGATTTTTTGTGTTTATGTTTTAAAACAGCTTGAATAAGCATTGCACAAGAATCCTCTTCAAGGTTGCTACATTCACTTTGAAAAAATGCTGCTTGATCTAAACGAAAATAAACTATAGTAACTTTCAATAATTTTATATAAAATGACTTTATAATATATTTCAGTAATTAATCAATGTGTTATTTTGGAAATATTTTTTACATGTTGCTATAGTGTATAAGTATAGTAATTTATTATTCAGTGCTAAATATATAGTTATTATGATCAAGCCTGAGTAATGAGCATCAGACTCTTTAAGAGTAATGCTACCAATTATCACGTAATTTTGAATTAATATTTGCTCACCACACTCCACAGCGAAAGGAACTCCTACTTGTAATACTTTCAGGTTCTTTTCTAATTGATAAGATGTCTTATAATCATTTAGTACATCCAAGACATTTTTATTAGATATTAAAATTTTTTCTCTCAAACAATTCCGCAAAGCCTCAGCACGCCAAAAGTACGCCTGAAATATAGAATGTTATATGATTATCAAATACATGTATTGTTATTTCATATTATTACCTGTCCGTTCTTTAAGGTAGCAATAGAGGTATCAGCATGTGCATAAGCATGTTTATATTGGTCTTCCGAAAGATATAGTTCGGCTAAATTATTATGCAGTGACGCTTTTCCCATTTTATAATTGAAAGTCTGACATATTTCTAGAGCTTTGTAGTAGTACAAAATAGCTTGGTCCAATGAGTTATTTTCAAAACATTTCTTTGCTTGTGAATCGAGCGCTTTCACATGCACCTACATGTTCGAAAGACAAAATTAAAATTTACGTTTCTACTTCAAGGTGTTATTTATCATACATAATAATAGGGGAGTTAGTGAGAGAGATACTGTAAGGGATATGTATTAAATTAAGCCAATGATAGAAGTATATTATTCTTAGCAGAATACTATATACATGTACAATTGTTGTGGGCTGCCACTGCATTGTTAAGTTCTTAATGTTGAAAAAAAAAATGAACTAAAGTTTACAAGGATAGCCAAGTTATGCAGAATACAAAAGTCTTGATGCACTACAATCACATAACTCATAATGTTGCACAGAAAAAGCTTCAAGAGTGATACACTACACGAAGGCATGCATAAAGTCATATTTTAAAATATATGCTAATACTTGTGTAAAATTTACCATCATATGAGTGGTATCTTTCCTTTTAATCATATCGCCAAGTTGATCAAAATAGTATTCACGAAGATATAAGTCAATAAAAACTCCTGGGACTTGAACAAGCTTTTCCAGGTGGGGTTCTGCTCCATATTGTATGAATATTGACACAATCTTTGCCTTCTTCTCCATCATAGCCTTCCAACAAGCAATTTTCAATACAGATACATTCAGAATTTCCACCTTTCGCCTTGCAGCATATCTCAAAATACTTATTAAAAGGTCACTACTACTGTCTGGAATATATTCCCCAGCTGCTATAATATCTTCTGATTTAATGTTAATTCTCCACGTTAAAATTTGATGAATAATTTTCGGATTACAAGTGACAGTGAGAATTTCTTTTAGAGAGATTAGTTTACTACTGTATGGCTGCCTGACCAGATTACTGGGTAATTTCAAAAAAATAAATTCAACCATAGCTTCTGTTAATTGAACATTATTTTTAATATACTGAAGCACTTGATCACAGTATCCTGACCTAAATTGAATTGAACTCAACTTAGGAATTAAACGAGTACAATCTACAAGAAATAGTATTATGCATTATATTTTATACTTTATTAACCATTTTTATTTTTTACTGATTCTCACATTTACTATAATAATCCCAGTAGTTAAACCATCCACCACCCTGCATCACTTTCTCTATGTTGTCTCTGATTCTCTCTCCATTGTAAAAGTAGCTTTAGTTTAACATGACCTGAGCTATTTCTGCTCATAGCCAGCCTAACAACTCAGCTACAGAGGGCAATCCATTTTTATACAACAGCGTACAATAGGCATAATAATTAATTTACCCCTCAAAACAACTATACATAAAGTTTTACTGGATCAATGAGTGCAATAGCAACAACCTGAACCCTCCTCTAACCAATTTCATTTTTTGACTTACTATATTTAACAGCCACAATTACTGCCTTGCCAAATGCCTCAACATTTTCCTGCAAGCTGTGACACTTGATATAATCTTTTATGACATCATTGATTGTGCCACAATCTGGTGAAGTTTTGAGTATTATTTCCAATACCATAGCTCGTCTATAGTAGCCCTTAGAATATTGAGGGCAAATTTTAATGCATTCATTACTGTGTATTAAAGCTTCATCGTACTTTTCCTTTTTCAAACAGCATGTAGCACAGCTATCATGTAACTGTGCAATATCACTATCATTATCACATTTGATTATTGCTAATTTGAATGTATCCAGGGCTTTCTTATATAGTTGTGAGGAATAAAGAGTGAAGGCATTCACTTGAAGAATTTGCCATTCCTAATCACCATTACAAATACCTTGTAAAATTGAATTAAAAGACAACAAATGCTAAATACTAGTTGAACTAGTTACCTACCTTCAAAGCAATATTTTTGTGATGTTTCTGATGTAATTTGTCTGTGTGGTTTTGATCACTGTCAGATTTGAACACTTGTTCATCAAATCCATCTTCATCTGGTATCATAGTTTGTGTATTCTTTATCACACCAGTCGAAGTTGGTAGTCCATATTCTTTCAACTTAGTATACAATATTTCATTACTACAAACTCCCTTTCTGGACAGCATTTCAGGGCTCAAACTTGAAGCATCAAAGTACGGATGATTATAGATTTTGCGCTTCAGCTTTAAAATGAGGCATTCAATGTGTTTCCAATTAGCTTCAGTAGAAATCACTAACTGCTTCAATAATTCAGTGCCTACTCCAATTTTTGCATGTTTTTCAGTAAGTGTTGGCAAATTAGTGTATTCGTCTGCAATAAAGACATTATAACGTAACTGCTATTGATGATTAAAGGAATCAGAATTTACTTCCATATCTTCAGTAGCTACACATTTAGAACTGAAGTTTCTCTCACTTTGTTTAGTAAATAGATGTTATTTTACCCTAATTTCATCACGAATGATTGTAAGTGTTTATACTAGGTTTTGAATATCATTAATTTTGTGTGTGATAAAAACCCACAGTGTATTTCCAAAAATTGTATGCAATCAAATGAACTGGTTGAAAAAGTGTAGATACCACTAGGAATAATTTTTTGTTTGTCATAAAATTGTTTATTAAATGAAGTACTGAGGTTGAAACATATGGGACCTAGCAGTGCCGACAAATTGTCTCTTATTTCTTTGTAACTAAACTCTCAAAGATGTAAACCTATGGTTTTTAAATGGCTTTATATTGCAGTAGTCTAACGTTTAAGGGTCACCTCATCATTGTGTAAGATAATTTATTTAACATCTTTGTAATTTCATTCTCAGTAGTTTCAAAATATGACAGTTTATTACAGCCGTGTAGATATGTGTTAATTATACATTTACACATAATACTGCATATTTACTACTACTACAGGTGATACCCTACAGAAAGAAAGACAATGCCAACACACACACACACACACACACTCATTCACATACACACACACTCAATACTCTCTTACTGTATCTGAAACGAAATTCTTAAAAATGCCCATAAATTTGAATTTTGGTAAGAAACCAAAACTTGATAAATAGTACTTTTACAAATTTATGTGTAGTTTAGGGGTAGTTAAAGAAAAACTAGCTTAATTTTAAAGGCTAACATACTGCTTGTCTAACCTCTATATCACCACAATTTTATAAGTTAGAATCACATTTGATATTGGTAGCCTAATCAAGGAAAGTGTACAGATTAGGGGTGGCTAAATAAGAGAGGATTAAGTTACTTGTACCCATGGTTGTTCAAACCATCTAATACAATTTGCTATTTTTGCCCAAGGTCTAGCCCCTGAGCATGTATCAACAAAACTGGGTAATGTAGCAACCATTATTTGTTAGTTTATTGGTTGATATGTGTTTCCTTTAAGCCTAGAGCCATGGTACAAGTCAGTTGCATCACTCAGTTTGATCAGTGTGGGATTTACACTATTCTTGAGCCTTTAGTCCTCCTATAAGCCTAGAGCCATGGTACAAGTCAGTTGCATTGCTCTGTTTGATCATGTGGGATTTACACTATTCTTGAGCCTTTGGTCCTCAGTTGTGTAAATCCCAAATACTGATCTTCACTTTATGATGTATATTATACGCGGAATTGATTCATCCCTCATCTCTCAATTAACATGACCTTAGATTAATGCATTTATACTTACCATGCTTAACAGCCTCAATAATAGCATTAAACAGATATTCACTGATGTTAGTGGAACCAAGATTGAAACACTCAGAAAAATCAAAGACTATTAATTTTTTTGGAGAACTTGGATAAAAAGGAAACATTTTTCTCCAATGTTCTTGACATTCTATACTGCAGTCATTCAGAATTTTTAAAGCTTTTCCACGCCTTCGATGAGCCTAATAAACACATTTGCATTACATTCTAGTGACAATTGCTTAATAATTCTACAAAGTTACCAACTGTAGTCATTAATTACCTTCACTGCTAATTCAGCATTTGGATTACACTCTAGAGTCAATTGAGCATAATTACATGCAAAAATGTACCAACATCTTTCATCCTGGTATTCAATTAATTCCTTTTTCCTAGCCTCTCCCAGCCTCAAACAGCACAACGCAGCATTGCAGAGAACGTACGGTAGTAAGTCTCCCAGCTGATAAGCACGGGAGAATAAAATATAGTTCTCATATTTTTTTAGTGCATTGAAGTAGTCAGTCTTTATATAGCTTATATTTCCCTCTTCTTTCAGTGCTGAGCAAATTTTTGCTACTTCCTACATACACATATATTATATATACATAATATTTTAGTATAAAAATGGCATTGGTTGCATTTCTTACAGTATGAGTCAATTCATTCTGGACAGGAGTAGTCCTTTGCCATGGATACAATTCGGATGATGGAACAGAAGCAAACCAAGAAGAATGTTGATCATTCATATCCTAAATTCCTGTAATGTATAAGTAAGGCCATCAAAATTACTTTTTCTACAAACTAATGCCACTATATTTTGTATAGTGATTTCACAAGACAGACCCATTACCAGCTAAAAAGTCTCGTTCCAAATATTCACTTCCTATCATGTCAACCTTTCTCCTTTCCAAGCTTTTTTTTATTTTAAAGTAGCAAACCTTTGCTCTCTTCCTTTTTTTACAATACTTTTTCCTCAAGGAAGTGGTAGTCAATGCACAGCACAGACAAAATTGTGACTCCTCAAACTTTCAAGCCGCTTGGCAGCAACACATTTGTTGGTGCTTACTAATAATAAACTCTTCTCTAGAATTAAATGTACCATGTCTCAACCTACTAAACATTGCTTCTTTCATGTCAGCTATACTGGTTATAAAAAAGCCTTGCCAAAATACCTGTATATTTTACTGAGTTTCTACAAAGTTGGGCTCTCCGAACTAGCCATTATAAAACCCTATCAAAAGATTAGAAGTTTAACTAGCCACCCAAGTGGATGGTAAATAGTGGAGAGACAACAGGTAAGTTCCCAAAAGGTGGGCTCAACCTCCTTCCACCTGTAATTTGAACATTTACTCTGCCAATAAAAATTTACTTAACTAGTCTGGTGACTGCACAATAGTCCCAGTCCCAACTGTAGCAACCTTGCTGCCTACTCCATGCAGTGGACTGTGAAGTGAACCCTTCCAGAAGCAAGTTTACCTGAAATTGGACTCCTACGGCAAGAAACACGGAAGAAATGAGCCCTCCAATTTCACACCCTACGGAGCGAGCTACAGTTTGCAGTTCAAGGCTACAGCGCCCGTTTCAGCATTCTACGGGCCTTGGAGCTCAAGCCCAACAAACTTACAGAAGCTTTTTCCGATTCACAATTTACTTTTCTAATTATGCACTGCAGTAGTTGTTTCATGACAGACTTTGACGCTATACTTCCGTTGTGTACCTTTATTACGTAATCTCTTTCTGTAGTTGTGTAGTCTTGTGTAACTCTATTCCAAATTTAGAACGGCTCTGATACGTCATTCTGTAGTTTTGGCAAGAAATAGCTTGCAGAAGCTAAAAGTATTGGTACGCATACTTTATTCCATAACGGCGCGCCCTTTCGGGCGGTTAAAAAATACGCGCATTTTGTTGTCAACCAAATCTTTCGTTATTGAGTGGCTCAGAGAAGAGCCGGTTTGGAAAAATTAAATAAAACACGGGAACAACGAATGGAGAAGGCGGCGAACAGCAGACTTCTAACGGGAACTGAGCGCCTTGAACAGCTTCTCGCCGAGCGGTTTGCTCCTGAGTCCCCTCTTCTTCAGGCCCTCTCAAAGTCGTCCTTAGTAAGGCTGGTTCGGTGGAGAAGCGATAGGCTCTGGTAGTCGAAGCCCTCAGTAACCAGCTTCTTGGCTTGTGTTGGTGTGACACTGGGTTTTCCTAAGGACCTGGTGAGTGCTGCTGCTTTGATAAACAGAGTCTTTTGGGAAAGCCACTTCTTCAGTTGCATCTGAGAAGTCAGAATGGAGAGTTCCTTCAAACAGCCACTCAGTGATGGATGCAGCAAAACTCTCTCAAGTGCCAGTACATGGGAAGGGTAAGGTAATAACAACAGTAACAATAACAGTAGGTAGTAGTAGTAATGGTGGATAGTAATAATGATAATAATGGTAATATAATAATAATAATAATAATAATAATAGTAATAATAATAATAATAATGATGAATAATCTTATTATAGCTTATACTTTCAATGTCAACTCCAATAATTTTCTGGTGGAGTTTTTCCATGCCAAGTGATGTTCCCTGCAGCACCTCTTCCCCGACCTTCTTCATCTAAATAAAATTATTAATTAGAGGCCTGCAATAATATATTTTTACCTTCCACAAAACTGGTAGCATGCCACAGAAGTGGACATTATTCGGAAAGTTGAGAGTTGCCAACTCAGCATGCCACAGAAGTGGACATTATTCGGAAAGTTGAGAGTTGCCAACTCACTACGCCGTTCAACTTCCGCAAACAAAACGGGGAAGTCAAAAGCAGATCCGTTGTGTGCCACCAAGACTAATGTATGTACATAGATTAAAAATAAATAAATGAATAAAAAGAGGGGGGTAATACTTTTGCATACCCGGATAGTGAGGAATCCCTGTTTTTTCACTGACTAGAGTGGTGTTACTTGCAATCCACTCTAAAAATTTTGGCAACACAACAGACAGTGGCCGTTTACTCTTTAAAAGATTGGAGGTGATGCCTGTTACCCTAGAAACAAATATTATAACTCTAATTATTTATAATGTATTTATAGAATATCAGCAGCAGAAATGTTTCGGCTGGTCCGGACCAGAGAGGAAAAAGTTGGATCGGGGATGGAACCAGCAGGTTGGATCACCTTGGCTATGAGTGCTCGAGCAACTTAGCAGACCTAGCAGACTACTCAGGCGAGCGTAATCAGCGTAATGACCACTGATCAGAAACGATAAGACTGGATAGTACTGTTTCTATGAACAGCTAGATTGGTAAATCTGAAGGCTCGCGGAATGACAAAAACTGACTGTGCCAGTAGACGTGCATGTTGAAATCATGTCATCATCGTGAGGAAACTTGATGTCATCACAGAGCAGGGACAAGCAGCCTATCAAGTCATCTTTGAGGGTGCTATCAAACTCCTCTGCAATAAACCATCATCATCCTCCATGAACTCGCTGTCATCAAAGTTGGACACTGTAAGTGTTAGTAAAAAATTAAATAAAAAATTATTTTTATTAACTTATTTTTACGATATTAATTGATTGATTAATTGATTTATAAGAATAGATCTATGATTATAATTAAGGGAGAAAAATTCCAGGGCTACTCCCCTTCTGTGTGAAGCCCTGATGCATTATATATACACCACACACAGTAAAGAGATTAAAATTTTAATATTTTTTATATACGTGTTCATCCCAAGAAAGACAAAGAAAATGAAATAACAAAATTCATTAAACATACCTTCACTGTTGTTCAACACAATTCTAGGCACATCTGCTACAGCTGATCCGGAAAAATTAGCCGGCTTTGCCTCAGGAACATGAAACTTGCAGATGGTGGTGCCATACTCACTATCAGTCAGCCCAGGAAAATCAGTGCTGGATTCTCTAGAGGAAACTGCGTGAGCTGGTACAAATGGACATGAGCCAGAAGGCATAGATGGACCTGCGCTGAGGGGCACAGACGGACCTGCACTGAGAGGCACAGACGGACCTGTGCTGAGGGGCACTGTTGGACCTGCACTGGGGGCCACAGACGAACCTGCTCTGTGGGGCACAGACAAATCTGCGCTGAGGGGCACAGACGGACCTGTGCTGGGGGGCACAGATAGACCTGTGCTGGGAGGCACAGACAGATTTCTGTCACCTCCATCATGACTAACCAACGGGGACCTGTACAATATTATCATAGTCATAGATGAGACTGTACATCAGATTTATCAAAAAACGTGTAATGTTATGCTGACCTTGAAAAAATGAATAAATTTTAGACTAAAAACAAAATATTAAGTATATATAATACTTAGAATGATTCAAAACATGACTGTTGACAGATTGTATTCTGTAAGTATGATGTTCAAATATCAATGTTATCATATTTTGCTATAGGTTCTGTGGGCTCACAGGGGGATCCCACATTCAAGGAAAGGGAAAGTCCCGAGCGAAGCAAGCAAGAGCAGGAACAGCCCTGCTGAAAGCTGAACTCATAACAGACAATAGCACGTAAGGTGCTGATCACGAGTTGATGTTTTGTCATTGTGTGGTGTTGTTGCATGCCATGTTTGGAATTGTCATATGTGCTGTATTCTGATTGGATGTTTCATTGCCGTGGATGGCTAAGTATAAAGTCATCCACTATCATAGTTGTAATCAGTCTGTTCAATAGTAAGTATCAACTAGTTACTGCTTGTGCGCTTCGGCGTGAACTGATTCTGGTGGCAGCGGCAATAAGCTGCCCACCTTGCGTGCGACCTGGTCCCGAGGAACCAAGGGCCCACATAATTGGTGGCAGCGGTGGGATCCCGAACGGAAGATATTCCCGAAGGAACCACGAACCCTTGTGGAATTCTGAGGAAGAACACCTTCTAACAGAACCACGAAATACTCATCGGTGGAGAAGACATTCGAAAACCGTAAACTCAACCCAACGAAAGATATTTCGACTTCTTGGGAGACGTCTCGAGAAGAAAGCCGGGCAAGGGAACTGAGCATCCTGCGCCCATCTCAAGGAACACGCATATCAGGAGCTTCCAGCTGCGGCGGAGGAGCTCGTCAGTGTCGGAGCCGAGGCGGAAGACACGAAGTACTAGGACCACCTGTGGCACTGCGGAGAAGGGAGGACTGGCACACACTCTATTGTGGCGGTGGACCATTTTTTTTGTGTCTGTGGTTATTACTTGTAATCTCTGTCGTGCATTGATTTTTAATTGGGTACTTTGCCCAGTGTGATCATTGTGTTTCTTTTGTGCAGGTCTATCCAGGGGGCGAGGACACTCTCCCTCTCATGACGGACAGGGCGGCTGGTGGTAAGAGGCGGACTGTTCGGCGAGTGCCAGCGGCGGCCGGTGAGGAAGACTATCAACCCTCATACGTTCCACCGACGGTGGCTGCACGATCCCCGTACCCAAGCAGACCTCGGGACGGAACACACTACCTCGACGAGGAAGGCTCAGAGGTGAGCGTGGTACTGGCAGAGTTAGGAGAGGAGGGAGAAGGGGAAGAGGTGAAACAGAGAAGAGAGGAATCAAGTAGGGAATCAGAACTAGTGGGAAGATTAGGAATGGCGACCGGTGCAGAGTCGGAGGTTGACAAGTTGCTGAGGTTCATGGCAGAGAAGGAGGAAAGGGACCAAGCCAGCAGGGCTGAGGCGGATAAAGCTAGGAGGCAGGAATTGTTGGAGGTGATGGGCAAGTTGAGGGAAGATGAAGAAACGAGGCGCAGGGAAGAAGAGGCTAGAAGGCGAGAGAGAGAGGAAGACAATAGAGCTAGGAGGCTAGAGGAGGAGACGGAGCAGAGAGATAGAAGGGATCTGCAAGCAGAGAAGCTGAAGGTATTGGGGGTGTACAAGGATGGGACAGAGATGTTAGGTTACCTCAACAAGTTTGAGCGGATAATGTCGGAGTGTGGTATAGGCAAAGGCAGATGGGCAGAGAGGTTGTTTCCGCGGTTGCCGGAACGACTGTGTGGAAGGATAGCAGGAGTAAGAGATGAGGGAGCGGAGTACGAGGAGGTCAAGAGAGAGTGCTTCTCAAGGCTGTGGGGGAGACTAGTTTCACGTACGGCCATCAGCTGTTCGAGCTGACAGGGGAGTCCTTGAAGACCAAGTCGGCTTCGGAGATCATGGAGGTGGTGGAGAAGATCTGCAGAGGGGTTCTCCAGGGGTGCGGCACGCTTGAGGAATGTGTCGGAGCACTAGCCGCAGCACTGACTCGACGGGTCATACCGCCTGGAGGGAAGGTATTCTTGGAGGGGAAGAAGTTGAGTAAGCTGGAAGACGTGAGGGATGCGTGGGAAACTTGGATGTCTGGGAGAACGAAGGGCAACTTTTACAAGGTTTTGGGGAGCAGCAGTGAGGGTGGAGGCAGGAGTTTTAGAGACGGCGGACTTAGGGCCCAGGGAAGCGTAGCGAGCGATAGGGGTAACTTTACGCCTAGTTGTTTTAGCTGTGGTGAGAGGGGGCATAGGGCCTTTGAGTGTAAGAAGGGAAGAGCAGGGGGGTCAAGTGAGAGCAGCAGACCGGTGACTTGTTTTGCCTGTGGCAAATCGGGCCATCGAAGTCCCGATTGCCCGAGTAAGAAAGTAGGCAATACGGTGAAAAAGGAGGGTCCATTTGGTAGGGTGGCCAGAGTGATGGTGGGGGTAAAGAGGGGTAACATGGCAGAAGGCATCGTGAATGGGAATAAGTGTGGGGTGCTGATAGACTCAGGAGCTGAGGTGGGAGTCATTCCGAGGTCGCTAGTGGCTAAGGACGGACTAAAGTGCGGTCGCGTGCACGTTGCGGACGTGCATGGCCATTCCAAGAGTCACGACAGCACTATAGTCAGTTACAAGATCGGGGGGTTAGAATTTACCAAGTTGGCAGTGATAGACGACAGGACAGGGAGCGATGTAGTCAGCATAGTGCCCTTTGATGTGACGAACCAGGAGGAGTGTGAGGCGTTTGGAGGGGCAATTAGAGAATACAAGGCGAGGCTAGCTGAGGCATCTGAGTGTAAGACAGTCAGGGTATTAACGAGGAGTCAGGCAAGAAGGGAGGAGGAGTTGGACGTGTGTGAGCAAGATGTATCTGTCGGTGAGTGGTGTAGTATTGAGACAGACGAAGAAGTGCAAGGACCGGAAGAGAAAGGGTTGGATGTCAGTGAGTCGAAAGACGAAGCTGAATCGCCTCTTTTGTCCGAGAGCACGGGGGAGGTTGAAGAGGGGTGCGATCCAGTTGCTCTGGAGGGTATGAATGCAGAGCAGGGGGAAATAGAGGGAAAGGTGAGGGAGTTAGCCAGCGAAGTGGGTCCAGTAAGGAGTGGTAAAGATGGGGAAGACTTCAGGAGGGAACTGAGAGAAGACGATAGTTTGAAGGCGTGGAGAGAGCTGGGAGAGAATAAGGAGAGAGGATTTGCATGGAAGAGGGGAGTTTTGGTTAGGAGCCAGTATGTGGCATGGGAAGAGTTTAGGGATGTTTTAGTGGTGCCTAAGGGGTTTAGGAGCAGGATAGTGTCATTGGTGCATGATAAAGGGGGTCACTTGAGTGGAGAGAAAGTAGCGAAAATGAACGGTAGGTATTTTATGTGGCCAGGAATGAGTAAAGATGTGTGTGAATATTGTAGTTCGTGTGAGTTGTGTCAAGTGCGTAGCAAGCACAAGCCGAGGAGGGCTCCTGTGGTGGACAGACCTGTGCTGACTGAATCATTCGAGTCAGTGGCAGTAGACCTGGTGGGACCCCTGCCCAAGGGCAAAGGTGGGTGCAGGTTCCTGCTTACGTATGTCTGTCTAGCCACCAGATGGCCTGAGGCCGTGCCTCTTAGGAGTATTACGGCCAAGGCAGTGGCCGAGGGATTGTGGGCTATTTTCTCGCCGACTTCGGTCCCTGAGAGAATGCTTTCCGATCAGGGGAGCCAGTTTTGTGGCAGGGTCGTGAGGGAACTGTGTGAACTGTTAGGCATTGAAAAATTGAGGACGTCTCCCTACCACCCGGAGACAAACGGGGCGGTAGAAAGGTTACACGGGACACTTAAGGGGATATTGGGAAAGTGCATGAGTGAGGGAGTAGATTGGGTGGGACAGGTTGCCTTCGTACTATATGTATTGAGACAAATGCCCCATGCTGATAGCGGGTTTAGTCCGTTCGACCTGGTGTATGGGTATCGGGTCAGGACACCTCTTGATGCTTTATACCATGGTTTGTACGAGGTTGAGAGCGAGAAGTTGAATGTGTGCGAATGGGTTAGGTGCATGGCTGAGAGATTGGAGAGAATGCGTGAGTGTGCAGCAGTGAAGATGATGAAGGGGAAACAGGGGAGGTTGGATTATGTGAACTGGGGGAGCAAGTTGCGGGAGTTTGAGGAGGGACAACTGGTCTTGTACAGGGTCCCTGGGATGCAGAGTAAATTGGCGGATTCGTGGGAAGGACCATATCGAGTGATGAAAAGGATGGGAATGGTGAATTACAGGATAAGCAGGATAGATTCGGAGAAACATGTTAAGGTTGTGCATGTCAATTGTCTGAAGGAATACAAGGAGAGGTTGGAGGTGAATAGGATCGATGTAGTGTTGGAAGAAGGAGTGAGCGAGAGGAACGTACTGAGTGGGGAATGCGAAGGATATGTGGAATCGGAGCTGGAGGAACTGTTGAGGAAGTACATTTGTTTGTTTGTGGGGAAACCTGGTTTTACGGATTTGGTACAATTGTCAATAGATACAGGTGACTCGCCGCCGATAAGGCAGACGCCATATTCGGTACCACTGGGTATACGGGAGAAGGTCAGGCACGAGTTGGATGTGTTGGAAGAGGGTGACATTATAGAGAGGAGTTGCAGCCCGTGGGCTTCTCCTCTGGTGCCGGTGAGGAAAAAGGATGGAGGGATTAGGCTGTGTGTTGATTTCAGGAAGGTGAATGAAACAACAGTGCGGGAGCCGTACTATATTCCGGGTTTCGATGAGATGGTGGAGAGGGTAGGCGCAGGTCGGGTTTAGTCGAAGCTTGATTTGGAGAAAGGCTTCCATCAGGTCGGAGTGAAGGAGGAGGATAAGTTGAAGACAGCGTTTGTCTGCCCCTTCGGAAAATTCCAGTTCAAGAGGATGCCTTTTGGGTTGACAAACGCTCCATCAGTCTTCCAAAGGCTGATGGACCAGGTGTTGAGATGTTGTTGGGATTTTGCTAGGGTGTATATCGATGACGTACTGGTAGTGTCAGGGAGTTGGAAGGTACATTTGAGGCATTTGGGTGAGGTTTTTGAGGCGTTGAAGGTAGCGGGATTGACGGTAAAGAAGGAGAAATGTGTTTTTGGCAAGAGAAAATTGGAGTTTCTGGGCCACCTTGTGGGGAATGGTGTTGTGTCTGTTCCTGAGGCAAGGGTGCGGGCGATTCTGGAGCATCCACGTCCGGGAAACAGGAAGCAGTTACGTGGCTTCTTGGGTTTGATAAGCTTCTATCGAAGGTTCGTCCGTGGCATCCACCGCTGGACGGCCGTTTTGACGCCCCATACGTCTGGTCCAGGTAATGGGAGGTTGGTGTGGACAAGCCCCATGGAGGAGGCTTTTCGTGAATTGTGCATATGTTTGTCTGATTGTGTAGTTTTGTGTGTTCCTCAGTGTGAGGACTGTTTTATGTTAGAGTGTGATGCCTGCGGAACGGGTGTCGGTGCAGTGCTATCAGTGTTACGAGACGGAGAGTGGAGACCGGTGGCGTTTTTCTCTCGTCAACTTAGGGGTGCCCAAATACGATACAGCGCCCAGGAATTGGAATGTCTGGCAGTGGTAGAGGCGGTGAGCCATTTTGCGTATTTCTTGTATGGAAGACGTTTCACGATCCTGACGGATCACCGAAGTCTGGAGACGCTGGTCTCGGGTCGTCAAGGAAATAGGAGAGTACACGGCTGGGCTTTAAAGCTGGCCGAGTTGGACTTCGTGGTGAAGTATAGAAAGGGTACAGAGAATGGAGCGGCTGATTCGTTAAGTAGATGTTTCGGCGATGAAGAGGAGAAGGATCGCCTCATGGAGGAGGGGGGAGATGTGGGCTCACAGGGGGATCCCACATTCAAGGAAAGGGAAAGTCCCGAGCGAAGCAAGCAAGAGCAGGAACAGCCCTGCTGAAAGCTGAACTCATAACAGACAATAGCACGTAAGGTGCTGATCACGTTGATGTTTTGTCATTGTGTGGTGTTGTTGCATGCCATGTTTGGAATTGTCATATGTGCTGTATTCTGATTGGATGTTTCATTGCCGTGGATGGCTAAGTATAAAGTCATCCACTATCATAGTTGTAATCAGTCTGTTCAATAGTAAGTATCAACTAGTTACTGCTTGTGCGCTTCGGCGTGAACTGATTCTGGTGGCAGCGGCAATAAGCTGCCCACCTTGTGTGCGACCTGGTCCCGAGGAACCAAGGGCCCACAGGTTCCTCTACTGGAGTAGCATCTTTTCTTCTGCCTTGCTGCAGAAAGCTGTTTCTTCCTCTTTGTGCCTGCTCAGCTAGCCATACCAACCACAATTAGATAACAGGCCACGAGCCTCTGCTTTGAATAAAAGCACGAGTTGTAAGGGCGAGATCGCCAACTATAATTTGCGAGTTTTAGGCGGGATTGTGTGCGCGTGTTTTTTAAGCCCAACCACAGCTCCGTGGTTTGACAGCTCAATTGGGTCAATTAACAGTGCACGCGCGTTGCTATGTGCCAGCACCCTTTTAAAGTTCATTGAATGAATTTATTATGGTGTCCCTAAAAAAAAATCAGTTAACTAGTGGTGCGCTCGAATAGCGCAAAATAGCGAAGCGAGCGATGCATGTTCCCTGTAATTGCAGCTATAGATACAGTTATTTATTTTTATGTTGTTAATGTTATGTCTGTCTGTTGTTTCATATAGATTCATTGGTGCTTCTATTCTATACCACTGTATGATGAAGGCTATAAAATTTAGGCTATGTATAATAAAGTTTAAATGTTATACTTTTTGTGTTAAAACAAGAGTAATGAATTATTTTATTATTTATTTTATTAATGTAATTCGTAATCAGCTGCATAGTATTGCTTTATATAGTAAAGTTTAAATGTTATATTATTTGTGATAATATAAGAATAATGAATTATTTTACCAGCAAAGTTATTGGCTGGTGTTTTAGACAGAATATACAGCTATTTAATTATAAATGTCATACATCATTACAGTTATAGCTGATGTAAACTTTGTGGTTTAATAAAAATAAAAAATAAAAGAGTTTGTTTGGGTACTATAACATATTCAGAGGGAGAGCAGAGTATGTTAAATGGATGTAGATCTTAGACTACATAGTTTGATAATAGAGTTAGGTTAATTTTTATAGTTTTACATTAAATTTAACCTGCAAGTGGAGGAATGTTTCCAGGATGCATGTTATTTTGAGCTGAATAGAGCTTAGGGATATGTTTATCCCGGCTACATCGACAACATTCCAATGACTTAAATTTCATTTTGGTGCCTGGAAACTTCTCCAAACACGTTATGCAGACTGGGATAGTAATCGATGAGATTTTAGCATGAAAATTACGCATTGCTGTGTGAACTTGAGGATGGAATAATATGGTGCAATGGAACCTGGGGATGTTGTCTTGACCTGTTCCCCCTAACTTCAGACAATCTAGTTTCCCGTTGAAGTGGTGTTTCATCAGCCAATCTCTGCTGTTGGTTAGTTGACAACTGCTCTAATCTAGAGGAATTTTGTAATGAAGATTCATTTGCTGTTCTCAACAGTTGGTTAGTGGACAAACAGTGGAGCCTGTGATCTCTTTCACTATCACTTTCAAACAAATGTGTGACTTGCTGTTTTTGTGACATTAGTTGTAGACGTTGCTCTCTGCATAATGGTTTCCTAAACGAAAATATGTCTCGTATTAACTTATTGAAGTATTTATTTTATTTTATATTTACCTCTTGCATTCGTTGCTGATAAGCTGAAAGGTTTTGCGGTATCAAAATTGTTTGAGTTATATTTTCTGCAAATTTTTTTGCTGCTTTGGGTGTATATGAGAATGGATGTCCTCTGATAGATGTCTTTCCTTCCTCTTGCAGTACAAAAAGTAGTGGGGATATTAGCTTCTTGTTCAAATGGTGTGGCTGCATTTTCAGTGTCTTCAAGAGTAGTTGAGTCTACAGCTGTATAAAGTTCATTGGTACAGTAATCCTCAGGAATAGTCTAATAAATAAATTAGGAACATTTAATGGCTTTTCAAAAAGAAAGATTCTTTACTTTGCTACCTGTTTCTGTTTCGTTTTAGCTCTCCTCCTCCTTGCCCTGTCCTTTTCATTTCTTATCTCTCTCCTTACTATTTTTTCTTCTGGAGTTCCTAACGCCCTCAAAGCTCTTGACCGAGCGTTTCTAACGTTTTGTCTACTGGGCATCGCTACTTCGTACAGCGGGTAAACAAAACAAAATGTTGCTAAGAAGGTTACCCGGCCCGCGCAAGCGCATAGGAAAAAGGGTACACACGTACGCCCACGCAAGAACAAAAACAATTTCTAGACCTAAATATATATATATATCGCGAACTCATTAGAGAGTCAGCTCCGCTCGCTTCGCTCGCTTCGCTGAACTAGTTAGGCATCTCACACTCGACTTACCGGTGTGGGACACTTACCCAGATAAAAATAATTCTGATTTGAACAAGTCTAAAGCAGTAAACTTTTACGAGACTGACTGAACACTACTGCACTTCAGCTTTTAAGCAGTTACACTAAGCCACACCTCTCTTCCGTTTCTGCCCAGAAAAAGTAGTCCCTCTTCCGTTTCTGCGCAGGAATTAATCTCGCGAGGCAACACCCTCTCTACGGAAAATAAATGAAATATACTTCATTTGAATGTATGAAACCGTCAAACATACCACAATAAGGATTATATAAATAGCTATAGTGACATAATTAGATGAAATTTCATCGGGTGGTACTCCATAGCATAATTTTATCTCTTTCGTAGACCTTCTGTGGGATGTTAATGTAAGAGTAAGCAAGACTGTAGTTATTATTAAATTGGTAAGCAATAAATATTACTCTTCTGTTTCATAGTGGAATGACAATGAAACTACAGGAGCATGCATTTGATAGTGCATGTGAGTTAAGCCTATAAAATAAAGCATCAATAATTCCAAAATAAACTATAGCAGAATTTACATGAAGTCCCGTTTCTCTTTCTAATAAAATCCCTAATTTCTCCTGTAATTTTTGGCAATTAATTCTTAAACACTGAGTATTTTTTTTCTGGCACATGCTGATTTGGTAAGTATTGTAAGTGTAGTTAAGCCCTGCTAGATTATAGCTACTAGCTTTTTCTGGAATAATGACATGAAATTGCATTAGATTTAATTCTAGAAAGTATAAGCAATTAGAAGAATGATTAAGTGAAAATGAGAATAATCAGTCCATAATCATAAATAAAATCAATAGTTTAACTTTCTTTTTCTTTTGACTATAAGGTAAGTCTTCATTACTTGATTGAAAGAAGCTGGGTTTGTGTTGGCTATATTCTTGTTATTGTACTTTCAAATGGGAAAGTTTTAAAATACTAGGAGCACTGTCTGCTCAGATTCAGAGTCAGCATATGTCATCTGAACAATCATGCCAGATGTTTCTCATTTTGAGCAATCAGCTATCATACTGCATCAGAATTGACAAAAAAGGAAATCATTACATCCACTACTGAGCATATTAAAATCCTTTAATTCCCTAATCCCATTTCCCCCCTAATGGGATGTTTTTCAGCTGCAGTAGAACGTGCTTTCTCCATTCATTATTGACTAGATATATTGAATCATCCTTATTGAGTACTGAAACCATTTAAGAGAGACTGATAAATTTACTCATTCACTTCATAACTACCAACTTTATATAGCTAGAGTTACTGCCATCGTCACTATTTCACTTATTTCTAATTGGAATAATATGAGAATAACAAGAAAATTTATGGAAAATGTATTATCCCTTTGAAATAATATCGCAATTTTTTTTTTGAATAAAAAAAGAATAATTCTAAAAAAATTTCGAAGTAGCTAGCTAAGTGCGCATGTCTGAAGCGCTATGTTTTAGTTCCACAACGCTAACGCTTGTAATTCAGTTCATGAATTTTCAGTGTTGGTGGTGTTGGTGACTTTTGAAAGGTGTTTTAGGAACTTTTGTTGGTTGCATTCATATATTCAAGTTAGTTCTAGCAGATCCTATAAGACTTGTTCGTCACCTTAATTGTATCCCTTCAGCATAATGAGGTAAATATTATACAACCTGTCATATCATAATTGAAATCTCTCCTCTTCTCTATCCATTATCAAAACACACTGGCGACAACCTGATACTTATAACTCTAGAAGAAGTATCTGCCATTAAGATATGCTATTAATGCCTTAAAATGAAATGGTTTATAATGATTACTTGTAGTAAAGTGCGCCGTGTTCTTGAACACATCGTGAAAGGATGGAAATGCACGACCAAAAGAATAAGAACTTCAGAAACGTAAAACTTAACTTCCAAAAGAACGAGATTCAAGCAGGTAAGTAATTGTCCTGTTATACAACTGTAACTCCAAGGGTTCCAGACTTGTAGGAGTTAGCTAGCAGTGAGAGGAGGATCACCATATTTTTAGCTAATAGGTCAAATTATGAACAGTTACAGTATAAGGATGTGAGAAAATATATTTGATATTGTCAGTAGCTAAATTGACTATATTAACTTAGAAAATTGACAACAAGATTTATTAGAAATTTGGTATATATAATTATATATATGTAATATATAATATGTATGTATTTATATACATGTATATTATATATACTAGTGTTGCTTTGAAACTGTCATGTGATTAAAAATAGTGACATCTCTCTCCACAATCGCCTGCGGACAATACATCAAAGTGTTTTTTTCTGACTAAATAAAGTAAAATGTATAATTAACTACAGTGTTAAGCATAGGTGCAAAAGCAGTCTAAATTTGGAGGGGCATAACAAGTAAGCTATCAACAGGTTATCAAATGAATTTTAACATGCTCAGCTATACGTTATTCATCAGAGCTGATGGCGTTTGTTCCTTGTTCCAGGAAGAGACGGGTCCATTTCTCCTCCTCTCAGTACTTTCTAGTGTCTGATAGTTGGTAGTTAGCTAAGCTGGAGCTGTACAATGAGTGTCTATCAGCAGGAATGAATGTAACAACTATAGACCAGTAACTTACCACATGTCTACTGCTGACTACTGCCCTAAATTTTCTGCTGAAAGTGCTGCAGTTGGTATAAATTCATGCACTCAATCATCGACCAAACTCTATAGGTAACTATTGGTGGGGTGTCCCTGTACACTACAATTAGGTGAATGTAATGAAAGAATGCACTTGAATTCAGTAACTTTCGCTGCTTAACAGTTGGGAGAGGGGGGGGGGGGGGCTCTGCCCCTTTCTAATCAAAGATGGGACAGCTGGAGCCCCCTGGACCCCTATCATATGGAACTATTTTTTTACTTGTTGTACAAAGATCGATTTGTGAATGGTCACTACATCTAATTGGAGCATTACATCTTTGTCTTGTGAACCTCACAAATATCATCGCTCTAGGACCTCCATTTTCTTTGAAGGCCTCAAAAACTAAATGAAGTATACTTCTTGCAGTCAGTATTTTTAAGCTGCATAATAAGACATAATTTTCCCCACTACAACAATATCCTGTCATTATATTGAGTGCTTAGTATTAGAAACAAAACAATAAACACCTAACTTACATGTAACATAACTAGCTACTGTGACAATGGCAGCCAATGACTATTGACAACGATAACATGACTATTGTCCATATATACTTGTTGACATTTAGGCATGTACCTACATCTCCCCCTCCATCAGAACACATTTTTCCTCTTCTTTTCTTGAAACACATCTTCTTCCTTCTGCAGTCTGCTCAGGCAGACTGCAGCATGATTTAGAACACTAGCTGGTCTATATTCAATAGTGAAAGAGAACTCAACTAATTTTAAACTCCAGTTAAGCAGTCTTCTATTTTGTTGCTTTGCCATCATGAAAGAGACTAGTGGCTTATGATCCATGAGAACTGTGAACTGTCTTCCATGTAAGTAATATGGGAAGTGCTGTATGGACAGGAATAATGCCAGTCATTCAAGCTCTTATAAGCAGAGTAGTTCTTTTGCACTCCACATAGCTGTTTTGAATAATAATATGCCACCGGGTTCCAGAAATCATTCCTTTTCAAGTTGAGCACTGCACCAACACTGGTTGACGAGGCTATTTCCAACATAAAATCATCAGAGTGGGTGTGCACAACATAGAGTTATCACATAGACTTAACTTTATTGACATGAAAGTTTCATCCATTTCCCGAGTCCACCCACTCCACTGACTTTAGAGATAACTTTGAGACATGTTGGAGTGATGATCTATGGTACTTTGGTATACATTTACAGTAATATTTAATCATGCCTATAAAGGATCTGAACAGTTTTCTAGTTGTTAGCTTACTATACTCGTTCAGACTTTCTATGAGCATGGACACCAAGGGATCCTGAGCCTACGATGTGGCGCCCAGGTTCTCCAATCTTGACTGCCAAACTGGCATCTGTTAGGTTTACAAGTAACTGCAGTGCATCAATGTCACTGTGCACAAATAATGGACTTCTCTGGGATAGATTCACTTTTTGAGGGTCATTGCATCCACCCTTACATGAAACATTTTGAGAGATTTCACATTCACTACCCTTATATGCTTGGGGTTTGTCTGGACTTGCGCTTTTTTAATTCATTGGGCCATTCCTTTCATAAATGGTATAAGGACCATCCCATGAATCCTCCAATTTGCTTGCTAGACCAGGTATTCGGTATAGTACCAAGTCTCCTGGGACAAATTCCCTTCACATGCTATCCTTGTTAGCTTGTTTCACTCTTGTACCTTTCCTATCTGAACGATTCAACAAGGCCTCACTGGAGACAACCGATCGAAGTTGGAGAGGCTCTGCTCCCTACCTATCAAAATTATAAGGGTCGCAGTTCTTTTAGCCCCCCACCTTCTGCCACCTGTAAATGAAGATAGTGGTTGTCATTATGTCTTTTGCAGGGAAGTAGCAGTAAAGAGCCGAAGAAGAAGCTGATACAATATGCCTAAAATACTTCCAGGCCTGGCACCATCTATGCTGAAATATTTCCTTGTTGTAAATATCTTGATTCATAAAATCAAAGAAGCTCTTAGATTGTATGGAATTCAAGGCATTATGCAAGCTTTTTAATTGGTACACTTTTGGGTATGCTTTTTATAGTTATTCAAGCCACAGAAGTACTCTTGTAGAAGTTACCTTCATTACAAACAAATATTTCTAACATAAAAAAGAATCACAAATTTTAATATAAACCATTGCTTCTACAACTGCCATACAAAGGTTTCTTTCTTGGTTTTATGACAATTCTAGCTTCAATCAATCCTATATTATTAATGATCCTGTTATTTTTTCAAGTAAAAATCCTCATTATCAATAAATAAAATCATACAGGAAAGTCGGTTAAATTAGCAAGCAACTAGAGTTTGTATTGAAGTGTAGATGACAGAGACAGCCAATTTGACTAAACAACGGTTGATTCTATAGTTCATTGTTAATAACATTGTTGCACAAGAGTGTATCACTCATCACTTTAATATTATGCATCTCATACAAATAGTAATAAAAAATATGTACAGGCATTATCATTAATGACAGTTAAATGGAATAAACCAAAAAAAAATCAACAGCAGCAACAACAACAAGAAAGGGGAAAAACAGAACTCACGCTTAATTTTGTCCTTTCAGATAGCTCAATTTCTCCAATCTGTACTTATATATTTTTTGTGTATATGCCAAGTGCAATAGAGAAAGTAATGAAATAAAGAAGCAGGTAAGCTGAGGAAAACTTAATACATTCCAATTATGACAAAATTGCTGAAAAAAAATCCCCAAACTCCAGAATAGAATCTTGCTAATGCCTGGTTAATTTAAGTTTGCTTTATTGTGCTACTTTTTTTAGAGCATGAAGGAGCACATTGGCACGTGGTAATCATTCATGCACATATATGTACACACACACACACACGCGCGCGCACACACACACAAACACACACAAACACACACATGCATGGACACCCTCCTAGATTAGCTAGTTTATAATTAGTTAACTTGGAGGCACAGAAATATAACAGACTGAAGCACAACTATCTACAAGTACCAAAGAAATACAGAGTGAGCTGTTTTGAAAATTTAATCCCAAACTAAACCAGCTAATTCTAAATGTGGAATAAATTATGTATTGATAGCTTTTATGTATTTTTCTTTTTATGATATATTTCTGGTGTTTTAATCCTGGCAAGACAACTATTCAGTTGTTAGTTCCTGATATCATTAGTTAATTTAAGACAGGCGAATAGATCAAATTAATCAATACCAAAAAAGTATAAAAATTTGGAGGAACAAAATTTAAATTCAATTTTACATAAATAAACTTTATTGAAAAAAATATTTTTATTTTGGATAACAAGTTAAAATTGAGGGTTTACAAAAAAATAACAACAAATGGTAAAAAGCAAAAACAAAAAATTTAGCCACAAGCTTTACAGTATCAATGTTCATCAAACTACTTTACTTTGTGGTAATGGTAGGAATGATCCTTTCTCTGACATGTTCCACATAACATCAGTAAAAGCAGGAAACCAGAAATTGACAGTAGTGTACAGTCAGATATAATGCGGACCAATATTGTTGTATTCAAATTCTGATCACTTATTATTCCGTTAAAAATTTCTTGATTGAGTGGCTCAAAATGGTTTGACAGAAGTTGAAAGGGCAGAGCAATAATTAAAAAAACAAAGGCTAAAATTACAGGACAAATCTTAAAATTAAAGTTATAATTGCGACTGAATGTTATAGCAATAACAATCCAACCAATAAGGGTGAAACTTATAAAAGGTATAAAAAATATATATTCGATATCAAGCAAATAAGGAATCAGCGATAGGATAGTATTTATTATTGAATAAACTACATATATAGTAATATATCTAGATATAACTTTGTTGAAGATGTAAATCCATTCCATTATTTCATCCTCTTTTGTAGACATTTGTGAAATCGTGCATTGGATATATAAACCAATAATAAGTATTACAATTGATGCAACTCCATTTCCTGTTTGGCAGCCACTATAGCAATGTATATGATCTCCACATTGTCGATCTATATAATAAATATTGCCACCAGTGTAATACATTAGCATCACAACAACTTGCATAAAGTAGCTACAGGAGCACGGGGTGGTATGACAGCATATGCAGCAACCAATAAATGACAGAAGAATTATGGCAATAAATCCACTACCCCAAGATATCCATAAGACAGAACCACAAGTATATTCAGGATAAAAGAATAAAATTAGTTCTTTTGACAAGTGATAGCACGCATCAATTAAAAAATTGATAAACATCAAGTAAATCTGTTGTAGTGAATCCTGAAAAAGTAATATGGGTAGCAATAACTTTAAATGCATTATATATTTATATGCTAGAAAGAACCTTTGATTCTATATAGCTATATATTCACTAGAGCCCCTTTCCACTAGCTTATAATATTAATAACACATTAATATGACTAAATTGAAGCTGAACTCATCAACTTAATGACTAGGTAAATATAATATAGTGTAATATTTGAAACCATGATAACTTATGTATTACATTAGATTATTCTATCTCCTTCACAGGCTTTTTTTTTTAACAATACAGAATAAAAATTTGTTTGGCTGTCACTGCATATCAAATCCAGGACTACTTGCGTAATGCACAAGCATGCTGCCACTAAGCTACAGCAACCAATATCCATCAAACACTCCAATTTGGTATTTATACTGTTAAAGTCCTGCTCTCAACAAACAAATGGAAATTTTCTTTCCTCAATGATTCTTATTTTTGTCTGTGGAATTTTTACTTTAATTTAAGTTCAAATATTGTTTAATTCTTTATTGTTAAAAAAAGCCTGTGAAAGATAAGCTATTTATATTCATTTCTATTATTCGTTTTGTTAGCTAATTGTTTTTTAATTGTGTGTTAATAAAGTCATTAAGAATAAATCAATTTATGCTTAATCTGCGATGAATACAGATCCTTCTTCTAGATCTCTCATCATTTTTTTATAGTTCAGAAGTAGCTACTAAAACTACATACCCTAATGACATAAGATCCCACTTACCATGATACTTGAAATATTTCTTTAGATCACCAATAGCTAGTAACTTCCAATCTACCTTCTCTACTCTCAGTTAGATTTGATTCAAGTATCTCCATGTTTTGTAATTACTATTGTATAAACATTAGACATTCCTGGATTTCCCCAGGGAAATTTCTATTATTTTTCCGGTGCCATCCATAACCTTATGAGGGATCATCTTGTAGGTTCAACTTAATATAATGTAAAAAGTCTTGTGCCAAAGAGCTAGGATACCATACACCATTAGTGCAATTGCAGCCACCTGAATCAACACGTGGTTTCCCCCAGGAATCTCTCTCAAAGATGTTTGGAAAACATGTACTGACTTACTACAAAAGACAGAACATTTTACATGTATGGTAGTTAAAATGACAAATGGGTGTACTTGATTGGTCAAAAAATAGGTGGCAAAGAGAGTGGGGGAAGGGGAATTTACCCACACTGTTTTGGCATGTGATACAGTGTGCTTCAAATAATACTTTTAAATGTCATTTTCATCAGTGCTCAAATTGTAGACAAAAATGGCACTATAATCGAATGACGCAAAAGCTTAATTTGGTAATGTTTGTAGTGCAAACAATGAACAATCCATTCTCAGGGAATTTTAAAAATGTTATTCATAAGTTTGTTACTATTCTTGGCCATACTGTATCTACGTAATCATTTGCACTAAATATAGTTGCATCTAACTAACTGACACGACCTAATGAAATTCTAATTCTAATTAATAGCAAATCTTGATGCTGGATGTGGTGCCATGCCCCATCAATACACGTATGAACCACATTATTTTCCTATATATTCTTTCACCTTCATTCGATTAACTCTCTCATTTCTCATTGCTTTTGTATGACATTACATAACCAAATAATACATACCTACCCAATTAACCACGTAACCGAAATGTGATAACCTCCATGTTTTTGTATTGTTTAATTTTTCATCTAGTGATATTTTATCATTTCATTTATCTTCCATTTAATTATCCACTTTAGTGTTATTTTTTTTGCATTGCCTAATACAATATTTATAACATATCTATAGGACATCTATAGGCAGTTTGTTTACTTACGATAAACATTGCAAAAACTGATGGGCAGTTTGTTCTGTGATGTTTGAAAATTATAATCTTTAGCACAACACCTTATCTATCTAGATCTTCTACCACAAATAACCAGCCACATAACCATAGATAACATGGCAGGCTGAGGGTGGGGTTTGGATGGGGTGGGGGGAGCAATTACATAAATCAACTTTTATGAATCTTGCTGTAAAGTTGTGGCGTCAGGAATGGCATGACTCATTATTGCATTCAGGTGAAAGGACACTTTGTAGGTTTGTAACATACAAAGTTTAACATAGGATCCTTTTCACTTCTAGACTCCCAAAATTTAAGAGTCTCAGCCACCTAGCTTAATCAATAAAATCACACTATTTTGATACAGTTGTTTGCATTGTGGTTCAAGTAATGTTTTGATTTATTATTGGTAATTCTGAGATTATTTTATCCCAGTATGCCTCCTGAACATTTTTTCTGCATACAAGTAGGTGAGATGCCACCTTTTACTCTCTAGAGATGAAGTGGAATGTCATGATAAGAAAACCATGCTATTTGTTTGCTGCTCCCAAATAACGGTCATAGAACAGTGGTTTATCTGAAAAGCTTTAATTTCATCACTGCTTTTACTTCAGTGGCGGCACACTTAAGTAAGAGGGTGTAATGAATGCAGCTGTCAGCTAATAATAGTGTATCGAGGATCCAAAATGGCTCTTCAAAACCTTTGTTTTGAACTCATTTCATTTAAAGAATAGAATTTAAAAAAATTGTAGTTTTTAATACATGTATAGCCAGATTTAGATTGTTCGCAACCATGTTAACAATGCCTCCTGTCATAGCATTTTGCCTTGCATGATTCCTATCATACTTGCTATGTGAAAGCATATTATCCTTTAGTGTTACCTGCACATCTTGAACGTTTTTTCTTGAATACAAACCTCATTGAGTACTATGAGGAGTCAGTCTGACCCTAAAGGCAGTAATTCTTGTATTTGGAATTTAATTGATTGATAGACGAGTTAAATTCATCAAATTCAGTTATTTCTAGACAATTGCATACTAGTTCATAGTTTAAGGTATTTCCTGCAGTATTTCTTATGCTAATAGTTGAGCAGACTGAGGCCACCATAATGATAAGACTTGCTCCCAACCAATTCGCCAAATACTTTAAAGTAAATAAACTTAGCACAAAGTGAATTTTTGTATAAAATACAATATATAAGCAAATTCATTTGAATGTAGAGAGAGCATCCTTCCTAGGTTCTAAATAACACCTCCCATTCAAATCTATCGCTTCAAGTGAACAGAGATGGCACCTGAACTTATATTTAAAAGCACAATTAATTTTAATCCTAAATGTGTGCCCATCAATTTCCAGTAGAAGATGTCTGTCACTCAACCTTTAACTTGAGTAATTGTTGTGGTGAAACTATACTATCAGTAATGTAATTGCCTCTGATTGTTCATATTATTTCAACCATTGGTGTGGGATTTTTCCATGTCTGATGTTTCTGTCTGATGTTTCTTTGCTTTCTACACACAATTCCCTCTTTCAAGTGAAAGCCATATTTGGTATCTCCAAGTTATGTGCTTACTAAAAAGGGAGATCAAGAAAATGTTTGCCTAAATAATGCACAGGCATTAATTTCACTACGTAAATCCCTGCATTCACAATCAAAATTTGTATTTAAAAAAATCTAAATTAGTACCAATTGAAGAGGAGGATCAGAATTGATATGATATAGCTTGAATAAATATTTTAACTTGATGAAAAGAAAACAAATACTTGGCCGTTATGTGATAGTTGGTATTGTATGGATCATACAGGTAGATGGTCTACTTTGGATATCTTTGTGTTTACGTATGTGTCTGTCTCTGTGTTTATTTTGTTAGCTTTGCTACTCTCTTACTTTTAATTAAGTTAACCTTGTTCATTTTATGTTTAGGGTTTCCTTGTATACACAAATGTGTTTTTTCCATGTTTATTTTCTTAAGTTTACCAACTGTTCTATTATTTCGGAGAACTGTAATTATCTTCTTCAGTTTACAACTTACATTTGTGTTTCCCTTTTTAAAATATCTTCACTCTTTTTTTTTTTTACTATCACATCCCTACTTCTAGTTGATCAAATTTCTATGATATCAGTCAGGGACGGATCCAGCACCCCAAATATTTTAGGTCAATGCTTATGAAGTTTAAATGATTAATTGTACATGATTTGAATATTACTTTATGAGTGAAGAGCATATGTTAGCATTGCAGTTGTCCAGTAAACTGTAGTGCCCTTATTGGTACATTTGTCCTTGTAATTTATCAAAAAACTTGGTTGGGAGGAAGGGAGGGGGGGCCTTGCCCCCCTGAATCCTCCCCATGTCATTTATATAGTCATTGCTTTTTTTGATTTGATTGAACTCATCCTATACATCATTAAAATTATAGGGCAGTGCCAACAACTCAGTAGGCAATCCATTCCAGTGGTTCTTACAGCTAATCGGGACAATGATTAATACAAATATCACATTATAAAAATATTCAACTTATAACATATGAATATCCTCCATGCTTCATGGAGGATATTTACATAGTATTTCTATAGAAGATAGAGTCACATGATGTTATACACTTTCCACATTCAAAACATAATGTTGTCTGGATATGATAGAAGTAGTGCAGCACATAAATACATTGTATTACAGTCACACGACAAACATAGCATCCTCTCAAAAAATCTCAACAGTAGGATTACATCATATTTTACTGAGCAGAAGAGTATAAAAGGAATTGATTTTATTTCATTTTCACACCGTTTGACATGAATGTTATTATTTTTTTGCTCAAGATTATGTTTTCTGTATTTTTTGTGATTCTGTCATTAGCAGGTTACCAAGGAGCCTTTGCTCAAGTCATTGCCAATTACAACCTCTCCCAGTGCCTCTCTGGAGAAGACCTCAAACTTCACCTGGGTACTCAAGTACTGGACACTGTAAAGCATATTCCCAATTGCCCATGTGGAGGAGCAGGAAAATGGAGGAGAATTGTAGACATTGATATGAGCAACTCAAGCCAAGTGTGTCTCTCTAACTGGACTCTTGTCAGTACCTCTGATTTTCGTGGGTGTGGAAGGTCTACACATAGGACTGGGAGCTGTGACTCTGTATTTTTCTCCTATGGGAGTGTTTTCTACACTAGGATCTGCGGGAGGATCAATGGAATCCAGTATGGCTCAACAAAAGCATTTTACGTAAGCACAATCTCATTTTGGAGGTATTTTCAAAACTTAGAAAGTGCTTACCTGGCTGGAGTGTCACTCACTCGTGGGAGTCCTGGATCTAGAAAGCATGTTTGGACCGTTGTATCTGCCCTCAACAATAATAACGGGATTGAGAACTGTCTATGCAGCAGTAGTGCAACATGGCCATATGAAGTGAACTCTTTCATTAATGATAATTATTTCTGTGAGACTGGAAATCATGGAACATCTCATCCAGCTCGCAGGTACAACACATTGTAGGATGGTATGGGATGCTACCATGACAGCTCATGCTGTTCTTACAAATCTCATCCAATGGTTCTGTACCAGACTCCCAGAGAGCACCACAGAAAGACTTGGAAATAAGGATATGGCGGTTGGATCCTTCAGGTGAAGACATCATAATAACTCGGGCAGCAATTTATGTACAGTAAAGATTATACAAAATGCGCTTTGTCAAGCATTATGTGTTTTTTGAATGATTTTATGTTAGTAAATTATAGAACACAGTCATAGTTATTGTAGAGTATATTTCATATATCATCATAAATGGTTTAACAACAAACTTTATTCCAATAGCTTACAGTAGTAATCAATGTACAATAAGAATCATATTGTTTTGATAACAAATGTATCAAGGAAAGACTTGGAGGGTTGTAGATGCTAGTAGTCGTACTATAATGTTCTCATCACAGTCAATAAGCTTGCTTTGTTTGTGTTTCGTTTTGTGGCAGTGTGGTCAGTAGAAAAAAAGTAGACAACGATCATGAAACACTCACCCTTCCAGTGCTTCACTACTAAGTACACACAGTCATCACATTTCTGAAAGATCTTGGAACACTCTAGAACACACTCATAGCAATTTTACAAGGTCAATAGACAAATTATATACATATATGTAAAGTTAGCTAACACAGCGACAATGTGCTAACTCTATTTCCAATTCTAAATTGAACATAATTGAGTTAATGTATTATTGTAGTTATTATTAATGTTATGGTTGAAATAATTATCAACAATTATTATAATAATAATAATAATTATTATTATTATTATTATCATTCAATGATTCATATAATATTTCAGTAACATTACCTTAAAAAATTTATTATACTCCATAATCTGAGCTTTTCACTAATCCTAACACCCTTCACTTCCTCAGTGTTCAGATTGCTGGGGTTCTACTGTGCTTAGTTCTGCTTCTGTTATTGTAAGCCAGAAACTCTTAAATGGAGCAGTTTTAAATAGTAGATTTTAAAACATTTCCGAATACACAGTACATATTCATTCATTTGTAATGTAGTTTCATCAAATTTTTGAGTTAAACTATAAAAACGGTGAAAGAGAAAGAATCTTTGTAAGATATACAGCAGATACAATTACTAGATGTATTATTACTCACACTGTATCTTCTTATTGCAGATACATGTAACCTATTACATTTCAAAGCGACTTGAAATTAGTCAGTTTCTACTAATTTGGAAATTATTCAAATACCCACCTATGATAGTTCTTATTGAAGACAAAATATATAAGAATCCTATTTAAATTGTCAAATAACAATAGAACAAATTTACTGGTAGAGTACTGGTAGAATTTATGCAATCCCTGTATGTTAACAATTGCGCACTTGCTTATATAGGAAAATGTGATGCTTCTTGAAGCCAGTTGTTGGAAGCTTCTGATTGGACATTTATGGATTACTGTCTATGACACCAAACTAACAATGAATTCCCAGAATATGCACTAAATGTATGAACTGTGATTATATCATATTAAATTTATTATGGTTGACATTCCTGGATATCCCCAGGGAAATTTTAAACATATTCATAGGTATTCTATTGTCAGTGCTGACCATATTTGTGGAGTTATAATAATTCTTGGCATATGTATGTTTCCACTTGCCAGATTTCTTAAACTCATGCAGCATGGAACTGACTATTTGGAGAAACTGGTAGGAGATGCTATTTTAAACATAAGAAGAAAATGTAGATCTATATAATTTTGATGACAAAAATTGTCTCTACTCTCAAAACTGAAAAAAATATTTAATTTTGAGTTAATTTAATTGTATTAATAAACTATTGTATATATATCTAAATAAAAAAATAATTTATTCATAGTCCATATACATGTAAGTCATACTGAGAATTACACTTAAAGACAAAATTTTACACCCTGAATTGACACTAAAAAGGAGTAATTAAAGTCAATTTTCACAAATTTGATGTGTAGATAATATAACATTGGTTTGATAATAAGACTTTAACTTCATTACTATTACATTCAAAGGAAGCTTTTGGAGGTAGGGGTTTATGCTAAGATGTGGATCCTGATTGTCACAATCAGTCAACTGTACAGCAAAAGACCACATTGCACAATAGCATGAATCACAACTTGTGCTTGAAACTTAAAACTTCTCTTTTAACTATGACTCTATTCTGCATAAGATTTCTTCTCTGTTAGCATTCTGATTTTCTCCTCTGATTGATTTAAACATCCACAAATTATGCTTGCCTAAAATATTTTACTGAGTGCAATTACTTCATGACTTGAAAGTACACTTATAAAGCACTAGATATTACTTTACTGTTTTTATTTCATTCTGGTAATGCAGGACACCTACCATGAGCTAGGATGATAACACAGCATTATCAATGTATTCTAGTACTGGAACCAAGTTCTGAATCAGGCGGTGACAATTAGTCAGATATTTGAGCCAAAATCTAGTTATAAATCTATATCATATACTAGAAGACATTAAGTAGTTTTAAACATTAAATAATTGTAGCATAATAAAAAAAATGTTGGTTTTGATATATCTTCATTAGTTGAATCAAATTGAAACACCAAAAACTGAAAACTAATGAAGGAAAAAGCTGGAGGAGAGAGGATGGTAATGAAAAATGCAAGTAGGTAGAGGGAAGAACAGAAAGGGTAGCTATTGAAAAGGATACAAACAGCTTTAGGAGCAAACATGTTGTATTCTACATTTCTTGTGTACAGCTAACATCAGCTAATTAGTTACACTCATGAATTTGTTTATGTATCACAAAATGTTCCACAAGTAATGCATTTACACAAAACGATAAATTAAACTTTCAACTTCATGGTTCTTTCGATTGTTCAAGTTTCTGGTAGTTAATATATTTTTTATCATTACGCCAGGCACAGTAGAGGATAAATGAAAGGATCAGTAGTAGAACAGCTGATACAAAAAGGAAAAATGCTCGTGTCAAAGGCATAAAGGTAGTTTTGTCAAGACTCTGCATATTGCTAGTAGAATTTTGTTCTTTGGATTCAAAAAGATGGTTTGCAAGAGGCTCATGGTGACTAGACAGAATATGTAAAGGCAAAGTAAACATCAAGATCATCACAGAGGATATCATAACGAGATCACAGCAATAACTACCGGGATTACATTTTCCACAGGGACATTTTAAAATAATGTTAATCACCCCGACAATGATGATGGTTGCAACAGCAACTGAAATAACACAATGCCGATTTGGAAGTGAAAGAGATGTAGAAGATAAAGTGATAATTACCAAAGATGAAAATTTAGAAGCTGCAATGTATCCTGATACGATGTTGGCTACACTACTCCAGCGCACTTCTGCCCATTCTTTACCAGGTTTTGTCGGTTGTTTCTTAGATTTCAGTGAAACAGTGAGATGGATAAGCAATCCAACAGGTATTCCAGTAATAGTTATGACAAAACAAATGTCCTGACAGTCATTAGTGCAATGCAAGTTGTCTCCATACTGATGAATGATGCTGTAAACATTACCGCAGATATAATATATGAGAAGTACAACAAGTTCCACCAACCAAATAATCTTAGATTCAGTAGAACTGGACATGATGCGTCCAATTATGGCCAGTAACCCAATCAAGATAATTCCAAAAGCCCAGAATGCTATTGTTAGATCCTGGCTAGTATCTGGTTTTTGGAGCAGAGTCATCATTTCTTTAATGAAGTTAAACACATTATCCAGTATAATATACAATAGCATCATATAATTCTGTTGAAGTATACCCTAAAATAAATTAAAGTACCGATAATATAAAAAGAATTTAGGCAGAAAACAAACTTACCATATTTACGTATATAGCTTCACTAAAATATTGAAACTTGTAATTTTCCTAAGCTCAGAGAGAGTATAGTATGCCTAATTGGACAGTTGTAGAATTGCCAATACTTAAAAATGATTATCATTCTGGGGAACTTCCGTATGCTATGTTATTGCACAATAAATTATTATAACAGTGGTAGGGAGTTCCCCAGGGGAATACCAGCGGGCATCAACAGCATTCATTCATAAATACACATGCACCTCTTGTAATACAAATAATTTACCACACACCATTACTACCTGATGAGTATATTAAATGAATAACGATTGTTATTTAATATACTCTGCAGTAAGAATCAAAGCTATGGTAGTAATATTGAAGCATTATCGTTGAAGTAAACTTACCATGTTTACAAAAATGCTTTGTAGAGTACTGATCCCTCTATGCTAACAGTTGTGTACCTGCTTATATAGGAAAATGTGATGCTCTTGAAGCCAGTTGGAAGCTTCTGATTGGACAGTTGTGGATTACTGTTTATGACACCCAGTTAAAACTTCCCCTGGTAAATCCCCAGAATATGCATTAAAGGTAAGTACTGATATGTCATGCCAAACACTTATTGTGATTGACATTCCTTGATTTCCCCTGGGAAAATTTAAATCTTGCTGTAAACATTAGTTTGTAATTTAAATCCTCAGTATGACATAATTATATATAATACTTACTACATGAGTCAGAGTGTGATATGGCAAAATATTTCACAAGCAGGCTAATTTATTTTCAGGAGCCAGAGGCAAGAGTGAAAATAAAGCCTGAGAGTGAAATATTTTACCATATCACTCTAAGGAGTGCAAAAAGTGGTTTATTCTACACTAGATGTCTTCACTACTGTAGTTTGTACTAGGTGGTAACTCACACCTGTGAAACGTTGGTTGTAGGGACTCCCTAAACACCTAGCTGTTAATTTAGCAGCTGCTCTAACACAGTTGGGTAGGCTACACCAGAGGAAGGTAGCTGTAAAATCCAAGAAAAGTGGTGAGCTTGGCCTGGTTACTGTAACTACTAGGATAATGAAATAATAGTGAGTTATTTCATGCAAAAATATCATTGTGAAGATATCAAGGATTGAATATATATATATATATATATATGTATATACAATAAATGAATGCCTCTATTATTTAGATATGTACAATAGTTCATTAACCCTTTCACCTGTACAACCGCCATATGGTGGTCGAGGTACCCATCGACACAAAAAGAAGTATAAAAAACGAACCGCTCACGCCATTGACTTGTTTTAAACACCAAAATAGAGCTTAAAAGGAAACTGTGACATACTATTCCGTCGAATTTTATTAACCTACTCAGCGGTAGCATGGCTTCGTGGCTGAGTGCAGACGGTGGAAGCTTTAGAAGATGCTGTGCATTCTTCTGATGATAGCACTTGCAAGGGGTCTGAGTCTTCAGATGCTGAAGGTGAGTCATAAACACTGGGCATGTCTTAGATAGCTGTGCTTAGCAATGCAAGGATAGTTAGTTCTAGGTCTAGCTAATAGAGCATAGTAATCTCGTATTCAAAGCTCCTTTTGCAAGGTCCATTTACGTGTTGCACCTGAATGTAACTGTTTTTTTAAATATACTCTTACAGATTTTTCATTATAAGCAACATTTTTGTAAAACTTTAGATTTTTCATTATAAATATATAATTCAATCATCTAGATGTAAATCTAATTGTATAATCAACATATTATCACTTTTATATTAAAATAATTCAGTAAATATTATGAAACATTAATAAAAAATTTGTGGTTTGTTGCTAGGCAACATACATGCGGTTTTTCAAAATCCCTAACTAGTGTGCTACTTGAATATGGTTGCTAGGTACTTTTTTCAATGTTTAATTTGTTATGATTTTTTTAAATCTATTTACATATTTAAAAATCTACCCGTGAAAGGGTTAATACTATTAAATTAATTCCAATTTTTTTAATGGTTATGAAAGTAGAGACAATTTTGTCATCCAAAATTACATACATTTGTCTACATTTTCTGCTCAAAATATGAAAGTTTATATGAAAATTATACAATAGTAATGTAAACTTCGCTTTGATAGAAATTATACATCTTATCATACCAAAGGTTTTAGTAGGCAAACCCCTGAACAACAATAATATGATAACTATTACAGTCATAAGAGGATCCTGATTATCACAATCGGTCAACTCCATAGCAAAAGACCATAGTTACCCACCTAACTATTAATTGTGCATACTGTGAAGAGCTAGGAGAGCAACTAGGGTTCATTAAAAAAAAGCTACTTTCATACTATAGTAAAACTACAAACAACAACATGTGAGTGTAATGGATAGACATTGTAAATGATGATGAGCATTGACAATTAATCTAAATATTCATATTTTAGGCTATGGGTCCATAATAATCCAAGTAAAATCTACCACCGAACTAGATTACTCTTTCATTTCAAAACTGAAAGTCTGACATATTTTTAGAGCTGTGTTGGTATACACAGCTTGGTCCAATGTAATTTCCTGTACCTACACATGTATGAAGTCAAATATACATTTCCACTGAATAAAATTACACTTCAAGGTTTCACATCACACATACACAGATTAATTAACATCATCACAACAACAGGTGGGTTTTACTTATAATTGCTAAATTGTCCATTAATTATCTCCAGATTTATAATAAATATATACCCTATATCATAATAATAACATTGCCTTTGCTCCATTCTAATTGAACGATACCATTAAAATTACTCTTCACAAATTTTTCATGTAATAGCTATATAGCAATGATTTGCTAGTATCTTATGATTACAACTCACTAGTTTCAATTATTATAGCTTATATATGATTTACTCGAGAAAGTACAAATTCATGACAATAATTGGAGAAGATACTTAACTCAACTTGCCAAAATAACAGAATTACTATAATATTTATTGGATTTACATGTATAGAATTTTCATTTAAACATTGTTTTAAAGAGACCAATAAGTAAAAATTTTGTAGGGATTAGCAGTGTTGTATAATCAAGTGGTCCAGATTGAATAATGTGACTCTTTTAAGTTCAATTTCATGTTAGATCTGTGCCTCAAATAATTATAAAATTACTCTAGATAATTCAGAAGTTAATCAGTTAAAAAGAGCAAAATGCTATAAGAGCTTCATGCTTTATGAAACATTGCATATTATAAATAATATTATAAAAATATACATCTATACATACACAATACAACATTGATTGAATTATTTTCAAAGATTCTTTTATGCCTGGAAATATTTTTCATGTACAGTATTATATATTATATCAGCCTTAGGATTATAGGTCTCTGCATTGCTACTCTTCTGCAAGTTAGGTAATAAATGCACTACTTCACATCGTGATAAACTTGAGCAACTCTATGAAGAATCTCTTATGTGCCTTGATATACATGCAGAGTTATTTGAACCTGCATATCTCAAAAATATTGATACTAAAAATATAACAGATGCATTATACATTTGATTAGTTTTACAGTGGTGCTTTATTGAAAAAAAAATCACAAATGATGTGTGTGGAATTATGAAGGGCTGGTTACGGGTAACTCTAGGTAATCCAGTGGGAAATTGTACTTTTAATGCAATATTGTGACAGAGTGGACCAAAGCATGAAACTTAGCACAGTGTTTGTTGAAGGTATGTACAGCAATATTAGAAGGGGTGCCATCCAGATATACATTCCTTTACAAAAATATGTCTTACAAGAAACTTTGGTCAATATAATTGGCGATACCCGCGAATTTTTTTATTTGCGCGCCCAATACAATTATTATAGCGAACATAAAAAACGGCGATATTACAGGCAGCTAGACTATTTAATAGAACTAGCTACCCTGATAGCTAGCCAGGTGTAGCAAGTTTCAGAGAATTTATTTCAGTAGAATAAAACCATAATATTTCGGCTTGTGGAGCCTACTGAACTGAATGAGAGTGACTGAACAAGGAACTTGGTATAAACAGATGATACAGAACACGAGATCATTGTGTGGTGGGGCACAGCCCCTGGGAATGTTAGTTGGTGTTGGACAATTTCTGTGACATGTGAGTTGTATTTGGGAGGTGTGAAGGTGTAGTCATAATTGAATTAGTGGCAGTCATTCTGGAGGGGCCACTTATTAAATTATGAGTACACCTTCACACCTCCCAAGTACAACTCACATAATGTCACAGAAATTGTCCAACACCATCTAACATTCCCAGGTGCTGTGCCCCACCACACAATGATCTCATGTTCTGTATCATCTGTTTATACCAAGTTCCTTGTTCAGTCACCCTCATTCAGTTCAGTAACCACTAGAAGGCTCCACATGCCGAAATATTATGGTTTTATTCTACTGAAATAAATTCTATGAAACTTGCTACACCTGGCTAGCTATCAGGGTAGCTAGTTCTATTAAATAGTCTAGCTGCCTGTAATATCAGGTGACTCCTAATCATTAACATTAAAGTATTAAACCACAATACATTATAATAAACAATTTATATTGAGCTCTTTTACATAATTAACTGTTAATCTAAATTTCACACTTTAAAAAATTTGTTTTAATTAAACAATTTTTTTTGGCACCCCTTCTGATACTGTTATATATGCCAAACCGACCCCAATTTCAAGCTTTGGTCCACTCTGTCACAATAATTGTTCTTATCTGCTGGACTAAGTTTCCTCAGGGTGAGATAGGTTGTCACCAGGTATCGATTCCAGAGGTAGATCTGTCCAGATATATTTCCTAAGCCCCACCTACTTGAGATAAACTCTATCAATATTAAAAGTTGAACATTAACAATCGAGTAATAAGCGTATTTACTAGTGGAGTCAGAGGAGATCTACAACTCCAGAAAAAACCACGCTATCTGGGCATGTCAAAATTTATGTCCCACCACAGTGTAACCTAAAAAGATAATCACCAATGAGAAAATTGCACATGGGATGGCCACATCCACGGTCTAGTATGTGTGTAACTAAGGAGGTGATGATTACATGTAATGTGGTTTCAAAATTCTACATATACAACATGGATATATATAAGTTTCTCTTGTGGGTGGGGTCCCACAATATGTTCAGAAGTAACAATACTGAATCATGGAAGACCACCCCCATCTAATTCATGGAACCTGACATGTGCCTAACAAGTATATACTATTTAGCAGTATTTCTCCACACATGACAATATTTTCTGCCAAACCGTAAGAATTATATTCAAGCTAATAGACCGAAAGATTATCATTGAATATCCAAAGAACTGGAAGATGCCTAATCAATAAATTCTACCAAGCAGATATATTTCTGGAGTACTCTCAATATTGGAGGGAGCAATTTTAATAGTGTCATAAATTCAAAATGTAAGAATTGTGAAGTTGTATTATTTTTTTAAATTTGTAGGACATAATAAGTATTAATGAGATTATAGCGAAAGTTAGTGGACAATTTCAGTATCTGTGTTAGAAAATAACATTTAATTGACCTTCATCGTTGTTCCTTAGAATTTGTATGTAGATGTGATACCGTGTATTTCTGTACATATATTAAAATACACAAGTTAATAAAACAATAAAAATAACTTTAAATTTAAATCCACCTGTAAGTGGCTTATTTTTAATGCAAAGGCAAGTACTGAATTTATTTATATGTATACGCAAGTACATGTCAACATTTGCCATTCGAACTATGGAAATAAAGCTGATATAACATTATGCATTTCACCTTATTCAAGATAGTTCTTGTGTTTGTTAGGTATGGGGGGTGTGAGGTAGAGTACACAGTGTTTCTCTTGTTCTTCCTTGTCACAGAGTCTAATTCTTGAACTAAGGCTCTCACCTCCAAGTTTTTGTCCTGTAATGTCAGTACAAGTTCAGAGTTTTGATCTTTTACACACATCCACTACAACAAATACACAAGAATGAAGAAATGCATAATATGCTATTAATGTTGTCAAGAAACTGGCAGCAGCTTTGAAAGTAGTATACATATACTAATTTAATTTTTACCTTGTCAAAGAGGTCGTATGCTTCTTGTTCCAAATCATGATTCTCTATTTCTATGTCCTTCATCTGGAATATTACTTCCTCAATCTAGGTTCTGGAGGATGCATTCAGTGAAGAATCGGCCATTCCATCCAAGTCGCTTGGTTTTGGGGAAACTATAGTGAGTATAGATTATGGGTAGGCATATTTTTAGAGGGTGAACAGCTCATTTCGCGATTATATCGATTGCTCGAGAGACTACCGAGCTCGAAGCGTGCCTATAGATCGCTAAGTTCAACAACTTAACGGGTACTATGAATGTGGTAAAAAGTATGGAATCTAATTTCTAAGCAAGTAAGTAAAGTTATATTCAGCTATGGTGCTTAGTTGAAGGGTCACCGCTTGCTTAGCGTAGCTAGCTAGTATAGATAAGGGATTTATAGTGTACAGTCTATGAAAACGGGCTTACGAAAAAACGTGCAAAAAAGTCTCAAGTCCTTTGTAGTAACTAAAGTGTACTATAGATATTAACTTGTCTGTTATCTTAGAAAATGATGCTGAAATTTATACATATATATTTATGAGTCCTATACGAATCATAAGCTTAGCACACTCTGTTAGACAGTAACTAATACGTACACATTTCTGGATGTTTATCAGCCCCAGCTGTAGCTAAATTATATAAGTCATGCATGGAATAGTTTCATAGTAAAATATGTTACTTACAAAATGTATTGTTCTAGGATGAAATTCTGTCACTTTAGGCTGACTTGTACAAACAAAACAAGGCCTTGCTACTCTCTAAGTCGGAAAATACAAATTTGGACAGGCAAGTACTATGTAGTAACTTACTGTATTGTAAAATATTATACATAAATAATATATTCCTTATATTTTATGTGAACATTATAATGTATATCTCATTGATGTATCTTATCAATACTACTAGCTGATGCTCGCTAAGTGTCGCTGCTCTGAGCTAGAACAGGCTCTGATGGACAAGGAAATGATAATTAGTTCAATGGAGAGCCATGTAGAGGAACTGAAAGAAAGGAATCTGATATTGAGCAAAAAGGTAAGTGATGCAGAGAAAATACAACATGGCTACAAATTTATGAAAGAAAGAGAAACTGGTCTTTTTTGCAAGGTATACTATACTATAACTATAATAATAAAAAATGTAAAATTCTATTAAATGTAATTGAATTGTGCAGTTGATGCAAGCAAAAAAACAAATGTCAGAAGTGCTATTGACTCTGCAGAACAAACATAGTGAGACTATTGCTCTGAGCAAGAAATTAGATGTAGTTAAATCCACAAACAAGGCACTGAAAGCTCATGCTAAAGACCTTGAGAATGAAAATTGTGCTCTAGACAAAGCAGCCGGTGGCTTCCTTGACAAGGTTAATTACATTTATTATAGCACAAGTGCTAGGAATAATAAAAAAATTCTAAGTAAATAATATTTCGTTATAGTGGATGATGGCTAAAGACAAGTTGTCTGAATTTGAAAAGACTTTGGCAGACAACAAAATGGAGGCCATTATCTTGAACCAAGAATTAGATATAATGAAAGTCACACAAGCAATGAAAGCTAACATCAAGGAACTTGAAGAGGAGAATGGTGCACTTGAAGAAGAAGAAGCATGTGGCCTCTTTGACAAGGTTAATGGCAACTATTATGATTAGTGTGGTACCAATGCATTATTCACAACGTAATTTCCAAAAGTAAATGTAATATATTTTGTTATAGTGGATGACTGCTAAAGAGCAATTGTCTGAGCTGGAACTGGATCATTGTGACAAAAGTAAGGAAATGCTCGATTTGAAACAGGAGCTAGATGAGATGAAAGCTACAAATCAGGAAATGACAGCTAACATCAAGGAACTACAAAATGAAAATGGTGATCTTGAAGAAGAAGCATGTAGCCTCTTTGACAAGGTTAGTAGTAATTTTTTATTTTTTAATGCTTTTTTACAACAAAATTTCCAGAAGTAAATGTGAATATTTTGTCATAGTGGATGATTGCTAAAGATCAGTTGTCTGAGTTAGAACTGGATCTCCGTGACAAAAAAATGGAAATACTCGGTTTGAACCAGGAATTAGATGAGCTGAAAGCTACAAATCAAGCAATGTCATCTAATGCGGAGGAACTACAAAATAAGAATGGTGACCTTGAAGAAGAGGCTTGTAGTCTCTTTGATAAGGTTAATATTAATGCTAGTAAATCTATGAAGTTAAGTATTATATTGTTATATTTAGTCAACATGTGCATGTTTATATAGTATTGTGTGTTATAGTTACTGTTTAAATAAAAATATAGCACAAAGTAAGCCTTTAACTATTTATCTTTACACAGTTTGTTCAGTTACTACAGCAGTATGTCAGTCTTAATTTAGGGCTAGGCTATTTAAATAAGCAGTAATTTCTTTGAACAGACTTTATTTTATTTTCTCTGTTGGCTTTTTTTTTTTAGTCAAAATGCGGCAAATAGTGACTAAGTCATTGTAGGGTCATTACCATTTATGTACATAATTTAAAGCTCGGCACAGTATTTTTAGTAGCTGGAGTCCTTTTTGTGGGGAATCACATGCTATTTAGATTAACAGAACAGCTTATTTATTAAAGAAGCTACCAGTACTTGTGAAAATTAAGCTATAAAGTAATCCCATTTATTTTAGGAGTAAATAAACTGAATGATGCCTTCATAATCTAGGTGAATGGGTGCTAAAACTTTAACTTCAGGAAAACTAAATTAAAGTAAATTAATTAAACTACCTAGTTGTTTGAATTGCTTGTACACTATGGTTTGCTCGCAATTTGTGCTGAAGTACATCATCATTTATGAATATAATGAGTTAATGCATTTTTCACAACAAAATTTTTCAAAAAGTTTAATGTGAATAATTTTGTTTAGTGGATAACTGCTAAAGATCAATTGTCTGAATTGAAATTGGATCTACATGACAAAACACTCGATTTGAATCAGGAGTTGAATGAACTGAAAACTACACATCAGGCAATGAAAGCTCAGATGGATGAATTACGCCATGAAAATGGCGACCTTGAAGAAGAAGCATGTAGCCTCTTTGACAAGGTTAATAGCAATAATTATGATACATCAATTACCAAGGCATTGTGTACAATAAAATTTCTAATATTTAAATGTGTATCTTTGTTGTAGTGGATGACTGCTAATGATCAGTTGTATGAACTTATACTGGATTTATGCGACAGAAATAAGGAAACACTCAATTTGAACCAGGAGTCAGATGAACTGAAAGCTACACATCAGGCAATGAAAACTCAGATGGAGGAATTACAAAATGAAAATGGTGATCTTGAAGAAGAAGCTTGTGGCCTCTTTGACAAGGTTTATATTACTTACTAGATTAAACATTTTGCATTAGTTTTTGACAATAGAAGTGACAATACAATATGAGTGTGCTGTGAGTGTCAATGTCATAACAGTGTCTTTGAGAGATGTGGTAATTATACCACACAGCATGCCGCCATCAATAAATTAGTAGATACTGCTTTCTATAGTGCCGTTAGTTTCTTAACAACATAATGTATTTCTTCATTCTTGTGTATTTGTTGTAGTGGATGTGTGCAAAAGATCAAAATTCTGAACTTGTACTGACATTACAGGACAAAAATTTGGAGGTGAGAGCTTTAGTTCAAGAATTAGACTCTATGACAAGAAAGAACAAGAGAAACACTATGTACTCCACCTCACGCCGAGCATACTTAGCAAATACAAGAACAATCTGTGATAAGGTAATATGCATAATGTTTTAACAGATATATTTTAATATTTTGAACTGCAAATATTCACATGTATTTGTGTATGCATAAAAATTAAGTCATTTTAGAGATGGATTGCAATTTGTATTTATTTATATTTTTTACATGTGTTTTTTAATATATGTAATACAGAGTATCAGATCTACACAATAATTCTAGAACAACAGGGAAATTCAATTATACGTTATTTCTAACACAGATACTACAAAAAAATTGTCCACTAACTTCCTCTATATTATATCATTAATACTTCTTATGTCCTAAAAAAGTTAACATCACAATTCTTACATTAGGAATTCATGACGACACCATCAAAATTGCTCTTTTATTGCTATAAACAATTTAAAACTACAATTTCCTATAATTCTAATCAAGGCTTGTCAGTGTTAAACTAAGAATGAAATTACTCCAGAAATAAATCTGCTTGGTAGAAAATTATTAGTCATTTTCCAGCTCCTTGGATTCAATGGTAATCTTTCAGTCTTATAGCTAAATTATATTCTTATGATATCGTGAAAAAATATTGTCGGGGATGGAGAAATCCTGTCTCAATCTTTCAGCAACAATGAGTGTGATTCAGTATGCTCTTACGTAATACATAGTAGCTACATTAGCTCAAGTGATGGAAAACATTCATACTTATCTCTCTGCAGTTGTGGATGTGATACTATGTACTATTAATTAAGAATAACAAGAATATGCTTTCAAAAGCCAGAGTTAAATGTTTGCTCACATTCCTCTATAGTGAATCAAATTACCACCATCTATATTTCCAGATTTTATCTAATTGATAAGAAATATTGTCGGGGATGGAGAAATCCTGTCTTCTAATTATTTAGTATATATATAGTAGTCTATGTATAGTAGATTAATATTAAAATTTATACTCTCAAACAGTTTCAGTACTGGGTAAACTGTGTAATTTTCTTTCATCCAGTATCCTAAAAATATAAGGTTTTTACCACAATTTCAGTAGAGGATAGTGTGAAATGTTCTTTTTCTGTCTTCAGAGGTCTTAGTGACACAGGCAAAATTGCATCATATTCACCTTAATTCATTCTTTTCATGCATTGTGTAACCATTTAGCTAGTTATTCACATGCTTTAGGTGTAAACATTATCAATAACTTGCTCTACTTATACCAGCTCTCAGCTATCATTTTTTTTAGTTTCACTACTTTGAAGGGCAAACTGAGCGGAAATATTATAGAATATTATTACAGTAGTCAAATATTGGTCAACTGGAAAGTAGCTGGTGCGTCTTGCCATTTGAGTACTTTAATTAACCCTGTGTTTTGAAAACAGTAACCTAAACAAGTATGTTAGTTGATGTATAGTAATACTTTTAATGAAGAAATATTAGGTAACTTTTGAACCAACCCACGCCAACCTTATCTGAACTTTAAATCAAATCATCATCCTAGGATAAAAACAGGGATAGTGCAATGTCTCAAACACATGGCCCATGCAGTGAGCCACCACAAGAGTTTACAGTCAGAATTAGATCACCAGGCTTTTTTTCAAATGTCTATCCCAAACAGTTGATCACACAATGCCTTCATAAGAAGAAAGTACAACCACCAAAGTAGGTTTTCAATCACAAGAAACCCTTAAAGCATATTGATGAAGGTTAAGGACAACCAATCCTTGAGAAGATGAAAGGTGTATTGTAAGCGTAAATTGTTCATGTGGCTGTACCACCATCATTGGGGAAACTGGCTGAACACTTCAAGCACATCTCAAGGAACATAAGAGGGCCGTCAGAATTGAACAACTAAATAACGGCATTGCAGTTTATGCAAAAAAACAACAATGGGGATCATATTAATTGGGACAGTGCTAAGATAATATGCTGAGAAGAAAGTCAGCACAAGAGGAAGATCACCGAAGCTTTGTGGACCAAGAGAACAGACTACACAATGAACCTGGACCAGGGCCTCCAGTAGATCATGTGTGAAAATCTCATTTCATATCACAAAAATAATTAACATATCTTAACCATTCATTCAATATCCATTTAATTAACCATTCCCTCATTATCCATCCAATCAGTGACTACCATTAATCCATTTTACACCATCACACATCACCACCATGCAATGCCACCTCCCCAACCTTTTATATAGCTGTGTCACATCACTTTGTTCATTCTATTGTGAGCTGATAAAGGATTTTGAGTCCACAACATTCTTTCATTGTTTCTAAATCCAACTATGTTAAATAATTGCTCAATAAAAGTATTGCTATACATCATTCCCTCAATGTAGTAATGAGCCTATACTCCATAATAAGTGTGTTAGTTGTTGTGGGACCGCCCACCATGTAGAGAAAGGAATGCATGGATGGAGTCAAGAACATAAACATTAGCCCATGAGAACATAAACATGTCATAGAATTATGTTAGTAATTAGTGTAGATTATGTTCCTAATGCCATTTGTGTTTCACCCTCCCTGGTAGTTGGGTTATTTAAACAGTGGCCAAGCTGCAAGGGTTCGATGTTGAATTTTGTGAAAGTCCTCAAACAAGTTCTATGCAAACAGAGAAGAAGCTCGGTTGTCTCCTTAACGACAAGCGGGGTCGCTCGGGTACGGGCTATAAATATATATATTTATATATAACCTTTAATATAAATTACTTAAGTTTGATCTATTAGCTATATTTTCAGAAGAAATTTCAGTGATGATATTATTGCAATTTTAGTGTACCACATCTAATATATGCAGATCTTCTAAGTAAATCCGATTGGCACTTATATAGCAAGCAAATGGAGTGCAGTAGTGTAGTTAATAGTTTACCCACATGTAGTAATAGTTCACAGAATGATAAATCAATTGTATAGTAAATGTTGATTTATAGACATTGACAATAACTTGGCTATCTATAAAGCAGTACTCTCCCACAGCAAAGACGATCGGTGTGTATTCCTGAATAGGTATTTCACGAGCTGATTAGAGTTGGTAAAACATCGTCATTACCTGAATGAGGGTAAACATTTGACATGTGGTAAAAAATGGTAGAAAAAACTACATCTTGGTCTGAACCTGCGACTGCACAACCAATAGGGACCTAACCGCTTAAAGTATTTTAAAGTGCCTTATAAAGATATTATTATTTTATTTTATTTTTTCAATTCGAAGTTGCGGGAAGTGGTTACTGTGGCATTTACGCTAGCTATATGCGTAATTAAAAAACTCGCCTTTTTTGGGGGGGCTTCTAATTGCTGCTTGTTGGTTGTCAAGAGCCACTGGCAGCCTGAATGGCTTCTAATGAAGCTACCACTACAGGAGGAAAGCTGAGATAAGTATATAATTCCATATTTGTTAACTGAAGTTACAAAAAGAACTCTGGACTTTTTTTTTTGTAGCTGAGAGCTTGTTCTAGAGTTACTAATAATAGAAGTACTCAGAATGGCTTAAACTTGATACCACATGTTATCACTACTCAAGAAATTTAGGTAAGAGAGTAGTTCTGTATTTTATTTGCTATAATTAATGGTCAATTTTAATACATATATAAGATATACATATTTTATTTATACTTATATTTATTGTTTGCTGTTGCTGTCTATGCAAAAGATCAAGCAATTACAACAGTACTAAATAGCTAATTAAATAAATAAATAAGAACATCAATATTTTTCTCACAATTGGTCATATTTTCCTTGCTTTATAACTCTCCAACAAGTCATTCCGTACCAATGTGTGCGCTTTTACTACCATTAGCAAAGCTTCCTAATGAAGTAAGTATTTGGAATAGCCATTATAGTGCTACTGTGGCTTGCGTATGAACATTTTTGTTGATATAATCAACACAGAGCAAAATACTTGCCTATACATTTAATGGTCAAACTCAGTTCCCAACATGCTAGCTCCGTTTAATGAAGCCAACAGTAGCAACAGAATTTTATTGTTCAATATACCAAATTATGAGTTGTTCTCAATAAAACTGCATGTTGTATACACCATTAAAGATGACCCTCGCTATCCACTATAACACAATAACAAGCAGTTGTGAAGTGTCTTTGTGGAGAGTTTTCTTATAAATAGCTACTTCTGAGAATATTTTGTGAGTTGTAACACTCATGTGAACATAATAGTATGATACAAGTCATGAGTCAGTCTTCCCAGATCCAGGATAACTGCAAGACCAATCTTGTGCCTGAAATGACGTAATCGCTACATATTTAATAAGGCTAGTAAGAAAGTCTATGACTTCCGGTCACGGTGGCGATTGGACTGTATAGCATGAATACACGGACCAGAGTAGCTGTCCTCAACAAGACATCATACAAACCACACCCAATTTAGGAAATTAGTTAAAATGATCTTGTGGGGCCACCCACAGTGAAGAGAACAATATTCTGTATATGTATTTTTGTTGTATGGAAGTTGGCAGGCACTGGATGTAATCAATACCACTAGTGGTTCAAAAATTTACAAACTGAAAGAACGCTCTAGAATATTCTAAGACGAGTGATTTACCTACTGGGCATGGGTAGTAACATTCATTCTTTTTATGTATCGCTATGTGGTTAGCTATAAATTCACATATGTCCAACCATCTTTTCAGTTAGTGTTTTGTTGCATCTTACCCTGCACCTCACTGTATACCATTGGCTAATGCATTTAAACTACTCTAATATGTAAGAATTTTGATGTTTTATTTATTCAATTTGAGGACATAATAATAAGTATTAATGATATAATAGAGAAAGTTAGTGGACAAAGTGATATCTGAGTTACAAAGTGATGTTTAATTGACATTCATTTGTGTTCTATGTGATACTCCTACTACATATATCAGAATACACATGCTAATAATAATACAATAAAAAATAATTTGAAAAAGCAATCTATTTATAAATAACTTCATTTTTAATGCAAACACTACATGTCAAAATTTGCTGTTAAGATATGAAAGTAGAGTTGTAATAACATTATGCATATTACCTTATCACAGACTGTTCTTGTATTTGTTAAGCATGGTCGGTGTGAGGTTGAGTACACAGCGTTTCTCTCCTTTCTTTGGAGAATCTAATTGCCGCTTGTAGGTTGTCAAGAGCCACTGGCAGCCAGAATGGCTTCTAATCAAGCTACCACTACAGGAGAAAAGCTGAGATAAGTAGCTATGTAATTCCATATTTGTTAACTTAAGTTACTAAAATAACTCTGGACTTTTCTTTTGTAGCTGAGAGCTTGTTCAAGAGTTACTACTAATAGAAGTACTCAAAATGGCTTAAACTTGATACTACATGTTATCACTACTCAGGAAAATAAGATAAGAGAGTAGTCTTTTTTTTATTTGCTATAATTAATGGTCAATTTTAATACATATATTATATGTATATATATATTTTATTTATACTTATATTTATTGTTTGCTGTTGCTGTCTATGCAAAAGATCAAGCAATTACAACAGTACTAAATAGCTAATTTAATAAATAAATAATAACATCAATAATTGTCTCACTTTTGGTCTTTTTTTCCATGCTTTATAACTCTCCAACAAGTCATTCTGTGCCAATGTATGCACTTTTACCACCATTAGCAAAGCTTCCTAATGAATTAAGTATTTTGAATAGCCTATACAGGGCTACTGTGGCTCGCATATGAACATTTTTGTTGATATATATATACGTAGAGCGAACATAATAGTATGACAATAATTGATATAAGTCATGAGTCAGTCTTCCCAGATCCAGGAAAACTGCAAGATCAATCTTGTGCCTGAAAATATGTCTGTAAAGATTTTTCAGCTAATCAATAGCATCTAAGTGAAGAATTGTAGATGATTCTCATTTGCTTTCTCACAGATCACTTTTTGAAAATATCTTTACATTCTTACCAAGTAGCTATTTGCCGCTGTAGGAGGGTTTGATGAAAGTCATGTTTTGTGTGCATGAACACTTCACCACAGAGTGACTCTTCCAGAAAAGGCTGATGCTAGAATATGGCTACGAGTGAATGCCATTAGTATTAAGAAACCATCTTAGCCCAGATATTGATATATAGCACATAAGTTTACCCATTATAGTAGCATCACATTGACCATTAAATGGAACACTGAAGTTTGGATATACAAACTCAAAGCAATGATGACTCTGATCATGTAAATATTCTTTCTACTTTCTTACCACTTGAGATGCAAACATTCTTTGTATGCACTGGGTGTGACTTTTCATGGTGTTACTCTTGGCATTTCTCCCACACTTCTATTAGTCCATGATAAATAATAATAGTAAAAATAATAATAATAACAATAATAATAATAATAATAATCATAATAATAATAATAATAATAATAATAATAATAATAATAATAATAATAATAATAATAAGAACAACAACAACAACAACAACAACAACAACAACAATAATAATAATAATAATAATAATAATAATAATAATAATAATAATAATAATAATGATCTCCAACAATAGTCCATTGGAAGGCAATGGATAGAAACAGCCAGATGCTGATATTTTTGAAGGACTAAAGATAGTGATGACCATCTCAATAATATCATAACCAGAGTAGCATTAAGGATGTGGGTGCTAAACTCATTCATCACTGTAAGCATAACAAACACAACAACTGTGGTCCTCAGTGTAAAATGTCAAGACTGTCTTAATGTATCTATTATATCTTGAGCAGTCATCAGCCACCATCTTCACCAGCACATCAACAACAATTGCTGAGACGGCTATTGATCATTTAGATTACAACGTAGAGATAAAAGTTGAGAGTCCATGCAAGAAATTGGCAGTGATAGGATGCTGATGGTAATTCTGACCTAGATAATGAAGTAAATGAACTGATGTATGATATGATGATGAAAGTGAACTGTATTACATTCATAATTGCCAGTTCCACAAGTTTATTAATATTATTATATTTACATTTCTCTGATAAAATCTCATAATTACAAACAACATGTTAAGCGAAGCACAATTCAGAAAATATGCATGGGAAGGCAATTGTTCAGATCTGTACAGCTGTACTAGACCTATATAGCTACTTAGCTGTTAAGCATTTCCTGCAATATTGCTGGGAACTGCTTTATGACCGCACTCTGCAGAGGTCATTCACCAGGTTAAAAAAAAAATTTCAATTAATACTGCTGGTAATTTCACTATGAGAAACTTCATTGCTAATTGTTTACATACCTATCTATAACTATGAACTTCAGGCCTTCTTTTGGTAGCAAATTGAGAGTTCAACAACAAGAAATAACGGGAAAGAGACCGTTAAACTTGACCATAGAATTTGCCGTCTTTATCAGGGACCGAGCAGAATGACGTCATCGCTAATGCATATTTAATAAGGCTAGTACGATAGTTGAATACGCGGACCAGAGTAGCCATTATCAACAAGACATCATACAGACCACACCCAATTTAGGAAATTAGTTTTGAGGAAGCAGAAGCAAATAAATAGGGTAAACTTGTGGGGCCACCCACAGTGAAGAGAACAATATTCTGTATAGTCTTATTGATGTATTGTGGTTGTATGGAAGTTGGCAGGCACTGGATGTAATCAATGCCACTAGTGGTTCAAACATTCACAAACTGAAAGAACGCTCTAGAACATTCTAACACGCATGATTTACCTACTCGGCATGGGCCTTAACATTCATTCTTTTTATGTATCGCTATGTGTGTCGTTGGCTATAAATTCACATATAGTCCAACCATCTTTTCAGTTAGTCTTTTGTTGCATCCTACCCTGCACCTCACTGTATACCATTGGCTAATATATTTAAACTACTCTATAATTCTTCTCTACTCTCTAACTTGAAAAATAAGAATTTGGAAAAGGAAGTATGTATGCAGTAACTTACTATATTGTAAACTATTACACATATTTATATAATATCCTATATATAGTTTATGTGTACATTATAAGTATATCTCATAAATAATTCTTATCAATACTTCTAGGTTATGCTGGCTAAGAGTTGCTGCTCTGAGCTAGAACAGACTCTGGTGGACAAGGAAATGATGATTGGTTCAATGAAGAGCAATGTAGAGGAGCTGAAAGAAAAGAATCTGGTTGTGACCAAAAAGGCAACTGGATCAGAGGAAATGAAACATGGCTACAAACTATGAAAGAAAAAGCTACTGGTCTTTTTCACAAGGTATATACTATTACTAAAACAATGAACTATGTAAAAAATTCTATTAAAATGTAATTTGAATTGTGCAGTGGATGCAAGCAAAAAGCCAAGTGTCAGAAGTGCTACTGACTCTACAGGACAAACATGGTGAAACTACTGGACACAGTTAAAGCGACAAACAAGGCACTGAAAGCTCATGTAAATGACCTCGAGAATGAAAACTATGTTATTATTATTATTATTATTATTATTGGCAGTTACGCCAAAGCTCCCACCGTCGACACCTCCTCCTGATCCAGAAGTCATTACACGCAACCCCATTCTCAAAAATTTAAAGCTTACCGACGGTGACTTTGGAGGTCGGATGGACGTCCTCATAGGGACACTTGATCTATCTTTATGCCTCAACCACCGTTTCTGTCCTACTACAAGAGTTACCGCCACTTCCACCATCTTTGGGTGGATGATGACTGGACTGCTGCCTCCACTCAACAAGTTCCTGCACTCAAAGTAGAGCTCAAGGAGGATGAGACTCACTCTCTCTGCCAGCAGCTATGGGATATGGAGAAGGTACTTGAGGTGTCTCGACACACCACTGAAGAGGAATCCGCTCTTCAACAATTCAGTTCTCACCTTACTAGAGAGTCTGACGGACGCTACTCTGTCAAGTTGCCCCGCGTACACAACCCTCCACAGTTGGGTCACTCCAGAAGAATGGCGAAGCCTATTACGTAAAGGCAAGCTGGATGTTTTCAACACCGAGATGGAAAACTACTTCAAGCTTGATCATGCTGAAGTCATGCCACAGAACGAACTCTCCAACAACGGATACTACCTACCACTCCATGGAGTCTTTAAGGACGGTTCCACCACTACTAAAGTGCGTCCTGTGTTTGACACCTTAGCCTGAACATCCTCTGGCGTCTCACTCAATGACCAGTTACTAGCTGGCCCTAATCTTCATCCCTTCATCACGGACATCCTTCTTCGATTCCGAGTCTATACCGTGTCTCTGTCGGCCGACATCGGAAAGATGTTTCAAGAGATCTACCTAGCTGAAGAAGATTGTGACCTCCATAGATTTCTCTTCAGGGATTCTTCAGACTATCGCATGAAGCGTGTGCCATTCGGAGTGAAATCGTCACCATTTCTAGCCACAAGTGTTTTGCTCCACCACACCTCCACCCATTGACACACTCACCCTCTTGCCAGCCAATGCATCGAGGAATGTTTCTATGTGGACGACTTGTTGTCGGGCGCTAACACCGTTGACGAGGCCATGAAGATTCGTGAGTCTACCTGCAACCTTCTTGAGGATGCTGACATGTCTCTCCGCAAGTGGCGCACCAACTCAGATGACTTCAGAGCCACCATCCCTGAACACGTAGTAGAAACAGCAGATCTCTCTTTGCCACTAGCACACAACTCTCCAAAATCCTTAGGCATTCATTGGCAAGTCACCAGCGACGCTTTACATGTTGCCATTTCGATTGTCCCACCTGACAAGCTAGTCACCAAAATGTCAAATTGCTTCTATCACGGCACAGGTGCATGACATTTTGGGACTATTCGCACCATGTGTCATTGTTGCCAAGCTTCTCCTTCAACAACTATGGAGAGACAAGATCAATTGGGATGACATCACCTCAACAGACATTGAACAACAGTGGAAAGTTTGGACAGATGAACTCCCTCTCATCACCAACCACCAAGTTCCTAGACGGTACTTACTCAACTCTTCTCCTATCATTGCTACCTCACTACAAGGCTTCTCTGATGCCAGCAAACTTGCCTATGGTGCGGCCGTTTACCTCAGGCAAGTGCACGCAGACGGCTCCATTTCCACTGCACTAGTATATGCCAAGTTTCGCGTCTGTCCTTTAAAGAGCAAGACTATTCCTCAGCTGGAATTGCAAGCTGAAACGATGCTGGCCGACCTCATCCATTATGTGGCAAGCACACTCAAGATCTCTCTTCAGAATGTTCATCCGTGTACGGACTCCGAAATCGTGATTCACTGGCTCCGACGAATGCCTTGCACTTTGGACACCTTTATTTCCCATCATGTAGCTCGCATACAAGACACCCTGCCTGACAGTTCATGGCGTCACGTCGCTTCTGCCGACAACCCTGCTGACCTTGCTAATTGGGACACCACAGCTATGAAACTGACAGAATCTGATCTCTGGTGGCACGGCCCTCCATGGCTTCGCCTTTCTGAGTCTCAGTAGCCACCATCAGGGGTTGGGTCCCCGCCACGGGAATTACCGGTGACCAAGATGGTTATGCTCACAGCCATTACTGCTCCTGCTTCAGTCTGGAATTTTTGGACACGTCACTCATCCTTCTCAACATTACTTCGTACTCTGGCATGGATGAAATGCTTCATTTCGAATTGCAAGAATCCGTCCAACAAAGTCACTCTCACCTCCTCGGAACTCTCTGACTCCAAATTATTCCTACTCCAACGAGCACAGGCTGACACCTATTCTCTGATGTACATCATCTTATAGAGAAGATGAAATCTCTCCCTAAACACCACCCTCAAACAGTACCATAAAAATGTTCATTGGCCATTGTCATAGTATAAGTTGGTATGCTTTCTACACCACATTTATTCTGGTGTTCTATTAACAGCATTCCGCAAAATTATATGTCCCACAACAAAAAAAAATAATTAGAAAATTCCACACAGGATGGCCACATCCAAGGTCAAAAATTAATTATGTATAGAAACAGTATGTGAGTATCTAAGGAGGTGATGATTACTTGTAATGTGGTTTCAAAGTTCTTTATACAACATGGACATATACAAGTATCTCTTGAGGGTGGGATCCCACAATAGGCACTGATGTTACAATACTGAATCTTGAAAGACCACACCCATCTAAATGTTGAAAACTGGACATACACATAACCAATACTATTATAGCAGCATTTATCCACTCATAATAATATTTTCGGCCAAACTGTAAGAAAATATATAAGCTAAAAGACTTAAAGATTATCATTGACTATCCAAAGAGCTAGAAGATGCCTAATCAATAAATTTCTACCAAGCAGATGTACTTCAGGGGTACTTTCATCCTAGTTAAATACTAGCAAGCCTAGATTATATTATTATGAAATAGTAGTCTTAAATTATTTATAGCAATAAAACATTTTGAGAAAGCCATTTTAATGGTGTCATAAATTCCTAATGTAAGAATTGTGATGTTATATTTATTAAATTTAGATGACATGATAAGTATTAATGAGATAATAGAGAAAGTTAGTGGACAATTTTAGTAGTATCATTTGTAGCATGTAGATGTGATACTCTGTATTATATACAAAAATACACATGTTAATAATAAATCAATAAAAATAACTGGAAATTACAATGCATCTATAAATGACTTCATTTTAATGCAAAGAACATTAATTTTATGCATTCACAAATACATATAAACAATTGCTCTTCAAAACATGAAAATAGAGCTGTAATAATAACAATATGCATATTACCTTGTCACAGACTGTCCTTGTATTTGTTAAGTATGCTCGGCGTGACGCTGAGCAGAGTGCTTCTCTTGCTCTTCGTTGTCACAGTGTCTACTTCTTGAACTAAGGCTCTCACCTCCAAGTTTTTGTCCTGTAATGTCAGTACAAGTTCAGAGTTTTGATCTTTTGCAAACATCCACTACAACATATACACAAGAATGAAGAAATACATGTTGTTAAGAAACTAACAGCACTATAGAAAGCAGTATCTACTAATTTTATGATGACATACTATAGCTACATCTTTACCTTGTCAAAGAGATCGCGTACTTCTTGTTCCAAATCATGATTCTCTATTTCTATGTACTTCATCTGGACTGTCATTTCCTCAATCTTTCTTTTTGCTGAGTCCAATTCCTGGTTTAGAACAGTTGTTTTCATATTTTTGTCCAGTAGGTTCAACTCCAGTTCAGATAATTTATCTTCAGCAATCATCCACTGTCACAAAATAACAAAATAATAAGTAAACTACTACAGAAACTAAGTTATAAACAATGGAAATTTTTTAATCTAGTAAGTAGCATAAACCTTGTCAAAGAGGCCACATGCTTCTTCTTCGAGATCACTATTTTCATTGCATAGTTCCTCCAATTGAGTTTTCAATGCTGAATGTTTATCTTTCACTTCATCTAACTCCTGATTGAAGTTGAGTGTTTCCTTTCTTATGTCACGTAGATCGAGTTCAAGTTCAGACAACTTGTCTTCAGCTGTCATCCACTAAGACGTAATATTCACATGTAATTGTAGAAATTTGATTGCAAACAATTAATTTGTACTATATGTACTAAAATCATTGCTATTAACCTTGTCAAAGAGGCTACTGGCTTCTTCTTGAAGGTGGCCATTTTCATTTTGCAGTTCCTTCATATTAGCTGTCACTGATTGATATGTATCCTTCAGTTCATCTAAATCCTGTTTCAAATCGAGTGTTTTGTCATGTAGACCCATTTTCAATTCAGACAATTGATCTTTAGCAGTCATCCACTATGACAAAATATTCACATTTACTTTGGGAAATTATGTAGTTAATAATGCATTTGTAACAAGTATATTCATAGCGATATGAATTTTTTCTCTTTACAGCCAATATTTTTAATTATAACTTAACGGGAAGTTTCGACTTCTTGCCGAAGTCTTTTTGAGGGGTCAATAACTAGTGATGTATTTCAGCACAAATTGTGAGCAATCCATTGTGTTCAAGTAATTCAAACAATGAGGTAGCTAAACTAATTTAAGTTAATTTTGTTTCCCTGATGTTAAAGTTTAAGCTCCCTGCCACCTCAATTTTCCCGCGAGGTGGTAGCTTCTGTAGCAGAGAAGCCATTCTGACAGTCTAAAATACAAGTGCTTTCTTACATAAATACTCCAGCTACTAAAAAAATCTACTTAGTTTTTAATTACATATAGATGATAACTAGGCTTCAATGCCTTAATAACAACTTGCTGGAAATAGTTGACACAATAAATTAAAAATGAAAAATAAAGAATTTCAAAAAATTACCTTACCTATTATTAGCACTGCTCTATAATAATAATTGCCTACTACTGTAGTAGTAAAAAAAACACTGTTTAACCCTCTCGTTCCTGAATTGTTTTGACGCGCGTGGAAAAATCTAATTTTCTACCGCGGAATAGAGCATTGCCGTTTTATTTTTTTAACTCGATGCTGGCTGGGAAAACCCCATAGCAACCATATATCACTAAATAGACCAAGAGTTTGGGATTCCCCTCATTTTTTGATTGAGAAAATTGAATAATATTTAAGCCATCTACTAATACTTCAAAAAAAAAATTTTTTTCCCCCAAAAAATCCACTTTTCCCATCAATAAAAAAATAAAAATAAAATAGAAATAATATTGTTTGATGCATTATATACCAATATTATATTAGTTCAACAATAAAATATGTTGTTTGTTGTGCGTGGTGCTGATTGTGATCATGTAGGAGACATCTATGAGTGTCCACAAGGAACGTATGCCATCGGACGTCGAGCTCCACTACAAAACAATTTCATATACACAAAAACACAAACAACAAAGATATTTGTAATACAAACAACAAATTATTCATGATCCTATATAATTGCAACTTTATGATGTATTGTATGCGGTTTCATACAGGATTTTTGTTTGGGGTGGGGCTCCGAGTGCACACCCATTTTTTGGAACCTACACTACTTTGATGCACATCTTTGCATAAGAGTCTATACTTCACACTGATGATCAGTGTTCGGTCCTATGCACTAAATGGCTCAGTTATGATAGGAACATAATGGGATACAATATCAGACTAAAAATAAATGCTTCCTAAATGTTCATTTCTATTCAACTCCCAAAATTCTAGGGGGGAACCCAGCCATGCCTCCCACTGTATGAACCCTGGTATGTATACTCTACACTGTACATGAGAGAAACATGTATTGAGAAAGTGTACTTTGAAAATGAAAAGCAGTACAAGCACACACGTGGAATTCAACTTACCCGGCATGGATGGTGTCACAGACTGAACGATCCCTCCCACAGGATCCGAAACCTCCATACAATACAAAAAAAACACAAGACAACAATGACATTTGTAACATAACAGCTGGCCTCGCTGAATTGAGCCCCCCCTCCCCCGTCATTACTTTTCACTGAAATTCTTGTACCATAACCCCCCCTCCCCCATCATTACTTTTCACTGACATTCTTGTACCATAACCCCCCCCTCCCCCGTCATTACTTTTCACTGACATTCTTGTACCATAAACCCCCCCCAGCCCTAGCTGGACACCCAAATATCAGTAAGTTGAAAAAATGAAATTCAACTTACCAGGCATGGATGATGTCACAGACCGAAAAAGACCACCGAGTTCGTTCTCTCTCAGGTTGGATCCGGAAACGCCACATACTGTTTGTTCATGGTTGCTCTCTCTCTCTTTCCACAAATGCACGCACACACATACACACATACACACACACACACACACACACACACACACACACACACACAAGAAAAAAGAAGCTACAGGTGAATACAGATCATAAAAATAAATGTATATTTTATTATACATAAATTGACTGGTGTACACCACACACACACACACACACACATGAAATTCAACTTACATGGGCATAGTAGTCACGATCCAAAAAGATCCAGAGTTCCCTCCCAGGTTGTATACGGAAGCGCCACATACTGTTTGTCCACGGATGCTCTCTCTAATTCCACAAATGCACACACACACATACACACACACACACACTAGAAAAAAGAAGATACAGGTGAATACAGATCATAAAAATAAATGTATAATATAAATTGACTGGTGTACACACACACACATACATGAAATTCAACTTACATGGGCATAGTAGACCCGATTGGAAAAGACCCCCCTCCCCCCCCAGTTCGTTCCCTCCCCGGTTAGATCTGGAAGCGCCAGAATAACATTTCAACTCCACGCACACACATATACATCGAGTGTGAAGCTCCACTACAACACCACAAAAACACAGACAACGACAACGACAATAACAATACATATTACAACTTTTGGGATGTTCAGGGAGGGGGAGGGGGGGGGGGGGAGCAGCCACAAATATCAAAGTCTGTGGTCCTTTACACAAAAGATTATGGAATATCAATGGGTGTGTTGTCATCTTTCTTCCACTCTCCTTCTACCTCATCCACCCGACTCTTGTTCTTCAATTCCCGCCTTCTCCGACTGCGAGGACGTCCAGAACTCTGAGCAGGAGGAGCCACTTCCTCTTCTTCATCACTGGAACCTGCTGCCTATTCGTGTTTCATCATTGGAAGACTCAGGTCCGGTATCCTCTCCTTCATCACTGGAAGACTCTGCTCCTGTCGCCTCATCTGCGTAATCGGGTCGGTGACTGCATTCACATCTGGTCCTAGTAGTATATGTGGTAAAAACTTTTTTAAATTTTTTTGAAAATTTGAATTTGTTCAAAAAACCACAAGCCACTTTCAAATCTCAAAACTCAATGAAATATATATATTATAGCTAAACAGCTTACTCTATCTCAATATAGCTATAAATAAGTCCTTTCCACAACAGAAGCTTGCTATTTTTCAAGAGAAAGACAAGAGAAAGACAAGCTTACCTCGATCATCTTCTGACTCCCATTTTCAGTATCAGAGTTGACGGGGTCTGGTCCACCAACCCTGATACAGGGCCTCCTATAGCCCTAGATGTCGTCTCCCTTCTCTCCGCTTGATCCTGAGTCGCTAGAGTCAGCATCAAGCAAGTCTAAAACTTGCACCGCATTGTAACTTCTAGACGCCATCTTCCAAAAAATGACTTTGAAAAAAATTTTTTTTGCATAGTTACCGGGGTCACACGACACGCTCACCTTTTTCCTATGATGTAATAAGCATTACCTAAGACTGTACGTAATAGGGAGGTCCCCAGTTGAACTGGCGATTTTATAAAAAATGGAGAAGACAGTAAGTCAAACCGCAAAGTCTTGGTCGGCAAAGAAGCGGTTGTTTCAATGTGTTATGGAGGGCTACTGAGCTCAAGCAATTTTTTGCTGCTTCTACAAAGCTCTGGAGATGACTGGATCCATAAATGAAGCTGCTGTGAAGACGGTAACTTTTTTTAAAATTCGACGGAGAACCGATGTTGTTTTTTTTTGCCGAGGAAGACATAAACGCAACTGCTGTGAGGTACTGTCGAAGCAGTCCTGGCTGAAAGCTATTTTAGATGCTTCTCCAATGCATTGGGCACCTGTGTATGCAATCTGAAGGTTCTAGCTATAAAGTAACTATTTTTAAAAATTCGGAGAAGTCAATCGGTCTTAACCCGCTTTAAAGCGGGATCCGGAACGAAAGGGTTAAAGAGTAATAGTTAACGATTTCTCGTTATTTTTTTTCTAAACCATAGTAGACACCTAACATTTTGTGGATTTTCAAGTAAGAATAATACTATTGTGTATGGCATAAAAAAACAATCTTCACTATCGTCACATTTTCTTATAAAACATGAACTCCGGTAAGACTGTAATACTTAATTAGTTCAATAAAAGTTCACATAGCTATCTCCAAGGTAGCTTACAAGTACTAAACCTTGGATACTGCTGTGATACCTGTAAAGAATAATATGCCAAAGTATTCTGATTAGTTGAGTACGGAACAGGGTTACCCTCTGAGTAAACACAAGTGTGAGGGCCAAAATCGATGTAATTTCATTCCAACTTTATAAACAAACGAAAACCCTGATTTTTAAACTACTTTATTCCTGATAATGTCACTCTTTCTGTTTGCTTGCCAATAATTACTATTAACCTTGTCAAAGAGGCTACAAGCTTCTTCTTCAAGGTCACCATTCTCATTTTGTAGTTCCTTCATGTTAGCAGTCAATTCCTGATTTATAGATTTCAGCTCATTCAATTCCTGTTTCAAATCGAGTGTTTCCTTATTTTTGTCACATAGATCCAGTTCCAGCTGTGACAGTTGCTCTTTATAAGTCATCCACTGTAACAAAATAATATTTTTTCTTTTAGAAATTATGTTGTGACTTAAGCATTACAACACTCATCGTAATAATTGTTATTAACCGTGTCAAAGAGGCCACACACTTTTTCTTCAAGTGCACCATTCTCCTCTTCAAGCTCCTTGATGTCAGTTTTCATTGCTTTGTGCGTGGCTTGCATTATATGCAATTCTTGGTTCAAGATAATGGCCTCCATTTTGTTGTCTGCCAAAGTCTTTTCAAATTCAGACAACTTGTCTCTAGCCATCATCCACTATAATAACAAAATATTATTTACTTGGAAAAGTCTATATTATTTCTAGCATTTGTACTATAATAAATGCTATTAACCTCGTCAAGGAGGCCACAGGCTTCTTTGTTTAGAACACAGTTTTCATTCTCAAGGTCATTTACATGAGCTTTCAGTGCCTTGTTTGTCGCTTTAACTGTGTCCAGTTTCTTGCTCAGAGCAATAGTTTCACCATGTTTGTCCTGTAGAGTCAGTAGCACTTCTGACACTTGGCTTTTTGCTTGCATCCACTGCACAATTCAATTACATTTTAATAGAAATTTTTACATAGTTCATTGTTTTAGTAATAGTATATACCTTGTGAAAAAGACCAGTAGCTTTTTCTTTCATAGTTTTGTAGCCATGTTTGATTTCCTCTGATTCAGTTGCCTTTTTGGTCAAAACCAGATTCTTTTCTTTCAGCTCCTCTACATTGCTCTTCATTGAACCAATCATCATTTCCTTGTCCACCAGAGTCTGTTCTAGCTCAGAGCAGCAACTCTTAGCCATCATAACCTAGAAGTATTGATAAGAATTATTTATGAGATATACTTATAATGTACACATAAAATAGATATCAGAAATATGTAAATATGTGTAATATTTTACAATATCGTAAGTTACTACATACGTACTTGCTTTTCCAAATTCTTATTTTTCAAGTTAGAGAGTAGCAAGGCCTTGTTTTGTTTGCATAAGTCAGCCTTAAGTTTCAGAACTTCGTCCTAGAACAATACAATAGGTAAATACAATGGGATTACTATAACTAATTGTTGTCATTCCTTAACTGCTAGCTACACTAGGCAAGTGGTGACCCCTATACTTTATGATGAAATCCTCAGTTGAATATATCTCATACTTACTTGCTTAGATCGGTGTTCCTTTTGGAATTTAAATTCTGCCTTCTTGAAATCCTTAACCATTTCGTCATGCATTTCTTTCCATTCCACCACGTGTTCCAGGACACGGCGCACTTTAGCCTGGAGTAATCATTTTATTATCAATAAAACTCTAGCTAATTAAAGTTTAGACTTTAATTTAGTATACCTTAAGGGCAGATACTTCATCGGGAGTAGTAGACAGGTTGTTGCCAATCGGTTTCGGACATTGGCTACAGGAGAGATTAATTTTGATAAAATGGTAGCATAATATTGTATAGATTACCTCATCTGCTGAAGCGCTACAAATTCACTTCTCATCTCGGCTTCCATCTGTCCAGCCATCGTACAGAGATCACCGGACCAATCTTACTCCACAAGATCGCTTGGTGCTCACTTGCGTGTATAAATGTAACCAACAAAAGTCCCTAAAAACCTTTCAAAATCGCCAAAACCACCAACACTGATAATTCACAAACTGAATTACAAAGCGTATAGCGTTTATAAACTCTTCTTATATAGCGAGAGAGATAGCGTTTCAGACATGCGCTATCGAGACGCTAATCACAAAGCATGCGCAAGGAAGAAGAAATCTGAATTCAATAAGGCCGAGAAGCGGGCTTGCGCTTGAATTCTAGGAATACTATAATTTTGGCAAGTTATAGTGTAATAACTACTCATTCTTTAGTCTAGCAAAAAAAATAAAAGTGCCTTATGAAGATATTATTACTTTATTTTATTTTTTCAATTCGAAGTTGCGGGAAGTGGTTACCGTGGCATTTACCTAGCTATATGCGTAATTAAAAGACTCGACTTTTTGGAGGAGCTTCTAATTGTTGCTTGTTGATTGTCAAGAGCCACTGGAAGCCTGAATGGCTTCTAATGAAGCTACCACTACAGGAGGAAAGCTGAGATAAGTATATAATTCATAATTAACTGAAGTTACAAAAAGAACTCTGGACTTTTTTTTGTAGCTGAGAGCTTGTTCTAGAGTTACTAGTAATAGAAGTAGCTACTCAGAATGGCTTAAACTTGATACTACATGTTATCACTACTCAGGAAATTAAGATAAGAGAGTAGTTCTGTATTTATTTGCTATAATTAATGGTCAATTTTAATACATATATTATATGTATGTATATTTTTTATTTATACTTATATTTATTGTTTGTTGTTGCTGTCTATGCAAAAGATCAAGCAATTGCAACAGTACTAAATAGCTAATTAAATAAATAAATAAGAACATCAATATTTTTCTCAATTTTGGTCATAATTTTCCTTGCTTTATAACTCTCCAACAAGTCATTCTGTGCCAATGTATGCGCTTTTACTACCATTAGCAAAGCTTCCTAATGAAGTAAGTATTTGGAATAGCCATTACAGTGCTACTGTGGCTTGCGTATGAACATTTTTGTTGATATTATATCAACGTAGAGCAAAATACTCGCCTATACATTTAATGGTCAAAACTCAGTTCCCAACATGCTAGCTCCATTTAATGAAGCCAACAGTAGCAACAGTATTTTATTGTTAAATATTTGTTCTCAATAAAACTGCATGTTGCATTCACCATTAAAGATGACCCTCACTAGCCACTATAACACAATAACAAGCAGTTGTGAAGTGTCTTTGTGGAGAGTTTTCTTATAAATAGCTACTTCTGAGAATATTTTGTGAGTTGTAACACTCATGTGAACATAATAGTATGATACAAGTCATGAGTCAGTTTTCCGAGATCCAGGAAAACTGCAAGCCCAATCTTGTGCCTGTAATGACGTAATTGCTACATATTTAATAAGGCTAGTAAGAAAGTCTATGACTTCCGGTCACGGTGGCGATTGGACTGTATAGCATGAATACACGGACCAGAGTAGCTGTTCTCAACAAGACATCATACAAACCACACCCAATTTAGGAAATTAGTTAAAATGAACTTGTGGGGCCACCCACAGTGAAGAGAACAATATTCTGTACATGTATTTTTGTTGTATGGAAGTTGGCAGGCACTGGATGTAATCAATACCACTAGTGGTTCAAACATTTACAAACTGAAAGAACGCTCTAGAATATTCTAAGACGGGTGATTTACCTACAGGGCATGGGCAGTAACATTCATTCTTTTTATGTATCGCTATGTGTGTGGTTGGCTATAAATTCACAATGTCCAACCATTTTTTCAGTTAGTCTTTTGTTGCATCTTCCTACCCTGCACCTCACTGTATACCATTGGCTAATATAGTTAAACTACTCTAATATGTAAGAATTTTGATGTTATATTTATTCAATTTGAGGACATAATAATAAGTATTAATGATATTGTCTAGGATTCCGTAAAACGTCACTTAGACATAAACATTCAAACGTTGAACGTTTACTTTACCTTACCTGTTGTAATCCGTACTTGTCATTTGTTTCTGTTTACCATTTCCTATTCCCTTCCCTCTTAATTATATTCATGATTTCCGTGTAACCACAACTTTCCTTATCCTTTGTGTTCCTTATAATGTTTGTGCTTGTATGTTGATAAATATTGTTTACCTCTGAGCTGCAAGACATCGCTAGAGAGTGCGCGCTTTTATAAGACTGCTGCTCAAGACTGCAAGCTTGCGCCAGCGGTTGCGGGTAGTTCTAGTCTAGAGCCATCTTAAGTAAGCAATCTGGTCCTTCGTAATTAGAAGAGCTCAAGTGGTGGGACTTTACACACCCCACCAGATATAATAGAGAAAGTTAGTGGACACAGTGATATCTGAGTTACAAAGTGATGTTTAATTGACATTCATTTGTGTTCTATGTGATACTCCGTACTACATATATCAAAATACACATGTTAATAATAATACAATATAAAATAATTTGAAAATGCAATCTATTGATAAATAACTTCATTTTTGATGCAAACACTACATGTCAAAATTTGCTGTTAAGATATGAAAGTAGAGCTGTAATAACATTATGCATATTACCTTATCACAGACACCACCTCAACTAGATCGGTTTGTTGCCCACAGGATTCACAAGATACAACAGAAGCTCCCTGGTGTCATCTGGCGTCATGTCGCGTCAGAAGACAACCTAGCAGATTTAGCCAGCCGAGGTGTCCGGGGCCCGGAACTGTCCGCGTCAGCACTCTGGTGGGCAGGACCGTCCTGGCTCCTCCAACTTCAACCATCATGGCCTAAGAGCAAGATCCTACATCCTTATTTTCAGTCTCCATCAAACCCTGCCTCCAGCTTCCACAAGCCCGGATCCACTTCCTTCACTCGTTGTGAAACAGATTCTCCTCGTTTTTCATGCTGGTACGTGTAATAGCTTGGATGTTACGTTTTGTTTCCAATTGTAGACGTGACTCTTCAAACCGCCTCAAGGACGTTCTCACCTTTGAGGAAATTGAACTTTCTAAACACTCCATCTACAAACTTTCCCAAAGAGAACACTTTCCAGAAGTCTTTTTGGCCATCCAACAGTCCCACAGCCTGCCGAGAAGCCATCATCTTTTCAAATTTGAACTCCGCCTCTCCTGACATAGTCACATCCTGGTGCAGAGTCGAGTTCGAGATCCGGAGTCACCCATCACGCCTCTCCAGCTTACCCTTCTTCACTCCAAATCCATCGTCACCAAATTGTTGGTGCGAACTCTTCATCGCACCTACAGCCACGCAGGTGTCACAGCTATGGCATCTATACTGGCTAACACCTATTTGATCAGCAACTTGAGAAACTTACTGAAGATAGTCAGCCAAACATGCTCCATCTGTCAACGTGCATATGCCAAGCCACTCAGCCATTCCATCGGTATGCTACCTTTGTCGCGCACGACTCCTGACATGGCCTTCAACAGAGTTGGTATCGACTTCGCTGGCCCTACACTTCTCCTGTCTATTCTCAGCCGATCGTTCCACGTCATTGCTGGGAAACGCTTCGTCCATAATGTTTGCCGTAAGTGTGTGATTTGTCGCAAGCAGTCACAGGTCGTCGCGGAACAACGCATGGGACAGCTACCACCTCAGCATATCACACCCAGCGATGTTTTCTCCACAGTGGGTATTGACTACGCTGGACCTTTTCTAGTGAAACGTGGCAGCCCAAGGAAGCCTGTTATGGTCAAGAACTACCTCTGTGTGTTCGTAGACTTCGTAGTTAAAGCCATTCACCTGGAGTTTGTCACAGACATGACTGCTGTAGCCTTTGTGGCTACACTGAGGCGATTCATTGCAAGAAGAGGAAAGCCCAAGGAAATATTCAGTGACAATGGCACCAACTTTGTAGGTGCAGAAAGAGATCTTCGTGAATTGTATCAACTTCTGAAGGAGAAACCACTGCAAGACACTGTTCATGCTTACTGCCTCCATCAAGACATTCAGTGGCATTTCAGCCCAGAGAGAGCCCCTCACTTTGGAGGCCTCTGGGAGGCAGCAGTAAAATCTGCAAAGACACTTCTCAAGAAGACTGTGGGACTCCATAAGTTCACCTATGAAGAACTCTATACTGTTATCACTCTGGTTGAATCATGTCTCAACAGTCGACCACTAGTGCCATTTGACAGTACAGATGAAGACGGACTCGATGTCCTCACGCCAGGTCACTTCCTAGTAGGAAGGCCACTAGAAGCCTTACCAGACAAGGGAGATATACTGCAGCAACCTTCAACGCTCAAACGCTGGAATCTTTGTCAATTGGTTATCAGAGAGTTCTGGTACAGATGGTCGACAGAATACATTCGTACATTAAACAGACTCAACAAGTGGAGGAAAATTCATGAAGATATTCAAGTTGGAGACATCGTCCTCCTCAAAGACTCGACAACTTTTCAAAACAGTTGGCCTCTGGGAAGAATCGTCAAGACTTACCCAGGACAAGATGGTCTAGTCAGAGTGGTGTTAGTCAAGACAGCCAAGAGTTTGTTACGACGTCCAATCTGCAAACTTGTTCTTCTACTAAAGAAAAGTGATAAAGCCAAACAAAGTTCGCCTTTGGGGCCCGGGATGTTGGAGCAAGCAAACAAGTGACAAACATAGGCCAGATGGCACAACAATAAACAATTAATTAATGATTTACACCTTATTGAGAAAGGACAAACATACATTCACACTTCATTCAAACACACATTTACGCATTAGCTTCATGAAAACAACCCCCCTTGGACTGAGCTACAGTATATAGTGGACTGACCCAGCTCAGTTCAATCAGTTGTGCAGTTGTTCAGTTTGTTGCAGTTGTTCAGTTTTGTTGCATTTGTTCAACTCTTCTAGCCATTCATCGCATTCTTCATTTCATATTTTCTTGAATATTATTCGACTTCCTATTCGTTTACTCATCATTGTACTATTCTTCAATTTCATATAACTTAAAACCTATCTACCTTTGATTGTCTGGGGCGTAGTCTAACTGCACTCTGGATTAGCATACAACGGACATTTGCGCAGGAAGAGACATACCCAGTGCAGTGTTCGTTCATTTAAGGGCGAGTTGTGTTGCTACTAGGTAACCAGCCGCTACGCTTAATTGCGCACTAGAAGATTCACCCAACATAGCTGCCCCGGGAGTATGTCTAGGATTCCGTAAAGACGTCACCTAGACATAAACATTCAAACGTTGAACGTTTACTTTACCTTACCTGTTGTAATCCGTACTTGTCATTTACTACTGTTGACCATTTCCTATTCCCTTCCCTCTTAATTATATTCATGATTTCCGTGTAACCACAACTTTCCTTATCCTTTGTGTTCCTTATAATGTTTGTGCTTGTATGTTGATAAATATTGTTTACCTCTGAGAACTCTGCAAGACATCGCTAGAGAGGGCCCGCTTTTATAAGACTGCTGCTCAAGACTGCAAGCTTGTGCCAGCGGTTGCGGGTAGTTCTAGTCTAGAGCCATCTTAAGTAAGCAGTCTGGTCCTTCGTAATTAGAAGAGCTCAAGTGGTGGGACTTTACACACCCCACCAGATATAATAGAGAAAGTTAGTGGACACAGTGATATCTGAGTTACAAAGTGAAGTTTAATTGACATTCATTTGTGTTCTATGTGATACTCCGTACTACATATATCAAAATACACATGTTAATAATAATACAATAAACAATAATTTGAAAATGCAATCTATTGATAAATAACTTCTTTTTTGATGCAAACACTACATGTCAAAATTTGCTGTTAAGATATGAAAGTAGAGCTGTAATAACATTATGCATATTACCTTATCACAGACTGTTCTTGTATTTGGTCGATGTGAGGTTGAGTACACAGCATTTCTCTCCTTTTTTTGGAGCTTCTAATTGCTGCTTGTTGGTTGTCAAGAGCCACTGGCAGCCAGAAAGGCTTCTAATCAAGCTACCACTACAGGAGGAAAGCTGAAATAAGTAGCTATATAATTCCATATTTGTTAACTTAAGTTACTAAAATAACTCTGGACTTTTCTTTTGTAGCTGAGAGCTTGTTCAAGAGTTACTACTAATAGAAGTACTCAAAATGGCTTAAACTTGATACTACATGTTATCACTACTCAGGAATAAGATAAGAGAGTAGTTCTGTATTTATTTGCTATAATTAATGGTCAATTTTAATACATATATTTTATGACATACCCGTAGCCAGGGGGGGTTCGGGGGGTTCGACCGAACCCCCCTTTTTTCTGACCGGAAGTATTCTTTCGATTGACAAGAGACCACACCCTTCATTCTGAACACGTGAAAGAATTGGTTGTTGCGGTGAATGTTTGTTTTGTTTTGCTGGTTTAGCTTGTTGATAGCTATGAGTAAAAGAAAAAGAGGCAGTACAGCTGAGACTTCAAATATAAGAAAGTATTTTTGACCCATACTGGTAAGTTGTATTCTGTTAATGCATGTTTAGAACTCTAGCTAGCTGTATTAAAATTACGATATTAGCTAGGTTAATGGTATATAGTAGTACTCTTAGCTTAATGTTTTTTTTTAGCTGGAAGAAGAGAGTGCAGAGAAAGAACCTGATGTAACAGTTTCCATTGCAGGTCCTTCATGTATTAAACAGGTGGAGGTGGTAGGTTTAGCTGATCAGGTAAGTGATAGTGAAGGTGATGTTTTTGATGACTGTCATGTGGAAGGAAGAGCTGATCTTCAGGATGGATCTCAAAGGACAGGTTGTAGTTCGATTATGTATGATGATATAGGCACAATAATAAAACCTGGTATGTCATGTAATGAAATATTAGCTAGCATTAAACAATTAACTTTTGGTCAAAAGTATAAATTGTTAACCAATCATTTTATTCCTTGTAGTGATTTTAAGTTTCCGAAAACTTTCAAACATGGTTGCAATAGGCAGTTCCAACTGAAATGGCTTGATAAATATTCCTGGCTAGTTTATAGCAAAGATTTGAGTGGGGGATTTTGTAAATATTGTGCGCTGTTTGTGACAGATAGAAGTAAGTGTGGAGTTTTAGTTAATACACCCTTTCAAAATTGGATAAAAATTAACAAGGTAGGGGGTGGACATGCCTCAAACCAGTATCATATAAATGCTGTTGCTGATGCTAGTGCATTTATTCATACTGTTGAATGTCCTCAAGAACGTTTAGATGTACGTATGAATCAACAATATTTGCAAAATATTAAAGAAAATCGGCATATACTTAAGTGTGTTGTGGAATGTATACTATTATGTGGGCGTCAGTGTATAGCTCTTAGGGGTGATATTGAAAATTTGGAAAAATCTGTTAATCCGGGAAACTTTTTAGCAGTATTGAAGCTGTTATCAAATCATGATTCTGTTCTTAAGGCCCATCTTGAATCACCCAGATTAAGGAATGCAAAATATATTTCTCCTGACATTCAAAATCAAATTATAGAAATAATAGGTGGAATGATTATTCAAAAGGATATATTAAATGAAGTGCTTCATGCAAAATACTATTCCATACTTGTAGACGAAATAACTTCCCACAACCAAGAGCTAATGCCATTAGTAGTTAGATTTGTAGATAAAAATTGTACTATTAGAGAAGAGTTTTTGAAGTTTTCATCCTTGACCAGACTAACTGGAAAGGCCATAGCTTCTGTTGTTATTCGTGATCTTGAAGGGCTTGGCCTTGATATCTGTAATATTCGTGGACAGGGTTATGATGGGGCTTCAAACATGTCTAGTAGTCGTATTGGTCTTCAAGCTTGCATACGAGAGAAGGCACCACTTGCAATTTACACACACTGCAGTGGACACTGTCTTAATCTTGTGATTAGTCATTCCTGTGATATTCCATTGGTGACCAATGCCCTGGATAAAATTAAGGGTGTCTTTCTTTTTTTTCAGCATAGTCCCAAACGAAGCAAACTTTTGCAACAGATAGTGTCTAGTAACATATCTGAAACCACTAAACGAAAACCATTACTTGACTTGTGTAAAACTCGTTGGGCAGCAAGGCATATAGCGTATCAGCACTTCTATCAGTGTTATAAATTTATGGTTGTCACTTTTGAAGTCATTGGTTGTGGACAACATCAAGATTCTTTATCAGAGGATTTCACTAGTGCTACTTGGGATCCTGAATCCAAAATCAAAGCCAACTCTTTGCTTCTGTCAATTACAGAGTTTGAATTTATAATTGTATTTCTAATAATATCAATTCTTGTCTCACCTTGCTGGGATCACTGTCAAGTTACAAGGCACTGAAGTAGATATAATGGAAGCATACAATCAAATTGATGACATTAAATCATGTTACAAAACAATCAGAGAAAATCAAAGTTTATCTGCAGGCAGAGCGAATGGGTGAGAGTGTCAATGTTGACCCATCTAAGCCAAGAAGCTGTGCTCGTCAACGCAACAGACCAAATGCCGCAGCTGAGAATATTGAAGATTGGTACAGAATCAATGTTGCCATTCCTTTCATTGATCACATAATCACAGAACTTGACTCCCAGTTTTCTGGTTTGGCCAAAACAGTATCAACTCTTCTTGGATTAGTGCCTTTAAATATACACACAAATGAAGTCATAGATTTAACTGAAATTAAACAACTCTATTTTAATGATTTACCAACTCCTGAAACTCTTGAACAAGAGTTAAGCAGATGGAAGCACAAATTTCAATCATATAAAGAAAAACCCAGCAATTGTTATGAAGCTCTAAAACATTGTGATTCACAGATTTTTCCAAATATACATGTGCTATTACAAATTGCTTGTACAATTCCAGTGACATCATGTGAATGTGAACGTGATGGAAGCATTTTGCGTCACCTTAATACATACAAACGTTCTTCAATGACAAATGAAAGGTTGACAAATTTAGCCTTGATGACTATTCATTATAATCATGTAATAGATTTAGATAAAGTTAGTAGATACGTTTGTACAATTTCATCCTAGAAGAATGCATTTAAATACTTTGCTATGTTAGTGAATATGTAGCAAGTATACTAAGTGATCCAATTTGGTTTGAGGAAGTTCACCTGCAACCTTATAGCTATTTCTCTTTTATTTTATTTTTTCTGTATTTGTAGGTTGGCCGTGAGAATGTTACTAATAGAATCAGAAATTATTTAACAAGTTATTCATCAGCATTGTTGGCATTTTTATCCTTACTTAAAACCTCATATATCTTGATTATAGTCATTTTCATGTTCTCATTATACTGATTTTCAATTGATCTTCATTTCAAATTTTATTCTTCACTATTAGTAAATAAAATAAACATTTGCAAATTATGTGGCTTGTGTGGTTTAAGTGGGTGTGGCTTAAACAAGATCGGACAAAAAAAAAAGAACACCCCTTTTAAAATTGCTGGCTACGGGCCTGTATATGTATTTATTGCAGCTTTGATATTTTTACATGAATATTTCCGCATCACGCGAGCGTTCTGTATTCTCCCATATTGTACGGTTTATATTGTACGCTCGTTGTAGCGCGTGCGTAGCGAGTAAAATCAATGAAAATTGTATTGTAACCGGTTGAGAAAAATTTCAAAGAAGCAATAAATCACTTATCACACTCGTCGTACAATATGGGAATGATATTTTACTCTCACGCCACATTTTCACTCGCCTTTGGCTCGTGAAAATATTTTGCGTGCTCGTAAAATATTTTCCCATATTGTACTCTGACTCGTGCTATAAGTATTATATATTATATATTATATTTATACTTATATTTATTGTTTGTTGTTGCTGTCTATGCAAAAGATCACGCAATTAAAACAGTACTAAATAGCTAATTAAATAAATAAATAATAACATCAATAATTGTCTCACTTTTGGTCTTATTTTCCATGCTTTATAACTCTCCAACAAGTCATTCTGTGCCAATGTATGCACTTTTACCACCATTAGCAAAGCTTCCTAATGAAGTAAGTATTTTGAATAGCCTATACAGGACTACTGTGGCTCGCATATGAACATTTTTGTTGATATATATATACGTAGAGCAAAATACTCGCCTATACATTTAATGGTCAAAACTCAGTTCCCAGCATGCTAGCTCCATTTAATGAAGCCAACAGTAGCAACAGTATTTTATTGTTCAATGTACCAAATTATGAGTTGTTCTCAATAAAACTGCATGTTGTATACAGCATTAAAGATGACCCTCACTAGCCACTATAACACAATAACAAGCAGTTGTGAAGAGTCTTTGTGGAGAGTTTTCTTATAAATAGCTACTTCTGAGAATATTTTGTGAGTTATAATACTCATGTGGACATAATAGTATTACAATAATTGATATAAGTCATGAGTCAGTCTTCCCAGATCCAGGAAAACTGCAAGACCAATCTTGTGCCTGAAAATATGACTGTAAAGATTTTTCAGCAAATCAATAGCATCTAAGTGAAGAATAGCAAATGATTCTCATTTGCTTTCTCACAGAATCCTTTTTGACAATATCTTTACATACTTAACAAATAGCTATTTGCCGCTGCAGGAGGGTTTGATGAAAGTCTTGTTTTGTGTGCATGAACACTTCACCACAGAGTGACTCTTCCAGAAAAGGCTGATGCTAGAATATGGCTACGAGTGAATGCCATTAGTATTAAGAAACCATCTTAGCCCAGATATTGGTATATAGCACATAAGTTTACCCATTATAGTAGCATCACATTGACCATTAAATGGAACACAGAAGTTTGGATATACAAACTCAAAGCAATGATGACTCTGATCATGTAAATATTCTTTCAACTTCCTTAACACTTGAGATGCAAACACTCTTTGTGTGCACTGGGTGTGACTTTTCATGGTGTTTCTCTTGGCATTTCTCCCACACTTCTATGAGTCCATAATAAATAATAATAGTAAAAATAATAATAATAACAACAACAATAATAATACTAATAATAATAATAATAATAATAATAATAATAATAAAATTAAAAAAAAAAAAAATAATAACAATAATAATAATAATGATCTCCAACAATAGTCCATTGGAAGGCAATGGATAGAAACAGCCAGATCTTGAGCAGTCATCAGCCACCATCTTCACCAGCACATCAACAACAATTGCTGAGACGGCTATTGATCATTTAGATTACAACGTAGAGATAAAAGTTGAGAGTCCATGCAAGAAATTGGCAGTGATAGGATGCTGATGGTAATTCTGACCTAGATAATGAAGTAAATGAACTGATGTATGATATGATGATGAAAGTGAACTGTATTACATTCATAATTGCCAGTTCCACAAGTTTATTAATATTATTATATTTACATTTTTCTGATAAAATCTCATAATTACAAACAACATGTTTAACGAAGCACAATTCAGAAAATATGCATGGGAACACAATTGTTAAGATCTGTACTAGACATATATAGCTACTTAGCTGTTAAGCATTTCCTGCAATATTGCTGGGAACTGCTTTATGACCGCTCTCTGCAGAGGTCATTCACCAGGTTAAAAAAAAAAATTCTATTAATACTTCTGGTAATTTCACTATGAGAAACTTCATTGCTAATTGTTAGATACCTATCTATAACTATGAACTTCAGGCCTTCTTTTGGTAGCAAATTGAGAGTTCAACAACAAGAAACAACGGGAAAAGAGACCGTTAAACTTGACCATAAAATTTGCCGTCTTTATCAGGGACCGAGCAGAATGACGTCATCGCTAATGCATATTTAATAAGGCTAGTACGACCAGAGTAGCCATTCTCATCATACAGACCTCACCCAATTTAGGAAATTAGTTTTGAGGAAGCAGAAGCAAATAAATAGGGTAAACTTGTGGGGCCACCCACAGTGAAGAGAACAATATTCTGTATAGTCTTATTGATGTATTTTTGTTGTATGGAAGTTGGCAGGCACTGGATGTAATCAATGCCATTAGTGGTTCAAACATTCACAAACTGAAAGAACGCTCTAGAATATTCTAACACGCATGATTTACCTACTGGGCATGGGCATTAACATTCATTCTTTTTATGTATCGCTATGTGTGTCGTTGGCTATAAATTCACATATAGTCCAACCATCTTTTCAGTTAGTCTTTTGTTGCATCCTACCCTGCACCTCACTGTATTCCATTGGCTAATACATTTAAACTACTCTATAATTCTTCTCTACTCTCTAACTTGAAAAATACGAATTTGGAAAAGGAAGTATGTATGTAGTATCTTACCATATTGTAAAATATTACACATATTTATATAATATCCGATATATAGTTTATGTGTACATTATAAGTATATCTCATAAATAATTCTTATCAATACTTCTAGGTTGTGCTGGCTAAGAGTTGCTGCTCTGAGCTAGAACAGACTCTGGTGGACAAGGAAATGATGATTGGTGGACAAGGAAATGATGATTGGTTCAATGAAGAGCAATGTAGAGGAGCTGAAAGAAAAGAATCTGGTTTTGACCAAAAAGGCAACTGAATCAGAGGAAATGAAACATGGCTACAAAGCTATGAAAGAAAAAGCTACTGGTTTTTTTCACAAGGTATATACTATTACAAAAACAATGAACTATGTAAAAAATTCTATTAAAATGTAATTTGAATTGTGCAGTGGATGCAAGCAAAAAGCCAAGTGTCAGAAGTGCTACTGACTCTGTCAGATCGACGTCCTCATAGGGACACTTGATCTATCTTTATGCCTCAACCACCGTTTCTGTCCTACTACAAGAGTTGCCGCCACTTCCACCTTCTTTGGGTGGACGGTGACTGGACTGCTGCCTCCACTCAACAAGTTCCTGCACTCAAAGTAGAGTTCAAGGAGAATGAGACTCACTCTCTCTGCCAGCAGCTATGGGATATGGAGAAGGTACTTGAGGTTTCTCGACACACCACTGAAGAGGAATCCGCTCTTCAACAATTCAGTTCTCACCTTATTAGAGAGTCTGATGGACGCTACTCTGTCAAGTTGCCCCACGTACACAACCCTCCACAGTTGGGTGACTCCAGAAGAATGGCGAAGCCTATTACGTAAAGGCAAGCTGGATGTTTTCAACACCGAGATGGAAAACTACTTCAAGCTTGATCATGCTGAAGTCATACCACAGAACGAACTCTCAAACAACGGATTCTCCTACCAGTCCATGGAGTCTTTAAGGATGGTTCCACCACTACTAAAGTGTGTCCTGTGTTTGACGCCTCAGCCTCAACATCCTCTGGCATCTCACTCAATGACCAGTTACTAGCTTGTAGTTTTTTCTACCATTTTTACCACATGTCAAATGTTTACCCTCATTCAGGTAATGACGATGTTTTACCAACTCTAATCAGCTCATGAAATACCTATTCAGGAATACACACCGGTCGTTTTGCTGTGGGAGAGTACTGTTTTATAGATTGCCAAGTTCTTGTCAATGTCTATAAATCAACATTTACTATACAATTGATTTATCATTCTGTGAACTATTACTACATGTGGGTAAACTATTAACTACACTACTGCACTCTATAGCTTGCTATATAAGGGCCAATCTGGACTATCATATTTGATTTACTTGATGATCTGCATAGATTGGATGTGGTGAGTTCTTACACCATATCATCATTGCAATTTCTTCTGAAATAGCTAATAGATCAAACTTAAGTAATTTATTAAAGGTTAAAGATATTATATATATGTATATATATATTAAATTATATTAAAGGTTATATATATTATATATATATATATATATATATTTATTGCAGCTTTGATATTTTTACTTAAATATTTCCGCATCACGCGAGCGTTCTGTATTCTCCCATATTGTACGGTTTATATTGTACGCTCCTTGTAGCGCGCGCGTAGCGAGTAAAATCAATGAAAATTGTATTGTAACCGGTTGAGAAAAATTTCAAAGAAGCCATAAATCACTTATCACACTCGTCGTACAATATGGGAATGATATTTTACTCTCACGCCACATTTTCACTCGCCTTTGGCTCGTGAAAATATTTTGCGTGCTCGTAAAATATTTTCCCATATTGTACTCTGACTCGTGCTAGACTAAAGAACTAGAAGCATGCTTCCAGATGATTGACCGATATTGTGAGTAGTTATTACACTATAACTTGCCAAAATTATAGTATTCCTAGAATTGAAGCGCAAGCCCGCTTCTCGGCCTTATTAAATTCAGATTTCTTCTTCCTTGCGCATGCTTTGTGATTAGCGTTTCGATAGCGCATGTCTGAAACGCTATATCTCTCGCTATATAAGAAGAGTTTCGAAACGCTATACGCTTTGTAATTCAGTTTGTGAATTATCAGTGTTGGTGGTTTTGGCGATTTTGAAAGGTTTTTAGGGACTTTTGTTGGTTACATTTATACACGAAAGTGAGCACCAAGCGATCTTGTGGAGTAAGATTGGTCCTGTGATCTCTGTACGATGGCTGGACAGATGGAAGCCGAGATGAGAAGTGAATTTGTAGCGCTTCAGCAGATGAGGTAATCTATACAATAATTATGCTACCATTTTATCAAAATTAATCTCTCCTGTAGCCGATGTCCGAAACTGATTGGCAACAACCTGTCTACTACTCCAGATGAAGTATCTGCCGTTAAGGTATACTAAATTAAAGTCTAAACTTTAATTAGCTAGAGTTTTATTGATAATAAAATGATTACTTGCAGGCTAAAGTGCGCCGTGTCCTGGAACACGTAAGAAATGCATGACGAAATGGTTAAGGATTTCAAGAAGGCAGAATTTAAATTCCAAAAGGAACGCCGATCTAAGCAAGTAAGTATGAGTTATATTCAACAGAGGATTTCATCATAAAGTATAGGGGTCACCACTTGCCTAGTGTAGCTAGCAGTTAAGGAATGACAACAATTAGTTGAATCATTTTATAGTAAACCAATTATATTTACCTATGGTATTGTTCTAGGACGAAGTTCTGAAACTTAAGGCTGACTTATGCAAACAAAACAAGGCCTTGCTACGAAAAATAAGAATTTGGAAAAGCAAGTACGTATGTAGTAACTTACGATAATTGTACAATATTTCACATATTTACATATTTCCAATATATACTTTATGTGTACATTATAAGTATATCTCATAAATAATTCTTATCAATACTTCTAGGTTATGATCGCTAAGAGTTGCTGCTCTGAGCTAGAACAGACTCTGGTGGACAAGGAAATGATGATTGGTTCAATGAAGAGCAATGTAGAGGAGCTGAAAGAAAAGAATCTGGTTTTGACCAAAAAGGCAACTGAATCAGAGGAAATGAAACATGGCTACAAAACTATGAAAGAAAAATCTACTGGTCTTTTTCACAAGGTATATACTATTACTAAAACAATGAACTATGTAAAAAATTCTATTAAAATGTAATTGAATTGTGCAGTGGATGCAAGCAAAAAGCCAAGTGTCAGAAGTGCTACTGACTCTACAGGACAAACATGGTGAAACTATTGCTCTGAGCAAGAAACTAGACACAGTTAAAGCGACAAACAAGGCACTCAAAGCTCATGTAAATGACCTTGAGAATGAAAACTGTGTTCTAAACAAAGCAGCCTGTGGCCTCCTTGACAAGGTTAATAGCATTTTATTATAGTACAAATGCTAGAAATAATATAGACTTTTCCAAGTAAATAATATTTTGTTATAGTGGATGATGGCTAGAGACAAGTTGTCTGAATTTGAAAAGACTTTGGCAGACAACAAAATGGAGGCCATTATCTTGAACCAAGAATTGCATACAATGAAAGTCGCACACAAAGCAATGAAAGCTGACACCAAGGAGCTTGTAGAGGAGAATGGTGCACTTGAAGAAGAAGCATGTGGCCTCTTTGACAAGGTTAATAACAATTATTATGATAAGTGTGGTAATGCTTTAGTCACTACTACTAAAAGTAAAAGTAATATTTTCTTATAGTGGATGACTTCTAAAGAGCAACTGTCACAGCTAAAACTGGATCTATGTGACAACAATAAGGAAACACTCGATTTGAAACAGGAATTAAATCAGCTGAAATCTAACATGAAGGAACTACAAATTGAAAATGGTGACCTTGAAGAAGAAGCTTGTAGCCTCTTTGACAAGGTTAATAGTAATTATAGGCAAGCAAACTGAAAGAGTGTGACATTATCGGGAGTAAAGTAGGGTTTTTATTTGTTTATAAAGTTGGGATGAAGGCACATCATTCTGTACTTTGACCCTCACACTTGTTGTGTTTGCTCAGAGAATGACCCTGTTCCGTACTCAACTAATCAGAATTCTTTGGCATATTAGTCTTTACAGGTATCACAGAAGTATCCAAGGGTTACTGCTTTAAGATTGCTATGTGAAAACTTGTTGAAGCTATTAAGTCTTACAGACTTAAAGAAAATGTGACGATATTGAAGACATCTAGTACTGTTGTTTTTAAATGCCATAAACAATGGTATTATTCTTACTTGAAAATCCACAAAGTTAACTCAAATGTTAGTGTGTCTACTACGGTTTAGATATAAAATATAGTACAAGATAAACATTTAACTATTAGTCTTTACACAATTTATTGTTTTGCTACTACAGTAGTAGGCAAGTCTTATTTTAGAGCGGTGCTAATAAAATGTAAGCTAAATTTTTTTTGAAATTTTTTTTTTTTTTTGCATTTTATTTATTTGTTTCTTTTTTCAAGTCAACCATTTGCAGCAAGTAGTTACTAAGGCATTGAAGCCTAGTTATCATCTATATATAATGTAAAACTCGGTAGATATTTTTAGTAGCTGGAGTACTTTATGTGAGTTATTTTAGACTGTCAGAATTGCTTTTCTGCTACAGAAGCTACCACCACTCGAGAAAATTGAGGTTAAAAAGTTATCCTATATTTGTTAAGCTAGCTACTTGTAGTTATTTTTTATAGTAAATGAACCAAATGATGCCTTACTAAACTAGGTGGCTGGGAGCTTAAACTGCTACGTCAGGGAAACTAAATTAATGTAAATTATTTCAGCTACCTCATTGTTTGAATTACTTGAACACCAATGGCTTACTCACCATTATGTGCTGAAGTACATCACTGGTTATTTACCCCTGAAGAGGACTTCGGCAAGAATTCGAACTTCGGGTTAAGTTATAATTAAAAATATTGGCTGTTAAAAAGAGAAAAATGTTCCTATTGTTATGAATATGGTTGTTACAAATGCATTATTAACTACATAATTTCCCAAAGTAAATGTGAATATTTTGTCATAGTGGATGACTGCTAAAGATCAATTGTCTGAATTGAAAATGGATCTACAAGACAAAACACTCGATTTGAATCAGGAGTTAGATGAATTGAAAGCTACACATCAATCAGTAATGGCTAATATGAAGGAACTGCAAAATGAAAATGGACACCGTCAAGAAGAGGCATGTAGCCTCTTTGACAAGGTTAATAGCAATGATTTTGGTACATATAATACACAGTAATTGTTTGCAATCAAATTTCTACAATGACATGTGAATATTTTGTCTTAGTGGATGACAGCTGAAGACAAGTTGTCTGAACTTGAAATCAATCTATGTGACAAAAGAAAGGAAACACTCAATTTCAATCAGGAGTTAGATGAAGTGAAAGATAAACATCCGACAATGGAAACTCAGATGGAGGAACTACGCAATGAAAATGGTGATCTTGAAGAAGAAGCTTGTGGCCTCTTTGACAAGGTTTATATTACTTACTAGATTAAAAATTTTCCATTGTTTATAACTTAATTTCTGTAGTAGTTTACTTATTCTTTTGTTATTTGTGACAGTGGATGATGGCTGAAGATAAATTATCTGAACTGGAGTTGAACCTACTGGACAAAAATATGAAAACAACTGTTCTAAACCTGGAATTGGACTCAGCAAAAAGAAAGATTGAGGAAATGACAGTCCAGATGAAGGACATAGAAATAGAGAATCATGATTTGGAACAAGAAGCATATGATCTCTTTGACAAGGTAAAAATTTAGCTATAGTATGCCATCAAAAAATTAGTAAATACTGCTTTGTATAGAGCTGTGAGTATGTTGACAACATATTATGTATTTCTTCATTCTTGTGTATTTGTTGTAGTGGATGTGTGCAAAAGATCAAAACTCTGAACTTGTACTGACATTACAGGACAAAAACTTGGAGGTAAGAGCCTTAATTCAAGAATTAGACTCTGTGACAAGGAAGAACAAGAGAAACACTGTGTACTCCACCTCACGCCGACCACGCTTAACAAATACAAGAACAATCTGTGATAAGGTAATAATGTATAATGTTATTACAGCTCTATTTTCATATTTTAACACAAATTTTGACATGTAGTCATTGCATTAAAAATGAAGTTATTTATAGATAGATTGCATTTTCAAGTTATTTTTTATTGTATTATTAACATGTGTATTTTGATGTAGTACGGAGTATCACATAGAACACAAATGAAAGTCAATTAAACATCACTTTCTGACTCAGATACCACTAAAATTGTCCACTAACTTTCTCTATTACATCATTAATACTTATTATTATGTCCTCCAATTGAATAAATATAACATCAAAATTCTTACATTATAGAGTTGTTTAAATACATTAGCCAATGGTATACAGTGAGGTGCAGGGTAGGATGCAACAAAACACTAACTGAAACAATGGTTGGACTCTATGTGAATTTATAGCCAACAACACACATATTTGCTACCATCTGCATTTATTGCCAACCTTCCAATCCACTGCAGCTTTGGATCACCCACCACGAAGCTCTGATTGAAGACTTTGCCAGAAATAATGACCTTAGAGTAGTAGTCAACCAATCTCTACATGACATTGATAGAGTTCTCCATGAAAACAGCTCCAGCTGTTTGGTTATTGGCTTACCATTGCCACAAGGTGACTTTAATGATGAGCAACCCTTACCGTTTGAGTTGGCACCCTCATTTAATGAACTCAGAGATAAACAGCTGCTATTAGCTGAAAGAGTGCTACAATCTGTCTCTCCTGGTATAGTACAAGAGGAGTCAGTGGCTAATCTTCACTGTGTCGATGCTCAGGAGGATCAGGGAAGACATGTGTCTTCAACAAGCTGTCATTATATCTCAAACATCATGGCATGACAGTAGCATGTGCTGCATGGACTGGCATAGCAATTACTTTCATGACTGAAGGACGAACGGTGCACGGCCTTTTCAAACTGCCAGTTCCAGTTTTGGAAAACAGTACCTGTAATGTCCCATCAAGGTCAGAGCATGACATGTATCTGCGAGGTATTGATCTCATCATCATAGATGAAGCCTCCATGATCCCAACCCATGCTCTACATGCCATTGATAGATGTCTGCGTGACATCATGCAAGATGATTGACCTTTTGGAGGGAAGACAATTATGCTGGGAGGTGATTTTCGACAAGTTCTTCCAGTTGTGCCACGTGTTCCTCCAGCAGTCATCATTGACACCTGTCTCAAGCGCTCATCCTTGTGTCCCCAGTTTGAGCAGCATAGACTCACCCGTAACCTGCGCACACTCCCTGATGAAGGTGAATTTGCAGCATGGTTGCTCCAACTTGGCAATGGAGAACTAAACAACACCTCGATGCAGCCAGAAACCATTGAGATTCCTGCACAATGAATTTGTGATGGTGATCTTATTGAGGAAATCTTTTCTACATCTAACCACACAAACTTACAGGCTAGGGTCATTCTCTCACCCAAAAATGAGCATTGCTTACAATTAAATGAGAGTTCTGGATACACTTCCTGGTGAAGTGAGGACATACATCAGTGCTGATTCAGTCAAGTGTGATAATGAAGAAGAAAGACAGAACTACCCAACTGAGTTCATCAATTCCTTGACATCCTCAGGCATGCCACCACATAGGCTCAACCTCAAGGCCAATGCAGTCGTGATGCTTCTGAGGAATTTATCACTGCGGCAAGGGATGTGTAATGGCACACGGCTTAGGATCACTCATCTGCACAACAACTGTATCCAGACCAAAATTTTGACTGGAGCTAGCAATGGCAGCACAGACCTCTAGCAACAGCACTCCAGCTTCACAGCACTTCTAGCAACAGCACTCCAGCTTCACAGCACTTCTAGCAACAGTACTCCAGCTTTACAGCACTTCTAGCAAAAGCACCCCAGCTTCACAACACTTCTAGCATCTGCACTCCAGCTTCACAGTACTTAATGCAACATCACACCAGTTTCATGGCACTTCATGCAACATTATCAGTTTTATTATGCTTTATGCTACCAAACTAGCTTCACAACACTTAATGCAACAGCACACAAGTTTCACAACACTTTATGCAACAGCACTCCAGCTTCACAACACTATATGCAACAGCACTCCAGCTTCACAGCACTATATGCAACAGCACTCCAGCTTCACAATACTTTATGTAACAGCACTCCAGCTTCACAACACTTTATGCAACAACACACCAACTTCACAACACTTTATGCAACAGCACACCAACTTCACAACACTTTATGCAACAGCACACAAACTTCACTACACTTTATGTAACAGCACTCCAGCTTCACAACACTATATGCAACAGCACACCAGCTTCACAATACTTTATGCAACAGCACTCCAGCTTCACAACACTTTATGCAACAGCACTCCAGCTTCACAACACTATATGCAACAGCACTCCAGCTTCACAACACTTAATGCAACAGCACTCCAGCTTCACAACACTATATGCAACAGCACCCCAGCTTCACAATACTTTATGCAACAACACACCAGCTTCACAACACTTTATGTAACGGCACACCAGCTTCACAACACTTTATGTAACGGCACACCAGCTTCACAACACTTTATGCAACAGCACACCAACTTCACAACACTTTATGTAACAACACACCAGCTTCACAACACTTTATGCAAGAGCACACCAGCTTCACAACACTTTATATAATGCCACACCAGCTTCAAAACACTTTATGCTACAGCACACCAGCTCTTCATGAGACGTCACAATAGCTTCACAGCATTTTATGCAACTGCACACCAGCTTTATTGCATTTCATGCAAAACCATACCAGCTTCTATTGAACTTTGTACAGCAGCATTTCAGTGTCACAGCACTTTACTCCAGTACTTCTAATTCTCACTGCTCAAAGGTAAGCTAAAATAGCAAGGTTTATTATTCTATGTTTATCCTCACTTATTTTATTGCATCATAGCTTTGCACAGCACAAATTTTTCATGAACAAACAAAACTATACAGCAGCAGTCCAGTTTCACAGCACTTTACTTCAGTATCTTCTAATTCTTACTCAAAGATATGTTTAAGAAGCTAGAGATACTTGTTATTTTTTTACTCACGTGTTTATCACATCATAGCTTTGTACAGCACAAATCTTTCAGGGCCTCAGGTGAAGTAGTGCAAGTCCTCAGGCCAATAGTAAGTCCTCAGACTAAGAGTAAGTCCTGTGGCCAAGAGTGTGTCCTCTGGCCAAGAGTAAGTCCTCAAACCAAGAGTAAGTCATCTGGCTAAGAGTAAGTCCTCAGGTCAAGAGTAAGTCCTGGCCAAGAGTAAGTCCTGAGGCCAATAGTAAGTCCGCAGGCCAAAAGTAAGTCCTCAGGCCAAGAGTAAGTCCTGAGGTGAAGAGTAACTCCTGCGGCCAAGAGTAATTCTTCGGGCCTAGATCAAATCCTCAGGCCTAGAATAAGTCCTGAGGTGAACCGTATAAGTCCTGAAGTAAAGAGTAAGTCCTCAGGCCAATAGTAAGTCCTGAGGTGAAGAGTAACTCCTGCGGCCAAGAGTAATTCCTCAGGCCTAGATCAAATCCTCAGGCCTAGAATAAGTCCTGAGGTGAACAGTATAAGTCCTGAAGTAAAGAGTAAGTCCTCAGGCCAATAGTAAGTCCTGAGGCCAAGAGTAAGTCCTCAGGCCAAGAGTAAGTCCTGAGGTGAAGAGCAAGTCTTGAAGCCAAGAGTAAGTCCTCAGGCCAAGAGTAAGTCCTGAGGCGAAGAGCAAGTCTTGAAGCCAAGAGTAAGTCCTGAGGTAAAGAGTAAGTCCTGTGGCCAAGAGCAAATCCTCAAGGTGAAAAGTCCTGTGGTGAAAAATAAGTCCTTAGGTGAATAAAAGTCCTGCAAGAAATAGAAAAAGGTCATGCTTTCGAATCAATTAATGTGTCATGGTTTTGTGTATGCCACCAATGAAAACATTTATAGTGACAAGTTCCATTAATGCATATTTGTTATTTGTTGTTAAATCCATGCTCTAATCCGTTTTAAAGTAAGTTTTATTTTCATACATACAAAACTTTTTGTTATTCTTTCAATTCTATAAATCCTTAGCTTTTGAAGCAAGCCATGGAGGTGCGGAGAGGCACGTGTGAGGGGTGGAGGGAGGGAAGCCAACAAAGCAGTACAACCTTCTCATGATGGTGTTGGCTGAGAACCTGATGAACGCCAGGTTGCTGAGAGTACTGCCTACAGTTTGTCCTCACTCACACATCAAACTAAACATATATGATTAATTCACAATCACTTTTTATGTCCACTTAACTTTGTGCGCAATATTATGTTGTTGTTGTTTTTTTTTTACTGAACCTCATGTTTAGAATAATCACAAATTCTGAAATTGAAACGAAATAAATACATTGATAAACCAACATACATTTTTAAATACATTGTGTGCCATACTATGTGGCTGGTCTGTGTTAAAATCATCACAGAAATTATGAAATTGGTGACAAAAAAGAAATAAATATAATAACTAACTAAAAAATGTAAGAAATCATGCACCACTGTGTGGTGGGGTCCTTGTTAGTTAGTATTGAAAAGTCACACCCAGTGCATACAAAGAGTGTTTGCATCTCTAGTGGTAAGAAAGTTGAAAGAATATTTACATGATCAGAGTCTTCATTGCTTTGAGTGTTTGTATATCCAAACTTCAGTGTTCCATTTAATGGTCGATGTGATGCTACTATAATAGGTAAACGTAAATACGTACTCTTTAATAAACTCTGTAAATACTAGCTAAAATCTTGATTCTTCAACTTGACTTCAATCCTAAAATTATAACAATGTTGACAACATTTCTACATTAATCTAATTAACCTTGATAACTAATGCATCGTGTATTAGTGTAGATGTACCTAGTTCACTTTAATACAACATGTATTAATACATAATTTAATGATATTCATTCATTTCATTAATCCGAACTTTTCACTAATCCGAACTACCCTAAGCACAAGGCTGTTCGGATTAGTGAGGGTCTACTGTACCAATGGAATTCACTCGTAGCCATATTCTAGCATCAGCATTTTCTGGAAGAGTCACTCTGTGGTGAAGTGTTCATGCACACAAAACATGACTTTCACCAAACCCTCCTGCAGCGGCAAATAGCTATTTGGTAAGTATGTAAATATTTTTGTAAAAAGTGATCTGAGAGAAAGCAAATGAGAATCATTTGCAATTCTTCACTTAGATGCTATTGATTTGCAGAAAAAATTTTACAGACATATTTTTCAGGCACAAGATTGGTCTTGCAGTTTTCCTGGATCTGGGAAGACTGACTCATGACTTGTATCATACTATTATGTTCACATGAGTGTTACAACTCACAAAATATTCTCAGAAGTAGCTATTTGTAAGAAAACTCTCCACAAAGACACTTCACAACTGCTTGTTATTGTGTTATAGTGGATAGTGAGGGTCATCTTTAATGTTGTATACAACATGCAGTTTTGTTGAGAACAACTCATAATTATTTGGTATATTGAACAATAAAATACTGTTGCTACTGTTGGCTTCATTAAATGGAGCTAGCATGCTGGGAACTGAGTTTTGACTATTAAATGTATAGGCGAGTATTTTGCTCTACGTTGATATATATAAAGAAAAATGTTCATACGCAAGCCACAGTAGCCCTGTAAAGGCTATTCAAAATACTTACTTGATAGGAAGATTCACTAATGGTGGTAAAAGCGCATACATTGGCACAGAATGACTTGTTGGAGAGTTATAAATCAAGGAAAATATGACCAAATGTGAGAAAATTATTGATGTTATTATTTATGTATTTAATTAGCTATTTAGTACTGTTGTAATTGCTTGATCTTTTGCATAGACAGCAACAAAAAAATATAAATATAAGTATAAATAAATATAATTATATACATATAATATGTATTAAAATTGACCATTAATTATAGTAAATATAAGCGGAACTACTCTCTTATGATCAATTTCCTGAGTAGTGATAACATGCAGTATCAAGTTTAAGCCATTTTGAGTACTTCTATTACTAGTAAATCTTGAACAAGCTCTCAGCTACAAAAGAAAAGTCCAGAGTTCTTTTTGTAACTTAAGTTAACAAATATGGAATTATATACTTATCTCAGCTTTCCTCCTGTAGTGGTAGCTTCATTAGAAGCCATTCTGGCGCTGCCAGTGGCTCTTGATAACCAACAAGCGGCAATTAGAAGCTCAAAAAAAGGCCAGTTTATAAATAACGCATACAGCGTAAATGCCACAGTAACCGCTCCCCGCAACTGTTCGAATTGAAAAAAATAATAATTATTATGTAATAGTTAGAGCATAAGCGCTTGGGTACTGGTGCATTTAGTGCACTAAATCCACCAGTACCTAAGCGCATGCTCTAACTATTTTAGATCCAGTTTACCCAGAGGCCTGCCCAGTTTCCACTAGCAACTTTGTTTATCAGCATTTTCGGTGTCAAGTGAATTCTTCGTGTATTCTTCCGTGTTTCCGGCCCAAAATTAAAATTCAATTAAAATTCAATTGAAGCAAGCCAGAAAGTTTACTTAGCAAGTTTACTTTAGCATTGTAGCTGCCAGCTGTTATCTCCACATCTAACTCTAACTGGGCTGCTCTGCAGTAAGCTGTAAAGCAGCTAGCTATGGTAAATTCCTGTGGTACCAGAGCGCAGGAGAGTTATATGATAGGGCTTGTCCCATATAGGTGGATATGAGAGGGTAGTAGACCCTCCCATATCCGGCCTCACATAACCTGCTCCCTGCTTTATCCAGCCTATTCTATTAAACTAAAACTCAAAAATAGCAATACCCCAAGGGTTGTTAGTATGCACAGTTCATATACCTAAAGGCAAAAAATAGTGCACACTTACCAAGTTAGTGCACCTAGTAACAATATAGCAACGGGTTCTAATATCTTGATAAGGCACTTTAAAAAACTCTAAGCGGTTAGGTCCTTGGTTGCGCAGTCGCAGGTTCTAACAGAGATGTAGTTTTTTTTCTACCATTTTCCCCCATGTCTAATGTTTTCCCCTCATTCAGGTAATGACGATGTTTTACCAATTCTGATCAGCTCCCGCAATACCTATTCAGGAATACACACCGGTCGTCTTTGCTGTGGGAGAGTACTGTTTTATAGATAGCCAAGTTCTTGTCAATGTCTATAAATCAACATTTACTATACAATTGATTTATCATTCTGTGAACTATTACTACATGTGGGTAAACTATTAACTACACTACTGCACTCTATTTGCTTTCTATGTAAGGGCCAATCTTGACTATCATATTGGATTTACTTAGATGATCTGCATAGATTAGATGTGGTGAGTTCTTACACTAAAATTGCCATAATATTATCACTGAAATTCTTCTGAAATAGCTGAAAGATCAAACTTAGGAAATTTATTAAAGGTTATATATTATATATGTATATATATATATTGTAGCTATTATATAAAATGCTTTAGACATTTAATTATGAATTAAGAGCAAAGATAGTATGCTACAGTTTTCGGACTGAACAATGTATCCAGGAAGAAAACTCCAGGTTTAGGTTCTTGTGCATCCCAATAAGTGAAGAATCTGCCATTCCAACATAACAGTATTGTTGCGATCCCCGGAAAAATGAGTAGGGGTAGTTTTTAGAGAGTGGATAGATCATTCAACGATTGTTTCTGTGGCTCAGCTTGTATCTGTGGCTCTGATTGTTTCTGTGGCTTGCTAGACTAAAGAACTGGAAGCATGCTTCAAGATGATTGACCGATATTGTGAGTAAGTTATTACACTATAACTTGCCAAAATTATAGTATTCCTAGAATTGAAGAGCCAGCCCGCCTCTCGGCCTTATTGAATTCGGATTTCTTCTTCCTTGCGCATGCTTTGTGATCAGCGTCTCTATAGCGCATGTCTGAAACGCTATCTCTCTCACAATAATAAGGAGAGTTCTAAACGCTATACGCTTTGTAATTCAGTTTGTGAATTATCAGCGTTGGTGGTTTTGGCGATTTTGAAAGGTTTTTAGGGACTTTTGTTGCTACACTTATACACACAAGTGAGCACCAAGCGATCTTGTGGAGTAAGATTGGTCCAGTGATCTCTGTACGATGGCTGGACTTATGGAAGCCGAGATAAGAAATGAATTTGAAGCGCTTCAGCAGATGAGGTAATCTATACAATATTATGCTACCATTTATCAAAATTAATCTCTTCTGTAGCCAATGTCCGAAACCGATTGGCAACATCCGGTCTACTACTCCCGATGAAGTATCCGCCGTTAAGGTATACTAAATTAAAGTCCAAACTTTAATTAGCTAGAGTTTTATTGATAATAAAATGATTACTCGCAGGCTAAAGTGCGCCGTGTCTTGGAACACGTGGTGGAATGGAAAGAAATGCACGACGAAATGGTTAAGGATTTCAAGAAGGTTGAATTAAATTTTCAAAAGGAACGCCAATCTAAGCAAGTAAGTATAAGTTATATTCAACTGAGGATTTCATCATAAAGTATAGGGGTCACCACTTGCCTATTGTAGCTAGCAGTTAAGGAATGACAACAATTAGTTGAATCATTATATAGTAAACCCATTGTATTTACCTATTGTATTGTTCTAGGACGAAGTTCTGAAACTTAAGGCTGACTTATTCAAACAAAACAAGGCCTTGCTACTCTCTAACTTGAAAAATAAGAATTTGGAAAAGGAAGTACGTATGTAGTAACTTACTATATTGTAAAATATTACACATATTTACATAATATCCGATATATAGTTTATGTGTACATTATAAGTATATCTCATAAATAATTCTTATCAATACTTCTAGGTTTTGCTGGCTAAGAATTGCTGCTCTGAGCTAGAACAGACTCTGGTGGACAAGGAAATGATGATTGGTTCAATGAAGAGCAATGTAGAGGAGCTGAAAGAAAAGAATCTGGTTTTGACGAAAAAGGCAACTGAATCAGAGGAAATCAAACATGGCTACAAAACTATGAAAGAAAAAGCTACTGGTCTTTTTCACAAGGTATATACTATTACTAAAACAATGAACTATGTAAAAAAGTCTATTAAAATGGAATTGAATTGTGCAGTGGATGCAAGCAAAAAGCCAAGTGTCAGAAGTGCTACTGACTCTACAGGACAAACATGGTGAAACTATTGCTCTGAGCAAGAAACTGGACACAGTTAAAGCGACAAACAAGGCACTCAAAGCTCATGTAAATGACCTTGAGAATGAAAACTGTGTTCTAGACAAAGCAGCCTGTGGCCTCCTTGACAAGGTTAATAGCATTTATTATAGTTATAGACTTTTCCAAGTAAATAATATTTTGTTATAATAGTGTATGATGGCTAGAGACAAGTTGTCTGAATTGGAAAAGACTTTGGCAGACAACAAAATGGAGGCCATTATCTTGAACCAAGAATTGCATACAATGCAAGCCACGCACAACGCAATGAAAGCTGACATCAAGGAGCTTGAAGAGGAGAATGGTGCACTTGAAGAAGAAGCGTGTGGCCTCTTTGACACGGTTAATAACAATTATTATGATAAGTGTTGTAATGCTTTAGTCACAACATAATTTCTAAAAGAAAAAATATTATTTTGTTACAGTGGATGACTTCTAAAGAGCAACTGTCACAGCTGGAACTGGTTCTATGTGACAAAAATAAGGAAACACTCGATTTGAAACAGGAATTGAATGAGCTGAAATCTACAAATCAGGAATTGACAGCTAACATGAAGGAACTACAAAATGAGAATGGTGACCTTGAAGAAGAAGCTTGTAGCCTCTTTGACAAGGTTAATAGTAATTATTGGCAAGCAAACAGAAAGAGTGTGACATTATCAGGAATAAAGTAGTTTAAAAATCAGAGTTTTCGTTTGTTTATAAATTTGGGATGAAATTACATCGATTTTGGCCCTCACACTTGTTGTGTTTACTCAGAGGGTAACCCTGTTCCGTACTCAACTAATCAGAATACTTTGGCATATTTATCTTTACAGGTATCACAGCAGTATCCAAGGTTTAGTGCTTGTATTTAAGCTGCCTTGGAGATAGCTATGTGAACTTTTGTTGAAGCTATTAAGTTTTACAGTCTTACCGGAGTTCATGTTTTATAAGAAAATGTGACGATAGTGAAGATTGTTTTTTTTATGCCATACACAATAGTATTATTCTTACTTGAAAATCCACAAAGTTAAGTCTAATGTTAGGTGTCTACTATGGTTTAAAAAAAATAACGAGAAATCTTTAACTATTAGTCTTTAAACAGTGTATTTTTTTACTACTACAGTAGTAGGCAATTATTATTATAGAGCGGTGCTAATAATAGGTAAGGTAATTTTTTTGAAATTCTTTTTTTTGCATTTTTAATTTAAGTGTCTTTTTTCAAGTCAACTATTTCCAGCAAATTGTTACTAAGGCATTGAAGCCTAGTTATCATCTATATGTAATTAAAAACTAGGTAGATTTTTTTAGTAGCTGGAGTATTTATGTAAGAAAGCACTTGTATTTTAGACTGTCGGAATGGCTTCTCTGCTACAGAAGCTACCACCTCGCGGGAAAATTGAGGTGGCTGGGAGCTTAAACTTTAACATCAGGGAAACGAAATTAACTTAAATTAGTTTAGCTACCTCATTGTTTGAATTACTTGAACACAATGGATTTCTCACAATTTGTGCTGAAATACATCTCTAGTTATTGACCCCTCAAGAGGACTTCGGCAAGAAGTCGAAACTTCCCGTTAAGTTATAATTAAAAATATTGGCTGTAAAGAGAAATAATTCATATCGCTATGAATATACTTGTTACAAATGTATTATTAACTACATAATTTCCCAAAGTAAATGTGAATATTTTGTCATAGTGGATGACTGCTAAAGATCAATTGTCTGAATTGAAAATGGGTCTACATGACAAAACACTCGATTTGAAACAGGATTTAGATGAACTGAAGGATACATATCAATCAGTGACAGCTAATATGAAGGAACTGCAAAATGAAAATGGCTACCTTCAAGAAGAAGCCAGTAGCCACTTTGACAAGGTTAATAGCAATGATTTTAGTACATGTAGTACAAATTAATTGTTTGCAATCAAATTTCCACAATTACATGTGAATATTACGTCTTAGTGGATGACAGCTGAAGACAAGTTGTCTGAACTTGAACTCGATCTACGTGACAAAAGAGAGGAAACACTCAATATCAATCAGGAGTTAGATGAAGTGAAAGATAAACATCCAGCATTGAAAACTCAATTGGAGGAACTATGCAATGAAAATAGTGATCTCGAAGAAGAAGCATGTGTGCTCTTTGACAAGGTTTATGCTACTTACTAGATTAAAAAAATTTCCATTGTTTATAACTTAATTTCTGTAGTAGTTTACTTATTATTTTGTTATTTTGTGACAGTGGATGATTGCTGAAGATAAATTATCTGAACTGGAGTTGAACTTACAAGACAAAAATATGAAAGCAACTGTTCTAAACCAGGAATTGGACTCAGCAAAAAGAAAGATTGAGGAAATGACAGTCCAGATGAAGTACATAGAAATAGAGAATCATGATTTGGAACAAGAAGTACGTGATCTCTTTGACAAAGTAAAGATGTAGCTATAGTATGTCATCAAAAAATTAGTAGATACTGCTTTCTACAGTGCTGTTAGTTTCTTAACAACATGTATTTCTTCATTCTTGTGTATATGTTGTAGTGGATGTGTGCAAAAGATCAAAACTCTGAACTTGTACTGACATTACAGGACAAAAACTTGGAGGTGAGAGCCTTAGTTCAAGAAGTAGACACTGTGACAACGAAGAACAAGAGAAGCACTCTGCTCAGCGTCACGCCGAGCATACTTAACAAATACAAGGACAGTCTGTGACAAGGTAATATGCATATTGTTATTATTACAGCTCTATTTTCATGTTTTGATAAGCAATTGTTTATATGTATTTGTGAATGCATAAAATTAATGTTCTTTGCATATAAATGAAGTCATTTATAGATGCATTGTAATTTCCAGTTATTTTTATTGTTATATTATTAACATGTGTATTTTTGTATATAATACAGAGTATCACATCTACATGTTACAAATGATACTACTAAAATTGTCCACTAACTTTCTCTATTATCTCATTAATACTTATCATGTCATCTAAATTTAATAAATATAACATCACAATTCTTACATTAGGAATTTAGGACACCATTAAAATGGCTTTCTCAAAATGTTTTATTGCTATAAATAATTTAAGACTACAATTTCATAATAATATATAATCTAGGCTTGCTAGTATTTAACTAGGATGAAAGTACCCCTGAAGTACATCTGCTTGGTAGAAATTTATTGATTAGGCATCTTCTGGCTCTTTGGATAGTCAATGATAATCTTTAAGTCTTTTAGCTTAAATATGTTCTTACAGTTTGGCCGAAACTATTATTATGAGTGGATAAATGCTGCTATAATAGTATTGGTTATGTGTATGTCCAGTTCAACATTTAGATGGGTGTGGTCTTTCAAGATTCAGTATTGTAACATCAGTGCATATTGTGGGATCCCACCCTCAAGAGATACTTGTATATGTCCATGTTGTATAAAGAACTTTGAAACCACATTACAAGTAATCATCACCTCCTTAGATACTCACATACTGTTTCTATACATAATTAATTTTTGACCTTGGATGTGGCCATCCTGTGTGGAATTTTCTAATTATTTTTTTCTTGTGGGTCATAAAATTTTGCGGAATGCTGTTAATAGAACACCAGAATAAATGTGGTGTAGAAAGCATACCAACTTATACTATGACAATGGCCAATGAACATTTTTATGGTACTGTTTGAGGGTGGTGTTTAGGGAGAGATTTCATCTTCTCTATAAGATGATGTACATCAGAGAATAGGTGTCAGCCTGTGCTCGTTGGAGTAGGAATAATTTGGAGTCAGAGAGTTCCGAGGAGGCGAGAGTGACTTTGTTGGACGGATTCTTGCAATTCGAAATGAAGCATTTCATCCATGCCAGAGTACGAAGTAGTGTTGAGAAGGATGAGTGACGTGTCCAAAAATTTCAGACTGAAGCAGGAGCAGTAATGGCTGTGAGCATCACCATCTTGGTCCCCGGCAAATCCCGTGGCGGGGACCCAACCCCTGATGGTGGCCACTGAGACTCAGAAAGGCGAAGCCATGCAGGGCCGTGCCACCAGAGATCAGATTCTGTCAGTTTCATAGCAGTGGTGTCCCTACTAGCAAGTTCAGCAGGGTTGTCGGCAGAAGCGACGTGACGCCATGAACTGTCAGGGAGGGTGTCTTGTATGCGAGCTACACGATGGGAAATAAAGGTGTCCAAAGTGCAAGGCATTCGTCGGAGCCAGTGAATCACGATTTCGGAGTCCGTCCATGGAAGAACATTCTGAAGAGAGATCTTGAGTGTGCTTGCCACATAATGGATGAGGTCAGCCAGCATCGTTGCAGCTTGCAATTCCAGCTGAGGAATAGTCTTGCTCTTTAAAGGACAGACGCGAGACTTGGCATATACTAGTGCAGTGGAAATGGAGCCGTCTACGTGTACTTGCCTGAGGTAAACGGCCGCACCATAGGCATGTTTGCTGGCATCAGAGAAGCCGTGCAGTGAGGTAGCAATGATAGGAGAAGAGTTGAGTAAGTACCGTCTAGAAACTGGGTGGTTGGTGATGAGAGGGAGTTCATCTGTCCAAACTTTTCACTGTTGTTGAATGTCTGTTGAGGTGATGTCATCCCAATTGATCTTGTCTCTCCATAGTTGTTGTAGGAGAAGCTTGGCAACAATGACACATGGTGCGAATAGTCCCAAAATGTCATGCACCTGTGCCGTGATAGAAGCAATTTGACATTTTGGTGACTAGCTTGTCAGGTGGGACAATCGAAATGGCAACATGTAAAGCATCGCTGGTGACTCGCCAATGAATGCCTAAGGATTTTGGAGAGTTGTGTGCTAGTGGCAAAGAGAGATCTGCTGTTTCTACTACGTGTTCAGGGATGGTGGCTCTGAAGTCATCTGAGTTGGTGCGCCACTTGCGGAGAGACATATCAGCATCCTCAAGAAGGTTGCAGGTAGACTCACGAATCTTCATGGCCTCGTCAACGGTGTTAGCGCCCGACAACAAGTCGTCCACATAGAAACTTTCCTCGATGCATTGGCTGGCAAGAGGGTGGGTGTGTCAATGGGTGGAGGTGTGGTGGAGCAAAACACTTGTGGCTAGAAATGGTGACAATTTCACTCCGAATGGCACACGCTTCATGCGATAGTCTGAAGAATCCCTGAAGAGAAATCTATGGAGGTCACTGTCTTCTTCAGCTAGGTAGATCTCTTGAAACATCTTTCCGATGTCGGCCGACAGAGACACGGTATAGACTCGGAATCGAAGAAGGATGTCCGTGATGAAGGGATGAAGATTAGGGCCAGCTAGTAACTGGTCATTGAGTGAGACACCAGAGGATGTTCAGGCTGAGGTGTCAAACACAGGACGCACTTTAGTAGTGGTGGAACCGTCCTTAAAGACTCCATGGACTGAGGTAGTATCCGTTGTTGGAGAGTTCGTTCTGTGGTATGACTTCAGCATGATCAAGCTTGAAGTAGTTTTCCATCTCGGTGTTGAAAACATCCAGCTTGCCTTTACGTAATAGGCTTCGCCATTCTTCTGGAGTCACCCAACTGTGGAGGGTTGTGTACGTGGGGCAACTTGACAGAGTAGCGTCCGTTAGACTCTCTAGTAAGGTGAGAACTGAATTGTTGAAGAGCGGATTCCTCTTCAGTGGTGTGTCGAGAAACCTCAAGTACCTTCTCCATATCCCATAGCTGCTGGCAGAGAGAGTGAGTCTCATCCTCCTTGAGCTCTACTTTGAGTGCAGGAACTTGTTGAGTGGAGGAAGCAGTCCAGTCAATGTCCACCCAAAGATGGTGGAAGTGGCGGCAACTCTTGCAGTGACAGAAACGGTGTTTGAGGCATAAAGATAGATCAAGTTTCCCTATATGAGGACGTCCATCCGACCTCCAAAGTCACCGTCGGTAAGCTGTAAATTTTTGAGAATGGGGTTGCGTGTAATGACTTCTGGATCAGGAGGAGGTGTCGACGGCGGGAGGTTTGGCGTAACTGCCAATAATAATAATAATAATAATAATTATAATAACATAGTTTTCATTCTCGAGGTCATTTACATGAGCTTTCAGTGCCTTGTTTGTCGCTTTAACTGTGTCCAGTTTCTTGCTCAGAGCAATAGTTTCACCATGTTTGTCCTGTAGAGTCAGTAGCACTTCTGACACTTGGCTTTTTGCTTGCATCCACTGCACAATTCAAATTACATTTTAATAGAATTTTTTACATAGTTCATTGTTTTAGTAATAGTATATATACCTTGTGAAAAAGACCAGTAGCTTTTTCTTTCATAGTTTTGTAGCCATGTTTCATTTCCTCTGATTCAGTTGCCTTTTTGGTCAAAACCAGATTCTTTTATTTCAGCTCCTCTACATTGCTCTTCATTAAACCAATCATCATTTCCTTGTCCACCAGAGTCTGTTCTAGCTCAGAGCAGCAACTCTTAGCCAGCATTACCTAGAAGTATTGATAAGAATTATTTATGAGATATACTTATAATGTACACCAGTGGTGTCGGAAGCATTTTTTCATTGGTCAGGCAAATTCATACCTTCTATTTTCATAGCTCATTTTGTATTAAAGGAACAATGTTATTAAAATTTGAATTTGAATTAATAAAAGAAAATTAATGATTAGCTCAAGTTAAAATGATCCAAAAATTCTTCCTGCGCTCACTTCCACTAATAAATTCATGTTTGACACTTAACTGACTTCTCTGGACAGTACTGCTCCAGTACGCTACCGCTGGAGTCCCCACAGGATGCCATACCAGTTCAGGTCGAATTCAACTGGTAAGTATCGTTATATAGTTTTGTACCCAGTTCTATTCTATAAATATCACTGCGCATGCACATGAAATATAAAGAGCTACAAGAGCCGACGTAGAGCGGTTAAGTAAATAGTCTCGCTGGCGAGACTGAAATAGTCACGCAGTTATGAAAAAGCAGTTATGAAAAAATTGGTCAGGCACTTATGAAAAATATTGGTCCGGCACTTGCCGGGTCTGCCGGGCCAGTTCCGCCGCCACTGTACACATAAACTATATATCGGATATTATGTAAATATGTGTAATATTTTACAATATAGTAAGTTAGTTACTACATACATACTTCCTTTTCCAAATTCTTATTTTTCAAGTTAGAGAGTAGAGAAGAATTATAGAGTAGTTTAAATATATTAGCCAATAGTATACAGTGATGTGCAGGGTAGGATGCAACAAAAGTCTAACTAAAAAGATGGTTGGACTATATGTGAATTTATAGCCAGCGACACACATAGCGATACATAAAAAGAATGAATGTTAATGCCCATGCCCAGTATGTAAATCATGCGTGTTAGAATATTCTAGAGCGTTCTTTCAGTTTGTGAATGTTTGAACCACTAATGGCATTGATTACTTCCAGTGCCTGCCAACTTCCATACAACAAAAATACATCAATAAGACTATACAGAATATTGTTCTCTTCACTGTGGGTGGCCCCACAAGTTTACCCTATTTATTTGCTTCTGCTACCTCAAAACTAATTTCCTAAATTGGGTGTGGTCTGTATGATGTCTTGTTGAGAATGGCTACTCTGGTCCGCGTATTCAACTATCGTACTAGCCTTATTAAATATGCATTAGCAATGACGTCATTCTGCTCGGTCCCTGATAAAGACGGCAAATTCTATGGTCAAGTTTAACGGTCTCTTTTCCCGTTATTTCTTGTTGTTGAACTCTCAATTTGCTACCAAAAGAAGGCCTGAAGTTCATAGTTATAGATAGGTATGTAAAGAATTAGCAATGAAGTTTCTCATAGTGAAATTACCAGCAGTATTAATAGAAATTTTTTTTAAACCTGGTGAATGACCTCTGCAGAGAGCGGTCATAAAGCAGTTCCCAGCAATATTGCAGGAAATGCTTCACAGCTAAGTAGCTATATATGTCTAGTACAGCTGTACAGATCTTAATAAATGTGTTCCCATGCATATTTTCTGAATTGTGCTTCGCTAAACATGTTGTTTGTAATTATGAGATTTTATCAGAAAAATGTAAATATAATAATATATTAATAAACTTGTGGAACTGGCAATTATGAATGTAATACAGTTCACTTTCATCATCATTATCATACATCAGTTCATTTACTTTATTATCTAGGTCAGAATTACCATCAGCATCCTATCACTGCCAATTTCTTGCTGGGCTCTCAACTTTTATCTCTATGTTGTAATAATGATCAATAGCCATCTCAGCAATTGTTGTTGATGTGCTGGTGAAGATGGTGGCTGATGACTGCTCAAGATATAATAGATACATTAAGATAGTCTTGACATTTTACTCTGAGGACCACAGTTGTTGTGTTTGTTATACTTACAGTGATGAATGAGTTTAGCACCCACATCCTTAATGCTACTATGGTTATATTATTGAGATGGTCATCACTATCTTTAGTCCTTCAAAAATATCAGCATCTGGCTGTTTCTATCCATTGCCTTCTAATGGACTATTGTTGGAGATCATTATTATTATTATTATTATTATTATTATTATTATTATTATTATTATTGTTGTTATTATTATTATTTTTACTATTATTATTTATCATGGACTCATAGAAGTGTGGGAGAAATGCAAGAGAAACACCATGAAAAGTGACACCCAGTGCATACAAAGAGTGTTTGCATCTCTAGTGGTAAGAAAGTTGAAAGAATATTTACATGATCAGAGTCATCATTGCTTTGAGTTTGTATATATTTTGTGAGTTATAATACTCATGTGGACCTTCATATACTCTTGTAATGTAGTTCTTAGTAGTATTATTACAGTTGTGAAAGTCAAAGTTATCTTCTCTCTCTCCTAGCTGTCCTTGTACAGTAATAGTTCTAGTGCAAGATCTCTGCTCCCTCGCTAGTAGAGATCTCTGTCTTGCTACTTAGTTCAGTTAGTGTTCTAGTCATCGTAGTAGTTAGTCGGTCGCATTGTGTCTAGATAGACTGAGCTTTAGTAGTGACAGAAGTGCTGTCTGGTGCATAGCTTAGTTCTTAGGTGATAGCTAGGCCTTAGAATTGAGTAGTGCGTTCGATAGCTGGTCCTTCGATTGTCACTTGATTAATCGTTTATGTCCTGGGCGCCTTACACCCGCTCATGATTTATGGTCCTTCGAGCCGGATACCCAGCCAGTGACTTTAGCTCGAATAATATTGATTTGGAACACTCGTTAATTGTGATATTCTACGTGAGAATACTCTTCTATTTTTGAACTACACTCTCTCAGTTTATAGTTTATTCTCAGTTTATAGTCTATTCTCAGTTTATAGTTTATTAGAACTCATCAAGAAAATCTCGAAATATCATGCCTCTTTCCGTTGAAGACGAAGTTAGTCAAATAGAAGCTATCACGGATATACTCTCAATTCGTGATAAACGAAGCAGTAGGAAAGGGCAAATCACTCGTATAGTCTCACAGGCCCAAGCTTTACTGCATGTCCCCACATGAAAGTTGAAAGTTTCAGAGCTACAGAAGAAGTTGGAGGAGGCCAACAGATCTTCCACTTTGTTCGACACTCTTCAAGTGCGATATGAAATTCTAGCTTCGGAAAGTGTTACAGATTTCAATGCAGCATCAGTCAGCATCAGGAGGTCAAACTCGACAAGAAATTGAAACTGTCATACTCAAGTTGACAGATGGAATAGAAAGAGCGGAGTTGTACAAGCAAGGAGCAACTCTGCTTCGTAGAGTGTACAATCTCTTGGAGACAGAAGATCTATCTACCTCATTCCTTTCCTCAGAACTTCAGACAAGAGAACCAGATGTTTGTCGGTTTCAAACCGAAGCTGAAATGTACGAGGAGGATGAATAGCTGTGTGCAGTTAGTCAAAAGCTCACCTTTGCAATTCGCAAGACTATGGAAAAAATCAAGGATACCGAGACTACAAGCTCATCACCTTCAATAGCCATTCCAGCCCCACCTACTTACACTAAGGATAGATTCAAGTTACAACCGCCTACGTTCAATGGACAGCCTCTGGAATGGAGACGCTTTGTCAAGTTGTTCAAAGCAATTATAGCCAAAGACCCCTCATTAGATGAAGCAGAAAAGGCTTGTCTGCTTATGAACTCCATGGTTTTACCAGAAGCGAAGGAGTTGGTGAAAAGAGCATCTAGTGGAGACAAACCATTTGAAACAGCAATGGAGGCACTTAGATCGAAATACGGAAAATCTAGAGTCATTTACAGAGAGCACCTCTTGTCATTGATGATTGACAAAGAATTTGGCTACAACAAGAGGGATCTAAACTTCATAGTTGATCACTGGGAAACTCACCTCAGAGGATTGGAGGAATGTGATGGTTTGGACTACTCAACCATATTTGCAACTTTATTGGAGTCCAAATTCAAAGACGACTTGAGGCACCAATGGAACGTTGGTGGCATGAACTCTGAAAGGCCATCCACAATGACTGAGCTACTCACATTCATCAAATCAAGAGCCAATTCAGACTTGATAGATGATGGACCAAAATGTGCCACTCAATCAGCAGCCCCACCAAGGAAGTACAAACCTCCTCCAAATCGTTCAGATGTCAAGAAAGAAAGCAACTACAAGACGCAGTCGGCCTCAGTTTTGAAGTGTGCAATTTGTAAAGAAGAAGGACACGCTATTTCACGATGTGACACATTTAAGTCATGGGAGCAACAGAAGAGATATCAATTTGTTAAAGACCACAAATATTGCTTAAATTGTCTGAGCAATAAGCACATGATTCGAGACTGCAAGTCTGTGTATGGTTGCAGATCATGTCACGCTCGTCACCACACCTTGCTTCACAAGGAGACGACCTCCACTGACTCTGCTGAAAATAGTCGAGATGCTTCAATGAATTTCATCAGTGAAGAAGAAAAGTCATGCTACTTAACCACAGCGATAGCAATGGTCACACATGGAAATTATCGACAGAATGCTCGAGTGCTGTTGGACAATGGCTCATGCGCAAGTGTCATCACGGAAGACCTGGCCTCTCGCTTGAAAGTGAAAAAGAACCCATGCAATCTCACCCTCAACTTTGGACCATTTCCACTCAAAAGCAAGTTTATAGCACAAGTCAAGCTCTCTTCTATTCATGATCAAGATGGTCCTGAGAACACTATTGAAGCACACATAGTTCCAAGCATTCCAGATGCTCCTCCACCCTCTAATGCCGAAGAAATTTTGGAATTGCCTAATGTCAAGGGGAAAACACCACTAGCAGATCCTCAGTTGGGAGGAAAAATAGATGTTCTCCTTAGTATTCGTGAAGGAGGAGACTGTGTGATAGGAGGCTCAACTCAGCACTCTAATCCAACTACAACCTTGACTAAGACCATATTTGGATGGACTTTAGGAGGAGAAGGATCGAATTTGTCAAAGTCAAAAACAGTGCTAACTATTCAACCAACTGATCACACTCTAGATGAAGCCCTCCAAAAATTGTGGCAGATGGATCAGGTTCCAAAGTCTGATCATTCACAATATAGTGCTGAAGATCAAGCTGCACTCGATCACTTTCAGCAGACGCACAAAGTACTGGACAATGGCCGGTATTAAGTACGGCTTCCAAGAAAGAATCCAATTCCTGTACTTGGTGAATCAAAACCTGCTGCAATTCGGAGATTCTCACAAAATGAAAAAACTCTAAATCGCAGAGGACAACTTCAACAATTCCAGTCAGTATTAGAAGAATACCTCACAATGAATCACGCTGAGATTGTTCCCTATTCAGAAAGAAATCTGTCACATTCTAAAATGTACTATTTGCCAGTTCATGTGTTAGCAAGGAATCATCGACCACCACAAAATTGCGTGCAGTTTTTGATGCATCTGCAAAAACACGGAATGGAACCTCTCTCAATGATCAACTCCTTGCTGGTCCAAATCTCTATCCTTTACTTCCAGCTATTCTCCTTAAGTTTCGGACACATTGTATCGCCATATCTGTGGACATCTCCAAGATGTTCCGCGAGATAGAGTTGCAACCTGACGAGAGAAACTTTCACTGTTTCTTTGTTCGAAGGCGTGGTCGCCTGACTGATTGCAAGATGAAAAGATTAACGTTTGGTGTAAAATCATCTCCGTTCTTAGCAACACAAGTGCTTCATCATTTAGCAGACACCAAGAAATCTCAGTTCCCACAAGCAGCTCAAGTGATAATAGAAGACTTTTACGTAGACGACTGTTTGTCTGGAGCAGATAGTGTAGAAGCAGCAGATAGTCTACGTGCTCAATTTTGTCAGTTGTTGTCTTCAGCTGGTATGACGCTACGTAAGTGGCGTAGCAATTCTGAAGAGTTCTTGAAGATGGTTCCCGAGTCACTACGGGAAAAGGCCGATTTGGAAATTCGTGACCCTCTCTCATCTGGGAAAGCCCTTGGCATACACTGGAATGTGAAGAAAGATCAGTTTCATGTGTCCATCCCAGAAGTGCCCGATCTGCAATCTGCAACTAAGAGAAGTATAGCATCTACAACAGCCAAAGTATTTGATGTGTTGGGGTTTTTCTCACCTTCCACTATACAACCACGAATCCTCCTTCAAAAGTTGTGGACTATGCATCTGGGTTGGGATACAGAAGTACCAGAAACAATTTTAGAACAATGGAAGAAATGGCTATCTCAATTGCCCATTATTGCGAACTTCCCAATCGATAGACCTTTCAATCAACACAACAACACCAATGTGATTTCTAAACAAATTCATGGCTTCGCAGATGCCTCAACTTTGGCATACGGTGGTGTTGTCTATTTGAGGACAGTTTATGAAGACACCTCAGTCTCAACCACTCTCATCACCAGCAAGACTAGAGTCACTCCTCTCAAGGCAACAACAGTTCCCCGCCTCGAACTGTCAGCAGCAGTTCTCACTGCTAATTTGTTGAAGTTTGTCGCTACGTCCCTGGGTCTCCCACGTGAACATGTTTATGCTTGGACTGACTCATCAATTGTTCTGTCATGAATCAGCAATTCTCCGAGCTCACTAAAGCCTTATGTAGCCAATCGAGTGACACAGATCCAGGATATAGTTCCAGCATCTCAGTGGCGCCATGTACCAACTTCTGACAACCCTGCTGACATCGCAAGCAGAGGAGCAGATCCTGAAGCGCCAGTGAACTCTAAACTCTGGTGGCACGGACCTTCTTGGCTAGTGCAGGCACTATCACAATGGCCAGTTCTCTCTACACAAACGCCCGTTGATGATCCAGAGTTGAAACCAACACCCATCCTAAGAATTTCAGTGATGAAAGATAGTAGTTTGTTTGAAAAGTATTCCTCCTTTTCCCAGTTAGTGAGAGTAGTAGCCTGGTGCAAGCGTTTCATGTACAATTGTTCCCATTCACAGAAGCGACAGCAATCACCAGTGCTCACGTCCAAGGAAGTCCACAATGCCAAGCGTACCTTGTTGCGCTTCTCTCAAGAAGAAGTTTATATGGATACACTTGAGCTCATCAAGAAAGGAAAGCAAATTCCTAAGTCTTGTCCTCTCTTCAAATTTGACCTGTATTTGTCTCAGGATAAACTTCTCACCATAAGAAGCAGAGTTCGTGATGATCTGGCTCCCCTGCAACCTCGACTCTACACAATACTGAGTTTACGTTCCTCTCTCACCAAGTTATTTGTTCGTTCACTTCATGTTGAGAAGAATCATCCCGGATCATCTACACTCCTAGCAACATTAGCTGAAGATTACTATATTCCCAACGTTAAATCCTTTTTGAAGTCTCTCAGTTGTACGTGTGTTGTGTGTCAGAAGTCTTATCTTCGTGTTGCCCACCAGCAAATGGGAATGCTACCAACTCATAGAACTCGACCCTCCCCACTGTTTGAAAGAATTGGAATAGATTTTGCTGGGCCATACATAATACAAAGAGGCAATCCACGAAAACCTACTAGAGTCAAAGTCTACACTTGTCTATTCATATGTATGTCCACTCGAGCTATTCATTTAGAACTCTGCTCAGATTTAAGTACTGAGGCATTCTTAGCAGCATTTCAGAGATTCTGTAATAGACGTGGCACTCCATCTCATGTCTTCACAGATCATGGATCAAACTTTATCGGTGCAAAGAATGAATTAGATGAAATCCAGTCTCTGTTGAAAGCCAAAGCAACACAAGAAGCTGTCTCCCATCTGGCCACATCTCACTCACTTCACTGGCATTTCATCCCTTCCCGGGCTCCACACTTTGGTGGACTCTGGGAAGCAGGAGTGAAGGCAATGAAGGCTTTTCTTCGCAAGAACATGGCACCTCATCTTCTAACATTTGAAGAACTCAATACTGTGCTGACTCAGGCTGAAGCAATTCTAAACAGCCGCCCACTACTGGCTCTGGATGCTACGGATGCAGACGGTCCAACCTCACTTACAGCAGGGCATTTCCTTATAGGCAGACCATTGATAGCCCCACCCTCCAGTGCCGACACCACATCTTCGACAAGCCTTCTCAAGCGATGGAATTTAGTTGAGCGAATAAATGCTGACTTGTGGGTTCAGTGGAGGACACGTTACTTACAATCGATGCAAGCCAGGAACAAATGGCAGACTCCAAGTAGGAATTTTTGCGTTGATAACATTGTGGTGGTGAAAGATGACACTCTCGTTCAGCGAACATGGCCGTTAGGAAGAATAGTGAAACTGTACCCGGGTTCAGATAATCTTGTCAGGACTGCTGACATCATATGTAATGGAAAAGAATACAACCGAGCAATCAATCGGCTTGTTTTGTTAGTATCTGCTGAATCTATCGACTCCTCCTAATCAAGCCATTCCTCGCCCCGCCCAGTATGTTCAGGTCCACACAGCCACAGCCAACAAGTTAATGAGCCCCTCCCACCTATGACTTCTGCATTACACAAACCCTCATCCATTATCACCTATAGAAACTCCAACAAGCTCCCAAGCAGCATTCAATTACACACTTAGACATTCACCATCTTGTTCTTTCCCATGTACATATTCCATTCTCAACTTACCTCATACAAACCCACTGTTTACTTTGGTTCTAGTCACTCCCTTCATATACTCTTGTAATGTAGTTCTTAGTAGTATTATTACAGTTGTGAAAGTCAAAGTTATCTTCTCTCTCTCCTAGCTGTCCTTGTACAGTAATAGTTCTAGTGCAAGATCTCTGCTCCCTTGCTAGTAGAGATCTCTGTCTTGCTACTTAGTTCAGTTAGTGTTCTAGTCATCGTAGTAGTTAGTCGGTCGCATTGTGTCTAGATAGACTGAGCTTTAGTAGTGACAGAAGTGCTGTCTGGTGCATAGCTTAGTTCTTAAGTGATAGCTAGGCCTTAGAATTGAGTAGTGCGTTCGATAGCTGGTCCTTCGATTGTCACTTGATTAATCGTTTATGTCCTGGGCGCCTTACACCCGCTCAATTCCAAATACTTACTTCATTAGGAAGCTTTGCTAATGGTAGTAAAAGCGCATACATTGGCACGGAATGACTTGTTGGAGAGTTATAAAGCATGGAAAATATGACCAAAAGTGAGAAAATTATTGATGTTCTTATTTATTTATTTAATTAGCTATTTAGTACTGTTGTAATTGAGTGATCTTTTGCATAGACAGTAGCAACAAACAATAAATATAAGTATAATAATAAAATATATATATATCTTATATATGTATTAAAATTGACCATTAATTATAGCAAATAAAATACAGAACTACTCTTTTACCTAAATGTCCTGAATAGTGATAACATGTAGTATCAAGTTTAAGCCATTCTGAGTAGCTACTTCTATTACTAGTAACTCTAGAACAAACTCTCAGCTACAAAAAATAGTCCAGAGTTCTTTTTGTAACTTCAGTTAACAAATATGGAATTATATACTTATCTCAGCTTCCCTCCTGTAGTGGTAGCTTCATTAGAAGCCATTCAGGCTGCCAGTGGCTCTTGACAACCAACAAGCGGCAATTAGAAGCCCCCCAAAAAAGACGAGTTTTTTAATTACCATATAGCTAGCGTAAATGCCACAGTAACCACTTCCCGCAACTTCGAATTGAAACAATAAAATAAAATAATAATATCTTTATAAGGCACTTTAAAATACTTTAAGCGGTTAGGTCCCTATTGGTTGTGCAGTCGCAGGTTCAAACCACCAAGATGTAGTTTTTTCTACCATTTTTACCACATGTCAAATGTTTACCCTCATTCAGGTAATGACGATGTTTTACCAACTCTAATCAGCTCATGAAATACCTATTCAGGAATACACACCGGTCGTTTTGCCGTGAGAGAGTACTGTTTGATAGATTGCCAAGTTCTTGTCAACGTCTATAAATCAACATTTACTATACAATTGATTTATCATTCTGTGAACTATTACTACATGTGGGTAAACTATTAACTACACTACTGCACTCTATTAGCTTGCTATATAAGGGCCAATCTGGACTATCACATTTGATTTACTTAGATGATCTGCATAGATTAGATGTGGTGAGTTCTTACACTAAAATTGCCATAATATCATCACTGAAATTTCTTCTGAAATAGCTAATAAATCAAACTTAAGTAATTTATTAAAGGTTATATACATTATATATATATTTATTGCAGCTTTGATATTTTTACTTGAATATTTCCGCATCACGCGAGCGTTCTGTATTCTCCCATATTGTACGGTTTATATTGTACGCTCCTTGTAGCGCGCGCGTAGCGAGTATAATCAATGAAAATTGTATTGTAACCGGTTGAGAAAAATTTCAAAGAAGCAATAAATCACTTATCACATTCGTCGTACAATATGGGAATGATATTTTACTCTCACGCCACATTTTCACTCGCCTTTGGCTCGTGAAAATATTTTGCTTGCTCGTAAAATTTTTTCCCATATTGTACTCTGACTCGTGCTATAAGTATTATATATATATAAATGCTTTGGACATTAAATTATGAATGAAGAGCAAAAATAGTATGCTACAGTTTTCGGACTAAACAATGTATCCAGGAAGAAAACCCCAGGTGTTTAGGTTCTTGTGCATCGCAATAAGTGAAGAATCTGCCATTCAAACAAAAACAGTATGGTTGAGATTTCCAATATAATGAGTAGGGGTTGTTTTTAGAGAGTGGATAGATCATTCAATGATGGTTTCTGTGGCTCAGCTAGTATCTGTGGCTCTGATTGATTCTGTGGCTTGCTAGACTAAAGAACTAGAAGCATGCTTCCAGATGATTGACCGATATTGTGAGTAGTTATTACACTATAACTTGCAAAAATTATAGTATTCCTAGAATTGAAGCGCAAGCCCGCTTCTCGGCCTTATTGAATTCAGATTTCTTCTTCCTTGCGCATGCTTTGTGATTAGCGTCTCTATAGCGCATGTCTGAAACGCTATCTCTCTCGCTATATAAGAAGAGTTTCTAAACGCTATACGCTTTGTAATTCAGTTTGTGAATTATCAGTGTTGGTGGTTTTGGCGATTTTGAAAGGTTTTTAGGGACTTTTGTTGGTTACATTTATACACGAAAGTGAGCACCAAGCGATCTTGTGGAGTAAGATTGGTCCGGTGATCTCTGTACGATGGCTGGACAGATGGAAGCCGAGATGAGAAGTGAATTTGTAGCGCTTCAGCAGATGAGGTAATCTATACAAAATTATGCTACCATTTTATCAAAATTAATCTCTCCTGTAGCCGATGTCCGAAACTGATTGGCAACAACCTGTCTACTACACCCGATGAAGTATCTGCCGTTAAGGTAAACTAAATTAAAGTCTAAACTTTAATTAGCTAGAGTTTTATTGATAATAAAATGATTACTTGCAGGCTAAAGTGCGCCGTGTCCTGGAACACGTGGTGGAATGGAAACAAATGCACGACGAAATGGTTAAGGATTTCAAGAAGGCAGAATTTAAATTCCAAAAGGAACACCGATCTAAGCAAGTAAGTATGAGTTATATTCAACTGATGGTCACCACTTGCCAATTGTAGCTAGCAGTTAAGGAATGACAACAATTAGTTGAATCATTTTATAGTAAACCAATTATATTTACCTATTGTATTGTTCTAGGATGAAGTTCTGAAACTTAAGGCTGACTTATGCAAACAAAACAAGGCCTTGCTACTCTCTAACTTGAAAAATAAGAATTTGGAAAAGGAAGTACGTATGTAATAACTTACTATATTGTAAAATATTACACATATTTACATATTTCAGATATATATTTTATGTGTACATTATAAGTATATCTCATAAATAATTCTTATCAATACTTCTAGGCTATGATGGCTAAGAGTTGCTGCTCTGAGCTAGAACAGACTCTGGTGGACAAGGAAATGATGATTGGTTCAATGAAGAGCAATGTAGAGGAGCTGAAAGAAAAGAATCTGGTTTTGACCAAAAAGGCAACTGAATCAGAGGAAATCAAACATGGCTACAAAACTATGAAAGAAAAAGCTACTGGTCTTTTTCACAAGGTATACACTATTACTATATAAAACAAAGAACTATGTAAAAAATTCTATTAAAATGGAATTGAATTGTGCAGTGGATGCAAGCAAAAAGCCAAGTGTCAGAAGTGCTACTGACTCTACAGGACAAACATGGTGAAACTATTGCTCTGAGCAAGAAACTAGACACAGTTAAAGCGACAAACAAGGCACTCAAAGCTCATGTAAATGACCTTGAGAATGAAAACTGTGTTCTAAACAAAGCAGCCTGTGGCCTCCTTGACAAGGTTAATAGCATTTATTATAGTACAAATGCTAGAAATAATATAGACTTTTCCAAGTAAATAATATTTTGTTATAGTGGATGATGGCTAGAGACAAGTTGTCTGAATTGGAAAAGACTTTGGCAGACAACAAAATGGAGGCCATTATCTTGAACCAAGAATTGCATACAATGAAAGTCGCACACAAAGCAATGAAAGCTGACACCAAGGAGCTTGTAGAGGAGAATGGTGCACTTGAAGAAGCAGCATGTGGCCTCTTTGACAAGGTTAATAACAATTATTATGATAAGTGTGGTAATGCTTTAGTCACTACATAATGACTAAACGTAAAAGTAATATTTTGTTACAGTGGATGACTTCTAAAGAGCAACTGTCACAGCTGGAACTGGATCTATGTGACAAAAATAAGGAAACACTCGATTTGAAACAGGAATTAAATCAGCTGAAATCTAACATGAAGGAACTACAAAATGAAAATGGTGACCTTGAAGAAGATGAGGGGGATCCCTCGAAGATAGAATGAATATTAATGGAGTTATATAGAATACTAGTAGGCAGCCTAATTATCTCACAGTGAGATATGCTAGCTAGCTAGGGACGCAAACTTAACACTGCCCGACTCAAGACAACAAGCGCAACCGATGGCGCAAGCTTTCAGTCTTGCCTGAGGTGAGCCAAAAGTAGGCAATTCCTAAAGTGGTATCGTAACTCTAGGACAGTCAGAGGAATGCAACCATTATCATTAAGTAAGACACAAATATATACACTACAACATGATGCGGGGAGATGTGGGTAACAGGAAGCATGAATATAATTAAGAGGGAACAGAGAAGGAAAAGGGTCGACATTAGAAATCAATGGAATACGTTCTAAGTCCATAGAGCTGTCTGGGAGACTTGGACGAATCCCAGACATACTCCCGGGGGGGGGGGGGGGGGGGGGGGGGGGGGTGGGGGGTGGGGCGGAGTGTATGTACGGACGGATGGACGAAATGAAGGACGAGACGGATGAACGACAAACGGACGTACGAACGATGACAAAACGAAAACGGAAGTTGATACTCGGACGAGTGGGTGGATTCAGATGGCATCTCTGGGTGGAGAGGGTGGTTTATCTGTCTCCTGGTCCGTGATCGCTCTGATGAGTTTGACCACTGGTCGTCTGAAGAGCTTGCCATGGCAACGGATTTCCACAGCACGCACGACTCCATCGTCACCAGGGAAGACTTGAGTAACCTTGGCAATGGGCCAGTCACGGATCTTGACGGATTCATCTTTGACAAAGACGATGTCGCCCGGTTTCAGCTGGATTCCGGGGCGGAGCCACTTTGACCTCTGAGCACATGAGGCCAAGTAGGAGGCTGACCATTTCCTCCACAAGTCAGCTTTGAGGCGGTTGACCAAGTTCCATCTCCTTAGCTGTGAGGTGGGACTTGTTGAGGCTGGTCTTGATGGCATGGCGTAGAGAGGACGGCCGACCAGGAAGTGGGCGGCAGTCAGGAAGGAACCTTCGGTTGCCTCGGATGAGTGCAGTGGAGCCAAAGGTCGGGAGTTTAATATTGCTTCTGCCTCTGTTAAAACCGAGTAGAGCTCATCCCAGCGTAGAGCATGCGGAGTGACGTTCTTGGCTAGGTGAGACTTCATCCCTTTCACTGCTGCCTCCCAGAGGCCACCGAAATGAGGTGCTCGGGGAGGGATGTGCTTCCACTCGATACCATGAACTGATGCAAAGTGGCTAATGGCCTGTTTGTGTTCCGAAGATTCAGCGAACCTCTGTAGCTGCCGGATCTCCTCCCGCGTCCCAACGAAGTTGGAGCCATTATCCGAATAGACAACAGAGGGGAGACCACGGCGAGCCACAAAGCGATGCAGAACAGCCAGAAAATCGGTGGTGGAGAGAGAGGAGGCCAAATCCAAATGCACAGCTTTGGTAGTCAAGCAGATAAAGACGACAGCATACGTTTTCACGAAGGAGGGCTTCCGGGTGTGGCCGACACGTAGGGTGAAGGGACCCGCAAAGTCGACCCCGGTCCTAGAGAAGGGCGGTGCAGGGGTGGTCCTGGAGGTGGGAAGCATGCCCATGAGATGGTGGAGTGGTCGGGCGTATGCTCGCTGGCACAGAACACACGCTCTGCTGACTTGTTTCAGCAGATTCCTCAAGTTGGGGATGTAGAAAGACACAACCAATATTGACAACATGGCAGAGACGCCTGCATGGCTGTATGTGCGGTGGAGGGTCCGGACCAGCAACTTGGTGAGTCCGGAGTGGGCACTCAAGGGAATGAGTGTGGAAGGCTGGGTTGGAGACTCTGGGTCACGAACTCTGGAGCAGACCAGAAGGTGGCCCTCGGGTGAGATGGAGAGGAGGAGTTTGCCCAGAGGGTGACTGCCAGGCAGATGAGATGACGACACGGCTGCGGGGAAGGCCTCAGGGAAGAATTCCAGCTGCGCAAGTTTGTAGATGCAAGACTTGGCAGCAACAATGTCCTCGTAGGAAAGAGGACCGAGGATGCGCCGTTCCGGAGGGAGACAGGCGTTGGAACGGAAACGACGGATCCAACCTACTACCCTGACCAACAGGAAGAAGGAGGAGTACTTGTCCCAGAGCTGGTGCAGAAACCGGATGGTATGCTGAGGCAGCTGGAGACATGGCTTGATGGAAGCCGTGAGAGCAGGAATGGAAGGTTTGGAAGGTGGTTTGGACGGCCATTGACTGGGAGGAAGCCGCAGCCACACCGGACCCGACCACCAGAGTGCTGACGAGATCAGGTCGGGAGCGCGCATGCCTCTACTCGCCAGGTCAGCGGGATTGTCCCCGGAGCAGACATGTTTCCAGAGACGGGCTGGTGTCAACTGCTGGATTGCGTGAACCCGATTGGCAACGAATCTGTCCAACAAAGGCGGAGCTTTTGGAAGCCAATGAAGGACAATCTCGGAGTCAGTCCACATCTGGCAGGAGTCCAGGGGAATGGCCAGGAGATCGGCTATGTGACAGGTAATCCTGGCCAGGAGGTGGGCCCCCAACAGCTCGGCCTTAGGTATGGTGACAGGACGCACTGGGAGGACCCGGGCTTTGGTGGATACCAAGGTGACTGACACGAAGCCATCAGCGAACACAGTACGCAGGTACACAGCTGCACCATACGCCATCGTGGACGCGTCACAGAAACCGTGAAGTGATGACGTGGAGATGACGGAATCGGAGAGCGGAGATAGTCGACGAGGAACGGGATGGTTGTGGAGTGTGGGCAGGTCGGATAACCAAGTGTCCCAATGCTGCTGGATGTCCTCTGGAACCGGAGAGTCCCAACTGAGCCCCAGTTTCCAGGTTTGTTGGAAGATGCACCTGGCAAGAACAACGGTGGGGGAGAACAGGCCGAGGACATCGAAGACCCCGGCAGTTCTAGCAGCGATCATTCTCTTAGTTACGGGACCTGGAGACACTGATAGGGAAGGCACAGCAATATGTAAGTTGTCACAAACTGTATCCCAGTGTAACCCCAAAGCTTTGTGAGCTTGACTAGGAGGAGAGATGGAGACCTGAGAGTTGTCTTCATGCAGGTCAGGAGGGATGGAGTTGAGGAGCTTGGACGAGTTCGATCTCCATTTTCTCAGGAGCATTCCGGACTGAGATAGAAGCTGGGAGAGTTCAGATCTCAGCTGGATGGCCGAGTCGAGGCTGTCGGTGCTTGCGAGCAGGTCGTCGACGTAAAAGGAATTGAGTATTGCGGCGGATGCAGCAGGGAAGTCGGAGGAGTGTTGACGAGCGAGAGTTCGGAGCACGTGAGTTGCCAGGAACGGGCTGCTCTTTACCCCAAAGGTCAGTCTCTTCATGCGGCAATCCAGGATCTGGCCAGAAGTCCCACGCATGAGGAACCTGTGCCAGTCCTTCTCTTCGGGGTTCAGAAGCACCTCGCGGAACATCTTGGATATGTCCGCGCTCATGGCAACTCCGTGGTATCTGAAACGAATCAAGACGTCGGTGAGGGGAGGGTACAAGTTGGGTCCAGCTAGCAGGGTGTCGTTCAAGGAGTGACCGGTTGACGACTTGGCAGATGCGTCGAAGACGGCTCGAACCTTGGTCGTGGTCGAGGTCTCCTTGAAGACACCATGTACGGGGAGATAGCAATGTGGAGTGGAATGGAGTTCGGAAGGTGGAACGATCTCTGCATGGTCCAAGGAGAGGTATTCCCGGACGACCGTGTGGAATGCATCCAACTTGTCCTTGGCCAAAAGGGACCTCTCATTGGCGAGCAGGCGGCTGACAGCTTGCTTTCTCGTGTCGCCAACGGGAGGAGGGTTGGTCATCCTGGGAAGGGAAACCGAGAACCTTCTGTCAACGCGGGTGTGAGTGCGGTCGAAGTCGGCTAGCACTGCCTCATCCTCAGCGGACCACTGCGGAGCCTCAGGGACCCGGTCCAACTCCCAGAGACGACCGAGATCGTCCTGGAGGTCAGTGGGCGGGACCATGGCCATGAGTGCTGGAGGTGGGTCGGAACAGAGCATAGGGCCAGACAGGCAGAGACCGAGCTGAGTGGGAACGGCGAGCAGGCCATTGACTTTGAAAGTCTCTCCAGTGAGAAGTGACAAGGAGTCAGTCACGCCCAACAGGAGATCCACCCTGCCTCCAAGGTCCGGGTCTGCCAGCTGGTAGGAACGGAACGTCGTGCAGTCGAGTAGTTCCTTCTTGTTCGGAGGAGTCTGCAAGGTAGGGATTTTGGGGAGAACAGCAAAAGTAATCGGATCACTAGAGAATGACAGATCATGTGAGTGTAATTTGGTTGTGACCGAGAACTTGCAATGTGATTCCCCTGTGGTCCCAGCCACCTGGATAGGGGTGTGGACCCGCTCGAGCTTCAGAGCAGATGCCGTCTCTTCGGACATGAAGCTCACTGCTGCGCCGGTATCCAGGATGGCTCTGGCTCGTACTGTGTTGCCGTCATTCATCAGGGACAGGGTCGCAGTCAGCAGGAACCGAGATTCGGATTGGATGGTCGGAGATGTGGCTGCAGTCAGGGAAAGGACTGGAGCAGGAGTGGAAGGCGGAGACTGGACTGTCTCGCGGTCCTTGTGGAGCATCGTGTGGTGCCTGGCATTACACGTCTTGCACGAGAAGCGACTTGGACACTGCCGGAAACCATGCTGGGAGGAGAAACAATTAATGCATAACCGTGATTCCCTCACCAACTTGTTTCGGCGGTCAACATCGTAGGACTGGAACATAGGGCATCGGAGGAGGCCATGCTGCTCCTTGCAGGCCGGGCAACCAGATGGAGCCTTCTTTGGTGTCAGCGGAGGGTTGGGACGGAACTTGGATGGAGGGGGAGTGGCAGGTGCAGCGGAGGAGGAAGTGGCTGAGGTAAGACAGGGCTGGACGGATCCTGGACCAGGAGCGAGTTCCTTAATCCAGAACTTCAGGAAGGAAGTGATGGCGTCCATGTCCGGCACAGATCTTGGAGACTTGTGACGGAGCCACTCTCGCTTGCACTCCGGCGACATCATACCGACGACAATGAGAGCCAAGTAGACAGAGAGACTATCGCCGACCAGTGACTGCAGCTTCTGAAAGGACAAAACAACATGGTCATGAACATTGTTAAGGTCAAAGGTATTCAACCCTAGTTGAGTGGCCTTGTTGATGTTTTGGATAAGGAGCGGAGCTACAACCTCTGGAGAACCGAACCTCTCTTTGAGACTGTCCAACATGGAGTCAAGGTCTAACTTGCTGGATGACATGTTGTGGAGGAGTGACTGTCCTAGCGGATGCTGAACAGCCTTCAGCAGATGGCCCTGGATTTCAAGGTCGGAGTGACCTCTTGCTCGGGCCTTGATGGCAGCCCTAAACCGGGTCTCAAACACGTCCCACTTGAGTGGATCCCCGTCGTAGGTGGGGACCTCGATGTGGAGTGAGGAGCCGTGGTGAGAGCAGGATGGAGATGATGGCGTAGAGGAGACAGGCATGGCTTTGTCCTATTTGGCATCACGGAAATCTTCCGAAATCAACTTTTGGAGATGACTGGATTTTTCTTCAAGGATGGCAATCCTATCACGGAGGTGAGGTACATGACGAATAATGGATGAGGAGTTGATGGATAGACTCTTGAATTCAGCAACCAAACCGTCCACAGTGTTACGGAAGTGTGGAGAGTCAGGCCTGGGCGAGGCGGATGCCCGTTCCAGTTGCTGAATGATGACAGTGCTGGCAGCCCAGTAGGGACCCGCCTTCTGATAGGCAATCAAAATGTTCTTCAGAAGTCGGTGAGCCTCTTGGAGCTTCTCGTCAGCATCTTCGTCTGCAGCGAGTTCAGGATGCTCACTGTAGATTTCCTCAATTTGGCTTTGGAGATGGTCGTGATCGGAGATCTGGGTCTGGAGATCAAGCAGTAGATCGTCCACGGATAGTGCATCGATTTCATCTGGAGGAGTTGACTGTATCTTGTGTACTCGGTTCTTAAGTTTGGTTACTTGACCGCGGCGATGAGCACGACGCCGACGGAAGGCGTCTAGCTGAGCCTGGACGGAAGTGTCTTCGGTCATTTTTAATTGATTGGAAAGGCGGAGTCGCTATAAACAGCAAAGTCAAAGGTGCGAAATAGTACGGTCGAGGTTGATAGGTGTAGATTGGAATAACGGAGTCGGAAGGAAGTAGAAGTTGGAATGGAGTGGAAAGGTGACCTTTGGGAATGAACTGGGCGGAATGAACAGTCAGACTCGGATGAATGGCTGGAGCAGAACCGCAGAGTTCTCGAGCTGGAATTTTTCAGGGCTCGAAGGACCATAAATGAGGGGGATCCCTCGAAGATAGAATGAATATTAATGGAGTTATATAGAATACTAGTAGGCAGCCTAATTATCTCACAGTGAGATATGCTAGCTAGCTAGGGACGCAAACTTAACACTGCCCGACTCAAGACAACAAGCGCAACCGATGGCGCAAGCTTTCAGTCTTGCCTGAGGTGAGCCAAAAGTAGGCAATTCCTAAAGTGGTATCGTAACTCTAGGACAGTCAGAGGAATGCAACCATTATCATTAAGTAAGACACAAATATATACACTACAACATGATGCGGGGAGATGTGGGTAACAGGAAGCATGAATATAATTAAGAGGGAACAGAGAAGGAAAAGGGTCGACATTAGAAATCAATGGAATACGTTCTAAGTCCATAGAGCTGTCTGGGAGACTTGGACGAATCCCAGACAGAAGAAGCTTGTAGCCTCTTTGACAAGGTTAATAGTAATTATAGGCAAGCAAACTGAAAGAGTGTGACATTATCGGGAGTAAAGTAGGGTTTTTATTTGTTTATAAAGTTGGGATGAAGGCACATCATTCTGTACTTTGACCCTCACACTTGTTGTGTTTGCTCAGAGAGTGACCCTGTTCCGTACTCAACTAATCAGAATTCTTTGGCATATTAGTCTTTACAGGTATCACAGAAGTATCCAAGGGTTACTGCTTTAAGATTGCTATGTGAAAACTTGTTGAAGCTATTAAGTCTTACAGACTTAAAGAAAATGTGACGATATTGAAGATATCTAGTACTGTTGTTTTTATATGCCATAAACAATAGTATTATTCTTACTTGAAAATCCACAAAGTTAAGTCTAATGTTAGTGTGTCTACTACGGTTTAGATATAAAAATATATAGTACAAGATAAACATTTAACTATTAGTCTTTACACAATTTATTGTTTTGCTACTACAGTAGTAGGCAAGTCTTATTTTAGAGCGGTGCTAATAAATGGTAAGCTTAATTTTTTTTGAAATTCTTTTTTTTTTTTTTGCATTTTATTTATTTGATTCTTTTTTCAAGTCAACCATTTGCAGCAAGTAGTTACTAAGGCATTGAAGCCTAGTTATCATCTATATATAATGTAAAACTCGGTAGATATTTTTAGTAGCTGGAGTACTTTATGTGAGAAATCACTTGTATTTTAGACTGTCAGAATGGCTTTTCTGCTACAGAAGCTACCACCACTCGGGAAATTTGAGGTTAAAAAGTTATCCTATATTTGTTAAGCTAGCTACTTGTAGTTATTTTTTATAGTAAATGAACCAAATGATGCCTTACTAAACTAGGTGACTGGGAGCTTAAACTGTAAAGTCAGGGAAACTAAATTAATGTAAATTAGTTTAGCTACCTCATTGTTTGAATTACTTGAACACAATGGCTTGCTCACCATTATGTGCTGAAGTACATCACTGGTTATTTACCCCTGAAGAGGACTTCGGCAAGAATTCGAACTTCGGGTTAAGTTATAATTAAAAATATTGGCTGTTAAAAAGAGAAAGATGTTCCTATTGTTATGAATATACTTGTTACAAATGCATTATTAACTACATAATTTCCCAAAGTAAATGTGAATATTTTGTCATAGTGGATGACTGCTAAAGATCAATTGTCTGAATTGAAAATGGATCTACAAGACAAAACACTCGATTTGAATCAGGAGTTTGATGAACTGAAAGCTACACATCAGTCAGTAATGGCTAATATGAAGGAACTGCAAAATGAAAATGGACACCGTCAAGAAGAAGCATGTAGCCTCTTTGACAAGGTTAATAGCATGATTTTGGTACATGTAATACACAGTAATTGTTTGCAATCAAATTTCTACAATTACATGTGAATATTTTGTCTTAGTGGATGACAGCTGAAGACAAGTTGTCTGAACTTGAAATCAATCTATGTGACAAAAGAAAGGAAACACTCAATTTCAATCAGGAGTTAGATGAAGTGAAAGATAAACATCCGGCAATGGAAACTCAGATGGAGGAACTACGCAATGAAAATGGTGATCTTGAAGAAGAAGCTTGTGGCCTCTTTGACAAGGTTTATACTACTTACTAGATTAAAAATTTTCCATTGTTTATAACTTAATTTCTGTAGTAGTTTACTTATTCTTTTGTTATTTGTGACAGTGGATGATGGCTGAAGATAAATTATCTGAACTGGAGTTGAACCTACTGGACAAAAATATGAAAACAACTGTTCTAAACCAGGAATTGGACTCAGCAAAAAAAAAGACTGAGGAAATGACAGTCCAGATGAAGGACATAGAAATAGAGAATCATGATTTGGAACATGAAGCATACGATCTCTTTGACAAGGTAAAGATGTAGCTATAGTATGCCATCAAAAAATTAGTAAATACTGCTTTGTATAGAGCTGTGAGTATGTTGACAACATATTATGTATTTCTTCATTCTTGTGTATTTGTTGTAGTGGATGTGTGCAAAAGATCAAAACTCTGAACTTGTACTGACATTACAGGACAAAAACTTGGAGGTGAGAGCCTTAGTTCAAGAATTAGACTCTGTGACAAGGAAGAACAAGAGAAACACTGTGTACTCCACCTCACGCCGACCACGCTTAACAAATACAAGAACAATCTGTGATAAGGTAATAATGTATAATGTTATTACAGCTCTATTTTCATATTTTAACACAAATTTTGACATGTAGTCTTTGCATTAAAATGAAGTTATTTATAGATAGATTGCATTTTCAAGTTATTTTTTATTGTATTATTAACATGTGTATTTTGATATATGTAGTACAGAGTATCACATAGAACACAAATGATGGTCAATTAAACATCACTTTCTGACTCAGATACCACTAAAATTGTCCACTAAGTTTCTCTATTATATCATTAATACTTATTATTATGTCCTCCAATTGAATAAATATAACATCAAAATTCTTACATTATAGAGTTGTTTAAATATATTAGTCAATGATATACAGTGAGGTGCAGGGTAGGATGCAACAAAACACTAACTGAAACAATGGTTGGACTCTATGTGAATTTATAGCCAATAACACACATATTTGCTACCATCTGCATTTATTGCCAACCTTCCAATCCACTTCAGCTTTGGATCACCCACCACGAAGCTCTGATTGAAGACTTTGCCAGAAATAATGACCTTAGAGTAGTAGTCAACTATTCTCTACATGACATTGATAGAGTTGTCCATGAAAACAGCTATTATTATTATTATTATTGGCAGTTACGCCAAAGCTCCCGCCGTCGACACCTCCTCCTGATCCAGAAGTCATTACACGCAACCCCATTCTCAAAAATTTACAGCTTACCGACGGTGACTTTGGAGGTCGGATGGACGTCCTCATATAGGGACACTTGATCTATCTTTATGCCTCAACCACCGTTTCTGTCCTACTACAAGAGTTGCCGCCACTTCCACCATCTTTGGGTGGACGGTGACTGGACTGCTGCCTCCACTCAACAAGTTCCTGCACTCAAAGTAGAGCTCAAGGAGGATGAGACTCACTCTCTCTGCCAGCAGCTATGGGATATGGAGAAGGTACTTGAGGTTTCTCGACACACCACTGAAGAGGAATCCGCTCTTCAACAATTCAGTTCTCACCTTACTAGAGAGTCTGACGGACGCTACTCTGTCAAGTTGCCCCGCGTACACAACCCTCCACAGTTGGGTCACTCCAGAAGAATGGCGAAGCCTATTACGTAAAGGCAAGCTGGATGTTTTCAACACCGAGATGGAAACTACTTCAAGCTTGATCAAGCTGAAGTCATACCACAGAACGAACTCTCCAACAACGGATACTACCTACCAGTCCATGGAGTCTTTAAGGACGGTTCCACCACTACTAAAGTGCGTCCTGTGTTTGACGCCTCAGCCTGAACATCCTCTGGCGTCTCACTCAATGACCAGTTACTAGCTGGCCCTAATCTTCATCCCTTCATCACGGACATCCTTCTTCGATTCCGAGTCTATACCATGTCTCTGTCGGCCGACATCGGAAAGATGTTTCAAGAGATCTACCTAGCTGAAGAAGACCGTGACCTCCATAGATTTCTCTTCAGGGATTCTTCAGACTGTCGCATGAAGCGTGTGCCATTCGGAGTGAAATCGTCACCATTTCTAGCCACAAGTGTTTTGCTCCACCACACCTCCACCCATTGACACGCCCACCCTCTTGCCAGCCAATGCATTGAGGAAAGTTTCTATGTGACGACTTGTTGTCGGGCGCTAACACCGTTGACGAGGCCATGAAGATTCGTGAGTCTACCTGCAACCTTCTTGAGGAAGCTGACATGTCTCTCCGCAAGTGGCGCACCAACTCAGATGACTTCAGAGCCACCATCCCTGAACACGTAGTAGAAACAGCAGATCTCTCTTTGCCACTAGCACACAACTTTCCAAAAGCCTTAGGCATACATTGGCAAGTCACCAGCGACGCTTTACATGTTGCCATTTCGATTGTCCCACCTGACAAGCTAGTCACCAAAATGTCAAATTGCTTCTATCACGGCACAGGTGCATGCCATTTTGGGACTATTCGCACCATGTGTCATTGTTGCCAAGCTTCTCCTTCAACAACTATGGAGAGACAAGATCAATTGGGATGACATCACCTCAACAGACATTCAACAACAGTGGAAAGTTTGGACAGATGAACTCCCTCTCATCACCAACCACCCAGTTCCTAGACGGTACTTACTCAACTCTTCTCCTATCATTGCTACCTCACTACACGGCTTCTCTGATGCCAGCAAACTTGCCTATGGTGCGGCCATTTACCTCAGGCAAGTGCACGCAGACGGCTCCATTTCCAATGCACCAGTATACGCCAAGTCTCGCGTCTGTCCTTTAAAGAGCAAGACTATTCCTCAGCTGGAATTGCAAGCTGCAATGATGCTGGCCGACCTCATCCATTATGTGGCAAGCACACTCAAGATCTCTCTTCAGAATGTTCATCCGTGGACGGACTCCGAAATCGTGATTCACTGGCTCCGACGAATGCCTTGCACTTTGGACACCTTTATTTCCCATCGTGTAGCTCACATACAAGACACCCTCCCTGACAGTTCATGGCGTCACGTCGCTTCTGCTGACAACCCTGCTGACCTTGCTAGTAGGGACACCACTGCTATGAAACTGACAGAATCTGATCTCTGGTGGCATGGCCCTCCATGGCTTCGCCTTACTGAGTCTCAGTGGCCACCATCAGAGGTTGGGTCCCCGCCACGGGAATTGCCGGGGACCAAGATGGTTATGCTCACAGCCATTACTGCTCCTGCTTCAGTCTGGAATTTTTGGACACGTCACTCATCCTTCTCAACACTACTTCGTACTCTGGCATGGATGAAATGCTTCATTTCTAATTGCAAGAATCCGTCCAACAAAGTCACTCTCGCCTCCTCGGAACTCTCTGACTCCAAATTATTCCTACTCCAACGAGCACAGGCTGACACCTTTTCACTGATGTACATCATCTTATAGAGAAGATGAAATCTCTCCCTAAACACCACCCTCAAACAGTACCATAAAAATGTTCATTGGCCATTGTCATAGTATAAGTTGGTATGCTTTCTACACCACATTTATTCTGGTGTTCTATTAACAGCATTCCGCAAAATTATATGTCCCACAAGAAAAAAATAATTAGAAAATTCCACACAGGATGGCCACATCCAAGGTCAAAAATTAATTATGTATAGAAACAGTATGTGAGTATCTAAGGAGGTGATGATTACTTGTAATGTGGTTTCAAAGTTCTTTATACAACATGGACATATACAAGTATCTCTTTAGGGTGGGATCCCACAATATGCACTGATGTTACAATACTGAATCTTGAAAGATCACACCCATCTAAATGTTGAACTGGACATACACATAACCAATACTATTATAGCAGCATTTATCCACTCATAATGATATTTTCGGCCAAACTGTAAGAACATATTTGAGCTATATAACTTAAAGATTATCATTGACTATCCAAAGAGCTAGAAGATGCCTAATCAATAAATTTCTACAAAGCAGATGTACTTCAGGGGTACTTTCATCCTAGTTAAATACTAGCAAGCCTAGATTATATTATTATGAAATTGTAGTCTTAAATTATTTATAGCAATAAAACATTTTGAGAAAGCCATTTAAATGGTGTCATAAATTCCTAATGTAAGAATTGTGATGTTATATTTATTAAATTTAGATGACATGATAAGTATTAATGAGATAATAGAGAAAGTTAGTTGACAATTTTAGTAGTATCATTTGTAGCATGTAGATGTGATACTCTGTATTATATACAAAAATACACATGTTAATAATATAACAATAAAAATAACTGGAAATTACAATGCATCTATAAATGACTTCATTTAAATGCAAAGAACATTAATTTTAGGCATTCACAAATACATATAAACAATTGCTCTTCAAAACATGAAAATAGAGCTGTAATAATAACAATATGCATATTACCTTGTCACAGACTGTCCTTGTATTTGTTAAGTATGCTCGGCGTGACGCTGAGCAGTGTGCTTCTCTTGCTCTTCGTTGTCACAGTGTCTACTTCTTGAACTAAGGCTCTCACCTCCAAGTTTTTGTCCTGTAATGTCAGTACAAGTTCAGAGTTTTGATCTTTTGCACACATCCACTACAACATATACACAAGAATGAAGAAATACATGTTGTTAAGAAACTAACAGCACTATAGAAAGCAGTATCTACTAATTTTTTGATGACATACTATAGCTACATCTTTACCTTGTCAAAGAGATCGCGTACTTCTTGTTCCAAATCATGATTCTCTATTTCTATGTACTTCATCTGGACTGTCATTTCCTCAATCTTTCTTTTTGCTGAGTCCAATTCCTGGTTTAGAACAGTTGTTTTCATTTTTTTGTCCAGTAGGTTCAACTCCAGTTTAGATATTTTATCTTCAGCAATCATCCACTGTCACAAAATAACAAAATAATAATAAACTACTACAGAAACTAAGTTATAAACAATGGAAATTTTTTAATCTAGTAAGTAGCATAAACCTTGTCAAAGAGGCCACATGCTTCTTCTTCGAGATCGCTATTTTCATTGCATAGTTCCTCCAATTGAGTTTTCAATGCTAGATGTTTATCTTTCAATTCATCTAACTCCTGATTGATATTGAGTGTTTCCTCTCTTTTGTCACGTAGATCGAGTTCAAGTTCAGACAACTTGTCTTCAGCTGTCATCCACTAAGACGTAATATTCACATGTAATTGTGGAAATTTGATTGCAAACAATTAATTTGTACTACATGAACTAAAATCATTGCTATTAACCTTGTCAAAGAGGCTACTGGCTTCTTCTTGAAGGTAGCCATTTTCATTTTGCAGTTCCTTCATATTAGCTGTCACTGATTGATATGTATCCTTCAGTTCATCTAAATCCTGTTTCAAATTGAGTGTTTTGTCATGTAGACCCATTTTCAATTCAGACAATTGATCTTCAGCAGTCATTTTTAGAGAGTGGATAGATCATTCAACGATTGTTTCTGTGCAGTAGTGTAGTTAATAGTTTATCCACATGTAGTAATAGTTCACAGAATGATACATCAATTGTATAGTAAATGTTGATTTATAGACATTGACAAGAGCTTGGCTATCTACTATAAAACAGTACTCTCCCACAAAGACGACCGGTGTGTATTCCTGAATAGGTATTGCGGGAGCTGATCAGAATTGGTAAAACATAGTCATTACCTGAATGAGGGGACAACATTAGACATGGGGGAAAATGGTAGAAAAAAAACTACATCTCTGTTTGAACCTGCGACTGCGCAACCAAGGACCGAACCGCTTAGAGTTTTTTAAAGTGCCTTGTCAAGATAGTAATTATTATTATTTTTTTCAATTCGAACAGTTGCGGGGAGCGGTTACTGTGGCATTTACGCTGTATGCGTGATTTTTTTTTTGAGCTTCTAACTGCCGCTTGTTGGTTATCAAGAGCCACTGGCAGCCAGAATGGCTTCTAATGAAGCTACCACTACAGGAGGAAAGCTGAGATAAGTATATAATTCCATATTTGTTAACTGAAGTTACAAAAAGAACTCTGGACTTTTCTTTTGTAGCTGAGAGCTTGTTCAAGAGTTACTAGTAATAGAAGTACTCAAAATGGCTTATACTTGATACTACATGTTATCACTACTCAGGAAATTGATCATAAGAGAGTAGTTCCGCTTTTATTTACTATAATTAATGGTCAATTTTAATACATATTATATGTATATATATTTATTTATACTTATATTTATATTTTTTTGTTGCTGTCTATGCAAAAGATCAAGCAATTACAACAGTACTAAATAGCTAATTAAATACATAAATAATAACATCAATAATTTTCTCACATTTGGTCATATTTTCCTTGATTTATAACTCTCTAAAAAGTCATTCTGTGCCAATGTATGCGCTTTTACCACCATTAGTGAATCTTCCTATCAAGTATTTTGAATAGCCTCTACTGGGCTACTGTGGCTTGCGTATAAACATTTTTCTTTATATATATCAACATAGAGCAAAATACTCGCCTATACATTTAATGGTCAAACTCAGTTCCCAGCATGCTAGCTCCATTTAATGAAGCCAACAGTAGCAACAGTATTTTATTGTTCAATATACCAAATAATTATGAGTGTTCTCAATAAAACTGCATGTTGTATACAACATTAAAGATAACCCACACTATCCGCTATAACACAATAACAAGCAGTTGTGAGGTGTCTTTGTGGAGAGTTTTCTTTTAAATAGCTACTTCTGAGAACATTTTGTGAGTGGTAACACTCATGTGAACATAATAGTATGATATAAGTCATGAGTCAGTCTTCCCAGATCCAGGAAAACTGCATGACCAATCTTGTGCCTGAACAATATGTCTGTAAAATTTTTTCTGCAAATCAATAGCATCTAGTGAAGAATTGCAAATGATTCTCATTTGCTTTCTCACAGATCACTTTTTACAAAAATATTTACATACTTACCAAATAGCTATTAGCCGCTGTAGGAGGGTTTGGTGAAAGTCATGTTTTGTGTGCATGAACACTTCACCACAGAGTGACTCTTCCAGAAAAGGCTGATGCTAGAATATGACTACGAGTGAATTCCATTGGTATTAAGAAACCATCTTAGCCCAGATATTGATATATAGCACATAAGTTTACCTATTATAGTAGCATCACATCCACCATTAAATGGAACACTGAAGTTTGGATATACAAACTCATGAAGCAATGATGACTCTGATCATGTAAATATTCTTTCAAATTTCTTACCACTAGAGATGCAAACACTCTTTGTATGCACTGGGTGTGACTTTTCAATAATAACTAGCAAGGACCCACCACACAGTGGCGCATGATTATATAAAATTTTTAGTTAGTTATTATATTTTATTTCTTTTTTGTCACCAATTTCATAATTTCTGTGATGATTTTAACACAGACCAGCCACATAGTATGGCACACAAAGTATTTAAAAATGTATGTTGGTTTATCAATGTATTTATTTCGTTTCAATTTCAGAATTTGTGATTATTCTAAACATGAGGTTTAGTAAAAAAAAAAAAACAACAACATAAATTGCGCACAAAGTTAAGTGGACATAAAATGTGATTGTGAATTAATCATAATATATGTTTAATTTGATGTGTGAGTGAGGACAAATTGTAGGTAGTACTCTCAGCAACCTGGCGTTCATCAGGTTCTCAGCCAACACCATCATGAGAAGGTTGTACTGCTTTGTTGGCCTCTCTCCCTTCACCCCTAACACATGCCTCTCCGCACCTCCATGGCTAGCTTCAAAAGCTAAGGATTTAAAGAACTGACAGAAAAACAAAAAGTTTCGTATGTATGAAAATAAAACTTACTTTAAAACGGATTAGAGCATTGATTTAACAACAAATAAAAAATATGCATCTATGGAACTTGTCACTATAAATGTTTTAATTGGTAGCATACACAAAACCATGACATAATAATTGATTCGAAAGCATGACCTTTTTCTATGTTTTCCTGCAGGACTTCTTCTATTCACCTCAGGAATTTTCACCTTGAAGATTTGCTCTTGACCACAGGACTTACTCTTTACCTCAGGACTTACTTTTGGCTTCAAGACTTGCTCCACTTCAGGACTTTTACTCTTGGCCTGAGGACTTACTCTTGGCTTCAAGACTTGCTCTTCACCTCAGGACTTACTCTTGGCCTGATGACTTACTCTTGGCCTCAGGACTTACTATTGGCCTGAGGACTTATTCTTGGCCTCAGGACTTACTCTTCACCTCTGGATTTATACTGTTCACCTCAGGACATATTCTTGGCCTGAAGACTTGATCTTGGCCTGAGGACTTACTCTTGGCCTCTGGAATTACTGTTCACCTCAGGACTTACTCTTGGCCTGAGGACTTACTCTTGGCTTGAGGACTTACTTTTGGCCTGAGGACTTGCTCTTGGCCTCAGGACTTACTCTTGGCCTCAGGACTAACTCTTGACCTGAGGACTTACTCTTAGCCTGATGACTTACTCTTAGCCTGAGGACTTACTCTTGGCCTGAGGACTTACTCTTGGCCTGAGGACTTACTCTTGGCCTGTGGACATTCTCTTGGCCTCAGGACTTACTCTTGGCCTGAGGACTTACTCTTGGCCTGAGGACTTACTCTTGGCCTAGGACTTACTCTTGGCCTAAGGACTTACTCTTAGCCTGAGGACTTACTATTGACCTGAGGACTTGCACTTCATCTGAGGCCCAGAAAGATTTGTGCTGTACAAAGCTATGATGTGATAAACACGTGAGTAAAAAAAAAAAAAACAAGTATCGCTAGCTACTTCAACTTATCTTTGAGTAAGAATTAGAAGATACTGAAGTAAAGTGCTGTGAAACTGGACTGCTGCTGTATAGTTTTGTTTTTCCATGAAAAATTTGTGCTGTGCAAAGCTATGATGCAATAAAATAAGTGAGGATAAACATAGAATAATAAACCTTGCTATTTTAACTTACCTTTGAGCAGTGAGAATTAGAAGTACTGGAGTAAAGTGCTGTGACACTGAAATGCTGCAGTATAAAGCTGGTATGGTTTTGCATGAAATGCAATGAAGCTGGTGTGCTGTTGCATAAAATGCTGTGAAGCTGGTGTGCTGTTACATAAAGTGTAGTGAAGTTTGTGTGCTGTTGCATAAAGTGTTGTGAAGCTGGTGTGCTGTTGCATAAAGTGCTTTTAAGCTGGTGTGCCGTTACATAAAGTGTTGTGAAGTTGGTGTGCTGTTGCATAAAGTGTGGTGAAGCTGGAGTGCTGTTGCATATAGTGTTGTAAAGCTAATGTGCTGTTGCATTAGGTGTTGTGAAGCTAGTTTGGTAGCATAAAGCATTGTGAAGCTGATGTAATGTTGCGTGAAGTGCCATGAGACTGGTGTGATGTTGCATTAAGTACTGTGAAGCTGGAGTGCAGTTTCTAGAAGTGCTGTGAAGCTGCGGTGTTTTTGCTAGAAGTGCTTCTGTAAAGCTGGAGTGCTGTTGCTAGAAGTGCTGTGAAGCTGGAGTGCTGTTGCTAGAGGTCTGTGCTGCCATTGCTAGCTCCAGTCAAAAATTTGGTCTGGATACAGTTGTTGTGAAGATGAGTGATCCTAAGCCGTGTGCCATTACACATCCCTTGCCGCAGTGAAAAATTCCTCAGAAGCATCACGACTGCATTGGCCTTGAGGTTGAGCCTATGTGGTGGCATGCCTGAGGATGTCAAGGAATTGATGAACTCAGTTGGGTAGTTCTGTCTTTCTTCTTCATTATCACACTTGACTGAATCAGCAGCACTGATGTATGTCCTCACTTCACCTGGAAGTGTATCCAGAACTCTCATTTAATTGTAAGCAATGCTCATTATTGGGTGAGAGAATAACCCTAGCCTGTAAGTTTGTGTGGTTAGATGTAGAAAAGATTTCCTCAATAAGATCACCATCACAAATTCATTGTGCACGAATCTCAATGGTTTCTGGCTGCATCGAGGTGTTGTTTAGTTCTCCATTGCCAAGTTGGAGCAACCATGCTGCAAATTCACCTTCATCAGGGAGTGTGCGCAGGTTACGGGTGAGTCTATGCTGCTCAAACTGGGGACACAAAGATGAGCGCTTGAGACAGGTGTCAATGATGACTGCTGGAGGAACACGTGGCACAACTGGAAGAACTTGTCGAAAATCACCTCCCAGCCTAATTGTCTTCCCTCCAAAAGGTCAATCATCTTGCATGATGTCACGCAGACATCTATCAATGGCATGTAGAGCATGGGTTGGGATCATGAAGGCTCCATCTATGATGATGAGATCAATACCTCGCAGATACATGTCATGCTCTGACCTTGATGGGACATTACAGGTACTGTTTTCCAAAACTGGAACTGGCAGTTTGAAAAGGCCGTGCACCGTTCGTCCTTCAGTCATGAAAGTAATTGCTATGCCCCATGCAGCACATGCTACTGTCATGCCATGATGTTTGAGATATAATGACAGCTTGTTGAAGACATATGTCTTCTCTGATCCTCCTGAGCATCGACACAGTGAAGATTAGCCACTGACTCCTCTTGTACTATACCAGGAGAGACAGATTGTAGCACTCTTTCAGCTAATAGCAGCTGTTCATCTCTGAGTTCATCAAATGAGGGTGCCAACTCAAACGGTAAGGGTTGCTCATCATTAAAGTCACCTTGTGGCAATGGTAAGCCAATAACCAAACAGCTGGAGCTGTTTTCACAAAACCAGATTCTTTTCTTTCAGCTCCTCTACATTGCTCTTCATTGAATCAATCATCATTTCCTTGTCCACCAGAGTCTGTTCTAGCTCAGAGCAGCAACTCTTAGCCAGCATAACCTAGAAGTATTGATAAGAATTATTTATGAGATATACTTATAATGTACACATAAACTATATATCGGATATTATATAAATATGTGTAATATTTTACAATATAGTAAGTTACTACATACGTACTTCCTTTTCCAAATTCTTATTTTTCAAGTTAGAGAGTAGAGAAGAATTATAGAGTAGTTTGAATATATTAGCCAATAGTATACAGTGATGTGCAGGGTAGGATGCAACAAAAGTCTAACTAAAAAGATGGTTGGACTATATGTGAATTTATAGCCAGCGACACACATAGCGATACATAAAAAGAATGAATGTTAATGCCCATTCCCAGTAGGTAAATCATGCGTGTTAGAATATTCTAGAGCGTTCTTTCAGTTTGAGAATGTTTGAACCACTAATGGCATTGATTACATCCAGTGCCTGCCAACTTCCATACAACAAAAATACATCAATAAGACTAAGCAATATTGCAGGAAATGCTTAACAGCTAAGTAGCTATATATGTCTAGTACAGCTGTACAGATCTTAAAGATTGTGTTCCCATGCATATTTTCTGAATTGTGCTTCGCTAAACATGTTGTTTGTAATTATGAGATTTTATCAGAAAAATGTAAATATAATAATACTAATAAACTTGTGGAACTGGCAATTATGAATGTAATACAGTTCACTTTCATCATCATAACATACATCAGTTCATTTACTTCATTATCTAGGTCAGAATTACCATCAGCATCCTATCACTGCCAATTTCTTGCATGGACTCTCAACTTTTATCTCTACGTTGTAATCTAAATGATCAATAGCCATCTCAGCAATTGTTGTTGATGTGCTGGTGAAGATGGTGGCTGATGACTGCTCAAGATATAATAGATACATTAAGACAGTCTTGACATTTTACTCTGAGGACCACAGTTGTTGTGTTTGTTATACTTACAGTGATGAATGAGTTTAGCACCCACATCCTTAATGCTACTCTGGTTATATTATTGAGATGGTCATCACTATCTTTAGTCCTTCAAAAATATCAGCATCTGGCTGTTTCTATCCATTGCCTTCCAATGGACTATTGTTGGAGATCATTATTATTATTATTATAATTATTATTATTATTATTATTATTATTATTATTATTATTATTATTATTATTATTATTATTATTATTGTTGTTGTTGTTGTTATTATTATTATTTTTACTATTATTATTTATCATGGACTCATAGAAGTGTGGGAGAAATGCCAAGAGAAACACCATGAAAAGTCACACCCAGTGCATACAAAGAGTGTTTGCATCTCTAGTGTGGTAAGAAAGTTGAAAGAATATTTACATGATCAGAGTCATCATTGCTTTGAGTTTGTATATCCAAACTTCAGTGTTCCATTTAATGGTCAATGTGATGCTACTATAATGGGTAAACTTATGTGCTATATATCAATATCTGGGCTAAGATGGTTTCTTAATACCAATGGCATTCACTCGTAACCATACTCTAGCATCAGCCTTTTCTGGAAGAGTCACTCTCTTGTGAAGTGTTCATGCACACAAAACATGACTTTCACCAAACCCTCCTACAGCGGCAAATAGCTATTTGGTAAGAATGTAAAGATATTTTCAAAAAGTGATCTGTGAGAAAGCAAATGAGAATCATTTACAATTCTTCACTTAGATGCTATTGATTTGCAGAAAAATCTTTATAGACATATTTTTCAGGCACAAGATTGGTTTTGCAGTAATCCTGGATCTGGGAAGACTGACTCATGACTTATATCAATTATTGTCATATTATGTCCACATGAGTATTATAACTCACAAAATATTCTCAGAAGTAGCTATTTATAAGAAAACTCTCCACAAATCTAGTGAGGGTCATCTTTAATGGTGTATGCAACATGCAGTTTTATTGAGAACAACTCATAATTTGGTATATAACAATAAAATACTGTTGCTACTGTTGGCTTCATTAAATGGAGCTAGCATGTTGGGAACTGAGTTTTGACCATTAAATGTATGGGCAAGTATTTTGCTCTGCGTTGATATAATATCAACAAAAATGTTCATACGCAAGCCACAGTAGCACTGTAATGGCTATTCCAAATACTTACTTCATTAGGAAGCTTTGCTAATGGTAGTAAAAGCGCATACATTGGCACGGAATGACTTGTTAGAGAGTTATAAAGCATGGAAAATATGACCAAAAGTGAGAAAATTATTGATGTTCTTATTTATTTATTTTATTAGCTATTTAGTACTGTTGTAATTGCGTGATCTTTTGCATAGACAGCAGCAACAAACAATAAATATAAGTATAAATAAAATATATATATCTTATATATGTATTAAAATTGACCATTAATTATAGCAAATAAAATACAGAACTACTCTTTTACCTAAATTTCCTGAGTAGTGATAACATGTAGTATCAAGTTCAAGCCATTCTGAGTAGCTACTTCTATTACTAGTAACTCTAGAACAAGCTCTCAGCTACAAAAAAAAAGTCCAGAGTTCTTTTTGTTACTTCAGTTAACAAATATGAAATTATATACTTATCTCAGTTTTCCTCCTGTAGTGGTAGCTTCATTAGAAGCCATTCAGGCTGCCAGTGGCTCTTGACAACCAACAAGCAGCAATTAGAAGCCCAAAAAAAAAGACGAGTTTTTTAATTACCATATAGCTAGCGTAAATGCCGCAGTAACCACTTCCCGCAATTTCAAATTGAAAAAATAAAAACAAAATAATATCTTTATAAGGCACTTTAAAATACTTTAAGCGGTTATGTCCCTATTGGTTGTGCAGTCGCAGGTTCAAACCAAGATGTAGTTTTTTCTACCATTTTTACCACATGTCAAATGTTTACCCTAATTCAGGTAATGACGATGTTTTACCAACTCTAATCAGCTCATGAAATACCTATTCAGGAATACACACCGGTCGTTTTGCTGTGGGAGAGTACTGTTTTATAGATTGCCAAGTTCTTGTCAATGTCTATAAATCAACATATACTATACAATTGATTTATCATTCTGTGAACTATTACTACATGTGGGTAAACTACTATTAACTACACTACTGCACTCTATTTGCTTGCTATATAAGGGCCAATCTTGACTATCATATTGGATTTACTTAGATGATCTGCATAGATTAGATGTGGTGAGTTCTTACACTAAAATTGCCATAATATCATCACTGAAATTTCTTCTGAAATAGCTAATAGATCAAACTTAAGTAATTTATTAAAGGTTATATATATTATATATATATTTATTGCAGCTTTGATATTTTTACTTGAATATTTCCGCATCACGCGAGCGTTCTGTATTCTCCCATATTGTACGGTTTATATTGTACGCTACTTGTAGCGCGCGCGTAGCGAGTAAAATTTTGTATTGTAACCGGTTGAGAAAAATTTCAAATAAATCACTTATCGTCGTATATGGGAATGATATTTTACTCTCACGCCACATTTTCACTCGCCTTTGGCTCGTGAAAATATTTTGCGTGCTCGTAAAATATTTTCCCATATTGTACTCTGACTCGTGCTATAAGTATTATATATATATATATATATATAAATGCTTATGAATGATAGTATGCTACAGTTTTCGGACTAAACAATGTATCCAGGAAGAAAACCCCAGGTTTAGGTTCTTGTGCATCGCAATAAGTGAAGAATCTGCCATTCAAACAAAAACAGTATGGTTGCGATCCCCAATATAATGAGTAGGGGTTGTTTTTAGAGAGTGGATAGATCATTCAACGATTGTTTCTGTGGCTCAGCTAGTATCTGTGGCTCTGATTGATTCTGTGGCTTGCTAGACTAAAGAACTAGAAGCATGCTTCCAGATGATTGACCGATATTGTGAGTAGTTATTACACTATAACTTGCCAAAATTATAGTATTCCTTGAATTGAAGCGCAAGCCCGCTTCTAGGCCTTATTGAATTCAGATTTCTTCTTCCTTGCGCATGCTTTGTGATTAGCGTCTCTATAGCGCATGTCTGAAACATTATCTCTCTCGCTATATAAGAAGAATTTATAAACGCTATACGCTTTGTAATTCAGTTTGTGAATTATCAGTGTTGGGGGTTTTGGCGATTTTGAAAGGTTTTTAGGGACTTTTGTTGGTTACATTTATACACGAAAGTGAGCACCAAGCGATCTTGTGGAGTAAGATTGGTCCGGTGATCTCTGTACATGGCTGGACAGATGGAAGCCGAGATCAGAAGTGAATTTGTAGCGCTTCAGCAGATGAGGTAATCTATACAATATTATGCTACCATTTTATCAAAATTAATCTCTCCTGTAGCCGATGTCCGAAACTGATTGGCAACAACCTGTCTACTACTCCGATGAAGTATCTGCCGTTAAGGTATACTAAATTAAAGTCTAAACTTTAATTAGCTAGAGTTTTATTGATAATAAAATGATTACTCGCAGGCTAAAGTGCGCCGTGTCCTGGAACACGTGGTGGAATGGAAAGAAATGCATGACGAAATGGTTAAGGATTTCAAGAAGGCAGAATTTAAATTCCAAAAGGAAAGCCGATCTAAGCAAGTAAGTATGAGTTATATTCAACTGAGGATTTCATCATAAAGTATAGGGGTCACCACTTGCCTAGTGTAGCTAGCAGTTAAGGAATGACAACAATTAGTTGAATCATTTTATAGTAAACCAATTATATTTACCTATTGTATTGTTCTAGGACGAAGTTCTGAAACTAAAGGCTGACTTATTCAAACAAAACAAGGCCTTGCTACTCTATAACTTGAAAAATAAGAATTTGGAAAAGGAAGTACGTATGTAGTAACTTACTATATTGTAAAAGAATATTACACATATTTACATATTTCAGATATATATTTTATGTGTACATTATAAGTATAAATTCTTATCTATACTTCTAGGCTATGATGGCTAAGAGTTGCTGCTCTGAGCTAGAACAGACTCTGGTGGACAAGGAAATGATGATTGGTTCAATGAAGAGCAATGTAGATGAGCTGAAAGAAAAGAATCTGGTTTTGACCAAAAAGGCAACTGAATCAGAGGAAATCAAACATGGCTACAAAACTATGAAAGAAAAAGCTACTGGTCTTTTTCACAAGGTATATACTATTACTAAAACAATGAACTATGTAAAAAAAAATTATTAAAATGTAATTGAATTGTGCAGTGGATGCAAGCAAAAAGCCAAGTGTCAGAAGTGCTACTGACTCTACAGGACAAACATGGTGAAACTATTGCTCTGAGCAAGAAACTAGACACAGTTAAAGCGACAAACAAGGCACTCAAAGCTCATGTAAATGACCTTGAGAATGAAAACTGTGTTCTAAACAAAGCAGCCTGTGGCCTCCTTGACAAGGTTAATAGCATTTATTATAGTACAAATGCTAGAAATAATATAGACTTTTCCAAGTAAATAATATTTTGTTATAGTGGATGATGGCTAGAGACAAGTTGTCTGAATTGGAAAAGACTTTGGCAGACAACAAAATGGAGGCCATTATCTTGAACCAAGAATTGCATACAATGAAAGTCGCACACAAAGCAATGAAAGCTGACACCAAGGAGCTTGTAGAGGAGAATGGTGCACTTGAAGAAGAAGCATGTGGCCTCTTTGACAAGGTTAATAACAATTATTATGATAAGTGTGGTAATGCTTTAGTCACTACTACTAAAAGTAAAAGTAATATTTTGTTACAGTGGATGACTTCTAAATAGCAACTGTCACAGCTAAAACTGGATCTATGTGACAAAATTAAGGAAACACTCGATTTGAAACAGGAATTAAATCAGCTGAAATCTAACATGAAGGAACTACAAAATGAAAATGGTGACCTTGAAGAAGAAGCTTGTAGCCTCTTTGACAAGGTTAATAGTAATTATAGGCAAGCAAACTGAAAGAGTGTGACATTATCGGGAGTAAAGTAGGGTTTTTATTTGTTTATAAAGTTGGGATGAAGGCACATCATTCTGTACTTTGACCCTCACACTTGTTGTGTTTGCTCAGAGAGTGACCCTGTTCCGTACTCAACTAATCAGAATTCTTTGGCATATTAGTCTTTACAGCTATCACAGAAATATCCAAGGGTTACTGCTATGTGAAAACTTGTTGAAGCTATTAAGTCTTACAGACTTAAAGAAAATGTGACGATATTGAAGATATCTAGTACTGGTGTTTTTAAATGCCATAAACAATAGTATTATTCTTACTTGAAAATCCACAAAGTTATATCTAATGTTAGTGTGTCTACTACGGTTTAGATATAAAATATAGTACAAGATAAACATTAACTATTAGTCTTTACACAATAATGGTTTTGCTACTACAGTAGTAGGCAAGTTTTATTTTAGAGCGGTGCTAATAAAAGGTAAGCTAAATTTTTTTTGAAATTCTTTTTTTTTTTTTTTGCATTTTATTTATTTGTTTCTTTTTTCAAGTCAACCATTTGCAGCAAGTAGTTACTAAGGCATTGAAGCCTAGTTATCATCTATATATAATGTAAAACTCGGTAGATATTTTTAGTAGCTGGAGTACTTTATGTGAGAAATCACTTGTATTTTAGATTGTCAGAATGGCTTTTCTGCTACAGAAGCTACCACCACTCGGGAAAATTGAGGTTAAAAAGTTATCCTATATTTTTGTTAAGCTAGCTACTTGTAGTTATTTATTATAGTAAATGAACCAAATGATGCCTTACTAAACTAGGTGACTGGGAGCTTAAACTGTAACGTCAGGGAAACTAAATTAATGTAAATTAGTTTAGCTACCTCATTGTTTGAATTACTTGAACACAATGGTTTGCTCACCATTTGTGCTGAAGTACATCACTGGTTATTTACCCCTGAAGAGGACTTCGGCAAGATGTCGAACTTCGGGTTAAGTTATAATTAAAAATATTGGCTGTTAAAAAGAGAAAACTGTTCCTATTGTTATGAATATACTTGTTACAAATGCATTATTAATTTCCCAAAGTAAATGTGAATATTTTGTCATAGTGGATGACTGCTAAAGATCAATTGTCTGAATTGAAAATGGATCTACATGACAAAACACTCAATTTGAAACAGGATTTAGATGAACTGAAGGATACACATCAATCAGTAATGGCTAATATGAAGGAACTGCAAAATGAAAATGGACACCGTCAAGAAGAAGCATGTAGCCTCTTTGACAAGGTTAATTGCAATGATTTTGGTACATGTAATACACAGTAATTGTTTGCAATCAAATTTTTACAATTACATGTGAATATTTTGTCTTAGTGGATGACAGCTGAAGACAAGTTGTCTGAACTTGAAATCAATCTATGTGACAAAAGAAAGGAAACACACAATTTCAATCAGGAGATAGATGAAGTGAAAGATAAACATCCGGCAATGGAAACTCAGATGGAGGAACTACGTAATGAAAATGGTGATCTTGAAGAAGAAGCTTGTGGCCTCTTTGACAAGGTTTATACTACTTACTAGATTAAAAATTTTTCATTGTTTATAACTTAATTTCTGTAGTAGTTTACTTATTCTTTTGTTATTTGTGACAGTGGATGATGGCTGAAGATAAATTATCTGAACTGGAGTTGAACCTACTGGACAAAAATATGAAAACAACTGTTCTAAACCAGGAATTGGACTCAGCAAAAAGAAAGACTGAGGAAATGACAGTCCAGATGAAGGACATAGAAATAGAGAATCATGATTTGGAACAAGAAGCATATGATCTCTTTGACAAGGTAAAGATTTAGCTATAGTATGCCATCAAAAAAATTGTAAATACTGCTTTGTATAGAGCTGTGAGTGTGTTGTCAACATATTATGTATTTCTTCATTCTTGTGTATTTGTTGTAGTGGATGTGTGCAAAAGATCAAAACTCTGAACTTGTACTGACATTACAGGACAAAAACTTGGAGGTGAGAGCCTTAATTCAAGAATTAGACTCTGTGACAAGGAAGAACAAGAGAAACACTGTGTACTCCACCTCACGCCGACCACGCTTAACAAATACAAGAACAATCTGTGATAAGGTAATAATGTATAATGTTATTACCGCTCTATTTTCATATTTTAACACAAATTTTGACATGTAGTCTTTGCATTAAAAATGAAGTTATTTATAGATAGATTGCATTTTCAAGTTATTTTTTTATTGTATTATTAACGTGTGTATTTTGATATATGTAGTACGGAGTATCACATAGAACACAAATGAAGGTCAATTAAACATCACTTTCTAACTCAGATACCACTAAAATTGTCCACTAAGTTTCTCTATTATATCATTAATACTTATTATTATGTCCTCCAATTGAATAAAACATCAAAATTCTTACATTATAGAGTTGTTTAAATATAATTAGTCAATGATATACAGTGAGGTGCAGGGTAGGATGCAACAAAACACTAACTGAAACAATGGTTGGACTATATGTGAATTTATAGCCAATAACACACATATTTGCTACCATTTGCATTTATTGCTAACCTTCCAATCCACTGCAGCTTTGGATCACCCACCACGAAGCTCTGATTGAAGACTTTGCCAGAAATAATGACCTTAGAGTAGTAGTCAACCAATCTCTACATGACATTGATAGAGTTCTCCATGAAAACAGCTCCAGCTGTTTGGTTATTGGCTTACCATTGCCACAAGGTGACTTTAATGATGAGCAACCCTTACCGTTTGAGTTGGCACCCTCATTTGATGAACTCACCGATGAGCAGCTGCAATTAGCTGAAAGAGTGCTACAATCTGTCTCTCCTGGTATAGTACAAGAGGAGTCAGTGGCTAATCTTCACTGTGTCGATGCTCAGGAGGATCAGGGAAGACATATGTCTTCAACAAGCTGTCTTTATATCTCAAACATCATGGCATGACAGTAGCATGTGCTGCATAGACTGGCATAGCAATTACTCTCATGATTGAAGGACGAACGGTGCACAGACTTTTCAAATTGCCAGTTCCAGTTTTGGAAAACAGTACCTGTAATGTCCCATCAACATCAGAGCATGTCATGTATCTGCGAGGAATTGATCTAATCATCATAGATGAAGCCTCCATAATCCCCACCCATGCTCTACATGCCATTGATAGATGTCTGCGTGACATCATGCAAGATGATAGACCTTTTGGAGGGAAGACAATTTTGCTGGGAGGTGATTTTCGACAAGTTCTTCCAGTTGTGCCACGTGTTCCTCCAGCAGTCATCATTGACACCTGCCTGAAGCGCTCATCCTTGTGGCCCCAGTTTGAGCAGCATAGACTCACCTGCGCACACTCCCTGGTGAAGGTGAATTTGCAGCATGGTTGCTCCAACTTGGCAATGGAGAACAACACCTCGATGCAGCCAGAAACCATTGAGATTCCTGCACACAATGCATTTGTGATGGTGATCATATGGAGGAAATCATTTCAACATCTAACCACACAAGCTTACAGGCTAGGGTGATTCTCTCTCCCAAAAATGAGCATTGCTTACAATTAACGAGAGAGTTCTGGATACACTTCCAGGTGAAGTGAGGACATACATCAGTGCTAAATCAGTCAAGTGTGATAATGAGGAAGAAAGACAGAACTACCCAACTGAGTTCCTTAATTCCTTGACACCCTCAGGCATGCCACCACATAGGCTCAACCTCAAGGTCAATGCAGTCGTGATGCTTCTGAGGAATTTATCAATGCGGCAAGGGATGTGTAATGGCACACGGCTTAGGATCACTCATCTGCACAACAACTGTATCCAGACCAAAATTTTGACTGGAGCTAGCAATGGCAGCACAGACCTCTAGCTACAGCACTCCAGCTTCACAGCACTTCTAGCAACTGCACTACAGCTTTACAACACTTCTAGCAAAATCACCCCAGCTTCACAACACTTCTAGCAACTGCACTCCAGCTTCACAGTACTTAATGCAACATCACACCAGTTTCATGGCACTTCATGCAACATTATATCAGTTTTATTATTATATCCAACAAGCGGCAATTAGAAGCTCAAAAAAAAAATCACGCATACAGCGTAAATGCCACAGTAACCGCTCCCCGCAACTGTTCGAATTGAAAAAAATAATAATAATTATTATCTTGACAAGGCACTTTAAAAAACTCTAAGCGGTTAGGTCCTTGGTTGCGCAGTCGCAGGTTCAAACAGAGATGTAGTTTTTTTCATACCATTTTCCCCGATGTCTAATGTTTTCCCCTCATTCAGGTAATGACGATGTTTTACCAATTCTGATCAGCTCCCGCAATACCTATTCAGGAATACACACAGGTCGTCTTTGTGGGAGAGTACTGTTTTATAGATAGCCAAGCTCTTGTCAATGTCTATAAATCAACATTTACTATACAATTGATTTATCATTCTGTGAACTATTACTACATGTGGGTAAACTACTATTAACTACACTACTGCACTCCATTTGCTTGCTATATAAGGGCCAATCTTGACTATCATATTTGATTTACTTAGATGATCTGCATATATTAGATGTGGTGAGTTCTTACACTAAAATTGCCATAATATTATCACTGAAATTCTTCTGAAAAAGCTGAAAGATCAAACTTAGGAAATTTATTAAAGGTTATATAATTATATTATAAATATATATAATATTATATAAATATATATATATATATATATATTATATAAAATGCTTTAGACATTTAATTATGAATGAAGAGCAAAGATAGTATGCTACAGTTTTTGGACTAAGCAATGTATCCAGGAAGAAAACTCCAGGTTTAGGTTCTTGTGCATCGCAATAAGTGAAGAATCTGCCATTCCCCATAACAGTATTGAAGAATCTGCCATTCCAACATAACAGTATTGAAGAATCTGCCATTCCAACATAACAGTATTGAGTAATATAATGAGTAGGGGTAGTTTTTAGAGAGTGGATAGATCATTCAACGATTGTTTCTGTGGCTCAGCTTGTATCTGTGGCTCTGATTGTTTCTGTGGCTTGCTAGACTAAAGAACTCGAAGCATGCTTCCAGATGATTGACCGATACTATGAGTAGTTATTACACTATAACATGCCAAAATTATAGTATTCCAAGAATTCAAGCGCAAGCCCGCTTCTCGGCCTTATTGAATTCGGATTTCTTCTTCCTTGCGCATGCTTTGTGATTAGCGTCTCTATAGCGCATGTCTGAAACGCTATCTCTCTCACTATATAAGAAGAGTTATTACACTATAACATGCCAAAATTATAGTATTCCAAGAATTCAAGCGCAAGCCCGCTTCTCGGCCTTATTGAATTCGGATTTCTTCTTCCTTGCGCATGCTTTGTGATTAGCGTCTCTATAGCGCATGTCTGAAACGCTATCTCTCTCACAATAATAAGGAGAGTTTCTAAACGCTATACGCTTTGTAATTCAGTTTGTGAATTATCAGTGTTGGTGGTTTTGGCGATTTTGAAAGGTTTTTAGGGACTTTTGTTGGTTACATTAAAATCTACCATTCCAACATAACAGCTAGTATGGTTGCAATCCCCAATATAATGAGTAGGGGTAGTTTTTAGAGAGTGGATAGATCGTTCAAAGATTGTTTCTGTGGCTCAGCTTGTATCTGTGGCTCTGATTGATTCTGTGGCTTGCTAGACTAAAGAACTCGAAGCATGCTTCCAGATGATTGACCGATACTATGAGTAGTTATTACACTATAACATGCCAAAATTATAGTATTCCAAGAATTCAAGCGCAAGCCCGCTTCTCGGCCTTATTGAATTCGGATTTCTTCTTCCTTGCGCATGCTTTGTGATTAGCGTCTCTATAGCGCATGTCTGAAACGCTATCTCTCTCACTATATAAGAAGAGTTTCTAAACGCTATACGCTTTGTAATTCAGTTTGTGAATTATCAGTGTTGGTGGTTTTGGCGATTTTGAAAGGTTTTTAGGGACTTTTCTTGGTTACACTTATACACTCAAGTGAGCACCAAGCGATCTTGTGGAGTAAGATTGGTCCAGTGATCTCTGTACGATGGCTGGACTTATGGAAGCCGAGATAAGAAGTGAATTTGTAGCGCTTCAGCAGATGAGGTAATCTATACAATATTATGCTACCATTTATCAAAATTAATCTCTTCTGTAGCCAATGTCTGAAACCGATTGGCAACAACCTGTCTACTACTCCCGATGAAGTATCCGCCGTTAAGGTATACTAAATTAAAGTCCAAACTTTAATTAGCTAGAGTTTTATTGATAATAAAATGATTACTCGCAGGCTAAAGTGCGCCGTGTCTTGGAACACGTGGTGGAATGGAAAGAAATGCACGACGAAATGGTTAAGGATTTCAAGAAGGTAGAATTTAATTTTCAAAAGGAACGCCGATCTAAGCAAGTAAGTATAAGTTATATTCAACTGAGGATTTCATCATAAAGTATAGGGGTTACCACTTGCCAAGTGTAGCTAGCAGTTAAGGAATGACAACAATTAGTTGAATTATTTTATAGTAAACCCATTGTATTTACCTATTGTATTGTTCTAGGACGAAGTTCTGAAACTTAAGGCTGACTTATTCAAACAAAACAAGGCCTTGCTACTCTCTAACTTGAAAAATAAGAATTTGGAAAAGGAAGTACGTATGTAGTAACTTACTATATTGTAAAATATTACACATATTTACATATTTCAGATATATATTTTATGTGTACATTATAAGTATATCTCATAAATAATTCTTATCAATACTTCTAGGCTATGATGGCTAAGAGTTGCTGCTCTGAGCTAGAACAGACTCTGGTGGACAAGGAAATGATGATTGGTTCAATGAAGAGCAATGTAGAGGAGCTGAAAGAAAAGAATCTGGTTTTGACCAAAAAGGCAACTGAATCAGAGGAAATCAAACATGGCTACAAAACTATGAAAGAAAAAGCTACTGGTCTTTTTCACAAGGTATATATACTATTACTAAAACAATGAATTATGTAAAAAAAATCTATTAAAATGGAATTGAATTGTGCAGTGGATGCAAGCAAAAAGCCAAGTGTCAGAAGTGCTACTGACTCTACAGGACAAACATGGTGAAACTATTGCTCTGAGCCAGGAACTAGACACAGTTAAAGCGACAAACAAGGCACTCAAAGCTCATGTAAATGACCTCGAGAATGAAAACTGTGTTCTAGACAAAGCAGCCTGTGGCCTCCTTGACAAGGTTAATAGCATTTAATATAGTTATAGACTTTTCCAAGTAAATAATATTTTGTTTGTATAGTGGATGATGGCTAGAGACAAGTTGTCTGAATTGGAAAAGACTTTGGCAGACAACAAAATGGAGGCCATTATCTTGAACCAAGAATTGCATACAATGCAAGCCACGCACAAAGCAATGAAAGCTGACATCAAGGAGCTTGAAGAGGAGAATGGTGCACTTGAAGAAGAAGCGTGTGGCCTCTTTGACACGGTTAATAACAATTATTACGATGAGTGTTGTAATGCTTTAGTCACAACATAATTTCTAAAAGAAAAAATATTATTTTGTTACAGTGGATGACTTATAAAGAGCAACTGTCACAGCTGGAACTGGATCTATGTGACAAAAAAAAGGAAACACTCGATTTGAAACAGGAATTAAATAAGCTGAAATCTACAAATCAGGAATTGACAGCAGCTAACATGAAGGAACTACAAAATGAGAATGGTAACCTTGAAGAAGAAGCTTGTAGCCTCTTTGACAAGGTTAATAGTAGTTATTGGCAAGCAAACAGAAAGAGTGTGACATTATCAGGAATAAAGTAGTTTAAAAATCAGGGTTTTCGTTTGTTTATAAAGTTGGGATGAAATTACATCGATTTTGTACTTTGGCCCTCACACTTGTTGTGTTTGCTCAGAGGGTAACCCAGTTCCGTACTCAACTAATCAGAATACTTTGGCATATTAATCTTTACAGGTATCACAGCAGTATCCAAGGTTTAGTGCTTGTATTTCAGCTGCCTTGGAGATAGCTATGTGAACTTTTGTTGAAGCTATTAAGTCTTACAGTCTTACCGGAGTTCATGTTTCATAAGAAAATGTGACGATAGTGAAGATTGTTTTTTTATGCCATACACAATAGTATTATTCTTACTTGAAAATCCACAAAATGTTAGGTGTCTACTATGGTTTAGAAAAAAAATAACGAGAAATCGTAAACTATTACTCTTTAAACAGTGTTTTTTTTTACTACTACAGTAGTAGGCAATTATTATTATAGAGCGGTGCTAATAATAGGTAAGGTAATTTTTTGAAATTCTTTTTTTTGCATTTTTAATTTATTGTGTCAACTATTTCCAGCAAGTTGTTACTAAGGCATTGAAGCCTAGTTATCATCTATATGTAATTAAAACTAGGTAGATTTTTTTAGTAGCTGGAGTATTTATGTAAGAAAGCACTTGTATTTTAGACTGTCAGAATGGCTTCTCTGCTACAGAAGCTACCACGTCGCGAGAAAATTGAGGTGGCTGGGAGCTTAAACTTTAACATCAGGGAAACGAAATTAACTTAAATTAGTTTAGCTACCTCATTGTTTGAATTACTTGAACACAATGGATTGCTCACAATTTGTGCTGAAATACATCACTAGTTATTGACCCCTCAAAAGGACTTCGGCAAGAAGTCAAAACTTCCCGTTAAGTTATAATTAAAAATATTGGCTGTAAAGAGAAAAAATTCATATCGCTATGAATATACTTGTTACAAATGTATTATTAACTACATAATTTCCCAAAGTAAATGTGATTATTTGGTCATAGTGGATGACTGCTAAAGATCAATTGTCTGAATTGAAAATGGGTCTACATGACAAAACACTCGATTTGAAACAGGATTTAGATGAACTGAAGGATACATATCAATCAGTGACAGCTAATATGAAGGAACTGCAAAATGAAAATGGCCACCTTCAAGAAGAAGCCAGTAGCCTCTTTGACAAGGTTAATAGCAATGATTTTAGTACATAATAATATAGTACAAATTAATTGTTTGCAATCAAATTTCCACAATTACATGTGAATATTACGTCTTAGTGGATGACAGCTGAAGACAAGTTGTCTGAACTTGAACTCGATCTACGTGACAAAAGAAAGGAAACACTCAACTTCAATCAGGAGTTAGATGAAGTGAAAGATAAACATTCAGCATTGAAAACTCAATTGGAGGAACTATGCAATGAAAATAGTGATCTCGAAGAAGAAGCATGTGGCCTCTTTGACAAGGTTTATGCTACTTACTAGATTAAAAAATGTCCATTGTTTATAACTTGTTTCTGTAGTAGTTTACTTATTATTTTGTTGTTTTGTGACAGTGGATGATTGCTGAAGATAAATTATCTGAACTGGAGTTGAACCTACTGGACAAAAATATGAAAACAACTGTTCTAAACCAGGAATTGGACTCAGCAAAAAGAAAGATTGAGGAAATGACAGTCCAGATGAAGTACATAGAAATAGAGAATCATGATTTGGAACAAGAAACATACGATCTCTTTGACAAGGTAAAGATGTAGCTATAGTATGTCATCAAAAAATTAGTAGATACGGCTTTCTATAGTGCTGTTAGTTTCTTAAGAACATGTATTTCTTCATTCTTGTGTATATGTTGTAGTGGATGTGTGCAAAAGATCAAAACTCTGAACTTGTACTGACATTACAGGACAAAAACTTGGAGGTGAGAGCCTTAGTTCAAGAAGTAGACACTGTGACAACGAAGAGCAAGAGAAGCACTCTGCTCAGCGTCACGCCGAGCATACTTAACAAATACAAGGACAGTCTATGACAAGGTAATATGCATATTGTTATTTATTTAAGTTGTACCAAGCTATGATGCTATTTGCTCTTCTCAGTTCCTTTCAGTTCCATGTATACGAGTTGTACTGCATGCTAGTATGGACTCAGGACATTTTAGTAACTAGTTGTCTGCTTATTACAGCTCTATTTTCATGTTTTGAAGAGCAATTGTTTATATGTATTTGTGAATGCATAAAATTAATGTTCTTTGCATTAAAATGAAGTCATTTATAGATGCATTGTAATTTCCAGTTATTTTTATTGATTTATTAACATGTGTATTTTTGTATATAATACAGAGTATCACATCTACATGCTACAAACGATACTACTAAAATTGTCCACTAACTTTCTCTATTATCTCATTAATACTTATCATGTCATCTAAATTTAATAAATATAACATCACAATTCTTACATTAGGAATTTATGACACCATTAAAATGGCTTTCTCAAAATGTTTTATTGCTATAAATAATTTAAGACTACAATTTCATAATAATATATAATCTAGGCTTGCTAGTATTTAACTAGTATGAAAGTACCCCTGAAGTACATCTGCTTGGTAGAAATGTATTGATTAGGCATCTTCTAGCTCTTTGGATAGTCAATGATAATCTTTAAGTCTTTTAGCTTAAATATGTTCTTACAGTTTGGCCGAAACTATTATTATGAGTGGATAAATGCTGCTATAATAGTATTGGTTATGTGTATGTCCAGTTCAACATTTAGATGGGTGTGGTCTTTCAAGATTCAGTATTGTAACATCAGTGCATATTGTGGGATCCCACCCTCAAGAGATACTTGTATATGTCCATGTTGTATAAAGAACTTTGAAACCACATTACAAGTGATCATCACCTCCTTAGATACTCACATACTGTTTCTATACATAATTAATTTTTGACCTTGGATGTGGCCATCCTGTGTGGAATTTTCTAATTATTTTTTTTCTTGTGGGACATATAATTTTGCGGAATGCTGTTAATAGAACACCAGAATAAATGTGGTGTAGAAAGCATACCAACTTATACTACTATGACAATGGCCAATGAACATTTTTATGGTACTGTTTAAGGGTGGTGTTTAGGGAGAGATTTCTTCTTCTCTATAAGATGATGTACATCAAAGAAAAGGTGTCAGCCTGTGCTCGTTGGAGTAGGAATAATTTGGAGTCAGAGAGTTCCGAGGAGGTGAGAGTGACTTTGTTGGACGGATTCTTGCAATTCGAAATGAAGCATTTCATCCATGCCAGAGTACGAAGTAGTGTTGAGAAGGATGAGTGCACGTGTCCAAAAATTCCAGACTAAAGCCGGAGCAGTAATGGCTGTGAGCATAACCATCTTGGTCCCCGGCAATTCCCGTGGCGGGGACCCAACCCCTGATGGTGACCACTGAGACTCAGAAAGGCGAAGCCATGGAGGGCTTTCCTCGATGCATTGGCTGGCAAGAGGGTGGGTGTGTCGATGGGTGGAGGCGTGGTGGAGCAAAACACTTGTGGCTAGAAATGGTGATGATTTCACTCCGAATGGCACATGCTTCATGCGACAGTCTGAAGAATCCCTAAAGAGAAATCTATGGAGGTCACGGTCTTCTTCAGCTAGGTAGATCTCTTGAAACATCTTTCCGATGCCGGTATAGACTCGGAATCGAAGAAGGATGTCCGTGATGAAGGGATGAAGATTAGGGCCTCTTGGTTTGAACCTGCCACTGCACAACCAATAGGGACCTAACCGCTTAAAGTATTTTAAAGTGCCTTATAAAGATATTATTATTTTATTTTATTTTTTCAATTCGAAATTGCGGGAAGTGGTTACTGTGGCATTTACGCTAGCTATATGGTAATTAAAAAACTCGTCTTTTTGGGGGGGCTTCTAATTGCTGCTTGTTGGTTGTCAAGAGCCACTGGCAGCCTGAATGGCTTCTAATGAAGCTACCACTACAGGAGGAAAGCTGAGATAAGTATATAATTCCATATTTGTTAACTGAAGTTACAAAAAGAACTCTGGACTTTTTTTTTGTAGCTGAGAGCTTGTTCTAGAGTTACTAGTAATAGAAGTAGCTACTCAGAATGGCTTAAACTTGATACTACATGTTATCACTACTCAGGAAATTTAGGTAAAAGAGTAGTTCTGTATTTTATTTGCTATAATTAATGGTCAATTTTAATACATATATAAGATAATATTTTATTATTATACTTATATTTATTGTTTGTTGCTGCTGTCTATGCAAAAGATCACGCAATTACAACAGTATTAAATAGCTAATTAAATAAATAAATAAGAACATCAATAATTTTCTCACTTTTGGTCATATTTTCCATGCTTTATAACTCTCCAACAAGTCATTCCGTGCCAATGTATGCGCTTTTAGTACCATTAGCAAAGCTTCCTAATGAAGTAAGTATTTGGAATAGCCATTACAGTGCTACTGTGGCTTGCGTATGAACATTTTTGTTGATATTATATCAACGCAGAGCAAAATACTTGCCCATACATTTAATGGTCCAAATTCAGTACCCAACATGCTAGCTCCATTCAATGAAGCCAACAGTAGCAACAGTATTTTATTGTTATATACCAAATTATGAGTTGTTCTCAATAAAACTGCATGTTGCATACACCATAAAAGATGACCCTCCCTAGATTTGTGGAGAGTTTTCATATAAATAGCTACTTCTGAGAATATTTTGTGAGTTATAATACTCATGTGGACATAATAATATGACAATAATTGATATAAGTCATGAGTCAGTCTTCCCAGATCCAGGATTACTGCAAAACCAATCTTGTGCCTGAAAAATATGTCTATAAAGATTTTTCTGCAGATCAATAGCATCTAAGTGAAGAATTGTAAATGATTCTCATTTGCTTTCTCACAGATCACTTTTTGAAAATATCTTTACATTCTTACCAAATAGCTATTTGCCGCTGTAGGAGGGTTTGGTGAAAGTCATGTTTTGTGTGCATGAACACTTCACCACAGAGTGACTCTTCCAGAAAAGGCTGATGCTAGAGTATGGCTACGAGTGAATGCCATTGGTATTAAGAAACCATCTTAGCCCAGATATTGATATATAGCACATACGTTTACCTATTATTAGCATCACATCGACCATTAAATGGAACACTGAAGTTTGGATATACAAACTCAAAGCAATGATGACTCTGATCATGTAAATATTCTTTCAACTTTCTTACCACTAGAGATGCAAACACTCTTTGTATGCACTGGGTGTGACTTTTCATGGTGTTTCTCTTGGCATTTCTCCCACACTTCTATGAGTCCATGATAAATAATAATAGTAAAAATAATAATAATAACAACAACAACAACAATAATAATAATAATAATAATAACAATAATAAAAATAATAATAATAAAAATAATAATAATAATAATAATAATGATCTCCAACAATAGTCCATTGGAAGGCAATGGATAGAAACAGCCAGATGCTGATATTTTTGAAGGACTAAAGATAGTGATGACCATCTCAATAATATAACCAGAGTAGCATTAAGGATGTTGGTGCTAAACTCATTCATCACTGCAAGTATAACAAGCACAACAACTGTGGTCCTCAGAGTAAAATGTCAAGACAGTCTTAATATATCTATTATATCTTGAGCAGTCATCAGCCACCATCTTCACCAGCATATCAACCACAATTGCTGAGATGGCTATTGATCATTTAGATTACAACGTAGAGATAAAAGTTGAGAGTCCATGCAAGAAATTGGCAGTGATAGGATGCTGATGGTAATTCTGACCTAGATAATGAAGTAAATGAACTGATGTATAATATGATGACGAAAATGAACTGTATTACATTCATAATTGCCAGTTCCACAAGTTTATTAATATTATTATATTTACATTTTTCTGATAAAATCTCATAATTACAAACAACATGTTTAGCGAAGCACAATTCAGAAAATATGCATGGGAACACAATTTTTAAGATCTGTACAGCTGTACTAGACATATATAGCTACTTAGCTGTTAAGCATTTCCTGCAATATTGCTGGGAACTGCTTTATGACCGCTCTCTGCAGAGGTCATTCACCAGGTTAAAAAAAAAATTTCTATTAATACTGCTGGTAATTTCACTATGAGAAACTTCATTGCTAATTGTTTACATACCTATCTATAACTATGAACTTCAGGCCTTCTTTTGGTAGCAAATTGAGAGTTCAACAACAAGAAATAACGGGAAAAGAGACCGTTAAACTTGACCATAGAATTTGCCGTCTTTATCAGGGACCGAGCAGAATGACGTCATCGCTAATGCATATTTAATAATGCTAGTACGATAGTTGAATACGCGGACCAGAGTAGCCATTCTCAACAAGACATCATACAGACCACACCCAATTTAGGAAATTAGTTTTGAGGAAGCAGAAGCAAATAAATAGGGTAAACTTGTGGGGCCACCCACAGTGAAGAAAACAATATTCTGTATAGTCTTATTGATGTATTTTTGTTGTATGGAAGTTGGCAGGCACTGGATGTAATCAATGCCATTAGTGGTTCAAACTTTCACAAACTGAAAGAACGCTCTAGAATATTCTAACACGCATTATTTACCTACTGGGAATGGGCATTAACGTTCATTCTTTTTATGTATCGCTATGTGTGTCGTTGGCTATAAATTCACATATAGTCCAACATCTTTTCAGTTAGTCTTTTGTTGCATCCTACCCTGCACCTCACTGTATACCATTGGCTAATATATTTAAACTACTCTATAATTCTTCTCTACTCTCTAACTTGAAAAAACGAATTTGGAAAAGGAAGTATGTATGTAGTAACTTACTATATTGTAAAATATTACACATATTTATATAATATCCGATATATAGTTTATGTGTACATTATAAGTATATCTCATAAATAATTCTTATCAATACTTCTAGGTAATGCTGGCTAAGAGTTGCTGCTCATAGCTAGAACAGACTCTGGTGGACAAGGAAATGATGATTGGTTCAATGAAGAGCAATGTAGAGGAGCTGAAAGAAAAGAATCTTATGGTTTTGACCAAAAAGGCAACTGAATCAGAAGAAATCAAACATGACTACAAAACTATGAAAGAAAAGCTACTGGTCTTTTTCACAAGGTATATACTATTACTAAAACAATGAACTATGTAAAAAATTCTATTAAAATGTAATTTAAATTGTGCAGTGGATGCAAGCAAAAAGCCAAGTGTCAGAAGTGCTACTGACTCTACAGGACAAACATGGTGAAACTATTGCTCTGAGCAAGAAACTGGACACAGTTAAAGCGACAAACAAGGCACTGAAAGCTCATGTAAATGACCTCGAGAATGAAAACTATGTTATTATTATTTTTATTATTATTATTATTATTATTGGCAGTTACGCCAAAGCTCCCGCCGTCGAAACCTCCTCCTGATCCAGAAGTCATTACACGCAACCCCATTCTCAAAAATTTACAGCTTACCGACGGTGACTTTGGAGGTCGGATGGACGTCCTCATATAGGGAAACTTGATCTATCTTTATGCCTCAACCACCGTTTCTGTCCTACTACAAGAGTTGCCGCCACTTCCACCATCTTCGGGTGGACGGTGACTGGACTGCTGCCTCCACTCAACAAGTTCCTGCACTCAAAGTAGAGCTCAAGGAGGATGAGACTCACTCTCTCTGCCAGCAGCTATGGGATATGGAGAAGGTACTTGAGGTTTCTCGACACACAACTGAAGAGGAATCCGCTCTTCAACAATTCAGTTCTCACCTTACTAGAAAGTCTGACGGACGCTACTCTGTCAAGTTGCCCCGCGTACATAACCCTCCACAGCATGGTGACTCCAGAAGAATGGCGAAGCCTATTACGTAAAGGCAAGCTGGATGTTTTCAACACCGAGATGGAAAACTACTTCAAGCTTGATCATGCTGAAGTTATACCACAGAACGAACTCTCCAACAACGGATACTACCTACCAGTTCATGGAGTCTTTAAGGACGGTTCCACCACTACTAAAGTGCGTCCTGTGTTTGATGCCTCAGCCTGAACATCCTCTGGTGTCTCACTCAATGACCAGTTACTTGCTGGCCCTAATCTTCATCCCTTCATCACGGACATCCTTCTTCGATTCCGAGTCTATACCGTGTCTCTGTCGGCCGACATCGGAAAGATGTTTCAAGAGATCTACCTAGCTGAAGAAGACAGTCACCTCCATAGATTTCTCTTCAGGGATTCTTCAGACTATCGCATGAAGCGTGTGCCATTCGGAGTGAAATTGTCAACATTTCTAGCCCCAAGTGTTTTGCTCCACCACACCTCCACCCATTGACACACCCACCCTCTTGCCAGCCAATGCATCGAGGAAAGTTTCTACGTGGACGACTTGTTGTCGGGCGCTAACACCGTTGACGAGGCCATGAAGATTCGTGAGTCTACCTGCAACTTTCTTGAAGAAGCTGACATGTCTCTCCGCAAGTGGCGCACCAACTCAGATGACTTCAGAGCCACCATCCCTGAACACGTAGTAGAAACAGCAGATCTCTCTTTGCCACTAGCACACAACTCTCCAAAAGCCTTAGGCATTCATTGGCAAGTCACCAGCGATGCTTTACATGTTGCCATTTCGATTGTCCCACCTGACAAGCTAGTCAACAAAATGTCAAATTGCTTCTATCACGGCACAGGTGCATGACATTTTGGGACTATTTGCACCATGTGTCATTGTTGCCAAGCTTCTCCTTCAACAACTATGGAGAGACAAGATCAATTGGGATGACATCACCTCAACAGACATTCAACAACAGTGAAAAGTTTGGACAGATGAACTCCCTCACATCACCAACCACCCAGTTCCTAGACGGTACTTACTCAACTCTTCTCCTATCATTGCTACCTCACTACACGGCTTCTCCGATGCCAGCAAACTTGCCTATGGTGCGGCTGTTTACCTCAGGCAAGTGCATGCAGACGGCTCCATTTCCACTGCACTAGTATACGCCAAGTCTCGCGTCTGTCCTTTAAAGAGCAAGACTATTCCTCAGCTGGAATTGCAAGCTGCAATGATGCTGGCTGACCTCATCCATTATGTGGCAAGCACACTCAAGATCTCTCTTCAGAATGTTCATCCGTGGACGGACTTCGAAATCGTGATTCACTGGCTCCGACGAATGCCTTGCACTTTGACACCTTTATTTCCCATCGTGTAGCTCGCATACAAGACACCCTCCCTGACAGTTCATGGTGTCACGTCGCTTCTGCCGACAACCCTGCTGACCTTGCTAGTAGTGACACCACTGCTATGAAACTGACAGAATCTGATCTCTGGTGGCATGGCCCTCCATGGCTTCGCCTTTCTGAGTCTCAGTGGCCACCATCAGGGGTTGGGTCCCCGCCACGGGAATTGCCGGGGACAAAGATGGTTATGCTCACAGCCATTACTGCTCCTGCTTCAGTCTGGAATTTTTGGACACGTCACTCATCCTTCTCAACACTACTTCGTACTCTGGCATGGATGAAATGCTTCATTTCGAATTGCAAGAAATCCGTCCAACAAAGTCACTCTCGCCTCCTCGGAACTCTCTGACTCCAAATTATTCCTACTCCAACGAGCACAGGCTGACACCTTTTCTCTGATGTACATCATCTTATAGAGAAGATGAAAACACCACCCTCAAACAGTACCATAAAAATGTTCATTGGCCATTGTCATAGTATAAGTTGGTATGCTTTCTACACCACATTTATTCTGGTGTTCTATTAACAGCATTCCGCAAAATTGTATGTCCCACAAGAAAAAAAATAATTAGAAAATTCCACACAGGATGGCCACATCCAAGGTCAAAAATTAATTATGTATAGAAACAGTATGTGACTATCTAAGGAGGTGATAATTACTTGTAATGTGGTTTCAAAGTTCTTTATACAACATGGACACATACAAGTATCTCTTGAGGGTGGGATCCCACAATATGCACTGATGTTACAATACTGAATCTTGAAAGACCACACCCATCTAAATGTTGAACTGGACATACACATAACCAATACTATTATAGCAGCATTTATCCACACATAATAATATTTTCGGTCAAACTGTATGAACAAAGCTAAAAGACTTAAAGATTATCATTGACTATCCAAAGAGCTAGAAGATACCTAATCAATAAATTTCTACCAAGCAGATGTACTTCAGGGGTACTTTCATCCTAGTTAAATACTAGCAAGCCTAGATTATATTATTGTGAAATTGTAGTCTTAAATTATTTATAGCAATAAAACATTTTGAGAAAGCCATTTTAATGGTGTCATAAATTCCTAATGTAAGAATTGTGATGTTATATTTATTAAATTTAGATGACATGATAAGTATTAATGAGATAATAGAGAAAGTTAGTGGACAATTTTAGTAGTATCGTTTGTAGCATGTTGATGTGATACTCTGTATTATATACAAAAATACACATGTTAATAATAAATCAATAAAAATAACTGGAAATTACAATGCATCTATAAATGACTTCATTTTAATGCAAAGAACATTAATTTTATGCATTCACAAGTACATATAAACAATTGCTCTTCAAAACATGAAAATAGAGCTGTAATAATAACAATATGCATATTACCTTGTCACAGACTGTCCTTGTATTTGTTAAGTATGCTCGGCGTGACGCTGAGCAGAGTGCTTCTCTTGCTCTTCGTTGTCACAGTGTCTACTTCTTGAACTAAGGCTCTCACCTCCAAGTTTTTGTCCTGTAATGTCAGTACAAGTTCAGAGTTTTGATCTTTTGCACACATCCACTTCAACATATACACAAGAATGAAGAAATACATGTTGTTAAGAAACTAACAGCACTATAGAAAGCAGTATCTACTAAGTTTTTGATGACATACTATAGCTACATCTTTACCTTGTCAAAGAGATCGCGTACTTCTTGTTCCAAATCATGATTCTCTATTTCTATGTACTTCATCTGGACTGTCATCTCCTTAATCTTTCTTTTTGCTGAGTCAATTCCTGGTTTGGAACAGTTGTTTTCATATTTTTGTCCAGTAGGTTCAACTCCTGTTCAGATAATTTATCTTCAGCAATCATCCACTGTCACAAAATAACAAAATAATAATAAACTACTACAGAAACTAAGTTATAAACAATGGAAACTTTTTAATCTAGTAAGTAGCATAAACCTTGTCAAAGAGGCCACATGCTTCTTCTTCGAGATCACTATTTTCATTGCATAGTTCCTCCATTTGAGTTTTCATTGGTGTATGTTTATCTTTCACTTCATCTAACTCCTGATTGATATTGAGTGTTTCCTTTCTTTTGTCACATAGATCGAGTTCAAGTTCAGACAACTTGTCTTCAGCTGTCATCCACTAAGACGTAATATTCACATGTAATTGTGGAAATTTGATTGCAAACAATTAATTTGCACTACATGTACTAAAATAATTGCTATTAACCTTGTCAAAGAGGCTACTGGCTTCTTCTTGAAGGTAGCCATTTTCATTTTGCAGGTCCTTCATATTAGCTGTCACTGATTGATATGTATCCTTCAGTTCATCTAAATCCTGTTTCAAATCGAGTGTTTTGTCATGTAGACCCATTTTCAATTCAGACAATTGATCTTTAGCAGTCATCCACTATGACAAAATATTCACATTTACTTTGGGAAATTATGTAGTTAATAATACATTTGTAACAAGTATATTCATAGCGATATGAATTTTTTCTCTTTACTGCCAATATTTTTAATTATAACTTAACGGGAAGTTTCAACTTCTTGCCGAAGTCCTCTTGACGGGTCAATAACTAGTGATGTATTTCAGCACAAATGGTGAGCAATCCATTGTGTTCAAGTAATTCAAACAATGAGGTAGCTAAACTAATTTAAGTTAATTTCGTTTCCCTGATGTTAAAGTTTAAGCTCCCAGCCACCTCAATTTTCCCGCGAGGTGGTAGCTTCTGTAGCAGAGAAGCCATTCCGACAGTCTAAAATACAAGTGCTTTCTTACATAAATACTCCAGCTACTAAAAAAATCTACCTAGTTTTTAATTACATATAGATGATAACTAGGCTTCAATGCCTTAGTAACAACTTGCTGGAAATAGTTGACTTGAAAAAAGACACTTAAATTAAAAATGCAAAAAAAAGAATTTCAAAAAAATTACCTTACCTATTATTAGCACCGCTCTATAATAATAATTGCCTACTACTGTAGTAGTAAAAAAATCCACTGTTTAAAGACTAATAGTTAAATATTTCTCGTTATTTTTTTCTAAACCATAGTAGACACCTAACATTAGACTTAACTTTGTGGATTTTCAAGTAAGAATAATACTATTGTGTATGGCATAAAAAAAAACAATCTTCACTATCGTTACATTTTCTTATAAAACATGAACTCCGGTAAGACTGTAAGACTTAATAGCTTCAACAAAAGTTCACATAGCTTTCTCCAAGGCAGCTTAAATTGTACGGAACAGGTTTACCCTCTGAGTAAACACAACAAGTGTGAGGGCTAAAATCGATGTAATTTCATCCCAACTTTATAAACAAACGAAAACCCTGATTTTTAAACTACTTTATTCCTGATAATGTCACACTCTTTCTGTTTGCTTGCCAATAATTACTATTAACCTTGTCAAAGAGGCTACAAGCTTCTTCTTCAAGGTCACCATTCTCATTTTGTAGTTCCTTCATGTTAGCTGTCAATTCCTGATTTGTAGATTTCAGCTCATTCAATTCCTGTTTCAAATCGAGTGTTTCCTTATTTTAGTCACATAGATCCAGTTCCAGCTGTGACAGTTGCTCTTTATAAGTCATCCACTGTAACAAAATAATATTTTTTCTTTTAGAAATTATGTTGTGACTAAAGCATTACAACACTTATCATAATAATTGTTATTAACCGTGTCAAAGAGGCCACACGCTTCTTCTTCAAGTGCACCATTCTCCTCTTCAAGCTCCTTGATGTCAGCTTTCATTGCTTTGTGCGTGGCTTGCATTGTATGCAATTCTTGGTTCAAGATAATGGCCTCCATTTTGTTGTCTGCCAAAGTCTTTTCCAATTCAGACAACTTGTCTCTAGCCATCATCCACTATAATAACAAAATATTATTTACTTGGAGAAGTCTATAACTATAATAAATGCTATTAACCTTGTCAAGGAGGCCACAGGCTGCTTTGTCTAGAACACAGTTTTCATTCTCAAGGTCATTTACATGAGCTTTGAGTGCCTTGTTTGTCGCTTTAACTGTGTCCAGTTTCTTGCTCAGAGCAATAGTTTCACCATGTTTGTCCTGTAGAGTCAGTAGCACTTCTGACACTTGGCTTTTTGCTTGCATCCACTGCACAATTCAATTCCATTTTAATAGAATTTTTTACATAGTTCATTGTTTTAGTAATAGTATATACCTTGTGAAAAAGACCAGTAGCTTTTTCTTTCATAGTTTTGTAGCCATGTTTGATTTCCTCTGATTCAATTGGTTGGTTTAGATGTAGCAGAGCTACAGAGCTAACTGAGTGCTTATTCCTTTGACAGATATGTATAAGTTTAATAAGCCATAAATTCTCGGCCTTGTGGGCCTTCAAGTGGCATGAGAAATGAATAAAACTGAACTGAGCCACAGCATATATGCTGTTTGATACAATCAAGGTGAATTGTGTGTGGGAATGTGACTGAATGGCACTGAATGGCAAGGTGTTAATTACCAGGTTGTACTACCAGGTTGAAGTGAGAAGAACAGAGTAAGGGCCAAGTAAAGAGATTAAGATTGGGGAAGAATTAATAAAGACAGAGTGTAGGGAAGGACATAGAAGGGACAGAAGGAAAGGGTGAAGGTGGGTGAGCAAAGTGATATTTTAAGTCAAATGAATGCAGGTTTTCCGAGCGCACTAAACCATTCCGCTCCTCTACATTGCTCTTCATTGAACCAATCATCATTTCCTTGTCCACCAGAGTCTGTTCTAGCTCAGAGCAGCAACTCTTAGCCAGCATAACCTAGAAGTATTGATAAGAATTATTTATGAGATATACTTATAATGTACACATAAACTATATATCGGATATTATATAAATATGTGTAATATTTTACAATATAGTAAGTTACTACATACGTACTTCCTTTTCCAAATTCTTATTTTTCAAGTTAGAGAGTAGCAAGGCCTTGTTTTGTTTGAATAAGTCAGCCTTAAGTTTCAGAACTTCGTCCTAGAACAATACAATAGGTAAATACAATGGGTTTACTATTTATAATGATTCAACTAATTGTTGTCATTCCTTAACTGCTAGCTACAATAGGCAAGTGGTGACCCCTATACTTTATGATGAAATCCTCAGTTGAATATAACTTATACTTACTTGCTTAGATCGGCGTTCCTTTTGAAAATTAAATTCTACCTTCTTGAAATCCTTAACCATTTCGTCGTGCATTTCTTTCCATTCCACCACGTGTTCCAAGACACGGCGCACTTTAGCTGCGAGTAATCATTTTATTATCAATAAAACTCTAGCTAATTAAAGTTTGGACTTTAATTTAGTATACCTTAACGGGGGATACTTCATTGGGAGTAGTAGACCGGATGTTGCCAATCGGTTTCGGACATTGGCTACAGAAGAGATTAATTTTGATAAATGGTAGCATAATATTGTATAGATTACCTCATCTGCTGAAGCGCATTCAAATTCACTTCTTATCTCGGCTTCCATAAGTCCAGCCATCGTACAGAGATCACTGGACCAATCTTACTCCACAAGATCGCTTGGTGCTCACTTGAGTGTATAAGTGTAGCAACAAAAGTCCCTAAAAACCTTTCAAAATCGCCAAAACCACCAACACTGATAATTCACAAACTGAATTACAAAGCGTATAGCGTTTAGAACTCTCCTTATTATTGTGAGAGAGATAGCGTTTCAGACATGCGCTATAGAGACGCTAATCACAAAGCATGCGCAAGGAAGAAGAAATCCGAATTCAATAAGGCCGAGAGGCGGGCTGGCGCTTGAATTCTAGGAATACTATAATTTTGGCAAGTTATAGTGTAATAACTTAATCACAATATCGGTCAATCATCTGGAAGCATGCTTCCAGTTCTTTAGTCTAGCAAGCCACAGAAACAATCAGAGCCACAGATACAAGCTGAGCCACAGAAACAATCGTTGAATGATCTATCCACTCTCTAAAAACTACCCCTACTCATTATATTGGGGATTGCAACAATACTGTTATGTTGGAATGGCAGATTCTTCACTTATTGCGATGCATAAGAACCTAAACCTGGAGTTTTCTTCCTGGATACATTGTTTAGTTCGAAAACTGTAGCATACTATCTTTGCTCTTCATTCATAATTAAAATAATGTCTAAAGCATTTTATATAATACAATATATATATATATATATACATATATAATATCTAGTCACAGGCTCACTGCCCATGTATTCTCAGGCTCGCTGCCTGTATACTCTCAGGCTCGCTGCCTATCTATTCTCTGGCTCGCTGCCTATCTATTCTCAGGCTCGCTGCCTATCTATTCTAAGTCTTACGGCCTATCTTGTCACAGGCTCACTGCCCATGTATTCTGGGGCTCGCTGCATATATATTCTCAGGCTTGCTGCCTATGTATTCTGGGGCTCGCTGCCTAGGTATTCTCAGGCTCACTGCCTATGTGTTCTGGGGCTCTCTGCCTATATATTCTCAGGCTCGCTGCCTATCTATTCTCAGGCTCACTGCCTATGTATTCTGGGGCTCGCTGCCTATCTATTCTCAGGCTCACTGCCTATGTATTCTGGGGCTCGCTGCCTAGGTATTCTCAGGCTCACTGGCTATGTATTCTCAGGCTCATGGCCTATGTATTCTCAGGCTCACCGCCTATGTATTGTCAGGCTCACTGCCTATGTATTCTCAGGCTCACTGCCTATCTATTCTCAGGCTCACTGCCTAGGTAATCTCAGGCTCACTGCCTATGTAATCTCAGGCTCACTGCCTAGGTATTCTCAGGCTCGCTGCCTATTTGTTCTGAGGCTCTCGTATGCATCTACACGGCGCTCACTCAATTACCCCATTACGCAATCAGGACATGCTCTTTCTCACTTGTGTCTGTTGCTGCCTCCACCAGGCACACCCACTGTTATTACTAAGACACGGTCACTTGACTGAATAGCTAATGCCGGCTTGGGGAGGGTTGAACAGTAGTACTAGGATACAGGAGTAAGTCTTGGAGTCACACGCCACTTGACTATGGCAAGAGTGGTGTAGAGAGTAGTGATGGTACTGTTAGCACGTAAGGTTAGATTCTCCACCCAATAGGGGTGTGGCAGTCAGACAGATCATACCTGGGGTCGGGGTCCGTCACGTATTAACCACAACTGTCTCCTTCACCCTACGGCCACTACCCTGGTTGTGTTCCTAGAGTCTACTTAGACTTCAGTGTGCAGTGAAAGCAGGTGAGTTGGGAGTATACAGTACTCACCAGTCCTGGTTTACTGAAGCTGTGCCCATTCGGGTTACCCGAGACAGACATGGTGGCTGGAGTCATCCAGGTACCAGACACTGATCACAACTCCAAGGTCGGTGGCACCACTCCCTTCTCTAAGGAACCAATACGTAGTCACTGGATGGCCACATCACAAAGCCAGTGAGAGGGAGAAGGTTGGGGGTCATGGGTAGTTCAGCAATACTCCTGTCATAACGCTCAGTTCTCACTGTGTATGCTTGTCTGTACTTACTTTCACAGGTATACAGCCTACTACCATTGGTAAGAGAGCTGTCAACCCCCTTTCCTAACCTATTACTTATAGCCTTGGGGGTGTAGGCCGCCTCCTGCGGCCCTTTGGGGGACTCCGGCGATGCAGGGCAATTAATGCTAATTGCCACTGACCTGCCGTGTCTCTCACCCCCAAGGCCACACAGGGGGGTGGGTCCAAGGTCATACCGCTGCCTCACGCATGGAGCATGCGCACACATGACTGCGGGCTCACATCAGCTCAGACTGCCAATCTGTAGTTTAGGAGGATGACAGCAGGTAACCATACCAATAAGGCGAATTGTAGTTAAATGTAGTTTAACGTAGTTAAACGTAGTTAACGAAGATGTAGCCCATGCATCACACGCGCCCAGGTAAAGGTCGGCAGAGGACCTGTGAGTACGGCGACCATGCGTTAAGCGGTCACACGTGAAGCAATGGCACCCGGGCACCAGTATATTAGTCCTGATAGCTAGCAGCTACTGATAGCCACTGTTCTCAGTCCCACCACCTCCCCATTTCAAACCACCTAATTAAGGATAGCTAGAAATACTCCATCCATTTCTTTGGATGTGATTTGAGCTGGGGGGACTCCGGCGATGCAGGGCAATTAATGCTAATTGCCACTGACCTGCCGAGTCTCTCACCCCCAAGGCCACACAGGGGGGTGGGTCCAAGGTCATACCGCTGCCTCACGCAAGGAGCATGCGCACACATGACTGCGGGCTCACATCAGCTCAGACTGCCAATCTGTAGTTTAGGAGGATGACAGCAGGTAACCATACCAATAAGGCGAATTGTAGTTAACCAGATATTGATAGCACATACGTTTACCTATTATAGTAGCATCACATCGACCATTAAATGGAACACTGAAGTTTGGATATACAAACTCAAAGCAATGATGACTCTGATCATGTAAATATTCTCTCAACTTTCTTACCACTAGAGATGCAAACACTCTTTGTGTGCACTGGGTGTGTCTTTTCAATAATAACTAGCAAGAGCCCACCACACAGTGGCGCCTGATTTCTTATTTTTTTAAGTTAGTTATTATATTTATTTCTTTTTTGTCACCTATTTCTTAATTTCTGTGATGATTTTAACACGGTCCAGCCACACAGTGTGGCACACAATGTATTTAAAAATGTATGTTGGTTTATCAATGTATTTATTTCGTTTCAATTTCAGAATTTGTGATTATTCTAAACACGAGGTTCATTAAAAAAAAACAACAACAACATAATATTGCGCACAAAGTTAAGTGGACATAAAAAGTGATTGTGAATTAATCATATATGTTTAGTTTGATGTGTGAGTGAGGACAAACTGTAGGAAGTACTCTCAGCAACCTGGCGTTCATCAGGTTCTCAGCCAACACCATCATGAGAAGGTTGTACTGCTTTGTTGGCTTCCCTCCCTCCACCCCTCACACGTGCCTCTCCGCACCTCCATGGCTTGCTTCAAAAGCTAAGGATTTAAAGAATTGAAAGAATAACAAAAAGTTTCGTATTTTTTATGAAAATAAAACTTACTTGAAAACGGATTAGAGCATGGATTTAACAACAAATAACAAATATGCATTTATGGAACTTGTCACTATAAATGTTTTCATTGGTGGCATACACAAAACCATGACACATTAATTGATTCGAAAGCATGACCTTTTTCTATTTCCTGCAGGACTTCTTCTATTCACCTAAGGACCTATTTTTCACCTCAGGACTTTTCACTTTGAGGATTTGCTCTTGGCCACAGGACTTACTCTTTACCTCAGGACTTACTCTTGGCTTCAAGACTTGCTCTTCGCCTCAGGACTTACTCTTGGCCTGAGGACTTACTCTTGGCTTCAAGACTTGCTCTTCACCTCAGGACTTACTCTTAGCCAGAGGACTTACTCTTGGCCTCAGGACTTACTATTGGCCTGAGGACTTACTCTTTACTTCAGGACTTATACTGTTCACCTCAGGACTTATTCTAGGCCTGAGGATTTGATCTAGGCCTGAGGAATTACTCTTGGCCGCAGGAGTTACTCTTCACCTCAGGACTTACTATTGGACTGAGGACTTACTATTTACTTCAGGACTTATACTGTTCACCTCAGGACTTATTCTAGGCCTGAGGATTTGATCTAGGCCCGAGGAATTACTCTAGGTCGCAGGAGTTACTATTCACCTCAGGACTTACTCTTGGCCTGAGGACTTACTTTTGGCCTGCGGACTTACTCTTGGCCTCAGGACTTACTCTTGGCCTCAGGACTTACTCTTGACCTGAGGACTTACTCTTAGCCCGATGACTTACTCTTGGCCTGAGGACTTATCTTGGCCAGAGGACACACTCTTGGCCTCAGGACTTACTCTTAGTCTGAGGACTTACTATTGGCCTGAGGACTTGCACTTCACCTGAGGCCCTGAAAGATTTGTGCTGTACAAAGCTATGATGTGATAAACACGTGAGTAAAAAAATAACAAGTATCTCTAGCTACTTAAACATATCTTTGAGTAAGAATTAGAAGATACTGAAGTAAAGTGCTGTGAAACTGGACTGCTGCTGTATAGTTTTGTTTTTCCATAAAAAATTTGTGCTGTGCAAAGCTATGATGCAATATAATAAGTGAGGATAAACATAGAATAATAAACCTTGCTATTTTAACTTACCTTTGAGCAGTGAGAATTAGAAGTACTGGAGTAAAGTGCTGTGACACTGAAATGCTGCTGTACAAAGTTCAATAGAAGTTGGTATGGTTTTGCATGAAATGCAATGAAGCTGGTGTGCTGTTGCATAAAATGCTGTGAAGCTATTGTGACGTCTCATGAAGAGCTGGTGTGCTGTAGCATAAAGTGTTTTGAAGCTGGTGTGGCATTATATAAAGTGTTGTGAAGCTGGTGTGCTCTTGCATAAAGTGTTGTGAAGCTGGTGTGCCGTTACATAAAGTGTTGTGAAGTTGGTGTGCTGTTGCATAAAGTGTTGTGAAGCTGGTGTGCCGTTACATAAAGTGTTGTGAAGCTGGTGTGCCGTTACATAAAGTGTTGTGAAGCTGGTGTGTTGTTGCATAAAGTATTGTGAAGCTGGGCTGCTGTTGCATATAGTGTTGTGAAGCTGGAGTGCTGTTGCATTAAGTGTTGTGAAGCTGGAGTGCTGTTGCATATAGTGTTGTGAAGCTGGAGTGCTGTTGCATTAAGTGTTGTGAAGCTGGAGTGCTGTTGCATATAGTGTTGTGAAGCTGGAGTGCTGTTGCATAAAGTGTTGTGAAGCTGGAGTGCTGTTGCATAAAGTATTGTGAAGCTGGTGTGCTGTTGCATATATTGTTGTGAAGCTGGAGTGCTGTTACATAAAGTGTAGTGAAGTTTGTGTGCTGTTGCATAAAGTGTTGTGAAGTTGGTGTGTTGTTGCATAAAGTGTTGTGAAGCTGGAGTGCTGTTACATAAAGTATTGTGAAGCTGGAGTGCTGTTGCATATAGTGTTGTGAAGCTGGAGTGCTGTTGCATATAGTGTTGTAAAGCTGGAGTGCTGTTGCATAAAGTGTTGTGAAACTTGTGTGCTGTTGCATTAAGTGTTGTGAAGCTAGTTTGGTAGCATACAGCATAATAAAACTGATATAATGTTGCATGAAGTGCCATGAAACTGGTGTGATGTTGCATTAAGTACTGTGAAGCTGGAGTGCAGTTGCTAGAAGTGTTGTGAAGCTGGGGTGCTTTTGCTAGAAGTGCTGTAAAGCTGGAGTACTGTTGCTAGAAGTGCTGTGAAGCTGGAGTGCTGTTGCTAGAAGTGCTGTGAAGCTGGAGTGCTGTTGCTAGAGGTCTGTGCTGCCATTGCTAGCTCCAGTCAAAAATTTTGTCTGGATACAGTTGTTGTGCAGATGAGTGATCCTAAGCCGTGTGCCATTACACATCCCTTGCCGCAGTGATAAATTCCTCAGAAGCATCACGACTGCATTGGCCTTGAGGTTGAGCCTATGTGGTGGCATGCCTGAGGATGTCAAGGAATTGATGAACTCAGTTGGGTAGTTCTGTCTTTCTTCTTCATTATCACACTTGACTAAATCAGCACTGATGTATGTCCTCACTTCACCAGGAAGTGTATCCAGAACTCTCATTTAAATGTAAGCAATGCTCATTTTTGGGTGAGAGAATGACCCTAGCCTGTAAGTTTGTGTGATTAGATGTAGAAAAGATTTCCTCAATAAGATCACCATCACAAATTCATTGTGCAGGAATCTCAATGGTTTCTGGCTGCATCGAGGTGTTGTTTAGTTCTCCATTGCCAAGTTGGAGCAACCATGCTGCAAATTCACCTTCATCAGGGAGTGTGCGCAGGTTACGGGTGAGTCTATGCTGCTCAAACTGGGGACACAAGGATGAGCGCTTGAGACAGGTGTCAATGATGACTGCTGGAGGAACACGTGGCACAACTGGAAGAACTTGTCGAAAATCACCTCCCAGCATAATTGTCTTCCCTCCAAAAGGTCAATCATCTTGCATGATGTCACGCAGACATCTATCAATGGCATGTAGAGCATGGGTTGGGATCATGGAGGTTTCATCTATGATGATGAGATCAATACCTCGCAGATACATGTCATGCTCTGACCTTGATGGGACATTACAGGTACTGTTTTCCAAAACTGGAACTGGCAGTTTGAAAAGGCCGTGCACCGTTCGTCCTTCAGTCATGAAAGTAATTGCTATGCCAGTCCATGCAGCACATGCTACTGTCATGCCATGATGTTTGAGATATAATGACAGCTTGTTGAAGACATATATCTTCTCTGATCCTCCTGAGCATCGACACAGTGAAGATTAGCCACTGACTCCTCTTGTACTATACCAGGAGAGACAGATTGTAGCACTCTTTCAGCTAATAGCAGCTGTTCATCTCTGAGTTCATCAAATGAGGGTGCCAACTCAAACGGTAAGGGTTGCTCATCATTAAAGTCACCTTGTGGCAATGGTAAGCCAATAACCAAACAGCTGGAGCTGTTTTCATGGACAACTCTATCAATGTCATGTAGAGAATAGTTGACTACTTCTCTAAGGTCATTATTTCTGGCAAAGTCTTCAATCAGAGCTTCGTGGTGGGTGATCCAAAGCTGAAGTGGATTGGAAGGTTGGCAATAAATGCAGATGGTAGCAAATATGTGTGTTATTGGCTATAAATTCACATAGAGTCCAACCATTGTTTCAGTTAGTGTTTTGTTGCATCCTACCCTGCACCTCACTGTATATCATTGACTAATATATTTAAACAACTCTATAATGTAAGAATTTTGATGTTATATTTATTCAATTGGAGGACATAATAATAAGTATTAATGATATAATAGAGAAACTTAGTGGACAATTTTAGTGGTATCTGAGTCAGAAAGTGATGTTTAATTGACCATCATTTGTGTTCTATGTGATACTCTGTACTACATATATCAAAATACACATGTTAATAATACAATAAAAAATAACTTGAAAATGCAATCTATCTATAAATAACTTCATTTTAATGCAAAGACTACATGTCAAAATTTGTGTTAAAATATGAAAATAGAGCTGTAATAACATTATACATTATTACCTTATCACAGATTGTTCTTGTATTTGTTAAGCGTGGTCGGCGTGAGGTGGAGTACACAGTGTTTCTCTTGTTCTTCCTTGTCACAGAGTCTAATTCTTGAACTAAGGCTCTCACCTCCAAGTTTTTGTCCTGTAATGTCAGTACAAGTTCAGAGTTTTGATCTTTTGCACACATCCACTACAACAAATACACAAGAATGAAGAAATACATAATATGTTGTCAACATACTCACAGCTCTATACAAAGCAGTATTTACTAATTTTTTGATGGCATACTATAGCTACATCTTTACCTTGTCAAAGAGATCGTATGCTTCATGTTCCAAATCATGATTCTCTATTTCTATGTCCTTCATCTGGACTGTCATTTCCTCAGTCTTTTTTTTTGCTGAGTCCAATTCCTGGTTTAGAACAGTTGTTTTCATATTTTTGTCCAGTAGGTTCAACTCCAGTTCAGATAATTTATCTTCAGCCATCATCCACTGTCACAAATAACAAAAGAATAAGTAAACTACTACAGAAATTAAGTTATAAACAATGGAAAATTTTTAATCTAGTAAGTAGTATAAACCTTGTCAAAGAGGCCACAAGCTTCTTCTTCAAGATCACCATTTTCATTGCGTAGTTCCTCCATCTGAGTTTCCATTGCCGGATGTTTATCTTTCACTTCATCTAACTCCTGATTGAAATTGAGTGTTTCCTTTCTTTTGTCACATAGATTGATTTCAAGTTCAGACAACTTGTCTTCAGCTGTCATCCACTAAGACAAAATATTCACATGTAATTGTAGAAATTTGATTGCAAACAATTACTGTGTATTACATTTACCAAAATCATTGCTATTAACCTTGTCAAAGAGGCTACATGCTTCTTCTTGACGGTGTCCATTTTCATTTTGCAGTTCCTTCAAATTAGACATTACTGATTGATGTGTAGCTTTCAGTTCATCTAACTCCAAATCGAGCGTTTTGTCTTGTAGATCCATTTTCAATTCAGACAATTGATCTTTAGCAGTCATCCACTATGACAAAATATTCACATTTACTTTGGGAAATTATGTAGTTAATAATGCATTTGTAACAAGTATATTCATAACAATAGGAACATCTTTCTCTTTTTAACAGCCAATATTTTTAATTATAACTTAACCCGAAGTTCGAATTCTTGCCGAAGTCCTCTTCAGGGGTAAATAACCAGTGATGTACTTCAGCACATAATGGTGAGCAAGCCATTGTGTTCAAGTAATTCAAACAATGAGGTAGCTAAACTAATTTACATTAATTTAGTTTCCCTGACTTTACAGTTTAAGCTCCCAGTCACCTAGTTTAGTAAGGCATCATTTGGTTCATTTACTATAAAAAATAACTACAAGTAGCTAGCTTAACAAATATAGGATAACTTTTTAACCTCAAATTTCCCGAGTGGTGGTAGCTTCTGTAGCAGAAAAGCCATTCTGACAGTCTAAAATACAAGTGATTTCTCACATAAAGTACTCCAGCTACTAATAATATCTACCGAGTTTTACATTATATATAGATGATAACTAGGCTTCAATGCCTTAGTAACTACTTGCTGCAAATGCTTGACTTGAAAAAAGAAACAAATAAATAAAATGCAAAAAAAAAAAAAAAAGAATTTCAAAAAAAATTTAGCTTACCTTTTATTAGCACCGCTCTAAAATAAGACTTGCCTACTACTGTAGTAGCAAAACAATAAATTGTGTAAAGACTAATAGTTAAATGTTTATCTTGTACTATATTTTATATCTAAACCGTAGTAGACACACTAACATTAGACTTAACTTTGTGGATTTTCAAGTAAGAATAATACTATTGTTTATGGCATAAAAAAACAATCTTCAATATCGTCACATTTTCTTTAAGTCTGTAAGACTTAATAGCTTCAACAAGTTTTCACATAGCAATCTTAAAGCAGTAACCCTTGGATATTTCTGTGATAGCTGTAAAGACTAATATGCCAAAGAATTCTGATTAGTTGAGTACGGAACAGGGTCACTCTCTGAGCAAACACAACAAGTGTGAGGGTCAAAGTACAGAATGATGTGCCTTCATCCCAACTTTATAAAGAAACAAAAACCCTACTTTACTCCCGATAATGTCACACTCTTTCAGTTTGCTTGCCTATAATTACTATTAACCTTGTCAAAGAGGCTACAAGCTTCTTCTTCAAGGTCACCATTTTCATTTTGTAGTTCCTTCATGTTAGATTTCAGCTGATTTAATTCCTGTTTCAAATCGAGTGTTTCCTTATTTTTGTCACATAGATCCAGTTTTAGCTGTGACAGTTGCTCTTTAGAAGTCATCCACTATAAGAAAATATTACTTTTACTTTTAGTAGTAGTGACTAAAGCATTACCACACTTATCATAATAATTGTTATTAACCTTGTCAAAGAGGCCACATGCTTCTTCTTCAAGTGCACCATTCTCCTCTACAAGCTCCTTGGTGTCAGCTTTCATTGCTTTGTGTGCGACTTTCATTGTATGCAATTCTTGGTTCAAGATAATGGCCTGCATTTTGTTGTCTGCCAAAGTCTTTTCCAATTCAGACAACTTGTCTCTAGCCATCATCCACTATAACAAAATATTATTTACTTGGAAAAGTCTATATTATTTCTAACATTTGTACTATAATAAATGCTATTAACCTTGTCAAGGAGGCCACAGGCTGCTTTGTTTAGAACACAGTTTTCATTCTCAAGGTCATTTACATGATCTTTGAGTGCCTTGTTTTTCGTTTTAACTGTGTCTAGTTTCTTGCACAGAGCAATAGTTTCACCATGTTTGTCCTGTAGAGTCAGTAGCACTTCTGACACTTGGCTTTTTGCTTGCATCCACTGCACAATTCAATTCCATTTTAATAGAATTTTTTACATAGTTCATTGTTTTAGTAATAGTATATACCTTGTGAAAAAGACCAGTAGCTTTTTCTTTCATAGTTTTGTAGCCATGTTTGATTTCCTCTGATTCAGTTGCCTTTTTGGTCAAAACCAGATTATCTTCTTTCAGCTCCTCTACATTGCTCTTCATTGAACCAATCATCATTTCCTTGTCCACCAGAGTCTGTTCTAGCTCAGAGCAGCAACTCTTAGCCAGCATAGCCTAGAAGTATTGATAAGAATTATTTATGAGATATACTTATAATGTACGCATATAATATATATCTGAAATATGTAAATATGTGTAATATTCTTTTACAATATCGTAAGTTACTACATACGTACTTCCTTTTCCAAATTCTTATTTTTCAAGTTAGAGAGTAGCAAGGCCTTGTTTTGTTTGCATAAGTCAGCCTTAAGTTTCAGAACTTCATCCTAGAACAATACAATAGGTAAATATAATTGGTTTACTATAAAATGATTCAACTAATTGTTGTCATTCCTTAACTGCTAGTTACACTAGGCAAGTGGTGACCCCTATACTTTAGGATGAAATCCTCAGTTGAATATAACTTATACTTACTTGCATAGATCGGTGTTCCTTTTGGAATTTAAATTCTGCCTTCTTGAAATCCTTAACCATTTCGTCATGCATTTCTTTCCATTCTACCACGTGTTCCAGGACACGGCGCACTTTAGCCTGCGAGTAATCATTTTATTATCAATAAAACTCTAGCTAATTGAAGTTTAGACTTTAATTTAGTATACCTTAACGGCAGATACTTCATCTGGAGTAGTAGACAGGTTGTTGCCAATCAGTTTCGGACATCGGCTACAGGAGAGATTAATTTTGATAAAATGGTAGCATAATATTGTATAGATTACCTCATCTGCTGAAGCGCTACAAATTCACTTCTTATCTGGGCTTCCATCTGTCCAGCCATCGTACAGAGATCACCGGACCAATCTTACTCCACAAGATCGCTTTGTGCTCACTTTCGTGTATAAATGTAACCAACAAAAGTCCCTAAAAACCTTTCCAAATCGCCAAAACCACCAACACTGATAATTCACAAACTGAATTACAAAGCGTATAGCGTTTAGAAACTCTTCTTATATAGCGAGAGAAATAGCGTTTCAGACATGCGCTATCGAGACGCTAATCACAAAGCATGCGCAAGGAAGAAGAAATCTGAATTCAATAAGGCCGAGAAGCGGGCTTGCGCTTCAATTTTCTAGGAATACTATAATTTTGGCAAGTTATAGTGTAATAACTACTCACAATATCGGCCAATCATCTGGAAGCATGCTTCTAGTTCTTTAGTCTAGCAAGCCACAGAATCAATCAGAGCCACAGATACTAGCTGAGCCACAGAAACCATCGTTGAATGATCTATCCACTCTCTAAAAACAACCCCTACTCATTATATTGGAAATCTCAACCATACTGTTTTTGTTTGAATGGCAGATTCTTCACTTATTGCGACGCACAAGAACCTAAACCTGGGGTTTTCTTCCTGGATACATTGTTTAGTCCGAAAACTGTAGCATACTATCTTTGCTCTTCATTCATAATTTAATGTCCAAAACATTTATATATATATATAATATATATAAATATAACCTTTAATAAATTACTTAAGTTTGATCTATTAGCTATTTCAGAAGAAATTTCAGTGATGATATTATAACAATTTTAGTGTAAGAACTCACCACATCTAATCTATGCAGATCATCTAAGTAAATCAAATATGATAGTCCAGATTGGCCCTTATATAGCAAGCTAATAGAGTGCAGTAGTGTAGTTAATAGTTTACCCACATGTAGTAATAGTTCACAGAATGATAAATCAATTGTATAGTAAATGTTGATATATAGACATTGACAAGAACTTGGCAATCTATAAACAGTACTCTCCCACAGCAAAACGACCAGTGTGTATTCCTGAATAGGTATTTCATGAGCTGATTAGAGTTGGTAAAACATCGTCATTACCTGAATGAGGATAAACATTTGACATGTGGTAAAAATGGTAGAAAAAACTACATCTTGGTTTGAACCCTGCCACTGCACAACAAATAGGGACCTAACCGCTTAAAGTATTTTAAAGTGCCTTATAAAGATATAATTATTTCATTTTATTTTTTAAATTTGAAATTGCGGGAAGTGGTTACTGTGGCATTTACGCTAGCTATATGGTAATTAAAAAACTCGTCTTTTTTTTTGGGCTTCTAATTGCTGCTTGTTGATTGTCAAGAGCCACTGGCAGCCTGAATGGCTTCTAATGAAGCTACCACTACAGGAGCAAAGTTAAGATAAGTATACAATTCCATATTTGTTAACTGAAGTTACAAAAAGAACTCTGGACTTTTTTTTTGTAGCTGAGAGCTTGTTCTAGAGTTACTAGTAATAGAAGTAGCTACTCAGAATGGCTTAAACTTGATACTACATGTTATCACTACTCAGGAAATTTAGGTAAAAGAGTAGTTCTGTATTTTATTTGCTATAATTAATGGTCAATTTTAATACATATATAAGATATATATATTTTATTTATACTTATATTTATTGTTTGTTGCTGCTGTCTATGCAAAAGATCACGCAATTACAACAGTACTAAATAGCTAATTAAATAAATAAGAACATCAATAATTTTCTCACTTTTGGTCATATTTTCCATGCTTTATAACTCTCTAACAAGTCATTCCGTGCCAATGTATGCGCTTTTACTACCATTAGCAAAGCTTCCTAATGAAGTAAGTATTTGGAATAGCCATTACAGTGCTACTGTGGCTTGCGTATGAACATTTTTGTTGATATTATATCAACGCAGAGCAAAATACTTGCCCATACATTTAATGGTCAAAACTCAGTTCCCAACATGCTAGCTCCATTTTAATGCCAACAGTAGCAACAATATTTTATTGTTATATACCAAATTATGAGTTGTTCTCAATAAAACTGCATGTTGCATACACCATTAAAGATGACCCTCACTAGATTTGTGGAGAGTTTTCTTATAAATAGCTACTTCTGAGAATATTTTGTGAGTTATAATACTCATGTGGACATAATAGTATGACAATAATTGATATAAGTCATGAGTCAGTCTTCCCAGATCCAGGATTACTGCAAAACCAATCTTGTGCCTGAAAAATATGTCTATAAAGATTTTTCTTCAAATCAATAGCATCTAAGTGAAGAATTGTAAATGATTCTCATTTGCTTTCTCACAGATCACTTTTTGAAAATATCTTTACATTCTTACCAAATAGCTATTTGCCGCTGTAGGAGGGTTTGGTGAAAGTCATGTTTTGTGTGCATGAACACTTCACAAGAGAGTGACTCTTCCAGAAAAGGCTGATGCTAGAGTATGGTTACGAGTGAATGCCATTGGTATTAAGAAACCATCTTAGCCCAGATATTGATATATAGCACATAAGTTTACCCATTATAGTAGCATCACATTGACCATTAAATGGAACACTGAAGTTTGGATATACAAACTCAAAGCAATGATGACTCTGATCATGTAAATATTCTTTCAACTTTCTTACCACACTAGAGATGCAAACACTCTTTGTATGCACTGGGTGTGACTTTTCATGGTGTTTCTCTTGGCATTTCTCCCACACTTCTATGAGTCCATGATAAATAATAATAGTAAAAATAATAATAATAACAACAACAACAACAATAATAATAATAATAATAATAATAATAATAATAATAATAATAATAATAATAATAATAATAATAATAATTATAATAATAATAATAATGATCTCCAACAATAGTCCATTGGAAGGCAATGGATAGAAACAGCCAGATGCTGATATTTTTGAAGGACTAAAGATAGTGATGACCATCTCAATAATATAACCAGAGTAGCATTAAGGATGTGGGTGCTAAACTCATTCATCACTGTAAGTATAACAAACACAACAACTGTGGTCCTCAGTGTAAAATGTCAAGACTGTCTTAATGTATCTATTATATCTTGAGCAGTCATGAGCCACCATCTTCACCAGCACATCAACAACAATTGCTGAGATGGCTATTGATCATTTAGATTACAACGTAGAGATAAAAGTTGAGAGTCCATGCAAGAAATTGGCAGTGATAGGATGCTGATGGTAATTCTGACCTAGATAATGAAGTAAATGAACTGATGTATGATATGATGATGAAAGTGAACTGTATTACATTCATAATTGCCAGTTCCACAAGTTTATTAATATTATTATATTTACATTTTTCTGATAAAATCTCATAATTACAAACAACATGTTTAGCGAAGCACAATTCAGAAAATATGCATGGGAACACAATTTTTAAGATCTGTACAGCTGTACTAGACATATATAGCTACTTAGCTGTTAAGCATTTCCTGCAATATTGCTGGGAACTGCTTTATGACCGCTCTCTGCAGAGGTCATTCACCAGGTTAAAAAAAAAATTTCTATTAATACTGCTGGTAATTTCACTATGAGAAACTTCATTGCTAATTGTTTACATACCTATCTATAACTATGAACTTCAGGCCTTCTTTTGGTAGCAAATTGAGAGTTCAACAACAAGAAATAACGGGAAAAGAGACCGTTAAACTTGACCATAGAATTTGCCGTCTTTATCAGGGACCGAGCAGAATGACGTAATCGCTAATGCATATCTAATAAGGCTAGTACGATAGTTGAATACGCAAACCAGAGTAGCCATTCTCAACAAGACATCATACAGACCACACCCAATTTAGGAAATTAGTTTTGAGGAAGCAGAAGCAAATAAATAGGGTAAACTTGTGGGGCCACCCACAGTGAAGAGAACAATATTCTGTATAGTCTTATTTATGTATTTTTATTGTATGGAAGTTGGCAGGCACTGGATGTAATCAATGCCATTAGTGGTTCAAACATTCACAAACTGAAAGAACGCTCTAGAATATTCTAACATGCATGATTTACCTACTGGGCATGGGCATTAACATTCATTCTTTTTATGTATCGCTATGTGTGTCGTTGGCTATAAATTCCAACCATCTTTTCAGTTAGTCTTTTGTTGCATCCTACCCTGCACCTCACTGTATACTATTGGCTAATATATTTAAACTACTCTATAATTCTTCTCTACTCTCTAACTTGAAAAATACGAATTTGGAAAAGGAAGTATGTATGTAGTAACTTACTATATTGTAAAATATTACACATATTTATATAATATCCGATATATAGTTTATGTGTACATTATAAGTATATCTCATAAATAATCCTTATCAATACTTCTAGGTTATGCTGGCTAAGAGTTGCTGCTCTGAGCTAGAACAGACTCTGGTGGACAAGGAAATGATGATTGGTTCAATGAAGAGCAATGTAGAGGGGCTGAAAGAAAAAAATCTGGTTTTGACCAAAAAGGCAACTGAATCAGAGGAAATCAAACATGGCTACAAAACTATGAAAGAAAAGCTACTGGTCTTTTTCACAAGGTATATACTATTACTAAAACAATGAACTATGTAAAAAATTCTATTAAAATGTAATTTGAATTGTGCAGTGGATGCAAGCAAAAAGCCAAGTGTCAGAAGTGCTACTGACTCTACAGGACAAACATGGTGAAACTATTGCTCTGAGCAAGAAACTGGACACAGTTAATGCGACAAACAAGGCACTGATAGCTCATGTAAATGACCTCGAGAATGAAAACTATGTTATTATAATTATTATTATTATTATTATTATTGGCAGTTACGCCAAAGCTCCCGCCGTCGACACCTCCTCCTGATCCAGAAGTCATTACACGCAACCCCATTCTCAAAAATTTACAGCTTACCGACGGTGACTTTGGAGGTCGGATGGACGTCCTCATATAGGGACACTTAATCTATCTTTATGCCTCAACCACCGTTTCTGTCCTACTACAAGAGTTGCCGCCACTTCCACCATCTTTGGGTGGACGGTGACTGGACTGCTGCCTCCACTCAACAAGTTCCTGCACTCAAAGTAAAGCTCAAGGAGGATGAGACTCACTCTCTCTGCCAGCAGCTATGGGATATGGAGAAGGTACTTGAGGTTTCTCGACACACCACTGAAGAGGAATCCGCTCTTCAACAATTCAGTTCTCACCTTACTAGAGAGTCTGACGGACGCTACTTTGTCAAGTTGCCCCGCGTACACAACCCTCCACAGTTGGGTCACTCCAGAAGAATGGCGAAGCCTATTACGTAAAGGCAAGCTGGATGTTTTCAACACCGAGATGGAAAACTACTTCAAGCTTGATCATGCTGAAGTCATACCACAGAACGAACTCTCCAACAACGGATACTACCTATCAGTCCATGGAGTCTTTAAGGACGGTTCCACCACTACTAAAGTGCGTCCTTTGTTTGACGCCTCAGCCTGAACATCCTCTGGCGTCTCACTCAATGACCAGTTACTAGCTGGCCCTAATTTTCATCCCTTCATCACGGACATCCTTCTTCGATTCCGAGTCTATACCGTGTCTCTGTCGGCCGACATCGGAAAGATGTTTCAAGAGATCTACCTAGCTGAAGAAGACCGTGACCTCCATAGATTTCTCTTCAGGGATTCTTCAGACTGTCGCATGAAGCGTGTGCCATTCGGAGTGAAATCGTCACCATTTCTAGCCACAAGTGTTTTGCTCCACCACACCTCCACCCATTGACACACCCACCCTCTTGCCAGCCAATGCATCAAGGAAAGTTTCTATGTGGATGACTGGTTGTTGGGCGCTAACACCGTTGACGAGGCCATGAAGATTCGTGAGTCTACCTGCAACCTTCTTGAGGAAGCTGACATGTCTCTCGGCAAGTGGCGCACCAACTCAGATGACTTCAGAGCCACCATCCCTGAACACGCAGTAGAAACAGCAGATCTTTCTTTGCCACTAGCACACAACTCTCGAAAAGCCTTAGGCATTCATTGGCAAGTCACCAGCGACGCTTTACATGTTGCCATTTCGATTGTCCCACCTGACAAGCTAGTCACCAAAATGTCAAATTGCTTCTATCACGGCACAGGTGCATGACATTTTGGGACTATTCGCACCATGTGTCATTGTTGCCAAGCTTCTCCTTCAACAACTATGGAGAGACAAGATCAATTGGGATGACATCACCCAACAGACATTCAACAACAGTGGAAAGTTTGGACAGATGAACTCCCTTTCATCACCAACCACCCAGTTCCTAGACGGTACTTACTCAACTCTTCTCCTATCACTGCTACATCACTACACGGCTTCTCTGATGCCAGCAAACTTGCCTATGGTGCGGCCGTTTACCTCAGGCAAGTGCACGCAGACGGCTCCATTTCCTCTGCACTAGTATACGCCAAGTCTCGCATCTGTCCTCAGCTGGAATTGCAAGCTGCAACAATGCTGGCCGACCTCATCCATTATGTGGCAAGCACACTCAAGATCTCTCTTCAGAATGTTCACCCATGGACGGACTCCGAAATCGTGATTCACTGGCTCCGACGAATGCCTTGCACTTTGGACACCTTTATTTCCCATCGTGTAGCTCGCATACAAGACACCCTCCCTGACAGTTCATGGCGTCACGTCGCTTCTGCCGACAACCCTGCTGACCTTGCTAGTAGGGACACCACTGCTATGAAACTGACAGAATCTGATCTCTGGTGGCATGGCCCTCCATGGCTTCGCCTTTCTGAGTCTCAGTGGCCACCATCAGGGGTTGGGTCCCCGCCACTGGAATTGCCGGGGACCAAGATGGTTATGCTCACAGCCATTACTGCTCCTGCTTCAGTCTGGAATTTTTGGACACGTCACTCATCCTTCTCAACACTACTTCGTACTCTGGCATGGATGAAATGCTTCATTTCTAATTGCAAGAATCCGTCCAACAAAGTCACTCTTGCCTCCTCGGAACTCTCTGACTCCAAATTATTCCTACTCCAACGAGCACAGGCTGACACCTTTTCTCTGATGTACATCATCTTATAGAGAAGATGAAATCTCTCCCTAAACACCACCCTCAAACAGTACCATAAAAATGTTCATTGGCCATTGTCATAGTATAAGTTGGTATGCTTTCTACACCACATTTATTCTGGTGTTCTATTAACAGCATTCCGCAAAATTATATGTCCCACAAGAAAAAAATAATTAGAAAATTCCACACAGGATGGCCCAATCCAAGGTCAAAAATTAATTATGTATAGAAACAGTATGTGAGTATCTAAGGAGGTGATGATTACTTGTAAAGTGTTTTCAAACTTCTTTATATATACAACATGGACATATACAAGTATCTCTTGAGGGTGGGATCCCACAATATGCACTGATGTTACAATACTGAATCTTGAAAGACCACACCCATCTAAATGTTGAACTGGACATACACATAACCAATACTATTATAGCAGCATTTATCCACTCATAATAATATTTTCGGCCAAACTGTAAGAACATATTTAAGCTAAAAGACTTAAAGATTATCATTGACTATCCAAAGAGCTAGAAGATGCCTAATCAATAAATTTCTACCAAGCCGATGTACTTCAGGGGTACTTTCATCCTAATTAAATACTAGCAAGCCTAGATTATATTATTATTATGAAATTGTAGTCTTAAATTATTTATAGCAATAAAACATTTTGAGAAAGCCATTTTAATGGTGTCATAAATTCCTAATGTAAGAATTGTGATGTTATATTTATTAAATTTAGATGACATGATAAGTATTAATGAGATAATAGAGAAAGTTAGTGGACAATTTTAGTAGTATCATTTGTAGCATGTAGATGTGATACTCTGTATTATACAAAAATACACATGTTAATAATAAATCAATAAAAATAACTGGAAATTACAATGCATCTATAAATGACTTCATTTTAATGCAAAGAACATTAATTTTATGCATTCACAAATACATATAAACAATTGCTCTTCAAAACATGAAAATAGAGCTGTAATAATAACAATATGCATATTACCTTGTCACAGACTGTCCTTGTATTTGTTAAGTATGCTCGGCGTGACGCTGAGCAGAGTGCTTCTCTTGCTCTTCGTTGTCACAGTGTCAACTTCTTGAACTAAGGCTCTCACCTCCAAGTTTTTGTCCTGTAATGTCAGTACAAGTTCAGAGTTTTGATCTTTTGCACACATCCACTACAACATATACACAAGAATGAAGAAATACATGTTGTTAAGAAACTAACAGCACTATAGAAAGCAGTATCTACTAATTTTTTGATGACATACTATAGCTACATCTTTACCTTGTCAAAGAGATCGTATGTTTCTTGTTCCAAATCATGATTCTCTATTTCTATGTACTTCATCTGGACTGTCATTTCCTCAATCTTTCTTTTTGCTGAGTCCAATTCCTGGTTTAGAACAGTTGTTTTCATATTTTTGTCCAGTAGGTTCAACTCCAGTTCAGATAATTTATCTTCAGCAATCATCCACTGTCACAAAATAACAAAAGAATAAGTAAACTACTACAGAAACTAAGTTATAAACAATGGAAATTTTTTAATCTAGTAAGTAGCATAAACCTTGTCAAAGAGGCCACATGCTTCTTCTTCGAGATCACTATTTTCATTGCATAGTTCCGCCAATTGAGTTTTCAATGCTGAATGTTTATCTTTCACTTCATCTAACTCCTGATTGAAGTTGAGTGTTTCCTTTCTTTTGTCACGTAGATCGAGTTCAAGTTCAGACAACTTGTCTTCAGCTGTCATCCACTAAGACGTAATATTCACATGTAATTGTAGAAATTTGATTGCAAACAATTAATTTGTACTATATGTACTAAAATCATTGCTATTAACCTTGTCAAAGAGGCTACTGGCTTCTTCTTGAAGGTGGCCATTTTCATTTTGTAGTTTTTTCATATTAGCTGTCACTGATTGATATGTATCCTTCAGTTCATCTAAATCCTGTTTCAAATCGAGTGTTTTGTCATGTAGACCCATTTTCAATTCAGACAATTGATCTTTAGCAGTCATCCACTGTGACAAAATATTCACATTTACTTTGGGAAATTATGTAGTTAATAATGCATTTGTAACAAGTATATTCATAGCGATATGAATTTTTTCTCTTTACAGCCAATATTTTTAATTATAACTTAACGGGAAGTTTCGACTTCTTGCCGAAGTCCTTTTGAGGGGTCAATAACTAGTGATGTATTTCAGCACAAATTGTGAGCAATCCATTGTGTTCAAGTAATTCAAACAATGAGGTAGCTAAACTAATTTAAGTTAATTTCGTTTCCCTGATGTTAAAGTTTAAGCTCCCTGCCACCTCAATTTTCCCGCGAGGTGGTAGCTTCTGTAGCAGAGAAGCCATTCTGACAGTCTAAAATACAAGTGCTTTCTTACATAAATACTCCAGCTACTAAACAAATCTACCTAGTTTTTAATTACATATAGATGATAACTAGGCTTCAATGCCTTAATAACAACTTGCTGGAAATAGTTGACACAATAAATTAAAAATGCAAAAAAAAGAATTTCAAAAAATTACCTTACCTATTATTAGCACCGCTCTATAATAATAATTGCCTACTACTGTAGTAGTAAAAAAATACACTGTTCAAAGACATTAGACTTAACTTCATGGATTTTCAAGTAAGAATAATACTATTGTGTATGGCATAAAAAAACAATCTTCACTATCGTCACATTTTCTTATAAAACATGAACTCCGGTAAGACTGTAAGACTTAATTAGTTCAATAAAAGTTCACATAGCTATCTCCAAGGTAGCTTACAAGCACTAAACCTTGGATATTGCTGTGATACCTGTAAAGAATAATATGCCAAAGTATTCAGATTAGTTGAGTACGGAACAGGGTTACCCTCTGAGTAAACGCAAGTGTGAGGGCCAAAATCGATGTAATTTCATCCCAACTTTATATACAAACGAAAACCCTGATTTTTAAACTACTTTATATTCCTGATAATGTCACTCTTTCTGTTTGCTTGCCAATAATTACTATTAACCTTGTCAAAGAGGCTACAAGCTTCTTCTTCAAGGTCACCATTCTCATTTTGTAGTTCCTTCATGTTAGCTGTCAATTCCTGATTTGTAGATTTCAGCTCATTCAATTCCTGTTTCAAATCGAGTGTTTCCTTATTTTTGTCACATAGATCCAGTTCCAGCTGTGACAGTTGCTCTTTATAAGTCATCCACTGTAACAAAATAATATTTTTTCTTTTAGAAATTATGTTGTGACTAAAGCATTACAACACTCATCGTAATAATTGTTATTAACCGTGTCAAAGAGGCCACACGCTTCTTCTTCAAGTGCACCATTCTCCTCTTCAAGCTCCTTGATGTCAGTTTTCATTGCTTTGTGCGTGGCTTGCATTGTATGCAATTCTTGGTTCAAGATAATGGCCTCCATTTTGTTGTCTGCCAAAGTCTTTTCAAATTCAGACAACTTGTCTCTAGCCATCATCCACTATAATAACAAAATATTATTTACTTGGAAAAGTCTATATTATTTCTAGCATTTGTACTATATTAAATGCTATTAACCTCGTCAAGGAGGCCACAGGCTTCTTTGTCTAGAACACAGTTTTCATTCTCAAGGTCATTTACATGAGCTTTCAGTGCCTTGTTTGTCGCTTTAACTGTGTCCAGTTTCTTGCTCAGAGCAATAGTTTCACCATGTTTGTCCTGTAGAGTCAGTAGCACTTCTGACACTTGGCTTTTTGCTTGCATCCACTGCACAATTCAATTACATTTTAATAGAAATTTTTACATAGTTCATTGTTTTAGTAATAGTATATACCTTGTGAAAAAGACCAGTAGCTTTTTCTTTCATAGTTTTGTAGCCATGTTTGATTTCCTCTGATTCAGTTGCCTTTTTGGTCAAAACCAGATTCTTTTCTTTCAGCTCCTCTACATTGCTCTTCATTGAATCAATCATCATTTCCTTGTCCACCAGAGTCTGTTCTAGCTCAGAGCAGCAACTCTTAGCCATCATAACCTAGAAGTATTGATAAGAGTTATTTATGAGATATACTTATAATGTACATATAAAATAGATATCGGAAATATGTAAATATGTGTAATATTTTACAATATCGTAAGTTACTACATACGTACTTGCTTTTCCAAATTCTTATTTTTCAAGTTAGAGAGTAGCAAGGCCTTGTTTTGTTTGCATAAGTCAGCCTTAAGTTTCAGAACTTCGTCCTAGAACAATACAATAGGTAAATACAATGGGATTACTATAAAATGATTCAACTAATTGTTGTCATTCCTTAACTGCTAGCTACACTAGGCAAGTGGTGACTCCTATACTTTATGATGAAATCCTCAGTTGAATATATCTCATACTTACTTGCTTAGATTGGTGTTCCTTTTGGAATTTAAATTCTGCCTTCTTGAAGTCCTTAACCATTTCGTCATGCATTTCTTTCCATTCCACCACGTGTTCCAGGACACGGCGCACTTTAGCCTGCGAGTAATCATTTTATTATCAATAAAACTCTAGCTAATTGAAGTTTAGACTTTAATTTAGTATACCTTAACGGCAGATACTTCATCTGGAGTAGTAGACAGGTTGTTGCCAATCAGTTTCGGACATCGGCTACAGGAGAGATTAATTTTGATAAAATGGTAGCATAATATTGTATAGATTACCTCATCTGCTGAAGCGCTACAAATTCACTTCTCATCTCGGCTTCCATCTGTCCAGCCATCGTACAGAGATCACCGGTCTAATCTTACTCCAGATTGCTTGGTACTCACTTGCGTGTATAAATGTAACCAACAAAAGTCCCTAAAAACCTTTCAAAATCGCCAAAACCACCAACACTGATAATTCACAAACTGAATTACAAAGCGTATAGCGTTTAGAAACTCTTCTTATATAGCGAGAGAGATAGCGTTTCAGACATGCGCTATCGAGACGCTAATCACAAAGCATGCGCAAGGAAGAAGAAATCTGAATTCAATAAGGCCGAGAAGCGGGCTTGCGCTTGAATTCTAGGAATACTATAATTTTGGCAAGTTATAGTGTAATAACTACTCATTCTTTAGTCTAGCAAGCCACAGAACAATCAGAGCCACAGATACTAGCTGAGCCACAGAAACAATCGTTGAATGATCTATCCACTCTCTAAAAACTACCCCTACTCATTATATTGGGGATAAGTCAACATTTACTATACAATTGATTTATCATTCTGTGAACTATTGCTACATGTCCGTAAACTATTAACTACACTACTGCACTCTATTTCCTTGCTATATAAGGGCCAATCTTGACTATCATATTTGATTTACTTAGATGATCTGCATATATTAGATGTGGTAAGTTCTTACACTAAAATTGCCATAATATCATCACTGAAATTTCTTCTGAAATAGCCAATAGATCAAACTTAAGTAATTTATTAAATTAAGGCTATATAGATATAAATATATATATAAATGCTTTGGACATTAAATTATGAATGAAGAGCAAAGATGGTATGCTACAGTTTTCGGACTAAACAATGTATCCAGGAAGAAAACTCCAGGTTTAGGTTCTTGTGCAGCATCGCAATAAGTGAAGAATCTGCCATACAAAGAAAACAGTATGGTTGCGATAGACATTGACAAGAACTTGGCTATCTATAAAGCAGTACTCTCCCACAACAAAACGACCCGTGTGTATTCCTGAATAGATATTTCACGAGCTGATTAGAATTGGTAAAACATTGTCATTACCTGAATGAGGGTAAACATTTGACATGTGGTAAAATGGTAGAAAAAACTACATCTTGGTTTGAACCTGCGACTGCACAACCAATAGGGACCTAACCGCTTAAAGTATTTTAAAGTGCCTTATAAAGATATTATTACTTTATTTTATTTTTTCAATTCGAAGTTGTGGGAAGTGGTTACTGTGGCATTTACCTAGCTATATGCGTAATTAAAAGACTCGACTTTTTGGAGGAGCTTCTAATTGCTGCTTGTTGATTGTCAAGAGCCACTGGAAGCCTGAATGGCTTCTAATGAAGCTACCACTACAGGAGGAAAGCTGAGATAAGTATATAATTCCATTAATTAACTGAAGTTACAAAAAGAACTCTGGACTTTTTTTTTGTAGCTGAGAGCTTGTTCTAGAGTTACTAGTAATAGAAGTAGCTACTCAGAATGGCTTAAACTTGATACTACATGTTATCACTACTCAGGAAATTAAGATAAAGAGAGTAGTTCTGTATTTATTTGCTATAATTAATGGTCAATTTTAATACATATATTATATGTATGTATATTTTTTATTTATACTTATATTTATTGTTTGTTGTTGCTGTCTATGCAAAAGATCAAGCAATTGCAACAGTACTAAATAGCTAATTAAATTAATAAATAAGAACATCAATATTTTTCTCAATTTTGGTCATAATTTTCCTTGCTTTATAACTCTCCAACAAGTCATTCTGTGCCAATGTATGCACTTTTACTACCATTAGCAAAGCTTCCTAATGAAGTAAGTATTTGGAATAGCCATTACAGTGCTACTGTGGCTTGCGTATGAACATTTTTGTTGATATTATATCAACGTAGAGCAAAATACTCGCCTATACATTTAATGGTCAAAACTCAGTTCCCAACATGCTAGCTCCATTTAATGAAGCCAACAGTAGCAACAGTATTTTATTGTTAAATATTTGTTCTCAATAAAACTGCATGTTGCATTCACCATTAAAGATGACCCTCACTAGCCACTATAACACAATAACAAGCAGTTGTGAAGTGTCTTTGTGGAGAGTTTTCTTATAAATAGCTACTTCTGAGAATATTTTGTGAGTTGTAACACTCATGTGAACATAATAGTATGATACAAGTCATGAGTCAGTTTTCCGAGATCCAGGAAAACTGCAAGCCCAATCTTGTGCCTGTAATGACGTAATTGCTACATATTTAATAAGGCTAGTAAGAAAGTCTATGACTTCCGGTCACGGTGGCGATTGGACTGTATAGCATGAATACACGGACCAGAGTAGCTGTTCTCAACAAGACATCATACAAACCACACCCAATTTAGGAAATTAGTTAAAATGAACTTGTGGGGCCACCCACAGTGAAGATAACAATATTCTGTACATGTATTTTTGTTGTATGGAAGTTGGCAGGCACTGGATGTAATCAATACCACTAGTGGTTCAAACATTTACAAACTGAAAGAACGCTCTAGAATATTCTAAGACGGGTGATTTACCTACAGGGCATGGGCAGTAACATTCATTCTTTTTATGTATCGCTATGTGTGTGGTTGGCTATAAACTCACATTGTCCAACCATTTTTTCAGTTAGTCTTTTGTTGCATCTTCCTACCCTGCACCTCACTGTATACCATTGGCTAATATAGTTAAACTACTCTAATATGTAAGAATTTTGATGTTATATTTATTCAATTTTGAGGACATAATAATAAGTATTAATGATATTGTCTAGGATTCCGTAAAACGTCACCTAGACATAAACATTCAAACGTTGAACGTTTACTTTACCTTACCTGTTGTAATCCGTACTTGTCATTTGTTTCTGTTTACCATTTCCTATTCCCTTCCCTCTTAATTATATTCATGATTTCCGTGTAACCACAACTTTCCTTATCCTTTGTGTTCCTTATAATGTTTGTGCTTGTATGTTGATAAATATTGTTTACCTCTGAGCTGCAAGACATCGCTAGAGAGTGCGCGCTTTTATAAGACTGCTGCTCAAGACTGCAAGCTTGTGCCAGCGGTTGCGGGTAGTTCTAGTCTAGAGCCATCTTAAGTAAACAGTCTGGTCCTTCGTAATTAGAAGAGCTCAAGTGGTGGGACTTTACACACCCCACCAGATATAATAGAGAAAGTTAGTGGACACAGTGATATCTGAGTTACAAAGTGATGTTTAATTGACATTCATTTGTGTTCTATGTGATACTCCGTACTACATATATCAAAATACACATGTTAATAATAATACAATAAAAAATAATTTGAAAATGCAATCTATTGATAAATAACTTCATTTTTGATGCAAACACTACATGTCAAAATTTGCTGTTAAGATATGAAAGTAGAGCTGTAATAACATTATGCATATTACCTTATCACAGACACCACCTCAACTAGATCGGTTTGTTGCCCACAGGATTCACAAGATACAACAGAAGCTCCCTGGTGTCATCTGGCGTCATGTCGCGTCAGAAGACAACCCAGCAGATTTAGCCAGCCGAGGTGTCCGGGGCCCGGAACTGTCCGCGTCAGCACTCTGGTGGGCAGGACCGTCCTGGCTCGTCCAACTTCAACCATCATGGCCTAAGAGCAAGATCCTACATCCTTATTTTCAGTCTCCATCAAACCCTGCCTCCAGCTTCCACAAGCCCGGATCCGCTTCCTTCACTCGTTGTGGAACAGATTCTCCTCGTTTTTCATGCTGGTACGTGTAATAGCTTGGATGTTACGTTTTGTTTCCAATTGTAGACGTGACTCTTCAAACCGCCTCAAGGACGTTCTCACCTTTGAGGAAAATGAACTTTCTAAACACTCCATGTACAAACTTTCCCAAAGAGAACACTTTCCAGAAGTCTTTTTGGCCATCCAACAGTCCCACAGCCTGCCGAGAAGCCATCATCTTTTCAAATTAGAACTCCGCCTCTCCAGACATAGTCACATCCTGGTGTAGAGTCGAGTTCGAGATCCGGAGTCACCCATCACGCCTCTCCAGCTTACCCTTCTTCACTCCAAATCCATCGTCACCAAATTGTTGGTGCGAACTCTTCATCGCACCTACAGCCACGCAGGTGTCACAGCTATGGCATCTATACTGGCTAACACCTATTTGATCAGCAACTTGAGAAACTTACTGAAGATAGTCAGCCAAACATGCTCCATCTGTCAACGTGCATATGCCAAGCCACTCAGCCATTCCATGGGTATGCTGCTACCTTTGTCGCGCACGACTCCTGACATGGCCTTCAACAGAGTTGGTATCGACTTCGCTGGCCCTACACTTCTCCTGTCTATTCTCAGCCGATCGTTCCACGTCATTGCTGGGAAACGCTTCGTCCGTGATGTTTGCCGTAAGTGTGTGATTTGTCGCAAGCAGTCACAGGTCGTCGCGGAACAACGCATGGGACAGCTACCACCTCAGCGTATCACACCCAGCGATGTTTTCTCCACAGTGGGTATTGACTACGCTGGACCTTTTCTAGTGAAACGTGGCAGCCCAAGGAAGCCTGTTATGGTCAAGAACTACCTCTGTGTGTTCGTAGACTTCGTAGTTAAAGCCATTCACCTGGAGTTTGTCACAGACATGACTGCTGTAGCCTTTGTGGCTACACTGAGGCGATTCATTGCAAGAAGAGGAAAGCCCAAGGAAATATTCAGTGACAATGGCACCAACTTTGTAGGTGCAGAAAGAGATCTTCGTGAATTGTATCAACTTCTGAAGGAGAAACCACTGCAAGACACTGTTCATGCTTACTGCCTCCATCAAGACATTCAGTGGCATTTCAGCCCAGAGAGAGCCCCTCACTTTGGAGGCCTCTGGGAGGCAGCAGTAAAATCTGCAAAGACACTTCTCAAGAAGACTGTGGGACTCCATAAGTTCACCTATGAAGAACTCTATACTGTTATCACTCTGGTTGAATCATGTCTCAACAGTCGACCACTAGTGCCATTTGACAGTACAGATGAAGACGGACTCGATGTCCTCACGCCAGGTCACTTCCTAGTAGGAAGGCCACTAGAAGCCTTACCAGACAAGGGAGATATACTGCAGCAACCTTCAACGCTCAAACGCTGGAATCTTTGTCAATTGGTTATCAGAGAGTTCTGGTACAGATGGTCGACAGAATACATTCGTACATTAAACAGACTCAACAAGTGGAGGAAAATTCATGAAGATATTCAAGTTGGAGACATCGTCCTCCTCATAGATTCGACAAATTTTCAAAACAGTTGGCCTCTGGGAAGAATCGTCAAGACTTACCCAGGACAAGATGGTCTAGTCAGAGTGGTGTTAGTCAAGACAGCCAAGAGTTTGTTACGACGTCCAATCTGCGAACTTGTTCTTCTACTAAAGGAAAGTGATAAAGCCAAACAAAGTCCGCCTTTGGGGCCCGGGATGTTGGAGCAATCAAACAAGTGACAAACATAGGCCAGATGGCACAACAATAAACAATTAATTAATGATTTACACCTTATTGAGAAAGGACAAACATACATTCACACTTCATTCAAACACACATTTACGCATTAGCTTCATGAAAACAACCCCCCTTGGACTGAGCTACAGTATATAGTGGACTGACCCAGCTCAGTCCAATCAGTTGTGCAGTTGTTCAGTTGTGCAGTTGTTCAGTTTGTTGCAGTTGTTCAGTTTTGTTGCAGTTGTTCAGTTTTGTTGCATTTGTTCAACTCTTCTAGCCATTCATCGCATTCTTCATTTCATATTTTCTTGAATATTATTCGACTTCCTATTCGTTTACTCATCATTGTACTATTCTTCAATTTCATATAACTTAAAACCTATCTACCTTTGATTGTCTGGGGCGTAGTCTAACTGCACTCTGGATTAGCATACAACGGACATTTGCGCAGGAATAGACATACCCAGTGCAGTGTTCGTTCATTTAAGGGCGAGTTGTGTTGCTACTAGGTAACCAGCCGCTACGCTTAATTGCGCACTAGAAGATTCACCCAACATAGCTGCCCCGGGAGTATGTCTAGGATTCCGTAAAGACGTCACCTAGACATAAACATTCAAACGTTGAACGTTTACTTTACCTTACCTGTTGTAATCCGTACTTGTCATTTACTACTGTTGACCATTTCCTATTCCCTTCCCTCTTAATTATATTCATGATTTCCGTGTAACCACAACTTTCCTTATCCTTTGTGTTCCTTATAATGTTTGTGCTTGTATGTTGATAAATATTGTTTACCTCTGAGAACTCTGCAAGACATCGCTAGAGAGGGCCCGCTTTTATAAGACTGCTGCTCAAGACTGCAAGCTTGTGCCAGCGGTTGCAGGTAGTTCTAGTCTAGAGCCATCTTAAGTAAGCAGTCTGGTCCTTCGTAATTAGAAGAGCTCAAGTGGTGGGACTTTACACACCCCACCAGATATAATAGAGAAAGTTAGTGGACACAGTGAAATCTGAGTTACAAAGTGATGTTTAATTGACATTCATTTGTGTTCTATGTGATACTCCGTACTACATACATCAAAATACACATGTTAATAATAATACAATAAAAAATAATTTGAAAATGCAATCTATTGATAAATAACTTCATTTTTGATGCAAACACTACATGTCAAAATTTGCTGTTAAGATATGAAAGTAGAGCTGTAATAACATTATGCATATTACCTTATCACAGACTGTTCTTGTATTTGGTCGATGTGAGGTTGAGTACACAGCATTTCTCTCCTTTTTTTGGAGCTTCTAATTGCTGCTTGTTGGTTGTCAAGAGCCACTGGCAGCCAGAAAGGCTTCTAATCAAGCTACCACTACAGGAGGAAAGCTGAAATAAGTAGCTATATAATTCCATATTTGTTAACTTAAGTTACTAAAATAACTCTGGACTATTCTTTTGTAGCTGAGAGCTTGTTCAAGAGTTACTACTAATAGAAGTACTCAAAATGGCTTAAACTTGATACTACATGTTATCACTACTCAGGAATAAATTAAGATAAGAGAGTAGTTCTGTATTTATTTGCTATAATTAATGGTCAATTTTAATACATATATTATATGACATACCCGTAGCCAGGGGGGGTTGGGGGGGGGGGGGGGGGGGGGGGGGGGGGGGGGGGGGGTTCGACCGAACCCCCCTTTTTTCTGACCGGAAGTATTATTTCGATTGACAAGAGACCACACCCTTCATTCTGAACACGTGAAAGAATTGGTTGTTGCGGTGAACGTTTGTTTTGTTTTGCTGGTTTAGCTTGTTGATAGCTATGAGTAAAAGAAAAAGAGGCAGTACAGCTGAGACTTCAAATATAAGAAAGTATTTTCGACCCATACTGGTAAGTTGTATTCTGTTAATGCATGTTTAGAACTCTAGCTAGCTAGCTAACTTGTATTAAAATTACAATGATATTAGCTAGGTTAATGGTATATAGTAGTACTCTTAGCTTAATGTTTTGTTTTAGCTGGAAGAAGAGAGTGCAGAGAAAGAACCTGATGTAACAGTTTCCATTGCAGGTCCTTCATGTATTAAACAGGTGGAGGTGGTAGGTTTAGCTGGAAAGGCCATAGCTTCTGTTGTTATTCGTGATCTTGAAGGGCTTGGCCTTGATATCTGTAATATTCGTGGACAGGGTTATGATGGGGCTTCAAACATGTCTAGTAGTCGTATTGGTCTTCAAGCTTGCATACGAGAGAAGGCACCACTTGCAATTTACACACACTGCAGTGGACACTGTCTTAATCTTGTGATTAGTCATTCCTGTGATATTCCATTGGTGACCAATGCCCTGGATAAAATTAAGGGTGTCTTTCTTTTTTTTCAGCATAGTCCCAAACGAAGCAAACTTTTGCAACAGATAGTGTCTAGTAACATATCTGAAACCACTAAACGAAAACCATTACTTGACTTGTGTAAAACTCGTTGGGCAGCAAGGCATATAGTGTATCAGCACTTCTATCAGTGTTATAAATTTATGGTTGTCACTTTTGAAGTCATTGGTTGTGGACAACATCAAGATTCTTTATCAGAGGATTTCACTAGTGCTACTTGGGATCCTGAATCCAAAATCAAAGCCAACTCTTTTTTTCTGTCAATTACAGAGTTTGAATTTATAATTGTATTTCTAATAATTTATCAATTCTTGTCTCACCTTGCTGGGATCACTGTCAAGTTACAAGGCACTGAAGTAGATATAATGGAAGCATACAATCAAATTGATGACATTAAATCATATTACAAAACAATCAGAGAAAATATAAACATTGAATTTCACAAAGTTTATCTGCAGGCAGAGCGAATGGGTGAGAGTGTCAATGTTGACCCATCTAAGCCAAGAAGCTGTGCTCGTCAACGCAACAGACCAAATGCCGCAGCTGAGAATATTGAAGATTGGTACAGAATCAATGTTGCCATTCCTTTCATTGATCACATAATCACAGAACTTGACTCCCAGTTTTCTGGTTTGGCCAAAACAGTATCAACTCTTCTTGGATTAGTGCCTTTAAATATACACACAAATGAAGTCATAGATTTAACTGAAATTAAACAACTCTATTTTAATGATTTACCAACTCCTGAAACTCTTGAACAAGAGTTAAGCAGATGGAAGCACAAATTTCAATCATATAAAGAAAAACCTAGCAATTGTTATGAAGCTCTAAAACATTGTGATTCACAGATTTTTCCAAATATACATGTGCTATTACAAATTGCTTGTACAATTCCAGTGACATCATGTGAATGTGAACGTGATGGAAGCATTTTGCGTCACCTTAATACATACAAGCGTTCTTCAATGACAAATGAAAGGTTGACAAATTTAGCCTTGATGACTATTCATTATAATCATGTAATAGATTTAGATAAAGTAGTAGATACGTTTGTACAATTTCATCCTAGAAGAATGCATTTAAATACTTTGCTATGTTAGTGAATATGTAGCAAGTATACTAAGTGATCCAATTTGGTTTGAGGAAGTTCACCTGCAACCTTATAGCTATTTCTCTTTTATTTTATTTTTTCTGTATTTGTAGGTTGGCCGTGAGAATGTTACTAATAGAATCAGAAATTATTTAACAAGTTATTCATCAGCATTGTTGGCATTTTTATCCTTACTTAAAACCTCATATATCTTGATTATAGTCATTTTCATGTCCTCATTATACTGATTGTCAATTGATCTTCATTTCAAATTTTATTCTTCACTATTAGTAAATAAAATAAACATTTGCAAATTATGTGGCTTGTGTGGTTTAAGTGGGTGTGGCTTAAACAAGATCGGACAAAAAAAAAAGGATCCCCCTTTTAAAATTGCTAGCTACGGGCCTGTATATGTATATATATTTTATTTATACTTATATTTATTGTTTGTTGTTGCTGTCTATGCAAAAGATCACGCAATTACAACAGTACTAAATAGCTACAGGCCCGTAGCCAGAGGTTCGCATTGGGGGGTTCGGATTTTAAGACGCAAAAAGCCACACCTACTTTTGTTTCCTCATTAATTCTTCTACAATACTAAAAAACAAAAGATAAGTGCACTAAAGCTTATAATTTGTTATTCTACTTCAAACGATAATTCATTAAACAATGTTGATATTCGAGAGAAAAGCGGTATTATTCTCATGTAACCAGGCTTCTATCCATTACGGTGAGCTGTATATAAACGGTGCAACATTAATATGCCGTATTCATACTACAAGTTATTTAATAGTACGGCGTGTAAACTGTCTGTTCGAAATGCATTGGAAAAATCGCTATAACTAAGTGAAATAGCACGGAACAAAGTGAAACAATACCTTAGAGTAAGTGCGCAGCCAGTTTTTTTTTAATCATTTGCTGTGTAGCTACACTAGATAGTGGACTTACTATATGTATATTTGAGGTTTAACTTTCTCAGACACTTCCGAAGGCTCGAAGACTCCCTTTCTAATCTGTTGAAAAAAATCCGTCGGTTGTGCTATTAATATCGAATCGCACGCTTACCGGTGCTATTATTCTTACTAAAGAGTTAGCTACGTACACTTTATAAAGAATGTAACGTAGCAAGCTTTACTCATGCTGATATGAGAGCGAAATTTTTTATCCTTGGAGCTGAATGTTTATTAGGTCACTTAGACTCAGACTAGGCCAGAAAAACAGCAGAGAATTTAAGCGCAGATTCAGCACGATTGAACAGACGATGATATTCTAGAAGTTATATGTGGGGTGTGGCTAAAATATTTGCTTCCGGTCGTTCTAAAGGGGGGTTCGATCGAACCCCTCGAACCCCCCCTGGCTACGGGTATGAGCTAATTAAATAAATAAATAATAACATCAATAATTGTCTCACTTTTGGTCTTATTTTCCATGCTTTATAACTCTCCAACAAGTCATTCTGTGCCAATGTATGCACTTTTACCACCCTTAGCAAAGCTTCCTAATGAAGTAAGTATTTTGAATAGCCTATACAGGGCTACTGTGGCTTGCATATGAACATTTTTGTTGATATATATATACGTAGAGCAAAATACTTTCCTATACATTTAATGGTCAAAACTCAGTTCCCAACATGCTAGCTCCATTTAATGAAGCCAACAGTAGCAACAGTATTTTATTGTTCAATATACCAAATTATGAGTTGTTCTCAATAAAACTGCATGTTGTATACACCATTAAAGATGACCCTCACTAGCCACTATAACACAATAACAAGCAGTTGTGAAGAGTCTTTGTGGAGAGTTTTCTTATAAATAGCTACTTCTGAGAATATTTTGTGAATTATAATACTCATGTGAACATAATAGTATTACAATAATTGATAAAAGTCATGAGTCAGTCTTCCCATATCCAAGAAAACTGCAAGACCAATCTTGTGCCTGAAAATATGTCTGTAAAGATTTTTCAGCAAATCAATAGCATCTAAGTGAAGAATAGCAAATGATTCTCATTTGCTTTCTCACAGAATCCTTTTTGACAATATCTTTACATACTTACCAAATAGCTATTTGCCGCTGCAGGAGGGTTTGATGAAAGTCTTGTTTTGTGTGCATGAACACTTCACCACAGAGTGACTCTTCCAGAAAAGGCTGATGCTAGAATATGGCTACGAGTGAATGCCATTAGTATTAAGAAACCATCTTAGCCCAGATATTGATATATAGCACATGAGTTTACCCATTATAGTAGCATCACATTGACCATTAAATGGAACACAGAAGTTTGGATATACAAACTCAAAGCAATGATGACTCTGATCATGTAAATATTCTTTCAACTTCCTTAACACTTGAGATGCAAACACTCTTTGTGTGCACTGGGTGCGACTTTTCGTGGTGTTTCTCTTGGCATTTCTCCCACACTTCTATGAGTCCATGATAAATAATAATAGTAAAAATAATAATAATAACAACAACAATAATAATAATAATAATAATAATAATAATAATAATAATAATAATAATAAAAAAATAATAATAATAACAATAATAATAATAATGATCTCCAACAATAGTCCATTGGAAGGCAATGGATAGAAACAGCCAGATCTTGAGCAGTCATCAGCCACCATCTTCACCAGCACATCAACAACAATTGCTGAGACGGCTATTGATCATTTAGATTATAACGTAGAGATAAAAGTTGAGAGTCCATGCAAGAAATTGGCAGTGATAGGATGCTGATGGTAATTCTGACCTAGATAATGAAGTAAATGAACTGATGTATGATATGATGATGAAAGTGAACTGTATTACATTCATAATTGCCAGTTCCACAAGTTTATTAATATTATTATATTTACATTTTTCTGATAAAATCTCATAATTACAAACAACATGTTTAGCGAAGCACAATTCAGAAAATATGCATGGGAACACAATTGTTAAGATCTGTACTAGACATATATAGCTACTTAGCTGTTAAGCATTTCCTGCAATATTGCTGGGAACTGCTTTATGACCGCTCCCTGCAGAGGTCATTCACCAGGTTAAAAAAAAAAATTCTTATATATTTCTGGTTAATTTCACTATGAGAAACTTCATTGCTAATTGTTAGATACCTATCTATAACTATGAACTTCAGGCCTTCTTTTGGTAGCAAATTGAGAGTTCAACAACAAGAAACAACGGGAAAAGAGACCGTTAAACTTGACCATAGAATTTTGTCGTCTTTATCAGGGACCGAGCAGAATGACGTCATCGCTAATGCATATTTAATAAGGCTAGTACGATAGTTGAATACACGGACCAGAGTAGCCATTCTCATCATACAGACCTCACCCAATTTAGGAAATTAGTTTTGAGGAAGCAGAAGCAAATAAATAGGGTAAACTTGTGGGGCCACCCACAGTGAAGAGAACAATATTCTGTATAGTCTTATTGATGTATTGTTGTTTTATGGAAGTTGGCAGGCACTGGATGTAATCAATGCCATTTAGTGGTTCAAACATTCACAAACTGAAAGAACGCTCTAGAATATTCTAACACGCATGATTTACCTACTGGGCATGGGCATTAACATTCATTCTTTTTATGTATCGCTATGTGTGTCGTTGGCTATAAATTCACATATAGTCCAACCATCTTTTCAGTTAGTCTATTGTTGCATCCTACCCTGCACCTCACTGTATACCATTGGCTAATATATTTAAACTACTCCATAATTCTTCTCTACTCTCTAACTTGAAAAATACGAATTTGGAAAAGGAAGTATGTATGTAGTAACTTACTATTATTGTAAAATATTACACATATTTATATAATATCCGATATATAGTTTATGTGTACATTATAAGTATATCTCATAAATAATTCTTATCAATACTTCTAGGTTATGCTGGCTAAGAGTTGCTGCTCTGAGCTAGAACAGACTCTGGTGGACAAGGAAATGATGATTGGTTCAATGAAGAGCAATGTAGAGGAGCTGAAAGAAAAGAATCTGGTTTTGACCAAAAAGGCAACTGAATCAGAGGAAATGAAACATGGCTACAAAGCTATGAAAGAAAAAGCTACTGGTCTTTTTCACAAGGTATATCTATTACAAAAACAATGAACTATGTAAAAAATTCTATTAAAATGTAATTTGAATTGTGCAGTGGATGCAAGCAAAAAGCCAAGTGTCAGAAGTGCTACTGACTCTGTCGGATCGACGTCCTCATAGGGACACTTGATCTATCTTTATGCCTCAACCACCGTTTCTATCCTACTACAAGAGTTGCCGCCACTTCCACCATCTTTGGGTGGACGGTGACTGGACTGCTGCCTCCACTCAACAAGTTCCTGCACTCAAAGTAGAGTTCAAGGAGGATGAGACTCACTCTCTCTGCCAGCAGCTATGGGATATGGAGAAGGTACTTGAGGTTTCTCGACACACCACTGAAGAGGAATCCGCTCTTCAACAATTCAGTTCTCACCTTATTAGAGAGTCTGATGGACGCTACTCTGTCAAGTTGCCCCACGTACACAACCCTCCACAGTTGGGTGACTCCAGAAGAATGGCGAAGCATATTACGTAAAGGCAAGCTGGATGTTTTCAACACCGAGATGGAAAACTACTTCAAGCTTGATCATGCTGAAGTCATACCACAGAACGAACTCTCAAACAACGGATTCTACCTACCAGTCCATGGAGTCTTTAAGGATGGTTCCACCACTACTAAAGTGCGTCCTGTGTTTGACGCCTCAGCCTCAACATCCTCTGGCGTCTCACTCAATGACCAGTTACTAGCTGGCCCTAATCTTTATCCCTTCATCACGGACATCCTTCTTCGATTCCGAGTCTATACCGGCATCGGAAAGATGTATCAAGAGATCTACCTAGCTAAAGAAGACTGTGACCTCCATAGATTTCTCTTTAGGGATTCTTCAGACTGTCGCATGAAGCATGTGCCATTCGGAGTGAAATCATCACCATTTCTAGCCACAAGTGTTTTGCTCCACCACGCCTCCACCCATCGACACACCCACCCTCTTGCCAGCCAATGCATCGTGGAAAGCCCTCCATGGCTTCGCCTTTCTGAGTCTCAGTGGTCACCATCAGGGGTTGGGTCCCCGCTACGGGAATTGCCGGGGACCAAGATGGTTATGCTCACAGCCATTACTGCTCCTGCTTTAGTCTGGAATTTTTGGACACGTCACTCATCCTTCTCAACACTACTTCGTACTCTGGCATGGATGAAATGCTTCATTTCGAATTGCAAGAATCCGTCCAACAAAGTCACTCTCACCTCCTCGGAACTCTCTGACTCCAAATTATTCCTACTCCAACAAGCACAGGCTGACACCTTTTCTTTGATGTACATCATCTTATAGAGAAGAAGAAATCTCTCCCTAAACACCACCCTTAAACAGTACCATAAAAATGTTCATTGGCCATTGTCATAGTATAAGTTGGTATGCTTTCTACACCACATTTATTCTGGTGTTCTATTAACAGCATTCCGCAAAATTATATGTCCCACAAGATAAAAAATAATTAGAAAATTCCACACAGGATGGCCACATTCAAGGTCAAAAATTAATTATGTATAGAAACAGTATGTGACTATCTAAGGAGGTGATGATCACTTGTAATGTGGTTTCAAAGTTCTTTATACAACATGGACATATACAAATATCTCTTGAGGGTGGGATCCCACAATATGCACTGATGTTACAATACTGAATCTTGAAAGACCACACCCAAATTAGTAGATACTGCTTTCTATAGTGCTGTTAGTTTCTTAACAACATGTATTTCTTCATTCTTGTGTATATGTTGTAGTGGATGTGTGCAAAAGATCAAAACTCTGATCTTGTACTGACATTACAGGACAAAAACTTGGAGGTGAGAGCCTTAGTTCAAGAAGTAGACACTGTGACAATGAAGAGCAAGAGAAGCACTCTGCTCAGCGTCACGCCGAGCATACTTAACAAATACAAGTACAGTCTGTGACAAGGTAATATGCATATTGTTATTATTACAGCTCTATTTTCATGTTTTGAAGAGCAATTGTTTATATGTATTTGTGAATGCATAAAATTAATGTTCTTTGCATTAAAATGAAGTCATTTATAAATGCATTGTAATTTCCAGTTATTTTTATTGTTTTATTATTAACATGTGTATTTTTGTATATAATACAGAGTATCACATCTACACGCTACAAATGATACTACTAAAATTGTCCACTAACTTTCTCTATTATCTCATTAATACTTATCATGTCATCTAAATTTAATAAATATAACATCACAATTCTTACATTAGGAATTTATGACACCATTAAAATGGCTTTCTCAAAATGTTTTATTGCTATAAATAATTTAAGACTACAATTTCATAATAATATAATCTAGGCTTGCTAGTATTTAACTAGGATGAAAGTACCCCTGAAGTACATCTGCTTGGTAGAAATTTATTGATTACTTAAAGATTATCATTTACTATCCAAAGAGCTAGAAGATAAATTATTAATTAATTTATAACAATATGCATATTACCTTGTCACAGACTGTACTTGTATTTGTTAAGTATGCTCGGCGTGACGCTGAGCAGAGTGCTTCTCTTGCTCTTCATTGTCACAGTGTCTACTTCTTGAACTAAGGCTCTCACCTCCAAGTTTTTGTCCTGTAATGTCAGTACAAGATCAGAGTTTTGATCTTTTGCACCAACATATACACAAGAATGAAGAAATACATGTTGTTAAGAAACTAACAGCACTATAGAAAGCAGTATCTACTAATTTTTTGATGACATACTATAGCTACATCTTTACCTTGTCAAAGAGATCGCGTACTTCTTGTTCCAAATCATGATTCTCTATTTCTATGTACTTCATCTGGACTGTCATTTCCTCAATCTTTATTTTTGCTGAGTCCAATTCCTGGTTTAGAACAGTTGTTTTCATATTTTTGTCCAGTAGGTTCAACTCCAGTTCAGATAATTTATCTTCAGCAATCATCCACTGTCACAAAATAACAAAATAATAATAAACTACTACAGAAACTAAGTTATAAACAATGGAAATTTTTTTATCTAGTAAGTAGCATAAACCTTGTCAAAGAGGCCACATGCTTCTTCTTCGAGATCACTATTTTCATTGCATAGTTCCTCCATTTGAGTTTTCATTGGTGGATGTTTATCTTTCACTTCATCTAACTCCTGATTGATATTGAGTGTTTCCTTTCTTTTGTCACGTAGATCGAGTTCAAGTTCAGACAACTTGTCTTCAGCTGTCATCCACTAAGACGTAATATTCACATGTAATTGTGGAAATTTGATTGCAAACAATTAATTTGTACTACATGTACTAAAATCATTGCTATTAACCTTGTCAAAGAGGCTACTGGCTTCTTCTTGAAGGTGGCCATTTTCGTTTTGCAGTTCCTTCATATTAGCTGTCACTGATTGATATGTATCCTTCAGTTCATCTAAATCCTGTTTCAAATCGAGTGTTTTGTCATGTAGACCCATTTTCAATTCAGACAATTGATCTTTAGCTGTCATCCACTATGACAAAATATTCACATTAACTTTGGGAAATTATGTAGTTAATAATACATTTGTAACAAGTATATTCATAGCGATATGAATTTTTTCTCTTTACAGCCAATATTTTTAATTATAACTTAACGGGAAGTTTCGACTTCTTGCCGAAGTCCTCTTGAGGGGTCAATAACTAGTGATGTATTTCAGCACAAATTGTGAGCAATCCATTTTGTTCAAGTAATTCAAACAATGAGGTAGCTAAACTAATTTAAGTTAATTTCGTTTCCCTGATGTTAAAGTTTAAGCTCCCAGCCACCTCAATTTTCCCGCGAGGTGGTAGCTTCTGTAGCAGAGAAGCCATTCTGACAGTCTAAAATACAAGTGCTTTCTTACATAAATACCCCAGCTACTAAAAAAATCTACCTAGTTTTTAATTACATATAGATGATAACTAGGCTTCAATGCCTTAGTAATAAATTGCTGGAAATAGTTGACTTGAAAAAAGACACATTAAATTAAAAATGCAAAAAAAGAATTTCAAAAAAATTACCTTACCTATTAGTAGCACCGCTCTATAATAATAATTGCCTACTACTGTAGTAGTAAAAAAATACACTGTTTAAAGACTAATAGTTAAACATTTCATGTTATTTATTTTCTAAACCCATGGTAGACACCTAACATTAGACTTAACTTTGTGGATTTTCAAGTAAGAATAATACTATTGTGTATGGCATAAAAAAAACAATCTTCACTATCGTCACATTTTCTTATAAAACATGAACTCCGGTAAGACTGTAAGACTTAATAGCTTCAACAAAAGTTCACATAGCTATCTCCAAGGCAGCTTAAATACAAGCACTAAACCTTGGATACTGCTGTGATACCTGTAACGATTAATATGCCAAAGTATTCTGATTAGTTGAGTACGGAACAGGGTTACCCTCTGAGCAAACACAACAAGTGTGAGGGCCAAAATCGATGTAATTTCATCCCAACTTTATAAACAAACGAAAACCCTGATTTTTAAACTACTTTATTCCTGATAATGTCACTCTTTCTGTTTGCTTGCCAATAATTCCTATTAACCTTGTCAAAGAGGCTACAAGCTTCTTCTTCAAGGTCACCATTCTCATTTTGTAGTTCCTTCATGTTAGCTGTCAATTCCTGATTTGTAGATTTCAGCTCATTCAATTCCTGTTTCAAATCGAGTGTTTCCTTATTTTTGTCACATAGATCCAGTTCCAGCTGTGACAGTTGCTCTTTATAAGTCATCCACTGTAACAAAATAATATTTTTTCTTTTGGAAATTATGTTGTGACTAAAGCATTACAACACTCATCGTAATAATTGTTATTAACCGTGTCAAAGAGGCCACACGCTTCTTCTTCAAGTGCACCATTCTCCTCTTCAAGCTCCTTGATGTCAGCTTTCATTGCTTTGTGCGTGGCTTGCATTGTATGCAATTCTTGGTTCAAGATAATGGCCTCCATTTTGTTGTCTGCCAAAGTCTTTTCAAATTCAGACAACTTGTCTCTAGCCATCATCCACTATAAAAACAAAATATTATTTACTTGGAAAAGTCTATAACTATAATAAATGCTATTAACCTTGTCAAGGAGGCCACAGGCTGCTTTGTCTAGAACACAGTTTTCATTCTCAAGGTCATTTACATGAGCTTTGAGTGCCTTGTTTGTCGCTTTAACTGTTTCTAGTTTCTGGCTCAGAGCAATAGTTTCACCATGTTTGTCCTGTAGAGTCAGTAGCACTTCTGACACTTGGCTTTTTGCTTGCATCCACTGCACAATTCAATTCCATTTTAATAGAATTTTTTACATAGTTCATTGTTTTAGTAATAGTATATACCTTGTGAAAAAGACCAGTAGCTTTTTCTTTCATAGTTTTGTAGCCATGTTTGATTTCCTCTGATTCAGTTGCCTTTTTGGTCAAAACCAGATTCTTTTCTTTCAGCTCCTCTACATTGCTCTTCATTGAACCAATCATCATTTCCTTGTCCACCAGAGTCTGTTCTAGCTCAGAGCAGCAACTCTTAGCCAGCATAGCCTAGAAGTATTGATAAGAATTATTTATGAGATATACTTATAATGTACGCATATAATATATATCTGAAATATGTAAATATGTGTAATATTCTTTTACAATATCGTAAGTTACTACATACGTACTTCCTTTTCCAAACTCTTATTTTTCAAGTTAGAGAGTAGCAAGGCCTTGTTTTGTTTGAATAAGTCAGCCTTAAGTTTCAGAACTTCATCCTAGAACAATACAATAGGTAAATATAATTGGTTTACTATAAAATGATTCAACTAATTGTTGTCATTCCTTAACTGCTAGCTACACTAGGCAAGTGGTGACCCCTATACTTTAGGATGAAATCCTCAGTTGAATATAACTTATACTTACTTGCATAGATCGGTGTTCCTTTTGGAATTTAAATTCTGCCTTCTTGAAATCCTTAACCATTTCGTCATGCATTTCTTTCCATTCCACCACGTGTTCCAGGACATGGCGCACTTTAGCCTGGAGTAATCATTTTATTATCAATAAAACTCTAGCTAATTAAAGTTTAGACTTTAATTTAGTATACCTTAACGGCAGATACTTCATCGGGAGTAGTAGACAGGTTGTTGCCAATCAGTTTCGGACATTGGCTACAGGAGAGATTAATTTTGATAAAATGGTAGCATAATATTGTATAGATTACCTCATCTGCTGAAAAGCTACAAATTCACTTCTTATCTCGGCTTCCATAAGTCCAGCCATCGTACAGAGATCACTGGACCAATCTTACTCCCACAAGAACGCTTGGTGTTCACTGGAGTGTATAAGTGTAACCAACAAAAGTCTCTAAAAACCTTTCCAAATCGCCAAAACCACCAACACTGATAATTCACAAACTGAATTACAAAGTGTATAGCGTTTAGAAACTCTCCTTATTATTGTGGGAGAGATAGCGTTTCAGACATGCGCTATAGAGACGCTAATCACAAAGCATGCGCAAGGAAGAAGAAATCCGAATTCAATAAGGCTGAGAGGCGGGCTGGCGCTTGAATTCTAGGAATACTATAATTTTGGCAAGTTATAGTGTAATAACTACTCACAATATCGGTCAATCATCTTGAAGCATGCTTCCAGTTCTTTAGTCTAGCAAGCCACAGAAACAATCAGAGCCACATATACAAGCTGAGCCACAGAAACAATCGTTGAATGATCTATCCACTCTCTAAAAACTACCCCTACTCATTATATTGGGGATCGCAACCATACTGTTTTGTTGGAATTGCATATTCTTCACTTATTGTGATGCACAAGAACCTAAACACCTGGAGTTTTCTTCCTGGATACATTGTTTTGTCCGAAAACTGTAGCATACTACTATCTTTGATCTTCATTCATAATTAAATGTCCAAAGCATTTATATAATATATATATATATATATAACCTTTAATAAATTTCCTAAGTTTGATCTTTTAGCTATTTCAGAAGAATTACAGTGATAATATTTTGGCAATTTTAGTGTAAGATCTCACCACACCTAATCTATGCAGATCATCTAAGTAAATCAAATATGATAGTCAAGATTGGCCCTTATATAGCAAGCAAATAGAGTGCAGTAGTGTAGTTAATTGGCGAGCGAGCGTAGCGAGCGAGACACTTACAGGGGTAAAAATGAAAAAATCGGGGATGTTTATTGGCGAGCGAGCGTAGCGAGCGAGACACTTACAGGGGTAACACAATCGAAAATCGGGGATGTTTATTTATTTATTTATTTATTTGTATATATGTATGGACGTATGTATGTCAATTTGTACTTTGACCCTCCGTATTTTTGTGTTCGCTCCGCGTTCTACCCCGTCCCAAACTCACTAAACAGAATCCTCTGGTGTAGCGACCATTACCCGTATCACCTTAGAAATTGAATTGTATACCGCTTTGAATTGTTTTGCCTGTGCAAAAACTTACTGGAGCTCCATTTCTATTCGAGTTAGTGGCGGTGGTAAGTTAATACGCTATTAGTCAGTTATAAGCCCTACTCAACAGCATTTATTTTAAAATTCATTGTCCACTAGACTAACCGCGAAGGTAAGTCTTGCCTAGGTATGTTCAGTTGTGTGAAAGTATTGTGCTTACAATACTACGAATGTCAAATCACTGAAGGAAGTAATTTTTGTGTTGGTACATCAAGTGAACAAGTGTATGTGAAGGTGCTGTGTGTTACAAGGACTGCATAGCTGATGAAAAATCTTTACCTTTATTGACAGGTTAGGTTTTAGTCTCTGACCTATCTGATATTTTGCCTACACAGTTACGTCTTGTGTACTTATTCAGTCCATTTTCTAACTGATAGCATTCAAATGGCAAATTTACATTTGGTCCTATATTGAAGATAACCATTGTAGACTTGTTCAAGGTGTGGCCACTTGTAAAACCATGGAGGGCGCTATGCCCATAACCACAAACTTCTGAGTTTTGAGCTAGCTAGATAGCCATCACATAACTCTTCATGATAATACAAAGATTACACATTTTAAAGCATATATTATGTGTTTATAATTTGTTAAAATATATATTTTAAGTGGTTAATATGGAGTTAAGATATATAAGTTAATATGTTCAGTTAAGATAAATAAGTTATTTGAATACTATAATGTATTTGCTTTTTTGATGGTGCTGGTATTGCTGTCTACAAAAAAAAGTGCATCATATCATAACAGCTACAGGTTAAACCATGATGACTTACCTATTTCTTTTTCTTCTTCTTCTTTTTTTCTGTATTAAAATGAAGTAAATTATGAGAATTTTAATACTATATAGCTATCTACTCACTTTATTATTTAAAACTTTTTTTATTTCCTGAGCCACTGGGGGCTCAGGAATCACATCATTTTGTCTTTGTCTTCCATTCTAACACAATTATATCACAACTGATACAATTCTTCTCCTAAATAATCTACTCACTTGTTCTGCCATAGGCTCCTGTTCCGGTTTTATTGTTAATTAAAGCAGGTGACAAATCTAACCGCTAAGTAGCTACTGATCATGCGCAAACTACACAAAACCGATGGTAGTCGCGCCGAGAACATTTCTCCCGCCTTTTACTCTTTGCACGTACTGCGCAGCTATTTTTCTGAGTTGTATAAAAACCAAATAAACTGAGCACCCGCGTTATTGCTACCAGGATACGAGATTCCTAGGATTAGGCGAACTAAGGCTAAGTTCTATAATTTGTGTGGCTGTTTCATTTATTTTATTCTTATTTTCTTTTACTTGTCAAGGTTTTGTGCTTTATAAATAATGGAGCTCGATAATCCCAACCTGAAAAAGGAAAGTGCGAATGAAAAACGGGCTCGCCTTGACAAAAGAAACCAGAGGGCACAAGAACTGAGGAGGGCTGAAACCGAACAAGAAAGGCAAGCTCGCCTTAAAAAAAGAAATGAAAAGGGCAGGGCTAAACGCAAAGCAGAAAGTCCTCTAGAAACTGGGCAAAGACTAAAAAAAAGAAAAATTGATGAAACAAATGAATCCCAAGAGCACAAAGAAGTTAGATTAGAGCATAAGAGGAGCAAACTAGCACAAGAGTCCCTTGATAGAAGAGCTGCTAGATTAAATGAAATGAGAATTCAGCAAAAACATAGACTAGCAGTTGAGAGCCAAGAGAATCGATCTGCTAGGCTACAAAATATGAGGATTTTGCAAAAAGAACATTTAGCCAATGAAACCGGAGATGACAGAGCTGCTCGGCTGGAACGCCTGAGTGTTCTTAAAGATGAACGCTTAGCCAAGGAAACACAAGAAGAAAAAGCTGCTAGACTAAAGTATCAAAGCACTCTTCAGGAAACAAAACTGGCTAAAGAAACATCAGATGAACGGGCTGCTCGACTGAAACTTCAGAACAATTTGCAGGAAAAAAAACTGGCAAAAGAAACATCAGATGAACGGGCTGCTCGACTGAAACATCAGAACAATTTGCAGGAAAAAAAACTGGCTAAAGAAACATCAGATGAACGGGCTGCTCGACTGAAACATCAGAACAATTTGCAGGAAAAAAAACTGGCTAAAGAAACATCAGATGAACGGGCTGCTCGACTGAAACATCTGAACAATTTGCAGGAAAAAAAACTGGCTAAAGAAACATCAGATGAACGAGCTGTTCGACTGAAGCGTCAATGTGCTTATAAAGAAAATGCTTTGGCCAATGAAACTCCAGAACAAAAATCTGCTAGACTTCAAAACATGAGTGTCTATAAACGACAATTTGCTCAAGATGCAGTATTAAAAGTTATCAATGCTGAACATTTACATAATAATGAAACTGCTCCTCTAATTCATCAAGCCATTCTTAAAGATAAAGTTGTGAAAGAGAAGATGGACAAGTTTCATCACGAAATGTCTTCAATCGAGTCAACAATATGTATTGTATGCTCAGAAAAATTTCCTGGCACTAAAATGGCATCACTGTCAACTACATGTATACGATGTTATCGAGACAAAGCAAACCCAAAACTTTATTCCTCTGAAAACAATATGAATCCTGGAGCAGTGCCCAATGAATTACAGGTTTGTGACATAAATTTGAATTTTCTATTGTATTACAGAACTAACCCGTTGAAATCACTTTAATAATAAACATTGCATAATATAAATGCATCCTCACATTATACACATTTTATAGTTATTCCATCCATGTAACTGTATCTGAGTAAATTTAAATTACATTAAAGCAATAAAAGCATTCTAATAAGCTGTGAAGCATAATTATTAAATATATATATTATATTGATCTATTGATATATAACTGAGTACCATAAAATAATGTTTATATGTTTATATTTATATTCAAAATTAAGGGGTTGTCACAAGCAGAGGAAATGTTGATCTCGACTGTTATGCCACTAATGTCCATCTATCGACTACCCCATGGTCAGTATGGATACAAAGGCCATGTAATCAACCTGCCACAGGATGTCACTTCTTTTGCGTCCAGCCTTCCAAGAAACACAAAAAATCTTGATGTGTTGATCGTGAGGAAACATGGCTCAGATAATACTCACAAGGACTTTAGAGTGAGACGCTCAGTTGTCCTACATGCTCTCCTGTGGCTAAAACAGCACAACAAGTATTATCGTGATGTGACAATTGATATGGAAGAAGTTAAGCAGCTCCCTATTGATGGAAATCTTTCCAATATTACCACTATTGAAGATGCATCCATCAAAATTGAAGACAAAAGCCAGCAACAAGAGGAAAATGATGAAAGTAATCAAGAATTGGGATCCTTTGTTCCAATTACTGTGCAAAAGGGCACAGAAGAAGAGACTGTCAAGAAGTCCATAAATGAGCGACAAAAACCGCATCCAGACAATATAATTCCATGGCCGTCTCGAGGGGACACTCCAATAAACGAGTTTGTCACCGAAGGATACATCTCCTGTGCCTTCCCTACATTGTTTCCCACTGGTAATGGTGATTTTTTGGCTCCAAGACAGCGTACTGTAACGGTGGGGAATTACTTCAAGCATTTGATGCGTTATGAAGATGGCAGGTTTGCCAAACATCCTCGTATTCGATATTTTGCTCTCAACACCGAAATGAGATGGCGTGCTCTCCAAACTGGTAATATTTAATATTTACATAAAGCAACACCCAAAAGATGCACGTCTGTCTTTGGAAGACTTGAAGGAAATGATCAGTAGTGGAGGGAAAGAGCTCAGCAAGCGAGTACTACATTATGCCACCAGCTTACGTGGAACTAAGCAATTTTGGTTCAAGCAGCGAAGTAGGCTCATTTCCATGATTGACTGTCTCGGTATGCCCACTGTATTTTTCACTCATAGTGCCGCTGACAATCAGTGGCCTGAGCTGGCTCGTTTGATTGCTGAAAATCCAGATGAAAGTTCTAGCCGCAGCTCTGCAGTCAATAACAACCCGGCCATTGCTGATTGGTTCTTCTATGAACGAATTAGCAAGTTCATGAAAACATTTTATGTGGATGTTCTTGGAGCTACAGATTACTGGTTCAGATTCGAGTGGCAGCACAGGGGATCTCTTCATGTACATGGTGTAGCTTGGCTGCACAATGCACCAGACATTGAGAAACTATTGTCATCTGATGACAGTGCTGAATTGTTGGATGCTGCTGAGAGGATTACTGCATAATGTTGATGGCCTGGTTAGTAACCCAGGAATTCCTGCTGATGGGAACAACATAATCAATTCTATTCCCTTACCTAAGATTAAACCGCATGTGTGCAACCAACAATACCAAGGCATAAATAACTTGGAAATGGACCTGGTTGATTTAGTTGCTACTTGCCAACGGCACACAAGATGCTCAACATCATATTGCTTGAAGCGTAAGAGAGGCAAGCAGGAGTGCAGGTTCGGCTACCCCAAACCATTACAGCAAGTGACTACTATCACCACACAAGAAGGTGAACCTGTAGTGCTGACTTCCAGAAATGACAATTTGTTGAATGCCTACAACCCAGTACAATTGTCAGCTTGGAGAGCCAATGTTGATATGCAGTACATTATGTCCAGAAACAAAGTCATCAAGTATGTGGCAAAATATGCTACCAAATCTGAGCCTCGTTCAAAAGGTCTGCAAGAAGTATACAGTACAATCATGAAAAGCATCAAAGAGGATGCCACACCACTCAAAGTAGTGCAAAAGCTATTAACAAGCACTATTGGAGAGAGAGATTTTTCTGCACAGGAGACATGGCATCTTCTTTTGATGCTGCCCTTGTTTAGAGCTTTTCGAGATTTCGTTGTTCTTAGTCTTGATGGTTCTCGACAGGTGACCGAAACATTTGAAGAAGACAAATCTGTGACTGTGGACTCCCAACTGGACCACTATTGTGCTCGTCCTGATGTCCCAGAGTTTAGAGAAGTGTCCCTGCTAAAATTTGTTCAGAAGTACAGAATCCCCAAGAAAATTGGCAGTGCACTGGTGCCAAGGAACAAAGATGTAATAGTGATACCACGTCCTTATTGCTCACCAGATCCACAAGGACCACAATATGAGCAATATTCAAAGCAGAAACTCATGCTTCACAAGCCTTTTGTTCAACTGGATGAGCTACTTGGAGGATGTGACACATATGCAGCTGCTTATGCTACTTTTCTTCAGTCTGGTAATGTGCCAAAATCGCTTGCTGATGATATTCATAGGCTAGAAATGGCACAGGCAGAAGATCAACAGACTGTTGATGAAGAGGTGACTATTATTTATATTTTCAAACAATTCATTTTTTATTCTTTTTTATGTATTCTTTTTGCAGGCATGTGATAACGATGACAATGATGATCAAAACAAGAACACTGTATTGGATTGGATGCAGCTCTGCTATCATCACACAGAATTTGAGCAAGTTGCTTCTACTTGTGAAGTCGACTGGTCTGCTGCTGGAAAAAAGTATGACAACTTGCAGGAAATGCCTTCCTTTATTGCACAGCACAAACAGCATTTTGTCTACTCTGCATATGAAACTGAGGCTGAAGCACAAAATTTGAAAGGAAAGCAGAGTGAAGCTTACCAAATAGTATTCAATCACTACCATGGCAAACTGTGTGGTTCACCTCTAAGGATGATCATCTCTGGCACAGCAGGAACTGGAAAGTCATATTTGATAAAATGCTTGAAGAAATTGTTGGGCGATTGCCTTCGTGTGACAGCTCCAACTGGAGTGGCAGCTTACAATGTAGATGGCTATACGCTTCATTCGCTTCTCAGCATTCCTGTCACTGGAGACTTTAAGGACTTGGAGGGACAGCGTCTCAGTGCTCTTCAAGGATCACTTTGTGGCGTTAGGTACTTGATAATTGATGAAATGTCAATGGTTGGCCGAAAACTATTTGGTCAGGTAGACAGAAGACTTCGCCAGGCATTCCCTCAAAGGTATCTGTTTATTGTTACTCGTAACTCAACTGTGTTTCATGTTGTTTTTTTAATGAAAAACATCTAGATCTCATGAGGTACTGGGTGGATGTTCCTGTCTACTGACTGGAGACTGGGGTCAACTACCACCAGTGATGGACTTGCCACTGTACACTACAGCAACAAAATCTGAACTGTCTGACCTTGGCAGTGCTAATTATCGTCTCTTTGATTGTGGTATTGTTTTGAAACAAGTACTCAGGCAAGAAAGCCTAGACTTTAAAGAGTTACTCATGCGTCTCAGAAATGGTGAAATTACTTTGGATGACTGGAAAGTTCTGATGAAACAGACTCCAGCTGCAGTAGGAAATGCCAGCACATTTCAGGAAGCTCTACATCTTTTTCCAACTGCTGCAGCAGTGGCTGAGTACAATGTTGAAAAATTGTGAACAAATTCTCAGCCAGTAGCAAGAATTGAAGCCATCCATTCTGGTCCTAGAGCTAGCAGAATTCCTGCAAGTGATGCTGGTGGATTGGAACCAGTTATTTTTTTAGCATGCAAGGCACGTGTAATGCTGACTGCTAATCTGTGGGTTCAAGTTGGACTGGTTAATGGAGCACTTGGTACAGTTGTGTCAATTTGCTACGATGGTGCAGATCAATCACCACCAAGTTTACCAGTAGCAGTGACAGTAAAGTTTGATTTCTACACTGGTCCTACTCTGGCAGATGGCACTGTTCCAATAGTTCCACTACGCCGCACATGGTTGTCCTCTACCTACCCATGCTCGAGACTCCAGCTTCCCCTAAAATTGGCCTGGGCAGTTACAATTCACAAGTCCCAAGGTATGACATTAGACAAAGTTGTCATTGATGTGGGGAAAAAAGAATTCTCGGCTGGACTGACTTTTGTGGCATGCTCACGTGTGCGGCATGTAAAAGATCTGCTTTTCAATCCTCCGTTCGCTTTTCAACGTGTAGCACATCTAGCCAGCAGCAGACGTCATAAAGAAAGACTCAATGAAGACCTCAGATTAGAGAAACTCAGCAATAGTTTAGGCTCACAAACAACACTGTCAGTCAAGTCTGAGTCGTGCACAGATCACAGAATTAGCGAGGAGGCAGAAGAAGCAGAAACAGCAACAAATGTGCCCCATGTTCCAATTCCATCATCAGGGGAAGCACATGATGCCTGCTGTAATGGAGACTGCAAAAATATTATCGCTAATGAACCACCTCTTCCGGTCGAAAGAAAAAATAGTCTCACTGATGATGTTGTTGTCACTAGCGTTGACACCCATACTCACCAATTCCACTATAACCCTGTCAATGAAGAGTGGCAGCGTGCACAATGTGAAAGGCTTGGATTGCAGTACTGTGGACCAAATGGAGTCACTCCTGGTGGTTCTAATGTCCCATTAACACGTCCGACCAATTTCAAGAGGATAGTTGGCGATGGAAATTGCCTATTTCGATCTTTTTCTTTGATTCTTACAGGATCGGAAGAGCAGCACTTAGCTATACGAGGTGCTATCGTACAGCACATGAGAACAATTGGGGATGCGATATGGCCACATCAGATTGCTCCTCTTCTGAGACAGATTCAAAATCTTGGAGAAGTGCACCTTGTTGGCTCAGTTTATACAGATGCAGAATGGGAGCTGGGAATTGAGCAGTATATTGCAGCAACCAGGATGAATCAAAACAGGGCATGGGGATCGGAGGTTGAAGTCATGGCATTGGCACACCTTCTGGATACCCCAATATACAGTTATGATACCGTGAGTGGTTGGAATCTATATATCCCAGGTATGGTGCATGGTACATTTAATTTCAGTCATACAGATACACATCAAATGGCTATGTATGTGCACCATGCTGTTAACCACTATGATGTGGTCAATTCAGTGCAGTAATTGGTTAAATTTGGCAAAATTTAATAGTGGTCACATCAAATGCATAGCGCACAGGCTTTGTAATTATTGTCTTTCTTGCTGTAAAGCGGGAATGGTCTTTATGGTAGTAGTTTGAGTTGACTTTATTAGGAGACACCAAAATTAGCATTCTTGGACTCATGTACTGATTTCACAATGTGTGGGCTGTAATAATGTGGAGCCCTGAGCTCTTTGTGTGCCTCTGCAAAGACGACCTCCAGGAATGCATTTTTTGCTGGGATTTCCGGTGTTTCCTGAGCTCACTAACTGGGTGGCAGGGAGTCCCAGTAATCACAAAGTGTCGTCTATGTCCACACATTTCGGTACAGTTCGCCATCCAAACAGTCCTCAAATTATTTGTCCATTTAGAACCTAGCTTGTGTGCCAGTATAAATAACTGGGTATTTTAAGCTGGAGGTCCTAAGTTATTTTTCATCAACTATATTCAACTAAACGTCATATTTTATGCTCATCAAATTTATACTCAAGTTCTTAAAAATTTCAATGTCAAGTATTGAACTCAAGTCTTATAAATTTTGAATATTTTTAAAGTCAAATTCTTATACTCGAGTGCTTCAAGTTTACACCTTAAAGAAAGATTTTTAACTGCAGCAAGCTGCTGACAAGTACACCTTATTTGCTTTACCTTTTAGTATTAACTTTCTTCTTTAAATATGAAGGAGGAAATAAATGGTTTTATCATGAACATAAATTTCATATGACTAGCACAAAATTTTAAGTTCTACTTTTTTAACAGTCCTGAAGCATTTTTTTTGTATCACAAAATATATTATTAAACATTTTCACAAATAATAATAATTACATTCATTAAAATTTTCTAAAAAGGACCCAAAGTAAATATCAGTGCATTTGAAAATGTGACTACTATGGTCCCCTCTGAAATATTCGGAGGGGGGCAATCATCTGTCGAAGATGAGTACAGATGATTGTCCATATCTATCATATGTCACATCCAAAATTACCAACTTTTAAACAATAGTAAATAACACATATGCAATACATTCGGAATAGTGTACAGTATCAACTGACAGATTGTCTATCTGGTTTATACAAAACTTTGAAATGGTTGGTAACTTTGTATGTATATGTATGGTTATGGTATGCTGATGAGCTCAAAAAAGAGCGAAACAATCATTTCCCCCCCTAAAATTATCATACAGTGTACTCATTTTAATTGCCATTTTCTCTAAGTGTCATTATTTCATTTTATTTTCAGCTGGGCCAGCTCGCTCGCCATTTGCGCTATTCGAGCGCACCACTAGTTTATTTGTATACATGTTTGGACGTACGTATGTCATTTTGTACTTTGACCCTCGCGTTTTTGTGTTAGTTATGTGTTCGACCCCGTCCCAAATTGCACTAAACAGAATCCTCTGGTTTAACGATCAGTACCCGTATCACCCTAGAAATTGAATTGTTTACCGTTTTGAATTCTTTTGGGGGTGCAGTTAAAACTTGAAAACTTAAGGGACTTCCATTTCTATTCGAGTTAGTGGCGGTGGTAATTCAATGCGCTCTTTGTAATGGTTATAAGCCGTGCGCAACAGTATTTACTTGAAAATACATTTTCCACTAGACTACCGCTAAGGTAAGTCTGTGTAGGTGCATGTCCAGTTGTGTCAAAATATTGTGTGTTACAACCACTACTTAGCTAAAGAATATTACAAAGAAAACTTTTAAATAACGTGTATTGTTTTGTTGTTGTTTTTTCCCTTCTGCAGAGAGCTTGTAACTATGGCACTGAAATTCCTTTACCTTGTATGCGAAATTAAAAAACTGGACCTTGTTTTCAGTAGCTTCAGTGTTAGAAGTCAAAATCATTCATATAAAAATAGTATAGTCTTTAGGCTCGCTCGCCATTTTGTGCTCAAGCACATCACTAGTTTATTTATATATATGGACGTACGTATGTCATTTTGTACTTTGACCCTCCGTATTTTTGTGTTCGCTCCGCGTTCGACCCTGTCCCAAACTTCACTAAACAGAATCCTCCGGTTTAGCGACCATTACCCGTATCACCTTAGAAATTGAATTGTTTACGGCTTTGAATTCTTTTGCGGATGCAGTTAAAACTCAAAATCTTATGGGAGCTCCATTTCTATTCGAGTTAGTGGCGGTGGTAAGTTAATGCGCTATTTGTCACAGTTATAAGCCCTACTCAACAGTATTTACTTAAAAATGCATTGTCTACTAGACAAACCACGAATGTAAGTCTTGCGTAGGTATGCTCAGTTGTGTGAAAGTATAGTGCGTTACAACTACTATTAAGAATATCACAAAGAAAATTTTAAATAACGTGATTTGATTTTGTTGCTTCTTTTTCAATTCAAACTGTTGCGGGAGCGGTTACTATGACATTGAAGCCCCTTTACCTCATACGTAATTTAAAAACTCGACTTTATTTTAATAGCTTGAGTATTAGTTGTTAAAATCAAATTTAACAATAGTGTAGTTTAAGGCTCGCTCGCCATTTGTGCTCAAGCACACCACTAGTAGTAGTTTACCCACATGTAGTAACAGTTCACAGAATGATAAATCAATTGTATAGTAAATGTTGATTTATAGACATTGACAAGATCTTGGCTATCTATAAAACAGTACTCTCCCATAGCAAAGACGACCGGTGTGTACAGTGTTACCAACCATCCAGGGTTTCCCTGGATTATCCAGGGATTGGTAGTGTGATCCAGGGATCCAGGGATTGCTGCAAAAATCCAGGGAAAATGGGATATGGGCCATATCCAGAGTAGTCTTCCTTGGGGGTTGGTAAGTCTGTACTTACGATCAAGATGAATCATAATTCATCTTGTTTTGCCAGCAACAATCTTGTCACAGAGGATCTTCTCAAGGCTGCAAAGTCAGCCACTCGCAGGAGTCTCCAAGAACATAAAAACACTACATAACCCAGTTTTTATGTTTTTACTTCTAGCTACATTTGTCTGTGTCATTGTTTCTGTGTGTGTGTGTGTGCATTTTAAGCATTTATCAGCCTCATATATACGGATTCCACCAAAATATCCAGGGAAAATGAGACCCATATCCAGGGTAGTCTTCCTTGGGGGTTAGTAAGTCTGTGTGTATTCCTGAATAGATATTGCGGGAGCTGATCAGAATTGGTAAAACATCGTCATTACCTGAATGAGGGGAAAACATTAGACATGGGGGAAAATGGTAGAAAAAAACTACATCTCTGTTTGAACCTGCGACTGTGCAACCAATAGACCTAACCGCTTAGAGTTTGTTAAAGTGCCTTATCAAGATAATAATTATTATTATTTTTTTCAATTCGAACAGTTGCGGGGAGCGGTTACTGTGGCATTTACGCTCTACTCGTGATTAAAAAACTGGCCTTTTTTTGAGCTCGTAGTTGCCGCTTGTTGGTTGTCAAGAGCCACTGGCAGCCACTACAGGAGGAAATAGAAGTACTCAAAATGGCTTAAACTTGATACTATGTTATCACTACTCAGGAAATTAAGATAAGAGAGTAGTTCTGTATTGATTTACTATAATTAATGGTCAATTTTAATACATATTATATATGTATATATATATTATTTATACTTATATTTATATTTTGTTGTTGCTGTCTATGCGAAAGATCAAGCAATTACAACAGTACTAAATAGCTAATTAAATACATAATTAATAACATCAATAATTTTCTCACTTTTGGTCATATTTTCCATGCTTTATAACTCTCCAACAAGTCATTCTGTGCCATGTATGCACTTTTACCACCGTGTTGGTATATGTTATACCACACCTCCCCTTCCTTCTGAGATGCTGCTTCTACTTGCTGCTTCTGAAGGAGATCTTAAATTCTCCATGGATGTCCAGGACTGTCTGGAGAGAGCACCAGCCACTGAGTTCACCTCTCCAGCAATGTGAATGATATCAAAATGATACTCAGACAATTTGATTTTCCATCTCAATAATCTAGCTGATGGGGGTTGGCCATTCAAGATATTGATTAAGGGCTTGTGGTCTGTAAATGCCTTAAAATAAACACCTGATAAATAATAGTGAAAGTGATGAATGGTAGCCAGTAATGCTAAAGCCTCCAAATCCAAAATAGCATAATTTCTCTCTCTGGGCAAAAGTTGCCTAGAGTAGAAACTGCATGGCAACCATTGTATATCCCTGTAAATGCACAATGTGCCACCAACACCTGATGTTGAAGCATCAGAAAATATTAGTCAGGTTTGTTATGTAATAATTTATACTTTCGTTAAATTTTTTTGGAGATTTGGTAATCTATATATTTTTGGAAACTACATGACATATTGAATTAAAAAATCAATGTTTGCATTTTATTGGTTGCCATGGCAACCATGTTAAGGTGCTAAACTAGTAGGTACTAATTTTTCTCATTAATCACTAATACAATACATTCACAATTGTCTTTAGTATAGCAGGTACAGTTTGGATAAAGAGTTCATGATATTCATAAGAAAACCATGCATGCTGGTACTGCATCCTAGAATAGACTCTTATCAACATCTGCTCAATGTAGTACTGGAAAGAGCTCAATTCATTCCTATTCAAAAATGACTAAATGACTATATAGCAGAAATTTTACAAAGAGAGAGCACAGTGTGGCATCACACGTGCTATTCTGATGATACGAACAAAGCCATGGTACAATGTGCATGTTGCCACCTACAAGAATATCTCTCTAGTGGAACCCATAGGGAGCCAGGATGAATGCCAGTAAAGCGGAAACGTTCTGAAAGTATTGATGGTCCAAGTTCCTCTTTGCCATTCACACGCTCTTCTACCCACCCTTTGGACAAGAATTTATGTTTTTTTTGCTAAAAAGATAAAAAATGCAGTTGTTCAATGTAACAACTAAAAATGCTGGACAAGCTCTAAGGAAAGCAGTGCACCTTTCCCAAAATCCAGTACTTCAGACTAAATTGTGTAATTGTGTAAATTGGTAGACTTGCAAGAAACCAAAAATTTATTTGGTAGACTGATGGTTCTTGCCAGGTCGAGCAGAAATATTGACCAAAAACATTGTATAGGCAATTTTGAGTTCACATTAACTCCAAGGGCGCTATTTGCCCCAGGGGGTTCATTGCTGCTTTGCCAAGATAAGGCTAAGCTCACTCATTCACTTGAAAAGTTGTTAGTAGCAGCAGAAGGTATTTGTGACAACTCACAACCTACTTCTCACAAGCAATGTGATGTACCAGATCAAAGGATAGCTGTAGTAGATGGAATGGTAGTTGTCCAAAAACTAACCAAAAACAAAGCAACAATGGCTACAGTAAAGGATCTTAGTGTATGTTTTATTCAAAATTTAATGAATATTACAGCAGGCTATGATGAAATCATTTTGGTGTTTGACACATACAAAGTAGATTCATTGAAGAAGGCAACTAGACAAAAGAGATGTGAAATACAGAATCCTGTACAATACCAAATATAAGAGATGAGACAAGCATAAAGCATATTAGTATTGGCTGAAAAAACTCTGCATTATAACCAAACAAATTGGTAATCGTTTCAACATCTGGAACAACAAGGAGCAACAAGCCTTATTCAATCTGTATTGAAGACAACAATCATGAGGAGGCAGACACCTTAATGATATTTCTGGCTGTTAATGCAACACACAGAAACTCGAGAAAAGATATGGAGCTAACATTCTTTTCTCCAGACACCGATGTCCTTGTGCTGGCCATAGCAAATTATGATTTGCTGCCGAAGAAGACATCAATTCACATGGTATCTTGTACCCTGCAAATCAAACCATTTTGGGAAGCTTTAGGCACAGAAAAGGCCAAAGCATTTCCAGCTTTCCATGCTTTTTCTGGGGCTGACATTACCGGAAAGTTTGCAAATATTGGAAAGACAACTTGGTTTGAGATCTTTCTCAAGACCACTACTGATGTGATCAATGCCCTTACCTTGTTATCTATATACAGCTAGTGAAGTGACATGGCTGAAAGTGTCAAGCTACCACCAACTATTGGAGCTCTCAAGCAGCACATTTTATGAGTACACTTGCAGGCAAGTGTGTGGGGCCAGGCATGTATTGCTCAGCAGATATTTCTGGATCCACTGCAGAATGGCTATCACAGAAATTTTGATGGAGAGTTAACACCAACAACAACAGATATCCTTCCAGCACCCAAAGCAGTCATCGAGATGGTGAGATGTCAGTGCAAGGGCGATTGTACATCACAAAGGTGTTCATGCAAAAGCAACAGCTTACAATGTACTGACCTCTGCTTGTGCAGTACTCAGTGTGAAAATGATGAAGAATCCTATTTTGTGATAGTGATAGTGATGACTAGTAACAGTCAAATTGTAAAGAACTGGTACAAAATATTCATACACATAAATAGCACTATGCATTTATTATTTTATCTAAATCTTATATTTTATTTTTGCTTGTGGCATAGTATGAATGATTGTATTGATTTTTACAAATTTGAAACTCTTACAAGGAATGATTAGTCATGACAAACAAAATTAATACATGCTTATCCAACTATAGAAATACTTTAAAATACATTGTTTTCAATGTTCGCCTAATTAAAATTTCATTATTGCTACCATAAATGCTTACAAATATTTACAAACATTGATTTTCTGTTTTACTAAAAAATAATGATTCAAAAAATACATAAATCTCCAAAAAATATTAACGAAAAAACATTTCGAACCTGACTATATGCTGAGTGGGTCAGCTGGAGTGGGGATGATAAGTGATGAGTGATGACTGACTGCTGAAATGATATTCTTGAATGCAGTGGAAAATTCCTCTGAGATTGTGATGCCGGTTGAATTATCCTTAGGCATGTAGCCATTAAGAATGGTAGTGAATCTGGCCAGATGGGAGATGAATTTAGAATAAAAAGTAATCAAACCCAAAAATGATTTCAGTGATGCTCTGTTAGATGGCATAATGTAATCAGAAATTTGAGCAACTCTTGCATGAGGGATGGAGAGCCTGCCTTTTCCCACATGATAACCAAGAAAGTCAAAGCTTGCAAAACACCAGCTGTACTTGTAGTTGGGCGGAGTGGACCTCTGCTGAAGGGAAAGGTCGGGTAACAAGCGTATACCCGGGTTTGTTCCTGCTGAGTCAGCTAATTCCCTTAGCATTTAACCACACTGCAATCTGATTGGACTGCAACGTACGTTACAGCAGGGAACAAACCCGGGTATAGGCTTGTTACCCGACCTCTCCCTTCAGCAGAGGTCGGGCTCCGCCCAACTACTGTACTTGCTGACCTTGACAGTGAGGCCTGCAACAGCTAGCCTGCTCAAAACAGAAGCAATGTGAGCCAGATGGTCTTCAAAATTTGATGAAAAAATGATAATATCATCAATATATGGAAGTGAATGACTTTCCAGTCCTCTTAAAACCTGTTGCATTAGCAACTGGAAAGTACCAGGGGCATTGGTCAGGCCAAAGGGCATGACACAATACTGAAACTTGCCTTGTAGACAAGTGAAGGCAGTGGACTGCTTTGAATCTGGTTCCATGGGCACCTGGTGGAACCCTTTTAATAAATCAAGTTTCGACAGGAAACTAGCATTACCAAGCTGGGATAAAATGTCTTCCACTGGTGGCATGGAAAAGGGTACTTTGATTGTGATAGCATTTAATTTCTTGTAATCTATTACAATCCTGATACCACCATCCTTCTTGGTGACTGGCATAGGTGATGAACTGTATTTTGAGGTGGATGGCTCAATAATGCTAAGTGATACAAATTTTCTATTTCTTCCCTGAATGCAGTCTGATGCGCAATAGGGATGGAGTATATGGTGGTGACCAAACTGGAATGGTTGTAGTTAGTGAATTAGAATGACTGATCAAATTTGTTAGACCTGGTGACTCTGAAAATACTGTTGGGAAGCTATCCAAAACATGTTGAAGCCGTAACTTCTGTGAAACAGTGAGCTTGAGTGGTTGCGGTTTGTTTGAATTGATAGAGAAATCATCAATATCCTCATTTGGAATGATAATGGCCCTATTGACTGAAAGTGACCTTTTCAATTGAGAAATGTGAACAACCTTTGATTTCTGTTTAGAATTAGGCTGCTTGATACTGCAATTTACAGGGGGAATACAATCAACAATGACATATGGGCCTTCCCAAGAAGCCTCTAGGCATTTATTAATTCCTGGGTTTCTCTTAAAAACAGTGTCACCTGGTTGAAATAAAGCTGCCATTTGTGACTCTTGAGTGATTCTTGGTTGCAAATGTTTAGATGACAACGCTTGCTTCACATAGTGAATCTGACATGAGAGTAAATTATCCAATTAAGAAATGAAGAGAGGTAAATTCAAACTGCTTTGTGATGAAGATGATGCCCATAATGACTTCAGAGTAGCAAGAATGTATGGTGTGGGCTTCACAAAAAGTAATTCTTGGGGGGTGAAACCATGTCTGGAATGGCATGTTTCTACAGAAATATAAAACCAAATCCAATGCTACTGGCCAATCTTGTTTTTCAGAAATGCATTTCGAAATCATTGATTTCATTGTGCTATGAAACCTTTCTAGCTTACCATTGCTTTGTGGATGATATGCCGAAGTTTTGATTCTAGAAATGCCAAATTTCTTGTATAAATGAGTGAGAGTGATAGAAAGAAAATTGGAGCCCTGATCTGATAAAATTATAATTGGAGCACCCAAAATGGCAATGACAGAAAGAATTGCTTTTGCTGTTTCCTCTGAGGTGTAACTCCTCAGTGGCACTGCAAATGGATAACCAGTGGCTAATTCCATACAAGTGAAAATGAATCTGAATTTCATCTTTGAAATGGGCAAGGGACCTACAATATCAACAGCTAGCTTTTCTCCTCTGTGACAAATCAGTTCTGGTTGCATCATTGGCACTTTCTGTCCACCTGACTTAGTGTGTTTTAAGCACTTTTGACAGGCTTGCACATGCTGTCTGACATCGTCATCTAAACCGGGCCAGGTAAAATGTTTGTTCAACAAGGATCTTGTGGTGTGGATTCCTCCATGACCTAAACCATCATGAGCAGCTATTAATACTTTCTTTCTCAATTGCTGCGGTACCACAAGTGCATGAGAAACAGTGTTGAGTGTGGAAGTTAAACACATCAGTAAACCGTCAATAATGAAGAATTGTCTGTTGCCCTTGTGTGCCTGATCCCAGAGGGGTTGCAATGAGATGTCATGAGTTTGAAGCTGTTTGAACACATCTTTTGAAATACCATTAAATGACAGTGTGGGAATTTCCATTGGAATTGATAAGGCCTTGCTTACATTAGTTGAAGTGTTTGCTGGCACAGTTTCTTCTGTGTTCATACCAGAGGGAGTGATATCCTCAAGAAGGAGTTTCATCAAGTGCAGTTAACAATGTATCATCATTAATGCAGTTTCATGTGCATTGGTGACAGTGACATCAGGAATGTTGTCTAATGACAAAGGCTTGGCTCCTTCTATAGCATGAAATGTGTCTGCAACTTGATTTTCTAATTCACCTTTAGCATGCATAGCCCTTGTGACAGTGAGTAACAGGAATGGGAGTGGATTTGACAGAATGAATAAGTGAGAGCATATTGTCTTTCCCAAAATCAGTGCCTATTAAGACTGTTTTATTTGGTAATCTGTAATCAGCTGCAAGCTGGCAAACACCTTTGATAGATGGTAATTCAACTGACATTTGATACACTGGCACAGAATGAGGGATTTGGGAAATACCATGAATTGTGACTGTAGAAATAGGGGTAAGATTATCAGTGACAAAATCTGTGGAAATCAAAGAAATTTTAGCGCCAGAGTCAATGACAACACTTGTGTGAATGCCGTTTATGATGCCTTGAGTGACAATATCCTCTTCATCATGACAATTCAGAGGAGTGATTACTACATTTGTTGCTGTCTGAGGTCATCAACTTTGTCAGTGACAGTGACACACCTTGTTGAGTGACTTTTCCTTGGCACAGGAATGGGTCTGTTATGTTGCTGTGGTTGTGATGATGCTGCACCTTGACTGTGTTGCTGTGATTGCAATGGACATTTGTCAGCATAGTGCCCTAGTTGGTTACATTTGTAACATGTTACTGAGCTCAAATCTCTAAATGGCTGAGAATAAATGGGTGTAGCAGGAGGTGTAGCTTGCCTGTTACCATGCTGGTTATTTGATTGTTGATGCTGCTGACTTTGATAATGGGGTTTGGGATACTGAGAATTTATGGGGTTTGAATGATATGAATTTGAGGGAAGAGAACTGGAGTGATGGGAGTGAAAGTTGGGATCAAAATTAATGTGGGTGATGAAAATTTTGGTTGATGTTGTTGATGTTGGTGAAATTGCCTCTGTGATGAGTTATTACTAAACTTTGGTTTATAACTGTGTTCAGAGTGGGACGAAACAGTGTTACAGTCATTGATGAAGGTTAACGTGTCATCGTAGTCTCTGTTTAAAACAGTTTCTCTCAACTCAGTGGGCATACCAGCCAAAACACCTATTGTTGCAAAAGTCTGTGCAACTGCATCCAGATCAGCTGGATCAGCATCACCAAAAAAAGGTAAATGTTCCAAGATTACACTGAACTTATATCTGCATGAATTGAACCATTGGAGAAAGGATTTCGAACCATTGGTCCGATTTAAGTGGGAATGAATTGATACACTCTGCAAATGAATATCCACCAGTAGTCTGTTGTTAACAGAATGGTTTTCATGGTTTGAAATGTGATATCATTGGTAATGTTATTGTAATAAGCCTCACTATAGGGGCCATGAAGTAAGCTAGGCAGATAAATAACCCAATCATGTACTGGAACCTCAAATACCTTCATATTATACTCGAATCTGTGGAGAAATACAAAAATGTCCTCCCCAGCCCTCAGCTCTCCGATAGCCTTTAAAACAGTTTTATCTATCCTCCTCTTGGGCTGAGGTGGTACATATGGTTGAGGCTGCTGTTGTGCTGGTGTTTTTAGTTGCTGAATCAATTGTTGTACAACCAAAACAGTTGGGTCTACGTTTAGCTCTTTAGCCTTATCAGCCAACTGTTGGACTTCATCATAATGGACCTGAGGCAGATGCCTTAGCTCCAGGTGCAGTCTTGTCTAAGGGCTGTACCAAATCTTCTGATTGAAAATCATCCACGCTAACCACAGTCGAGGGAGTACTGACTGGTGATAGTGATGATAAGAGAGAGTCACCTTTAGGGGAAAGAGATGGATTAAACAAATTTTGTGAGAGCTTTTGTGCTAGATTAGCTGCTGATCTGAGGAATGGTTTGTATTTCTTGCCTCTACCTTTGACTGACATAATGATAGAAAGGGAAAAAAATTTGATAATGATAATGTGGTGTAAACCCTCTACACCAAAACCCAGGCAGGGATGACCTGTGCAATGACAATAGTAACTGAGTTACAAGTGGGCTTGACTCGAAAAATAAAATTAAATTGACAACTAATCAGAAGAAAGAAAGCAAGAAAAATACTAATTGAGAAATGAATATGAATATGAATTATGATAACTTGCCAATATTGGAGAGAGAGAGATGAAGCACAGTAATGCTGCTTCCTGCTCCAGACAATCCCTGTAGAGAGGAGAGAACTTCGTCTGATTAGGAATGGAGTTATGTGAAGAACTTGAATGTTCGTAAAAGTACTTGAAACTTGAATGCAGTCCACTTTCCAATGCCAGGAATGGAGAGCTTCACAATTGTAAAAGAAAGAGAAATAGTTCCAACTTCAATAATAGAGAAAGAGAAATAGAATTCCAACTTCAATAATCGAGAAAATGTTCAGAGGTCCAATCCAGTTTCCAAAATCCAGGAATGGAGGGACACAAATGTAGCAATGTTCAATGGAGTGAGTTGTTTCCACTAGTCCAATGCTGAGAAGTACTGGACCACCGCTGGACACCAGATGTGGGGGAACTGGGAAACAACCAAGATAGGCTGCCACCAGAATGCAACAACTAGACAGTTGATCAAGCTGTTTAAATGCTTTTCCACAGCCCAAACACAGAGGTTCAAATCTATGCTTAAAGTTTGCAGAAATTACGATTTACTGAATAGCAAGAAGTTACACTGAAGGTTGCTTGCACTGCCAAGTCTTTATATATATCTGAGCAGCATAAGCTAAGTGAGTGATGACATGGCACAAAAGTAATGGTGTTAATTGGATGTGTGGGAATATATTAAGTGATGAATGCAATATAGTGATAGCTAATTATAGAACATAATGTTTAGTGTTCTTATGAATACAATATCAGTTATAGCTAATTACAGAACATAATGTCTAGTGTTCTTGTAGAGAGTGTGGTGGTTATACCACAGTTGTTGCATAAAGTATTGTGAAGCTGGAGTGCTGTTGCATATAGTGTTGTGAAACTTGTGTGCTGTTGCATTAAGTGTTGTGAAGCTAGTTTGGTAGCATAAAGCATTGTAAAACTGATATAATGTTGCGTGAAGTGCCATGAAACTGGTGTGATGTTGCATTAAGTACTGTGAAGCTGGAGTGCAGTTGCTAGAAGTGCTGTAAAGCTGGGGTGCTTTTGCTAGAAGTGCTGTAAAGCTGGAGTGCTGTTTCTAGAAGTGCTGTGAAGCTGGAGTGCTGTTGCTAGAGGTCTGTGCTGCCATTGCTAGCTCCAGTCAAAAATTTGGTCAGGATACAGTGGTTGTGCAGATGAGTGATCCTAAGCCGTGTGCCATTACACATCACTTGCCGCAGTGATAAATTCCACAGAAGCATCACGACTGCATTGACCTTGAGGTTGAGCCTATGTGGTGGCATGCCTGAGGGTTTCAAGGAATTGAGGAACTCAGTAGGATTGTTCTGTCTTTCTTCTTCATTATCACACTTGACTGAATTAGCACTGATGTATGTCCTCACTTCACCTGGAAGTGTATCCAGAACTCTCTCATTTAATTGTAAGCAATGCTCATTTTTGGGTGAGAGAATGACCCTAGCCTGTAAGTTTGTGTGGTTAGATGTAGAAAAGATTTCCTCAATATGATCACCATCACAAATGCATTGTGCAGGAATCTCAATGGTTTCTGGCTGCATCGAGGTGTTGTTTAGTTCTCCATTGCCAAGTTGGAGCAACCATGCTGCAAATTCACCTTCACCAGGGAGTGTGCGCAGGTTACAAGTGAGGCTATGCTGCTCAAACTGGGGCCACAAGGATGAGCGCTTGAGGCAGGTGTCAATGATGACTGCTGGAGGAACACGTGGCACAACTGGAAGAACTTGTCGAAAATCCCCTCCCAGCAAAATTGTCTTCCCTCCAAAGGGTCGATCATCTTGCATGATGTCACGCAGACATCTATCAATGGCATGTAGAGCATGGGTTGGGATCATGGAGGCTTCATCTATGATGATGAGATCAATTCCTCGCAGATACATGACATGCTCTGACGTTGATGGGACATTACAGGTACTGTTTTCCAAAACTGGAACTGGCAGTTTGAAAAGGCCGTGCACCGTTCGTCCTTCAATCATGAGAGTAATTGCTATGCCAGTCCATGCAGCACATGCTACTGTCATACCATGATGTTTGAGATATAATGACAGCTTGTTGAAGACACATGTCTTTCCTAATCCTGCTGAGCGACACAGTGAAGATTAGCCACTGACTCCTCTTGTACAATACCAGGAGAGACAGATTGTAGAACTCTTTCAGCAAATTGCAGCTGTTCATCTGTGAGTTCATCAAATGAGGGTGCCAACTCAAACGGTAAGGGTTGCTCATCATTAAAGTCACCCTGTGGCGATGGTAAGCCAATCACCAATCAGTTGGAGCCGTTTTCACGGAGAACTCTATCAATGTCATGTACAGATTGGTTGACTACTACTCTAAGGTCATTATTTCTGGCAAAGTCTTCAATCAGAGCTTCGTGGTGGGTGATCCAAAGCTGCAGTGGATTGGAAGGTTGGCAATAAATGCAGATGGTAGCAAATATGTGTGTTGTTGGCTATAAATTCACATATAGTCCAACCATTGTTTCAGTTAGTGTTTTGTTGCATCCTACCCTGCACCTCACTGTATACCATTGACTAATATTATTTAAACCACTTATATTTATTCAATTGGAGGACATAAGAATAAGTATTAATGATATAATAGAGAAACTTTGTGGACAATTTTAGTGGTATCTGAGTTAGAAAGTGATGTTTAATTGACCTTCATTTGTGTTCTATGTGATACTCCGTACTACATATATCAAAATACACATGTTAATAACACAATAAAAAATAACTTGAAAATGCAATCTATCTATAAATAACTTCATTTTTAATGCAAAGACTACATGTCAAAATTTGTGTTTAAATATGAAAATAGAGCTGTAATAACATTATACATTATTACCTTATCACAGATTGTTCTTGTATTTGTTAAGCGTGGTCGGCTTGAGGTGGAGTACACAGTGTTTCTCTTGTTCTTCCTTGTCACAGAGTCTAATTCTTGAATTAAGGCTCTCACCTCCAAGTTTTTGTCCTGTAATGTCAGTACAAGTTCAGAGTTTTGATCTTTTGCACACATCCACTACAACAAATACACAAGAATGAAGAAATACATAATATGTTGTCAACATACTCACAGCTCTATACAAAGCAGTATATACAAATTTTTTGATGGCATACTATAGCTAAATCTTTACCTTGTCAAAGAGATCGTATGCTTCTTGTTCCAAATCATGATTCTCTATTTCTATGTCCTTCATCTGGACTGTCATTTCCTCATTCTTTCTTTTTGCTGAGTCCAATTCCTGGTTTAGAACAGTTGTTTTCATATTTTTGTCCAGTAGGTTCAACTCCAGTTCAGATAATTTATCTTCAGCCATCATCCACTGTCACAAATAACAAAAGAATAAGTAAACTACTACAGAAATTAAGTTATAAACAATGGAAAATTTTTAATCTAGTAAGTAGTATAAACCTTGTCAAAGAGGACACAAGCTTCTTCTTCAAGATCACCATTTTCATTGCGTAGTTCCTCCATCTGAGTTTCCATTGCCGGATGTTTATCTTTCACTTCATCTAACTCCTGATTGAAATTGAGTGTTTCCTTTCTTTTGTCACGTAGATTGATTTCAAGTTCAGACAACTTGTCTTCAGCTGTCATCCACTAAGACAAAATATTCACATGTAATTGTAGAAATTTGATTGCAAACAATTACTTTGTATTACATGTACCAAAATCATTGCTATTAACCTTGTCAAAGAGCCTACATGCTTCTTCTTGAAGGTGTCCATTTTCATTTTGCAGTTCCTTCATATTAGCCATTACTGATTGATGTGTAGCTTTCAGTTCATCAAACTCCTGATTCAAATCGAGTGTTTTGTCTTGTAGATCCATTTTCAATTCAGACAATTGATCTTTAGCAGTCATCCACTATGACAAAATATTCACATTTACTTTGGGAAATTATGTAGTTAATAATGCATTTGTAACAAGTATATTCATAACAATAGGAACATTTTTCTCTTTTTAACAGCCAATATTTTTAATTATAACTTAACCCGAAGTTCGACTTCTTGCCGAAGTCCTCTTCAGGGGTCAATACTTCAGCACAAATGGTAAGCAAACCATTGTGTTCAAGTAATTCAAACAATGAGGTAGCTAAACTAATTTACATTAATTTAGTTTCCCTGACGTTACAGTTTAAGCTCCTAGCCACCTAGTTTAGTAAGGCATCATTTGGTTCATTTACTATAATAAATAACTACAAGTAGCTAGCTTAACAAATATAGGATAACTTTTTAACCTCAATTTTCCCGAGTGGTGGTAGCTTCTGTAGCAGAAAAGCCATTCTGACAGTCTAAAATACAAGTGATTTCTCACATAAAGTACTCCAGCTACTAAAAATATCTACCGAGTTTTACATTATATAGATGATAACTAGGCTTCAATGCCTTAGTAACTATTTGCTACAAATGCTTGACTTGAAAAAAGAAACAAATAAATAAAATGCAAAAAAAAAAAAAAAAGAATTTCAAAAAAATTGTAGCTTACCTTTTATTAGCACCGCTCTAAAATAAGACTTGCCTACTACTGTAGTAGCAAAACAATAAATTGTGTAAAGACTAATAGTTAAATGCTTATCTTGTACTATATTTTATATCTAAACCGTAGTAGACACACTAACATTAGACTTAATTTTGTGGATTTTCAAGTAAGAATAATACTATTGTTTATGGCATTTAAAAACAACAGTACTAGATATCTTCAATATCATCACATTTTCTTTAAGTCTGTAAGACTTAATAGCTTCAACAAGTTTTCACATAGCAATCTTAAAGCAGTAAACCTTGGATACTTCTGTGATACCTGTAAAGACTAAAATGCCAAAGAATTCTGATTAGTTGAGTACGGAACAGGGTCACTCTCTGAGCAAACACAACATGTGTGAGGGTCAAAGTACAGAATGATGTGCCTTCATCCCAACTTTATAAACAAATAAAAACCCTACTTTACTCCCAATAATGTCACACTCTTTCAGTTTGCTTGCCTATAATTACTATTAACCTTGTCAAAGAGGCTACAAGCTTCTTCTTCAAGGTCACCATTTTCATTTTGTAGTTCCTTCATGTTAGATTTCAGCTGATTTAATTCCTGTTTCAAATCGAGTGTTTCCTTATTTTTGTCACATAGATCCAGTTTTAGCTGTGACAGTTGCTCTTTAGAAGTCATCCACTATAAGAAAATATTACTTTTACTTTTAGTAGTAGTGACTAAAGCATTACCACACTAATCATAATAATTGTTATTAACCTTGTCAAAGAGGCCACATGCTTCTTCTTCAAGTGCACCATTCTCCTCTACAAGCTCCTTGGTGTCAGCTTTCATTGCTTTGTGTGCGACTTTCATTGTATGCAATTCTTGGTTCAAGATAATGGCCTCCATTTTGTTGTCTGCCAAAGTCTTTTCCAATTCAGACAACTTGTCTCTAGCCATCATCCACTATAACAAAATATTATTTACTTGGAAAAGTCTATATTATTTCTAGCATTTGTACTATAATAAATGTTATTAACCTTGTCAAGGAGGCCACAGGCTGCTTTGTTTAGAACACAGTTTTCATTCTCAAGGTCATTTACATGAGCTTTGAGTGCCTTGTTTGTCGCTTTAACTGTGTCTAGTTTCTTGCTCAGAGCAATAGTTTCACCATGTTTGTCCTGTAGAGTCAGTAGCACTTCTGACACTTGGCTTTTTGCTTGCATCCACTGCACAATTCAATTACATTTTAATAGAATTTTTTACATACATAGTTCATTGTTTTTGTAATAGTATATACCTTGTGAAAAAGACCAGTAGCTTTTTCTTTCATAGTTTTGTAGCCATGTTTGATTTCCTCTGATTCAGTTGCCTTTTTGGTCAAAACCAGATTCTTTTCTTTCAGCTCCTCTACATTGCTCTTCATTGAACCAATCATCATTTCCTTGTCCACCAGAGTCTGTTCTAGCTCAGAGCAGCAACTCTTAGCCATCATAGCCTAGAAGTATTGATCAGAATTATTTATGAGATATACTTATAATGTACACATAACATATATATCTGAAATATGTAAATATGTGTAATATTCTTTTACAATATAGTAAGTTACTACATACGTACTTGCTTTTCCAAATTCTTATTTTTCAAGTTAGAGAGTAGCAAGGCCTTGTTTTGTTTGAATAAGTCAGCCTTAAGTTTCAGAACTTCGTCCTAGAACAATACAATAGGTAAATACAATGGGTTTACTATAAAATGATTCAACTAATTGTTGTCATTCCTTAACTGCTAGCTACAATAGGCAAGTGGTGACCCCTATACTTTATGATGAAATCCTCAGTTGAATATAACTCATACTTACTTGCTTATATCGGTGTTCCTTTTGAAAATTAAATTCTACCTTCTTGAAATCCTTAACCATTTCGTCATGCATTTCTTTCCATTCCACCACGTGTTCCAGGACACGGCGCACTTTAGCCTGCGAGTAATCATTTTATTATCAATAAAACTCTAGCTAATTAAAGTTTAGACTTTAATTTAGTATACCTTAACGGCAGATACTTCATCGGAGTAGTAGACAGGTTGTTGCCAATCAGTTTCGGACATCGGCTACAGGAGAGATTAATTTTGATAAAATGGTAGCATAATATTGTATAGATTACCTCATCTGCTGAAGCGCTACAAATTCACTTCTCATCTCGGCTTCCATCTGTCCAGCCATCGTACAGAGATCACCGGACCAATCTTACTCCACAAGATCGCTTGGTGCTCATTTTCGTGTATAAATGTAACCAACAAAAGTCCCTAAAAACCTTTCCAAATCGCCAAAACCACCAACACTGATAATTCACAAACTGAATTACAAAGCGTATAGCGTTTAGAAACTCTTCTTATATAGCGAGAGAGATAGCGTTTCAGACATGCGCTATAGAGACGCTAATCACAAAGCATGCGCAAGGAAGAAGAAATCTGAATTCAATAAGGCCGAGAAGCGGGCTTGCGCTTCAATTCTAGGAATACTATAATTTTGGCAAGTTATAGTGTAATAACTACTCACAATATCGGTCAATCATCTGGAAGCATGCTTCTAGTTCTTTAGTCTAGCAAGCCACAGAATCAATCAGAGCCACAGATACTAGCTGAGCCACAGAAACAATCGTTGAATGATCTATCCACTCTCTAAAAACAACCCCTACTCATTATATTGGGGATCGCAACCATACTGTTTTTGTTTGAATGGCAGATTCTTCACTTATTGCGATGCACAAGAACCTAAACCTGGGGTTTTCTTCCTGGATACATTGTTTAGTCCGAAAACTGTAGCATACTATCTTTGCTCTTCATTCATAATTTAATGTCCAAAGCATTTATATATATAAATATAAATATATATATATATATATAATATATATAACCTTTAATAAATTACTTAAGTTTGATCTATTAGCTATTTCAGAAGAAATTTCAGTGATGATATTATGGCAATTTTAGTGTAAGAACTCACCACATCTAATCTATGCAGATCATCTAAGTAAATCCAATATGATAGTCAAGATTGGCCCTTATATAGCAAGCAAATAGAGTGCAGTAGTGTAGTTAATAGTAGTTTACCCACATGTAGTAATAGTTCACAGAATGATAAATCAATTGTATAGTAAATGTTGATTTATAGACATTGACAAGAACTTGGCAATCTATAAAACAGTACTCTCCCACAGCAAAACGACCGGTGTGTATTCCTGAATAGGTATTTCATGAGCTGATTAGAGTTGGTAAAACATCGTCATTACTTGAATGAGGGTAAACATTTGACATGTGGTAAAAATGGTAGAAAAAACTACATCTTGGTTTGAACCTGCGACTGCACAACCAAATGGGACCTAACCGCTTAAAGTATTTTAAAGTGCCTTATAAAGATATTATTTTGTTTTATTTTTTCAATTCGAAATTGCGGGAAGTGGTTACTGTGGCATTTACGCTAGCTATATGGTAATTAAAAAACTCGTCTTTTTTTTTGGGCTTCTAATTGCTGCTTGTTGGTTGTCAAGAGCCACTGGCAGCCTGAATGGCTTCTAATGAAGCTACCACTACAGGAGGAAAGCTGAGATAAGTATATAATTCCATATTTGTTAACTGAAGTTACAAAAATAACTCTGGACTTTTTTTTTGTAGCTGAGAGCTTGTTCTAGAGTTACTAGTAATAGAAGTAGCTACTCAGAATGGCTTAAACTTGATACTACATGTTATCACTACTCAGGAAATTTAGGTAAAAGAGTAGTTCTGTATTTTATTTGCTATAATTAATGGTCAATTTTAATACATATATAAGATATATTTTATTATTATACTTATATTTATTGTTTGTTGCTGCTGTCTATGCAAAAGATCACGCAATTACAACAGTACTAAATAGCTAATTAAATAAATAAATAAGAACATCAATAATTTTCTCACTTTTGGTCATATTTTCCATGCTTTATAACTCTCCAACAAGTCATTCCGTGCCAATGTATGCGCTTTTACTACCATTAGCAAAGCTTTCTAATGAAGTAAGTATTTTGAATAGACATTACAGTGTTACTGTGGCTTGCGTATGAACATTTTTGTTGATATTATATCAACGCAGAGCAAAATACTTGCCCATACATTTAATGGTCAAAACTAGTTCCCAACATGCTAGCTCCATTTAATGAAGTCAACAGTAGCAACAGTATTTTATTGTTATATACCAAATTATGAGTTGTTCTCAATAAAACTGCATGTTGCATACACCATTAAAGATGACCCTCACTAGATTTGTGGAGAGTTTTCTTATAAATAGCTACTTCTGAGAATATTTTGTGAGTTATAATACTCATGTGGACATAATAATATGACAATAATTGATATAAGTCATGAGTCAGTCTTCCCAGATCCAGGATTACTGCAAAACCAATCTTGTGCCTGAAAAATATGTCTATAAAGATTTTTCTGCAAATCAATAGCATCTAAGTGAAGAATTGTAAATGATTCTCATTTGCTTTCTCACAGATCACTTTTTGAAAATATCTTTACATTCTTACCAAATAGCTATTAGCCGCTGTAGGAGGGTTTGGTGAAAGTCATGTTTTGTGTGCATGAACACTTCACCACAGAGTGACTCTTCCAGAAAAGGCTGATGCTAGAGTATGGCTACGAGTAAATGCCATTGGTATTAAGAAACCATCTTAGCCCAGATATTGATATATAGCACATAAGTTTACCCATTATAGTAGCATCACATTGACCATTAAATGGAACACAGAAGTTTGGATATACAAACTCAAAGCAATGATGACTCTGATCATGTAAATATTCTTTCAACTTTCTTACCACTAGAGATGCAAACACTCTTTGTATGCACTGGGTGTGACTTTTCATGGTGTTTCTCTTGGCATTGCTCCCACACTTCTATGAGTCCATGATAAATAATAATAGTAAAAATAATAACTAAAGATAGTGATGACCATCTCAATAATATAACCAGAGTAGCATTAAGGATGTGGGTGCTAAACTCATTCACCAATGTAAGTTTAACAAACACAACAACTGTGGTCCTCAGAGTAAAATGTCAAGACTGTCTTAATGTATCTATTATATCTTGAGCAGTCATCAGCCACCATCTTCACCAGCACATCAACAACAATTGCTGAGATGGCTATTGATCATTTAGATTACAACGTAGAGATAAAAGGTGAGAGTCCATGCCAGAAATTGGCAGTGATAGGATACTGATGGGAATTCTGACCTAGATAATGAAGTAAATGAACTGATGTATGATATGATGATGAAAGTGAACTGTAGTACATTCATAATTGCCACTTCCACAAGTTTATTAATATTATTATATTTACATTTTTCTGATAAAATCTCATAATTACAAACAACATGTTTAGCGAAGCACAATTCAGAAAATATGCATGGGAACACAATTTTTAAGATCTGTACAGCTGTACTAGACATATATAGCTACTTAGCTGTTAAGCATTTCCTGCAATATTGCTGGGAACTGCTTTATGACCGCTCTCTGCAGAGGTCATTCACCAGGTTAAAAAAAAAAATTCTATTAATACTGCTGGTAATTTCACTATGAGAAACTTCATTGCTAATTGTTTACATACCTATCTATAACTATGAACTTCAGGCCTTCTTTTGGTAGCAAATTGAGAGTTCAACAACAAGAAATAACGGGAAAAGAGACCGTTAAACTTGACCATAGAATTTGCCGTCTTTATCAGGGACCGAGCAGAATGACGTCATCGCTAATGCATATTTAATAAGGCTAGTACGATAGTTGAATACGCGGACCAGAGTAGCCATTCTCAACAAGACATCATACAGACCACACCCAATTTAGGAAATAAGTTTTGAGGAAACAGAAGCAAATAAATAGGGTAAACTTGTGGGGCCACCCACAGTGAAGAGAACAATATTCTGTATAGTCTTATTTATGTATTTTTGTTGTATGGAAGTTGGCAGGCACTGGATGTAATCAATGCCACTAGTGGTTCAAATATTCACAAACTGAAAGAACGCTCTAGAATATTCTAACACGCATGATTTACCTACTGGGCATGGGCATTAACATTAATTTTTTTTATGTATCGCTATGTGTGTGTCGTTGGCTATAAATTCACATATAGTCCAACCATCTTTTCAGTTAGTCTTTTGTTGCATCCTACCCTGCACCTCACTGTATACCATTGGCTAATAGATTTAAACTACTCTATAATTCTTCTCTACTCTCTAACTTGAAAAATAAGAATTTGGAAAAGGAAGTATGTATGTAGTAACTTACTATATTGTAAAATATTACACATATTTATATAATATCCGATATATAGTTTATGTGTACATTATAAGTATATCTCATGAATAATTCTTATCAATACTTCTAGGTAATGCTGGCTAAGAGTTGCTGCTCTGAGCTAGAACAGACTCTGGTGGACAAGGAAATGATGATTGGTTCAATGAAGAGCAATGTAGAGGAGCTGAAAGAAAAGAATCTGGTTTTGACCAAAAAGGCAACTGAATCAGAGGAAATCAAACATGGCTACAAAACTATGAAAGAAAAAGCTACTGGTCTTTTTCACAAGGTATATACTATTACTAAAACAATGAACTATGTAAAAATTTCTATTAAAATGTAATTTGAATTGTGCAGTGGATGCAAGCAAAAAGCCAAGTGTCAGAAGTGCTACTGACTCTACAGGACAAACATGGTGAAACTATTGCTCTGAGCAAGAAACTGGACACAGTTAAATCGACAAACAAGGCACTGAAAGCTCATGTAAATGACCTCGAGAATGAAAACTGTGTTATTATAATTATTATTATTATTATTATTATTGGCAGTTACACCAAAGCTCCCGCCGTCGACACCTCCTCCTGATCCAGAAGTCATTACACGCAACCCCATTCTCAAAAATTTACAGCTTACCGACGGTGACTTTGGAGGTCGGATGGACGTCCTCATATAGGGACACTTGATCTATCTTTATGCCTCAACCACCGTTTCTGGCCTACTACAAGAGTTGCCGCCACTTCCACCATCTTTGGGTGGACGGTGACTGGACTGCTGCCTCCACTCAACAAGTTCCTGCACTCAAAGTAGAGCTCTAGGAGGATGAGACTCACTCTCTCTGCCAGCAGCTATGGGATATGGAGAAGGTACTTGAGGTTTCTCGACAAACCACTGAAGAGTAATCCGCTCTTCAACAATTCAGTTCTCACCTTACTAGAGAGTCTGACGGACGCTACTCTGTCAAGTTGCCCCGCATACACAACCCTCCACAGTTGGGTGACTCCAGAAGGATGGCGAAGCCTATTACGTAAAGGCAAGCTGGATGTTTTCAACACCGAGATGGAAAACTACTTCAAGCTTGATCATGCTGAAGTCATACCAGAGAACGAACTCTCCAACAACGGATACTACCTACCAGTCCATGGAGTATTTAAGGACGGTTCCACCACTACTAAAGTGCGTCCTGTGTTTGACGCCTCAGCCTGAACATCCTCTGGCGTCTCACTCAATGACCAGTTACTAGCTGGCCCTAATCTTTATCCCTTCATCACGGACATCCTTCTTCGATTCCGAGTCTATACCGTGTCTCTGTCGGCCGACATCGGAAAGATGTTTCAAGAGATCTACATAGCTGAAGAAGACCGTGACCTCCATAGATTTTTCTTCAGGGATTCTTCAGACTGTCGCATGAAGCCTGTGCCATTCGGAGTGAAATTGTCACCATTTCTAGCCACAAGTGTTTTGCTCCACCACACATCCCCCCATTGACACACCCACCCTCTTGCCAGCTAATGCATCGAGGAAAGTTTCTATGTGGACGACTTGTTGTCGGGCGCTAACACCGTTGACGAGGCCATGAAGATTCGTGAGTCTACCTGCAACCTTCTTGAGGAAGCTGACATGTCTCTCCACAAGTGGCGCACCAACTCAGATGACTTCAGAGCCACCATCCCTGAACACGTAGTAGAAACAGCAGATCTCTCTTTGCCACTAGCACACAACTCTCCAAAAGCCTTAGGCATTCATTGGCAAGTCACCAGCGATGCTTTACATGTTGCCATTTCGATTGTCCCACCTGACAAGCTAGTCACCAAAATGTCAAATTGCTTCTATCACGGCACAGGTGCATGACATTTTGGGACTATTCGCACCATGTGTCATTGTTGCCAAGCTTCTCCTTCAACAACTATGGAGAGACAAGATCAATTGGGATGACATCACCTCAACAGACATTCAACAACAGTGGAAAGTTTGGACAGATGAACTACCTCTCATCACCAACCACCCAATTCCTAGACGGTACTTACTCAACTCTTCTCCTATCATTGCTACCTCACTACACGGCTTCTCTGATGCTAGCAAACTTGCCTATGGTGCGGCCGTTTACCTCAGGCAAGTGCACGCAGACGGCTCCATTTCCACTGCACTAGTATATGCCAAGTCTCGCGTCTGTCCTTTAAAGAGCAAGACTATTCCTCAGCTGGAATTGCAAGCTGCAGCGATGCTGGCCGACCTCATCCATTATGTGGCAAGCACACTCAAGATCTCTCTTCAGAATGTTCATCCATGGACGGACTCCGAAATCGTGATTCACTGGCTCCGACGAATGCCTTGCACTTTGGACACCTTTATTTCCCATCGTGTAGCTCGCATACAAGACACCTTCCCTGACAGTTCATGGCGTCACGTCGCTTCTGCCGACAACCCTGCTGACCTTGCTAGTAGGGACACCACTGCTATGAAACTGACAGAATCTGATCTCTGGTGGCACGGCCCTCCATGGCTTCGCCTTTCTGAGTCTCAGTGGCCACCATCAGGGGTTGGGTCCCCGCCACGGGAATTACCGGGGACCAAGATGGTTATGCTCACAGCCATTACTGCTCCTGCTTCAGTCTGGAATTTTTGGACACGTCACTCATCCTTCTCAACACTACTTCATACTCTGGCATGGATGAAATGCTTCATTTCGAATTGCAAGAATCCGTCCAACAAAGTCACTCTCACCTCCTCGGAACTCTCTGACTCCAAATTATTCCAACTCCAACGAGCACAGGCTGACACCTTTTCTCTGATGTACATTGTGGGCATGGAACCACACCCCCACATTTTCAAGAATTAAGAACACTCGATATATATGTTACCATCTGTTTCGTGTGTTTCGTGTCATGTGTTTGTCACGTGAGTGCGTCTGCTATAAAAGTAATGCACTAGCAATCATTCTTTTAGTCCCACACGTGTTCTAATTTTAATTACACTAAGCCAAGTTTTGACTTGTTGGGATTCTGGTGGCAGCGCTATTCACTGCCCACCTACGTTCAGGCGCCTCCGCAGTTTAGACTCTGAAGGTCCTCTAACAACTGGTGGCAAGCGGTGGTTGACTTACCCGTATTCGATCAACGAAGAAACCATCTGGAGACCTGTCTTCAGAAGTGCCGGAGAAAAAGAGACATCCCTAGTACTCAGAGTGTAGAATTCATTTCCTTACCCCTCGAGAACTGACGAACGAGTTTCCTATCATTTGCGAACGAGATTTGCAGTCTGCGGATTTGCTCTGTGGAACCCTGTGGACTTCTGTCTACGCATCATTGGACTTCGTGTCTACCTGTGCTCTTCGGAGTTGTGTTCGAGTGTGCCTGTGGCCAGGACATTTCGTTGTGTGGTGTTGTTGGTATATTTTACAGTTTGTACGCCGTTGTTCATTTATTTTGTACTTATTCATTGTGTTCATTTTTGTAGTGTGCTACTGTGCTTCGGTTTAGTCAGGTTGCTATGCCGTAGACAAAGACCAGAGGGAATTCCAGGAGGAAGGTGCCAAGGAGGGTCACGGATGTAGATCCAAAGTTCAAGCCCTCCCATGCCCCCCTCTTGGAGGATAGGTCGCCCTATCCGACGCGAATCTCGGATGCTCGGTATGTTGAAGAGGATTTTGATAGGGACAGTGTTGTTGGGTCTGTTGAGAGGTCTGAGTTGTTTTCAGAGCCTGCTGAGGCAGGAAGAGAGTTGACTTCCGGTGCTGAGGGAGCCAGTGCAGAGGTGTTAAATGGCGGTAATGGTGTTGACAAGGTAGATGTATGTGTGCTGAAGGACTTGATTGAAGCTATGAAGATGCAATCTGTGCAACAGATGGTTGCGCAGCGTGAGTTTGAGGCTGACAGAATTAAGAGGGAGGATGAGAGACTTAGGCGTTTGGAGGAAGAAAGATTTGCGAGGGAGTCTGACAGATTGAGACAAATAGAGGAAGAGAAATATAGAAGGGATGCGGAAAGAGATGTGAAGAGGAAGAAAGAAGTGAGGAGGTCTGAATTGCTGAAAGGGTTGCATGTGTACAAAGAGGGTTCTAGTATGTGCGGGTTTCTGCTCAAATTCGAGCGTATTATGGGTGAGTGTGACATTGAAGAGGACGAATGGATTCGTTATTTGTTTCCTAACTTGTCAGATAAATTGTATGCTAGATTGGCTGATTGTGGGTGTGGTGATGACTATGGTGAGACAAGGAAAGTGTTGTTGATGGCTGTGAGGGAAACGGTGGTGTCGTACGGGCACATGCTCTTTGACACTTTGGGGGAACAATTGAAGACTAAGAACGCGGGTGACATCCACGAGTTTATGAGGAGGATGGTTTCAGGGTTGTTCCAGGGTTGTGAGTCTGTCAAGGACTGCGAGGCTGTGTTGGCAATTGCTTTCACTCGCCACATCATGCCTCTGGCGGGGAAGACCTTCCTGGAAACGAGGAAGCTGGTGACTATGGCCGACCATCTGGATGCATGGGAGACCTGGTTATCTGGGAGACAGTCAGGAATCTTCTTCCGGCCCCGTGTGAGTGGATATGGTGGTGTTGGGAATGGTAACTTTGTGAAGCGTATGCCAGATAGGAGTGTCAGTAGTTCCAATGGTGGAAGTGGTAGTACCTTTGTATTTTCGTGCTTTGGGTGCGGGGAAAAGGGGCACAGACTGTCTGAGTGCCCTAAACGTGTTGTATCTGGTAGTAATGGTGGTAAGATTGTTTGCCATACGTGTGGAGTAGAGGGGCATAAATCAACCGATTGTCCTAGCAAAAAGGGTGGAGCCCCAAAGAAATCTGGTTCGTCTGACACTAAGATTTCAATGTTGAGTGCCGACAGAAATGTTAAGAAGAATGTTATTAGTGGTCGTGTTAATGGGAAGTTGTGTGATATTTTAGTGGATTCTGGGGCTGATGTAGCATTAGTACCTAGAAGTGTTGTGGGTTATGACTGTGTGCAGTGTGGGGACATTAAGGTTTCTGGTGCTGTGGGAGAGCCTGATGTAAGGGCCAGTACAAAGGTAGTGTTTGAAATTGATGGAGTGAAGTTGGAGAGGTTAGCCTTAATTGATGAGAATGAGTGTGAGAGAAGTATGTTTATTATTCCGTTTGATATGTGTGACGAAGATCAGTGCAAGTTGTTCCAGAGTGCTATTAAAAGAGTTGGAAAGGAGCGTGTGAGTGAGGTGAAGGTGTTAATGAGAGCTCAGGAGTGTGAGGAGAGAGTTTTGGATACTAATGATGTGGATGCAAGTGCTGAGGATTTGTGGAGTGTGATAGAGCCAGAGGAGTCAGTCAGTGAAAATGGAGATGAGGCAGAATCAGTTGTTGAAGCTTCGGAAGACCTGGCTGAGGCAGATCCACAGCAAGAGTGCTTCAGGGAGAGCGTGGCTGAGGTTTCTGGGATGGAAATGGAAGATGATGTAGTACTGAGTGATAGTGAAGCAGTGAACTTGAGTGAAGTGTCTGAGAGTGAGTGTGACAGGGAATTATTAGATGCTGTGAGAGAGGTTGGGCCTATGGGGAAGGGTTCCGACTGTGCTGAATTTAAGTTGGCAGTGATGTCTGACCCTAGTCTGAAGACATGGAGAGGTCTAGCAGATAAGCAGGAGAGAGGTTTTCGATGGAGAAACGGTCTAGTCGTCCAGATAAGATTGTGTACTGGGAACAAAGATGTGAAGTAGTAGCTGTGCCGAAGGAGTTTCGTACTCGTATTCTTAAGGTAGCTCATGAGAATGGGGGTCATCTAGGTGTGGAGAAGGTATACAAGTGTGTTAAGAAATTGTTTATGTGGCCGGGGATGTATGGTTTTGTGGAGAAGTATTGCAAGAGTTGTAAGATTTGTCAAGTGAAATCTAAGCATGGGCCTGGTAAGGCGCCGATTGTGCAGCCGGCAGTGATCAGTGAACCATTTGAAAGCGTGGCGGTGGACATTGTTGGCCCACTGCCCAAGGGTAAGGGTGGGTGTAGGTATATACTCACCTGTGTCTGTCTGGCTACCCGATGGCCTGATGCAGTTGCTCTGAGGTCAGTCACGGCCAAGGCAGTAGCAGATGGCCTCTGGCAGATTTTCTCGAGGTCGGGTATACCAGTGAGAGTTCTGTCAGACCAGCGGGCACAATTCGTTGGCAAGGTGTTGACTTCTATGTGCCAGTGGATGGGCATAGAGAAGGTACGCACGTCTCCGTACCATCCGGAGAGCAACGGTGTTGTCAAGCGTATGCATGGCACACTGAAAGCTGTGTTGGGAAAGTGTGTTGAGAAAGAAAGTGACTGGGTTGAATGTTTGCCTTGGTTGCTCATGGTCTTGCGTGGCATGCCACACGCAGATCACGGTTTTAGCCCGTATGATTTGATCTATGGGTTTCGTGTGCGTACACCTTTAGTTGCTCTACACCATTGTTTGGTGGAAAAGCAGAAGGAGGAGGATGTCAATGTGTGTGACTGGGTGATGCGTATGTCTGAGAAAGTGGAGTTGGTTCGTGATGAAATGGTTTTAAAGTCCAGGAAGGCTAAGGACTTGTTCTTTGGCAAAGTGAATAGTAAACGTAGGTTGAGGAAGTTTGTTGTGGGGGAGAAGGTATTGTATCGGGTCCCGGGAAAGTTGTCTAAGTTAGCAGATTCCTGGGAGGGGCCGTTTGAGGTATTGGATGTTGTGGGGCCAGTGAACTGTAAAATTTGCAAGATGGGGGCCCCGAAGCATGCAAAGGTCGTGCATATCAATAGCTTGAAACGTTTTCGGGATTATTCAGTAAAGAGGTTGGATGTGGTAGTTGAGGACGAGAGTGATGAGGGGTGTAAGCTTAGTAGAGTGTGCGATGGCTTTGTTAAGGAAGATTTGGATGTGTTGTTGCATGAGTTTGAGGGTGTTTTCTCGGATGTGCCGGGTAACACCTCTGTTGTGACAATGGGCATAGACACTGGCGATGCTGTGCCTATTCGTCAGACCTCATACTCAGTGCCCTTGGGCCTGAGAGACAAGGTGAAGGAGGAGTTGGAATGTCTGTTGGACTTTGGCATCATTGAGCGCTCTGACAGCTGTTCGGCGTCGCCACTAGTTCCGGTGAAAAAGCCAGGTGGGAAGGTTCGTTTGTGCGTAGATTATAGGCGGTTGAATGAGGTTACAGTGAAGGAGCCTTATGCGATTCCGAAGTTTGGGGATATGGTTGAGTTAGTAGGAAGAGGAAGTGTTTTGTCAAAGTTTGATTTGTCTAAGGGGTTTCACCAGGTCATGGTGAGACCGGAGGATTGAGATAAGACGGCATTTTGCTGTCCGTTTGGTAAATTTCGGTATATTCGTATGCCTTTTGGATTGTCTAATGCACCTGCCGTATTCCAACGGCTTATGGATTGTGTTCTTTGTGGGTGCCAGGAGTTTTGCAGGGTCTACATAGACGATGTTCTAGTGGTGTCGAGGGATTGGGAAAGTCATTTGGGACACTTGAGGTTGTTGTTCGAGGCTTTGAAGAGTGCTGGGTTGACGTGTCGACTATCTAAGTGTGAATTTGGGAGGAGGAAATTGCTGTTCTTAGGGCACTGGATTGGGGGTGGTGTGTTGTCGGTTCCGGAGGATAGGGTGGCTGCCATCAGGGCGCATCCTAAGCCCAAGAGCAGGAGGCAGCTCCGCAGCTTCCTGGGCATGGTGGGGTTTTACCGGAGGTTCATACGTGACTTTCACCGGTTCTCTTCCGTCCTCACTCCCCATACGTCGAAGTCTTTGACTAGCGACTTGATATGGTCCGACAGCATGGTAAGTGCCTTCACCAGTCTGTGTAATGTTTTGTGTAATAGTGTGTCCTTACATGTACCCACAAGTTGTGACTCTTTCGTACTTGAATGTGATGCCTGTGCCACGGGCATTGGTAGTGTGTTATCCATACAGAGGGATGGAGTTTTGTTGCCGGTCGGATTCTTTTCAAGACAGCTTCGGGGTGCACAGTCTCGGTATAGTGCGCAACAACTGGAAGGGCTGGCTCTCTATGAGTCGGTGATGCATTTCGCATACTATTTGTATGGCAGTGTTTTCCGTGTGGTTACAGATCATAAAGAATTGACGAACTTTTGTTCAGGAAGACAGTGCAACCGGAGGATCTATCAATGGTCTCTCAAGCTAGTGGAGTTTCAGTTTACGCTTGAATACCGGAAAGGTGCGGAGAACGGGGTGGCCGACTGCCTGAGTAGATGCTTTGGGGCAGACGAAGATGAGAAAGATTTGGAGCAGACGAGTTCCAGTGAAGTGGTCACCCATCTTTCCAAGCAGGGGGGAGATGTGGGCGTGGAACCACACCCCCACATTTTCAAGAATTAAGAACACTCGATATATATGTTACCATCTGTTTTGTGTGGTTCGTGTCATGTGTTTGTCACGTGAGTACGTCTGCTATAAAAATAATGCACTCGCAATCATTCTTTTAGTCCCACACGTGTTCTAATTTTAATTACACTAAGCCAAGTTTTGACTTGTTGGGATTCTGGTGGCAGCGCTATTCACTGCCCACCTACGTTCAGGCTCCTCCGCAGTTTAGACTCTGAAGGTCCCCTGACATACATCATCTTATAGAGAAGAAGAAATCTCTCCCTAAACACCACCCTCAAACAGTACCATAAAAATGTTCATTGGCCATTGTCATAGTATAAGTTGGTATGCTTTCTACACCACATTTATTCTGGTGTTCTATTAACAGCATTCCGCAAAATTGTATGTCCCACAAGAAAAAAAATAATTAGAAAATTCCACACAGGATGGCCACATCCAAGGTCAAAAATTATTATGTATAGAAACAGTATGTGACTATCTAAGGAGGTGATGATTACTTGTAATGTGGTTTCAAAGTTCTTTATACAACATGGACATATACAAGTATCTCTTGAGGGTGGGATCCCACAATATGCACTGATGTTACAATACTGAATCTTGAAAGACCACACCCATCTAAATGTTGAACTGGACATACACATAACCAATACTATTATAGCAGCATTTATCCACTCATAATAATATTTTCGGCCAAACTGTAAGAACATATTTAAGCTAAAAGACTTAAAGATTATCATTGACTATCCAAAGAGCTAGAAGATGCCTAATCAATAAATTTCTACCAAACAGATGTACCTCAGGGGTACTTTCATCCTAGTTAAATACTAGCAAGCCTAGATTATATTATTATGAAATTGTAGTCATTTTGAGAAAGCCATTTTAATGGTGTCATAAATTCCTAATGTAAGAATTGTGATGTTATATTTATTAAATTTAGATGACATGATAAGTATTAATGAGATAATAGAGAAAGCTAGTGGACAATTTTAGTAGTATCATTTGTAGCATGTAGATGTGATACTCTGTATTATATACAAAAATACACATGTTAGTAATAAAACAATAAAAATAACTGGAAATTACAATGCATCTATAAATGACTTCATTTTAATGCAAAGAACATTAATTTTATGCATTCACAAATACATATAAACAATTGCTCTTCAAAACATGAAAATAGAGCTGTAATAATAACAATATGCATATTACCTTGTCACAGACTGTCCTTGTACTTGTTAAGTATGCTCGGCGTGACGCTGAGCAGAGTGCTTCTCTTGTTCTTCATTGTCACAGTGTCTACTTCTTGAACTAAGGCTCTCACCTCCAAGTTTTTGTCCTGTAATGTCAGTACAAGTTCAGAGTTTTGATCTTTTGCACACATCCACTACAACATATACACAAGAATAAAGAAATACATGTTGTTAAGAAACTAACAGCACTATAGAAAGCAGTATCTACTAATTTTTTGATGACATACTATAGCTACATCTTTACCTTGTCAAAGAGATCGCGTACTTCTTGTTCCAAATCATGATTCTCTATTTCTAGGTACTTCATCTGGACTGTCATTTCCTCAATCTTTCTTTTTGCTGAGTCCAATTCCTGGTTTAGAACAGTTGTTTTCATATTTTTGTCCAGTAGGTTCAACTCCAGTTTATATATTTTATCTTCAGCAATCATCCACTGTCACAAAATAACAAAATAATAATAAACTACTACAGAAACTAAGTTATAAACAATGGAAATTTTTTAATCTAGTAAGTAGCATAAACCTTGTCAAAGAGGCTACATACTTCTTCTTCGAGATCACTATTTTCATTGCATAGTTCCTCCATTTGAGTTTTCATTGCTGGATGTTTATCTTTCACTTCATCTAACTCCTGATTGATATTGAGTGTTTCCTTTCTTTTGTCATGTAGATCGAGTTCAAGTTCAGACAACTTGTCTTCAGCTGTCATCCACTAAGACGTAATATTCACATGTAATTGTGGAAATTTGATTGCAAACAATTAATTTGTACTACATGTACTAAAATCATTGCTATTAACCTTGTCAAAGAGGCTACTGGCTTCTTCTTGAAGGTAGCCATTTTCATTTTGCAGTTCCTTCATATTAGCTGTCACTGATTGATATGTATCCTTCAGTTCATCTAAATCCTGTTTCAAATCGAGTGTTTTGTCATGTAGACCCATTTTCAATTCAGACAATTGATCTTTAGCAGTCATCCACTATGACAAAATATTCACATTTACTTTGGGAAATTATGTAGTTAATAATACATTTGTAACAAGTATATTCATAGCGATATGAATTTTTTCTCTTTACAGCCAATATTTTTAATTATAACTAAACGGGAAGTTTTGACTTCTTGCCGAAGTCCTTTTGAGTTGTCAATAACTAGTGATATATTTCAGCACAAATTGTGAGCAATCCATTGTGTTCAAGTAATTCAAACAATGAGGTAGCTAAACTAATTTAAGTTAATTTCGTTTCCCTGATGTTAAAGTTTAAGCTCCCAGCCACCTCAATTTTCCCGCGAGGTGATAGTTTCTGTAGCAGAGAAGCCATTCTGACAGTCTAAAATACAAGTGCTTTCTTACATAAATACTCCAGCTACTAAAAAATCTACCTAGTTTTTAATTACATATAGATGATAACTAGGCTTCAATGCTTTAGTAACAACTTGCTGGAAATAGTTGACTTGAAAAAAGACACATTAAATTAAAAATGCAAAAAAAAGAATTTCAAAAAAATTACCTTACCTATTATTAGCACCGCTCTATAATAATAATTACCTAATACTGTAGTAGTAAAAAAATACACTGTTTAAAGACTAATAGTTAACGATTTCTTGTTATTTATTTTCTAAACCATGGTAGACACCTAACATTAGACTTAACTTTGTGGATTTTCAAGTAAGAATAATACTATTGTGTATGGCATAAAAAAAACAATCTTCACTATCGTCACATTTTCTTATAAAACATGAACTCCGGTAAGACTGTAAGACTTAATAGCTTCAACAAAAGTTCACATAGCTATCTCCAAGGCAGCTTAAATACAAGCACTAAACCTTGGATACTGCTGTGATACCTGTAAAGATTAATATGCCAAAGTATTCTGATTAGTTGAGTACGGAACAGGGTTACCCTCTGAGCAAACACAACAAGTGTGAGGGCCAAAGTACAAAATGATGTAATTTCATCCCAACTTTATAAACAAACGAAAACCCTGATTTTTAAACTACTTTAATTATTCCTGATAATGTCACACTCTTTCTGTTTGCTTGCCAATAATTACTATTAACCTTGTCAAAGAGGCTACAAGCTTCTTCTTCAAGGTCACCATTCTCATTTTGTAGTTCCTTCATGTTAGCTGTCAATTCCTGATTTGTAGATTTCAGCTCATTCAATTCTTGTTTCAAATCGAGTGTTTCCTTATTTTTGTCACATAGATCCTGTTCCAGCTGTGACAGTTGCTCTTTATAAGTCATCCACTGTAACAAAATAATATTTTTTCTTTTAGAAATTATGTTGTGACTAAAGCATTACAACACTCATCGTAATAATTATTAACCGTGTCAAAGAGGCCACACGTCTCTTCTTCAAGTGCACCATTCTCCTCTTCAAGCTCCTTGATGTCAACTTTCATTGCTTTGTGCGTGGCTTGCATTGTATGCAATTCTTGGTTCAAGATAATGGCCTCCATTTTGTTGTCTGCCAAAGTCTTTTCCAATTCAGACAACTTGTCTCTAGCCATCATCCACTATAATAACAAAATATTATTTACTTGGAAAAGTCTATAACTATAATAAATGCTATTAACCTTGTCAAGGAGGCCACAGGCTGCTTTGTCTAGAACACAGTTTTCATTCTCAAGGTCATTTACATGAGCTTTGAGTGCCTTGTTTGTCGCTTTAACTGTGTCTAGTTTCTGGCTCAGAGCAATAGTTTCACCATGTTTGTCCTGTAGAGTCAGTAGCACTTCTGACACTTGGCTTTTTGCTTGCATCCACTGCACAATTCAATTACATTTTAATAGAATTTTTTTACATAGTTCATTGTTTTAATAATAGTATATACCTTGTGAAAAAGACCAGTAGCTTTTTCTTTCATAGTTTTGTAGCCATGTTTGATTTCCTCTGATTCAGTTGCCTTTTTGGTCAAAACCAGATTCTTTTCTTTCAGCTCCTCTACATTGCTCTTCATTGAACCAATCATCATTTCCTTGTCCACCAGAGTCTGTTCTAGCTCAGAGCAGCAACTCTTAGCCAGCATAACCTAGAAGTATTGATTAGAATTATTTATGAGATATACTTATAATGTACACATAAACTATATATCGGATATTATGTAAATATGTGTAATATTTTACAATATAGTAAGTTACTACATACGTACTTCCTTTTCCAAATTCTTATTTTTCAAGTTAGAGAGTAGCAAGGCCTTGTTTTGTTTGAATAAGTCAGCCTTAAGTTTCAGAACTTCGTCCTAGAACAATACAATAGGTAAATACAATGGGTTTACTATAAAATGATTCAACTATATGTTGTCATTCCTTAACTGCTAGCTACAATAGGCAAGTGGTGACCCCTATACTTTATGATGAAATCCTCAGTTGAATATAACTTATACTTACTTGCTTAGATCGGCGTTCCTTTTGAAAATTAAATTCTACCTTCTTGAAATCCTTAACCATTTCGTCGTGCATTTCTTTCCATTCCACCACGTGTTCCAAGACACGGCGCACTTTAGCCTGCGAGTAATCATTTTATTATCAATAAAACTCTAGCTAATTAAAGTTTGGACTTTAATTTAGTATACCTTAACGGCGGATACTTCATCGGGAGTAGTAGACCGGTTGTTGCCAATCGGTTTCGGACATTGGCTACAGAAGAGATTAATTTTGATAAATGGTAGCATAATTTTGTATAGATTACCTCATCTGCTGAAGCGCTACAAATTCACTTCTTATCTCGGCTTCCATAAGTCCAGCCATCGTACAGAGATCACTGGACCAATCTTACTCCACAAGATCGCTTGGTGCTCACTTGAGTGTATAAGTGTAACCAACTAAAGTCCCTAAAAGCCTTTCAAAATCGCCAAAACCACCAACACTGATAATTCACAAACTTAATTATAAAGCGTATAGCGTTTAGAAACTCTCCTTATTATTGCGAGAGAGATAGCGTTTCAGACATGCGCTATAGAGACGCTAATCACAAAGCATGCGCAAGGAAGAAGAAATCTGAATTCAATAAGGCCGAGAGGCGGGCTTGCGCTTGAATTCTAGGAATACTATAATTTTGGCAAGTTATAGTGTAATAATCGGTCAATCATCTGGAAGCATGCTTCGAGTTCTTTAGTCTAGCAAGCCACAGAAACAATCAGAGCCACAGATACAAGCTGAGTCACAGAAACAATCGTTGAATGATCTATCCACTCTCTAAAAACTACCCCTACTCATTATATTGGGGATCGCAACCATACTGTTATGTTGGAATGGCAGATTCTTCAATACTGTTATGTTGGAATGGCAGATTCTTCACTTATTGTGATGCACAAGAACCTAAACCTGGAGTTTTCTTCCTGGATACATTGTTTAGTCCAAAAACTGTAGCATACTATCTTTGCTCTTCATTCATAATTAAATGTCTAAAGCATTTTATATAATATATATATATATATTTATATAATATTATTATATATATATATTTATTTCAGCTTTGATATTTTTACTTGAATATTTCCGCATCACGCGAGCGTTCTGTATTCTCCCATATTGTACGGTTTATATTGTACGCTACTTGTAGCGCGCGCGTAGCGTGTAAAATCAATGAAAATTGTATTGTAACCGGTTGAGAAAAATTTCAAAGAAGCAATAAATCACTTATCACACTCGTCGTACAATATGGGAATGATATTTTACTCTCACGCCACATTTTCACTCGCCTTTGGCTCGTGAAAATATTTTGCGTGCTCGTAAAATATTTTCCCATATTGTACTCTGACTCGTGCTATAAGTATTAGATATAACCTTTAATAAATTTCCTAAGTTTGATCTTTCAGCTATTTCAGAAGAATTTCAGTGATAATATTATGGCAATTTTAGTGTGTAAGAACTCACCACATCTAATCTATGCAGATCATCAATAAGTAAATCAAATATTATGATAGTCAAGATTGGCCCTTATATAGCAAGCAAATAGAGTGCAGTAGTGTAGTTAATAGTAGTTTATCCACATGTAGTAATAGTTCACAGAATGATACATCAATTGTATAGTAAATGTTGATTTATAGACATTGACAAGAGCTTGGCTATCTATAAAACAGTACTCTCCCACAAATACGACCTGTGTGTATTCCTGAATAGGTATTGCGGGAGCTGATCAGAATTGGTAAAACATCGTCATTACCTGAATGAGGGGAAAACATTAGACATGGGGGAAAATGGTAGAAAAAAAACTACATCTCTGTTTGAACCTGCGACTGCGCAACCAAAGACCTAACCGCTTAGAGTTTTTTAAAGTGCCTTGTCAAGATAGTAATAATTATTTTTTTCAATTCGAACAGTTGCGGGGAGCGGTTACTGTGGCATTTACGCTGTATGCGTGATTTTTTTTTTGAGCTTCTAATTGCCGCTTGTTGGTTATCAAGAGCCACTGGCAGCCAGAATGGCTTCTAATGAAGCTACCACTACAGGAGGAAAGCTGAGATAAGTATATAATTCCATATTTGTTAACTGAAGTTACAAAAAGAACTCTGGACTTTTCTTTTGTAGCTGAGAGCTTGTTCAAGAGTTACTAGTAATAGAAGTACTCAAAATGGCTTAAACTTGATACTACATGTTATCACTACTCAGGAAATTGATCATAAGAGAGTAGTTCCGCTTTTATTTACTATAATTAATGGTCAATTTTAATACATATTATATGTATATATATTTATTTATACTTATATTTATATTTTTTTGTTGCTGTCTATGCAAAAGATCAAGCAATTACAACAGTACTAAATAGCTAATTAAATACATAAATAATAACATCAATAATTTTCTCACATTTGGTCATATTTTCCTTGATTTATAACTCTCCAACAAGTCATTCTGTGCCAATGTATGCGCTTTTACCACCATTAGTGAATCTTCCTATCAAGTAAGTATTTGAATAGCCTTTACAGGGCTACTGTGGCTTGCGTATGAACATTTTTCTTTATATATATCAACGTAGAGCAAAATACTCGCCTATACATTTAATGGTCAAACGCAGTTCCCAGCATGCTAGCTCCATTTAATGAAGCCAACAGTAGCAACAGTATTTTATTGTTATATATCAAATTATGAGTTGTTCTCAATAAAACTGCATGTTGCATACACCATTAAAGATGACCCTCACTAGCCACTATAACACTATAACAAGCAGTTGTGAAGTGTCTTTGTTGAGAGTTTTCTTATAAATAGCTACTTCTGAGAACATTTTGTGAGTTATAACACTCATGTGAACATAATAGTATGTTATAAGTCATGAGTCAGTCTACCCAGATCCAGGAAAACTGCAAGACCAATCTTGTTCCTGAAAAATATGTCTGTAAATTTTTTTCTTTTTTTTTCATATTGTTCAGTATACCAAATAATTATGAGTGTTCTCAATAAAACTGCATGTTGTATACACCATTTAAGATGACCCTCACTATCCACTATAACAACACAATAACAAGCAGTTGTGAAGTGTCTTTGTGGAGAGTTTTCTTATAAATAGCTACTTCTGAGAATATTTTGTGAGTTGTAGCACTCATGTGAACATAATAGTATGTTATAAGTCATGAGTCAGTCTTCCCAGATCCAGGAAAACTGCAAGACCAATCTTGTTCCTGAAAAATATGTCTGTAAATTTTTTTCTGCAAATCAATAGCATCTAAGTGAAGAATTGCAAATGATTCTCATTTGCTTTCTCACAGATCACTTTTTAAAAATATATTTACATACTTACCAAATAGCTATTTGCCGCTGTAGGAGGGTTTGGTGAAAGTCATGTTTTGTGTGCATGAACACTTCACCACAGAGTGACTCTTCCAGAAAAGGCTGATGCTAGAATATGACTACGAGTGAATTCCATTGGTATTAAGAAACCATCTTAGCCCAGATATTGATATATAGCACATAAGTTTACCTATTATAGTAGCATCACATCGACCATTAAATGGAACACTGAAGTTTGGATATACAAACTCAAAGCAATGATGACTCTGATCATGTAAATATTCTTTCAACTTTCTTACCACTAGAGATGCAAACACTCTTTGTATGCACTGGGTGTGACTTTTCAATAATAACTAGCAAGGACCCACCACACAGTGGCGCATGATTATTTAAAATTTTTAGTTAGTTATTATATTTATTTCTTTTTTGTCACCAATTTCATAATTTCTGTGATGATTTTAACACAGACCAGCCACATAGTATGGCACACAAAGTATTTAAACATGTATGTAAGTTTAACAATGTATTTATTTCGTTTCAATTTCAGAATTTGTGATTATTCTAAACATGAGGTTTAGTAAAAAAAAACAACAACATAATATTGCGCACAAAGTTAAGTGGACATAAAAAGTGATTGTGAATTAATTCATATATGTTTAGTTTGATGTGTGAGTGAGGACAAATTGTAGGTAGTACTCTCAGCAACCTGGCGTTCATCAGGTTCTCAGCCAACACCATCATGAGAAGGTTGTACTGCTTTGTTGGCCTCTCTCCCTCCACCCCTAACACATGCCTCTCCGCACCTCCATGGCTAGCTTCAAAAGCTAAGGATTTAAAGAATTGACAGAAAAACAAAAAGTTTCGTATGTATGAAAATAAAACTTACTTTAAAACGGATTAGAGCATTGATTTAACAACAAATAAAAAATATGCATCTATGGAACTTGTCACTATAAATGTTTTAATTGGTAGCATACACAAAACCATGACATATTAATTGATTCGAAAGCATGACCTTTTTCTATGTTTTCCTGCAGGACTTCTTCTATTCACCTCAGGAATTTTCACCTTGAAGATTTGCTCTTGACCACAGGACTTACTCTTTACCTCAGGACTTACTTTTGGCTTCAAGACTTGCTCCACTTCAGGACTTTTACTCTTGGCCTGAGGACTTACTCTTGGCTTCAAGACTTGCTCTTCACCTCAGGACTTACTCTTGGCCTGAGGACTTACTCTTGGCCTCAGGACTTACTATTGGCCTGAGGACTTATTCTTGGCCTCAGGACTTACTCTTCACCTCTGGATTTATACTGTTCACCTCAGGACTTATTCTTGGCCTGAAGACTTGATCTTGGCCTGAGGACTTACTCTTGGCCTCTGGAATTACTGTTCACCTCAGGACTTACTCTTGGCCTGAGGACTTACTCTTGGCTTGAGGACTTACTTTTGGCCTGAGGACTTGCTCTTGGCCTCAGGACTTACTCTTGGCCTCAGGACTAACTCTTGACCTGAGGACTTACTCTTAGCCTGATGACTTACTCTTAGCCTGAGGACTTACTCTTGGCCTGAGGACTTACTCTTGGCCTGAGGACTTACTCTTGGCCTGTGGACATTCTCTTGGCCTCAGGACTTACTCTTGGCCTAAGGACTTACTCTTAGCCTGAGGACTTACTATTGACCTGAGGACTTGCACTTCATCTGAGGCCCAGAAAGATTTGTGCTGTACAAAGCTATGATGTGATAAACACATGAGTAAAAAAAAAAAAAACAAGTATCGCTAGCTACTTCAACTTGTCTTTGAGTAAGAATTAGAAGATACTGAAGTAAAGTGCTGTGAAACTGGACTGCTGCTGTATAGTTTTGTTTTTCCATGAAAAATTTGTGCTGTGCAAAGCTATGATGCAATAAAATAAGTGAGGATAAACATAGAATAATAAACCTTGCTATTTTAACTTACCTTTGAGCAGTGAGAATTAGAAGTACTGGAGTAAAGTGCTGTGACACTGAAATGCTGCTGTATAAAGTTCAATAGATGCTGGTATGGTTTTGCATGAAATGCAATGAAGCTGGTGTGCTGTTGCATAAAATGCTGTGAAGCTGGTGTGCTGTTACATAAAGTGTTGTGAAGCTGGTGTGCTGTTACATAAAGTGTTGTGAAGCTGGTGTGCTCTTGCATAAAGTGTTGTGAAGCTGGTGTGCTCTTGCATAAAGTGTTGTGAAGCTGGTGTGCTGTTACATAAAGTGCTTTTAAGCTGGTGTGCTGTTGCATAAAGTGTTGTGAAGCCGGTGTGCTGTTATATAAAGTGTTGTGAAGGTGGTGTGCTGTTATATAAAGTGTTGTGAAGCTGGTGTGCTGTTGCATAAAGTGTTTTGAAGCTGGTGTGCTCTTGCATAAAGTGTTGTGAAGCTGGTGTGCTGTTATATAAAGTGTTGTGAAGTTGGTGTGCTCTTGCATAAAGTGTTGTGAAGCTGGTGTGCTGTTGAATAAAGTGCTTTTAAGCTGGTGTGCCGTTACATAACGTGTTGTGAAGCTGGAGTGCTGTTGCATATATTGTTGTAAAGCTAATGTGCTGTTGCATTAGGTGTTGTGAAGCTAGTTTGGTAGCATAAAGCATTGTGAAGCTGATGTAATGTTGCGTGAAGTGCCATGAAACTGGTGTGATGTTGCATTAAGTACTGTGAAGCTGGAGTGCAGTTTCTAGAAGTGCTGTGAAGCTGGAGTGCAGTTTCTAGAAGTGCTGTGAAGCTGCGGTGCTTTTGCTAGAAGTGCTGCTGTAAAGCTGGAGTGCTGTTGCTAGAAGTGCTGTGAAGCTGGAGTGCTGTTACTAGAGGTCTGTGCTGCCATTGCTAGCTCCAGTCAAAAATTTGGTCTGGATACAGTTGTTGTGCAGATGAGTGATCCTAAGCCGTGTGCCATTACACATCCCTTGCCGCAGTGATAAATTCCTCAGAAGCATCACGACTGCATTGGCCTTGAGGTTGAGCCTATGTGGTGGCATGCCTGAGGATGTCAAGGAATTGATGAACTCAGTTGGGTAGTTCTGTCTTTCTTCTTCATTATCACACTTGACTGAATCAGCACTGATGTATGTCCTCACTTCACCTGGAAGTGTATCCAGAACTCTCATTTAATTGTAAGCAATGCTCATTTTTGGGTGAGAGAATGACCCTAGCCTGTAAGTTTGTGTGGTTAGATGTAGAAAAGATTTCCTCAATAAGATCACCATCACAAATTCATTGTGCAGGAATCTCAATGGTTTCTGGCTGCATCGAGGTGTTGTTTAGTTCTCCATTGCCAAGTTGGAGCAACCATGCTGCAGATACACCTTCATCAGGGAGTGTGCGCAGGTTACGGATGAGTCTATGCTGCTCAAACTGGGGACACGACACAAGGATGAGCGCTTGAGACAGGTGTCAATGATGACTGCTGGAGGAACATGTGGCACAACTGGAAGAACTTGTCGAAAATCACCTCCCAGCATAATTGTCTTCCCTCCAAAAGGTCAATCATCTTGCATGATGTCACGCAGACATCTATCAATGGCATGTAGAGCATGTCATGCTCTGACCTTGATGGGACATTACAGGTACTGTTTTCCAAAACTGGAACTGGCAGTTTGAAAAGGCCGTGCACCGTTCGTCCTTCAGTCATGAAAGTAATTGCTATGCCAGTCCATGCAGCACATGCTACTGTCATGCCATGATGTTTGAGATATAATGACAGCTTGTTGAAGAAATTATGTCTTCCCTGATCCTCCTGAGCATCGACACAGTGAAGATTAGCCACTGACTCCTCTTGTACTATACCAGGAGAGACAGATTGTAGCACTCTTTCAGCTAATTGCAGCTGTTCATCTGTGAGTTCATCAAATGAGGGTGCCAACTCAAACGGTAAGGGTTGCTCATCATTAAAGTCACCTTGTGGCAATGGTAAGCCAATAACCAAACAGCTGGAGCTGTTTTCATGGAGAACTCTATCAATGTCATGTAGAGATTGGTTGACTACTACTCTAAGGTCATTATTTCTGGCAAAGTCTTCAATCAGAGCTTCGTGGTGGGTGATCCAAAGCTGCAGTGGATTGGAAGGTTGGCAATAAAATGCAGATGGTAGCAAATATGTGTGTTATTGGCTATAAATTCACATATAGTCCAACCATTGTTTCAGTTAGTGTTTTGTTGCATCCTACCCTGCACCTCACTGTATATCATTGACTAATATATTTAAACAACTCTATAATGTAAGAATTTTGATGTTATATTTATTCAATTGGAGGACATAATAATAAGTATTAATGATATAATAGAGAAACTTAGTGGACAATTTTAGTGGTATCTGAGTCAGAAAGTGATGTTTAATTGACCTTCATTTGTGTTCTATGTGATACTCCGTACTACATATATCAAAATACACATGTTAATAATACAATAAAAAATAACTTGAAAATGCAATCTATCTATAAATAACTTCATTTTTAATGCAAAGACTACATGTCAAAATTTGTGTTAAAATATGAAAATAGAGCTGTAATAACATTATACATTATTACCTTATCACAGATTGTTCTTGTATTTGTTAAGCGTGGTCGGCGTGAGGTGGAGTACACAGTGTTTCTCTTGTTCTTCCTTGTCACAGAGTCTAATTCTTGAATTAAGGCTCTCACCTCCAAGTTTTTGTCCTGTAATGTCAGTACAAGTTCAGAGTTTTGATCTTTTGCACACATCCACTACAACAAATACACAAGAATGAAGAAATACATAATATGTTGTCAACATACTCACAGCTCTATACAAAGCAGTATTTACAAAATTTTTGATGGCATACTATAGCTAAATCTTTACCTTGTCAAAGAGATCGTATGCTTCTTGTTCCAAATCATGATTCTCTATTTCTATGTCCTTCATCTGGACTGTCATTTCCTCAGTCTTTCTTTTTGCTGAGTCCAATTCCTGGCTTAGAACAGTTTTTTTCATATTTTTGTCCAGTAGGTTCAACTCCAGTTCAGATAATTTATCTTCAGCCATCATCCACTGTCACAAATAACAAAAGAATAAGTAAACTATATACAGAAATTAAGTTATAAACAATGGAAAATTTTTAATCTAGTAAGTAGTATAAACCTTGTCAAAGAGGCCACAAGCTTCTTCTTCAAGATCACCATTTTCATTGCGTAGTTCCTCCATCTGAGTTTCCATTGCCGGATGTTTGTCTTTCACTTCATCTAACTCCTGATTGAAATTGAGTGTTTCCTTTCTTTTGTCACATAGATTGATTTCAAGTTCAGACAACTTGTCTTCAGCTGTCATCCACTAAGACAAAATATTCACATGTAATTGTAGAAATTTGATTGCAAACAATTACTGTGTATTACATGTACCAAAATCATGCTATTAACCTTGTCAAAGAGGCTACATGCTTCTTCTTGACGGTGTCCATTTTCATTTTGCAGTTCCTTCATATTAGCCATTACTGACTGATGTGTAGCTTTCAGTTCATCAAACTCCTGATTCAAATCGAGTGTTTTGTCTTGTAGATCCATTTTCAATTCAGACAATTGATCTTTAGCAGTCATCCACTATGACAAAATATTCACATTTACTTTGGGAAATTATGTAGTTAATAATGCATTTGTAACAAGTATATTCATAACAATAGGAACAGTTTTCTCTTTTTAACAGCCAATATTGTTAATTATAACTTAACCCGAAGTTCGAATTCTTGCCGAAGTCCTCTTCAGGGGTAAATAACCACTGATGTTGTTCAAGTAATTCAAACAATGAGGTAGCTAAACTAATATACATTAATTTAGTTTCCCTGGCGTTACAGTTTAAGCTCCCAGTCACCTTGTTTAGTAAGGCATCATTTGGTTCATTTACTATAAAAAATAACTACAAGTAGCTAGCTTAACAAATATAGGATAACTTTTTAACCTCAATTTTCCCGAGTGGTGGTAGCTTCTGTAGCAGAAAAGCCATTCTGACAGTCTAAAATACAAGTGATTTCTCACATAAAGTACTCAAGCTACTAAAAATATCTACCGAGTTTTACATTATATATAGATGATAACTAGACTTCAATGCCTTAGTAACTACTTGCTGCAAATGGTTGACTTGAAAAAAGAAACAAATAAATAAAATGCAAAAAAAAAAAAAAAAGAATTTCAAAAAAAATTTAGCTTACCTTTTATTAGCACCGCTTTAAAGTAAGACTTGCCTACTACTGTAGTAGCAAAACAATAAATTGTGTAAAGACTAATAGTTAAATGTTTATCTTGTACTATATTTTATATCTAAACCGTAGTAGACACACTAACATTAGACTTAATTTTGTGGATTTTCAAGTAAGAATAATACTATTGTTTATGGCATTTAAAAACACCAGTACTAGATATCTTCAATATCGTCACATTTTCTTTAAGTCTGTAAGACTTAATAGCTTCAACAAGTTTTCACATAGCAATCTTAAAGCAGTAACCTTTGGATACTTCTGTGATACCTGTAAAGACTAATATGCCAAAGAATTCTGATTAGTTGAGTACGGAACAGGGTCACTCTCTGAGCAAACACAACAAGTGTGAGGGTCAAAGTACAGAATGATGTGCCTTCATCCCAACTTTATAAACAAATAAAAACCCTACTTTACTCCCAATAATGTCACACTCTTTCAGTTTGCTTGCCTATAATTACTATTAACCTTGTCAAAGAGGCTACAAGCTTCTTCTTCAAGGTCACCATTTTCATTTTGTAGTTCCTTCATGTTAGATTTCAGCTGATTTAATTCCTGTTTCAAATCGAGTATTTCCTTATTGTTGTCACATAGATCCAGTTTTAGCTGTGACAGTTGCTCTTTAGAAGTCATCCACTATAAGAAAATATTACTTTTACTTTTAGTAGTAGTGACTAAAGCATTACCACACTAATCATAATAATTGTTATTAACCTTGTCAAAGAGGCCACATGCTTCTTCTTCAAGTGCACCATTCTCCTCTACAAGCTCCTTGGTGTCAGCTTTCATTGCTTTGTGTGCGACTTTCATTGTATGCAATTCTTGGTTCAAGATAATGGCCTCCATTTTGTTGTCTGCCAAAGTCTTTTCCAATTCAGACAACTTGTCTCTAGCCATCATCCACAATAACAAAATATTATTTACTTGGAAAAGTCTATATTATTTCTAGGTTTTGTACTATAATAAATGCTATTAACCTTGTCAAGGAGGCCACAGGCTGCTTTGTTTAGAACACAGTTTTCATTCTCAAGGTCATTTACATGAGCTTTGAGTGCCTTGTTTGTCGCTTTAACTGTGTCTAGTTTCTTGCTCAGAGCAATAGTTTCACCATGTTTGTCCTGTAGAGTCAGTAGCACTTCTGACACTTGGCTTTTTGCTTGCATCCACTGCACAATTCAATTACATTTTAATAGAATTTTTTACATAGTTCATTGTTTTAGTAATAGTATATACCTTGTGAAAAAGACCAGTAGCTTTTTCTTTCATAGTTTTGTAGCCATGTTTGATTTCCTCTGATTCAGTTGCCTTTTTGGTCAAAACCAGATTCTTTTCTTTCAGCTCCTCTACATTGCTCTTCATTGAACCAATCATCATTTCCTTGTCCACCAGAGTCTGTTCTAGCTCAGAGCAGCAACTCTTAGCCATCATAGCCTAGAAGTATTGATAAGAATTATTTATGAGATATACTTATAATGTACACATAAAATATATATATAGGATATATGTAAATATGTGTAATATTTTACAATATCGTAAGTTACTACATACGTACTTGCTTTTCTAAATTCTTATTTTTCAAGTTAGAGAGTAGCAAGGCCTTGTTTTGTTTGCATAAGTCAGCCTTAAGTTTCAGAACTTCGTCCTAGATCAATACAATAGGTAAATACAATGGGTTTACTATAAAATGATTCAACTAATTGTTGTCATTCCTTAACTGCTAGCTACACTAGGCAAGTGGTGACCCCTATACTTTATGATGAAATCCCCAGTTGAATATAACTTATACTTACTTGCTTAGATCGGTGTTCCTTTTGAAAATTAAATTCTACCTTCTTGAAATCCTTAACCATTTCGTCATGCATTTCTTTCCATTCCACCACGTGTTCCAGGACACGGCGCACTTTAGCCTGCGAGTAATCATATTATTATCAATAAAACTCTAGCTAACTAGTGGTGTGCTTGAGCACAAATGGCGAGCGAGCCTTAAACTACACTATTGTTATTCAAACTACTAAAATAAAGTCGAGTTGTTAAATTACGCATATACGGTAAACGGGTTTCAATGCCATAGTAACCACTCCCCTCAACTGTTTGAATTGAAACAGAAGCAACAAAATCAAGTCACGTTATTTAAATTTTTCTTTGTGATATTCTTAATAGTAGTTGTAACGCACAATACTTTCACACAACTGAACATACCTACGCAAGACTTACCTTCGTGGTTCGTCTAGTGGACAATGAATTTTAAAATAAATGCTGTTGAGTAGGGCTTATAACTGTGACAAATAGCGTATTAACTTACCACCGCCACTAACTCGAATAGAAATGGAGCTCCAGTAAGTTTTTGCACCCGCAAAACAATTCAAAGCGGTAAACAATTTAATTTCTAAGGTGATACGGGTAATGGTGCTAAACCGGAGGATTCTGTTTAGTGAAGTTTGGGACGGGGTCGAACGCCGAGAGAACACAAAAATACGGAGGGTCAAAGTACAAAATGACATACATACATCCAAACATAAATAAACAAACATCCCCGATTTTCGATTGTGTTACCCCTGTAAGTGTCTCGCTCGCTACGCTCGCTCGCCAATTAAAGTTTAGACTTTAATTTAGTATGCCTTAACGGCAGATACTTCATCGGGAGTAGTAGACAGGTTGTTGCCAATCAGTTTCGGACATCGGCTACAGGAGAGATTAATTTTGATAAAATGGTAGCATAACTAGTGATGTGCTTGAGCACAAATGGTGAGCGAGCCTAAAGACTATACTATTTTTTTGACTTCTAACACTGAAGCTACTGAAAATAAGGTCCAGTTTTTAAATGTAGCATACAAGGTAAAGGGATTTCAGTGCCATAGTAACAACTCTCTGCAACTGCTTGGAAGGAAAAAAAACAAAAAAAACAATACACGTTATTTAAAAGTTTTCTTTGTGATATTCTTTAGCTAAGTAGTGGTTGTAACACACAATGCTTTGACACAACTGGACATGCACCTACACAGACTTACCTTCGCAGTAGTCTAGTGGACAATGTATTTTCAAGTAAGTACTGTTGCGCACCGCTTATAACCATGACAAAGAGCGCATTGACTTACCACCGCCACTAACTCGAATAGAAATGGAAGTCCCTTAAGTTTTCAAGTTTTAACTGCACCCGCAAAAGAATTCAAAACGGTAAACAATTCAATTTCTAGGGTGATACTGGTACTGACCGATAAACCAGAGGATTCTGTTGAGTGCAATTTGGGACGGGGTCGACCACATAACTAACACAAAAACGCTAGGGTCAAAGTACAAAATGACATACATACGTCCATACATATATACAAATAAATAAATAAATAAACAAACATCCCCGATTTTCGATTGTGTTACCCCTGTAAGTGTCTCGCTCGCTACGCTCGCTCGCCAATAATATTGTATAGACTAGTGATGTGCTGAGCACAAATGGCGAGCGAGCGTAAAGACTATACTATTTTTATATGAATGATTTGGACTTCTAACACTGAAGCTACTGGAAATAAGGTCCAGTTTTTTAATTTAGCACACAGGGTAAAGGGGTTTCAGTGCCACAGTAACAACTCTCTGCAACTGCTTGGAAGGAAAAAAAACAACAACAAAACAATACACGTTATTTAAAAGTTTTCTTTGTGATATTCTTTAGCTAAGTAGTGGTTGTAACACACAATGCTTTGACACAACTGGACATGCACCTGCACAGACTTACCTTCGCAGTAGTCTAGTGGACAGTGTATTTTCAAGTAAATACTGTTGCGCACGGCTTATAACCATGATAAAGAGCGCATTGACATACCACCGCCACTAACACGAATAGAAATGGATGTCCCTTAAGTTTTCAAGTTTTAACTGCACCCGCAAAAGAATTCAAAACGGTAAACAATTCAATTTCTAGGGTGATACGGGTACTGATCGATAAACCAGAGGATTCTGTTTAGTGCAATTTGGGACCGGGTCGACCACATAACTAACACAAAAACGCGAAGGTCAAAGTACAAAATGACATACATACGTCCATACATATATACAAATAAACTAGTGGTGTGCTTGAGCATAAATGGCGAGCGAGCCTTGAACTACACTATTGTTAAATGATTGATTTTAACAACTAACACTCAAGCTACTAAAATAAAGTCGAGTTTTTAAATTACGTATGTGGTAAAGGGGTTTCAATGCCATAGTAACCGCTCCCAGCAACTGTTTGAATTGAAAAAGAAGCAACAAAATCAAGTCACGTTATTTAAAATTTTATTTGTGATATTCTTAATAGTAGTTGTAATGCACATTACTTTCACACAACTGAACATGCCTACGCAAGACTTACCTTCGTGATTCGTCTAGAGGACAATGCAGTTTCAAGTAAACACTGTTGAGTAGGGCTTATAACTGTGACAAATAGGGTATTAACTTACCACCGCCACTAACTCGAATAGAAATGGAGCTCCCGTAAGTTTTTGAGTTTTAACTGCACCCGCAAAACAATTCAAAGCCGTAAACAATTCAATTTCTAAGGCGATACGGGTAATGGTCGCTAGACCGGAGGATTCTGTTTAGTGAAGACTGGGACGAGGTCGAACGCGGAGCGAACACAAAAATACGGAGGGTCAAAGTACAAAATGACATACATACGTCCAAACATATATATAAATAAATAAATAAACAAACATCCCCGATTTTCGATTGTGTTACCCCTGTAAGTGTCTCGCTCGCTACGCTCGCTCACCAATAAATAAATAAATAAACATCCCCGATTTTCGATTGTGTTACCCCTGTAAGTGTCTCGCTCGCTACGCTCGCTCGCCAATTACCTCATCTGCTGAAGCGCTACAAATTCACTTCTCATCTCGGCTTCCATCTGTCCAGCCATCGTACAGAGATCACTGGACCAATCTTACTCCACAAGATCGCTTGGTGCTCACTTGAGTTGTATAATGTAACCAACAAAAGTCCCTAAAAACCTTTCAAAATCGCCAAAACCACCAACACTGATAATTCACAAACTGAATTACAAAAGCGTATAGCGTTTAGAAACTCTTCTTATATAGCGAGAGAGATAGCGTTTGCAGACATGCGCTAACGAGACGCTAATCACAAAGCATGCGCAAGGAAGAAGAAATCTGAATTCAATAAGGCCGAGAAGCGGGCTTGCGCTTCAATTCTAGGAATACTATAATTTTGGCAAGTTATAGTGTATATAACTACTCACAATATCGGTCAATCATCTGGAAGCATGCTTCTAGTTCTTTAGTCTAGCAAGCCACAGAATCAATCAGAGCCACACAGATACTACTAGCTGAGCCACAGAAACAATCGTTGAATGATCTATCCACTCTCTAAAAACAACCCCTACTCATTATATTGGGGATCGCAACCATACTGTTTTTGTTTGAATGGCAGATTCTTCACTTATTGCGATGCACAAGAACCTAAACCTGGGGTTTTCTTCCTGGATACATTGTTTAGTCCGAAAACTGTAGCATACTATCTTTGCTCTTCATTCATAATTTAATGTCCAAAGCATTTATATATATAAATATAAATATATATATATATATATAATATATATAACCTTTAATAAATTACTTAAGTTTGATCTATTAGCTATTTCAGAAGAAATTTCAGTGATGATATTATGGCAATTTTAGTGTAAGAACTCACCACATCTAATCTATGCAGATCATCTAAGTAAATCCAATATGATAGTCAAGATTGGCCCTTATATAGCAAGCAAATAGAGTGCAGTAGTGTAGTTAATAGTTTACCCACATGTAGTAATAGTTCACAGAATGATACATCAATTGTATAGTAAATGTTGATTTATAGACATTGACAAGAACTTGGCTATCTATAAAGCAGTACTCTCCCACAGCAAAACGACCGGTGTGTATTCCTGAATAGGTATTTCACAAGCTGATTAGAGTTGGTAAAACATCGTCATTACTTGAATGAGGGTAAACATTTGACATGTGGTAAAATGGTAGAAAAAACTACATCTTGGTTTGAACCTGCGACTGCACAACCAATAGGGACCTAACCGCTTAAAGTATTTTAAAGTGCCTTATAAAGATATTATTATTTTATATTTTCAATTCGAAGTTGCGGGAAGTGGTTACTGTGGCATTTACGCAAGCTATGTGTGTAATTAAAAAACTCGCCTTTTTTGGGGGGCTTCTAATTGCTGCTTGTTGGTTGTCAAGAGCCACTGGCAGCCTGAATGGCTTCACCACTACAGGAGGAAAGCTGAGAAAAATATATAATTCCATATTTGTTAACTGAAGTTACAAAAAGAACTCTGGACTTTTTTTTTGTAGCTGAGAGCTTGTTCTAGAGTTACTAGTAATAGAAGTAGCTACTCAGAATGGCTTAAACTTGATACTACATGTTATCACTACTCAGGAAATTTAGGTAAAAGAGTAGTTCTGTATTTTATTTGCTATAATTAATGGTCAATTTTAATACATATATAAGATATATATATTTTATTTATACTTATATTTATTGTTTGTTGCTGCTGTCGATGCAAAAGATCACGCAATTACAACAGTACTAAATAGCTAATTAAATAAATAAATAAGAACATCAATAATTTTCTCACTTTTGGTCATATTTTCCTTGCTTTATAACTCTCCAACAAGTCATTCTGTGCCAATGTATGCGCTTTTACTACAATTAGCAAAGCTACCTAATGAAGTAAGTGTTTTGAATAGCCTATACAGTGCTACTGTGGCTTGCGTATGAACTTTTTTGTTGATATATATCAACGTAGAGCATAATACTCGCCCATACATTTAATGGTCAAAACTCAGTTCCCAACATGCTAGCTCCATTTTAATGAAGCCAACAGCAGCAACAGTATTTTATTGTTATATACCAAATAATTATGAGTGTTCTCAATAAAACTGCATGTTGCATACACCATTAAAGATGACCCTCACTAGCCACTATAACACAATAACAAGCAGTTGTGAAGTATATTTGTGGAGAGTTTTCTTATAAATAGCTACTTCTGAGAATATTTTGTCAGTTATAATACTCATGTGAACATAATAATAAGACAATAATTGATATAAGTCATGAGTCAGTCTTCCCAGATCCAGGATTACTGCAAAACCAATCTTGTGCCTACAAAATATGTCTGTAAAAATTTTTCTGCCAATCAATAGCATCTAAGTGAAGAATTGTAAATGATTCTCATTTGCTTTCTCACAGATCACTTTTTTTAAATATCTTTACATACTTACCAAATAGCTATTTGCCGCTGTAGGAGGGTTTGGTGAAAGTCATGTTTTGTGTGCATGAACACTTCACAAGAGAGTGACTCTTCCAGAAAAGGCTGATGCTAGAATATGACTACGAGTGAATTCCATTGGTATTAAGAAACCATCTTAGCCCAGATATTGATATATAGCACATACGTTTACCTATTATAGTAGCATCACATCGACCATTAAATGGAACACTGAAGTTTGGATATACAAACTCAAAGCAATGATGACTCTGATCATGTAAACATTCCTTCAACTTTCTTACCACTAGAGATGCAAACACTCTTTGTATGCACTGGGTGTGACTTTTCAATAATAACTAGCAAGGACCCACCACACATGGCGCATGATTTTTTAAATTTTTTAGTTAGTTATTATATTTATTTCTTTTTTGTCACCAATTTCATAAGTTCTGTGATGATTTTAACACAGACCAGCCACATAGTATGGCACACAAAGTACTTAAACATGTATGTTGGTTTATCAATGTATTTATTTCGTTTCAATTTCAGAATTTGTGATTATTCTAAACATGAGGTTTAGTAAAAAAAAACAACAATATAATATTGCGCACAAAGTTAAGTGGACATAAAAAGTGATTGTGAATTAATTCATATAATATGTTTAGTTTGATGTGTGAGTGAGGACAAATTGTAGGTAGTACTCTCAGCAACCTGGCGTTCATCAGGTTCTCAGCCAACACCATCATGAGAAGGTTGTACTGCTTTGTTGGCCTCTCTCCCTCCACCCCTAACACATGCCTCTCCGCACCTCCATGGCTAGCTTCAAAAGCTAAGGATTTAAAGAATTGACAGAAAAACAAAAAGTTTCGTATGTATGAAAATAAAACTTACTTTAAAACGGATTAGAGCATTGATTTAACAACAAATAAAAAATATGCATCTATGGAACTTGTCACTATAAATGTTTTAATTGGTAGCATACACAAAACCATGACATAATAATTGATTCGAAAGCATGACCTTTTTCTATGTTTTCCTGCAGGACTTCTTCTATTCACCTCAGGAATTTTCACCTTGAAGATTTGCTCTTGACCACAGGACTTACTCTTTACCTCAGGACTTACTTTTGGCTTCAAGACTTGCTCCACTTCAGGACTTTTACTCTTGGCCTGAGGACTTACTCTTGGCTTCAAGACTTGCTCTTCACCTCAGGACTTACTCTTGGCCTGAGGACTTACTCTTGGCCTCAGGACTTACTATTGGCCTGAGGACTTATTCTTGGCCTCAGGACTTACTCTTCACCTCTGGATTTATACTGTTCACCTCAGGACTTATTCTTGGCCTGAAGACTTGATCTTGGCCTGAGGACTTACTCTTGGCCTCTGGAATTACTGTTCACCTCAGGACTTACTCTTGGCCTGAGGACTTACTCTTGGCTTGAGGACTTACTTTTGGCCTGAGGACTTGCTCTTGGCCTCAGGACTTACTCTTGGCCTCAGGACTAACTCTTGACCTGAGGGGACTTACTCTTAGCCTGATGACTTACTCTTAGCCTGAGGACTTACTCTTGGCCTGAGGACTTACTCTTGGCCTGAGGACTTACTCTTGGCCTGTGGACATTCTCTTGGCCTCAGGACTTACTCTTGGCCTGAAGACTTACTATTGACCTGAGGACATTCTCTTGGCCTCAGGACTTACTCTTGGCCTAAGGACTTACTCTTAGCCTGAGGACTTACTATCTACCTGAGGACTTGCACTTCATCTGAGGCCCAGAAAGATTTGTGCTGTACAAAGCTATGATGTGATAAACACGTGAGTAAAAAAAACAAACAAGTATCGCTAGCTACTTCAACTTATCTTTGAGTAAGAATTAGAAGATACTGAAGTAAAGTGCTGTGAAACTGGACTGCTGCTGTATAGTTTTGTTTTTCCATGAAAAATTTGTGCTGTGCAAAGCTATGATGCAATAAAATAAGTGAGGATAAACATAGAATAATAAACCTTGCTATTTTAACTTACCTTTGAGCAGTGAGAATTAGAAGTACTGGAGTAAAGTGCTGTGACACTGAAATGCTGCTGTATAAAGTTCAATAGAAGCTGGTATGGTTTTGCATGAAATGCAAATGAAGCTGGTGTGCTGTGCATAAAATGCTGTGAAGCTGGTGTGCTGTTACATAAAGTGTTGTGAAGCTGGTGTGCTCTTGCATAAAGTGTTGTGAAGCTGGTGTGCTCTTGCATAAAGTGTTGTGAAGCTGGTGTGCTGTTACATAAAGTGCTTTTAAGCTGGTGTGCTGTTGCATAAAGTGTTGTGAAGCCGGTGTGCTGTTATATAAAGTGTTGTGAAGGTGGTGTGCTGTTATATAAAGTGTTGTGAAGCTGGTGTGCTGTTGCATAAAGTGTTTTGAAGCTGGTGTGCTCTTGCATAAAGTGTTGTGAAGCTGGTGTGCTGTTATATAAAGTGTTGTGAAGCTGGTGTGCTGTTACATAAAGTGTTGTGAAGTTGGTGTGCTCTTGCATAAAGTGTTGTGAAGCTGGTGTGCTGTTGCATAAAGTGCTTTTAAGCTGGTGTGCCGTTACATAAAGTGTTGTGAAGTTGGTGTGCTGTTGCATAAAGTGTGGTGAAGCTGGAGTGCTGTTGCATATAGTGTTGTAAAGCTAATGTGCTGTTGCATTAGGTGTTGTGAAGCTAGTTTGGTAGCATAAAGCATTGTGAAGCTGATGTAATGTTGCGTGAAGTGCCATGAGACTGGTGTGATGTTGCATTAAGTACTGTGAAGCTGGAGTGCAGTTTCTAGAAGTGCTGTGAAGCTGCGGTGCTTTTGCTAGAAGTGCTTCTGTAAAGCTGGAGTGCTGTTGCTAGAAGTGCTGTGAAGCTGGAGTGCTGTTGCTAGAGGTCTGTGCTGCCATTGCTAGCTCCAGTCAAAAATTTGGTCTGGATACAGTTGTTGTGCAGATGAGTGATCCTAAGCCGTGTGCCATTACACATCCCTTGCCGCAGTGATAAATTCCTCAGAAGCATCACGACTGCATTGGCCTTGAGGTTGAGCCTATGTGGTGGCATGCCTGAGGATGTCAAGGAATTGATGAACTCAGTTGGGTAGTTCTGTCTTTCTTCTTCATTATCACACTTGACTGAATCAGCACTGATGTATGTCCTCACTTCACCTGGAAGTGTATCCAGAACTCTCATTTAATTGTAAGCAATGCTCATTATTGGGTGAGAGAATGACCCTAGCCTGTAAGTTTGTGTGGTTAGATGTAGAAAAGATTTCCTCAATAAGATCACCATCACAAATTCATTGTGCAGGAATCTCAATGGTTTCTGGCTGCATCGAGGTGTTGTTTAGTTCTCCATTGCCAAGTTGGAGCAACCATGCTGCAAATTCACCTTCATCAGGGAGTGTGCGCAGGTTACGGGTGAGTCTATGCTGCTCAAACTGGGGACACAAGGATGAGCGCTTGAGACAGGTGTCAATGATGACTGCTGGAGGAACACGTGGCACAACTGGAAGAACTTGTCGAAAATCACCTCCCAGCATAATTGTCTTTCCTCCAAAAGGTCAATCATCTTGCATGATGTCACGCAGACATCTATCAATGTCATGTAGAGCATGGGTTGGGATCATGAAGGCTTCATCTATGATGATGAGATCAATACCTCGCAGATACATGTCATGCTCTGACCTTGATGGGACATTACAGGTACTGTTTTCCAAAACTGGAACTGGCAATTTGAAAAGGCTGTGCACCGTTCGTCCTTCAATCATGAAAGTAATTGCTATGCCAGTCCATGCAGCACATGCTACTGTCATGCCATGATGTTTGAGATAAAATGACAGCTTGTTGAAGACATATGTCTTCCCTGATCCTCCTGAGCATCGACACAGTGAAGATTAGCCACTGACTCCTCTTGTACTATACCAGGAGAGACAGATTGTAGCACTCTTTCAGCTAATTGCAGCTGTTCATCTCTGAGTTCATCAAATGAGGGTGCCAACTCAAACGGTAAGGGTTGCTTATCATTAAAGTCACCTTGTGGCGATGATAAGCCAATAACCAAACAGCTGGAGCTGTTTTCATGGAGAACTCTATCAATGTCATGTAGAGATTGGTTGACTACTACTCTAAGGTCATTATTTCCGGCAAAGTCTTCAATCAGAGCTTCGTGGTGGGTGATCCAAAGCTGCAGTGGATTGGAAGGTTGGCAATAAATGCAGATTGTAGCAAATATGTGTGTTATTGGCTATTAATTCACATATGTTCAACCATCTTTTCAGTTAGTGTTTTGTTGCATCCTACCCTGCACCTCACTGTATATCATTGACTAATATATTTAAACAACTCTATAATGTAAGAATTTTGATGTTATATTTATTCAATTGGAGGACATAATAATAAGTATTAATGATATAAGAAAACAGACCACTTTTAATTTTTTCCGCAACCGCACAACAAAACCCCAGTTGAGTTTTCATTCAATATTCTTAAACTTCAGGACAAAATTTTAACTCTAACGCTTTCTGTGTCAAACAGCCCTCTAAAACACTAACTTAAGAAATGGCCGTCCGTGTAGGAAGTAACTTACGTCATTATAGATGTTTATATTCCCGCGACTAAGCAGCCAAAATGGCGGATAAAGACGTAGCTAGAGCTCTGTATACTGGGCGCTTAGAGACCTATAAATTCTGTCTTGGATCTCATCTACTGGGCCGACGATAACCCGACGACCTCAATGCCGGTATAACCGCACCTATAGGCCAAAAATTCCTTTTTTTTTGCCTTACAAGATCAGTGCTAATTAAGTTTGTGTGTAACTTGTACAATCAACTAGAAACATTTGATGTGCAATCTGATAGTGATGAAGAGCTTGATTCACAAGTCAGTATCAGCAAGTAAATAGTGAATAACTCTCAGCTGAATTTGGAATTTGCTGAAAAGAGCTATTGCTGAGAATGCATCAATAGTCAAGTTTAATGAGAATGGATGCAATAATTTCATTATGTGTTCCCTGCTGTGCCAATGTCAGTTGACCACTATCACACAGTTCGCTGCCAGATGCAGGATTTAGACGAACTGGACTTGGTAGTGATGGGAAGATAATGGCATTGTACTATCCATCCTATGGCAAGAGAGTACACCACCTTTTTCCACTGTGGAAAACGAATCAGACGTTGTTCGCTTATTAAAGTTATTTAGTTAGGAGTGGAGACTAGAGTGGCAGACATCCTGTATTAGGATTAAGCTTTGTGACGTTAAAGTGTAATACAATTCGTCAGAATTACACAGTGTTTCTCTTGTTCTTCCTTGTCACAGAGTCTAATTCTTGAATTAAGGCTCTCACCTCCAAGTTTTTGTCCTGTAATGTCAGTACAAGTTCAGAGTTTTGATCTTTTGCACACATCCACTACAACAAATACACAAGAATGAAGAAATACATAATATGTTGTCAACATACTCACAGCTCTATACAAAGCAGTATTTACAAAATTTTTGATGGCATACTATAGCTAAATCTTTACCTTGTCAAAGAGATCGTATGCTTCTTGTTCCAAATCATGATTCTCTATTTCTATGTCCTTCATCTGGACTGTCATTTCCTCAGTCTTTCTTTTTGCTGAGTCCAATTCCTGGTTTAGAACAGTTGTTTTCATACTTTTGTCCAGTAGGTTCAACTCCAGTTCAGATAATTTATCTTCAGCCATCATCCACTGTCACAAATAACAAAAGAATAAGTAAACTACTACAGAAATTAAGTTATAAACAATGGAAAATTTTTAATCTAGTAAGTAGTATAAACCTTGTCAAAGAGGCCACAAGCTTCTTCTTCAAGATCACCATTTTCATTGCGTAGTTCCTCCATCTGAGTTTCCATTGCCGGATGTTTATCTTTCACTTCATCTAACTCCTGATTGAAATTGAGTGTTTCCTTTCTTTTGTCACATAGATTGATTTCAAGTTCAGACAACTTGTCTTCAGCTGTCATCCACTAAGACAAAATATTCACATGTAATTGTAGAAATTTGATTGCAAACAATTACTGTGTATTACATTTACCAAAATCATTGCTATTAACCTTGTCAAAGAGGCTCATGCTTCTTCTTGACGGTGTCCACAAATAAGACATTACTCTTTCATTCATCTAGAGTAAATTTTCAATTCTTGATCAGAAACTATGGGGAAATTATGTAGTTAATAATGCATTAGTAACAAGTAGGAACAATATTTTTAATCTTAGAAGTTCGAATTCAAGTAGTAAATAACCACCAGCACACAAATTGTGTTCAAGGCTAAGTTTCCCTTCAGTTCTTCAAGTTCATCCATTTACTCACAAGTAGCTAGCGGATAACTTTTTAACCTCAATTTTCCCCGGATGGTTTCACTTATCTAACTCCTGATTGAAATTGAGTGTTTCCTTTCTTTTGTCACATAGATTGATTTCAAGTTCAGACAACTTGTCTTCAGCTGTCATCCACTAAGACAAAATATTCACATGTAATTGTAGAAATTTGATTGCAAACAATTACTGTGTATTACATTTACCAAAATCATTGCTATTAACCTTGTCAAAGAGGCTACATGCTTCTTCTTGACGGTGTCCATTTTCATTTTGCAGTTCCTTCATATTAGACATTACTGATTGATGTGTAGCTTTCAGTTCATCTAACTCCAAATCGAGTGTTTTGTCTTGTAGATCCATTTTCAATTCAGACAATTGATCTTTAGCAGTCATCCACTATGACAAAATATTCACATTTACTTTGGGAAATTATGTAGTTAATAATGCATTAGTAACAAGTATATTCATAACAATAGGAACATCTTTCTCTTTTTAACAGCCAATATTTTTAATTATAACTTAACCCGAAGTTCGAATTCTTGCCGAAGTCCTCTTCAGGGGTAAATAACCAGTGATGTACTTCAGCACATAATGGTGAGCAAGCCATTGTGTTCAAGTAATTCAAACAATGAGGTAGCTAAACTAATTTACATTAATTTAGTTTCCCTGACTTTACAGTTTAAGCTCCCAGTCACCTAGTTTAGTAAGGCATCATTTGGTTCATTTACTATAAAAAATAACTACAAGTAGCTAGCTTAACAAATATAGGATAACTTTTTAACCTCAATTTTCCCGAGTGGTGGTAGCTTCTGTAGCAGAAAAGCCATTCTGACAGTCTAAAATACAAGTGATTTCTCACATAAAGTACTCCAGCTACTAAAAATATCTACCGAGTTTTACATTATATATAGATGATAACTAGGCTTCGATGCCTTAGTAACTACTTGCGGCAAATGGTTGACTTGAAAAAAGAAACAAATAAATAAAATGCAAAAAAAAAAAAAAAAGAATTTCAAAAAAAATTTAGCTTACCTTTTATTAGCACCGCTCTAAAATAAGACTTGCCTACTACTGTAGTAGCAAAACAATAAATTGTGTAAAGACTAATAGTTAAATGTTTATCTTGTACTATATTTTATATCTAAACCGTAGTAGACACACTAACATTAGACTTAACTTTGTGGATTTTCAAGTAAGAATAATACTATTGTTTATGGCATTTAAAAACAACAGTACTAGATATCTTCAATATCGTCACATTTTCTTTAAGTCTGTAAGACTTAATAGCTTCAACAAGTTTTCACATAGCAATCTTAAAGCAGTAACCCTTGGATACTTCTGTGATACCTGTAAAGACTAATATGCCAAAGAATTCTGATTAGTTGAGTACGGAACAGGGTCACTCTCTGAGCAAACACAACAAGTGTGAGGGTCAAAGTACAGAATGATGTACCTTCATTCCAACTTTATAAACAAACAAAAACCCTACTTTACTCCCGATAATGTCACACTCTTTCAGTTTGCTTGCCAATAATTACTATTAACCTTGTCAAAGAGGCTACAAGCTTCTTTTTCAAGGACACCATTTTCATTTTGTAGTTCCTTCATGTTAGATTTCAGCTGATTTAATTCCTGTTTCAAATCGAGTGTTTCCTTATTTTTGTCACATAGATCCAGTTTTAGCTGTGACAGTTGCTCTTTAGAAGTCATCCACTGTAACAAAATATTACTTTTACTTTTAGTAGTAGTGACTAAAGCATTACCACACTTATCATAATAATTGTTATTAACCTTGTCAAAGAGGCCACATGCTTCTTCTTCAAGTGCACCATTCTCCTCTACAAGCTCCTTGGTGTCAGCTTTCATTGCTTTGTGTGCGACTTTCATTGTATGCAATTCTTGGTTCAAGATTATGGCCTCCATTTTGTTGTCTGCCAAAGTCTTTTCCAATTCAGACAACTTGTCTCTAGCCATCATCCACTATAACAAAATATTATTTACTTGGAAAAGTCTATATTATTTCTAGCATTTGTACTATAATAAATGCTATTAACCTTGTCAAGGAGGCCACAGGCTGCTTTGTCTAGAACACAGTTTTCATTCTCAAGGTCATTTACATGATCTTTGAGTGCCTTGTTTGTCGCTTTAACTGTGTCTAGTTTCTTGCTCAGAGCAATAGTTTCACCATGCTTGTCCTGTAGAGTCAGTAGCACTTCTGACACTTGGCTTTTTGCTTGCATCCACTGCACAATTCAATTACATTTTAATAGAATTTTTTACATAGTTCATTGTATTAGTAATAGTATATACCTTGTGAAAAAGACCAGTAGCTTTTTCTTTCATAGTTTTGTAGCCATGTTTGATTTCCTCTGATTCAGTTGCCTCTTTGGTCAAAACCAGATTCTTATCTTTCAGCTCCTCTACATTGCTCTTCATTGAACCAATCATCATTTCCTTGTCCACCAGAGTCTGTTCTAGCTCAGAGCAGCAACTCTCAGCCATCATAACCTAGAAGTATTGATAAGAATTATTAATGAGATATACTTATAATGTACACATAAAATATAATATATCGGAAATATGTAAATATGTGTAATATTTTACAATAATAGTAAGTTACTACATACGTACTTGCTTTTCCAAATTCTTATTTTTCAAGTTAGAGAGTAGCAAGGCCTTGTTTTGTTTGCATAAGTCAGCCTTAAGTTTCAGAACTTCGTCCTAGAACGATACAATAGGTAAATACAATGGGTTTACTATAAAATGATTCAACTAATTGTTGTCATTCCTTAACTGCTAGCTACAATAGGCAAGTGGTGACCCTCAGTTGAATATAACTCATACTTACTTGCTTAGATCGGTGTTCCTTTTGGAATTTAAATTCTGCCTTCTTGAAATCCTTAACCATTTCGTCGTGCATTTCTTTCCATTCCACCACGTGTTCCAGGACACGACGCACTTTAGCCTGCGAGTAATCATTTTATTATCAATAAAACTCTAGCTAATTAAAGTTTAGACTTTAATTTAGTATACCTTAACGGCAGATACTTCATCCGGAGTAGTAGACAGGTTGTTGCCAATCAGTTTCGGACATCGGCTACAGGAGAGATTAATTTTGATAAAATGGTAGCATAATATTGTATAGATTACCTCATCTGCTGAAGTGCTACAAATTCACTACTCATCTCGGCTTCCATCTGTCCAGCCATCGTACAGAGATCACCGGACTACTAATCTTACTCCAGATCGCTTGGTGCTCACTTGCGTGTATAAATGTAACCAACAAAAGTCCCTAAAAACCTTTCAAAATCGCCAAAACTACCAACACTGATAATTCACAAATTGAATTACAAAGCGTATAGCGTTTAGAAACTCTTCTTATATAGTGAGAGAGATAGCGTTTCAGACATGCGCTATAGAGACGCTAATCACAAAGCATGCGCAATGAAGAAGAAATCTGAATTCAATAAGGCCGAGAAGCGGGCTGGCGCTTCAATTCTAGGAATACTATAATTTTGGCAAGTTATAGTGTAATAACTACTCACAATATCGGTCAATCATCTGGAAGCACGCTTCGAGTTCTTTAGTCTAGCAAGCCACAGAAACAATCAGAGCCACAGATACAAGCTGAGCCACAGAAACAATCGTTGAATGATCTATCCACTCTCTAAAAACTAACCCTACTCATTATATCCGATTACCGGCCAAATACGCAAAATTGCGTATCACTTAGAGTTAACGCGGAAGCGCCAAATACGCAATTTTGCGTACAAGAAAGCGGGTACTTACTTTAGTGTACAGCTGCTCTCCAGAGCCTTGCTGAGTTGTTTTACAGATTCCTGTGGTTACTACAGTTCTGCCACTATCTTATCAACATATCAGTAAGGTGGGTTTACATTAAAAAATTATTAGATTTTAACAGTTGAAAAAACAGTCATAATCACAAATGTGTATAAATATAATGATAATTTTTTTTTTAATAAACTAAGGTAATAAAATGGCCTCAAGGGTTTTCTCCACAGAAGAGGTGCTTTCATTTGTTGTTGAAAATGATGAACCTGATTATGATGACCCTCATGAGCCATTAGTAGATGGTAGTGATGAAGAATTCGAGTGGCTAGAGGAAGAGATGGAAAATACAGGAGGTAGTAATACAATATATAAAATAAAATAGCATATAAATTTCGTTGTAAAATAGAACATGAAGCAGATGAAGTAGAAGGTAAAGGAGGCAGTAAATACATAATAAAAAAAAAGCTTATAAATGACGTATATGTATATAACAGAATGTGAATCAGATATAGTTGAAGAAATTGAGACAAGGCTTACAGAAAGTGATGAGGCATCTGCAGACACTTGTAATGGCACTAGAAAGACATCATCGTTTGAGACACCTTGGTCTGATAAAGTCACTTCTAACCCAATAGAAGATTTTTGTTCAGAAGTTGGTCCAACTGTTGAGATTCCTGAGACACCACTAGATATTTTTCTCCTGTTTTTTACACCTGAGTCTCTCAAGCATATTGAAGAATTCGACCGTTGCTTGAACAGATCCAATCTCGTTGTGCCACCTTATACAAGCCATCTAAGCATCTAGCAATAGATGAAGCCATGATAAAATTTTAGGGTAGATCAAGTTTGAAGCAATACATGCCCAAAAAGCCCATAAAGAGAGGGATAAAGGTGTGGGTACTTGCTGACAGCACAAATGGATATTTTTGTAGACTTCAAGTATATACTGGTCACCAGACTAGTGTAGAGCGTGGTCTTGGAGCACGTGTGGTAAAGGATTTATCCCAAGATTTTTATGGAAAGTGGCACAATGTATACTTTGACAATTTCTTTACATTCAAGCAGCTTTTGTGCGATTTGGAGTCCCTTGGCACTTATGGGTGTGGTACAGCTCGAAAGGACAGATTGGGCTTTCCAGATAAATTAAAAAATCCAAAGCTAAAACGGCGGTAAGTGATTAGTAATGTTTTAAAAAACTATTTTTATATATAATATATATATATATATATATATATATCAGGGGTGATAATCTCACAGTTCAGTCAGATCACATCACAGCATCTGCATGGTTAGATAGAAGAACGGTGAATGTCATGTCAACGGGCTGTAATACATCTAAGGATGGCACTGTTCTTCGTCGTCAGAAAGATGGTAGTCGTACAGAAGTCTCGTGTCCTGTAGCAGTTGTAGAATACAACAAGTATATGGGTGGTGTAGATCGAGGAGATCAGCTACGGGGCTACTACCAATGTAACTTCAAGAGTCGAAAGTTTTATAAGTACATTGGACACTTTCTTTTTGGAGTTGCTGTTACGAACTCTTATATTTTATATCACATGAACAATCCTGGGAAGAAGCATAACATCAAATCCTTTCGTGAGAAATTAGCACTCCAGCTAACTGAGGATTATTGCTCTCGACAAAAAGCTGGACGATTTGGTGGACATTACCTTCCACGACTTGCAATTCGACATTTTCCTCGCAAATTTGAAAATGTCACTGGGTCATGGAAGAAGAGAGGAAAGTGTTCTCTGTGTTTGAAGAACAGGAAGAGACACGACACGCCATGGTTTTGCATGGAATGTAGAGTTTGGCTATGCCACACTGGTGAAACTGAAGACTGCTTTCTTCTATGGCATAGCCATTCTGAAACTGAGCCTTGAAAAAAAAAGAAAAAATACAATCTGTCACTTTATTTCATTTATAGTATCATCATACAGTAGTTTTATGTCATATAATATTTGTACTTATTTAGCTAAGTTTCTGAGTTACTATAACTCACTTGAAGTAGTAACTTGGTGTTTTTATATTTGATAAACTTCAGCTCACTAGTTCTGCTGCATAGCAACTGAATTAAACTTCAACGCGCTCTAGGCGTTTTGCTTTGTTAGCGCTACTGGAGAAACCTCCGCTCAGCGCAACTATCATAAACAGAAACAGCATTTTATAGCCTACCGTTGACCTGTACCGATCAAAAGCCCACGAGCTATACTTTTCTTGTTATAGAGCCGCAAGTTCACACAGCTTTATAAGGGCTATTTCCGGCGACACTAATTCGGCGTTTCACGAACGCGATTTCGCGATTAAATGCGGCCGATAATCGGATATTGGGGATCGCAACCATACTGTTTTGTTGGAATGGCATATTCTTCACTTATTGCGATGCACAAGAACCTTAACCTGGAGTTTTCTTCCTGGATACATTGTTTAGTCCGAAAACTGTAGCATACTACTATCTTTGATCTTCATTCATAATTAAATGTCCAAAGCATTTATATATATATATATATATATAGTGAGGTTTGTTATGTAATAATTTATACTTTCGTTAATTTTTTTTGGAGATTTGGTAATCTATATATTTTTGGAAACTACATGACATAGTGAATTAAAAAATCAATGTTTGCATTTTATTGGTTGCCATGGCAACCATGTTAAGGTGCTAAACTAGTAGGTACTAATTTTTCTCATTAATCACTAATACAATACATTCACAATTGTCTTTAGTATAACAGGTACAGTTTGGATAAAGAGTTCATGATATTCATAAGAAAACCATGCATGCTGGTACTGCATCCTAGAATAGACTCTTATCAACATCTGCTCAATGTAGTACTGGAAAGAGCTCAATTCATTCCTATTCAAAAATGACTAAAAGACTATATAGCAGAAATTTTACAAAGAGAGGGTACAGTGTGGCATCGCACCTGCTATTCTGATGCTACGAACAAAGCCATGGTACAACGTGCACGTTGCCACCTACAAGAATATCTCTCTAGTGGAACCCATAGGGAGCCAGGACGAATGCCAGTAAAGCGGAAACGTTCTGAAAGTATTGATGGTCCAAGTTCCTCTTTGCCATTCACACGCTCTTCTACCCACCCTTTGGACAAGAATTTATGTTTTTTTTGCTAAAAAGATTAAAAAAATGCAGTTGTTCAATGTAACAACTAAAAATGCTGGACAAGCTCTAAGGAAAGCAGTGCACCTTTCCCAAAATCCAGTACTTCAGACTAAATTGTGTAATTGTGTAAATTGGTAGACTTGCAAGAAACCAAAAATTTATTTGGTAGACTGATGGTTCTTGCCAGGTCGAGCAGAAATATTGACCAAAAACATTGTATAGGCAATTTTGAGTTCACATTAACTCCAAGGGTACTATTTGCCCCAGGTGGTTCATTGCTGCTTTGCCAAGATAAGGCTAAGCTCACTCATTCACTTGAAATGTTGTTAGTAGCAGCAGAAGGTACTTGTGACAACTCACAACCTACTTCTCACAAGCAATGTGATGTACCAGATCGAAGGATAGCTGTAGTAGATGGAATGGTAGTTGTCCAAAAACTAACCAAAAACAAAGCAACAATGGCTACAGTAAAGGATCTTAGTGTATGTTTTATTCAAAATTTAATGAATATTACAGCAGGCTATGATGAAATCATTTTGGTGTTTGACACATACAAAGTAGATTCATTGAAGAAGGCAACTAGACAAAAGAGATGTGGAATACAGGATCCTGTACAATACCAAATAAGAGATGAGACAAGCATAAAGCATATTAGTATTGGCTGAAAAAACTCTGCATTATAACCAAACAAATTGGTAATCGTTTCAACATCTGGAACAACAAGGAGCAACAAGCCTTATTCAATCTGTATTGAAGACAACAATCATGAGGAGGCAGACACCTTAATGATATTTCTGTCTGTTAATGCAACACACAGAAACTCGAGAAAAGATATGGAGCTAACATTCTTTTCTCCAGACACCGATGTCCTTGTGCTGGCCATAGCAAATTATGATTTGCTGCCGAAGAAGACATCAATTCACATGGTATCTTGTACCCTGCAAATCAAACCATTTTGGGAAGCTTTAGGCACAGAAAAGGCCAAAGCATTTCCAGCTTTCCATGCTTTTTCTGGGGCTGACATTACCGGAAAGTTTGCAAATATTGGAAAGACAACTTGGTTTGAGATCTTTCTCAAGACCACTACTGATGTGATCAATGCCCTTACCTTGTTATCTATATACAGCTAGTGAAGTGACAGATGGTATCCAGTCAGCCATTGCTAAATTTGTATGTGCAGCATATTGCCCTAAGGGCATTCAGATTTTTAAGATTCCAGAACTGCGGTGGTATCTTTTTTGCAAACACATGGCTGAAAGTGTCAAGCTACCACCAACTATTGGAGCTCTCAAGCAGCACATTTTACGAGTACACTTGTGGGGCCAGGCATGTATTGCTCAGCAGATATTTCTGGATCCACTGCAGAATGGCTATCACAGAAATTCTGATGGAGAGTTAACACCAACAACAACAGATATCCTTCCAGCACCCAAGGCAGTAATCGAGATGGTGAGATGTCAGTGCAAGGGCGATTGTACATCACAAAGGTGTTCATGCAAAAGCAACAGCTTACAATGTACTGACCTCTGCTTGTGCAGTACTCAGTGTGAAAATGATGAAGAATCCTATTTTGTGATAGTGATAGTGATGACTAGTAACAGTCAAATTGTAAAGAACTGGTACAAAATATTCATACACATAAATAGCACTATGCATTTATTATTTTATCTAAATCTTATATTTTATTTTTGCTTGTGGCATAGTATGAATGATTGTATTGATTTTTACAAATTTGTAACTCTTACAAGGAATGATTAGTCACGACAAACAAATACATGCTTATCCAACTATAGAAATACTTTAAAATACATTGTTTTCAATGTTCGCCTAATTAAAATTTCATTATTGCTACCATAAATGCTTACAAAAATTTGCAAACATTGATTTTCTGTTTTACTAAAACATAATGATTCTAAAAATACATAGATTAGAAAATCTCCAAAAAATATTAACGAAAAAACATTTCGAACCTGACTTTATGCTGAGTGGGTCAGCTGGAGTGGGGATGATAAGTGATGAGTGATGACTGACTGCTGAAATGATATTCTTGAATGCAGTGGAAAATTCCTCTGAGATTGTGATGCCGGTTGAATTATCCTGCATGTAGCCATTAAGAATGGTAGTGAATCTGGCCAGATGGGGGATGAATTTAGAATAAAAAGTAATCAAACCCAATAATGATTTCAGTGATGCTCTGTTAGATGGCATAATGTAATCAGAAATTTGAGCAACTCTTGCATGAGGGATGGAGAGCCTGCCCTTTCCCACATGATAACCAAGAAAGTCAAAGCTTGCAAAACACCAGCTGTACTTGTAGTTGGGCGGAGCCCGACCTCTGCTGAAGGGAGAGGTCGGGTAACAAGCCTATACCCGGGTTTGTTCCTGCTGAGTCAGCTAATTCCCTTAGCATTTAACCACACTGCAATCTGATTGGACTGCAACGTATGTTGCAGCAGGGAACAAACTCGGGTATAGGCTTGTTACCCGACCTCTCCCTTCAGCAGAGGTCGGGCTCCGCCCAACTACTGTACTTGCTGACCTTGACAGTGAGGCCTGCAACAGCTAGCCTGCTCAAAACAGAAGCAATGTGAGCCAGATGGTCTTCAAAATTGGATGAAAAAATGATAATAATATCATCAATATAATGGAAGTGAATGACTTTCCAGTCCTCTTAAAACCTGTTGCATTAGCAACTGGAAAGTACCAGGGGCATTGGTCAGGCCAAAGGGCATGACACAATACTGAAACTTGCCTTGTAGACAAGTGAAGGCAGTGTACTGCTTTGAATCTGGTTCCATGGGCACCTGGTGGAACCCTTTTAATAAATCAAGTTTCGACAGGAAACTAGCATTACCAAGCTGGGATAATATGTCTTCCACTGGTGGCATGGAAAAGGGTTCTTTGATTGTGATAGCATTTAATTTCTTGTAATCTATTACAATCCTGATACCACCATCCTTCTTGGTGACTGGCATAGGTGATGAACTGTATTTTGAGGTGGATGGCTCAATAATGCTAAGTGATAACAAATTTTCTATTTCTTCCCTGAATGCAGTATGATGCGCAATAGGGATGGAGTATGGTGGTGACCAAACTGGAATGGTTGTAGTTAGTGAATTAGAATGACTGATCAAATTTGTTAGACCTGGTGACTCTGAAAATACTGTTGGGAAGCTATCCAAAACATGTTGAAGCCGTAACTTCTGTGAAACAGTGAGCTTGAGTGGTTGCGGTTTGTTTGAATTGATAGAGAAATCATCAATATCCTCATTTGGAATGATAATGGCCCTATTGACTGAAAGTGACCTTTTCAATTGAGAAATGTGAACAACCTTTGATTTCTGTTTAGAATTAGGCAGCAATTTGCAGGGGGAATACAATCAACAATGACATATGGGCCTTCCCAAGAAGCCTCTAGGCATTTATTAATTCCTGGGTTTCTCTTAAAAACAGTGTCACCTGGTTGAAATAAAGCTGCCATTTGTGACTCTTGAGTGATTCTTGGTTGCAAATGTTTAGATGACAACGCTTGCTTCACATAGTGAATCTGACATGAGAGTAAATTATCAAATTCAGAAATGAAGAGGGGTAAATTCAAACTGCTTTGTGATGAAGATGATGTCCATAATGACTTCAGAGTAGCAAGAATGTATAGTGTAGGCTTCACAAAAAGTAATTCTTGGGGGGTGAAACCATGTCTGGAATGGGGCATGTTTCTACAGAAATATAAAACCAAATCCAATGCTACTGGCCAATCTTGTTTTTCAGAAATGCATTTCGAAATCATTGATTTCATTGTGCTATGAAACCTTTCTAGCTTACCATTGCTTTGTGGATGATATGCCGAAGTTTTGATTCTAGAAATGCCAAATTTCTTGTATAAATGAGTGAGAGTGATAGAAAGAAAATTGGAGCCCTGATCTGATAAAATTATAATTGGAGCACCCAAAATGGCAATGACAGAAAGAATTGCTTTTGCTGTTTCCTCTGAGGTGTAACTCCTCAGTGGCACTGCAAATGGATAACCAGTGGCTAATTCCATACAAGTGAAAATGAATCTGAATTTCATCTTTGAAATGGGCAAGGGACCTACAATATCAACAACTAGCTTTTCTCCTCTGTGACAAATCAGTTCTGGTTGCATCATTGGCACTTTCTGTCCACCTGACTTAGTGTGTTTTAAGCACTTTTGACAGGCTTGCACATGCTTTCTGACATCGTCATCTAAACCAGGCCAGGTAAAATGTTTGTTCAACAAGTATCTTGTGGTGTGGATTCCTCCATGACCTAAACTGTCATGAGCAGCTATTAATACTTTCTTTCTCAATTGCTGCGGTACCACAAGTGCATGAGAAACAGTGTTGAGTGTGGAAGTTAAACACATCAGTAAACCGTCAATAATGAAGAATTGTTTGTTGCCCTTATGTGCCTGATCCCAGAGGGGTTGCAATGAGATGTCATGAGTTTGAAGCTGTTTGAACACATCTTTTGAAATACCATTAAATGACAGTGTGGGAATTTCCATTGGAATTGATAAGGCCTTGCATACATTAGTTGAAGTGTTTGCTGGCACAGTTTCATCTGTGTTCATACCAGAGGGAGTGATATCCTCAATAGAAGAGTTTCATCAAGTGCAGTTAACAATGTATCATCATGTACTAATGCAGTTTCATGTGCATTGGTGACAGTGACATCAGGAATGTTGTCTAATGACAAAGGCTTGGCTCCTTCTATAGCATGAAATGTGTCTGCAACTTGATTTGCTAATTCACCTTTAGCATGCATAGCCCTTGTGACAGTGAGTAACAGGAATGGGAGTGAATTTGACAGAATGAATAAGTGAGAGCATATTGTCTTTCCCAAAATCAGTGCCTATTAAAACTGTTTTATTTGGTAATCTGTAATCAGCTGCAAGCTGGCAAACACCTTTGATAGATGGTAATCCAACTGACATATGATACACTGGCACAGCATGAGGGATTTGGGAAATACCATGAATTGTGACTGTAGAAATAGGGGTAAGATTATCAGTGACAAAATCTGTGGAAATCAAAGAAATTTTAGCGCCAGAGTCAATGACAACACTTGTGTGAATGCCGTTTATGATGCCTTGAGTGACAATATCCTCTTCATCATGACAATTCAGAGGAGTGATTACTACATTTGTTGCTGTCTGAGGTCATCAACTTTGTCAGTGACAGTGACACACCTTGTTGAGTGACTTTTCCTTGGCACAGGAATGGGTCTGTTATGTTGTTGTGGTTGTGATGATGCTGCACCTTGACTGTGTTGCTGTGATTGCAATGGACATTTGTCAGCATAGTGCCCTAGTTGGTTACATTTTGTAACATGTTACTGAGCTCAAATCTCTAAATGGCTGAGAATAAATGGGTGTAGCAGGAGGTGTAGCTTGCCTGTTACCATGCTGGTTATTTGATTGTTGATGCTGCTGACTTTGATAATGGGGTTTGGGATACTGAGAATTTATGGGGTTTGAATGATACGAATTTGAGGGAAGAGAACTGGAGTGATGGGAGTGAAAGTTGGGATCAAAATTAATGTGGGTGATGAAAATTTTGGTTGATGTTGTTGATGTTGGTGAAATTGCCTCAGTGATGAGTTATTACTAAACAACTGTGTTCAGAGTGGGACAAAACAGTGTTACAGTCATTGATGAAGGTTAATGTGTCATCGTAGTCTCTGTTTAAAACAGTTTCTCTCAACTCAGTGGGCATACCAGCCAAAACACCTATTGTTGCAAAAGTCTGTGCAACTGCATCCAGATCAGCTGGATCAGCATCACCAAAAAAAGGTAAATGCTCCAAGATTACACTGAACTTATATCTGCATGAATTGAACCCTTGGAGAAGGGATTTCGAACCATTGGTCCGATTTAAGTGGGAATGAATTGATACACTCTGCAAATGAATATCCACCAGTTGTTAACAGAATGGTTTTCATGGTTTGACATGTGATATCATTGGTAATGTTATTGTAATAAGCCTCACTATAGGGGCCATGAAGTAAGCTAGGCAGATAAATAACCCAATCATGTACTGGAACCTCAAATGCTTTCATATTATACTCGAATCTGTGGAGAAATACAAAAATGTCCTCCCCAGCCCTCAGTTCTCCAATAGCCTTTAAAACAGTTTTATCTACCCTCCTCTTAGGCTGAGGTGGTACATATGGTTGAGGCTGCTGTTGTGCTGGTGTTTTTAGTTGCTGAATCAATTGTTGTACAACCAAAACAGTTGGGTCTACGTTTAGCTCTTTAGCCTTATCAGCCAACTGTTGGACTTTATCATATTGGACCTGAGGCAGATGCCTTAGCTCCAGGTGCAGTCTTGTCTAAGGGCTGTACCAAATCTTCTGATTGAAAATCATCCACGCTAACCACAGTGGAGGGAGTACTGACTGGTGATAGTGATAATAAGAGAGAGTCACCTTTAGGGAAAAAGAGATGGATTAAACAAATTTTGTGAGAGCTTTGGTGCTAGATTAGCTGCTGATCTGAGGAATGGTTTGTTTTTCTTGCCTCTACCTTTGACTGACATAATGATAGAAAGGAAAAAAATTTTGATAATGATAATGTGGTGTAAACCCTCTACACCAAAACCCAGACAGGGATGACCTGTGCAATGACAATAGTAACTGAGTTACAAGTGGGCTTGACTCGAAAAATAAAATAAAATTGACAACTAATCAGAAGAAAGAAAGCAAGGAAAATACTAATTGAGAAATGAATATGAATATGAAATATGATAACTTGCCAATATTGGAGAGAGAGAGATGAAGCACAGTAATGCTGCTTCCTGCTCCAGACAATCCCTGTAGAGAGGAGAGAACTTCGTCTGATTAGGAATGGAGTGATGTGAAGAAATGTTCAAATCTTGAATGTTCGTAAAAGTACTTGAAACTTGAATGCAGTCCACTTTCCAATGCCAGGTATGGAGAGCTTCACAATTGTAAAAGAAAGAGAAATAGTTCCAACTTCAATAATTGAGAAAGAGAAATAGAATTCCAACTTCAATAATCGAGAAAATGTTCAGAGGTCCAATCCAGTTTCCAAAATCCAGGAATGGAGGGACACAAATGTAGCAATGTTCAATGGAGTGAGTTGTTTCCACTAGTCCAATGCTGAGAAGTACTGGACCACCGCTGGACACCAGATGTGGGGGAACTGGGAAACAAATAAGATAGGCTGACACCAGAATGCAACAACCAGACAGTTTATCAAGCTATTTAAATGCTTTTCCACAGCCCAAACACCGAGGTTCAAATCTATGCTTAAAGTTTGCAGAAATTAAGATTTACTGAATAGCAAGAAGTTACACTTAGAGGTTGCTTGCACTGCCAAGTCTTTATATATGTCTGAGCAGCACAAGCTAAGTGAGTGATGACATGGCATAAAAGTAATGGTGTTAATTGGATGTGTGGGAATATATTAAGTGATGAATGCAATAATATAGTGATAGCTAATTATAGAACATAATGAAGAACGGGAAATAACGGGAAAAGAGACCGTTAAACTTGACCATAGAATTTGCCGTCTTTATCAGGGACTGAGCAGAATGACGTCATTGCTAATGCATATTTAATAAGGCTAGTACGATAGTTGAATATGCGGACCAGCGTAGCCATTCTCAACAAGACATCAAACAGACCACACCCAATTTAGGAAATTAGTTTTGAGGAAGCAGAAGCAAATAAATAGGGTAAGCTTGTGGGGCCACCCACAGTGCAGAGAACAACATTCTGTATAGTCTTATTTATGTATTTTTGTTGTATGGAAGTTGGCAGGCACTGGATGTAATCAATGCCACTAGTGGTTCAAACATTCACAAACTGAAAGAACGCTCTAGAATATTCTAACACGCATGATTTACTTACTGGGCATGGGCATTAACATTCATTTTTTTTATGCATCGCCATGTGTGTGGTTGGCTATAAATTCACATATAGTCCAACCATCTTTTCAGGTAGTCTTTTGTTGCATCCTACCCTGCACCTCACTGTATACCATTGGCTAATAATATTTAAACTACTCTATAATGTAAGAATTTTGATGTTATATTTATTCAATTGGAGGATATAATAATAAGTATTAATGATATAATAGAGAAACTTAGTGGACAATTTTAGTGGTATCTGAGTTAGAAAGTGATGTTTAATTGACCTTCATTTGTGTTCTATGTGATACTCCGTACTACATATATCAAAATACACATGTTAATAATACAATAAAAAATAACTTGAAAATGCAATGTATCTATAAATAACTTCATTTTTAATGCAAAGACTACATGTCAAAATTTGTGTTAAAATATGAAACAAGAGCTGTAATAACATTATGCATATTACCTTATCACAGATTGTTCTTGTATTTGTTAAGCATGGTCGGCGTGAGGTGGAGTACACAGTGTTTCTCTTATTCTTCCTTGTCACAGAGTCTAATTCTTGAATTAAGGCTCTCACCTCCAAGTTTTTGTCCTGTAATGTCAGTACAAGTTCAGAGTTTTGATCTTTTGCACACATCCACTACAACAAATACACAAGAATGAAGAAAAACATATGTTGTCAACATACTCACAGCTCTATACAAAGCAGTATTTACTAATTTTTTGATGGCACACTATAGCTACATCTTTACCTTGTCAAAGAGATCGTATGTTTCTTGTTCCAAATCATGATTCTCTATTTCTATGTCCTTCATCTGGACTGTCATTTCCTCAATCTTTCTTTTTGCTGAGTCCAATTCCTGGTTTAGAACAGTTGTTTTCATATTTTTGTCCAGTAGGTTCAACTCCAGTTCAGATAATTTATCTTCAGCCATCATCCACTGTCACAAATAACAAAAGAATAAGTAAACTACTACAGAAATTAAGTTATAAACAATGGAAAATTTTTAATCTAGTAAGTAGTATAAACCTTGTCAAAGAGGCCACAAGCTTCTTCTTCAAGATCACCATTTTCATTGCGTAGTTCCTCCATCTGAGTTTCCATTGCCGGATGTTTATCTCTCACTTCATCTAACTCCTGATTTAAATTGAGTGTTTCCTTTCTTTTGTCACGTAGATTGATTTCAAGTTCAGACAACTTGTCTTCAGCTGTCATCCACTAAGACAAAATATTCACATGTAATTGTAGAAATTTGATTGCAAACAATTAATTTGTATTACATGTACCAAAATCATTGCTATTAACCTTGTCAAAGAGGCTACATGCTTCTTCTTGAAGGTGTCCATTTTCATTTGGCAGTTCCTTCATATTAGCCATTACTGATTGATGTGTAGCTTTCAGTTCATCTAACTCCTGATTCAAATCGAGTGTTTTGTCTTGTAGATCCATTTTCAATTCAGACAATTGATCTTTAGCAGTCATCCACTGTGACAAAATATTCACATTTACTTTGGGAAATTATGTAGTTAATAATGCATTTGTAACAAGTATATTCATAACAATAGGAACATTTTTCTCTTTTTAACAGCCAATATTTTTAATTATAACTTAACCCGAAGTTCGACATCTTGCCGAAGTCCTCTTCAGGGGTCAATAACCATTTATGTACTTCAGCACAAATGGTGAGCAAGCCATTGTGTTCAAGTAATTCAAACAATGAGGTAGCTAAACTAATTTACATTAATTTAGTTTCTCTGGCGTTACAGTTTAAGCTCCCAGTCACCTAGTTTAGTAAGGCATCATTTGGTTCATTTACTATAAAAAATAACTATAAGTAGCTAGCTTAACAAATATAGGATAACTTTTTAACCTCAATTTTCTCGAGTGGTGGTAGCTTCTGTAGCAGAAAAGCAATTCTGACAGTCTAAAATACAAAGTACCGCTCTAAAATAAGACTTGCCTACTACTGTAGTAGTACAAAAATAAATTGTGTAAAGACTAATAGTTAAATGTTTATCTTGTACTATATTTTATATCTAAACCGTAGTAGACACACTAACATTAGACTTAACTTTAAAAAAACAACAGTACTAGATATCTTCACTATCATCACATTTTCTTTAAGTCTGTAAGACTTAATAGCTTCAACAAATGTTCACATAGCAATCTAAAAGCAGTAACCCTTGGATACTTCTGTGATACCTGTAAAGACAAATATGCCAAAGAATTCTGATTAATTGAGTACGGAACAGGGTCACTCTCTGAGCAAACACAACAAGTGTGAGGGTCAAAGTACAGAATGATGTACCTTCATTCCAACTTTATAAACAAACAAAAACCCTACTTTACTCCCAATAATCTCACACTCTTTCAGTTTGCTTGCCTATAATTACTATTAACCTTGTCAAAGAGGCTACAAGCTTCTTCTTCAAGGTCACCATTTTCATTTTGTAGTTCCTTCATGTTAGATTTCAGCTGATTTAATTCCTGTTTCAAATCGAGTGTTTCCTTATTTTTGTCACATAGATCCAGTTTTAGCTGTGACAGTTGCTCTTTAGAAGTCATCCACTATAAGAAAATATTACTTTTACTTTTAGTAATTATGTAGTGACTAAATCATTACCACACTTATCATAATAATTGTTATTAACCTTGTCAAAGAGGCCACATGCTTCTTCTTCAAGTGCACCATTCTCCTCTTCAAGCTCCTTGGTGTCAGCTTTCATTGCTTTGTGTGCGACTTTCATTGTATGCAATTCTTGGTTCAAGATAATGGCCTCCATTTTGTTGTCTGCCAAAGTCTTTTCAAATTCAGACAACTTGTCTCTAGCCATCATCCACTATAACAAAATATTATTTACTTGGAAAAGTCTATATTATTTCTAGCATTTGTACTATTATGAATGCTATTAACCTTGTCAAGGAGGCCACAGGCTGCTTTGTCTAGAACACAGTTTTCATTCTCAAGGTCATTTACATGAGCTTTCAGTGCCTTGTTTGTCGCTTTAACTGTGTCCAGTGTCTTGCTCAGAGCAATAGTTTCACCATGTTTGTCCTGTAGAGTCAGTAGCACTTCTGACACTTGGCTTTTTGCTTGCATCCACTGCACAATTCAATTACATTTTAACAGAATTTTTTACATAGTTCATTGTTTTAGTAATAGTATATACCTTGTGAAAAAGACCAGTAGCTTTTTCTTTCATAGTTTTGTAGCCATGTTTGATTTCCTCTGATTCAGTTGCCTTTTTGGTCAAAACCAGATTCTTTTCTTTCAGCTCCTCTACATTGCTCTTCATTGAACCAATCATCATTTCCTTGTCCACCAGAGTCTGTTCTAGCTCAGAGCAGCAACTCTTAGCCATCATAGCCTAGAAGTATTGATAAGAATTATTTATGAGATATACTTATAATGTACACATAAAATATAATATATCGGAAATATGTAAATATGTATAATATTTTACAATATCGTAAGTTACTACATACGTACTTGCTTTTCCAAATTCTTATTTTTCAAGTTAGAGAGTAGCAAGGCCTTGTTTTGTTTGAATAAGTCAGCCTTAAGTTTCAGAACTTCGTCCTAGAACAATACAATAGGTAAATACAATGGGTTTACTATAAAATGATTCAACTATATGTTGTCATTCCTTAACTGCTAGCTACAATAGGCAAGTGGTGACCCCTATACTTTATGATGAAATCCTCAGTTGAATATAACTTATACTTACTTTCTTAGATCGGCGTTCCTTTTCAAAATTAAATTCTACCTTCTTAAAATCCTTAACCATTTCGTCGTGCATTTCTTTCCATTCCACCACGTGTTCCAGGACACGGCGCACTTTAGCCTGCGAGTAATCATTTTATTATCAATAAAACTCTAGCTAATTAGAGTTTAGACGTTAATTTAGTATACCTTAATGGCGGATACTTCATCGGGAGTAGTAGACAGGTTGTTGCCAATCAGTTTCGGACATTGGCTACAGAAGAGATTAATTTTGATAAAGGGTAGCATAATATTGTATAGATTACCTCATCTGCTGAAGCGCTACAAATTCACTTCTCATCTCGGCTTCCAACAGTCCAGCCATCGTACAGAGATCACTGTACCAATCTTACTCACAAGATCGCTTGGTGCTCACTTGAGTGTATAGCTAAGTGTAACCAACAAAAGTCCCTAAAAACCTTTCCAATTCCCCAAAACCATCGACACTTATAATTCACAAACTGAATTACAAAGCGTATAGCGTTTAGAAACTCTCTATATATAGTGAGAGAGATAGCGTTTCAGACATGCGCTCTGGAGACGCTCATCACAAAGCATGCGCAAGAAGAAATCTGAATTCAATAAGGCCGAGAAGCGGGCAGGCGCTTGAATTCTAGGAATACTATAATTTTGACAAGTTATAGTGTAATAACTACTCATAATATCGGTCAATCATCTGGAAGCATGCTTCCAGTTCTTTAGTCTAGCAAGCCACAGAAATAATCAGGGCCACAAAAACAATCTGAGCCACAGAAACAATCGTTGAATGATATATCCACTCTCTAAAAGCTACACCTACTCATTATATTGGAGATCGCAACCATACTGTTTGGCTGGAATGGCAGATTCTTCACTTATTGCGATGCACAAGAACCTAAACCATGAGTTTTCTTCCTGGATACATTGTTTAGTCCGAAAACTGTTGAATTCTATCTTATGCTCTTCATTCATAATTAATGTCCCAAGCATTTATATACACACATATATATATTCATAATTAATGTCCCAAGCATTTATATACACACACATACAATATATATTATATATATATACATATATATATATATATATATATATATACACACATATATATAATACTTATAGCACGAGTCAGAGTACAATATGGGAAAATATTTTACGAGCACGCAAAATATTTTCACGAGCCAAAGGCGAGTGAAAATGTGGCGTGAGAATAAAATATCATTCCCATATTGTACGACGAGTGTGATAAGTGATTTATTGCTTCTTTGAAATTTTTCTCAACCGGTTACAATACAATTTTCATTGATTTTACTCGCTACGCGCGCGCTACAAGGAGCGTACAATATAAACCTTACAATATGGGAGAATACAGAACGCTCGCGTGATGCGGAAATATTCAAGTAAAAATATCAAAGCTGCAATAAATATATATATATATTTATATAATATTTTGTAGGAGAGGCCCCAACACACACAAAGAAGAAAGAAGGTGGAGACAGAAAGGCAGAAGAATAAACATACAAAGTAACATGGACCTAGCTAATTAGTTCACTTCAAACCACGTTATTGAATCATTTAACACCTGCATTGAATCATTTAACACACTTGCCATTGAATCATTGAAGACTCAATTTTGTCTATAAATAATACATCTAAGATTTTCATCATTTTCCAGTTCTGTGCTTGACCATTTGTGCTGTTTTGATTGCAATACAACCTTTTATTAATCCAACCTCTTTGGGAAGGGTGGGAGAAGGGTTGTCGTTAGTCTGGCCATAGCTCTGGTGGCACTAGTGACTCTACCAGTGAGGGAATCAGCTAAGCCCAGGCAAGACCCAGCCCCACATATTTATAACCATTAATATTTTAATAAATTTCCTAAGTTTGATCTATTAGCTATTTCAGAAGAAATTTCAGTGATGATATTATGGCAATTTTAGTGTAAGAACTCACCACATCTAATCTATGCAGATCATCTAAGAAAGTAAATCCAATATGATAGTCCAGATTGGCCCTTATATAGCAAGCAAATAGAGTGCAGTAGTGTAGTTAATAGTTTACCCACATGTAGTAATAGTTCACACAATGATAAATCAATTGTATAGTAAATGTTGATTTATAGATATTGACAAGAACTTGGCTATCTATATAACAGTACTCTCCCACAGCAAAAACGACCGGTGTGTATTCCTGAATAGGCATTACAGGAGCCGATCAGAGTTGGTAAAACATCGTCATTACCTGAATGAGGGGAAGCATATTTTGACATGTGGTAAAATGGTAGAAAAAACTACATCTCGGGTGAACCTGCGACTGCGCAACCAATAAATACCTAACCGCTTAGAGTATTTTAAAGTGCCATATCAAGATATTACTAGTGGGTGCGCTCGAATAGCGCAAATGCATGGCGAGCGAGCAGACTCTTTTTACAGGAAAATAGGACAGAAATTACATCTAACTGTAGTGCACAGTGTAACCCTTTCCATTCTCAGTTAGCATCAGAGAATCTAAAGTCTCTGATCCCAGACTAAGGAAGTGGGACCCATGTGTAGTAACAACAACAGAATTACCTGAATAAACTTCGAAAGCAGTGGCAAAGAAGCGCAGCTTGACAAAGACTTCACAATTGTTTCAAGAAGAGAGTAGCTATAAACTTTTTGGTTGAAACGTTGCGTAAGGCAGTGCAGCAGGATTCTCCGCGCTAGTTAATTGAAAAATACTGGAACTGTGAACGCTTTACCTAACTTACGTAATTAAAAGCGCGGGCGAAATATTTTGACTTACGTATATATGTACATACTTATATATATCTGAAATCTCAATTGAACACGACTGATAGTCAGCTTAGCTCGCTTCGCTCGCTCGCTGAATTATTTTATTATATTTTTCAATTCGAAGTTGCGGAAGTGGTTACTAGGGCATTTACGCTAGTTTTAAAAACTCGCCTTTATTTTGGGCTTCTAATAGCTGCTCGTTGGTTGTCAAGAGCCACTGGCAGCCACAATGGCTTCTAATGAAGCTACCACTACAGGAGGAAAGCTGAGATAGGTATACAATTCCATATTTAACTTAAGTTACAAAAATAACTCTGGACTTTTTTTTGTAGCTGAGAGCTTGTTCAAGAGTTACTAGTAATAGAAGTACTCAAAATGGTTTTAACTTGATACTACATGTTATCACTACTCAGGAAATTTAGGTAAGAGAGTAGTTCAGTATTTTATTTGCAATAATTTGGTCAATTTTTATACATATATAAGATATATATATTTTATTTATACTTATATTTATTGTTTGTTGCTGCTGTCTATGCAAAAGATCAAGCAATTACAACAGTACAAAATAACTAATTTAATAAAGAAATAAGAACATCAATAATTTTCTCACTTTTGGTCATATTTTCCATGCTTTATAACTCTCCAACAAGTCATTCCGTGCCAATGTATGCGCTTTTACTACCATTAGCAAAGCTTCCTAATGAAGTAAGTATTTTGAATAGCCTTTACAGGGCTACTGTGGCTTGCGTATGAACATTTTTGTTGATATTATATCAACGCAGAGCAAAATACTCGCCTATACATTTAATGGTCAAAACTCAGTTCCCAACATGCTAGCTCCATTTTAATGAAGCCAACAGTAGCAACAATATTTTATTGTTATATACCAAATTATGAGTTGTTCTCAATAAAACTGCATGTTGCATACACCATTAAAGATGACCTTCACTAAATTTGTGGAGAGTTTTCTTATAAATAGCTACTTCTGAGAATATTTTGTGAGTTATAATACTCATGTGGACATAATATGACAATAATTGATATAAGTCATGAGTCAGTCTTCCCAGATCCAGGATTACTGCAAAACCAATCTTGTGCCTGAAAAATATGTCTATAAAGATTTTTCTGCAAATCAATAGCATCTAAGTGAAGAATTGTAAATGATTCTCATTTGCTTTCTCACAGATCACTTTTTGAAAATATCTTTACATTCTTACCAATAATAGCTATTTGCCCCTGTAGGAGGGTTTGGTGAAAGTCATGTTTTGTGTGCATGAACACTTCACCACAGAGTGACTCTTCCAGAAAAGGCTGATGCTAGAATATGGCTACGAGTGAATTCCATTGGTATTAAGAAACCATCTTAGCCCAGATATTGATATATAGCACATACGTTTACCTATTATAGTAGCATCACGTCGACCATTAAATGGAACACTGAAGTTCGGATATGCAAACTCAAAGCAATGATGACTCTGATCATGTAAAATATTCCTTCAACTTTCTTACCACTAGAGATGCAAACACTCTTTGTATGCACTGGGTGTGACTTTTCATGGTGTTTCTCTTGGCATTTCTCCTACACTTCTATGAGTCCATGATAAATAATAATAGTAATAATAATAATAACAATAATAATAACAATAATAATAATAATAATAATAATAATAATAATAACAATAATATTGATAATAATAATAATGATAATGATAATAATAATAATAATGATCTCCAACAATAGTCCATTGGAAGGCAATGGATAGAAACAGCCAGATGCTGATATTTTTGAAGGACTAAAGATAGTGATGACCATCTCAATAATTGGCGAGCGAGCGTAGCGAGCGAGACACTTACAGGGGTAACACAATCGAAAATCGGGGATGTTTGTTTATTTGTTTGTATATATGTTTGGACGTACGTATGTCATTTTGTACTTTGACCCTCGCGTTTTTGTGTTAGTTATGTGGTCGACCCCGTCCCAAATTGCACTAAACAGAATCCTCTGGTTTATCGATCAGTACCCGTATCACCCTAGAAATTGAATTGTTTACCGCATGAATTCTTTTGCGGGTGCAGTTTTTCTATTCGAGTTAGTGGCGGTGGTAAGTCAATGCGCTCTTTGTCATGGTTATAAGCCGTGCGCAACAGTATTTACTTGAAAATACATTGTCCACTAGACTACTGCAAGGTAAGTCTGTGTAGGTCTATGTCCAGTTGTGTCAAAGCATTGTGTGTTACAACCACTAGCTACTTAGCTAAAGAATATCACAAAGAAAACTTTTAAATAACGTGTATTGTTTTGTTGTTGTTTTTTTCCTTCAATTCAAGCAGTAGCACTGAAATCCCTTTACCCTGTATGCTAAATTAAAAAAACTGGACCTTATCAGTAGCTTCAGTGTTAGAAGTCAAAATCATTCATATAAAAATAGTATAGTCTTTAGGCTCGCTCGCCATTTGTGCTCAAGCACACCACTAGTATCATAACCAGAGTAGCATTAAGGATGTGGGTGCTAAACTCATTCACCACTGTAAGTATAACAAACACAACAACTGTGGTCCTCAGTGTAAAATGTCAAAACTGTCTTAATGTATCTATTATATCTTGAGCAGTCTAGAGCCTTCTCTCCCAATTGCTGCATGAGTTATGTGGAAGGCTTTAGATACATTTTGTGAATAGTGTTTTCCTGGTTCTAGCTGTAGACCTGGAGAAAAAGATAAGGCAGTCAGGATAAAGGAGAAAGTCGCTGATTTGCATGAGGGTAAAGTTAACTTAACGAGATTCTACTGTAAAGCTTAACTGAACGGGTTACGTCTCTTCCACAAAGTAGGTGGAGCTCTAATAATTTTCAGAAATGATTCAACTTTATCATGCTAAGATGATTAACTCTGTAAAAGTCTTACATAGAGCGTAATTTGTATCTGTGGAACTAATATGTTCTAATATTTTAATGTGTTAGCTTTGTACGATTTATAAATACATTACAATATTATCGCATATTAGCACATACGTGGTTCATTACATAAGGCAGAGTCACCACACTTTATACTTTACATTGCTTGACATGCACAAACACATTTTGCTTCATAATATTATTTCCAAGTGTGTGTCTAGGTTCTGCTTTGCATGAGGGTTAAGTTAAGCTTTACAGTAGAATCTCGTTAAGTTAACTTTACCCTCATGCAAAGCAGAACCTAGACACACACTTGGAAATAATATTATGAAGCAAAATGTGTTTGTACTGTCATGTAATGCAATGTATAAAGTGTGGTGACTCTGCCTTATGTAATGAAGCACGTATGTGCTAATATGCGGTAATATTGTAATTGACAAAAGTCGCGCATGCCCGTTATATTAAAAGTGTGCATTAACTAGAGAAGTGGCGGAACACAACACCAGCTGATTAGTGTAGTATGGATCTTCTACAGAGTAAAATTCAGGCTCTAGAGAAGGCCAAGAAGGAGGCCTTAGAGAAGGCCGAGAAGGAGAAGGAAAAGGCCGAGAAGGAGAAGGAAAAGGCCGAGAAGGCCGTGAAGGAGAAGGAGGAGGCCGTGAAGGAGAAGGAGAAGGCCGTGAAGGATAAGGAGTTTGCTGAGAATGAGTATAAGAGATTAGTTGCTTCTCTTGTAAGAGTAAGTATGCCTAGGTATAGAAAGTGTATTTAATAGGTGGGGCAGGTGCAGAGCTCTCAACTCTCACCATATGCCTGAGTCTCACGCATTCCTTCATGTTGTTGTCTTGTTCACATAGAAAAGTGAGAGAATTAGACTTGACTCGCAAGGTATGTTGTTGTCAAAGTATTGTGCATGAGTATTAATTTCTTTTTTATTCCCAGCATGGAAGGATTTTCTGGGTGATCTCTATTGTGATGATGAGAGTTTGCAAATATTGTTAGTTAAAGCTTTGAGTACTCTCCCATTCAATTCATGTACAGTTGAGGTAAGTTAACAGCATTGTAGTACAAATACACAAAATGGTCAAGAAAACACGTGGGAACACAGGATATGTGTATTACAGAAATGAGGGAGTAGTCTGTTATGCATTTTGTAGGAGATAGCTGCTGCTTTAGGTAAAGCTGGCGTGCCTTCTCCAGTTGAGAATACAAGAAATATAGTGGATGCAATTAGAAAAGAAAACGTGGCAATATTATTAATGGTAAGTTAGTGTCACTGCGTAGGGTCTGTTGTCACGCAAGGGTAGGGTGTGTGTGCTCGTGTAGCACAAAAATGGTCGATTAAGCCTGCCTTCAGGACTCTGAAAATTTTTGTTCAGGTTTTGGTTAGACAGGATTTTAGTGGCCTTTTTTCTTGAATTATGTTTTTATGTAGTTTAATTTTCCAGAATTTGTTATGGGTTACACCTTACCAAATCTTTCTACTCCTTTATTTTTAGCTCCTGGATAGTACAGAGGTAGTAGTTGTATCTTAAATGGTTTGTTGCTGTTTTTTCAAAGAATAGTTATTTTATAGCATGTCGACACTAAGAGTTTTTACATGATATTGAAAGCAATTATGAATTATTTCATTTAGTTATTTAGTTATTTAGTAATTTAGATCAATCAGTATCTTTAAACATTGTGATTTATTTTAGCGATGAATAAATAAATGTGAATTGTGTGCACGTAGATTTTATGTGGTGCAGTAAAATGTTATCTACACATGTGTTGGCAAGTTTTGATGAAAAAAGCTTGTTGGTTTAGCAGTTTCTAATAAATCAATTCTGTAATTGCCTCTATTTTAATGTCTTCCTAGAAAGTCTGACCAAAGTTTAAATGCTAGGTACTAATTCGCTTTTGGTCGGACACAACTGTTCGTGTGACCTCTAAATCCTGGTACTGAAGTTAATGTCTTTTTACATCCATCACATTTAAAACTTCAAACATTCTAAATTACTGTAATAATTAACACTTACAAAATAATAACTTCCAAGGAATATTTTTATTTTTTGGTGTAAGTTTGACCGTGACAAATAATAAGGAGTTGCTTTTGAAGAATCCTTCTTTCCTAGTGTACCCGTCTTTTACCACGAGAAGCAGGTTCATTGGGGTTCTCCAGAGTAGCCTAGTCTGGTACACCTTCAGGGTTTCTTTCTGCTTTTCACCCAAGAGGGGGCAAAGTTATACAATATGAACTTTTGGGGGGGGGGGGGGGCAAAGACTTTTGGGTGCACGAATAAACATCAAAAGTTTGTCGTGCAGTATACACCTTATAAGATATGTAATTCATTAACTTTGAATAAAATTTTCACCAATGATTTTCTTGCTCCCCCTTCAAGTAGTCCACCTCCTATGGTGAGTTGACGTGTCACTGCGTAAGGTGTATTATTTAGTTTCGACATTCCACAAATATATTAAGTTACACTTGCTTGTTTTTGTATTGTGCTCATCGGAATATATGAGCACTTTTCGTAACGTCTATTAACTTGTAGTTTTGAGCTAATGTCAAGTGTTTTGAGACCTTACAGGGGTTCATACAGAGGTAGTAGTGAGCCCTGTACTAATACTGATAAGTTTTATTTGTGCAGTATTAAAAATTCTCACATATGCACACATTTCCCCTTCCAACTAAAATTTTTGTATGTCCTTTTCCTGACGCCTAGTGGTCATGTTATTTAATATTATGTCCATGTTTTGTTATCTAGGTTGAGGAAATAAACAGACATTTAGTGATCATATTGTTAGATTATGTCCTGTGTTTGTTATTCAGGCTTCTGAATCGGAACTTTGTCCAGTATCAGAAAGAGTAAGCACGTGCACACACCACAGTATCAGATGCTGTAGCCGTTATGTTACTTAATGTGTAAGCCCTTAACTTCATACGGTTTCTTACTCACAATACAAGGTTTTGGAATTAAAGGTAATGGTTACAGGCAAGTAGTGCTAATTCACATTAGCTTATTATAGGACTGTAAAAATTATTGTTCAGGTTTTGGTTAGACAGGATTTTAGCGGCCTTTTTTCTTGAATTATGTTTTTATGTAGTTTAATTTTCTAGAATTTGTTATGGGTTACACCTTACCAAATCTTGCTACTCCTTTATTTTTAGCTCCTGGCTGGTACAGAGGTAGTAGTTGTATCTTAAATGGTTTGTTGCTGTTTTTTTTCAAAGAATAGTTGTTTTATAGCATGTCGACACTAAGAGTTTTTACATGATATTGAAAACACTTATAAATTATTTTATTTAGTTATTTATTTATTTAGTTATTTTTAATCATTTGTTTTATTCATTTTATTTATTTAGATGGATTGCTTATTTGTCTATGTTGCTCGGAACCCAATCATCAAATTTGTACGTGCTCGAAATCTAAGAGAAATGGAGACACGATTTGTCAATGGCTACTGTGGTGAGATTCTATTTACAGCACAAGGTCATTTCGAAAAGAATATGTCATCATCCACCTCGAATCTTGCTGTTTATTTCTTTCATTTTGAAGATCGCACCCCATGCTCTTCAGCTGAAGGACTCGTGGGAATGGATCCATGGGAAGATATTCCACTACCAATTGACACACAATTGTTAAAAATGAAGGATAATTTTTTTTCATCGGCACCATTAAACCCAGGACAATTATTTTTAGGGGAAAATAATGTAGATGAAATACAGTGGAGCGAAGATAAAGTTCATATTACATTATCAAGACCATTATTGGACTTTGTGGTACCACAAGTACCTATGTCAGAAGAGGTTATAGCACACGGTATATATACGACAATTGCAAACTTAATATCTGAAAATTTAGTACTGTACAAGGTTTTTTACTCTAAACTGATTAACACACCGTGCTGTTGCTTTTCGGGAGGAGGGGACATTTCTTTCATTAATGGCATAAAATCAGCGGTGATAAGCACGCCACATTTTTCTGAAGAAGAACCTCATTCTCCATTAAGTGATGGCGAAAGCATAGTTAGTGGCTGCATAGAGACAAAAGTGGCTGAACGATCGAATAAAAAAATATTGGGTCAGCTGGTTTCTAATATGACTGTATGTATTGCAAAATCATTAGAAGATATGACAGCTCCGGATCTCCAATCATTGAAAGTGGCATCGTGTTATGGTCTTATTTTGGACTACGTCCAACCCATTCAACTTTACAAATACTCAATACAAATACTAGCCTAGCCCTAGCCCTAGCCCTAGCCCTAGCCCTAGCCCTTAGCCCTTAGCCCTAGCCCTTAGCCCTAGCCCTTAGCCCTAGCCCTAGCCCTTAATATTATGTCCATGTTTTGTTATCTAGGTTGAGGAAATAAACAGACATTTAGTGATCATATTATTAGATTATGTCCTGTGTTAGAATATTCTAACACGCATGATTTACCTACTGGGCATGGGCATTAACATTCATTCTTTTTATGTATCGCTATGTGTGTCGTTGGCTATAAATTCACATTATAGTCCAACCATCTTTTCAGTTAGTCTTTTGTTGCATCCTACCCTGCACCTCACTGTATACCATTGGCTAATATATTTAAACTACTCTATAATTCTTCTCTACTCTCTAACTTGAAAAATAAGAATTTGGTCCGCAAGTGGCGCACCAACTCAGATGACTTCAGATCCACCATCCCTGAACACTTAGAGGAAACAGCAGATCTTTCTTTGCCACTAGCACACAACTCTCCAAAAGCCTTAGGCATTCATTGGCAAGTCACTAGCGACGCTTTACATGTTGCCATTTCGATTGTCCCACCTGACAAGCTAGTCACCAAAATGTCAAATTGCTTCTATCACGGCACCGGTGCATGACATTTTGGGACTATTTGCACCATGTGTCATTGTTGCCAAGCTTCTCCTTCAACAACTATGGAGAGACAAGATCAATTGGGATGACATCACCTCAACAGACATTCAACAACAGTGGAAAGTTTGGACAGATGAACTCCCTCTCATCAACAACCACCCAATTCCTAGACAGTACTTACTCAACTCTTCTCCTATCATTGCTACCTCACTACACGGCTTCTCTGATGCCAGCAAACTTGCCTATGGTGCGGCCATTTACCTCAGGCAAGTGCACGCAGACGGCTCCATTTCCACTGCACTAGTATATGACAAGTCTCGCGTCTGTCCTTTAACCGATTACGCGCGAATAAAAATTTTAATTGCGCCTTACGTAACGCGGTCACGGGCACACGCGAGACACAGAGGATTGATTGCTTGGTGGGAGGGTGACACTAAGCGAGAGAAAGAAGGCGAACGTTTGAAGATTGCCTCGGGGACAGTATTATCGAACGATAGAGTACGCTCTAGGCTATTGGGAAAGCATAAATTCGACGCTAAGGAGCTGTTCCCGACTTAAAAATAACCAAGTACTCGCACCGTTTGGCAAAAACATTTATGGCATCACACTGAGGCTCTTAGTAAGCACACTAGTAAGGTTGGAAGTATAGTTTCATGGCTGAAGCAGTTTGCTACTTGATCATAGAGGTAAGAGAAAGTGTTTTTGCACGCATCTGTCTTACATTCAGGAAGAATTTGTTGATATTTATTTAGGGTGTGTTTTATTTTGAACTGAGCAATCTTTTATAAATTTTGTGAACAGAGAAGCTTTTTATGGCTTTTGTGCATGAAAACAGGTACATCACAAATAAATGATAGAATATTTTAGTGTATTTAGTTTGGTACTCCAAGGTGTCTTTACTTTTGATGTGCTGGTAGGCTGCATTGTTGACAGAATAGTTAGTGATCTTACTATCAAGTGCAACTGGTCATAGCATACTAGAAGTATATGTCAGAGGGCTCCCTGCAGTCTCACCTGTTGTATAACAATATTTATTTTTACTTATTGTTATAAAGAATGTGGTTAAAATTCCTGTAGAAATCGCTACCTTTCAGAATCATCAATTCCGTTCTCTCGTCAGAGTCCTTGACCATCTAGTGACTGCTGCAGTCACTACACCCATCAGTACTGAACTGAAGTCATTCTTGCTGTCATCAAACTCCTCGTCACTACCATCAGAGTTACTGCCATTCTGGTCACTGCCATCCTTGTCACTGCCATGCTGTGCCAGGTCAAGAATAACGTCTTCATCACTAGGATGCTGAAGTGCCAGTGTTCCACTTGCCAAGATAGCTTTCTACTTGTTTTATCATGAGCAGTTATAGCTAAATTAATATTGGGTTCTAAAAAAGTATTCTGTTACCTTTATTATTTTATGAAATATATTTTCAATTTATACTTTATCAGAAAGAAGTCCTATTGTTGTGACAAAATTTACTCAACATTTTCTTATGGCAGTCTATGTATTTTATAAGCCTAAAATATACTTACAACAATATAGAATCGTCTGCAATTGTGACTGGTGGCTTCCTTGACTCCACAAAGCTGTAGGGCGAAATGGACGCGAAGACGCATTTTTGACGCATTTCTGCGTCCTCCGCGGTTATCGATTTTTCTTAATTGACGCATATTTGCGTCATTCGCGTGTAATCGGTTAAAGAGCAAGACTATTCCTCAGCTGGAATTGCAAGCTGCAACGATGCTGGCCGACCTCATCCATTATGTGGCAAGCACACTCAAGATCTCTCTTCAGAATGTTCATCCGTGGACGGACTCCGAAATCGTGATTCACTGGCTCCGACGAATGCCTTGCACTTTGGACACCTTTATTTCCCATCGTGTAGCTCGCATACAAGACACCTTCCCTGACAGTTCATGGCGTCACGTCGCTTCTGCCGACAACCCTGCTGACCTTGCTAGTAGGGACACCACTGCTATGAAACTGACAGAATCTGATCTCTGGTGGCATGGCCCTCCATGGCTTCGCCTTTCTGAGTCTCAGTGGCCACCATCAGGGGTTGGGTCCCCGCCACGGGAATTGCCGGGGACCAAGATGGTTATGATCACAGCCATTACTGCTCCTGCTTCAGTCTGGAATTTTTGGACACGTCACTCATCCTTCTCAACACTACTTCATACTCTGGCATGGATGAAATGCTTCATTTCGAATTGCAAGAATCCGTCCAACAAAGTCACTCTCACCTCCTCAGAACTCTCTGACTCCAAATTATTCCTACTCCAATGAGCACAGGCTGACACCTTTTCTCTGATGTACATTGTGGGCATGGAACCACACCCCCACATTTTCAAGAATTAAGAACACTCGATATATATGTTACCATCTGTTTCGTGTGTTTCGTGTCATGTGTTTGTCACGTGAATGCGTCTGCTATAAAAGTAATGCACTCGCAATCATTCTTTTAGTCCCACACGTGTTCTAATTTTAATTACACTAAGCCAAGTTTTGACTTGTTGGGATTCTGGTGGCAGCGCTATTCACTGCCCACCTACGTTCAGGCGCCTCCGCAGTTTAGACTCTGAAGGTCCTCTAACAACTGGTGGCAAGCGGTGGTTGACTTACCCGTATTCGATCAACGGAGAAACCATCTGGAGACCTGTCTTCAGAAGTGCCGGAGAAAAGGAGACGTCCCTAGTACCCAGACGGTAGAATTCATTTCCTTACCCCTCGAGAACTGACGAACGAGTTTCCTATCATTTGCGAACGAGATTTGCAGTCTGCGGATTTGCTCTGTGGAACCCTGTGGACTTCTGTCTACGCATCATTGGACTTCGTGTCTACCTGTGCTCTTCGGAGTTGTGTTCGAGTGTGCCTGTGGCCAGGACATTTCGTTGTGTGGTGTTGTTGGTATATTTTACAGTTTGTACGCCGTTGTTCATTCATTTTGTGCTTATTCATTGTGTTCATTTTTGTAGTGTGCTACTGTGCTTCGGTCCAGTCAGGTTGCTATGCCGGAGACAAAGACCAGTGGGGATTCCAGGAGGAAGATGCCAAGGAGGGTCACGGATGTAGATACAAAGTTCAAGCCCTCCCATGCCCCCCCCCCTCTTGGAGGATAGGTCGCCCTATCCGACGCAAATCTCTGATGCTCGGTATGTTGAAGAGGATTTTGATAGGGACAGTGTTGTTGGGTCTGTTGAGAGGTCTGAGTTGTTTTCAGAGCCTGCTGAGGCAGGAAGAGAGTTGACTTCCGGTGCTGAGGGAGCCAGTGCACAGGTGTTAAATGGTGGTAATGGTGTTGACAAGGTAGATGTATGTGTCTTGATTGAAGCTATGAAGATGCAATCTGTGCAACAAATGGTTGCGCAGCGTGAGTTTGAGGCTGACAGAATTAAGAGGGAGGATGAGAGACTTAGGCGTTTGGATGAAGAAAAATTTGCTAGGGAGTCTGACAGATTGAGACAAATAGAGGAAGAGAAATATAGAAGGGATGCGGAAAGAGATGTGAAGAGGAAGAAAGAAGTGAGGAGGTCTGAATTGCTGAAAGGGTTGCATGTGTACAAAGAGGGTTCTAGTATGTGCAGGTTTCTGCTCAAATTCGAGCGTATTATGGGTGAGTGTGACATTGAAGAGGACGAATGGATTCGTTATTTGTTTCCTAACTTGTCAGATAAATTGTATGCTAGATTGGCTGATTGTGGGTGTGGTGATGACTATGGTGAGGCAAGGAAAGTGTTGTTGATGGCTGTGGGGGAAACGGTGGTGTCGTACGGGCACATGCTCTTTGACACCTCGGGGGAACAATTGAAGACTAAGAACGCGGGTGACATCCACGAGTTTATGAGGAGGATGGTTTTAGGGTTGTTCCAGGGTTGTGAGTCTGTCAAGGACTGCGAGGCTGTGTTGGCAATTGCTTTCACTCGCCACATCATGCCTCTGGCGGGGAAGACCTTCCTGGAAACGAGGAAGCTGGTGACTATGGCCGACCATCTGGATGCATGGGAGACCTGGTTATCTGGGAGACAGTCAGGAAACTTCTTCCGGCCCCGTGTGAGTGGATATGGTGGTGTTGGGAATGGTAACTTTGTGAAGCGTATGCCAGATAGGAGTGTCAGTAGTTCCAATGGTGGAAGTGGTAGTACCTTTGTATTTTCGTGCTTTGGGTGCGGGGAAAAGGGGCACAGACTGTCTGAGTGCCCTAAACGTGTTGTATCTGGTAGTAATGGTGGTAAGATTGTTTGCCATACGTGTAGAGTAGAGGGGCATAAATCACCCGATTGTCCTAGCAAAAAGGGTGGAGCCCCAAAGAAATCTGGTTCGTCTGACACTAAGATTTCAATGTTGAGTGCCGACAGAAATGTTAAGAAGAATGTTATTAGTGGTCGTGTTAATGGGAAGTTGTGTGATATTTTAGTGGATTCTGGGGCTGATGTGGCATTAGTACCTAGAAGTGTTGTGGGTTATGACTGTGTGCAGTGTGGGGACATAAAGGTTTCTGGTGCTGTGGGAGAGCCTGATGTAAGGGCCAGTACAAATGTAGTGTTTGAAATTGATGGAGTGAAGTTGGAGAGGTTAGCCTTAATTGATGAGAAGGAGTGTGAGAGAAGTATGTGTATTATTCCGTTTGATATGTGTGACGAAGATCAGTGCAAGTTGTTCCAGAGTGCTATTAAAAGATTTGGAAAGGAGCGTGTGAGTGAGGTGAAGGTGTTAACGAGAGCTCAGGAGTGTGAGGAGAGAGTTTTGGATACCAATGATGTAGATGCAAATGCTGAGGATTTGTCGAGTGTGATAGAGCCAGAGGAGTCAGTCAGTGAAAATGGAGATGATGCAGAATCAGTTGTTGAAGCTTTGGAAGACCTGGCTGAGGCAGATCCACAGCAAGAGTGCTTCAGGGAGAGCGTGGCTGAGGTTTCTGGGATGGAAATGGAAGATGATGTAGTACTGAGTGATAGTGAAGCAGTGAACTTGAGTAAAGTGTCTGAGAGTGAGTGTGACAGGGAATTATTAGACGCTGTGAGAGAAGTTGGGCCTATGGGGAAGGGTTCCGACTGTGCTGAATTTAAGTTGGCAGTGATGTCTGACCCTAGTCTGAAGACATGGAGAGGTCTAGCAGATAAGCAGGAGAGAAGTTTTCGATGGAGAAACGGTCTAGTCGTCCAAGATAAGATTGTGGACTGGGAACAAAGATGTGAAGTAGTAGCTGTGCCGAAGGAGTTTCGTACTCGTATTCTTAAGGTAGCTCATGAGAATGGGGGTCATCTAGGTGTGGAGAAGGTATACAAGTGTGTTAAGAAATTGTTTATGTGGCCGGGGATGTATGGTTTTGTGGAGAAGTATTGCAAGAGTTGTAAGATTTGTCAAGTGAAATCTAAGCATGGGCCTGGTAAGGCGCCGATTGTGCAGCCGGCAGTGATCAGTGAACCATTTGAAAGCGTGGCGGTGGACATTGTTGGCCCACTGCCCAAGGGTAAGGGTAGGTGTAGGTATATACTCACCTGTGTCTGTCTGGCTACCCGATGGCCTGATGCTGCAGTTGCTCTGAGGTCAGTCATGGCCAAGGCAGTAGCAGATGGCCTCTGGCAGATTTTCTCGAGGTCGGGTATACCAGTGAGAGTTCTGTCAGACCAGCGGGCACAATTCGTTGGCAAGGTGTTGACTTCTATGTGCCAGTGGATGGTCATAGAGAAGGTACGCACGTCTCCGTACCATCCGGAGAGCAACGGTGTTGTCAAGCGTATGCACGGCACACTGAAAGCTGTGTTGGGAAAGTGTGTTGAGAAAGAAAGTGACTGGGTTGAATGTTTGCCTTGGTTGCTCATGGTCTTGCGTGGCATGCCACACGCAGATCACGGTTTTAGCCCGTATGATTTGATCTATGGGTTTCGTGTGCGTACACCTTTAGTTGCTCTACACCATTGTTTGGTGGAAAAGCAGAAGGAGGAGGATGTCAATGTGTGTGACTGGGTGATGCGTATGTCTGAGAAGGTGGAGTTGGTTCGTGATGAAATGGTTTTGAAGTCCAGGAAGGCTAAGGACTTGTTCTTTGGCAAAGTGAATAGTAAACGTAGATTGAGGAAGTTTGTTGTGGGGGAGAAGGTATTGTATCGGGTCCCGGGAAAGTTGTCTAAGTTAGCAGATTCCTGGGAAGGGCCGTTTGACGTATTAGATGTTGTGGGGCCAGTGAACTGTAAAATTTGCAAGATGGGGGCCCCGAAGCATGCAAAGGTCGTGCATATCAATAGCTTGAAATTTTTTCGGGATTATTCAGTAAAGAGGTTGGATGTGGTAGTTGAGGACGAGAGTGATAAAGGGTGTAAGCTTAGTAGAGTGTGCGATGGCTTTGTTAAGGAAGATTTGGATGTGTTGTTGCATGAGTTTGAGGGTGTTTTCTCGGATGTGCCGGGTAACACCTCTGTTGTGACAATGGGCGTAGACACTGGCGATGCTGTGCCTATTCGTCAGACCTCATACTCAGTGCCCTTGGGCCTGAGAGACAAGGTGAAGGAGGAGTTGGATTGTCTGTTGGACTGTGGCATCATTGAGCGCTCTGACAGCTGTTGGGCGTCACCACTAGTTCCGGTGAAAAAGCCAGATAGGAAGGTTCGTTTGTGCGTAGATTATAGGCGGTTGAATGAGGTTACAGTGAAGGAGCCTTATGCGATTCCGGAGTTTGGGGATATGGTTGAGTTAGTAGGAAGAGGAAGTGTTTTGTCAAAGTTTGATTTGTCTAAGGGGTTTCACCAGGTCATGGTGAGACCGGAGGATCGAGATAAGACGGCATTTTGCTGTCCGTTTGGTAAATTTCGGTATATTCGTATGCCTTTTGGATTGTCTAATGCACCTGCCGTATTCCAACGGCTTATGGATTGTGTTCTTTGTGGGTGCCAGGAGTTTTGCAGGGTCTACATAGACGATGTTGTAGTGGTGTCGAGGGATTGGGAAAGTCATTTGGGACACTTGAGGTTGTTGTTCGAGGCTTTGAAGAGTGCTGGGTTGATGTGTCGACTATCTAAGTGTGAATTTGGGAGGAGGAAATTGCTGTTCTTAGGGCACTGGATTGGGGGTGGTGTGTTGTCGGTTCCGGAGGATAGGGTGGCTGCCATCAGGGCGCATCCTAAGCCCAAGAGCAGGAGGCAGCTCCGCAGCTTCCTGGGCATGGTGGGGTTTTACCGGAGGTTCATACGTGACTTTCACCGGTTCTCTTCCGTCCTCACCCCCCACACGTCGAAGTCTTTGACTGGCGACTTGATATGGTCCGACAGCATGGTAAGTGCCTTCACCAGTCTGTGTAATGTTTTGTATAATAGTGTGTCCTTACATGTACCCACAAGTTGTGACTCTTTCGTACTTGAATGTGATGCCTGTGCCACGGGCATTGGTAGTGTGTTATCCATACAGAGGGATGGAGTTTTGTTGCCGGTCGGATTCTTTTCAAGACAGCTTCGGGGTGCACAGTCTCGGTATAGTGCGCAACAACTGGAAGGGCTGGCTCTCTATGAGTCGGTGATGCATTTCGCATACTATTTGTATGGCAGTGTTTTCCGTGTGGTTACAGATCATAAAGGATTGACGAACTTTTGTTCAGGAAGACAGTGCAACCTGAGGATCTATCGATGGTCTCTCAAGCTAGTGGAGTTTCAGTTTACGCTTGAATACCGGAAACGTGCGGAGAACGGGGTGGCCGACTGCCTGAGTAGATGCTTTGGGGCAGACGAAGATGAGAAAGATTTGGAGCAGACGAGTTCCAGTGAAGTGGTCACCCATCTTTCCAAGCAGGGTGGAAATGTGGGCGTGGAACGACACCCCCACATTTTCAAGAATTAAGAACACGCGATATATATGTTACCATCTGTTTCGTGTGGTTCGTGTCATGTGTTTGTCACGTGAGTGCGTCTGCTATAAACGTAATGCACTCGCAATCATTCTTTTAGTCCCACACGTGTTCTAATTTTAATTGCACTAAGCCAAGTTTTGACTTGTTGGGATTCTGGTGGCAGCGCAATTCACTGCCCACCTACGTTCAGGCTCCTCCGCAGTTTAGACTCTGAAGGTCCCCTAACATACATCATCTTATAGAGAAGAAGAAATCTCTCCCTAAACACCACCCTCAAACAGTACCATAAAAATGTTCATTGGCCATTGTCATAGTATAAGTTGGTATGCTTTCTACACCACATTTATTCTGGTGTTCTATTAACAGCATTCCGCAAAATTGTATGTCCCACAAGAAAAAAAATAATTAGAAAATTCCACACAGGATGGCCACATCCAAGGTCAAAAATTAATTATGTATAGAAACAGTATGTGACTATCTAAGGAGGTGATGATTACTTGTAATGTGGTTTCAAAGTTCTTTATACAACATGGACATATACAAGTATCTCTTGAGGGTGGGATCCCACAATATGCACTGATGTTACAATACTGAATCTTGAAAGACCACACCCATCTAAATGTTGAACTGGACATACACATAACCAATACTATTATAGCAGCATTTATCCACTCATAATAATATTTTCGGCCAAACTGTAAGAACATATTTAAGCTAAAAGACTTAAAGATTATCATTGACTATCCAAAGAGCTAGAAGATGCCTAATCAATAAATTTCTACCAAGCAGATGTACCTCAGGGGTACTTTCAACCTAGTTAAATACTAGCAAGCCTAGATTATATTATTATGAAATTGTAGTCTTAAATTATTTATAGCAATAAAACATTTTGAGTAAGCCATTTTAATGGTGTCATAAATTCCTAATGTAAGAATTGTAATGTTATATTTATTAAATTTAGATGACATGATAAGTATTAATGAGATAATAGAGAAAGTTAGTGGACAATTTTAGTAGTATCATTTGTAGCATGTAGATGTGATACTCTGTATTATATACAAAAAATACACATGTTAATAATAAAACAATAAAAATAACTGGAAATTACAATGCATCTATAAATGACTTCATTTTAATGCAAAGAACATTAATTTTATGCATTCACAAATACATATAAACAATTGCTCTTCAAAACATGAAAATAGAGCTGTAATAATAACAATATGCATATTACCTTGTCACAGACTGTCCTTGTATTTGTTATGTATGCTCGGCGTGACGCTGAGCAGAGTGCTTCTCTTGTTCTTCGTTGTCACAGTGTCTACTTCTTGAACTAAGGCTCTCACCAAGTTTTTGTCCTGTAATGTCAGTACAAGTTCAGAGTTTTGATCTTTTGCACACATCCACTACAACATATACACAAGAATGAAGAAATACATGTTGTTAAGAAACTAACAGCACTATAGAAAGCAGTATCTACTAATTTTTTGATGACATACTATAGCTACATCTTTACCTTGTCAAAGAGATCGCGTACTTCTTGTTCCAAATCATGATTCTCTATTTCTATGTACTTCATCTGGACTGTCATTTCCTCAATCTTTCTTTTTGCTGAGTCCAATTCCTGGTTTAGAATAGTTGTTTTCATATTTTTGTCCAGTAGGTTCAACTCCAGTTCAGATAATTTATCTTCAGCAATCATCCACTGTCACAAAATAACAAAATAATAAGTAAACTACTACAGAAACTAAGTTATAAACAATGGAAAAATTTTTAATCTAGTAAGTAGCATAAACCTTGTCAAAGAGGCCACATGCTTCTTCTTCGAGATCACTATTTTCATTGCATAGTTCCTCCAATTGAGTTTTCAATGCTGGATGTTTATCTTTCACTTCATCTAGCTCCTGATTGATATCGAGTGTTTCCTCTCTTTTGTCACGTAGATCGAGTTCAAGTTCAGACAACTTGTCTTCAGCTGTCATCCACTAAGACGTAATATTCACATGTAATTATTGTGGAAATTTGATTGCAAACAATTAATTTGTACTACATGTACTAAAATCATTGCTATTAACCTTGTCAAAGAGGCTACTGGCTTCTTCTTGAAGGTAGCCATTTTCATTTTGCAGTTCCTTCATATTAGCTGTCACTGATTGATATGTATCCTTCAGTTCATCTAAATCCTGTTTCAAATCGAGTGTTTTGTCATGTAGACCCATTTTCAATTCAGACAATTGATCTTTAGCAGTCATCCACTATGACAAAATATTCACATTTACTTTGGGAAATTATGTAGTTAATAATGCATTTGTAACAAGTATATTCATAGCGATATGAATTTTTTCTCTTTACAGCCAATATTTTTAATTATAACTCAACGGGAAGTTTCAACTTCTTGCCGAAGTCCTCTTGAGGGGTCAATAACTAGTGATGTATTTCAGCACAAATTGTGAGCAATCCATTGTGTTCAAGTAATTCAAACAATGAGGTAGCTAAACTAATTTAAGTTAATTTCGTTTCCCTAGGGTGCTGGCACATAGCAACGCGCGTGCACTGTTAATTGACCCAATTGAGCTGCCAAACCACGGAGTTGTAGCCTGTGGTTGGGCTTAAAGAAACACGCGCACATAATCCCGCCTACAACCTCGAAAATTATAGTTGGCGATCTTGTGGCTTTTAATGCGTTATCAAAGCAGAGGCTCGTGGCCTGTATCTAATTGTGGTTGGTATGGCTAGCAGAACAGGCACAAAGAGGAAGCAACAGCTTTCTGCAGCAAGGCAGAAGAAAATATGTTACTCCAGTAGAGGTACCTATAGCAAAACATGATAACATTGATATTTTGAACATCATAGTTACAGAATACAATCTGTCAACAGTCATGTTTTGAATCATTCTAAATATATATACTTAATAAATATATTCCATGTAGTGTATGGCACACAAAAAAGAATGGTGCATGGCTGTATATCATAATAAATATTTTTGTTTTTAGTCTAAAATTTATTCATTTTTTTTCGCAGCAAAAAATTACATGTTTTTTTGTTGATAAATCTGATGTACAGTCTCATCTATAATATTGTACAGGTCCCGAGTTGGTTAGTCATGATGGAGGTGACAGAAATCTGTCTGTGCCCTCCAGCGCAGGTCAGTCTGTGCCCCCCAGCGCATGTCCGTCTGTGCCTCCCAATGCAGGTCCGTCTGTGCCCCTCAGCGCAGGTCAGGTCCGTCTGTGCCCCCCAGCGTAGTTCCGTCTGTGGCCCCCAGTGCAGGTCCAACAGTGCCCCTCTGTGCAGGTCCCATCTATAGCTTCTGGCTCATGTCCATTTGTACCAGCTCACGCAGTTTTCTAGAGAATCCAGCACTGATATTCCTGGGCTGACTGATAGTGAGTAAGGCACCACCATCTGCAAGTTTCATGTTCCTGAGGCAAAGCCGGCTAATTTTTCTGGATCAGCTGTAGCAGATGTGCCTAGAATTGTATTGAACAACAGTGAAGGTATGTTTAATTAATTTGTTATTTCATTTTCTTTGTCTTTCTTGGGATGAACACGTATATAAAATATATCAAAATTTGAATCTCTCTACTGTGTGTGTATATGTGACCGGATTTGTGAAAACCCGGCTAAACGCGGCATCTAAAGTTTTCTAATTTAATCTACCATTAGGCTGCACGGGGGCCTTGGGATACCTTCCTCCTAATTTGGAAGCTGTAGCACAAGCCGTCTTCGCCCTACGCACTACAACACTTCAGTATTTTTGCTAAACTTATTATTGCTGATTTCGAAAAAACGCCGGGTAAAGGCGTTGCTAAGGTCAGGGGGCGTGCCTTGTGTCCGTATACTATTACTGCGTGTCTCCGGGATACTACGGAATAAACCGGTTACAGGCGGATTGAAAGAAGTCTAAAAGGCTTAATGCAGGGCTCCTTAAGAAACTATGATGGAGAGAATTGCGTGAGTACGTGAATTATGTAGAATAGTAAGTGAATTAGTTAGCTACAGTTTTTTCCCGGCTGTTAGTGAAAAGCCCGCCAATAATTTCTTAGCAACTCTCCGTACACGAGTCCAACCGGCTAGTGTTTCTAGCCTCCTAGTGTGAGTTCTAGAGCACGCCAGAGCTTACAACTGCGTCATAAGCTAGAGCTAACTGGTGTCTATCCATTTCTGCCAGAAAATTTTTTTCGAAAAAAATCGACCCATAAAGCTTTACCCGGTGATACTGAAAAAAATTGTTTGCCGCGTTTAGGCGGATTTTCCCAAATCCGGTCACATATATGCATCAGGGCTTCACATAGAAGGGAAGTAGCCCTGGAATTTTACTCCCTTAATTATAATCATAGATCTATTCTTATAAATCAATTAATCAATCAATAAATATAATCATAAAAATAAGTTAATAAAAATAATTTTTAAATTAATTTTTTAATATCACTTACAGTGTCCAACTCTGACAGCGAGTTTCATGGAGGATGATGATGGCTTACTTGCAGAGGAGTTTGATAGCACCCTCAAAGATGACTTGATAGACCGCTTGTCCCTGCTCTGTGATGACGACATCAAGTTTCCTCACGATGATGACATGATTTCAACATGCACATCTACTGGCACAGTCAGTTTTTGTCATTCCATGAGCCTTCAGATTCACCATTCTAGCTGTTCATAGAAACAGTACTATCCAGTCTTATCGTTTCTGATCAGTGGTCATTTGTACGCTGATTACGCTCGCCTGAGTAGTCTGCTAGGTCTGCCAAGTTGCTCGAGCACTCATAGCCAAGGTGATCCAACCTCCTGGTTCCATCCCCAATAAAACTTTTTCCTCTCTGGTTCGGACCAGTCGAAACATTTCTGCTGCTGGAATTATATAAATACATTATAAATAATTAGAGTTGTAATATTAGTTCTAAGGTAACAGGTATCACCTCCAATCTTTTAAAGAGTAAACGGCCACTGTCTGTTGTGTTGCCAAAATTTTTAGAGTGGATTGCAAGTAACACCACTCTAGTCAGTGAAAAAACAGGGATTCCTCACTATTCGGGTATGCAAAAGTATTACCCCCTCTTTTTATTCATTTTTAATCTATTGAAGTTGACATTGAAAGTATAAGCTATAATAAGATTATTTATTATTATTATTATTATCATTATATGGCTGTTTGAAGGAACTCTCCTTTCTGACTTCTCAGATGCAACTGAAGAAGTGGCTTTCCCAAATGACTCTGTTTATCAAAGCAGCAGTACTCACCAGGTCCTTAGGAAAACCCAGTGTCACACCAACACAAGCCAAGAAGCTGGTTACAGAGGGCTTCGACCAGAGCCTATCGCTTCTCCACCGAACCAGCCTTACTGAGGACGACAGCCTGAAGAAGAGGGGAGTCAGGAGCAAGCCGCTCGGGGAGAAGCTGTTCAAGGCGCTCAGTTCCCGTTAGAAGTCTGCTGTTCGCCGCCTTCTCCATTCGTTGTTCCCGTGTTTTGTTTATTTTTTTCCAAACCGGCTCTTCTCGGAGCCACTCAACGAAAGATTTCGTTGACAACAAAATGCGCGTATTCCTTAACCGCCCGAAAGGGCGGGGCTGTTATGGAATAAAGTATGCGGACCAATACATTTAGCTTCTGCAAGCTACAGTCATCCAGCTTAAAGAGTAGAAAGTTCTGTTTTTTGTTAATTGTTCTTTAAATGTATACATGTGCAGTCAGATTGATGTCAGGAAGCTGAATCTTCACACACACACAAATTAATATATATTGAAATTGATTATGTTTTAAAAAATTGTGGTTTGTGGTCACAACTGTGGTAATAGATAGAAGAAGTGACCCTATAAATGGAGGATATTTTTGATGTTTTTAAGCCAGAAAAAGATCAAATTCGAGTGTCTAAAGATTTTGCAGACTGAATCTATGGCTCATTAATTTGATTTGTACCAAATTTTTATATTTTAATTTTATTTTACTTATTTTTAATTTCATTTTTTATAAAAAACTGAACTCCCCAAATGCTTTAAGCTGGTAATTTTGCAATTTTGAAGTAAGTGTCTTGGGAATTTAATATAAAATACCTAAATAGTTGTATTTTAATCAATATGAATTTGAAACCCCTATCTTGAAAATTAAGGGAAATAAAAATGCTTTTGTGAGAGTGTTAGTATTTTCGGTGTAAGTTGTGACGTTTGCGGAAGCTCTTACCTCAACGACAACGTATTAGTGACGTCAGAGTGTTGGGCTTGCGCATTTGTGAACTAAACCAGGGGATGTTGCCACGCAAACAATCAATTAACTTTGGCGCCAAAAACCGCGAAGCAGGTGGACACAAACGGTCTCTGAGCTATAACTTGTATATAGTGTACTAGTCTGAGACAGTCATTTAGAATAACATCCTTTCTATTATACTTGCAGGGGAAGCCATTGGAGCAGCTTAAAACTCTGTCTCAACCATGACCAACTCCACCCTGACTGGTACCAGCTCCGACAATTCCACCAACCTTGTATTGAGACTCCGCTGCGTATAGACTCCATCATCATCACTTCAGTTCTTTCCATCGGGATTGCTACCGCTATACTCTTCAGCCCTATCGCCTACAAGTCTAAATCTTGTGCTGAACTACCCCTCCCACTAATGAGCAACCAACTCGAAGCAACATCCATCACTTTTGCTCGAGGGACTAACTATTTCCAAAGTTTCAACGGCCATATCGCGGCTCATTTGTATTTCTTATTATTGTTTACAAATGGGCTCTTTTTAGAGCTGTCACAAGTTAATTGATTATCTTACCACATAAATTGCGCGTTTGCGGAGCTCAACGTTATGGGGCGGGGTGAAATTGCGATTCAGTTGTCAACTTGAAAATAAAAATTGATATTTCGTGGAACTGGATCACTGAATTGAATCCAAATTTTGCGCACAAGTAAAATACCCCCCTTAGAATAAAGTTCCAGAGAGTTTTTTTAGAATAACGCACGAGTAAAACGGCATGAAATTTTACTGTTAACAAAAAAATAAATACATAGATATTAGAAATATGGCTCTGTAATGTTGCGAAGAAGCCCTCAGGCTACCTCTGGAAAAAAATGAGCGCAGTAGCTCTTTCGGCCGCTTCGAAATAACTCTGAATAGTAGCCAGTGTGCAGAGCTTTATCTCCGTCCCAGGCGGGTCTTCATTCTTCAAATTTGGCTTGCTGGAGTCCTCTATTGGTGCTCATTCCACCTGTAACAACAAAGTAAGCCCACAGTACACAGAAAAAGAAATATAAAGACATAGCAAAAACAGTCAATTTGCGAAGGGAAGTTCCCGAATAGGAGCTGCCGTGTGAGGGCGCGGCTCCAGTTTAACTACGAGTTGTGACGTAGGACGGACGAATTTGTGACGTCAAAAAAAATGGCGCTTAATGTATGGAATGTCTATGGAGATAGCGTAGTTCTTATACTTATGCTGTTTTATATGACTTAGTTTCGAGTGGATTGGGATCTAACAACACAAAAAAGGTATGGCTAAGCTTATTGTGATTGCAACTAGTCTAAGTTTTGAGATCTGTACTTTCTACTCTTTAAGCTGGACGAACTGTATTTCTTGCCAAAACTACAGAATGACGTATCAGAGCCGTTCTAAATTTGGAATAGAGTTACACAAGACTACTACAAATAAAGTTACAGAGAGAAATTACGTAATAAAGGTACACAACGGAAGTAAAGCGTCAAAGTTTGTCATGAACGAACTGCTGCTGTGCATAATTAGAACAGTAAATTGAGAATCGGAAAAAGCTTCTGTAAATTTGTCGGGCTTGAGCTCCAAGGTCCGTAGAATGCTTAAACGGGCGCTGTAGTCTTGAACTGCCAACTGTAGCTCCCTCTGTAGGGTGTGAAATAAAAGGGCTCATGCCTTCCGTGTTTCTTGCCATAGGAGTCCAATTTCAGGTAAGCTTGCTTCTGGAAGGGTTCACTTCACAGTCCGCTGTATAGAGTAGGCAGCAAAGAATAGAAAGTATATAAACTTGGGCCATAGCAACATAATTGGTTTAGCTAATGAGTTTGCGTGGGCGGATACGTATCCGGTGTGCCAGCACCCTTAAAGTTTAAGCTCCCAGCCACCTCAATTTCCCCCCGAGGTGGTAGCTTCTGTAGCAGAGAAGCCATTCTGACAGTCTAAAATACAAGTGCTTTCTTACATAAATACTCCAGCTACTAAAAAAATCTACCTAGCTTTTAATTACATATAGATGATGATAACTAGGCTTCAATGCCTTAGTAACAACTTGCTGGAAATAGTTAACTTGACAAAAGACACAATAAATTAAAAATGCAAAAAAAAGAATTTCAAAAAAATTACCTTACCTATTATTAGCACCGCTCTATAATAATAATTGCCTACTACTGTAGTAGTAAAAAATACACTGTTTAAAGACTAATAGTTAAAGATTTCTTGTTATTTTTTTTCTAAACCAAGGTAGACACCTAACATTAGACTTAACTTCATGGATTTTCAAGTAAGAATAATACTATTGTGTATGGCAAAAAAAAAACAATCTTCACTATCGTCACATTTTCTTATAAAACATGAACTCTAATAGCTTCAACAAAAGTTCACATAGCTATCTCCAAGGCAGCTTAAATACAAGCACTAAACCTTGGATACTGCTGTGATACCTGTAAAGATTAATATGCCAAAGTATTCTGATTAGTTGAGTACGGAACAGGGTTACCCTCTGAGCAAACACAACAAGTGTGAGGGCCAAAGTACAAAATGATGTAATTTCATCCCAACTTTATAAACAAACGAAAACCCTGATTTTTAAACTACTTTATTCCTGATGTCACACTCTTTCTGTTTGCTTGCCAATAATTACTATTAACCTTGTCAAAGAGGCTACAAGCTTCTTCTTCAAGGTCACCATTCTCATTTTGTAGTTCCTTCATGTTAGCTGTCAATTCCTGATTTGTAGATTTCAGCTCATTCAATTCCTGTTTCAAATCGAGTGTTTCCTTATTTTTGTCACATAGATCCAGTTCCAGCTGTGACAGTTGCTCTTTATAAGTCATCCACTGTAACAAAATAATATTTTTTCTTTTAGAAATTATGTTGTGACTAAAGCATTACAACACTCATCATAATAATTGTTATTAACCGTGTCAAAGAGGCCACACGCTTCTTCTTCAAGTGCACCATTCTCCTCTTCAAGCTCCTTGATGTCAGCTTTCATTGCTTTGTGCGTGGCTTGCATTGTATGCAATTCTTGGTTCAAGATAATGGCCTCCATTTTGTTGTCTGCCAAAGTCTTTTCCAATTCAGACAACTTGTCTCTAGCCATCATCCACTATAAAACAAAATATTATTTACTTGGAAAAGTCTATAACTATAATAAATGCTATTAACCTTGTCAAGGAGGCCACAGGCTGCTTTGTCTAGAACACAGTTTTCATTCTCAAGGTCATTTACATGAGCTTTGAGTGCCTTGTTTGTCGCTTTAACTGTGTCTAGTTTCTTGCTCAGAGCAATAGTTTCACCATGTTTGTCCTGTAGAGTCAGTAGCACTTCTGACACTTGGCTTTTTGCTTGCATCCACTGCACAATTCAATTACATTTTAATAGAATTTTTTACATAGTTCATTGTTTTTAGTAATAGTATATACCTTGTGAAAAAGACCAGTAGCTTTTTCTTTCATAGTTTTGTAGCCATGTTTCATTTCCTCTGATTCAGTTGCCTTTTTGGTCAAAACCAGATTCTTTTCTTTCAGCTCCTCTACATTGCTCTTCATTGAACCAATCATCATTTCCTTGTCCACCAGAGTCTGTTCTAGCTCAGAGCAGCAACTCTTAGCCAGCATAACCTAGAAGTATTGATAAGAATTATTTATGAGATATACTTATAATGTACACATAAACTATATATCGGATATTATGTAAATATGTGTAATATTTTACAATATAGTAAGTTACTACATACGTACTTCCTTTTCCAAATTCTTATTTTTCAAGTTAGAGAGTAGCAAGGCCTTGTTTTGTTTGAATAAGTCAGCCTTAAGTTTCAGAACTTCGTCCTAGAACAATACAATAGGTAAATACAATGGGTTTACTATAAAATGATTCAACTAATTGTTGTCATTCCTTAACTGCTAGCTACAATAGGCAAGTGGTGACCCCTATACTTTATGATGAAATCCTCAGTTGAATATAACTTATACTTACTTGCTTAGATCGGCGTTCCTTTTGAAAATTAAATTCTACCTTCTTGAAATCCTTAACCATTTCGTCATGCATTTCTTTCCATTCCACCACGTGTTCCAAGACACGGCGCACTTTAGCCTGCGAGTAATCATTTTATTATCAATAAAACTCTAGCTAATTAAAGTTTGGACTTTAATTTAGTATACCTTAACGGCGGATACTTCATCGGGAGTAGTAGACCGGTTGTTGCCAATCGGTTTCGGACATTGGCTACAGAAGAGATTAATTTTGATAAATGGTAGCATAATTTTGTATAGATTACCTCATCTGCTGAAGCGCTACAAATTCACTTCTTATCTCGGCTTCCATAAGTCCAGCCATCGTACAGAGATCACTGGACCAATCTTACTCCACAAGATCGCTTGGTGCTCACTTGAGTGTATAAGTGTAACCAACTAAAGTCCCTAAAAGCCTTTCAAAATCGCCAAAACCACCAACACTGATAATTCACAAACTTAATTATAAAGCGTATAGCGTTTAGAAACTCTCCTTATTATTGCGAGAGAGATAGCGTTTCAGACATGCGCTATAGAGACGCTAATCACAAAGCATGCGCAAGGAAGAAGAAATCTGAATTCAATAAGGCCGAGAGGCGGGCTTGCGCTTGAATTCTAGGAATACTATAATTTTGGCAAGTTATAGTGTAATAATCGGTCAATCATCTGGAAGCATGCTTCGAGTTCTTTAGTCTAGCAAGCCACAGAAACAATCAGAGCCACAGATACAAGCTGAGTCACAGAAACAATCGTTGAATGATCTATCCACTCTCTAAAAACTACCCCTACTCATTATATTGGGGATCGCAACCATACTGTTATGTTGGAATGGCAGATTCTTCAATACTGTTATGTTGGAATGGCAGATTCTTCACTTATTGTGATGCACAAGAACCTAAACCTGGAGTTTTCTTCCTGGATACATTGTTTAGTCCAAAAACTGTAGCATACTATCTTTGCTCTTCATTCATAATTAAATGTCTAAAGCATTTTATATAATATATATATATATATTTATATAATATTATTATATATATATATTTATTTCAGCTTTGATATTTTTACTTGAATATTTCCGCATCACGCGAGCGTTCTGTATTCTCCCATATTGTACGGTTTATATTGTACGCTACTTGTAGCGCGCGCGTAGCGTGTAAAATCAATGAAAATTGTATTGTAACCGGTTGAGAAAAATTTCAAAGAAGCAATAAATCACTTATCACACTCGTCGTACAATATGGGAATGATATTTTACTCTCACGCCACATTTTCACTCGCCTTTGGCTCGTGAAAATATTTTGCGTGCTCGTAAAATATTTTCCCATATTGTACTCTGACTCGTGCTATAAGTATTAGATATAACCTTTAATAAATTTCCTAAGTTTGATCTTTCAGCTATTTCAGAAGAATTTCAGTGATAATATTATGGCAATTTTAGTGTGTAAGAACTCACCACATCTAATCTATGCAGATCATCAATAAGTAAATCAAATATTATGATAGTCAAGATTGGCCCTTATATAGCAAGCAAATAGAGTGCAGTAGTGTAGTTAATAGTAGTTTATCCACATGTAGTAATAGTTCACAGAATGATACATCAATTGTATAGTAAATGTTGATTTATAGACATTGACAAGAGCTTGGCTATCTATAAAACAGTACTCTCCCACAAATACGACCTGTGTGTATTCCTGAATAGGTATTGCGGGAGCTGATCAGAATTGGTAAAACATCGTCATTACCTGAATGAGGGGAAAACATTAGACATGGGGGAAAATGGTAGAAAAAAAACTACATCTCTGTTTGAACCTGCGACTGCGCAACCAAAGACCTAACCGCTTAGAGTTTTTTAAAGTGCCTTGTCAAGATAGTAATAATTATTTTTTTCAATTCGAACAGTTGCGGGGAGCGGTTACTGTGGCATTTACGCTGTATGCGTGATTTTTTTTTTGAGCTTCTAATTGCCGCTTGTTGGTTATCAAGAGCCACTGGCAGCCAGAATGGCTTCTAATGAAGCTACCACTACAGGAGGAAAGCTGAGATAAGTATATAATTCCATATTTGTTAACTGAAGTTACAAAAAGAACTCTGGACTTTTCTTTTGTAGCTGAGAGCTTGTTCAAGAGTTACTAGTAATAGAAGTACTCAAAATGGCTTAAACTTGATACTACATGTTATCACTACTCAGGAAATTGATCATAAGAGAGTAGTTCCGCTTTTATTTACTATAATTAATGGTCAATTTTAATACATATTATATGTATATATATTTATTTATACTTATATTTATATTTTTTTGTTGCTGTCTATGCAAAAGATCAAGCAATTACAACAGTACTAAATAGCTAATTAAATACATAAATAATAACATCAATAATTTTCTCACATTTGGTCATATTTTACTTGATTTATAACTCTCCAACAAGTCATTCTGTGCCAATGTATGCGCTTTTACCACCATTAGTGAATCTTCCTATCAAGTAAGTATTTTGAATAGCCTTTACAGGGCTACTGTGGCTTGCGTATGAACATTTTTCTTTATATATATCAACGTAGAGCAAAATACTCGCCTATACATTTAATGGTCAAACTCAGTTCCCAGCATGCTAGCTCCATTTTAATGAAGCCAACAGTAGCAACAGTATTTTATTGTTAAATATACCAAATTATGAGTTGTTCTCAATAAAACTGCATGTTTGTATACAACATTAAAGATAACCCACACTATCCACTATAACACAATAACAAGCAGTTGTGAAGTGTCTTTGTGGAGAGTTTTCTTATAAATTATAGCTACTTCTGAGAATATTTTGTGAGTTGTAACACTCATGTGAACATAATAGTATGATATAAGTCATGAGTCAGTCTTCCCAGATCCAGGAACACTGCAAGACCAATCTTGTGCCTGAAAAATATGTCTGTAAAATTTTTTCTGCAAATCAATAGCATCTAAGTGAAGAATTGCAAATGATTCTCATTTGCTTTCTCACAGATCACTTTTTAAGAATAATATTTACATACTTACCAAATAGTTATTTGCCGCTGTAGGAGGGTTTGGTGAAAGTCATGTTTTGTGTGCATGAACACTTCACCACAGAGTGACTCTTCCAGAAAAGGCTGATGCTAGAATATGACTACGAGTGAATTCCATTGGTATTAAGAAACCATCTTAGCCCAGATATTGATATATAGCACATAAGTTTACCTATTATAGTAGCATCACATCGACCATTAAATGGAACACTGAAGTTTGGATATACAAACTCAAAGCAATGATGACTCTGATCATGTAAATATTCTTTCAACTTTCTTACCACTAGAGATGCAAACACTCTTTGTATGCACTGGGTGTGACTTTTCAATAATAACTAGCAAGGACCCACCACACAGTGGCGCATGATTATTTAAAATTTTTAGTTAGTTATTATATTTATTTCTTTTTTGTCACCAATTTCATAATTTCTGTGATGATTTTAACACAGACCAGCCACATAGTATGGCACACAAAGTATTTAAACATGTATGTAAGTTTAACAATGTATTTATTTCGTTTCAATTTCAGAATTTGTGATTATTCTAAACATGAGGTTTAGTAAAAAAAAACAACAACATAATATTGCGCACAAAGTTAAGTGGACATAAAAAGTGATTGTGAATTAATTCATATATGTTTAGTTTGATGTGTGAGTGAGGACAAATTGTAGGTAGTACTCTCAGCAACCTGGCGTTCATCAGGTTCTCAGCCAACACCATCATGAGAAGGTTGTACTGCTTTGTTGGCCTCTCTCCCTCCACCCCTAACACATGCCTCTCCGCACCTCCATGGCTAGCTTCAAAAGCTAAGGATTTAAAGAATTGACAGAAAAACAAAAAGTTTCGTATGTATGAAAATAAAACTTACTTTAAAACGGATTAGAGCATTGATTTAACAACAAATAAAAAATATGCATCTATGGAACTTGTCACTATAAATGTTTTAATTGGTAGCATACACAAAACCATGACATATTAATTGATTCGAAAGCATGACCTTTTTCTATGTTTTCCTGCAGGACTTCTTCTATTCACCTCAGGAATTTTCACCTTGAAGATTTGCTCTTGACCACAGGACTTACTCTTTACCTCAGGACTTACTTTTGGCTTCAAGACTTGCTCCACTTCAGGACTTACTCTTGGCCTGAGGACTTACTCTTGGCTTCAAGACTTGCTCTTCACCTCAGGACTTACTCTTGGCCTGAGGACTTACTCTTGGCCTCAGGACTTACTATTGGCCTGAGGCATGTAGAGCATGGGTTGGGATCATGGAAGCTTCATCTATGATGGTGAGATCAATACCTCGCAGATACATGTCATGCTCTGACCTTGATGGGACATTACAGGTACTGTTTTCCTAAACTGGAACTGGCAGTTTGAAAAGGCTGTGCACCGTTCGTCCTTCAGTCATGAAAGTAATTGCTATGCCAGTCCATGCAGCACATGCTAATGTCATGCCACGATGTTTGAGATATAATGACAGCTTGTTGAAGACATATGTCTTCCCTGATCCTCCTGAGCATCGACACAGTGAAGATTAGCCACTGACTCCTCTTGTACTATCCAGGAGAGACAGATTGTAGCACTCTTTCAGCTAATTGCAGCTGTTCATCTGTGAGTTCATCAAATGAGGGTGCCAACTCAAACGGTAAGGGTTGCTCATCATTAAAGTCACCTTGTGGCAATGGTAAGCCAATAACCAAACAGCTGGAGCTGTTTTCATGGAGAACTCTATCAATGTCATGTAGAGATTGGTTGACTACTACTCTAAGGTCATTATTTCTGGCAAAGTCTTCAATCAGAGCTTCGTGGTGGGTGATCCAAAGCTGCAGTGGATTGGAAGGTTGGCAATAAATGCAGATGGTAGCAAATATGTGTGTTATTGGCTATTAATTCACATATAGTCCAACCATTGTTTCAGTTAGTGTTTTGTTGCATCCTACCCTGCACCTCACTGTATATCATTGACTAATATATTTAAATAACTCTATAATGTAAGAATTTTGATGTTTTATTTATTCAATTGGAGGACATAATAATAAGTATTAATTATATAATAGAGAAACTTAGTGGACAATTTTAGTGGTATCTGAGTCAGAAAGTGATGTTTAATTGACCTTCATTTGTGTTCTATGTGATACTCCGTACTATATATATCAAAATACACATGTTAATAATACAACTAAAAATAACTTGAAAATGCAATCTATCTATAAATAACTTCATTTTTAATGCAAAGACTACATGTCAAAATTTGTGTTAAAATATGAAAATAGAGCTGTAATAACATTATACATTATTACCTTATCACAGATTGTTCTTGTATTTGTTAAGCGTGGTCGGCGTGAGGTGGAGTACACAGTGTTTCTCTTGTTCTTCCATGTCACAGAGTCTAATTCTTGAATTAAGGCTCTCACCTCCAAGTTTTTGTCCTGTAATGTCAGTACAAGTTCAGAGTTTTGATCTTTTGCACACATCCACTACAACAAATACACAAGAATGAAGAAATACATAATATGTTGTCAACATACTCACAGCTCTATACAAAGCAGTATTTACAAATTTTTTGATGGCATACTATAGCTAAATCTTTACCTTGTCAAAGAGATCGTATGCTTCTTGTTCCAAATCATGATTCTCTATTTCTATGTCCTTCATCTGGACTGTCATTTCCTCAGTCTTTCTTTTTGCTGAGTCCAATTCCTGGTTTAGAACAGTTGTTTTCATATTTTTGTCCAGTAGGTTCAACTCCAGTTCAGATAATTTATCTTCAGCCATCATCCACTGTCACAAATAACAAAAGAATAAGTAAACTACTACAGAAATTAAGTTATAAACAATGGAAAATTTTTAATCTAGTAAGTAGTATAAACCTTGTCAAAGAGGCCACAAACTTCTTCTTCAAGATCACCATTTTCATTGCGTAGTTCCTCCATCTGAGTTTCCATTGCCGGATGTTTATCTTTCACTTCATCCAACTTGTCTTCAGCTGTCATCCACTAAGACAAAATATTCACATGTAATTGTAGAAATTTGATTGCAAACAATTACTGTGTATTACATGTACCAAAATCATTGCTATTAACCTTGTCAAAGAGGCTACATGCTTCTTCTTGACGGTGTCCATTTTCATTTTGCAGTTCCTTCATATTAGCCATTACTGATTGATGTGTAGCTTTCAGTTCATCTAACTCCTGATTCAAATCGAGTGTTTTGTCTTGTAGATCCATTTTCAATTCAGACAATTGATCTTTAGCAGTCATCCACTATGACAAAATATTCACATTTACTTTGGGAAATTATGTAGTTAATAATGCATTTGTAACAAGTATATTCATAACAATAGGAACAGTTTTCTCTTTTTAACAGCCAATATTGTTAATTATAACTTAACCCAAAGTTCGAATTCTTGCCGAAGTCCTCTTCAGGGGTAAATAACCAGTTCAGCACATAATGGTGAGCAAGCCATTGTGTTCAAATAATTCAAACAATGAGGTAGCTAAACTAATTTACATTAATTTAGTTTCCCTGACGTTACAGTTTAAGCTCCCAGTCACCTAGTTTAGTAAGGCATCATTTGGTTCATTTACTATAAAAAATAACTACAAGTAGCTAGCTAAACAAATATAGGATAACGTTTAACCTCTATTTTCCAGAGTGGTGGTAGCTTCTGTAGCAGAAAAGACATTCTGATAATCTAAAATACAAGTGATTTCTCACATAATACTCCAGCTACTACCGAGTTTTAAATTATATAGGCTTCAATGCCTTAGTAACTACTTGCTGCAAATGCTTGACTTGAAAAAAGAAACAAATAAATAAAATGCAAAAAAAAAAAAAAGAATTTCAAAAAAAATTTAGCTTACCTTTTATTAGCACCGCTCTAAAATAAGACTTGCCTACTACTGTAGTAGCAAAACAATAAATTGTGTAAAGACTAATAGTTAAATGTTTATCTTGTACTATATTTTATATCTAAACCGTAGTAGACACACTAACATTAGACTTAACTTTGTGGATTTTCAAGTAAGAATAATACTATTGTTTATGGCATATAAAAACAACAGTACTAGATATCTTCAATATAGTCACATTTTCTTTAAGTCTGTAAGACTTAATAGCTTCAACAAGTTTTCACATAGTAATCTTAAAGCAGTAACCCTTGGATACTTCTGTGATACCTGTAAAGACTAATATGCCAAAGAATTCTGATTAGTTGAGTACGGAACAGGGTCACTGTCTGAGCAAACACAACAAGTGTGAGGGTCAAAGTACAGAATGATGTGCCTTCATCCCAACTTTATAAACAAATAAAAACCCTACTTTACTCCCAATAATGTCACACTCTTTCAGTTTGCTTGCCTATAATTACTATTAACCTTGTCAAAGAGGCTACAAGCTTCTTCTTCAAGGTCACCATTTTCATTTTGTAGTTCCTTCATGTTAGATTTCAGCTGATTTAATTCCTGTTTCAAATCGAGTGTTTCCTTATTTTTGTCACATAGATCCAGTTTTAGCTGTGACAGTTGCTCTTTAGAAGTCATCCACTATAAGAAAATATTACTTTTATTTTTAGTCATTATGTAGTAACTAAAGCATTACCACACTTATCATAATAATTGTTATTAACCTTGTCAAAGAGGCCACATGCTTCTTCTTCAAGTGCACCATTCTCCTCTACAAGCTCCTTGGTGTCAGCTTTCATTGCTTTGTGTGCGACTTTCATTGTATGCAATTCTTGGTTCAAGATAATGGCCTCCATTTTGTTGTCTGCCAAAGTCTTTTCAAATTCAGACAACTTGTCTCTAGCCATCATCCACTATAAAAAAATATTATTTATTTGGAAAAGTCTATATAATTTCTAGCATTTGTACTATAATAAATGCTATTAACCTTGTCAAGGAGGCCACAGGCTGCTTTGTCTAGAACACAGTTTTCATTCTCAAGGTCATTTACATGAGCTTTGAGTGCCTTGTTTGTCGCTTTAACTGTGTCTAGTTTCTTGCTCAGAGCAATAGTTTCACCATGTTTGTCCTGTAGAGTCAGTAGCACTTCTGACACTTGGCTTTTTGCTTGCATCCACTGCACAATTCAATTAGAATTTTTTACATAGTTCATTGTTTTAGTAATAGTATATACCTTGTGAAAAAGACCAGTAGCTTTTTCTTTCATAGTTTTGTAGCCATGTTTCATTTCCTCTGATTCAGTTGCCTTTTTGGTCAAAACCAGATTCTTTTCTTTCAGCTCCTCTACATTGCTCTTCATTGAACCAATCATCATTTCCTTGTCCACCAGAGTCTGTTCTAGCTCAGAGCAGCAACTCTTAGCCAGCATAACCTAGAAGTATTGATAAGAATTATTTATGAGATATACTTATAATGTACACATAAAATATATATCGGATATTATGTAAATATGTGTAATATTTTACAATAGTAAGTTAACATACGTACTTCCCTTTCCAAATTCTTATTTTTCAAGTTAGAGAGTAACAAGGCCTTGTTTTGTTTGAATAAGTCAGCCTTAAGTTTCAGAACTTCGTCCTAGAACAATACAATAGGTAAATACAATGGGCTACTATAAAATGATTCAACTAATTGTTGTCATTCCTTAACTGCTAGCTACACTAGGCAAGTGGTGACCCCTATACTTTATGATGAAATCCTCAGTTGAATATATCTCATACTTACTTGCTTAGATCGGTGTTCCTTTTGGAATTTAAATTCTGCCTTCTTGAAATCCTTAACCATTTCGTCATGCATTTCTTTCCATTCCACCACGTGTTCCAGGACACGGCGCACTTTAGCCTGCGAACAATCATTTTATTATCAATAAAACTCTAGCTAATTAAAGTTTAGACTTTAATTTAGTATACCTTAACGGCAGATACTTCATCCGGAGTAGTAGACAGGTTGTTGCCAATCAGTTTCGGACATCGGCTACAGGAGAGATTAATTTTGATAAAATGGTAGCATAATATTGTATAGATTACCTCATCTGCTGAAGCGCTACAAATTCACTTCTCATCTTGGCTTCCATCTGTCCAGCCATCTACAGAGATCACTGGACCAATCTTGCTCCAGATCGCTTGGTGCTCACACTTGCGTGTATAAATGTAACCAACTAAAGTCCCTAAAAACCTTTCCAAATCGCCAAAACCACCAACACTGATAATTCACAAATTGAATTACAAAGCGTATAGCGTTTAGAAACTCTTCTTATATAGCGAGAGAGATAGCGTTTCAGACATGCGCTATTGAGACACTAATCACAAAGCATGCGCAAGGAAAAAAAATCTGAATTCAACAAGGCCGAGAAGCGGGCTCTCACTTGAATTGTAGGAATACTATAATTTTGGCAAGTTATAGTGTAATAACTACTCATAGTATCGGTCAATCATCTCGAAGCATGCTTCGAGTTCTTCTGTGTAGCAAGCCACAGAAACAATCAGAGCCACAGATACTAGTTGAGCCAATCGTTGAATGATCTATCCACTCTCTAATAACTACCCTGGCAGATTCTTCACTTATTGCGATGCACAAGAACCTAAACATGGAGTTTTCTTCCTGGATACATTGTTCAGTCCGAAAACTGTAGCATACTACTATCTTTGCTCTTCATTCATAATTTAATGTCCAAAGCATTTATATATATATATATATATAATATATATATTATATATATAACCTTTAATAAATTACTTAAGTTTGATCTATTGGCTATTTCAGAAGAAATTTCAGTGATGATATTATGGCAATTTTAGTGTACGACCTCACCACATCTAATATATGCAGATCATCTAAGTAAATCAAATATGATAGTCAAGATTGGCCCTTATATAGCAAGCTAATAGAGTGCAATAGTGTAGTTAATAGTTTACCTACATGTAGTAATAGTTCACAGAATGATAAATCAATTGTATAGTATATATAGACATTGACAAGTACTTGGCTATCTATAAAGCAGTACTCTCCCAAAGCAAAACGACCGGTGTGTATTCCTGAATAGGTATTTCACGAGCTGATTAGAGTTGGTAAAACATCGTCATTACCTGAATGAGTGTAAACATTTGACATGTGGTAAAAATGGTAGAAAAAACTACATCTTGGTTTGAACCTGCGACTGCACAACCAATAGGGACCTAACCGCTTAAAGTATTTTAAAGTGCCTTATAAAGATATTATTATTTTATTTATTTTTTCAATTCGAAGTTGGGGGAAGTGGTTACTGTGGCATTTACGCTAGCTATATGAGTAATTAAAAAACTCACCTTTTTGGGGGGGCTTCTAATTGCTGCTTGTTGGTTGTCAAAAGCCACTGACCGCCTGAATGGCTTCTAATGAAGCTACCACTACAGGAGGAAAGCTGAAATAGTATATAATTACATATTTGTTAACTGAAGTTACAAAAAGAACTCTGGACTTTTTTTTTGTAGCTGAGAGCTTGTTCTAGAGTTACTAAGTAATAGAAGTAGCTACTCAGAATGGCTTAAACTTGATACTACATGTTATCACTACTCAGGAAATTTTAGTAAGAGAGTAGTTCTGTATTTTATTTGCTATAATTAATGGTCAATTTTAATACATATATAAGATATACATATTTTAATTATACTTATATTTATTGTTTGTTATTGCTGTCTATGCAAAAGATCAAGCAATTACAACAGTACTAAATAGCTAATTAAATAAATAAATAAGAACATCAATATTTTTCTCACTTTTGGTCATATTTTCCATGCTTTATAACTCTCCAACAAGTCATTCCGTGCCAATGTATGCGCCTTTACTACCATTAGCAAAGCTTCCTAATGAAGTAAGTATTTTGAATAGCCTTTACAGGGCTACTGTGGCTTGCGTATGAACATTTTTGTTGATATATATCAACGCAGAGCAAAATACTCGCCTATACATTTAATGGTCAAAACTCAGTTCCCAACATGCTAGCTCCATTTTAATGAAGCCAACAGTAGCAACAGTATTTTATAGTTATATACCAAAATATGAGTTGTTCTCAATAAAACTGCATGTTGCATACACCATTAAACATGACCCTCACTAGCCACTATAACATAATAACAAGCAGTTGTGAAGTATATTTGTGGAGAGTTTTCTTATAACTAGCTACTTCTGAGAATATTTTGTGAGTTATAATACACATGTGAACATAATAGTATGACAATAATTGATGTAAGTCATGAGTCAGTCTTCCCAGATCCAGGATTACTGCAAAACCAATCTTGTGCCTGCAAAATATGTCTGTAAGATTTTTCTGCCAATCAATAGCATCTAAGTGAAGAATTGTAAATGATTCTATTTGTTTTCTCACAGATCACTTAATATATCTTTACATACTTACCAAATAGCTATTAGCCGCTGTAGGAGGGTTTGGTGAAAGTCATGTTTTGTTTGCATGAACACTTCACAAGAGAGTGACTCTTTCAGAAAAGGCTGATGCTAGAATATGGCTACGAGTGAATTCCATTGGTATTAAGAAACCATCTTAGCCCAGATATTGATATACAGCACATAAGTTTACCCATTATAGTAGCATCACAGTGACCATTAAATGGAACACTGAAGTTTGGATATACAAACTCAAAGCAATGATGACTCTGATCATGTAAATATTCTTTCAACTTTCTTACCACTAGAGATGCAAACACTCTTTGTATGCACTGGGTATGACTTTGTATGGTGTTTCTCTTGGTATTTCTCCCACACTTCTATGAGTCCATGATAAATAAAAATAGTAATAATAATAATAATAACAATAATAATAATAATAATAATAATAATAATAGTAATAATAATAATAATAATAATAATAATAATAATAATGATAATAATGATCTCCAACAATAGTTTATTGGAAGGCAATGGATAGAAACAGCCAGATGCTGATATTTTTTAAGGACTAAAGATAGTGATGACCATCTCAATAATATCATAACCAGAGTAGCATTAAGGATGTGGGTGCTAAACTCATTCACCACTGTAAGTATAACAAACACAACAACTGTGGTCCTCAGTGTAAAATGTCAAGACTGTCTTAATGTATCTATTATATCTTGAGCAGTCATCAGCCACCATCTTCACCAGCACATCAACAACAATTGCTGAAACGGCTATTGATCATTTAGATTACAACGTAGAGATAAAAGTTGAAAGTCCATGCAAGAAATTGGCAGTGATAGGATGCTGATGGTAATTCTGACCTAGATAATGAAGTAAATGAACTGATGTATGATATGATGATGAAAGTGAACTGTATTACATTCATAATTGCCAGTTCCACAAGTTTATTAATATTATTATATTTACATTTTTCTGATAAAATCTCATGAATACAAACAACATGTTTAGCGAAGTACAATTCAGAAAATATGCATGGGAAGACAATTGTTAAGATCTGTACAGCTGTACTAGACCTATATAGCTACTTAGCTGTTAAGCATTTCCTGCAATATTGCTGGGAACTGCTTTATGACCGCTCTCTGCAGAGGTCATTCACCAGGTTAAAAAAAACACATTTCTATTAATACTGCTGGTAATTTCACTATGAGAAACTTCATTGCTAATGGTTTACATACCTATCTATAACTATGAACTTCAGGCCTTCTTTTGGTAGCAAATTGAGAGTTCAACAACAAGAAATAGTGGGAAAAGAGACCGTTAAACTTGACCCTAGAATTTGCCGTCTCTATCAGGGACCGAGCAGAATGACGTCATTGCTAATGCATATTTAATAAGGCTAGTACGATAGTTGAATACGCGGACCAGAGTAGCCATTTTCAACGAACAACAGACATCATACAGACCTTACCCAATTTAGGAAATTAGTTTTGAGGAAGCAGAAGCAAATAAATAGGGTAAACTTGTGGGGCCACCCACAGTGAAGAGAACAATATTCTGTATAGTCTTATTGATGTATTTTTGTTGTATGGAAGTTGGCAGGCACTGGATGTAATCAATGCCATTAGTGGTTCAAACATTCACAAACTGAAAGAACGCTCTAGAATATTTTAACACACATGATTTACCTACTGGGCATGGTCATTAACATTCATTCTTTTTATGTATTGCTATGTGTGTCGTTGGCTATAAATTCACATTATAGTCCAACCATCTTTTCAGTTAGTCTTTTGTTGCATCCTACCCTGCCCCTCACTGTATACCATTGGCTAATATATTTAAACTACTCTATAATTCTTCTCTACTCTCTAACTTGAAAAATAAGAATTTGGAAAAGGAAGTATGTATGTACTAACTTAGTATATTGTAAAATATTACACATTATTTATATAATATCCGATATATAGTTTATGTGTACATTATAAGTATATCTCATAAATAATTCTTATCAATACTTCTAGGTAATGCTGGCTAAGAGTTGCTGCTCTGAGCTAGAACAGACTCTGGTGGACAAGGAAATGATGATTGTTTCAATGAAGAGCAATGTAGAGGAGCTGAAAGAAAAGAATCTGGTTTTGACTAAAAAGGCAACTGAATCAGAGGAAATCAAACATGGCTACAAATCTATGAAAGAAAAAGCTACTGGTCTTTTTCACAAGGTATATACTATTACTAAAACAATGAACTATGTAAAAAATTCTATTAAAGTGTAATTTGAATTGTGCAGTGGATGCAAGCAAAAAGCCAAGTGTCAGAAGTGCTACTGACTCTACAGGACAAACATGGTGAAACTATTGCTCTGAGCAAGAAACTGGAAACAGTTAAAGCGACAAACAAGGCACTGAAAGCTCATGTAAATGACCTCGAGAATGAAAACTATGTTATTATTATTATTATTATTATTATTGGCAGTTACGCCAAAGCTCCCGCCGTCGACACCTCCTCCTGATCCAGAAGTCATTACACGCAACCCCATTCTCAAAAATTTACAGCTTACCGACGGTGACTTTGGAGGTAGGATGGACGTCCTCATAGGGACACTTGATCTATCTTTATGCCTCAACCACCGTTTCTGTCCTACTACAAGAGTTGCCGCCACTTCCACCATCTTTGGGTGGACGGTGACTGGACTGCTGCCTCCACTCAACACGTTCCTGCACTCAAAGTAGAGCTCAAGGAGGATGAGACTCACTCTCTCTGCCAGCAGCTATGGGATATGGAGAAGGTACTTGAGGTTTCTCGACACACCACTGAAGAGGAATCCGCTCTTCAACAATTCAGTTCTCACCTTACTAGGGAGTCTGATGGACGCTACTCTGTCAAGTTGCCCCGCGTACACAACCCTCCACAGTTGGGTGACTCCAGAAGAATGGCGAAGCCTATTACGTAAAGGCAAGCTGGATGTTTTCAACACCAAGATGGAAAACTACTTCAAGCTTGATCATGCTGAAGTCATACCACAGAACGAACTCTCCAACAACGGATACTACCTACCAGTCCATGGAGTCTTTAAGGACGGTTTCACCACTACTAAAGTGCGTCCTGTGTTTGACGCCTCAGCCTGAACATCCTCTGGCGTCTCACTCAATGACCAGTTACTAGCTGGCCCTAATCTTTATCCTTTCATCACGGACATCCTTCTTTGATTCTGAGTCTATACTGTGGCTCTGTCGACCGACATCGGAAAGATATTTCAAGAGATCTACCTAGCTGAAGAAGACCGTGACCTCCATAGATTTCTCTTCAGGGATTCTTCAGACTGTCGCATGAAGCGTGTGCCATTCAAAGTGAAATCGTCACCATTTCTAGCCACAAGTGTTTTGCTCCACCACGCCTCCACCCATCGACACACCCACCCTCTTGCCAGCCAATGCATCGAGGAAAGTTTCTATGTGGACGACTTGTTGTCGGGCGCTAACACCGTTGACGAGGCCATGAAGATTCGTGATTCTACCTGCAACCTTCTTGAGGAAGCTGACATGTCTCTCCGCAAGTGGCGCACCAACTCAGATGACTTCAGAGCCACCATCCCTGAACACATAGAGGAAACAGCAGATCTCTCTTTGCCACTAGCACACAACTCTCCAAAAGCCTTAGGCATTCATTGGCAAGTCACTAGCGACGCTTTACATGTTGCCATTTCGATTGTCCCACCTGACAAGCTAGTCACCAAAATGTCAAATTGCTTCTATCACGGCACTGGTGCATGACATTTTGGGACTATTTGCACCATGTGTCATTGTTGCCAAGCTTCTCCTTCAACAACTATGGAGAGACAAGATCAATTGGGATGACATCACCTCAACAGACATTCAACAACAGTGGAAAGTTTGGACAGATGAACTCCCTCTCATCAACAACCACCCAATTCCTAGACGGTACTTACTCAACTCTTCTCCTATCATTGCTACCTCACTACACGGCTTCTCTGATGCCAGCAAACTTGCCTATGGTGCAGCCATTTACCTCAGGCAAGTGCACGCAGACGGCTCCATTTCCACTGCACTAGTATATGACAAGTCTCGCGTCTGTCCTTTAAAGAGCAAGACTATTCCTCAGCTGGAATTGCAAGCTGCAGCGATGCTGGCCGACCTCATCCATTATGTGGCAAGCACACTCAAGATCTCTCTTCAGAATGTTCATCCATGAACGGACTCCGAAATCGTGATTCACTGGCTCCGACGAATGCCTTGCACTTTGGACACCTTTATTTCCCATCGTGTAGCTCGCATACAAGACACCTTCCCTGACAGTTCATGGCGTCACGTCGCTTCTGCCGACAACCCTGCTGACCTTGCTAGTAGGGACACCACTGCTATGAAACTGACAGAATCTGATCTCTGGTGGCACGGCCCTCCATGGCTTCGCCTTTCTGAGTCTCAGTGGCCACCATCAGGGGTTGGGTCCCCGCCACGGGAATTGCCGGGGACCAAGATGGTTATGCTCACAGCCATTACTGCTCCTGCTTCAGTCTGGAATTTTTGGACACGTCACTCATCCTTCTCAACACTACTTCATACTCTGGCATGGATGAAATGCTTCATTTCGAATTAACAAAGTCACTCTCACCTCCTCGGAACTCTCTGACTCCAAATTATTCCTACTCCAATGAGCACAGGCTGACACCTTTTCTCTGATGTACATTGTGGGCATGGAACCACACCCCCACATTTTCAAGAATTAAGAACACTCGATATATATGTTACCATCTGTTTCGTGTGTTTCGTGTCATGTGTTTGTCACGTGAATGCGTCTGCTATAAAAGTAATGCACTCGCAATCATTCTTTTAGTCCCACACGTGTTCTAATTTTAATTACACTAAGCCAAGTTTTGACTTGTTGGGATTCTGGTGGCAGCGCTATTCACTGCCCACCTACGTTCAGGCGCCTCCGCAGTTTAGACTCTGAAGGTCCTCTAACAACTGGTGGCAAGCGGTGGTTGACTTACCCGTATTCGATCAACGGAGAAACCATCTGGAGACCTGTCTTCAGAAGTGCCGGAGAAAAGGAGACGTCCCTAGTACCCAGACGGTAGAATTCATTTCCTTACCCCTCGAGAACTGACGAACGAGTTTCCTATCATTTGCGAACGAGATTTGCAGTCTGCGGATTTGCTCTGTGGAACCCTGTGGACTTCTGTCTACGCATCATTGGACTTCGTGTCTACCTGTGCTCTTCGGAGTTGTGTTCGAGTGTGCCTGTGGCCAGGACATTTCGTTGTGTGGTGTTGTTGGTATATTTTACAGTTTGTACGCCGTTGTTCATTCATTTTGTACTTATTCATTGTGTTCATTTTTGTAGTGTGCTACTGTGCTTCGGTCCAGTCAGGTTGCTATGCCGGAGACAAAGACCAGTGGGGATTCCAGGAGGAAGATGCCAAGGAGGGTCACGGATGTAGATCCAAAGTTCAAGCCCTCCCATGCCCCCCTCTTGGAGGATAGGTCGCCCTATCCGACGCGAATCTCGGATGCTCGGTATGTTGAAGAGGATTTTGATAGGGACAGTGTTGTTGGGTCTGTTGAGAGGTCTGAGTTGTTTTCAGAGCCTGCTGAGGCAGGAAGAGAGTTGACTTCCGGTGCTGAGGGAGCCAGTGCACAGGTGTTAAATGGTGGTAATGGTGTTGACAAGGTAGATGTATGTGTCTTGGTTGAAGCTATGAAGATGCAATCTGTGCAACAAATGGTTGCGCAGCGTGAGTTTGAGGCTGACAGAATTAAGAGGGAGGATGAGAGACTTAGGCGTTTGGATGAAGAACAATTTGCTAGGGAATCTGACAGATTGAGACAAATAGAGGAAGAGAAATATAGAAGGGATGCGGAAAGAGATGTGAAGAGGAAGAAAGAAGTGAGGAGGTCTGAATTGCTGAAAGGGTTGCATGTGTACAAAGAGGGTTCTAGTATGTGCGGGTTTCTGCTCAAATTCGAGCGTATTATGGGTGAGTGTGACATTGAAGAGGACGAATGGATTCGTTATTTGTTTCCTAACTTGTCAGATAAATTGTATGCTAGATTGGCTGATTGTGGGTGTGGTGATGACTATGGTGAGACAAGGAAAGTGTTGTTGATGGCTGTGAGGGAAACGGTGGTGTCGTACGGGCACATGCTCTTTGACACTTTGGGGGAACAATTGAAGACTAAGAACGCGGGTGACATCCACGAGTTTATGAGGAGGATGGTTTCAGGGTTGTTCCAGGGTTGTGAGTCTGTCAAGGACTGCGAGGCTGTGTTGGCAATTGCTTTCACTCGCCACATCATGCCTCTGGCGGGGAAGACCTTCCTGGAAACGAGGAAGCTGGTGACTATGGCCGACCATCTGGATGCATGGGAGACCTGGTTATCTGGGAGACAGTCAGGAATCTTCTTCCGGCCCCGTGTGAGTGGATATGGTGGTGTTGGGAATGGTAACTTTGTGAAGCGTATGCCAGATAGGAGTGTCAGTAGTTCCAATGGTGGAAGTGGTAGTACCTTTGTATTTTCGTGCTTTGGGTGCGGGGAAAAGGGGCACAGACTGTCTGAGTGCCCTAAACGTGTTGTATCTGGTAGTAATGGTGGTAGGATTGTTTGCCATACGTGTAGAGTAGAGGGGCATAAATCACCCGATTGTCCTAGCAAAAAGGGTGGAGCCCCAAAGAAATCTGGTTCGTCTGACACTAAGATTTCAATGTTGAGTGCCGACAGAAATGTTAAGAAGAATGTTATTAGTGGTCGTGTTAATGGGAAGTTGTGTGATATTTTAGTGGATTCTGGGGCTGATGTGGCATTAGTACCTAGAAGTGTTGTGGGTTATGACTGTGTGCAGTGTGGGGACATAAAGGTTTCTGGTGCTGTGGGAGAGCCTGATGTAAGGGCCAGTACAAAGGTAGTGTTTGAAATTGATGGAGTGAAGTTGGAGAGGTTAATGAGAAGGAGTGTGAGAGAAGTATGTGTATTATTCCGTTTGATATGTGTGACGAAGATCAGTGCAAGTTGTTCCAGAGTGCTATTAAAAGAGTTGGAAAGGAGCGTGTGAGTGAGGTGAAGGTGTTAACGAGAGCTCAGGAGTGTGAGGAGAGAGTTTTGGATACTAATGATGTAGATGCAAATGCTGAGGATTTGTCGAGTGTGATAGAGCCAGAGGAGTCAGTCAGTGAAAATGGAGATGAGGCAGAATCAGTTGTTGAAGCTTTGGAAGACCTGGCTGAGGCAGATCCACAGCAAGAGTGCTTCAGGGAGAGCGTGGCTGAGGTTTCTGGGATGGAAATGGAAGATGATGTAGTACTGAGTGATAGTGAAGCAGTGAACTTGAGTGAAGTGTCTGAGAGTGAGTGTGACAGGGAATTATTAGACGCTGTGAGAGAAGTTGGGCCTATGGGGAAGGGTTCCGACTGTGCTGAATTTAAGTTGGCAGTGATGTCTGACCCTAGTCTGAAGACATGGAGAGGTCTAGCAGATAAGCAGGAGAAAAGTTTTCGATGGAGAAACGGTCTAGTCGTCCAAGATAAGATTGTGGACTGGGAACAAAGATGTGAAGTAGTAGCTGTGCCGAAGGAGTTTCGTACTCGTATTCTTAAGGTAGCTCATGAGAATGGGGGTCATCTAGGTGTGGAGAAGGTATACAAGTGTGTTAAGAAATTGTTTATGTGGCCGGGGATGTATGGTTTTGTGGAGAAGTATTGCAAGAGTTGTAAGATTTGTCAAGTGAAATCTAAGCATGGGCCTGGTAAGGCGCCGATTGTGCAGCCGGCAGTGATCAGTGAACCATTTGAAAGCATAGCGGTGGACATTGTTGGCCCACTGCCCAAGGGTAAGGGTGGGTGTAGGTATATACTCACCTGTGTCTGTCTGGCTACCCGATGGCCTGATGCTGCAGTTGCTCTGAGGTCAGTCACGGCCAAGGCAGTAGCAGATGGCCTCTGGCAGATTTTCTCGAGGTCGGGTATACCAGTGAGAGTTCTGTCAGACCAGCGGGCACAATTCGTTGGCAAGGTGTTGACTTCTATGTGCCAGTGGATGGTCATAGAGAAGGTACGCACGTCTCCGTACCATCCGGAGAGCAACGGTGTTGTCAAGCGTATGCACGGCACACTGAAAGCTGTGTTGGGAAAGTGTGTTGAGAAAGAAAGTGACTGGGTTGAATGTTTGCCTTGGTTGCTCATGGTCTTGCGTGGCATGCCACACGCAGATCACGGTTTTAGCCCGTATGATTTGATCTATGGGTTTCGTGTGCGTACACCTTTAGTTGCTCTACACCATTGTTTGGTGGAAAAGCAGAAGGAGGAGGATGTCAATGTGTGTGACTGGGTGATGCGTATGTCTGAGAAGGTGGAGTTGGTTCGTGATGAAATGGTTTTGAAGTCCAGGAAGGCTAAGGACTTGTTCTTTGGCAAAGTGAATAGTAAACGTAGGTTGAGAAAGTTTGTTGTGGGGGAGAAGGTATTGTATCGGGTCCCGGGAAAGTTGTCTAAGTTAGCAGATTCCTGGGAAGGGCCGTTTGACGTATTGGATGTTGTGGGGCCAGTGAACTGAAAAATTTGCAAAATGGGGGCCCCGAAGCATGCAAATGTCGTGCATATCAATAGCTTGAAATTGTTTCGGGATTATTCAGTAAAGAGGTTGGATGTGGTAGTTGAGGACGAGAGTGATAAAGGGTGTAAGCTTAGTAGAGTGTGCGATGGCTTTGTTAAGGAAGATTTGGATGTGTTGTTGCATGAGTTTGAGGGTGTTTTCTCGGATGTGCCGGGTAACACCTCTGTTGTGACAATGGGCATAGACACTGGCGATGCTGTGCCTATTCGTCAGACCTCATACTCAGTGCCCTTGGGCCTGAGAGACAAGGTGAAGGGGGTGGCCGACTTCCTGAGTAGATGCTTTGGGGCAGAAGAAGATGAGAAAGATTTGGAGCAGACGAGTTCCAGTGAAGTGGTCACCCATCTTTCCAAGCAGGGTGGAAATGTGGGCGTGGAACGACACCCCCACATTTTCAAGAATTAAGAACACGCGATATATATGTTACCATCTGTTTCGTGTGGTTCGTGTCATGTGTTTGTCACGTGAGTGCGTCTGCTATAAAAGTAATGCACTCGCAATCATTCTTTTAGTCCCACACGTGTTCTAATTTTAATTGCACTAAGCCAAGTTTTGACTTGTTGGGATTCTGGTGGCAGCGCAATTCACTGCCCACCTACGTTCAAGCTCCTCCGCAGTTTAGACTCTGAAGGTCCCCTAACATACATCATCTTATAGAGAAGAAGAAATCTCTCCCTGAACACCACCCTCAAACAGTACCATAAAAATGTTCATTGGCCATTGTCATAGTATAAGTTGGTATGCTTTCTACACCACATTTATTCTGGTGTTCTATTAACAGCATTCCGCAAAATTGTATGTCCCACAAGAAAAAAAATAATTAGAAAATTCCACACAGGATGGCCACATCCAAGGTCAAAAATTAATTATGTATAGAAACAGTATGTGACTATCTAAGGAGGTGATGATTACTTGTAATGTGGTTTCAAAGTTCTTTATACAACATGGACATATACAAGTATCTCTTGAGGGTGGGATCCCACAATATGCACTGATGTTACAATACTGAATCTTGAAAGACCACACCCATCTAAATGTTGAACTGGACATACACATAACCAATACTATTATAGCAGCATTTATCCACTCATAATAATATTTTCGGCCAAACTGTAAGAACATATTTAAGCTAAAAGACTTAAAGATTATCATTGACTATCCAAAGAGCTAGAAGATGCCTAATCAATAAATTTCTATCAAGCAGATGTACCTCAGGGGTACTTCAACCTAGTCAAATACTAGCAAGCCTAGATTATATTATTATGAAATTGTAGTCTTAAATTATTTATAGCAATAAAACATTTTGAGTAAGCCATTTTAATGGTGTCATAAATTCCTAATGTAAGAATTGTGATGTTATATTTATTAAATTTAGATGACATGATAAGTATTAATGAGATAATAGAGAAAGTTAGTGGACAATTTTAGTAGTATCATTTGTAGCATGTAGATGTGATACTCTGTATTATATACAAAAATACACATGTTAATAATAAAACAATAAAAATAACTGGAAATTACAATGCATCTATAAATGACTTCATTTTAATGCAAAGAACATTAATTTTATGCATTCACAAATACATATAAACAATTGCTCTTCAAAACATGAAAATAGAGCTGTAATAATAACAATATGCATATTACCTTGTCACAGACTGTCCTTGTATTTGTTAAGTATGCTCGGCGTGACGCTGAGCAGAGTGTTTCTCTTGCTCTTCGTCGTCACAGTGTCTACTTCTTGAACTAAGGCTCTCACCTCCAAGTTTTTGTCCTGTAATGTCAGTACAAGTTCAGAGTTTTGATCTTTTGCACACATCCACTACAACATATACACAAGAATGAAGAAATACATGTTGTTAAGAAACTAACAGCACTATAGAGAGCAGTATCTACTAATTTTTTGATAACATACTATAGCTACATCTTACCTTGTCAAAGAGATCGCGTACTTCTTGTTTCAAATCATGATTCTCTATTTCTATGTACTTCATCTGGACTGTCATTTCCTCAATCTTTCTTTTTGCTGAGTCCAATTCCTGGTTTAGAACAGTTGTTTTCATATTTTTGTCCAGTAGGTTCAACTCCAGTTCAGATAATTTATCTTCAGCAATCATCCACTGTCACAAAATAACAAAATAATAAGTAAACTACTACAGAAACTAAGTTATAAACAATGGAAATTTTTTTAATCTAGTAAGTAGCATAAACCTTGTCAAAGAGGCCACATGCTTCTTCTTCGAGATCACTATTTTCATTGCATAGTTCCTCCAATTGAGTTTTCAATGCTGGATGTTTATCTTTCACTTCATCTAGCTCCTGATTGATATTGAGTGTTTCCTCTCTTTTGTCACGTAGATCGAGTTCAAGTTCAGACAACTTGTCTTCAGCTGTCATCCACTAAGACGTAATATTCACATATAATTTGTGGAAATTTGATTGCAAACAATTAATTTGTACTACATGTACTAAAATCATTGCTATTAACCTTGTCAAAGAGGCTTCTGGCTTCTTCTTGAAGGTAGCCATTTTCATTTTTCAGTTCCTTCATATTAGCTGTCACTGATTGATATGTATCCTTCAGTTCATCTAAATCCTGTTTCAAATCGAGTGTTTTGTCATGTAGACCCATTTTCAATTCAGACAATTGATCTTTAGCAGTCATCCACTATGACAAAATATTCACATTTACTTTGGGAAATTATGTAGTTAATAATGCATTTGTAACAAGTATATTCATAGCGATATGAATTTTTTCTCTTTACAGCCAATATTTTTAAATATAACTCAACGGGAAGTTTCGACTTCTTGCCGAAGTCCTCTTGAGGGGTCAATAACTAGTGATGTATTTCAGCACAAATTGTGAGCAATCCATTGTGTTCAAGTAATTCAAACAATGAGGTAGCTAAACTAATTTAAGTTAATTTCGTTTCCCTGATCTTAAAGTTTAAGCTCCCAGCCACCTCAATTTTCCCGCGAGGTGGTAGCTTCTGTAGCAGAGAAGCCATTCCGACAGTCTAAAATACAAGTGCTTTCTTACATAAATACTCCAGCTACTAAAAAAATCTACCTAGTTTTTAATTACATATAGATGATAACTAGGCTTCAATGCCTTAGTAACAACTTGCTGGAAATAGTTGACTTGAAAAAAGACACAATAAATTAAAAATGCAAAAAAAAGAATTTCAAAAAAATTACCTTACCTATTATTAGCACCGCTCTATAATAATAATTGCCTACTACTGTAGTAGAAAAAAAATACACTGTTTAAAAAGTAATAGTTAACGATTTCTCATTATTTTTTTTCTAAACCATGGTAGACACCTAACATTTTGTGGATTTTCAAGTAAGAATAATACTATTGTGTATGGCATAAAAAAACAATCTTTACTATCGTCACATTTTCTTATAAAACATGAACTCCGGTAAGACTGTAAGACTTAATAGCTTCAACAAAAGTTCACATAGCTATCTCCAAGGTAGCTTACAAGCACTAAACCTTGGATACTGCTGTGATACCTGTAAAGAATAATATGCCAAAGTATTCTGATTAGTTGAGTACGGAACAGGGTTACCCTCTGAGTAAACACAAGTGTGAGGGCCAAAATCGATGTAATTTCATCCCAACTTTATAAACAAACGAAAACCCTGATTTTTAAACTACTTTATTCCTGATAATGTCACACTCTTTCTGTTTGCTTGCCAATAATTACTATTAACCTTGTCAAAGAGGCTACAAGCTTCTTCTTCAAGGTCACCATTCTCATTTTGTAGTTCCTTCATGTTAGCTGTCAATTCCTGATTTGTAGATTTCAGCTCATTCAATTCCTGTTTCAAATCGAGTGTTTCCTTATTTTTGTCACATAGATCCAGTTCCAGCTGTGACAGTTGCTCTTTATAAGTCATCCACTGTAACAAAATAATATTTTTTCTTTTTGAAATGATGTTGTGACTAAAGCATTACAACAATTATCATAATAATTGTTATTAACCGTGTCAAAGAGGCCACACGCTTCTTCTTCAAGTGCACCATTCTCCTCTTCAAGCTCCTTGATGTCAGCTTTCATTGCTTTGTGCGTGGCTTGCATTGTATGCAATTCTTGGTTCAAGATAATGGCCTCCATTTTGTTGTCTGCCAAAGTCTTTTCCAATTCAGACAACTTGTCTCTAGCCATCATCCACTATAATAACAAAATATTATTTACTTGGAAAAGTCTATAACTATAATAAATGCTATTAACCTTGTCAAGGAGGCCACAGGCTGCTTTGTCTAGAACACAGTTTTCATTCTCAAGGTCATTCACATGAGCTTTGAGTGCCTTGTTTGTCGCTTTAACTGTGTCTAGTTTCTGGCTCAGAGCAATAGTTTCACCATGTTTGTCCTGTAGAGTCAGTAGCACTTCTGACACTTGGCTTTTTGCTTGCATCCACTGCACAATTCAATTACATTTTAATAGAATTTTTTACATAGTTCATTGTTTTTAGTAATAGTATATACCTTGTGAAAAAGACCAGTAGCTTTTTCTTTCATAGTTTTGTAGCCATGTTTGATTTCCTCTGATTCAGTTGCCTTTTTGGTCAAAACCAGATTCTTTTCTTTCAGCTCCTCTACATTGCTCTTCATTGAACCAATCATCATTTCCTTGTACACCAGAGTCTGTTCTAGCTCAGAGCAGCAACTCTTAGCCAGCATAGCCTAGAAGTATTGATAAGAATTATTTATGAGATATACTTATAATGTACACATAAACTATATATCGGATATTATGTAAATATGTGTAATATTTTACAATATAGTAAGTTACTACATACTACTTCCTTTTCCAAATTCTTATTTTTCAAGTTAGAGAGTAGCAAGGCCTTGTTTTGTTTTAATAAGTCAGCCTTAAGTTTCAGAACTTCGTCCTAGAACAATACAATAGGTAAACACAATGGGTTTACTATAAAATGATTCAACTAATTGTTGTCATTCCTTAACTGCTAGCTACAATAGGCAAGTGGTGACCCCTATACTTTATGATGAAATCCTCAGTTGAATATAACTTATACTTACTTGCTTAGATCGGCGTTCCTTTTGAAAATTAAATTCTACCTTCTTGAAATCCTTAACCATTTCGTCATGCATTTCTTTCCATTCCACCACGTGTTCCAAGACACGGCGCACTTTAGCCTGCGAGTAATCATTTTATTATCAATAAAACTCTAGCTAATTACAGTTTGGACTTTAATTTAGTATACCTTAACGGCGGATACTTCATCGGGAGTAGTAGAGCGGTTGTTGCCAATCGGTTTCGGACATTGGCTGCAGAAGAGATTAATTTTGATAAATGGTAGCATAATATTGTATAGATTACCTCATCTGCTGAAGCGCTACAAATTCACTTCTTATCTCGGCTTCCATAAGTCCAGCCATCGTACAGAGATCACTGGACCAATCTTACTCCACAAGATCGCTTGGTGCTCACTTGAGTGTATAAGTGTAACCAACAAAAGTCCCTAAAAACCTTTCCAAATCGCCAAAACCACCAACACTGATAATTCACAAACAGAATTACAAAGCGTATAGCGTTTAGAAAGTCTCCTTATTATTGTGAGAGAGATAGCGTTTCAGACATGCGCTATAGAGACGCTAATCACAAAGCATGCGCAAGGAAGAAGAAATCCTAATTCAATAAGGCCGAGAGGCGGGCTGGCGCTTCAATTCTAGGAATACTATAATTTTGGCAAGTTATAGTGTAATAACTACTCACAATATCGGTCAATCATCTGGAAACATGCTTGAGTTCTTTAGTCTAGCAAGCCACAGAAACAATCAGAGCCACAGATACAAGCTGAGCCACAGAAACAATCGTTGAATAATCTATCCACTCTCTAAAAACTACCCCTACTCATTATATTGAGGATCGCAACCATACTGTTATGTTGGAATGGCAGATTCTTCATTTATTGCGATGCACAAGAACCTAAACCTGGAGTTTTCTTCCTGGATACATTGTTTAGTCCAAAAACTGTAGCATACTATCTTTGCTCTTCATTCATAATAATGTCTAAAGCATTTTATATAATATATATATATATATATATATAATATTTTATTGCAGCTTTGATATTTTTACTTGAATATTTCCGCATCACGCGAGCGTTCTGTATTCTCCCATATTGTACGGTTTATATTGTACGCTACTTGTAGCGCGCGCGTAGCGAGTAAAATCAATGAAAATTGTATTGTAACCGGTTGGGAAAAATTTCAAAGAAGCAATAAATCACTTATCACACTCGTCGTACAATATGGGAATGATATTTTACTCTCACGCCACATTTTCACTCGCCTTTGGCTCGTGAAAATATTTTGCGTGCTCGTAAAATATTTTCCCATATTGTACTCTGACTCGTGCTATACGTATTATATATATATATATATATAATATATATAACCTTTAATAAATTTCCTAAGTTTTATCTTTCAGCTATTTCAGAAGAATTTCAGTGATAATTATGGCAATTTTAGTGTAAGAACTCACCACATCTAATCTATGCAGATCATCTAAGTCAATCAAATATGATAGTCAAGATTGGCCCTTATATAGCAAGCAAATAGAGTGCAGTAGTGTAGTTAATAGTTTATCCACATGTAGTAATAGTTCACAGATTGATACATCAATTGTATAGTAAATGTTGTTTTATAGACATTGACAAGAGCTTGGCTATACAGTACTCTCCCACAAAGACGACCGGTGTGTATTCCTGAGTAGGTATTGCGGAGCTGATCAGAATTGGTAAAACATCGTCATTACCTGAATGAGGGGAAAACATTAGACATGGGGGAAAATGGTAGGGAAAAAAACTACATCTCTGTTTGAACCTGCGACTGCGCAACCAAGGACCTAACCGCTTAGAGTTTTTTAAAGTGCCTTGTCAAGATAATAATTATTATTATTTTTTTCAATTCGAACAGTTGCGGGGAGCGGTTACTGTGGCATTTACGCTGTATGCGTGATTTTTTTTTTGAGCTTCTAATTGCCGCTTGTTGGTTATCAAGAGCCACTGGCAGCCAGAATTGCAGCTACCACTACAGGAGGAAAGCTGAGATAAGTATATAATTCCATATTTGTTAACTGAAGTTACAAAAAGAACTCTGGACTTTTCTTTTGTAGCTGAGAGCTTGTTCAAGAGTTACTAGTAATAGAAGTACTCAAAATGGCTTAAACTTGATACTACATGTTATCACTACTCAGGAAATTGATCATAAGAGAGTAGTTCCGCTTTTATTTACTATAATTAATGGTCAATTTTAATACATATTATATGTATATATATTTATTTATACTTATATTTATATTTTTTTGTTGCTGTCTATGCAAAAGATCAAGCAATTACAACAGTACTAAATAGCTAATTAAATACATAAATAATAACATCAATAATTTTCTCACATTTGGTCATATTATCCTTGATTTATATAACTCTCCAACAAGTCATTCTGTGCCAATGTATGCGCTTTTACCACCATTAGTGAATCTGCCTATCAAGTAAGTATTTTGAATAGCCTTTACAGGGCTACTGTGGCTTGCGTATGAACATTTTTCTTTATATATATCAACGTAGAGCAAAATACTCGCCTATACATTTAATGGTCAAACTCAGTTCCCAGCATGCTAGCTCCATTTTAATGAAGCCAACAGTAGCAACAGTATTTTATTGTTAAATATACCAAATTATGAGTTGTTCTCAATAAAACTGCATGTTGCATCCACCATTAAAGATGACCCTCACTAGCCACTATAACACAATAACAAGCAGTTGTGAAGTGTCTTTGTGGAGAGTTTTCTTATAAATAGCTACTTCTGAGAATATTTTGTGAGTTATAATACTCATGTGAACTTAATAGTATGACAATAATTGATATAACTCATGAGTCAGTCTTCCCAGATCCAGGAAAACTGCAAGACCAATCTTGTGCCTGAAAAATATGTCTGTAAAAAGGTCTGGGAACATACAATACAACGACTTGTTCATCAGCACCCAAAAAAGGGCGCTCCAATTATCACATTCCAACGCTTGTGGTAGCCAATGGTGTCACAACCACGTACTGGGTAGCATGTCTCCTATTCATGCTCGTACGTCTATTGCTTGCCAGGAGTGCTTATAAATCGCCTACAAAAAACGACTTCACCAGTTTAATGAAGTTAGCAAGTTTTCACCCTCCCAGATGTGATGTTAACGTCACACAGTATAGACCCTTTTCCCGTGACTAAAATACGGGCGCGAACGGAATTTAGTTAAGGAACGTAGCCACGCCCCTTGGAGGTATAGAGCTCTAGTGTGTGTAAGATGAGCGAATACTTGAAGAAGCTGGATGGGATAGCAAAAGCTAGATATTTAGAAAAACTGAAGCTGCTAGACCTGGATGAGAATGGTGACCCTTATGACTCAAAAAATATTTCGAAATTCGTGGATGAAATGAAGTTTTGGCCAGCCATAGAATATGGGCATATTTTTTGCTACTACATAGAGAGACCAGGTGTCTATACTAGACAGCAATTGATGCAGTGGAAAAGTTTGGAAGCCTTTAACTACTTTCAGAGTGGTCATGTGAGAGATATTCTTGTTTGGAATGTCTCCAGTGCTTACTGTGTTGTCATGGCAAGAGTGAACCCAAGCCAGAATTCACCAGACAAGGCTCATCATGCCTGGATAGGTACCAAGATGAATGGGGAAATAATCACTCTTCATTGTACATGTATGGCTGGGTAAGATAGAACCTTGACTATGACTACTTAATTTAGTGGGTGACTTATATTACCACTGATAGACTTGGAGAGGGCTGCTCACATTCGGCAGCAATTCTGTTCAAGATAGAGTATGCTGTTAGAAATGGCTACACATCTGTAACATCTAACCCGTGTGGTTGGAATAAAGTGTTCACACAGAAGGTAAGCAATGCTTTGCACCACAATTAATACAAAAAACTAGTATTTTTTACTTTATAATGTAGCATCAGCCTTCTAGAGTTATTGATATCAACTTTACCCAGCCGAAGTTAGAGGAAAATAAAGATGTTTTACATGTTGCTAAAAAGACAGTACCTCAGCCAAAAGAAGATGAAAAGAATGAGTTTTTGAGTAATCTACGTAAATTGGCTCCTAAGGCTGCAGTGCTGAGTTCATGCTATGAAGATAAAACATTGCAGCATAAATATAAAAAGTATCCAACACTTCCTGGTCTACCAACCCCCATAATATCCTTGGGGAGGATGAAGTATATGAATTTAGCAGAGGAAGAATTAAAACATGAATGTGCTAGAGTTTTTGAGGAGATGGATTTAACAATAGAGGAATCGCAATATTTGTTTCGGGTCACATCAAAGCAGTCAAAGAGTCTGTTATGGTATGAATATAGAAAGGGTCGGCTTACTGCGTCTTGTTTTGGAAATATTGTACATACATCTTTAGACAACCCATCTAAATCACTTATAGATAAAATCTTTCAACGAACTAAGACTCCAAAATCTCCAGCAATAAAATGGGGGATTGATAATGAAGATACGGCAAGGGAGGCCTATAAACAGTATATGGCAAAACATCATGTTTCTTTTGAGGTTAAAGAAGCTGGCCTATTTGTTAACCCAAATGCACCACATCTAGGAGCTTCTCCAGATGGAATGGTGTTTTGCGACTGTTGTGATTGTGGATCTTTAGAAATTAAGTGTCCTTATAGTGTAAGAGATGATACTCCAACATTAGCAAGTTACTTTGAAAGAAATGGGGATAAATATACTCTATCAAAAAAACATAACTATTATTATCAGATTCAAGGTCAGATTGCAATATTGGAATGCTCATATTGTGACTTTGTATGTTGGACTCCTCATGGATTAAATATAGAGAGGATATACTTAGATACCGATTTTATTACTGCAATGATGCCCAAACTGGACAAGTTCTTTGTCACTGTTATTCTTCCTGAAGTTTTACGTGGGTGTAACCAACAAGCTGACCAAACAACTGGCAAGTTTTGTTTTTGCCAGCAAGGAGAGTCTGGGAAGATGATTTCCTGTGATTCAACCGACTGCAAGTTCGTGTGGTTTCATTATTCCTGTGTGAATTTATCAACTGATTTTGAACCTGATGAAGAGGAGGAATGGCTCTGTCCGGATTGTAGAAAAAAAGCAAGAATTTAAGGAACAAGTACATATATAGCTACATGTCATTTATTTAAAACTTCAGTTGTACGAGCATAACATTTTTAATTTAAAATTGTCATGAAACAAGTACATTTTATAAATAAACAAAATTAATGTGATACATTTTATTAATGAGAATTTAAAGCTATGTTATGCTACGTTAATATTAACAATTATGAAATTAAACAACAGACTCAGACAGGTTGATCAAAGATGCACAAATACGTAATATTTTGTCTATATTAGCAATACTGGTATCATGTTTATGCTTCAGCATTGAAATTGGTAGTGGTCCTTTTAATATCCGGAATTTATTCTTCAGGTTACCAATAACCCTTTCCACATGTATTCTGACTGTTGAAAGCTGTTTGGAATATTCTACTTCTCTTTGACTTAGCTGGTTTTTTCCTCGAGTAAAAGCTGGAATTTCTAACTTTGCCCCATAAATAGCCAAATCACTTTCAATTGTAAATCCTCTGTCAGCAAGTACAACATTGCCAGGTTCCAAATGATGCAGAAAGCCACATTCTTGGGTTAACACTTTGTCCGATACTCTACCACCCCAGCACTGCGATAAAAATGAAATACTCCCACATGGGGTAATACTTATTAGAAACTTTATCGTATTATGTTTCTTATAATTCGAGTACGTGATACTCCTTGCTTCATATCGGGAGGGCATCTCAATATAAATTTCAGAACAATCAATGATACAAATGCATTCTGGATACAATTGCTTTATTAAAGGAGGCATGTTTTCTTTAATTACTTCCCTCGATGGCCACTTTATAAGAAAATTAAGCCGGTAGTACATTACTTCCAACCATTTCTGGAAAATTTTGGAACCCACAGCTATTGACACATTAAATCTTGTGGATAAATCCTCCAGTAGAAGTCCTAACCTTAAACGCATGAGCACAAACACAAATTCATCAGATAATGTCAATGAATTAGTAGACAGTTTAGTATGAGGAGAAAGAAAGGAAAGAGTGTGTTGAAAAACTGCCCATGATGGTAATCCAGTATAGAAATTAGTTTTTTCATCATTATCTTCAATCATTTTACTACCACAAGTTAGGCCCAAGATTTTTAATTTTAATGCTGCATTTTCACTGGCTAACTTCAGAGCAGATTCATCTGTTTGCTGCTGTACATGAGACTGATTATCACGATAAAGAGAACCATCTCTTTCACTCCCCTCTGCTTTGCTCAATTCTTGTCCTACTTCAATCAGTAGGTTATCAATGTTACATCTCTTCGATTCCAACTCACCTTTTTTTAGTTTTAACTCTTCTATTGCCCTCGTTTGTGCAATAATACGCTGGATTTCTGCTTCCTCTATGAGTTTTTGCTCTTCTATAGCCTTTTTTTTTTGCTTCTTCTTGCTCCCTTACCTTTTCCTTTTCTGCTCTTGCCTTTTCTTTCTTCTTTTCTTCCTTTACTTTTAACTTTTCCTCGATTATTGCCTTCTTTTGTCCTGCTTTTTCCTTTTCTCTTAATTCCTGAGCTTCAATTTTCTTTGCTTCATGGCTTTCTTTCTCTTGCTGAGCTAACTTGCCTATCCGTGCTATGTACCGATCATGCCTAGAAAAGTCTTGGCTTGAAGTTGTACAGCGATAAATGGATGGAAATATAGATGGTACATAATCAGGATGACTTGAATGATGGTAAGGTTTCCCTGAAAATAACAATTTTATGACTATATTACCGCTGCAAAATAATAACAAAATAATACCTGTTCTGAAGTGCTGGCTACAAATTCTGGTGTAATGCTTTGGCATCCAGTCTTTCCTTCTAATAGCTGCTACCCACTTACTACATCTCTGTTTGTCTGCTAGTGGGAAGCGGTAGAAGCTGATGCCTCTGGTATTTTTGGAGGTATTAGGGCACCCCACAACACAGCAGTTATTGACCATGCCGGCTCTATCCCTCCAAGAGGCGTGGTTAGCAAAAAAACCCGCCCCCTCACGTAGTGGCTACAAATTCGTTGTATTGTATGTTCCCAGACCCTTTTTCCCCCGCGTAGCGGTTACGTTGGTAAAGGGTCTGGCTACGCGAGACTAGTTTGAACCTGCGACTGCGCAACCAATAGGGACTTAACCGCTTAGAGTTTTTTAAAGTGCCTTATCAAGATATTATTATTATTTATTTTTTTTCAATTCGAACAGTTGCGGGGAGTGGTTACTGTGGCATTTAAGCTATATGCGTAATTTAAAAACTAGCCTTTTCTTGGAGCTTCTAATTGCTGCTTGTTGGTTGTCAAGAGCCACTGGCAGCCAGAATGGCTTCTAATCAAGCTACCACTACAGGAAGAAAGATAAGATAAGTATATAATTCCATATTTGTTAACTTAAGTTACAAAAAGAACTCTGGACTTTTCTTTTGTAGCTAAGAGTTTATTCAAGAGTTACTAGTAACAGAAGTACTCAAAATGGCTTAAACTTGATACTACATGTTATCACTACTCAGGAAATGAAGGTAAGAGAGTAGTTCTGTATTAATTTGCTATATTAATGTTCAATTTTAATACATATATATGTATTTATATATTTTATTTATACTTATATTTATTGTTGCTGCTGTCTATGCAAATGATCACGCAATTACAACAGTACTAAATAGCTAATTTAATAAATACATAATAACATCAACAATTTTCTCACTTTTGGTCTTATTTTCCATGCTTTATAACTCTCCAACAAGTCACTCTGTGCCAATGTATGCACTTTTACCACCATTAGCAAAGCTTCCTAATGAAGTAAGTATTTTGAATAGCCGATACAGGGCTACGTATGAGCATTTAACAAGCAGTTGTGAAGTGTCTTTGTGGAGAGTTTTCTTATAAATAGCTACTTCTGAGAATATTTTGTGAGTTATAATACTCATGTGAACATAATAATATGACAATAATTGATAGAAGTCATGAGTCAATCTTCCCAGATCCAGGAAAACTGCAAGACCAATCTTGTGCCTGAAAAATGTGTCTGTAAAGATTTTTCTGCAAATCAATAGCATCTAAGTGAAGAATTGTAAATGATTCTCATTTGCTTTCTCACAGATCACTTTTTAGAAAATATCTTTACATACTTACCAAATAGCTATTTGCCGCTGTAGGAGGGTTTAGTGAAAGTCATGTTTTGTGTGTATGAACGCTTCACCAAAGAGTGACTCTTCCAGAAAAGGCTGATGCTAGAATATGGCTATGAGTGAATTCCATTGGTATTAAGAAACCATCTTAGCCCAGATATTGATAATAGTACAACAGTTTACCCATTATAGTAGCATCACATTGACCATTAAATGGAACACTGAAGTTTGGTTCTACAAACTCAAAGCAATGATGACTCTGATCATGTAAATATTCCTTCAACTTTCTTACCACTAGAGATGCAAACACTCTTTGTATGCACTGGGTGTGACTTTTCAATAATAACTAGCAAGGACCCGCCACACATGGAGCATGATTATTTAAATTTTTTAGTTAGTTATTATATTTATTTCTTTTTTGTCACCAATTTCATAATTTCTGTGATGATTTTAACACAGACCAGCCACATAGTATGGCACACAAAGTATTTAAACATGTATGTTGGTTTATCAATGTATTTATTTCGTTTCAATTTCAGAATTTGTGATTATTCTAAACATGAGGTTTAGTATAAAAAAAACAACAACATAATATTGCGCACAAAGTTAAGTGGACATAAAAAGTGATTGTGAATTAATCATATATGTTTAGTTATGTGTGAGTGAGGACAAATTGTAGGTAGTACTCTCAGCAACCTGGCGTTCATCAGGTTCTCAGCCAACACCATCATGAGAAGGTTGTACTGCTTTGTTGGCCTCTCTCCCTCCACCCCTAACACATGCCTCTCCGCACCTCCATGGCTAGCTTCAAAAGCTAAGGATTTAAAGAATTGACAGAAAAACAAAAAGTTTCGTATGTATGAAAATAAAACTTACTTTAAAACGGATTAGAGCATTGATTTAACAACAAATAAAAAATATGCATCTATGGAACTTGTCACTATAAATGTTTTAATTGGTAGCATACACAAAACCATGACATATTAATTGATTCGAAAGCATGATCTTTTTCTATGTTTTCCTGCAGGACTTCTTCTATTCACCTCAGGAATTTTCTCCTTGAAGATTTGCTCTTGACCACAGGACTTACTCTTTACCTCAGGACTTACTTTTGGCTTCAAGACTTGCTCCACTTCAGGACTTACTCTTGGCCTGAGGACTTACTCTTGGCTTCAAGACTTGCTCTTCACCTCAGGACTTACTCTTGGCCTGAGGACTTACACTTGGCCTCAGGACTTACTATTGGCCTGAGGACTTATTCTTGGCCTCAGGACTTACTTTTCACCTCAGGATTTATACTGTTCACCTCAGGACTTATTCTTGGCCTGAAGACTTGATCTTGGCCTGAGGACTTACTCTTGGCCTCTGGAATTAATGTTCACCTCAGGACTTACTCTTGGCCTGAGGACTTACTCTTAGCTTGAGGACTTACTTTTGGCCTGAGGACTTGCTCTTGGCCTCAGGACTTACTCTTGGCCTCAGGACTAATTCTTGACCTGAGGACTTACTCTTAGCCTGATGACTTACTCTTAGCCTGAGGACTTACTCTTGGCCTGAGGACTTACTCTTGGCCTGAGGACTTACTCTTGGCCTGTGGACATTCTCTTGGCCTCAGGACTTACTCTTGGCCTAAGGACTTACTCTTAGCCTGAGGACTTACTATTGACCTGAGGACTTGCACTACATCTGAAGCCCAGAAAGATTTGTGCTGTACAAAGCTATGATGTGATAAACACGTGAGTAAAAAAACAAACAAGTATCGCTAGCTACTTCAACTTATCTTTGAGTAAGAATTAGAAGATACTGAAGTAAAGTGCTGTGAAACTGGACTGCTGCTGTATAGTTTTGTTTTTCCATGAAAAATTTGTGCTGTGCAAAGCTATGATGCAATAAAATAAGTGAGGATAAACATAGAATAATAAACCTTGCTATTTTAACTTACCTTTGAGCAGTGAGAATTAGAAGTACTGGAGTAAAGTGCTGTGACACTGAAATGCTGCTGTATAAAGTTCAATAGATGCTGGTATGGTTTTGCATGAAATGCAAATGAAGCTGGTGTGCTGTTGCATAAAATGCTGTGAAGCTGGTGTGCTGCTACATAAAGTGTTGTGAAGCTGGTATGCTGTTACATAAAGTGTTGTGAAGCTGGTGTGCTCTTGCATAAAGTGTTGTGAAGCTGGTGTGCTCTTGCATAAAGTGTTGTGAAGCTGGTGTGCTGTTACATAAAGTGCTTTTAAGCTGGTGTGCTGTTGCATAAAGTGTTGTGAAGCCGGTGTGCTGTTATATAAAGTGTTGTGAAGGTGGTGTGCTGTTATATAAAGTGTTGTGAAGCTGGTGTGCTGTTGCATAAAGTGTTTTGAAGCTGGTGTGCTCTTGCATAAAGTGTTGTGAAGCTGGTGTGCTGTTATATAAAGTGTTGTGAAGCTGGTGTGCTGTTACATAAAGTGTTGTGAAGTTGGTGTGCTCTTGCATAAAGTGTTGTGAAGCTGGTGTGCTGTTGCATAAAGTGCTTTTAAGCTGGTGTGCCGTTACATAAAGTGTTGTGAAGTTGGTGTGCTGTTGCATAAAGTGTTGTGAAGCTGGACTGCTGTTGCATATAGTGTTGTAAAGCTAATGTGCTGTTGCATTAGGTGTTGTGAAGCTAGTTTGGTAGCATAAAGCATTGTGAAGCTGATGTAATGTTGCGTGAAGTGCCATGAAACTGGTGTGATGTAGCATTTAGACTGTGAAGCTGGAGTGCAGTTTCTAGAAGTGTTGTGAAGCTGCGGTGCTTTTGCTAGAAGTGCTGCTGTAAAGCTGGAGTGCTGTTGCTAGAAGTGCTGTGAAGCTGGAGTGCTGTTGCTAGAGGTCTGTGCTGCCATTGCTAGCTCCAGTCAAAAATTTTGTCTGGATACAGTTGTTGTGCAGATGAGTGATCCTAAGCCGTGTGCCATTACACATCCCTTGCCGCAGTGATAAATTCCTCAGAAGCATCACGACTGCATTGGCCTTGAGGTTGAGCCTATGTGGTGGCATGCCTGAGGATGTCAAGGAATTGATGAACTCAGTTGGGTAGTTCTGTCTTTCTTCTTCATTATCACACTTGACTGAATCAGCACTGATGTATGTCCTCACTTCACCTGGAAGTGTATCTAGAACTCTCATTTAATTGTAAGCAATGCTCATTTTTGGGTGAGAGAATGACCCTAGCCTGTAAGTTTGTGTGGTTAGATGTAGAAAAGATTTCCTCAATAAGATCACCATCACAAATTCATTGTGCAGGAATCTCAATGGTTTCTGGCTGCATCGAGGTGTTGTTTAGTTCTCCATTGCCAAGTTGGAGCAACCATGCTGCAGATACACCTTCATCAGGGAGTGTGCGCAGGTTACGGATGAGTCTATGCTGCTCAAACTGGGGACACAAGGATGAGCGCTTGAGACAGGTGTCAATGATGACTGCTGGAGGAACACGTGGCACAACTGGAAGAACTTGTCGAAAATCACCTCCCAGCATAATTGTCTTCCCTCCAAAAGGTCAATCATTTTGCATGATGTCACGCAGACATCTATCAATGGCATGTAGAGCATGGGTTGGGATCATGGAGGCTTCATCTATGATGATGAGATCAATACCTCGCAGATACATGTCATGCTCTGACCTTGATGGGACATTACAGGTACTGTTTTCCAAAACTGGAACTGGCAGTGTGAAAAGGCCGTGCACCGTTCGTCCTTCAGTCATGAAAGTAATTGCTATGCCAGTCCATGCAGCACATGCTACTGTCATGCCATGATGTTTGAGATAAAATGACAGCTTGTTGAAGACATATGTCTTCCCTGATCCTCCTGAGCATCGACACAGTGAAGATTAGCCACTGACTCCTCTTGTACTATACCAGGAGAGACAGATTGTAGCACTCTTTCAGCTAATTGCAGCTGTTCATCTGTGAGTTCATCAAATGAGGGTGCCAACTCAAACGGTAAGGGTTGCTTATCATTAAAGTCACCTTGTGGCGATGATAAGCCAATAACCAAACAGCTGGAGCTGTTTTCATGGAGAACTCTATCAATGTCATGTAGAGATTGGTTGACTACTACTCTAAGGTCATTATTTCCGGCAAAGTCTTCAATCAGAGCTTCGTGGTGGGTGATCCAAAGCTGCAGTGGATTGGAAGGTTGGCAATAAATGCAGATTGTAGCAAATATGTGTGTTATTAGCTATTAATTCACATATGTTCAACCATCTTTTCAGTTAGTGTTTTGTTGCATCCTACCCTGCACCTCACTGTATATCATTGACTAATATATTTAAACAACTCTATAATGTAAGAATTTTGATGTTATATTTATTCAATTGGAGGACATAATAATAAGTATTAATGATATAATAGAGAAACTTAGTGGACAATTTTAGTGGTATCTGAGTCAGAAAGTGATGTTTAATTGACCTTCATTTGTGTTCTATGTGATACTCCGTACTACATATATCAAAATACACATGTTAATAATACAATAAAAAATAACTTGAAAATGCAATCTATCTATAAATAACTTCATTTTTAATGCAAAGACTACATGTCAAAATTTGTGTTAAAATATGAAAATAGAGCTGTAATAACATTATACATTATTACCTTATCACAGATTGTTCTTGTATTTGTTAAGCGTGGTCGGCGTGAGGTGGAGTACACAGTGTTTCTCTTGTTCTTCCTTGTCACAGAGTCTAATTCTTGAATTAAGGCTCTCACCTCCAAGTTTTTGTCCTGTAATGTCAGTACAAGTTCAGAGTTTTGATCTTTTGCACACATCCACTACAACAAATACACAAGAATGAAGAAATACATAATATGTTGTCAACATACTCACAGCTCTATACAAAGCAGTATTTACAAATTTTTTGATGGCATACTATAGCTAAATCTTTACCTTGTCAAAGAGATCGTATGCTTCTTGTTCCAAATCATGATTCTCTATTTCTATGTCCTTCATCTGGACTGTCATTTCCTCAGTCTTTCTTTTTGCTGAGTCCAATTCCTGGTTTAGAACAGTTGTTTTCATACTTTTGTCCAGTAGGTTCAACTCCAGTTCAGATAATTTATCTTCAGCCATCATCCACTGTCACAAATAACAAAAGAATAAGTAAACTACTACAGAAATTAAGTTATAAACAATGGAAAATTTTTAATCTAGTAAGTAGTATAAACCTTGTCAAAGAGGCCACAAGCTTCTTCTTCAAGATCACCATTTTCATTGCGTAGTTCCTCCATCTGAGTTTCCATTGCCGGATGTTTATCTTTCACTTCATCTAACTCCTGATTGAAATTGAGTGTTTCCTTTCTTTTGTCACATAGATTGATTTCAAGTTCAGACAACTTGTCTTCAGCTGTCATCCACTAAGACAAAATATTCACATGTAATTGTAGAAATTTGATTGCAAACAATTACTGTGTATTACATGTACCAAAATCATTGCTATTAACCTTGTCAAAGAAGCTACATGCTTCTTCTTGACGGTGTCCATTTTCATTTTGCAGTTCCTTCATATTAGCCATTACTGATTGATGTGTAGCTTTCAGTTCATCTAACTCCTGATTCAAATCGAGTGTTTTGTCTTGTAGATCCATTTTCAATTCAGACAATTGATCTTTAGCAGTCATCCACTATGACAAAATATTCACATTTACTTTGGGAAATTATGTAGTTAATAATGCATTTGTAACAAGTATATTCATAACAATAGGAACATTTTTCTCTTTATAACAGCCAATATTTTTAATTATAACTTAACCCGAAGTTTCGACTTTTTGCCGAAGTCCTCTTCAAATGTCAATAACCAGTGATGTACTTCAGCACAAATGGTGAGCAAGCCATTGTGTTCAAGTAATTCAAACAATGAGGTAGCTAAACAAATTTACATTAATTTAGTTTCCCTGACGTTACAGTTTAAGCTCCCAGTCACCTAGTTTAGTAAGGCATCATTTGGTTCATTTACTATAAAAATAACTACAAGTAGCTAGCTTAACAAATCTAGGATAACTTTTTTAACCTCAATTTTCTCGAGTGGTGGTAGCTTCTGTAGCAGAAAAGCCATTCTGACAGTCTAAAATACAAGTGATTTCTCACATAAAGTACTCCAGCTACTAAAAATATCTACCGAGTTTTAAATTATATATAGATGATAACTAGGCTTCAATGCCTTAGTAACTACTTGCTGCAAATGCTTGACTTGAAAAAACAAACAAATAAATAAAATGCAAAAAACAACAACAACAGAATTTCAAAAAAAACTTAGCTTATCGTTCATTAGCACTGCTCTAAAATAAGACTTGCCTACTACTGTAGTAGCAAAAAAATAAATTGTGTAAAGACCAATAGTTAAATGTTTATCTTGTACTATATTTTATATCTAAACCGTAGTAGACACACTAACATCAGACTTGACTTTGTGGATTTTCAAGTAAGAATAATACTATTGTGTATGGCATAAAAAAACAACAGTACTAGATATCTTCACTATCGTCACATTTTCTCTAAGCTTCAACAAATGTTCACATAGCAATCTAAAAGCAGTAATCCTTGGATACTTCTGTGATACCTGTAAAGACTAATATGCCAAAGAATTCTGATTAGTTGAGTACGGAACAAGGTCACTCTCTGAGCAAACACAACAAGTGTGAGGGTCAAAGTACAGAATGATGTACCTTCATCCCAACTTTATAAACAAACAAAAACCCTACTTTACTCCCGATAATGTCACACTCTTTCAGTTTGCTTGCCAATAATTACTATTAACCTTGTCAAAGAGGCTACAAGCTTCTTCTTCAAGGCCACCATTTTCATTTTGTAGTTTCTTCATGTTAGACTTCAGCTGATTTAATTCCTGTTTCAAATCGAGTGTTTCCTTATTTTTGTCACATAGATCCAGTTTTAGCTGTGACAGTTGCTCTTTTGAAGTCATCCACTATAAGAAAATATTACTTTTACTTTTAGTAATTATGTAGTGACTAAACCATTACCACACTTATCATAATAATTGTTATTAACCTTGTCAAAGAGGCCACATGCTTCTTCTTCAAGTGCACCATTCTCCTCTTCAAGCGCCTTGGTGTCAGCTTTCATTGCTTTGTGTGCAACTTTCATTGTATGCAATTCTTGGTTCAAGATAATGGCCTCCATTTTGTTGTCTGCCAAAGTCTTTTCAAATTCAGACAACTTGTCTCTAGCCATCATCCACTATAATAACAAAATATTATTTACTTGGAAAAGTCTATAACTATAATAAATGCTATTAACCTTGTCAAGGAGGCCACAGGCTGCTTTGTCTAGAACACAGTTTTCATTCTCAAGGTCATTTACATGAGCTTTCAGTGTCTTGTTTGTCGCTTTAACTGTGTCTAGTTTCTGGCTCAGAGCAATAGTTTCACCATGTTTGTCCTGTAGAGTCAGTAGCACTTCTGACACTTGGCTTTTTGCTTGCATCCACTGCACAATTCAATTACATTTTAATAGAATTTTTTACATAGTTCATTGTTTTAGTAATAGTATATACCTTGTGAAAAAGACCAGTAGCTTTTTCTTTCATAGTTTTGTAGCCATGTTTGATTTCCTCTGATTCAGTTGCCTTTTTGGTCAAAACCAGATTCTTTTCTTTCAGCTCTTCTACATTGCTCTTCATTGAACCAATCATCATTTCCTTGTCCACCAGAGTCTGTTCTAGCTCAGAGCAGCAACTCTTAGCCATCATAACCTAGAAGTATTGATAAGAATTATTTATGAGATATACTTATAATGTACACATAAAATATATATCTGAAATATGTAAATATGTGTAATATTTTACAATTATCGTAAGTTACTACATACGTACTTGCTTTTCCAAATTCATATTTTTCAAGTTAGAGAGTAGCAAGGCCTTGTTTTGTTTGAATAAGTCAGCCTTAAGTTTCAGAACTTCGTCCTAGAACAATACAATAGGTAAATACAATGGGTTTACTATAAAATGATTCAACTAATTGTTGTCATTCCTTAACTGCTAGCTACACTAGGCAAGTGGTGACCCCTATACTTTATGACGAAATCCTCAGTTGAATATATCTCATGCTTACTTGCTTAGATCTGTGTTCCTTTTGGAATTTAAATTCTGCCTTCTTGAAATCCTTAACCATTTCGTCATGCATTTCTTTCCATTTTACCAGGTGTTCCAGGACACGGCGCACTTCAGCCTGCGAGTAATCATTTTATTATCAATAAAACTCTAGCTATTAAATTAAAGTTTAGTCTTAACGGCAGATACTTCATCCGGAGTAGTAGACAGGTTGTTGCCAATCAGTTTCGGACATCGGCTACAGGAGAGATTAATTTTGATAAAATGGTAGCATAATATTGTATAGATTACCTCATCTGCTGAAGCGCTACAAATTCACTTCTCATCTCGGCTTCCATCTGTCCAGCCATCGTACAGAGATCACCGGACCAATCTTACTCCAGATCGCTTGGTGCTCACTTGCGTGTATAAATGTAACCAACAAAAGTCCCTAAAAACCTTTCAAAATCGCCAAAACCACCAACACTGATAATTCACAAACTGAATTACAAAGCGTATAACGTTTAGAAACTCTTCTTATATAGTGAGAGAGATAGCGTTTCAGACATGCGCTATCAAGACGCTAATCACAAAGCATGCGCAAGGAAGAAGAAATCTGAATTCAATAAGGCCGAGAAGCGGGCTTGCGCTTCAATTCTAGGAATACTATAATTTTGGCAAGTTATAGTGTAATAACTACTCATAGTATCGGTCAATCATCTGGAAGCATGCTTCTTAGTACTTTAGTCTAGCAAGCCACAGAAACAATCAGAGCCACAGATACTAGCTGAGCCACAGAAACAATCGTTGAATGATCTATCCACTCTCTAAAAACTACCCCTACTCATTATATTGGGGGTCGCAACCATACTGTTTTTGTTTGAATGGCAGATTCTTCACTTATTGTGATGCACAAGAATCTAAACCTGGAGTTTTCTTCCTGGATACATTGTTTAGTCTGAAAACTGTAGCATACTATCTTTGCTCTTCATTCATAATTTAATGTCCAAAGCTTATATATATATATATATATATATATATATATATATATATAATACTTATAGCACGAGTCTGAGTACAATATGGGAAAATATTTTATGAGCACGCAAAATATTTTCACGAGCCGAAGGCGAGTGAAAATATGGCGTGAGAGTAAAATATCATTCCCATATTGTACGACGAGTGTGATAAGTGATTTATTGCTTCTTTGAAAATTTTCTCAACCGGTTACAATACAATTTTCATTGATTTTACTCGCTACGCGCGCGCTCCAAGGAGCGTACAATATAAACCGTACAATATGGGAGAATACAGAACGCTCGCGTGATGCGGAAATATTCAAGTAAAAATATCAAAGCTGCAATAAATATAAATATATAACCTAAATTACTTAAGTTTGATCTATTAGCTATTTCAGAAGAAATTTCAGTGATGATATTATGGCAATTTTAGTGTAAGAACTCACCACATCTAATCTATGCAGATCATCTAAGTAAATCAAATACGAGAGTCAAGATTGGCCCTTATTATAGCAAGCAAATAGAGTGCAGTAGTGTAGTTAATAGTTTACCCACATGTAGTAATAGTTCACAGAATGATAAATCAATTGTATAGTAAATGTTGATTTATAGACATTGACAAGAACTTGGCTATCTAACGACAGGTATGTATTCCTGAATAGGTATTTCACGAGTAGTCTCGCAAGCCAGACCCTTTACCAGACGCTACGCGGGGGAAGGGTCTGGTACATTGCGCATATTTATCTCGTATTTGCCACATTCATTTCCGCTCGTGATGAATACGTTTATGCCAACCCGCAGGACTGCGCGCAGACTATACGATCAGATTGATTCAAGCAGTGATCTATGGAAGCGTTGACTGATTCTGCGCATGCGTGGCTTTGGTATTTGTACTAGGCCACGCATGCACTCACACAAAAAGATAGTAACATCCGGTTCACATACCGGGGCACAAATCAAACAAACACACGACAATTCTGAAAAGTGATCTCTAATTAGTACATGACCTCTAGCTACTAGCTAAGTGTTTATAAAAATTATACATATAAGGACATGCATACACCATAACACAATAAATCAATGCTGACTCTCTTCTCAGTTCAGTTACTAGTCTTCTTTCTTCCTTCTTCACTCTTCATCTATTTCTCTTTTCACGGAGGCCAGACCCACAACTCCTTTGCAGAGCGGGATTGATTTAGCCATTAGTGAAGTTACATCTGACCTGGGCTTAACTCTGAAGCCGAAACAGGAGATATGTTTGCAGAAGTTTGCTTCTGGGCGAGATGTATTTGTTTCCTTACCCACTGGTTATGGAAAATCCTTGTGCTCTGGACTGTCAATTGTTCTAGTCGTGTCACCTCTGATAGCCTTAATGAAAGATCAGGTTGGAAGCATAACAAAAATGGGCATCAGAGCAACTTTTATTTCAGACAAGGAATCCATCTCTACTCAAACTAAACAAGAAATAGAGAGGGGTGAATATCAGGTCATTTTTGTGTCTCCTGAGGCACTTTTCTTCAGTACTCAGTGGAGGCGAATTTTGTCATCTAGAATATACTGTTTAAATTTAGTTGGCTTTGTAGTGGATGAAGCTCACTGCATAAAGAAATGGTATGTAGCTATGTAGATAGCAATAACAACTAGCTTACAAGTTGTTACAGATTTCATTCTATTTTATAATACTATAATGTTCCGAGTGGTTGTGTTGATTCATACATAATGTCTTGTTTAATTGTAGGGGAGAGAAATTTAGAACTGAATTTTCACACCTAGATGAAATTAGAAGTATCATACCAGCCACAGTTCGAGTGATGGCATTAACCGCAACAGCCACAAAATCTACCAGAAAATTTATTATAAATAGTTTAAGTATGCAGATGCCAGAAATAGTTTACATTCCTCCAGCTAGAGATAATATCATATATGCTGTGATGGACAAACCTAGAGGAGATGATGTAATTAGTAAAGTTTTTCAAGGTACTGTGGAGAAGTTAAAGATTGAGAGAAGTAACATGGGAAGAATTATAATATTCTGTAAGACATACGATAATGTAATTTCAATATATCAATTTTTTAAGCATAGTTTAGAAGAATATTTTACTGATCCAAAAGGAGCTCCAAACCACATAATTAATAGAGTAGTAGATATGTATACCCATTGCACTCATGAAAGCGTAAAAAATAAACTAATTGAACAATTTACTAAGGAATCATCTTTAAGAGTTGTGATTGCTACAATAGCATTTGGTATGGGGATAAACTGCCCAGATGTGCGGCATGTAATACACTGGGGCATTCCTAGTGATGCCGAGATGTATGTGCAGGAAAGTGGCAGAGCAGGAAGAGATGGTAAATTATCATGTGCTACAACTTGGAAAACATTAACAGATTTGACCACAAGGTACACTACACAGCACATGATTGACTACTGCTTGGAGAAGAATGTAGTTTGTAGAAGATCATTTTTGTTTACAGACTTTGACGATTGTGTTTTTAAAGCTCAGGGATGCAAGTGTTGTGATATTTGCCAGAGGAACTGTACTTGTGGAAGTTGTGATACCAACATTAATTCATTTATTGTTCCATTATCAAATATACAAACAAACAAATAGTTCTTTTCTGCACTTGTTCAACTATTTTTCATGTATTATTCTGTAGTTTCCACATTCCTTCACTTATTTTATCATATTATTTATCTATACAAACTTTAATTTATTTATTGTTCCATTCTCAAGCAAATAAATAGTTATTTTTTTGCATTGTATTTAACTATTTTTATGCATTTATTCTGTAGTTCACATTCCTTCATATATTTGTACTATATAGCAATGTATTTCATTTGACAGGACAAAGATATTTCTAATAACAATCAAAAAAAGTACACAATAGCTAAGATAGGGTGTATTTAGAAAAATTATTGAGAATCCATTTCTTAAGGTCATTTTCTGGTAAAGTTATTGTCAGGTTTGCTTTTAAGTTAAAGAAAGATTTGTAGTTGTGTAGACCTGCATCAAACACCTCCGACTCCATCAGTTGATTCACAATTTGATGCAAATCATTCAGTTGTGACTTCTCAGCAAGCTTGCCACTGATTGGAGCAACTCCTGCCCTCATCATCAAATGTAGACAAAATATCACTGACTGGTCCCACACTCTTTCCTGCTCGAACAATTGCAGTATCAGTTTTATTAGCTCCCAATCCATCAATAATTCATGTCTTCACAGTCCTGTTCATGTGCTCCATGTGCAGATCTGCACTAATGTTACGTCCTGGAAAGCCATGCACATTAACAAAACGACTCCACTTAAGTTGTTCCGCTAAATTTGGCGGCAGGATTACAAAATATTGTGTGAGCATAGTGAGTGCTTCCATTGCATAGTTCTTGTGCTTGGTTGCCTTGAAAATAAGCATGAAATATTTCCATGCTACCATTTACACGTGTTCCATCTCCTTCCCTGATTGAATCTTTGAAATTGAGATACAGCAAGCCCAAGCTCAACACTTCCCGACAATATTCGTATGCTGAACCCATAGGACTGTCACCGCCTTCTCCACCATCATCAGCACTCTCTCCACAATCACCACTGCTCTCTGCACTGCCATCATCACTTCCCTCTTGTGTTTGACCGAATTCTGTAGCTAAGTCGATGTGTTTGTCAACAATGGCAGACGCAACACCCATCAGTGCAGACTTCCTGACTGAGTCATCTTCCATCCACAGGTCAGGAGATAGAATAGTATCACTGGGTGTATCATCAATACATGCCATACCAAGATAGGACAGGACTGCACTAACAATGTAACCGGTCACCACAATTTCAATGAAGTATTCAGCTGCATTCACATCACTTTTCACTTCTTTCTTGACATTCCTGCGGTTGATCAAGTTTCTCAACTGATAGAATGTACCTCTCTCCATCCCAGACTTTGTATCATACAACCTTTTCCATATCACCTAAGAGGACAACATTAAATGACACATTGAGAATAGTATTTAATGTTGTTCTATTTCATAAAAATAAATAAGGAGTCAAAATAATGCTTATTGGAAAAAAAAAGTGCAGATTAGACATGACATCTCAATTTCTTGCTGCTAAAATAATAGATATTAAAAAGAAATATAGAGGGGGCACATTATACCCAGTTTTTTACAGACAGTCACATTGTTGGAACTGACAGCACTTTTTATAAGCATTGGTGTAAATGATTAGGTTGTACTTCCTAATTGTTTCTATGGCCTCCAATCAAACTAAGTAAGCCAAGGACTAGGCCCTTTAGCACAAACTACTCATCAAATCACTAGCCCAAAATGACAGAGGCTTCTTCCACCAGCAACTAGTAATTTATGCGCAACAGAACAAAAGTGAAACGGTGGTTACATTCATAAAGTGGTAGTTTGAATGATAAAAAATTGGGTAGGAAGTAGGAGGAGAAAGAAATTAATATGATTATGGTATTAGAGGCCACTGCTCTCAGTTCAGTCAACAAGCAGGCGCGAATTGACTTGCACAAAAGGAGATCTAATTTTTTTGGTAATGTTGTAACTATAAACATTCTTTGTACGTCTATATGGATGTGAATATTGCGAAAGAGTTCAAAATTAATGCTAATATTTACATTTTTATTTGTTTACCAAACTAGTCGTCTCAAATCAATCTCACGATGAAAAGAATAAACTCTAAATTAATAATGCAAAGAACAATTCCAGGTAAAATTCTGCTTTGAAATGAGTTCAGATTATTACAATGTACATACTATTGAAGAATTACTGGTTTACAATGATGACCGATTTTGGGGAAATCTGCCAAAATGCGGCATCTAATTAAAAAAAATTTTTTTTTTTAGCTGTAAGCACAAGTCATCTTCTCACTAAACGATACCTTATTTTTGGTTCAATTTATTATTGTTGATTCCTAGAAAATCACCCGTAAAGGCGTTGCTAGGGCCCCAGGGACGTGTTCTGTCCACAATGTAGCTTATTATCTGGGTCAAGGACTATCAATGCAACAACAGAGTCGTTTGAAATTCATGGATGGAGATTGAGTTTTTATTTACTTGGAATTGTATTGGGTAGCTAATATTCATTACCTCCCTCACCCCACCATGAAATATTTACAGCATACAGTTAGAATTTTCTAGTTGAGGCTGACCTGCCTCACCTGCTGAGAGCGAGGCTGTAATGTCTGGTATTCATGACATTCATGGTCATTAACACATCAGTGAAAGTACATGTATTCATATTTAGTATTCATGCTAGTTAAGGTAGTTAACTAGAGTTAACGGCAGGAGCTGGGCAAACCCACCTGGAGCGGCCCAGGATGGGCCGCTACGGCAAGCTGCACTGGCATTAGGCAGGGTGGTGCACGTGATTGCACACGCGGTGATACGCACGTGGCTGCATTGCAATCGAACTCTGCCTAGCCAAAGCGTCGAAGGTGTCAGGAGAATTCGAGCTATTAGCTGTTAGTTTAATCTTGAAGTGACCAGCTGGATCATGACGCAGCCAACCCCCTTCACACAGGAGCAGTTGGCCTGGCTACTCCCCAGGCTCCACAATGGCAGTAGTGCTGTACCTCAGCTAGCTGCCAGCTTGGCTGTGCCTAGCCTGGGAGGTCAGAGCTGGGGGGGGCCTTCAGCTTCAGTGGCAGCTAGGGCAACCCTGCCTGCCTTCACGGCTGGGCACCCAGTCCCTGGACAGACAAGTGGTGGGATCTTCCTGCCACCCAGCCTGGGTTCTACCATCCCACCCATCTCCTTCCTATCTCCCAACTTGGGCGCTCGGTTCGTCCCACAAGTCCCTCACCCAGCACCCATCCCGAGCGCTGGGACCGTTGATGCTGGGTCCGCTGATGCTGGGACCGTCCCACCAATCTCCCTCCATGCACCCAATGTTAGTGCTGGGACTGTCCCACCACCAGGCACCGACGGATCTACGTCCAGGTCAGACGGCACAGCCAATCCCCCCAACCCGGCAGTGTCAGGTAGGCTAAATGTGGGTAATTACATAGGTTAGGGTGCAGTAATGAGGGAGGTGGGGTGTCCAGAGTAGAAATAGGTTGATTCGGTAAAGCCCAGTAGTGGTTGGATAGCTATAACACTTCAGCCCCAACCCATATCAGGTCCCATTTCACACCCTGGTAGCACCAGGCGTACTCCCATTTCACACCCTGGTAGCACCAGGCGTACTCCCATTTCACACCCTGGTAGCACCAGGCGTACTCCCATTTCACACCCTGGTAGCACCAGGCGTACTCCCATTTCACACCCTGGTAGCACCAGGCGTACTCCCATTTCACACCCTGGTAGCACCAGGCGTACTCCCATTTCACACCCTGGTAGCACCAGGCGTACTCCCATTTCACACCCTGGTAGCACCAGGCGTACTCCCATTTCACACCCTGGTAGCACCAGGCGTACTCCCATTTCACATCCTGGTAGCACCAGGCGTACTCCCATTTCACACCCTGGTAGCACCAGGCGTACTCCCATTTCACACCCTGGTAGCACCAGGCGTACTCCCATTTCACACCCTGGTAGCACCAGGCGTACTTTCATTTCACACCCTGGTAGCACCAGGCGTACTCCCATTTCACACCCTGGTAGCACCAGGCGTACTCCCATTTCACACCCTGGTAGCACCAGGCGTACTCCCATTTCACACCCTGGTAGCACCAGGCGTACTCCCATTTCACACCCTGGTAGCACCAGGCGTACTCCCATTGCACACCCTAGTAGCACCAGGCGTACTCCCATTTCACACCCTGGTAGCACCAGATGTACACACCCTGGTGGCACCAGGCGCAGTTCATCCACACCTCGGGTAACACCAAGCGTGCACCGAGCCGCACCCTGGTTAGCACCAGGCATATGCCAGCTGGTGTACGGTCGGTGAGACCACATACAGCACTCGACTTTACTGTCTATCCCCACAGGTCATCTGCCAGCCACGGTGCCCACATTTTCACCGACAGCTCCAGTGGGCTCGGGCCTTGATTTGCTAGCAGCGGCGGCTCTAGCACCCAAGCCAGGAGTGGCCTCCACAATAGCACCAGTGGCCCTCCCTACAACGGAGCATGGCCCGTACAACCCGATTGCGCTGGTGTCTGCGAGGGTGGCCAAAAAGATCATGGAGCTGGAGTTCGTGGAGATGGCGGAGATTGTGGCAGAGGACGATGCACAAGTTAGCCGCTCGACAGCTTCCTCCCGCCCCCCCATAACTAACATCTCCCAGTGGGTGGAGCGGTACTCGGTGATGGCCGCCATTCTATCCCTGCGGTACCCAGGGAAGGCACCCGAGTTCCTGGCGTACCAGGCGCTTGTCGTGAGGTCCGAGAGGAACTACGAGGGCCACCAGTGGGTCCTCTACGACCGACAGTTCCGGAGGGAGGCGCTGGCAAGGCGGGATCTCAACTGGTCGGTGATCAACACTCGCCTTTATAACGAGGCTTTTACGGGGCGAGCCAAGGCCATCCCGAGATGCCCTCACTGCCTCAGTGATGACCACACGGGGAGCATTTGCATTCGTAACCCTACGAACGGGGCTACAGCAGCGGGTATCCCCCCTCCGGCCTGGGTCCAGCGCCCCCCACAGGCCTCGTCGGCAGTCTGCCGTAATTATAACGAGGGGAGGTGCAGAAAGCCGCAGTGCAAGTACCAGCACTTGTGCCTGAGTTGCAATGAGGGCCACCCGTACACAGCGTGTCCACGGAGGCGGCCGCCGACAAAGCTCCCAAGTGCACGGTCCCCTGGCCACCGCCACGGGGGTGGACCCTACTAGAACCTGGTCATTTCTCATGCACCTCCCTCATAGTCACTAACTCCGGCAGTTATCTGGTCACGGATATGCATGTTGAATTATGTATTAGACTTGTACTCGGATAGGGGGTCGGGGGCGAGGGGGGGAGTGGGCGGGGGTAGGTCCTCAGGTGGAGCCGAGTTTTCCCCAACCCAGCCGGCAGTCTATACCCAACAACGGGGAAATTTAATCAAGCAGTCGAGAGGGTACTCAGTCAAATTAGAGTCTGGTTTGCGGGGACAGCTTGGCTCCACCAGGGGCTAAGGTTCCACCGGTTGGTGTGACGGCCGTAGGCCACCTTAAGAGATTTTATCAATGTCACCTGCTCTTGTGCAGGACGGTCGTACCATTACGTGTACGTGCCAGATTTACTGTGCCTGGACGCGTGCAGACCCACGCAGGAACACCAGTGCCAACTCCTATCAGTGGTAACCACTCCATTGCTAGCGGACGAGTGGGAGCGATCGTTGGCCAGGCACCCAGACCAGGCTTTCGCCGGGTACATCTGCAGGGGTCTGAGGGAAGGTTTCAGGATAGGGTTCAAACGGGAGGTACGCTTGAAATCCACAAACCGGAACATGGAGTCGGCGCTCCAGCACCCAGAGGTCGTCACGGAGTATATCGAGAAAGAGTGCGCCCTGGGTCGCATGCTAGGTCCGTTCCCTACAACAGAGGGACTACCCCTCCTCCACATCAGCCGCTTCGGAGTTATCCCAAAAGGGCATAACACGGGGAAATTCCGGCTGATCACGGACCTCTCTCACCCGGCGGGAAACAGCATCAACGACGGTGTAGACCCCCACCTCTGCTCGCTGACCTACACCAGTGTAGAGGAGGTCGCAGCAGAGGCCTCACGCAGCGGACAGGGGGCACTACTCGCGAAGGTGGACATAGAGGCTGCCTATCGGCTGGTACCGGTCCACCCGCAGGACAGAGTACTCCAGGCGGTGAAGTGGGACGATGCAGTGTTCATCGATCCCATGCTCCCCTTCGGGTTGCGGTCAGCCCCCAAGATCTTCAATGCTGTAGCCGACGCCCTCCAGTGGCACCTTATCCAGGCGGGCGTGGAGAGGTTGTTTCACTACCTGGATGATTACATCTTGGTAGGACCCCCACGCTCCCAGGTATGCCAGTCTCAGCTACAGATCTTGCTGGAGGAGTGCGCTCGGCTGGGAGTCCCCATTGCTGACCATAAAACGGAGGGCCCAGCCACGGAGGTAACCTTCCTGGGCATTGTCATCGACACAGTCAAGGGAGAGTTGAGACTCCCACAGGACAAACTGACCAGGCTGACTAGCTTGCTGGCAGAATGGCAGGCACGGAAGAACTGCACACGGAAGGAGTTGGAATCACTCATCGGCCTTCTCAACCACGCATGTAAAGTCGTGAGGCCAGGCCGGCCTTTCCTGAGGCGGATGATTGACTTGCTCCAGGCAGTACACCGCCCTCCCAACAGCAGAGTCCCGATCAGGTTGGCCCACGGCTTCAGGGCTGACCTAGCATGGTGGGTGGAGTCCGTCGTACAATGGAACGGTACCTCCTTCCTCCATCCCCCATCCTCACTTCCCAAGGTCCACCTGTACACAGACGCGTCCGGGTCTTGGGGTTGTGGCGCTTGGTATGAACGCTCCTGGTTTCAGGTCAAATGGGATGCCCGGGCGGAGGCACTCTCAATTGCCGAGAAGGAGCTTATTCCCATCATAGTGGCATGCCAGGCTTGGGGGGAGCAGTGGAAGGGCCTGCAGGTCATCTGCCACTCAGACAATCAGTCGGTAGTGGCAGACTTGAAGTCTCGCTCGAGCAGACACAAGGGCATGATGCACCTGTTGCGTACAGTGGTGTTCGCGGAGGCCAGGCTGGTATGCTCCCTCTCGCCAGTCTACATTGACACTAGGGCTAACCACTTGGCGGATAGTTTGTCACGCGACAATGCTGTTCACTTCCTCTCACAGGTGCAGTCAGCAGATCCACGCCCCTCACCAGTCTCCCCTCAGCTACTGGACCTCCTCCTCGACCAGACGGCGGACTGGAGCAGTCCGAACTGGCGCCAGCACTTCGGGGCTACATTCAGGCAGGCCTAGCGACCTCCACGCACAAGACGTACAAATCAGCCATGGGACATTTCACACGTTTTTGTGCAACCTACACGGTTGGGGACCCATTCCCGGTGCAGGAACTCCTCCTGTGCTACTTTGCCTCGTACCTGGCTCAACTCGGCTTAGCACCACAGACAATAAAGTGCTACTTGGCGGGGGTAAGGGGTGCCCAGATCTCTATGGGCCTGCCAGATCCGAGAGAGCAGTCCTCGCTCCCCTTGCTGAAGAGGGTCCAAGCGGGTATCAGTAGGATAAGACAGCAGTCGGGGGGCAAGTCCTCCAGAGTAAGACTTCCAATCACCACCCGGGTACTCGAAAGACTCTACGGGACTTGGGTAGGATCAGCAAACCCAGACAAGACCATGCTCTGGACGGTGGCAGCAATGGCCTTTTTCGGTTTTTTTAGGCTCGGGGAACTCCTCCCGGAATCAGTATCGGCCTGGGATGCTGCAGTGAACCTGGCATGGGGCGACGTGGCCGTGGATAACCTTGCGGCGCCAGCGATGGTCCAGATCCACCTGAAAAGGTCTAAGTGCGACCAAGAAGGGAATGGTGCGGATGTGGTTGTGGGCAGAACCGGCACTAACATTTGCCCAGTGGAGGCGATTTGCGCCTATCTGAGGATCAGGGGCCCCGCCCAGGGCCCTTTCTTCAAGGATCACGAGGGACGTACTGTGACCAAGGCGTGGTTCACCCAGCAGCTCAGGGTCACCCTGCAAGGCATAGGCCTCCCGTCCGACCAATACGCTGGACACAGCTTCAGAATCGGAGCTGCAACTTCAGCCGCACTGGCGGGAATGGAGGACTCTTTGATCCAGACCTTAGGGAGGTGGCATAGCGCTGCATTCCTGAGGTACATCAGGACGCCGAAGGCACGTTTAGCCGGGGCATCAGCAGCATTGGTGCGCACCCGACCGTAGGGTAGCGAGTGAGGAGGAACAACCTGCCCGCACACACACAGTCACTAACTGGAACGATCGTTATGCTATTGCCATTATATTGTTCAATTTTGTTCACCCAGCAATAGAGGTCTCTCGTGGCAATGGGGGGTTTCATGGCAGTGCTCACTCGAGTCACGGTTAGTGGGGTTCG